>Ga0208977_1000021_pt1 | contig 202274 bp, 183 predicted proteins | sample RifOxyA2_FD_184030 | JGI IMG/M metagenome (GOLD analysis project Ga0208977, IMG submission 184030) | Groundwater microbial communities from Rifle, Colorado - Rifle Oxygen_injection A2 (SPAdes) | ecosystem: Environmental > Aquatic > Deep subsurface > Groundwater | place: Rifle, Colorado, United... | reverse complement strand
CGCCGGCGGCGCTATCCAGGGCGAGGATGGCGGTGATACCAACGGCTCAGTGGGTGGCGGCGGCGGCACCCAGAGCGCCGGCGGTACGGCCGGCACCGGCACTAACACCGGTACGGCCGGCGGATCGCTTACAGGCGGCGCGGGCGCGGATGGCCGCAATAATCAGGGTGCCGATGGATCCGGACCGGCCGGCGGCTTCGGCGGTGGCGCTGCCGGCGGCCAGGGCGATGCCGCCGGTACTTATCCGGCTGGCGGCGGCGGCGGCGCGGGTTATTACGGCGGCGGCGGCGGCGGCGAAGCCGCCGGTTCATTAAACGGCGGCGCGGGCGGCGGCGGCGGCTCCTCTTTCGTGTCCGCTTCCGTAACGGCTACGACCACGACCGGCGGCAGCGGCTATACTCCGGCCAATACGGGCGATTCCGATTATGAAAGCAACACCGGCGCGGGCGGAGACGGCGGAGCGGCCGGAGGATCCGGCGCTAACGGCGGCAGCGGTTTGGTAGTGGTCAGCTATACTCCGGCGGTTACGATTGTGGGCAAGGGTAATGACGCCTACCAGATCAGCCTTGATGGAGATATGAATATTTTTGCGCAGATAAACAGCCAGCCCGTATCGACCCAAATCGTTCCAGGCTGGCATCATATCGTTATGACTTACGACCGGAGCGCCGGCGGTACAGATGAACTCAAATTGTATGTGGACGGAGTTTTAAGGGATACAGCCGATTTTTCCAGTGTGGTCAATACCAATAATAGCGTCGTTAAGATCGGAGAACTGTTTGATGGGCTCGTAGATGAGCTCAGAATATCGGGCATCGCGCGCTCTTCCGGTTGGATACAAACAGCTTACAATAACCAGCGCGGCGTCGCTAATTTCCTCTCCTTCGGTACCGAAGGCACGGTCCAGTCCTTTTATGAATCTACGCTCGTTATAACGGTTCCGGACAATCCGGATTATTCTTCGGGCTATAAATGGCAGGTTATGGCCTGCGACGACGATCTGGACTGTTCCGCCTGGGAACAATTCAATGTAACCACTCCGAATTTCAAGATCGATACGACCGATCCGTCTTCTCCGGGGCAATTAATCGAAGCCTCGAAGACTTCCAATAGTGTAACGTTAAATTTCGGCGCGGCTACGGACGAAGATAATTTTACCGAATACCGGATATTTTATTCCACTTCTTCGCCGGTTACGGAAGCGGATTACGAGCATAACGACACGGATCTCGATTTTAAAAACTATAACGGCACCTCCGGCGTAACGATCTCGAGCTTAAATCCGAGCACTACCTATTATTTCAATATTTGGGCTTACGATATCGTCGGCCATAAAGCCAGTTCGACCGTTACGACGGTAATCTTGGAAGCGGCCGTCTCGACCCCGGGCGCGATCTTTTACACGAAAAACGACCAGGCGATCTATTACCAGGTCTGGGACGGCGCCGGCTGGGGTGTTGAGCAGTCGAGCGGCAACCTGACCGCGGCCGGCGACAATATCAGGCATATCCGGACTATACGATCCGATGACGGCGGTAAGGTCGGAATTTTGTTTAAAACCTGGGACGGGACCAATCAGGAATGGTGGGGAGCGGTTTATCGGTTCGGCGCCGACGATTTCGTGAATTATGAGATTTTAGGAACGGCCGAGGCTGACGCTACTAATAACCAGATTATAACCGGCTGTTTAACTTCGCTCTCCGGCGGAGAATTCGTCGTGGTTCGGAACGATAATACTTCAGCCGGAGCGCGCGCTTTTTCCTGGAATCCGGCGGGCGGCTGGACAGACGAAGGCGTTATTCCGGGCACGACCGGTTCGGGCAAGATGGACGTCATGAACGGATGCGAGTTTGTCCGGCGGCCCGGCACCGATAACTACCTTCTTATGACCTTCGATAACCTGGCGGATGTAGGCAGTATGTATTATTATGGCGGCGCAACTTTCGATAATTCGAGCGGCGCCTGGACCGCCTGGGTCGAACACTCGGATGTCGAGGAGGATACGGCAAATTACGTCGGGCAAGCTTACTTTGATCCGTCTGATAATACCCGGGGCGCGCTCTATTATTCGGATAGCAATTCCGTTTTTTACGCTCTGGCAAAATATTTCAGCGTAACCGATACTACGATAAATTACGGCGGCGCAGTTTTAAGTCCCACGACGGGAACGGAGGACTGGAACGACGATTTCGTGCACGGCGAATTCGCGGTCAATCCCGGTTCGACAGGCATAGCTTATTTTATCGGCCGCGACATTACAGAAGAGCTGAACGTTTATAAAGTCGACTCTTCCAATCCGACGATCGCCTGGGCGACCAGCACGAACGGCGATAATATATCCGGCGGCAATCTTTTCGATGACGGCAACTATTCCCAAAAACCGTTCGCGATAAATTTTTACAAGAACGACAAAGGCGTCGCGGCCGGAGTTTATAATACGAGCCCGACGGCGCCCTTCTATAGCGTCATTAACGCGAGTACCAACGTTTTGAGCTCCGTATCCTCGATCGAAGGCGCTACAAACGACCTTTGGACCCGGATTCGGTTTTACGACGACCCGAACGAGGATGAGTTCCTGGCTGTCATCCAGAACAACAACGTCGATTATGCCGCCGTTTTCTGGGACAGCGGCAATGAGCGATTCTATAATTCCGGTTCCCAGGCCTGGGGCGTGCGCGCGGCCGGAACCGGCGCCGCCAGCTCCAATTTCGAATGCACTTCTTATGCCTACACAAAATATAATTCCGGACCGAACCAACCGACCGGTCTTTATCAGGCGACTTCGACCTTCCCGGCCGCCAACCAGTCCTGGATGGCGACATCAACGATTAAATTCACGGCCTCGGCCGCCGATTACGACACGAGCGAAATCATTACCTTGTATTTGCAGCTCGTTCCGACTAACGATACTTTCACAACCTCTACCGACGAATCGACCTTCAACGCCTGCGCGATCGGCACATCCTGGACCGCCTGCAATTCCAAGATCTGGACGATGGAGACGAGCGGCGCGGGCGATTACAGCTACACGCCTTATACCGCCACGGCCACGATAAGTTCGATCGCCTCCTCCACGACCGGCTATAAATGGCAGGTGATCGCCTGTGATGACGAGAGCGAATGTTCGATCTGGAAAGCCTATAACGCGACCACGCCGAATTTTTACGTCGATACCGAGGCTCCGTCCGCGCCCGGAGCCTTAAATCCGACGGCCAGGACAAGCTCTTCCGTAACCCTTAATTTCGGCGCGCAAACGGACGAACCGGCCGTAAGTTTCTCCCGCTACCGGATATTTTACGCGACCTCGACGCCGGTTTTCGAGATTTACGAATGGACCGACACTGACCTTAATTTCCGCAATTACAACGGCACGACCAATACGGTCGTAACCGGCCTGGCTTCGAATACGCTTTATTATTTCAATATCTGGGCTTACGACAAAGCCGGAAACTCGGCCAGCTCGACCATAGTTGCAACCACGACCAGTATGAACGCCAATCTCGTCCAGACCTCATTTATCCTCGAAAACGACGATGGGTCAACGGTAAACAATAATACGGCCGAAGTCGCTGCTTCAACTACCCTGACCGGCCTTAATATCGGCGAACGCCTGAACGCGCGCATCCAGGTCGAGAATAACGGCGGCGATATTTCTTCCGGCAAAACCTATAAGCTCCAGTTCGAAAATTATTCCGGCAATCCCGGCGTCTGGAACGACGTGGGCGCGGCCACATCCGTGAGTTTCGCTTTCGGTCTGTCCGGCGCCAACGGCGATGCGGTCGTGCCGGATAAAGCCTCGCCGAACGGCCTGACGCCGAAATACGGCACCTGGCACGAGAATACGAACACGACCGCCGCCTTTACCTTAAGTAACGGCGAATATACGGAATTCGTCTTCGCGGTTCATGTCGGCTACGCGGCCACGAGCACGACTTACCGCCTGCGGCTTTATAACGCGACCGATAATAAGCCGCTCGACAGCTATAATAATTATCCGATGTTTTCGACCGTAACCACGGAAACCAAACGTTATTCTAAGGGCTTCTACGCGAGTCTGCCCGCAACGGCCGCTGATCTCACTTATTTCCTTGATCCGGAAGGCTACGCCGACGTCCTAACGGACGATTCTAATTATGATCCGGCCACTTCCACGGCCCAGTATCCGATCTTCCTATTCGCGACTAAACATACGAATAACACGAATGCGGCCTCAAGTACCTGGAACGGCCAGTCGTCCGTGGCGCCGTCAGGGAGTAACGTCGTGCTACAGGTTTTCCGGGTAAGTACCGCCGCCTGGGTAACCGTGGATACTGAAACAGCAGCTGGCGCCAATACTGACTTCACTCTGACCGGAGCGGTAAATTCCTCCGTGTCCGATTATTATGCGGCCGGCGACTGGATCTATTGGCGCGTGTATCAGGTCTCGGGAAGCGAATCGCTCCGGACCGATCGTTACGTTGCCAATTTCGCTCCGCCCGCCGCTGATACGGCCCAGATCCATTACCGTTGGCGCCAGGATGACGGCTCCGAGACGACCGCCACCTGGCTCGAAGCCGAAGATACCGGCAGCGCGACTTTAGGGCCGCAGCTCGGCCGGGGCAGTTCCACCCGTATCCGTATCGCGGTTACCAATACCGGCGGGGGCACTGCTACCGATTATTATTACAGATTAGAATATGCTTCTTCGACCGACGGCTGCGCTACCGACCCGGCCTACTGGGCCGCGGTGCCGATCGCGGCCGGGAGCGACCATTTCGAAATGGCTCCGAGCGGCAATTTTTCTAATAATTTTCCTACCACTGCGCAAACTGCCAATACTGAAGGTTATACTTTTATAGCCGGAGAAATGATTAAAGATCCGCTTGCCCTTACTGGAGAGATAGATTTATCCGAAAACCAATATACCGAACTCGAATACATGATCCAGGTAACCAATAACGCGCCGGACGCGGCTACGTATTGCTTTCGGGTAACGAATAACGGCGCCGTACTTAATTCTTATGATATCTATCCGATAGTGACTTTATCCGGCAATACCAATAACGCCCCTCATTTCACGACCGATCCGGCCGACGGCGGTTCAAGCGCGGCCGACCCGACCGATTACGGCGATAATGTCGATTTTACCGCGGTTGCGGCCGATGACGACGGCGACAGCTATTACTTAGCGGTCTGCCGGACCGCGGCCGTTTCCCCGGGCCTTGACGGAGCGCCGAGCTGCCCCGGCGGAGCCTGGTGCGTCTCCGGCCAGACGGCGAGCAACGGGAACGCCTCCTGCAGCTATACGACCGCCACTACGACCGAAACGAACGCCTGGTACGCTTATGCCTGCGATAAAGTCCCGGGCTTCGGTATTGCCCGATGTTCGGCCGTATCCCAGGGCTCGGGAGATCCGGATGAAGATTCGCCCTTCATAATAAATAATCCGCCGGTATTCACCTCGGTCGTTACGACCGTAAATAACCAGGATCCGGGCGGGACTTTTTGGATAACCGCTTACGCGACCGATACGGACACGGCCGGCTCCGCCGATACTTTAAGGCTCCGCGTCTGCACGACCAATAACGGCGCTTTCGGCGGCTGTATCGACGGCGCTTACTGCTCGGAACTGGCTTCGAGTTCGCCGAATACTTCCTGCTCGTTCGCAACCTCTACTCCTGCGCCCGCCGGCAACTGGAATTATTACGCTTTCGTTTATGACAGCCACGGTCTGGCCGCCGCCGCCAATTCCCGTTCGGGTACCTACACGGTCAATAATACCGCTCCGACTATCGGCACTTTTTATCTTAACGACGGAGACGATATCCAGCTGAATTTAAAGGATGACGCCGATACCGTTATTTCGACCATCGGCGGGAGCATCCAGGATTTGAATGGCTGTACCGACCTGGATAGCGTGATCGGAACCATCTATATGTCCGAAGAGGAAAATACCTGCGATGACGACCCGAATAATTGCTATCAGATTCCCTATAATACCGGCATGACGACCACCTGCACGATCGCCTGCGACCCGACCGATCTGACCCGGGCTTCTACCACCTGCACGGCTGAATTTAAATATTTCGCGGTTCCGACCGATGATGTTTACGAGTCTAATCCCTGGAAGGATTATAATTGGCTTTCTTATATTCTATTGAACGATGGCGTCAATCTGGCGGCCTCCACCTCCCAGGGAGTGGAGCTCGGCACGAATTTAGCCTTAGACGTGGTCGAAAGTACGATCGATTTTGGTACTTGGGGCGCCGGTCAGAATACCGGCATGAATAATTCCACCACTACCGTGGAGAACGCCGGTAATTCTCCGATTGACGTTGAGGTTTACGGCACGACCATGTTCTCGAATCCGCCGGCCGGCTACGATATCGCCGTGAACCAGATAAAATTCAATAATGTAAACTTCAATTATGTGTTTGAAACAAACACCCTGGATACCGTCGCTAACCCTAAACCCATAGAGCTATTCGCCCCCCGGGCCACGACCACCGCCGGTTCTATGGACGACGTTTATTGGGGCATCGGCATTCCGTTTTTGGCCGTGCCGGCGAATTATATAGGCGAGAATACTTTTACCGTGTGGATTGACGAGGATGATTGGAATTAGCTTTGGCGTTAGGGCGTTAGGCTTTAGGCAATAGGGGTTAAGGCTTTAGGATTTTGGTTAATTTGATTTGGCGGAAATGGGGAGTTTGTGGTATAATAATTCAAGACACAAGGACACAAGATACAAGCTCCAAACAAATCTCAAACTTCAATAATCAAACAATTAAATTTGTTTAGTATTTGCAAAATTGTGATTTGGAATTTGTTTGTATCCTTGTATCTTGTATCCTTGATTATTTCATAAAATGTTGAAGTTAAATAAATTTTTTTACCTTAATATTCTCCTATTCTTCCTGGTCATGGCCGGCGTCTTCGGGGTCGGTTTTTTCGTGATGCATAAGACCAATGCTTTGTTCGCCGCGGAAGAAGAGACGGATTCTACGCCGCCGGCCATATATAATATTAATGTCGATAAAATAAGCGCCACTTCATCGGAAATAACCTGGGAAACCGATGAAGCGGCCGATTCTCTCGTGAATTACGGCCTGGATAAATCTTACGGCGTGGTCCGCGATCCCCGGGCCGATAAAACTGAACACGCTATTCTTCTCGATAACCTGGAGGCCGGGAAAACTTATTATTTTCGGGTAACCTCTTCCGACGCGGACGGAAACCAGAGCATATCGAACGATTTTAGTTTCCTTACCCCTAAAACAGAGAAAGAATTGATCTCCGAGGTTCCTTCCGAGAATATAATCGAAGCAGGAGAAGGGGGGTTGAAAGACTTGATTACGGAAGAGGGAGTAGGGGGATTATCACAGCGGGGAGAGGAGGTTCTATTGAAGCTTATTGAAAACATTACCAGCGAGGAAGTTTTGGAGGAAGTTAAGGAAAAAGTCGAAGAAAAAGCCGAAGACGTGCTTCTTCCGCCGACCATTATCCTGGATTACGCGGACGTGGAGGTGGGTACCGATTACGCGATTATTACCTGGGAGACCGACAAAGAGTCCAATACGATGGTAGCCCTCGCCGAAGACGATGATTATGACTCGGTATCCGAGAATCCGTATACATGGAAAGAAGGGGAGCCGGATGAGTTCGTACTTAAGCATCGAGTCGAAGTTACCGGTTTGACGCCGGCTACCACTTATCATTTTCAGGTTTCTTCGGAATCATCCCTGGGCCTTAAGGGCATTTCCGGCGATAAAACCTTTAAAACCAAGTCGATCCTGCCGGAAATTTACAATATCCAGATAATTAAGATCGAAGAGGAGTCGGCGACGATCAGGTGGGTAACGAACGTTCCCTGTTCATCGATCATAGAATATACCAACCTTAATTCCGGCGACACAAAATTAGAGGGTAATTCAAGTTTTTTGACGATTCATTCCATGAAGCTGACCAACCTGGTTTTCGATACTTATTATTCCGCCGTTATCAGGGTGGAAAGCGAAGAAGGGGAAAAGGCTGAAAGCGAACCCCTGACTTTCATCACGACCAAAGACGAATACCCGCCGATAATTTCAAAGGTAAAGACAGAGTCCACCCTTTATCCCGGGTCGGACAATAAAGTGCAGACGATCGCCAGCTGGGAAACCGATGAGCCTTCCAAATGCCAGTTGTTTTACCACCAGGGACTCGTTACGATAGACGAGCCGAGTAGTTTACCCCTGGAAAACGATCTCGCGGCCAGGCACGTCCAGGTGGTAACTAATTTTATACCCTCGACGGTATATAAATTTTGGATAATCTGCGCGGATGAAGCGGAAAATAAGGCCAAATCCGAGGATTTTACAATGTTAACCCCGTCCCAGGAAGAAAGCATCATCGATATCATCCTGAAGAATTTCGAAAGCTCCTTCGGATGGGTTAAGAAATTGAAGATCTAGGGATTGCCGATTGACGATTTTCGATTGGCGATTGACGACATAAACAGAGGTTTTATTTATGAATCAGGAAATACTAAAAAAAAGATTCAAGGATTTCGCCTTACGGATCATGAAATTAGTACGAGCATTACCGAAAACGATTGAAGGCAAAGCTGTTGGTAACCAGATATTCCGTTCCGGAACGTCCTCTGCGGCCAATTATCGCGCCGCTTGCCGCGCCAGATCAAAAAAAGATTTTATCGCTAAATTAGGCATAGTTGAAGAAGAGTTAGATGAAACTATGTTTTGGCTGGAAATGATTATGGAAAGTAATATGATGAAGCGCCAGCTTTTAACCCCGCTTTTTGACGAAGCTAATGAATTGCTGTCCATTACTATTAAGTCAAAAGTTACGGCCAGAAAGAATAATCAAAAATAAATACGAAATAAGATTGCATCAATCGGCAATCGAAAATCGTCAATCGGCAATCCATGGAACCTATTATAAAATTAAAAGACCTGGAAATTACCTATAATTTAGGGAAGGTCAACGAATATAAAGCCACCAAAGGGATGAATATGGAAATTTATCCGGGGGAATTCGTGGCTTTTTTCGGTCCGTCCGGCTGCGGCAAATCGACCGTTTTTTACAGTATTTTAGGAATTCTTGAGCCTTCCGACGGCCAGCTTTTAGTTAAAGGCCAGAATCCGTATTCATATTCACCGGAAGAGATGGTCCGGTTCCAGACCAAGACGATCGGTATAATATACCAGGCCTTTTATCTTATTAATTCGATCTCGGTCATCGATAACGTCGTTTTGCCGCAGATCTTCCACGGGGTTAATCCGCGCCGGCGGGAGGCCTGGGCCAGGCAGCTTTTAAAGCGTTTCGGCATGGAGGGTCAGGGAGAAAAATACCCCGATAACCTGTCCGGCGGCCAATCACAGAGAGTTTCCGTCGCCCGATCGATGGTTAATAATCCCGATATTCTTTTGGCGGATGAGCCTACCGGCAACCTGGACAGCGTTTCCACGAAACAGGTAATGACCTCTTTGGATGAGATCAATTCCGTGGATAAGAAAACGGTAATTATGATCACCCACAACGCCGCCCAATTAGCTTACTGTCACCGAGTGTTTTATATGAAGGACGGGCTCCTGGAACGGGTCGTGCCTAATCCTGATAAGAAGCAGATCGCTAAAATTGACAAGCAGAAGATATTGGTAACGGAAATGGACCAGTTGTCAAAGATATTCCCTTATAATTCGCCGACCGAACTTAAGGTAAAAAGCCTGGTCAACTACATGACCCAGGACCTTAATTTTCACCAGTTGCAAAGATTGGAAGAGCTCGTTAAATACGTGGTAGAAAGGAAAATGGACAAGAAGGAATTCCACCGTATCTTAAAACGGAATTATCCTGACGGAGGCATCGGTGTTTCGGAGGCGTTAGCCGAAACGATGGCCGACAAAGTCGATAAAGTGATCCGGCAGTCGGAGGATGCGCGCCGTTTTCGGCGCCGATTCCTGTCCAATAATTTTTTCGCCGAGGAACCGGAATTGATCTCGAGACTTACCAGATATATAGCAGAAGAGAACGAAGGGGAATTGGCGTTCGTGCAGAAAAAAAGGCTTAAGGAGCTTGTTTATAACCGGATCTCCGGTTTGATCTCCCGGGAAGAATTCAAACTTACCTTGCGCCGCTCCCTGGACGAGGGAGGGGTGGGAATAAGCAAAAACGCTTCCCGCAAACTGACGAATCATTTCGAGAAAATACTTATCCAGGGAAGCGAAGACCCGGGACACGGACATTAATTCAGGGCGTTAGGGTTATAGGCGTTAGGACGTTAGCTAACGCCTAAAGCCTAAAGCCTAAAAGCTAATCATATGATGCGAATTCAAGATACTCTTAAATTAGCGACCCGCATGTTTCGGACAAGGCCCGCCCGGACCTGGCTTACGATCGCCGGTATCGGCGTCGGCATCGCGGCGGTTGTTATTCTGGTAGGTTTGGGTTACGGTCTTCAGGGGCTACTCCTCGAAAAGATCGTTTTCGGGGAAGCGATGCTTAGTTTGAACGTGATAACGCCGCCTTCCCGCATTATAGTGATCAATAAAGACGAATTGGATAAATTTCAGCAACTCGAAAACGTTGAAGACGTATCCGCTTTGGCCAGTTTTACATCGCTTATTACCCAGGGCAATCTGACCAGTTCGATAATCTTAAACGGGGTCGAGACCGATTATTTCCGTTATGCCGGTGTTATTACTCAGGAGGGCGAATTATTCGACGAAGGGGAAAAGGATTACGCGGTGCTGTCGTCAGCGGTACTGAAATTATTCGAAATGGAAGCGGCCGACGTGATCGGCAAAACCATAAGTTTTAAAGTTTTCGTGCCATCGCTGGAGAACAGCGATATTCAGGAAATACCGATAAATAAAGAGTTCAAGGTCAAGGGCGTAATAGAAGACGAGGCTTCGCTCTTCGCTTACATACCCTTATCCGAGTTTTCTTCCCGTTTCGCCATTCCTTATTATGAAAAAGCCAGGGTCAAAGTAACCGGCAGGGAATTCCTGGACTCGGTGGAAGCGAAGATTCTTGAATCGGGATTCGTGGTAACCGCATTATCTAAAACCGTAGATCAGGCGAATAAGATCTTCCGCGGCGTCCAGGTAACCCTCGCGCTTTTCGGCGGCATCGCTTTGATCGTATCCGCTATCGGCATGTTCAATACGATGACGGTAACTTTGCTCGAACGCACCAAAGAGATAGGCATTATGCGCACGATCGGCGGTTCGCCTTTATCGATCAAGGTCATGTTTTTAACCGAATCGGTTTTGATGGGATTTTTAGGAGGAATGGTGGGGATCGGTATCGGCGTGGGCGGAGGACTATCCATTAATTTTTTGCTTAACTCAATCGCCACCAGGCTGGGCGGAACCTCTATGTCCCTTTTCCGTTTTCCGATGGGATTTTTGCTTTTTATCGCTGTTTTCTCCGCGATCATGGGTTATATTACGGGACTTTTTCCCTCAAAAAGAGCCGGTTCGCTTAATCCGCTGGATGCGATTAGATATAGTTAGTTGATGACAAAATATTGGATATTAGATATTGGATATTGTGATACAGTAAGAAAGCGCACAGCACAGTAGAAATGTTAATTCGATATACATCAAGCATAATTGGCGGAATTTAAGATTGTAGCATAATATCTAATATCCAATATCTAATTAATTTTAATTTATCCACAGCCCATATAGTAAATAAATATTTTTTAAATAAACAAATACAGTTTTTAAGGATAATATTTATAAAATTATCTAATATTAAACAATTCTATCATTTTAATATAATTTCGGCGATTTGTTTTTTTTCCGGAAAATGTGGTATAATAATACCAGCAGATTGTTGATGTTAATCGGCAATCAATATAATTAAAAAGATCCCCATGAGTAAAATAATAAAACATCATATCAAGAGATCATTGCCGTTATTTTTAATTTTTTCTCTGATCATAAGTTCGACGGTTTTTGGTCTCGTTTTTAATTTTGATTTTAGCGGTTTTTACAAATCGACCGATAATTCAACTTTCCGGCCGGAAGCGCAGGCCGCCGGCTCGGCCACGACCACCGTTGAAGTATTAAACGCTCCGCCGGCTTATGTAGTCAACGGCGAACCGAAAGAAGTTCCGGCCTCGACCTCTACCTCTCCGGTCAACGTCGGTGACGCGATCGGATTCGCGGCGACCGCCAGCGACCCGGAAAATAACCAGTATCGCCTGTTGATTTGTTCCGCCGGCGGTACGGCTCAGCCTGACGCGGCCAATCCGCAATGTCCGGTCGGCGCGACGCAGTTTTGCCGCTCCAACGCAACCAATTCCGGATCGGAAGCGACCTGCACCTATAACGTAGTCGATCCGATTCCTACGGCCGAAACCGATGAGTGGTACGCTTTCGTCTGCGATACTCATGCCAGTCAGGCTTACTGCTCGGAAACCGCCAGTCAGGGCGCGGCACCGGGTAATTACGCGTCTTCCTCTCCGTTTTACATAAACCATGCGCCGTTTTTTACCGGGTTAATAACTTCGGATAACTATAAAGATCCGGGCGGAACTTTCACGGTCCGCGCCACTACTACCGATCTTGACGCTTTAGGCGGAGCTGACGGCGCTTATCTTTATGTCTGTTCTTCCAACAGCTTCTCCACCACTACCGGTTGCGGAGCCGAGACATGGTGCACTGGCGCGGCTACCTCTTCGACTTACATCGAATGTTCGTTCGCTTCGAGTACAGCCCCCCTTAACTGGGTAACGCCGGACGGAACCTTTAATTATTGGGGATTTGTCATGGATAGCCATTATTTTGAAGCGACTTCGACCCCTCTGACCAGCAGTTATACGGTTAATAATGTAGCGCCGACGGTCTCCAGCGTATCATTGAACGATGATGCTCTTATTACACTTTCATTAAAAGATGCCGCGGAAGTGGAGGTAACCGCCTCCGGCACTATTGCGGACTTGAACGGCTGCTGGGATATTACTTCTGCGACCGCTACGATCTATTGGTCGGGTATCGGCACGACATCGATCGGTTGCGCGGCCGATGACGATAACTGCTACCCCATAGGTACGACAGCCTGCACTTATAACGGCGGCTGCAGCGGCATGGATGATACCAGTTGGTATGTATGCACCACTACTTTAGCCTTCCACGCCATTCCCTCTACTTCGGACAATTCTAACCCTTACGGCTGGACCGTCTGGATGGCCGGACTGGCTGGTTTCGATGAGAGCGCTTTCGGTTATAATACGAACGATGCCGGTTCTGCGCCGGACGTCGATCAGTCGGAAGGTTTGGACGTACAGGAACCGGAAATCCAATACGGTCAGATTCGGGGTGGACAGAATACGGGCTGGGATAATGCCACGACCACGGTCGAGAATTTCGGCAACGTGCCGATGGATACGAATTTAGTTTTAGATGATATGGTTAAGACGGATTTATTAGATTATATTGAGGCTATTAACCAGGAATTCGGTACCACCACCTTCGCTTACGGAGCCGGCACTTATTCTATTGCATCGACCAGCGATCAGGATGTATTTGTGGATATAATAAAGCCTACTACTGGCAATCTGGATATTATGGACGAGATATACTGGGGAATCGGTATACCGGGCGGTACCACTTCAGGTAATTACGAAGGTAGAAACTATTTTTCCGTGGTAGTTGATCCGACTCAGTGGTAAAAAATAAAAATATTTATCTAAAAGCATCCCAAAAGTTTAGAAGGGGTGCTTTTTTTATTCGGATGATACAAAATTAGATTTGCTGTCTTGACTTGAAATTTACTTGAAAATATTGTATACTTAAAGTATATCTGGTAATCTATCCACAAAACAATCACAGATATTTTTTGTGTTAAAAAAGAGTAATATTAAGATAATTGTTAAATAAAGGATAAATTAATTAAATTATTGCTTTTAAAGAAAAACTAAAATCATTAATTTTAGTGTTTTTAGTATAAAAACAAGGCAAAATTGTGAGAAGAGCCGGTATAGTCAGCCTTATTTTATTCTTGTTTATGGCCTGGACAACCCCTGTCCTGGCTGGTTTTGGTATTTCCCCTCCTAATGTCCGTACCAGCAAACCGGTATTCGCCGGTTCTCATTTCGAACAGAAGATCACTCTCCTGCGTTCCTCCGCGGAAGAGGTTTTAACCGCAAAGATCGCGGTTAACGCGCCGGAGATCGAGGATTGGATCAAGATCGACCAGGGGTTCGAATTCGACCTTCCCAAGGGCAATACCCGCGTGCCCATGATCGTTATCGTGGACATACCCAAAGACGCCGAGATCGGCGAATATAAAGGCTATATGAACGTTAAGGTTGTACCTAAGGAAAGTACCGGCGGCGGCGGCGTAGCTATCGCTTTGGGCGCGCGGATCGAGATCGATATTACCGTGACCGATGAACCGTTTCTGGAATTTCTGGTCCGTAAGGTGGAGATCCCGGATTTCAAAACATTGGGAAAACCCTGGAGTTGGAAAATATTCGCGCGACTTTTCGATCGGCTATTTTATCACATAAACGTGCCGATGAAGATCGAAAATACGGGCAATATCAAAGTGGCGCCGACCAAGGTTGTCTTGGACGTTTATGACCGGCTAGAGAAAGAGATGATCGAAACCTATACGGACGAGTCCATAAAAAAGGTCCCGCCCTTTTCTACCGAAACCGTTAGCGCGTCCTTTGCCACGAAGCTGCCTCCCGGCGGCTACTGGGGGCAGGTAAAGATATATAAGGACAACGAGATCATCCGCAAGGACAAGCTTTTATTCCAGATCGCTCCTTACGCGGGCGAGGGCTGGGATACCGGTCCCGGCGCCTGGGCCTGGGTAACGCTGGGAACGATCGTTTTAATATTGCTGATCATTGTTTTCGTGTTGATAAAAATTAAAATTTGGCGAAATTTATTCAGGATATTGTTTATTTTATCCTGGCCGGCGCGATTCGTCTGGCTGAAAATAAAACAAGCCGCCGCCGCCCTGAAGCTTAAATTCTGGCAGTGGATGCATAAAAAGTCGGCCCAGTACCAGGGTGTCGATATCCAAACACCGGCAGAAAACCCAAAAACCACCGCTGTCGCTCCCAGGTCAAAACGACGGCAGGATGTCGTTAATTTAAAAGATGACAAATAGCTTTTAGGTTTTAGCTTATAGCTTTTAGGCTCAACTAACAGCTATAAGCTAACAGCTATAAGCTCAAATCTAAATGTCCCCATGCTTGTTCAAATCAGTTATTTTTATATTTTTTGCCATGGCGATTTTCTCGCCGGGTTTTTTGTTGCCTGAAAAAGTGTCCGCTGCCGGTTCTTTGCCCACCTATATTGAAGTGCAGCTGTCTTGCGGCGATGGTTACGCCGAGATCATGAGCGGGGAAGCCTGCGATCCGGGCACGCCGCCCGATATTCCGGAAGACCTGGGAACGACTACCTGCGCCAGTTTTAACGACGTTTTCGGAAATCCGTTCGTAAGCGGAAATCTTGATTGCCTGTCGGATTGTACCGCTTTCGATTCCGACATGTGCTATTCTTGCGGCAACGGAGCGAAGGAGGTGGCGGAAGAATGCGATGGCTCTGATTTCGCGGGAAAAACCTGCATTACCCTGGGATATCAGAGCGGAGCTCTGGTTTGCAGTCTTGATTGCCGGGTAAGCACCGCCGGCTGCGTGCCAATGGAAACGCAGCCCGGAACCCCCGGCGGCGGCAGCCACGGCGGCGGTTCCGGCAGTGCTTCGGGTTTTCTCCCCGGTTCTAATACGGAGTCGGTCACTAAGGTCATAGCGCAGGGCAAATCATATCCGCATGCCGACGTGCACATACTGGTCGACGGAGTGGTTACCGGAATCGTAAAGACCGACGCTTTGGCTAATTTTTATTTTGAAACCGTTGACATAAAGCCCGGAGTCGCCGGTTTCGGATTCTGGTCGACCGACTTAAACGGCCTTAAGTCGACGCTTCTTACCTTGACCTTCCGCGTCATCTCCGGGGCCGTAACCACTATTTCCGGCGTTTATATCGCTCCGACCATCGATATCGACAAACAGTCGGTAAGACAGGGCGAGCCCATAAAAATATTCGGCCAGACAGTTCCCTCGACCGAAGTGCATGTTCATATCAATTCGGAAAAGGAATTCATAGAAAAAATAAGCAGCGCGGAAACCGGCAGCTGGGAATTATCTTTCGATACGGCGCCCCTGGAAGAGGATCTGCATACCGCCAAAGCCTTATTCCAGGTAGCGACGGAAGGGAATATCGTGAACAGCGGTTTTTCCCGGTCGGTCAGCTTCTATGTCGGTAAGACCGGCGGCGAAGTACCTTGTCCGGAAGCCGATCTAAATCATGACGGCCGGGTGAATCTGACCGACTTTTCCATTCTTTTATATTGGTGGGGAACCGATAACGCTTGCGCCGACCAAAACCAGAACGGCGTTGTCGATCTGGTGGATTTCAGTATCATGATGTATTATTGGACCGGTTAGGCTTTAGCTTTTAGGCACTAGGCTTTAGCATTCACGTCTAACAACCTCAATCCTAAAGCCTAACGCCTAAAGCCTAAAAAACTAAATTTATGTTCAAAAAAATCACAATACTTTCGATCTTGTTACTTCTGCCCGTTTGCGCTAACGCCGCCGTGCTTTATTTAGATCCTGCCCAAGGCGAATACGGTCCGGGAGACAGTTTTACCGCCGACATAAAGATCGACGTGGACGGCGAATGCGTGAATACAGTCGAGGCTTTTATAGGTTTTCCGAGCGATTATCTTAATATCATCGATTTCCTGATCGGGGAATCGATCCTTAATCTGTGGGTGGAAAAGCCGGATAGAGCCGGTTTGAAAGAAGTCAATCAAAAAGGCGAATTGCATTTTTCCGGCGGGATCCCGGGCGGATACTGCGGCAAGATCCCTGGCGATCCGGGAGAAAGCAATATTCTCGGCCGGATAGTATTCCAGGTGCCAGGCATGATCATAAGCGACATCGATCGGGATTCCCTTAGCGTCGATTTTTCCGCCGCTTCCCGCGTACTCCTTCATGACGGGCTCGGGACTGCCGATGTTCTCACGACCAGGGGGGCGGTTTATAAATTTTCCGGCGCGTCCACTGATCCCGACGAAAGCTGGAGAGAGGATATAAAAAGCGACACGATATCGCCCTTGCCTTTCGTGATCGAACTAAGGAGCGACCCGGGTATTTTTGACGGACGGTATTATATAATATTTTCGACGACCGACAAGGAAACCGGCATGGATCACTTTGAAGTTTTAGAAATTACTCCGGAAGAACTCTCCGGCATCACGGATAAGCCCGGTCTTTATGAGAGATTGTTCATGGAGCCGAAAACGCCGTCCGCCTGGAAAAGAGCTAAAACTCCATATTTGTTAGAGGATCAGAGCCTCCTTTCCGTGATCAGGGTAAAAGCGGTCGATAAAGCCGGCAATGAAAGAATAGAGGAATACGTTCCGCCGGAATCAATGCGGGTATCGGTATCAAGGCGAAGCCCTGGGGAGATCGTGTTCTGGGTATCGCTTGCGATCGCCGCTTTAACGGTTATATTCATCGTGATCATCCTCGTTATCAAGATCATAAAAAAGATAAAAAAATCCAAAAATTATGAGAAAAATAAGCCTTAGCCTTATTCTGATTCCGATAATTTTCTTATCGGGCCTTTTGCCTATCCAGCCGGTCAGAGCGGCCGGAGCTTCCCTGTATTTAGCGCCCGGGAGCGGCACTTACGTGATCGGCGGAAAATTCTCCGTAGCCGTAAAGGTCAATACCGGCGGAGCGGTAATCAACGCGGCCGAGGGTACGATCAGTTTTGACAAGAATCTTCTGGAGGTGGCGGGGGTTTCAAAAGGCGGATCGGTATTCAGCCTTTGGACAACGGAGCCGACTTTTTCTAATACCGCCGGCACAATAAGTTTCGGCGGGGGCGTGCCGCGGCCGGGATATAACGGGGCGGCCGGCGGAGTTTGTACGATCACCTTTAAAGCCAAAAAGGCCGGAGCGGCCCAGGTCAGGTTTACGGCCGGGGCGGTTTTAGCCAATGACGGCAAGGGTACGAATATCCTTGCCAGCATGGGAAGCGGCTCTTATACCGTTTCTCCCCAGGTAACTCCTCCGGAAACTTCGAAGCCGGAAACGGAAAGACCCAAACCGACGGAAACCGTTCCGGAAACCCCCAAAGAAACCGATTACAACAAGCCGGATATCACTTCTCCGACGCATGCGGACCAGAACCGATGGTATAACGTAACGACCGCCAAATTCGAATGGCCTTTACCCGATAACATAACCCAGGTCAGCGTCAGCTTGAATAATTTACCCGTAAGCGATCCGGGTAATAAGCTCGACGGCCGCTTGGCGAATAAGGAAATTTCCGATATCGCACATGGGGTGTCGTATCTGCATGTAAAATTCTTTGATAATAAAAAATGGGGCACGATTGCGCATTATCGGATAATGGTCGACACGAAACCTCCCAAGCCTTTTGAGGCCGTGATCAAGGAAATCGGAGTGGGCGAATGGCCGGAGATACTATTCGAAACCACCGATGAAGATTCGGGTTTGGAAAAATACGAGATTTTTATCGGCAGCCTTGAAAAGCAGGCTTTTGAAACCGCTCCGGATAAAAAATCCGTCAGATTGGAAAATCTAAGCGTCGGCGAGCACCTGGCTATGGTCAGGGCGCTCGATAAGGCAGGCAATTACCAGGTAGCCGCGATCGATTTTATGATTGCTCCGATTCCCGCGCCGATCATAACCAACTACACGGAAGAAATAAGGCCTTCGGGAGAATTCTTTATCAGCGGTACGGCCATCGAAAATACTTCCGTCGAAGTTTTTATCCAGAAAGATAACGATATAATAAAGGGAACCGCGCAATCCGATCCGAACGGCTCCTGGTTCTACGCTTATGACAAAGGCCTGGGAAAAGGACGGCACATGGCTTGGGCGGAAGCGATCAATAAGAACGGACTCCGGAGCGAACCGAGCTCTAAAGCGAGCTTCCTCGTTTCGCCGCCCGTATTCACGACCATCGGTAATTTCGTACTGAACTATTTCGTGGTATTCGTCAGCCTTGTCTTCATGATCGTTGTCATCATCGCGCTGATATTCCTGATCGTATTCTTCGTCAGGCGGAAGTTAAAGAAAGAAACCGTGGAAGCGGAAGTAGTTCTGCATAATAACCTTAAGGATCTGCGAAAGATGATCGAAGAAGAATTGACGGCTCTGGAAAAACACAAAGGCAAGGCCGGATTCAAGGAAGAGGAGATAAAAACCGAGAAAAAGATCGAAGACAGGATAGCGCAGATAGAGAAAAAGATCCTGAAGGAGATGAAAGACGTGGAGGATATATTGAAATAGGATACGGAAAAAATAAAAAATCGTAGGGGCGGATGATCATCCGCCCCTATGTTTGTATGTTGCAAAAATAGGTAAAATAGGTTAAAATAAAAGCATTAAAATAATAAATCATTAAATAATTAAATATGGCAAAAATCATTACTGATAAAGATAAAATCGAAGAAGTATTGTCGCGGGGAGTGGAGAAAATTTATCCGGACGCCACGGAATTCAGAAAATTGTTATTGTCCGGTAAACGCATTCGGTTGTATTGCGGCTATGATCCGACCGCCCCATCGCTCCATATCGGCAACGCCATCACGATCAATAAGCTCGCCCAATTCCAGGCCTTGGGCCATGAAGTTGTTTTTTTAGTCGGTTCGTTTACGGCTATGATCGGCGATCCGACCGATAAGCTGTCGGTACGCAAGAAGATGACCCGGGAAGAAGTTAAAAATAACGCCAGGTCTTATAAAAAACAGGCTTCGGCTTATCTGGCATTTAACGGCGGCAACGCGGCCGAGATAAAGAAAAACAGCGATTGGCACGATAAATTGTCTTTTAAGGACCTGATAGAATTATCTTCACATTTTACGGTTCAGCAGCTGATCCAGCGCGATATGTTTCAGAAGCGGATGAAAGAAGAAAAGCCGATTTATTTTCATGAATTTTTATATCCCCTGGCTCAGGCATACGACAGCGTAAAAATGGACGTCGATCTGGAGATCGGCGGCAACGACCAGATGTTCAATATGATGTGCGGCCGAGACCTGATGAAAGCCTTGAATATGAAAGATAAATTCGTGATGACGCTTAAGATTCTTGCGGATGAAAAAGGCAATAAGATGGGCAAGAGCGAAGGCAACGCCGTATTTTTGGACACTGATCCGAAAAATATGTACGGCATAATCATGAGCTGGCCCGACGGTTTTATCGCTCCCGCCTTTGAGCTGGCGACGAAACTGCCGATAAGTGAAGTGATAGAAATAAAAAAACAGCTTGAATCCGGCGTTAATCCGCGTGATCTCAAAATGAAACTGGCGCGCGAGATCACCGGCATCGTTCATGGCGTTAAGGCTGCCGCTCTGGCCGAGGAATATTTTGTGAAAACGATACAGAAAAAAGAAGCGCCGGAGGAAATCCCGGAAGTGAAATTGGAAATTGGAAATTGGAAATTGGCGGATTTGTTATGCGAGGTTAAATTGGTTGCTAGCAAGGGAGAGGCGAGGAGATTGATTGAGCAGAACGGAATCAAGGCGGATGGAGCGGCTATTAGCGATATTAACGCGGAGATAAAAATCACTAAAAGGGGAATATTATTACAGAGGGGCAAGCGGCAGTTTATTAAAGTTGTTTTGAAATAAAAAAATACATGTACTCGCTGGAAAAAATAAAAATTGAAATCGCCGGGGAGATAAATCGGATGATCGGGAAAGACCTGGTTCAGGCATCCGACCTGGTTTATCCGCCCGATGCCGGCATGGGGGACTTGAGCCTGCCTTGCTTTAATCCGGCCAGGGAGCTTAAAAAAAGTCCGGTCGAAACCGCCAAGAAACTAGGGTCGGAATTTCCGAAAATAGATTCCGTGGCCACCGTAAGCGTCGCCGGTCCGTATCTTAATTTCAAACTCGATAAAATCTATTTTTCCAAAATAATCGTAACGGAGATAAATAAGCTAAAGGACAAGTACGGCAATAACGACACCGGAAAAGGCAGACGGGTGATGATCGAATATTCCAACGCCAATACCCACAAGGAATATCATATCGGACATTTGCGCAACCTTTGCTTTGGTGATGCGGTTCAGCGGATACTGGCCGCGAACGGCTATAAAAGCCTGCCGGTTTCTTATATTAACGATTTCGGAATCCACGCGGCCAAAACGATCTGGTGGACATTCCACCCGGATAATAAATACGCCAAAGCGGTTTTGGCTGACCTTGAGCCGGAAAAACGGGGAGCATTTTTAGGCGAGATGTATGCGGCTTCCTGTCAGAGGGAAAAAGAAGATAAACTGGCCAAGCAGATGATCGAGCTGGTCATGAAAAAGATCGAGAGCCGCCAGGGAGAAGAATATGAGTTGTGGAAAAAAACCAGAGAGTGGACGATAGAGCAGTTCGACCGCATATACAAGGAATTAGGGATAAAATTCGTTCATATTTTTTATGAAAGTGAATATATCGACCAGGGACGAGCGGAAGTAAATGCCATGATAAAAAGCGGGCTTCTTAGCGTCAGTCAGGGAGCGGTAATCGCCGATCTTGAAAAATACAAGCTGGGAGTACTTATGTTTCTCCGGTCGGACGGCACGGCTTTATATCCGGTGGCGGACCTGGCCTTAGCCAGAACAAAGGTCAATAATTATGATCTAGACAGGTCTGTTTACGTTACTGATACGCGGCAAAGTCTTCACTTTAAGCAGCTGTTCAAAGTGCTTGAACTTTCCGGGCTTAAAGCCGAGATGATCAACCTGGGATACGAGTTCGTGAAATTACCCGGCGGCATGATGTCGTCGCGTTCCGGCAACGTCATTACCTACGAAGATCTGCGCGGGGAGCTCATGAAAAAAGCCATTCGCGAAACCGGGCAAAGACACGATGACTGGAGTGCCGTTAAGATAGAAACCGTCGCGGCGGCAATCACCATGGGCGCTTTGAAATTCGAGATGATCAAGGTGGGCGCGGACCAAGTAATTACATACGACATCGATAAAGCCTTGAAATTCGAAGGTTTTACCGCGGCTTATCTGCAATACGCTTACGCGCGGATCAGAAGTATCATCCGGAAAGCGAATGATGATTCCGCGGAACCGTCGGTTAATACCGGCAACGATAAAGCCGATACGGAAAACGACAAGGAGCATGAATTGATCATGACGCTTTCTAAATATACGGAAGCGGTAAAAATGGCGGGAGAAGAATATGACCCGTCGGAGATCGCCAAATATCTTTTCGGGCTGGCGCAGATATTCAATGATTATTATCACGCCGTGCCAGTGCTTAAAACCGACAAGGCCACGAGAAAAGCGAGGTTGAAACTCTGCGAGGCCGTAAGTTCGGTCATAAAAAACGGTTTAGGTTTATTGGGGATCGGAGTGGTTGAGGAAATGTGATTTTTATTGCTTAGGGCTTAAATACTAATAATATACGCGTATGAAAAAAATCATTATTTTAACATTGGCTCTTTCTTTTTGCCTGGCCGGTACGGGTTGCGCCAAGAAAAAGCAGCCGGAAGCGGCGTTGCCGGAAAATAAAAATCAGAGCGGTTTGACCGTTATCGCGGATGACACCTTGACCGGCTGGCTCAAGCGCGGCCGAAGCGTAGAGTGTTCCCTCTCTTCCCCTGAGGGAGAGATAAAGATCAGCGCCAAGAACGACAAAATCAGGATAGATGGCATCACGTACGCCCCGATGGACGCGCCCAACGAGCCGGTTAAAAACGGAGTATCTCTTACGGATGGCGACATGACGTATATGTGGGGCGGCGGCAAAGGCACCAAGTTCAGTTTGAAAAAAATGCAAGAACTGTCCGGAGAACTGGACGGGATCCAGGAGCAAAGATCATGGGAGGATACGGCGTCGGAATGGGAAAGCGCCGGTTTAGGTTATAACTGCCGGGAAGCCGATCTGTCTGACGGCCTGTTTACCCCGCCGGCCGATGTTGTTTTCCAGGATCTGAACGAATTTATGGAAGGACTAGCCAATATAAGCAAGGAGCTGGAGAAAGCTATGGGAAACGGCCAATTCGACATGGAAACGCCGGCTATAGAAGGGTTGGAATAAATTAATCATTCGATATATGCGAAAAGCCGCTCATAACGAGCGGTTTTTTTATTGACAACTTTATTGACTTTTATCGCGGTTAATGTTAAATTAATATCTTATAAAAAATTTGTTCATTGAAAATTGTATTTAATATAACAATAAAAAGGAGCTAGCAATGAAAGAGATCCTGTTTATCGGCCGGGGCGGACAAGGGTTAGTATCGGCCGCCTCTATTTTAGCCCAGGCTTATTTAGCGGCTAACCGGCACGTATTGGCTTTTCCGAAATTCGGCGTGGAAAGAAGGGGCGCTATCATTGAGGCGTTTTTCCGTTTTAACGATAAGAAGATCGGCGATCGTTTCGCCATCCAACGTCCGGATCTTATTGTTTTTTCGGACGATATGATCCTAAGATCGGATAATCGCCGTCTGGATGGATTAAGCGAGGGCGGCGTTATTGTTATAAATTCAGCCCGGCCGCCGAAAGACTTCGCTTGGCTGCGCGAACGCGTAAAACACCTGAAGTCATTCAGGGCCGTTACGGTTGATGCCACTAAAATCGCGCTTGATTGCGGCATCGGCAGCCGGATGAACCCGATCACCAATACGGCCATTGTCGGCGCGCTTGCCCGGATGCTTGATTTTTCCCTGGAGATAATCGTAGAGGTCATCAATAAGTCGGTACCCAATCCGGAAGCTAACGCCAGAGCGGCGCGGCAGGCTTTCGAGGCTTTGGAAATAATACCTTTTATCAGCCGCGAGATAAGCGCCGTTAAAAAAAGTTTCGGGCCTGAAAACCCTGATCATGAGGACTATATCGTGTCCGTCACTACGCATGATATGACCGGCAACAAGACTGGAGATTGGCGAATGGGTTTTAAACCCGCGTTTGATCAGGAATTGTGCAACCACTGCGGTTTATGCCGTGAATTTTGTCCGGACAGCGCTATCGGCGATGAGGCCGGCGGCAAGCTCCTGATCAATTATGATTATTGCAAGGGTTGCGGGATCTGCGCCCGGATGTGCCCGAAGAAAGCAATCTCCATGCAGGCGGAGGGTAGTGAAATTACGAACCAGGAGGCTGGCGATGAAAAATAATAATCTACGTTTACTCTCCGGCAACCAGGCGGCGGCGGAAGCGATTAGGCTTTGCCGGCCGAAAGTGGTTTCCGCTTATCCGATCACGCCCCAGACGACCGTCGTTGAAGCATTGGCGGAAATGCATGCCCAGGGAAAATTGCCCGGTAAGTTTTTAACGGTTGATTCCGAATCTTCGGCTATGGCGAGCTGCTTCGGCGCGAGCCTGGCCGGATCCCGGACGGCGACCGCCACTTCTTCGCAGGGCCTTCTTTTTATGGCCGAAAACGTTTATTGGGCCGCGAGTTCCCGCTGTCCGATCATTATGGTCAACGTGGATCGGGCTCTTTGTCATCCCTGGGGGCTCTGGAGCGACACCTGTGCCAGTATGGCTTTAAAGGATTACGGCTGGCTTATGTTCTATTGCGAAGACGCCCAGGATATCATGGACACGACGATCATCGCCTACCGGCTGGCCGAAGAACTGCTTCTGCCGGTCATGATCTCCTATGACGGCTTCCGGTGTTCGCACGCCTATGAAGGCGTTTATGTGCCGACGCAGTCAGAGGTGGATGCTTTCTTGCCGCCCTTTAAGCCTCGCTTTAAGATGGATCCTGCCACGCCTTATTCTTTCGGGAATTTAGCCCAGCCGGACCATTACGCCAAGTTGCGCTACCGCCAGCATCGCGCGATCTTACGCGCGCCGGCCCTGGTCCGCAAATTTTCCGGGGAATTCGGCCGGATTGTCGGGCGCAGCCGGAAGATGATCCTGGAGGAAGGCGGAGCCAGTTACGCCAATACAGTCGTGCTGGCGGCCGGCTCCAAGGCCAGCGTGATCAGAAACGTGATCGGGGAACGGACGGACGTCGGGCTCGTAAAACTTAAGATGTTCAGGCCCTGGCCGGAAGAAGAGCTGCTTGAATCCCTGGAACTGGCCGATCGGATCATAGTGATCGACGATAATATTTCCTGCGGACAGGGAGGTCATATCTGGCGCGAACTGCGCGCTTCCCTTTTCGGCCGACGCGGTCATATCCCCCCGGATGTCCTGGGTTATGTTTACGGCTTGAACGGTCAGGATTTTACCCCGGACGCGATCGAAAGCATTATCAGGGATGCCGGCAAGAGAAAAAACGACAATAAGCCTGTTTTGTGGGGCGAAGAAAAGATCAGCGTCAGACGGCGGCGGGAAAAAACCCCGGTTCAGGTCGGATCCAACCGCACGGGCCTGCCGTCCGATATCGGCTTGGGGCCGGGGCATACCGCTTGCGCCGGTTGCGGCGCGGCCATTGCCATGAAGCAGGCGCTTAAGGGCCTGGGGGGCGATACAGCCATGGTCATCCCGGCCTGCTGCTGGACGATCCTTCAGGGAGCGGGCGGCGGGTCCAGTATGCCGCACATACCCGTCCTCCATACCGCCTTCGGTTCCGCGGCCGCTACGGCCTGTGGCCTCAAATCCGGGCTGGAGGAAGAGGGGAAGGATACGGCGGTAGCGGTCTGGGGCGGAGACGGCTCGACTTACGATATCGGCCTGGGCGGAATATCGGGCGCTGCGGAACGGAACGATAATATCGTCTATATCTGTTACAATAATCAAGCCTACATGAATACCGGCATTCAAAGAAGTTCGGCCACGCCCAAGGGCGTGGTTACGACCACCACTCCCGCGGGCGCGCTTAAGACCGGTCCGGCCAAACGGATGCCCTTTGTTATGGTGGAACACAAGGTTCCCTACGTGGCCACCGCTTCTTTGTTCTATTTTAAGGACTTGCAGCGCAAAGTGAAAAAAGCCCGGGAAACGAAAGGTTTTTCTTACATTGAGATCCTGGTGCCTTGTACGGCCGGCTGGAAGTTTCCTTCCGATATGACGGTAGAGCTGTCGCGTCTGGCGGTCCAAACCGGTTTTTATCCGCTTTTTGAGATCGAGAACGGGGTACTAAGTATCAATAAGCCGAGTCCGGGTAAAGAACTTCTGCCGATCGAAGATTATATCAAAGGCCAGGGGCGCTATAAGGACCTTTTAAAAAGCGCTGAACTTTTGGCTGCCATCCAGGCGGAAGTGAACGCGGACTGGGAAATTTTAAAAAAGATGAACCAAAAATCATAGAAAAAAATAAAAAAACAATCCCGAAACTTCGGGATTTTTTATTGCCCTTACCCCGACCTTTCTCCCTCGCCTGGCGGCGGCGAGGGAGAGGGAGGTCTTGAAACATTTTTTTAATTTAAAAAATATATAAAATATGGTATGATTCCAGTGTAAGATTTATTATATGTACCAGAAGATCAGAAAATTTTTTACTAGATATGAACGTTATTTTTCTCCGCTCATGCTTTTATTCGGTTTTGTTTTCGATAACCTGACCTTAAGGCGGGTAGATTTTTGGGCTGAAAATCTAGTGATCATTATTTATCTCGGTTTGGCGCTCATAAGCATTATCCTCATAAACATCCACGCTTCCGGCCGGCTTCGGCACAGATTTTTCGCCAAAACCACCATCTGGCTGTCATTGCTTTTGCAATTCGTTTTCGGCGGCCTTTGGAGCGCTTTTTTTATTTTTTATTTCCGCGGCGCTTCACTCGCTTTAAGCTGGCCCTTTCTCCTTATGCTTTTGGCGCTTCTTATCGGCAATGAAACTTTCCGCGAACGATATTCTCGGTTAGTGTTCCAGCTAAGCATATTCTTTACGGCTTTATTCTCTTATTCTATTTTTGCCATACCATTGCTTTTTAAAAAGATCGGCCCGGATATGTTCGTACTGAGCGGATTGGCGAGTCTGGCGATATTCGCGGCGGCCGCCATCCTGGCTTTCCGCCTGATTCCGGAGCGTTTCCGGAAGAGCCGCCTCCCCCTGGTTTTTTCCATCACGAGCATTTATCTGATTTTTAATTTTTTCTATTTTTTCAATCTCATTCCCCCCCTTCCCTTGTCGCTTAACGAAATCGGAATTTACCATTCGCTCCGCTCTGCCGGCGGAAAATATACGGTAAGCTACGAGCCGGCTCCTTGGTACAGGTTTTGGGCGGACACGAGCCCGATATTCCATTGGCGGCCCGGAGCGCCTGTTTATTGCTTGAGCACAATTTTTGCGCCAGCGGATTTTTCCCTGGGGATAAAGCACCGTTGGTCGCATTACGATGAAAACGTTAAAGTCTGGACAGTCAAAGATGAGCTTAGTTTTCCGCTTACCGGCGGTCGCGCCGGCGGTTACCGCGGCTATTCTCTCAAATACGGTGTAGAACCGGGCCGGTGGCGGATCGACGTTTTAACCGATACGGACCGGGCCCTCGGGCGTATCAATTTTCAGATCGTGGAAACAGAGGACAAGTTAGAGTTTAAAAGCGAAATCAAATAAGGACGTTTCTTCTTTCTGTTTAAAGATTTTTTAATGACATAGTATTTTTTACTATGTTTTTTGTTCGTTTTTTAGCTTGACAAATGGCTTGTTTTAGTATATAGTATAAAATCAGCACAAAATAGTTCTTTTTATATCTAATATTAAAGGTTTGCCACAGCGGAAAGAGGTTTTTTTCTGACTTTTTTCCGCTGTGGCCAAGCCGTCGGGGTTTAGCCTTGAGGCGTTTTATGAACTTTCATTGGTAAGGCGGGCGGTCAGCCCGCTATACAACATCTATAAGGAGGATGTAATGAAAGAGAACAACTTGGTTATTACTCCCGGTCAGATGTCTGAATTTTGGAGGCAGGTAAATATCCGCCAGATCGGCCGGGATTATTTCCAGGATTTTCTGGATCACAGATTGTTCAGAAGCAATCCATTTCTCCGGCGCATTTCCGATAAACCGCTTAACATCAAAGCTACAGAAGGCAAGAGAATCATCGCGGAAGCGAAGGATATATTTCCCGGTGGAACCGACAGCGATTTCAGGCGTTATGGAGCGGACGAAGCCGGGTCGGCGAAGAGTGAAACGCCAGTCGTCGTTTATGAGGTGATAAGAGACGGTAAACATCGGCAATTTTTCGGTTCAATCGGCGATATTGAAGAGCTCTGCTTCACGCAGGACCAGATTATATGTTTCGTGGAGACGCATCGTGAGTGGCTTCTGACCGACGGAATGGGAACATTTTTTCTATTCCGGTCCAAAAAAACGAAGTTTAAAAAAGACCTCTGGGGGGAGTTTTTTGTCGCCAGCGTACTCGTAAATCACAACGGCGTCAGCGCCTTCGTGGACAGGTTTGGAAACTCGTACGATTGGGGCGCCGCGGGCCGTCATCGGTTGGTCGTCCCGCAGCATGCCTCTTAGCTATTTAAACCTTTAAACCTTGATCTCTCGGATTCTTTGACCCTTTGTGTTCCTCTGGAATTTTAAAGGGTCTTTTTATTTTTTTGATTGACAATTTTTAAAAATCATGTATAATATAATCATTGACAATCAAGTAGGTCGATTCCAGGGAGATTGGCACCCTGTCCGTTTAATAACGGAAATCGGCAAAGCAAGGTGTCCCCGCCCATGGCGGGGAAAGCTAGATGGAACCGCGGGGAAACAACCTCGTTCTAGTATCGCAAAAAGATTATTGTGATACGAGAATGGGGTTTTTTAATATCATTTTAATAGAAATAAAAAATATGACCACAGAACAAAAACAACAAGATGACAAGATGCAGAAGATCGTGGCTTTCTGCAAAAGAAAAGGCTTTATATTCCCGGCCTGCGAAATATACGGCGGGCTGGCCAATTCGTATAGTTACGGCCCTTACGGAGCGGAACTTAAAAGCAATATTAAGAAAATGTGGTGGAAAAAGTTCGTGCAGGAACGCTCCGATATCGTCGGGATGGACGGGCCGATCCTCCTGGCCACTAAATTATGGGAAGCATCCGGACACACCGAGGGCTTTAACGACGCTATGGTTGATTGCAAGAAATGTAAGAAAAGATACCGGGCCGATCATGTGGTCAAAGAGCTGACCGGAAAAGACATGGAAGGCGATCTTGCCGGCATGACCAATACTCTGCAGGGCGGCCTAAAGTGCCCGGAGTGCGGAGGGAGCGATTGGACCGAGGTCAAAAATATGAGCCAGATGTTCAAAACGGAAATGAACGCCGTGGAAGGGCCGATATACTTAAGGCCGGAAACCGCCGGCGCCATTTTCGTTGATTTCAAGAATATTACGGATTCAATGCGTGTCAAAGTTCCGTTCGGGATCGCGCAGATAGGCAAAGCGTTCCGTAACGAGATCGTGGCCAGGAATTTTATTTTCCGGATCAGGGAGTTCGAACAGATGGAGATCGAATATTTCATAGAACCGGAAACGAAGTGGGAGCCTTTGTTCGAGGATTGGCTTGATAAGCAAACAGAATTCGCCCTGTCTATCGGCGCTAAACCCGAAGACCTTCGCCGTTATGAACACCCCAAAGAAAAACTTTCCCACTATTCAAAAAAAACCATCGATACCGAGTATAATTTTCCGTTCGGATTCGGCGAATTGTTCGGCTTGGCGCATCGCGGCGACTTCGATCTTACCCAGCATTCGAAACTTTCCGGCGTTAAACTTGAGTATTTTGACGCCGCCAATAATAAAAGATATACCCCGCACGTTTTGGAACCGACCGTCGGCGTCGATCGGCTTATATTGACCGCTATTTGCGCGGCTTACACGGAGGAAAAGATCGAAGACGAAACCAGGGTGGTAATGAAATTTCCTTACGGCGTCGCGCCGATAAAAATCGCGGTTTTCCCCCTTCTTAAAAACAAGCCGGAGCTCGTGAATAAAGCCAGGGAAGTTTTTGATTCACTCAAATCGCGGTACATGTGCGAGTTTGACGACAACGGCAATATCGGCAAACGCTACCGCAGGCAGGACGAGATCGGTACACCCTTTTGCGTAACCGTTGATTTTGACAGCTTGGAAAAAGACGACGTTACGGTCCGGGATCGCGATACCATGGAGCAGACCAGGATCCGAATCGAAGGATTGAACGGATATTTTCAGGATAGATTAGACAGATAAAAGCGTAAATAAAAAATAACAGCCCTGTATATTCGGGGCTGTTTTTTTGTTTTACGCGTCTTCCCAGACGGTTTTAGCTTTTTGGATTTTGAAATTATTTTCAAAGATTTTTTTTATTAATTCCGGATCTTCGGTTTCGAAAACGACCATGTTTTTTTCCGTTTTTGAGGGCGCGTTGACACGCGTAAAGGAAGCGGAATGATAATGCTTATGAAGATATATGATCGACAACAGTGAGTCTAAAAGTTTTTTTCCCTCGAGTTCGATAACTCGGAACAAGTTATCGGATGAAATTTCTTTTTTAATCCGCCCGGATTCAAGAACCAGCCAAATAATTCTGCTTTTTTGGATTTTCTTGCCCTCGGATTTGAGTTGGCGCAAACCGTCTTCGTTTATGTCGAAGCGCATGAATGCCGGCAAATTTTTGAAATTTTCGCTTCTGTCCGGATAGTACACTTCGTACAATTCCTCATGTTCCCAATAACCCAAAGTCCAATGCAAATCCTTGGATTTTCTGGCTCTGAATTTCTGCATTATTCCTCCCTGTCTTTTTTTAAATAATGATTATTAAAATTTTATCACGATTATTTTTGTTGGTCAACATTTTGCTTTAAGTCCCGGAAAGTGATAAAATACGGATATGAGAATATTTAAAGACACAAATAAAACTGGCCTTAAAAATACCGACAAGCTCGCGACTTCAACCCGGAGAAAAGCCGTTTTAAAGTTAATATCCGCTGGCTTTGAACGGGCGGACGCGGGAGGATTAATGAAGGCGGCGGTCGGGTATAGCCGGGAATTCAATTCTCTGAAAGCGCAAAACAGCACTTACGACCTTATTAAGGGGCGGATTTTCGTGATTGGCGGCGGCAAGGCGGCCGGTCGCATGGCTATGGCCCTGGAAGAAATAATCGGTCCGGAAAATATAACGGCCGGAGGCGTGGTCGGGATCGATACCGGCTATAAAACCGAAAAAATAAAAATTTTTAAAGGCGGGCATCCGATTCCTAACGAAGGAGGAATCTCGGCTGTCAGGAGGATAATGTCACTCAAGAAAAAATACGATATCGGAGAAGAAGATCTGGTGATTTGCCTTTTGTCCGGCGGCGCTTCCGCGCTTCTGCCTTGCCCGGTCGACTCCATCAGGCTTAAAGACAAGCAAAAAACGACCGATCTACTCCTTCGGTCCGGAGCGGACATAGGGGAGATTAATACGGTCAGAAAACATCTGTCGCAAATCAAGGGCGGAGGATTGGGAAGATTTTTTTATCCCGCGCCGGTCGTTTCGATCGTTATTTCGGACGTAGCCGGCAACGATCCGGCCGTGATCGCTTCCGGTCCGACCGTTCCCGACCCCACGACCTTCAAGGATGCCTACGGCGTTATGCGTAAATACGGGCTTTACGATAAAATACCACGGAGAGTATCAACATATCTTCTACGGGGCCTTGAAGGACGGGCGGATGAAACGCCCAAAGAACTCGGAAATTGTACTTATCACGTCATCGGAGATAACGCGATTATTTTAGAAGCTATGGCCCGAGCCGCCAAATCATCCGGTTTTACCCCGAAAATAATCACGCCGGAATTTTCCGGCGATCCGGAAGCAACCGCGATCCGCTTGGCGCGGGAGATCATGAGCGGCAAATATACCGGCTACGACGTTCTCCTGGCCGGCGGCGAAACTACGCTTAAACTTCCGGATAAGCACGGCCGGGGAGGACGAAACAGGCACTTGGCCGCGGTTTTCTCAGTGGCTATGGAAGAATATCGCGGCCTTTGGGCGGCGGCTTTTGTTTCAACCGACGGAATCGATTATTTATCGAACGCGGCCGGAGCGATCGTCGATGACGGCACGCTAGGGATCGTCAGGTCTAAAAAGACGGATATAGTTTCTTACATAAAAAAATTCGACACGGACAATCTGTTCAAGCGGATAGGAAACTCCCTCGTTGTAACCGGGCCGACCGGCACGAACGTCGGCGACATATTCGTTTGCGTATTATAATCATTATAATTTAAATTGAATCGGATTAGAGAATCATAAATAGTCCGGACAGGAAAAAAGCCTTGCTTTATTTTTGTCCTATGGTAAAATGCAATTAATCAGCGTGTCGGCCGGGTAAGAGCCGAAGCGGCGGAAAGATCGATTAGGCGAATACAACAAAATAAATAGAGAGTTAAGAAGTTGGCGTGAAATGGCCAACTTTTGGCTTTTTATAGGGAGAAAGACAAAAATTTTATTAAATTATAATTCGGTTTTAAGTCATAATTAATCCGAAATAAAATTTTTATTTCTCCTGATAATAATTAATTATTGCTTTTTCGCTTTTAAGCGCGGAAGCAAAGCATCGTATGAACAAAAAAAAGAAGTTTATCATGGCAGCGGCGGTAATTTTTATTTTACTGCTCGCTTCGTCGCAAATAGTTTTAGCGCAAAATTCGGATAACGGGAATTCAAGAAGGTCCCAGCGCCAGACGGTAGAGAAGCATGAAAAACGGAGCTGGGCATCTGATTTTTGGCGGCGGAAAAAGAAGAGGAATAATATTCCCGTCCCGGCTCCGACTCCCGCTCCAAGTCCGACTCCGGCTCCGACTCCCGCTCCAAGTCCGACTCCGGCCCCGACTCCCGCTCCGACTCCGGCCCCGACTCCCGCTCCGACTCTTCCGCCCGCTCCCGCGGAGAGCGCATACCCGCTTCACTCTAATATTACCGCCACGGTTTTCTGGGTAGGCGAACCGGTCGGTAACGGCTCAAGCGAGGATAACGCCCTGTCCGCCTGGGATGACGAGTGGCAGAAAAGCTTTGGCGGCTTTGACGACCCTTTTTGCCGGAACGGTTTTTATCCCTGCGGCTTTATGCCGAAGGAAAATCCGTTCTATGTCACGGTGCCATATAATGACTTTAACGATAATGGCAACCGGAAAGCGAACGCGCAAACAGTCGTGCCTTGGGCGGACGAAAAAACCTGGAAAGATAACGAATCGATGATGAAGAATCGTTGGGTAAGGGTGATTAAGGGCGAAAAAACCTGCTACGCTCAGGTCGAAGATTCCGGTCCCTACCAGTACGACGATCATAATTACGTGTTCGGCAATGCCCGGCCGATAAATACCCGGGCGAATAACGCGGGAATGGACGTATCCCCGGCTCTGCGTGACTGCTTGGTCTTCCAAGGTCTCAATAACGCCGACAATAAGATTGATTGGCAGTTCGTAAACGCCGAAGATGTGCCGGCGGGCCCTTGGAAAGAAACGGTTACCGTTTCTCAGATCAATTGGTAACAAAAACAAAATATATATTCAAAAGACGAGGTATCCGCCTCGTCTTTTGTTTTTGGCGGGATTTTATCCTTTCTTTATATTTTTTTTATAAAAATTTCATCACTCTTTTGCTATAATAGGTATATGTCCGGAAAGCTATATAAAATCGCGCTGACTTCTGGGATTGCGGCCGTTTTGGCCGTTCTTTTCGGTTTTTGGCTTTTTGCCGCCGAAGCCGGCGTTTATCTGGAAGTGGATTTTTTGGACGTCGGCCAAGGAGATTCCACGTTAATAAAGACGCCTGCCGGACAGAATATCCTTCTTGACGGTGGACCGGATAATGCGGTCATAAAAAGGCTCTCTGAAAATCTACCGTGGTGGGACCGGACGATCGATCTTATGATCCTGACCCATCCGCACGATGACCATGTCAACGGCTTTAACGACATCCTTAAAAGGTATGATGTTAAAAAAATAATCTATACCGGAGTAATGCACGATTCTCCGGGTTATCTAAACTGGCTTGAATTCGCGCGTGACGATAAAGTGCCTTTATTGATCATTGACCGGCCGCAAAAAGTGCGGCTAGGAGGGGATTGTTATATAGAATTCCTATATCCCCGTGAAAGCGTTCTGGGCGAGACCGTGGACAACCTAAACAACAGCTCGATCGTATTCAGGCTGGTTTACGCTAATACCGTATTTTTATTCATGGGCGACGCGGAAACAGAAGTTGAGAAAGAGCTTTTGGATAAGGATGTCGATTTAAGCGCCGATATCCTGAAAACCGGCCATCACGGTTCGGATACATCATCGAGCGAAGAATTTCTGGCGGCCGTTAGTCCGGAGACAGCCGTGATCCAAGTCGGCGCGGATAACGATTTCGGACATCCCAGCCGCCGGATCCTTAAGCGCCTGGAGCGTATCGGGACCACGGTCTATCGGACCGATCTTCATGGTACGATACGTTTTTTAAGCGACGGCGGCAAGATAAAAAAAGACTGAAATTTTGGCTTTAAAAGGCTCTCTTGCGTAAATCGATATAGTTGCGCTATAATGATTATAATAATAATCTATAATTATATGGCCAATAATAAACAGAAAAAAGTATTGATAGTGGAGGATGAGGAGATACTGCGTGCGATGTATGAAAGAAAATTCGTGCAAGATAAAGAACTGAAAGTTTTTATCGCCGCCGACGGCGCCGAGGGATTAGAGATGGCAAGAAGGGAAAAGCCGGATGTGGTGCTTCTGGACATAATTTTGCCGAAGCTCGACGGATTTTCGGTCCTTGAAGAAATAAGAAAAATGAAGGAAATGAAAAAAACCCCGGTTTTTATGTTCACTAATCTGGGCACGCCGGAGGATATTGAGAAAGGCAAGGCGCTCGGAGCTACCGACTATATGGTTAAAGTAAGCCTTACCCCGGACCAGATCTACGAGAAAGTAAAAAAATATCTTAAATAATAAATATAATGCTGATCCGCGAATGTATGCGAGTAGTTTTTCGCGAGAATACGTTCGGGGTTTAATATTTTAAAACCTATGAGTAATCATCCGCAAGAAGAAAAAACTTATTTAATGGTCAAGCCTGACGGAGTCAGAAGGGGTTTGACCGGTGAAATCTTAAAAAGGATCGAAAGAGCCGACCTGAAGATAATCGCTTTATCAATGTTCCAGCCGACCCACCAGCAGATCGACGATCATTATCCGAAAGACGAGAAATGGATTAACAGACTCGGAGAAAAAACCAAGAGCACGTATGAGAAATACGGCTTTGACCTTAAGGGGGAGATGGGAACGGAGGATACCCTGAAGATCGGCAAAGAGGTTCGTAAATGGCTGATAGACTATATGGTTTCCGCGCCTCTGGTCAAAGTAATTGTCCAGGGTAACCACGCGGTTGATCTTGTCAGGAAGATGGTCGGTAATACTATGCCGGCCGTAGCGGAAATGGGTACTATCAGGGGTGATTTCAGTGCGGACAGCGCCGCGGCCGCCAATCGGGACAAAAGGGCGGTTCATAATATAGTGCATGCTTCAGAAACGCCCCAAGAAGCCGCTCACGAAATAGAACATTGGTTCGGAGTGGATGAAATCTGTTCTTATAAGAGAGTCGAAGATTCTTTAAGATAGTCTTCTTTCCTGCCCTTACGGTCAAAGATTATTTTTAGCCATTAATTATTATTTGTTTAATTTTAGCCAAATTAAGTTTTTTCCTTGATTTTTTGCATGGAAATGGTATAATTATCCACAGAGAGGTATATAATAAAACATCAGGATAGATTGCTTTTTTTCGCAAAAACAATTGATCGTGGTGTTTTAACTGCACACGTGAAGTTAACACCATTAGGGAAAACAAAAATCGACCCCCAAGCAGGGTCGGTTTTTTATTGACAAAACACGCGAATAGGTTATTATATTATATTAACGGGTCTTTAATATAATTAAAAGGGCGGTGCAATATGGATTTGAAGCTCAGGTTTCTCCGGATCCATTTCGTTAAGATCGGAATTATGGCTCTGAATCTGCTTTTCGGAAACAGGCTGGCTTACTGGTTCGCGGGTTGGTTCTTTAAGAATATATTGGGAAATAGTGTGCAAAGCGTTTTTCTTCTGTATCCGGCTAACCCTAAATATGCCGCCGCTTATGTTTACGACTGGTACCGCCGGCAGATGAAATGGAAACCCCGCTTAGTCGGGATCATAGTCCAATACGGAAAATTCAAACCGTATTTCGGTATATCGGCTTCTGACGAGGATATCTGGGCTGACGCGGCAGCGGGCGGGCATAATCTGGCCGTCGTACTTGGGCGGATGGATTCTATCAGACGGCTTTTGCGCGCCGAATACGCGACTTATGCCGGCATCATTCCCGGCGTTTCCCTTAAATTGGGTCTGATAAAAAGTTCTATCGAATGCGACACGACAGTAGCCGGAGTCATCCAAGCCATCGAAAAAGTAAAAAGATCAGAAAACCTTCCGGACGACGTAAAATTGGTGATCCTGGGAGGAAAAGGTTTTATCGGCCGCCGATTGGTTGATGAATTGCGTTCCCTGGGGAATGAAACGTATTCCGTAGACCTTAAAGACGATTGGCCGGAGGCAGTAAGCCAGCCGGTCATAGTGGTAAATGTTTCCAAAGGCGGCGCTATCGCCGATTATATACCGGCTTTACGTCCCGGCACCGTCATAATCAACGAAGTTTATCCCGAGCCCAGGGCGAAAGAATTGGCGGCGATCAAAGAACGGGAAGCGATTTGCTACCACGTCAAAGGCGCTCCGGGCTGGGCCTGGCGCCGGTTTCCGGGGGCTTACGAAAACGTAATTCCGCTTTGCGCCTCCCATATTCCAAAAAATAACGGCTATAAATTCGAAGCCGTAGTCGAAAAATTATAAGTGAAAAAATCAGGGGATAGAAATATCCTCTTTTTTGTTTTTGCGAAAAAATGTTATAATATAAAGACATTAATTTTTTAAATTGGTATGGATGCGATAAATATCATTTTGACCGTCGTTGTCGTGATTTATCTTCTTTTCGCTTATTTGATACTTCTTAAAGGAAAGAATAAAACGATTTCCCGGTTATACCTCGTGGTAATATTGAGCGTAATCCTCTGGACGGTCAGCATGATCGTTTACCGGGCGGCCAGTCCGGAGAATACCTTGTTCTGGGTTAAAGTGCTTTATTTTTCGGCCACTTTTACCGCCAGCAGTTTTTTTGTTTTCTCCCGCGTCTTTCCCCGCGGAAACGCTCCTAAAAAAACCGATTTGGTCTGGGCGGTTTTATTGAATATGGCGGCGATTATCCTGGTCATTACGCCCGATATCATCATTAAAGGAGTGGAAATAATCCCCGGAAGCGAAAAGTGCATTATCTGGGGACGGGGTTATTTTATTTACTTTTTATATATCGCCGGTTTATTTTCCGCCGGATTAATGAATCTTTTCAGGAAATATTTATCCGAAAAGGGGGAATATCTGGGGCAGCTGCGTTATGTTTTTTGGGGATACTTCCTTGGTTCTTTTTTTGCCATGACCACAAATCTGCTTTTGGTCTGGTGGGGCGATTTCCGTTTTAATTGGCTAGGGCAAGTCATGACCGTAGTAATGATCGGCTTTACGGTTTACGCCATTGTGGTGCACCGGCTTATGGACATGCGGCTTTATTTGCGCAGCGGTTCGGTTTATTTCGCGTCCCTTATTTCCATTATTGTCCCGCTTATCATCATAAAATATTTTTCCGGGCGGATAGGCGGCGCGCAGGCGCCCTGGCTCGATTATATTTATTTGATTTTAGCTATCGCGCTTTTTTCCGGCATAAAAAAACGTTATTACGCGTTAGCCAATAAGTATTTTTTCTCTTCCCTTTATGACGCTCGCGCGCTTATCGCCAGCTTGTCCGATAAATTAAGCTCGACGTTAATTGCCGGCCAGCTGTATGAGTATATCGCCTCCACCCTGTCGAGCGCTTTCCATTGCGAGGATGTCTGCTTTTTAATATTGGATAAGGACAGGAAGGAGTATATGATCGGATTTCGAACCGGCTTCGACCGTTTACGGCCCGAAACGTTAAAAATAGACGCCGAAGCCGAACAGAAACTGATCGGAAAAAAACGGACGATTTTTATTAATTATGCGGCAAAAGCCGATAAGGCCGGCCTGGAAGAGGTGGTCTCGCAGTTAAGGAAAATGGGCGTGGAAATAGTCGTTCCGCTTTCCGTCAAAGAAGAGATGACCGGACTTATTCTTTTGGGTCCCAAAGAAACAAGGGAAACATACAACAACGAAGATCTCTCATTCCTGGATATCATCGGCTCCCAATCGGCGGTCGCGATCGATAACGCCCTGCACTACGAAGAGATCAAGAATTTTAATGTCAAGCTGGAAAAAGAAGTTTGGCGGGCCACCTGGGACCTTAAACGCGCCAACGATAAACTTAAACAGCTTGATGAAGCGAAAAGTGAATTTGTTTCCGTCGCTTCCCATCAGCTGCGGACGCCCCTGACGATAATCAAGGGATATATATCGCTTATGCTCGAAGGTAATTTCGGCTCATTTTCCGCTTCCGCCAAAGAGTCACTGAATAACGTTTACGAGTCCAATGAGCGTCTGATCCATTTAGTGGAGAACCTGCTTAATATTTCCCGGATAGAGTCCGGCCGCTTGAAATTCAACTTTGAAGCGACCCGTCTGGAGAAATTGATTTCGGGTGTTTTGGACGAACTTGCCGGTCCGGCGGAAAATAAAGGATTAAAACTTGTTTTTAAAGCGCCGAAAAAGGTTTTACCCTTCGTGAACGTCGACCGGGAGAAGATTAGACAGGCGATAATGAATTTAGTCGATAACGCCGTTAAATACAGCGAAAAAGGCAAGATCACGATTTCCGTCGAATGCAAGGAGAAAAATATCGTTACCACGGTTGCCGATCAGGGCTTAGGCATGAGCAGGCAGGATCAGGTAAACCTGTTCGATAAATTTTCCCGCGGAAACGACGTTTCCCTGGTGCACACCGAAGGCACTGGATTAGGATTATACGTGGCTAAAAAAATGATCAAGGCGCACCAGGGCCGGATCTGGGCGGAAAGCGACGGAGAGGGCAAGGGCAGCCGATTTTATTTTACTCTTCCGGTCTTAAAACATAAAAGCTGAAAAAATATGCCTAAAACAATCCTTATAATCGAAGACGAGAAATATCTTTCGGATATGTACCGGTTGAAATTCGAGCACTGCGGTTTTAAGGTGATGACAGCCGGTAACGGCCAGGAGGGGCTTGAAGCCGCCCGGAAAAATAAGCCGGATCTGATACTTCTTGACCTGATCATGCCGGTCATGAACGGCTACGAGGTTTTAAGGGAATTCCGGCAAGACGCGGAGCTAAAGGATTCGAAGGTTTATATCTGGTCCAATCTGAGCCAGGCGTCCGAAATAAAAAAGGGCCTTCTTGCCGGGGCTGACGGTTATTTCGTAAAAACCAACATGACGCCGGGGCAACTAGCCCATAAGGTTAAAGAGCTGCTCCGGGAGACAAAAGACGTTCCTGCCAAGAAGATTAAAAAATGATCAAAGAGCCTCTTTACGTTTTATTTTTTAATTTATATAATACATAATATAACGATTAACTTATTCTTATGTCTATTTCGGTCAACAAAGATGCTTGCATCGGCTGCGGCGCCTGCGTGGCGACCTGCCCCGATGTTTTTAAATTAGGAGACGACGGCAAATCAGAGGTGGTCAGCCAAAATGACACCGAATGCGCCAAGAAAGCGGCGGAAGGCTGCCCGGTGCAGGCGATTACGGTCGCTTAGCATAGCTTTTATAGCTTATAAAAATAACAATCCCGGAAATTCCCGGGGTTGTTTTTTAATTTATTGTATGCTTAGATTGTTATATAATAATATGATCATATAGCTATCGACGGTCGATCGTCTGCTGATATGATAATATGGCCGTATATTATCTCGAAATATTATGCAGTTGCCGGATATCAAACAATTGAATATCCCGAAAGGTCCGGGTTGTTACCGTTTCTGCGATAAAGACGGGAAGATCATTTATATAGGAAAAGCGGCTGATCTGCGAAGCCGGGTGTCTTCTTATTGGCGAGCGAGCGCAGACCATACTCCGGCCAAACGGGCGATGCTTAAAGAAATCGCGTCGATATCCTGGGTAGAAACCGAGAGCGAGATTGAAGCGCTGCTTCTTGAGTCCAATTTCATAAAAAAATACCAGCCTCCGTATAACGTGGTTTTGCGGGATGATAAAAGGTTCGTTTATATAAAGATCTCCCTGGACGATGAAATACCGGGTGTTTTCGCCACCCGTAAGATCGACCGATCCGGCAAGTATTTCGGACCTTTTACGAGCGCCGGATCGGTCCGGGAAACGCTTAAAACGATCCGGAAGATATGGCCTTATTGCACGGAACGCCGGATCAAACCGAAACCTTGTTTTTACGCCCAGATCAACCGTTGCACCGGAGTTTGCGGCGGTCGATTCGATCTTAAGGATTACCGCGAGAAAGTGATAAAGCCGATAGTCCTGTTTCTGGAGGGGGGTAAGAAAGATATAATAAAAAAACTGGAAAGCAGGAAAAAAGAACTGGAAAAAATCGTAGGGGCTAATGATCACGCGTCCGGGAGCGGCGATGCGGCTGAAGAACTGGCTGGGATAAAATTTCAGCTGATGAACATGCATAGCGTATTGGATCATGCCAATATTCTGGGAGTCGGGGAGAAATACGCCGCAGACGTAGTGGAATTGGCGAAACTTTTAAACTTGCCGAAAGTTCCGAGGCGGATAGAGGGTTACGATATTTCGAATATCTTCGGCCGCGAAGCGGTCGGTTCGATGGTTGTTTTTTCCGGCGGAGAACCGGATAAGAACGAATACCGGAAATTCAAGATCAGGATCAGCGAAGACGAGGCCAATGACGTGGGTATGTTAAAAGAAGTTTTAGAACGTAGATTTAAACATTCCAAAGAAGCTAAACTTCCAATTGGAAGTTTAGCTTCTAATGTTTGGCTTGATCCGGATCTCATAATACTCGATGGAGGCAAAGGACAGCTTAACGCCGGAACGCGGGTGCTTAAAAAATGCGGTTTAGATATACCGATCATGTCGGTCTCCAAGGGCGAAGGACTTCGAAGCGCTTTGGCCCCGGATAAGATATTCTGGCCGGGAGAAGCCAAGCCGTTGGTTCTGCCCTTGGCCTCGCCGGCTCTCCATATTATAAAAAGGGTGCGCGACGAAGCGCACCGCTTCGCGATAAAGTACCATCGGGAGCTAAGGCGGAAGACCTGGCTTAAAAAATAAATTTTTTTGGAATTGACAGAATCCGCATATTACGCTATAATTTTCGACATATATTTGCATGTTAATATCGTTTTAAATCGTTCGTTACAAGTAAAAAAGAGGGGAGCGAAGCCATGGAGAATATTACGCTTACGGCGGAAAACGTTACGATTGAAGGCAAGGAAAAAAAGATTTTATTCCGACGTTTCAGGGGCCTTGGGACCAACAAAAGGATCGGAGAAAAAGACGTTCTCATTATAAACGGTCTTTTGGAAAAACTGGGGATTCCCGTCGGCCGCAATCTGATCGGCAATGCGATCTCTTTTTCCTGGACAGAGGGAGGTATTCGGAAAACAAAGGAATCTGTTATAACGGGATTTCATCTCGCGCTCTTTGATGATAATCGTCGGATAAAATTTAAACACGATTTTTCCGTAAGCGTGTATTTTAAGGATAATAAAGAAGAAGATTGTATTGACTATTTAGGCTGTTTATCCAGAAGAGAGCCCTATAAGTTGGCTGATACGGAATACGGATTAATGATCAACAGTTGGTTTTTTAGCGCGCCTTTTTGGTATCAACAAGCGGACAGTAGTCCCCGAATTTCCCTTATTAAAAATCAGATACCGGACGGAAAATACCTGGAGTCTTATTCTGGAAGAGAGGACCTCGTTGTTTATAGCCAGACCGGTCCGCACCCGATCGTAAGTGAAGAAAAAAACGGAGATGTTTTCGTAACTAACATGTGTTTGGGGCGTTGCCGATACAAAAAAATCTGGCGGAAAAATTACATGAGGCTGACCTATCTGGACCAGCCCTTTAACTGGAACAGATCAAGTGTTGAGCGCGTAAGAGTTCTTTCTTGAAAAATACCAAGACCCCGACCAGGGTCTTTTTTGTCAAAACGATTGACGCAAGGGCGTAAATCAGATAATATTATTTCAGTTTCGGTTATTTTATTGTACATTTAAAATACAGGAGGAATCCATGGGCGACGCCTATAGCGATGCCAGCAGGGCTTATGACCGCGAACAGATGGAAGCTTTATTCATCCAGAACTTGACCGCATATTTGCGGCCCGATTGCAGCGAGAGTGAAGCCGAGTCTTTGCTTTTATGGCTCAAGTCCGTAGCCAATAATCGGTCCGGAAGCGACTGCTACCGATGGGATTTCGGCAGATTCGCCTGGCTCTACCGTGATTTTTCAGCGGGCGCGGTAAAACTTAAACAGGGCGACCAGGAAACGTGGGCCAGACTTCTGGGAGCGGTTGATGATATCCAGTTCGCGGATCTAAAAAAAATATCCCCTTGGGCTGATAAGGTCTTATTGATAGTCCACTATGACCACCGCGACGGCCGGGGCGATTTTAAGTATGCTCTGGTCCGGCTTATAAAGGAAAATAAATCCTGGACGGTCGGTAAAAAGGTCCTGGTTGTCCTGCCTTCGGACATATTGGAAAAAATCGAGCCGATTGATATCGCGTGAACGCTCTTTCGGTCCTATAGCCGTAACAAAGAAAAAACTCCGTAAATAACGGAGTTTTATAATACGGTAAAATTTATATGATGCTATCGTGGAATTCCGTTTTGATGGTTCTGGGCGTAATGCCGTGTTTCTTGTTATAAGCCATCTGCTTTTTTCGGCGCCTTCTTGTCTCATTGACGGCGTAGCGGATAGCGGGCGTGATCTTATTGGCGTACATGATCACCCGGCCTTCGACATGCCGGGCGGCGCGGCCCATTGTCTGGATAAGGGAAATTTCGTTCCTCAGGAACCCGGCCATATCGGCGTCAAGGATCGCGACCAGCGATACCTCCGGCAGGTCAAGGCCTTCGCGCAGAAGATTTATGCCGACCAGAACGTCATATTCGCCCTTGCGCAGATCACGTAAAATGTCGACCCGCTCAAGGGTTTCTATGTCCGAGTGCAGGTATTGGACTTTGATATTTTTTTCCTGGAGATATGCGGAGAGCTCTTCGGCCATGCGTTTGGTCAAGGTGGTAACCAGGGTGCGCTGGCCCCGGGCGGTATTTTTCTCTATTTCATCGAAAAGATCATCGATCTGGCTGTCGTTTTTCGAGGGATGGATCCTGATTTCCGATTGATACGTTTTCTCTCCCGGAAGCGGGCAGGAAATCCCCCCTATCTCTTTTTCCGCTGAATTCGACGATCGGGAAGAAGACTTCCGTATTTCAACTTCGGGATCCAGAAGCCCGGTCGGGCGGATGATCTGCTCCGCCACTTGCTCTGACTCCTTTATTTCGAATTCTTTAGGCGTGGCGCTTACGTAGATTATCTGGTTGATCTTTTTGTCGAATTCCTTAAAATTAAGGGGACGGTTATCTTTGGCGCTGGGCAAACGAAAACCGAATTCGATAAGCGTTTCTTTCCGGGATTGATCACCGGCGTACATTCCCCTGATCTGCGGGATAGTAGCGTGCGATTCGTCGATAAAGAGAAGATAGTCTTTCGGGAAGAAATCGATCAGCGTGGAGGGAGGAGAACCGGGGGCGCGATCGGACAGATGCCGGGAGTAGTTCTCGATGCCGTTGCAATAGCCGACCTGTTCGATCATTTCCAGGTCATAGTTGGTTTTCCGTTCCAGGCGATAAGCTTCGACGTCTTTGCGCGCCTTCCTGAGCTCTTTCAGGCGCGCGTCGAGCTCCGATCGGATACTAACGAGCGCCCTTTTCATCCGTTCTTCCGGGGTCATGAAATGCTTGGCGGGCAGGATGAATATCTTTTCGGTTTCCTCCGCGTCTTTGCTTTTTAGATCGGCGATCCAGACGGGATTCGAACTTGAGGGTTTTATTTTGAAATAATGGATATTGTCTATCCGGTCGCCCGAAAGCAGCAGGCGAACCATCGCTTCGCCGGTAGCCAGGTGAATATCGACCGTCGATCCTTTTACCCGGAATTCTCCGCGGTAGAAACCGATATCGTTCCTTTCGAATTGTATTCCAACCAGTTGGCGCAAGAGTTCGTTCCTTTTTATCTTTTGTCCTTTCCGGAATTCTATTCCCAGGCTCATATAATCCTCCTTTTCGCCGATGCCGTAGATGCAGGAAACGCTGGCTACGATCAAAACGTCCCGGCGGTTGATGAGGGACTGGGTGGAAGCGTGCCGCAGGCGGTCGATCTCTTCGTTGATCGTCGATTCTTTTTCGATATAAGTGTCGGTCTGCGGAATATAGGCTTCCGGCTGGTAATAATCGTAATAGGAAACGAAATAATGCACGGCGTTATCCGGAAAGAATTGCCTGAACTCCCCGTAAAGCTGGGCCGCCAAAGTTTTATTATGGGACATTATCAGGGTGGGGCGGTTTACCGCTTCGATCACTTTGGCCATGGTAAAGGTTTTGCCTGAACCGGTTACGCCTAAAAGAGTTTGCCCGCGATATTTTTTCTCGAGGCCGCTCACCAGTTTTTCGATCGCCGCCGGCTGGTCTCCTGTCGGCTTGAATTTGCTTTTTAAAATGAATTTATCCATAAATATTACAATGCGATTAACGTCCTAAATTATAGCAGAAAAGATATTATTTGACAACGGTTGTTTTGACAACCATATATAAAAAAGATATAATTATTTCATATAAAAATGATTAAAAATTCGGTTCTTTATAAAAAAATCAGGCAGGGAGGTGCGATTTTGAGCCAGAATACAAGCCAGCAGCCGACGAACGGAAACATATTTGCGAATAAAATCGTGCCCATAATCAATTCTATTTTGACCATATCATGGAAAAGTGAGCCGGGGCATAAATACGCCTGGAAGACATTTAAGAAAAGTTTTTCCGGCGAACCTTTATTCGGCAGCGACAAATGGGAAGTTTCTAAAAGCGATTCTACCGGTAAAACCGCGGCCGATACCCTCTATCTCATAATCTTGAACGGAACGACGGTATTTGAGGCCAAAGATCCCGTCGGAAACGCGAGCGGCCGCAACTGGGATCCCAAAAAAGTAACCGTCCTGACTTTTATAAGCGGTGATTGGCCCAGGCTATTCTTTCTCCTGAGAAACAGGGTTAAAGCAGGCAAGCTAAAATCCGATTAATTTACGCTCCCGTATCCCGGGAGTTTTTTGTAGCCGGAACAGTAAAGCTCCTTTGACTTTTAAGCTGATTTGGACTAAGATAAATATTATATATTAACGTATTTTTAATTATTGTCATATTATATTATGATTGAGGGCAAATTCGATCATTTGATAACCGATAATAAAAGGGAGGAAGAAAGAATGGAATTCAAAGATGCGGCGGATTTCGAAAAAAATTGCCGGCAGAATCCGGTCGGGGCGGAAGAATGGATGAACCGGGTTTTTGCGAGCGACCCCCGCTACAAGGATAATGAGCGCTGGCTCGAAGACAGGCAAAGAACTTTGCTTGGCGTTTATTGCGAGACGGGCGATAAAGAAAGCGCCGCGAGAATCGTCGCGGCGACCCGCCAGTCATTATCTCAACAGGGCCGGATAAAAAAATACGAAAAGTTTTTCGGCGAGTATTCTCTCCAGAGGCTGGAGATGCGATATGGCTCAAAAGAAAAAAGCGAAGTGCCGGTAATTGATTCCGCCACTTTCAGACAGGCCTTGTTAGAGGGTAGACTGGACGAAGCGGAGACTTGGCTCAACGCTCCGGCGACGCTGGAAAAATACCGGGATTACCCGAACGTACTGAGTGATCGGCGCCGGGAATTGAATGACGCGCGCGCCAAGATAGGCTAAAAAGAAAAGCAAATATCACGCCAGGTTTCATAACCTGGCTTTTTTTGACTTTTACGTTTGTTTGGGTTAAAATAAGATACATAAATAAAATTAGAAAAATATAATATGGCTAAAAATAATAAGGAAATAAATAAGCAGCCGGTTAATGTTTTCCCTGTCTTAGAGGAGTCGGTTTTGGGTTTTTGGGAGAAAGCGAAAATATTCGAAAAAAGCGTGGAGCGCGAGGCGCCGCGCGGGGATTACGTTTTTTACGACGGTCCGCCCTTCGCGACCGGACTCCCGCATTACGGCCATATCGTCGCGTCAATCATCAAAGACGCGGTGCCGCGATATTGGACGATGAAGGGTTTTCGGGTTGAGCGCCGCTGGGGCTGGGACTGCCACGGATTGCCGATAGAGAATATCGTCGAAAAAGAATTAGGTTCTAAATCCAAAAAAGATATCGAGGCGACCGGGGTGGCCAAATTCAACGAACTCTGCCGCTCCAAGGTTTTAGAATACGCCGAAGACTGGAAAAAATATATAAAGAAACTGGGGCGCTGGGTGGATATGGAGAACGGCTACCGGACCATGGATACGACTTTCATGGAATCGGTCTGGTGGGTATTTAAGGAATTGTGGGGAAAAGGCCTGGTTTATAAAGATTACCGCTCCATGCATATCTGTCCGCGCTGCGAAACTACGCTGTCGCAGTCCGAAGTGGCCGAAGGCTATAAGGACGTGAAGGATTTGTCGGCGGTGGTGAAATTCAAAATAAAAGATATTACAAATTCACAAATCGGACACAAATTCACAAATGACGATCAGGCGTATATCTTAGCTTGGACAACAACCCCCTGGACTTTAATTGGAAATGTGGCATTGGCGGTGGGCAAGAATATAGATTATTCGTTAATAGAAGAAAAAAAAGACGGAAAAATTGAGCGCTATATTTTGGCCACTGATTTAATAAATAGAGTTTTTAAAAAAGAGTTAGTGGTTGATAATTTGATTGTCGGTCATGTAATTATCGGATCACCCAAACCAGAATCCCCTCAAGAAGAATATAAGCTTTTAAAACGTTTTAAGGGTAACGATTTAGTCGGATTAGAATATGAACCGCTATTTGATTATTATTCTTCCGATGAAGAGATGGAATACCGCGAGAACGGCTGGAAAATATATGCCGGGGATTTCGTGACCACAGAGGAGGGGACGGGGGTCGTCCATATCGCGCCCGCTTTCGGCGAGGATGATATGAAGCTTGGGCGTGAAAATAAGCTGCCCTTTGTCCAGCACGTGGATATGGACGGATATTTTAAGGAAGAAGTAAAAGATTTTCCGGGACTTAACGTCAAACCGAAAGACGATGTCATGGCGACGGATGTGGAGATCATAAAATACTTGGCGCATAACGATCTGCTTTTTTCCAAAGCTAAATACGAGCATAGTTATCCGCATTGCTGGCGCTGCGATACGCCGCTTCTTAATTACGCGACCTCGTCCTGGTTCGTAAAAGTCGCGGAGATGAAAGAGCGGCTTCTTAAAAACGCGGAAAAGATCAATTGGTCGCCGGAGCATATCAAAGCCGGGCGTTTCGGCAAATGGCTCCTAGGCGCGCGCGATTGGTCAATTTCTAGGCAGAGATACTGGGCTTCCGTCATTCCGATCTGGGAATGCGGGTGCGGCGAGCGGATCGTGATCGGCTCTATCGCCGAGCTGGAAAAATTAAGCGGAGAAAAGGTGAGCGACCTGCATAAGCATATCGTGGACGAGATCACGTTCAAATGCGCTAAATGCCAAAGTACAATGAAGCGCATTCCCGACGTCTTTGACTGCTGGTTCGAGTCCGGGTCTATGCCGTACGCGCAAATGCATTATCCATTCGAGAACAAGGAAAAATTCGAGAATAATTTTCCGGCCGAATTCATCGCTGAAGGCGCGGACCAGACCCGGGCCTGGTTCTATTATCTGCACGTTCTGGCGGCCGGAGTTAAAGACACCGAAGCTTTCAAGAACGTTATCGTAAACGGGATCGTACTTGCCGAAGACGGCAAGAAGATGTCTAAAAAGCTCAAGAACTATCCGGATCCGATGGAAATATTCAATAAATACGGCGCCGATGCGCTGCGGTATTATCTTTTAACCTCGCCGGTGATGCTCGCCGATACGCTTTGTTTTTCGGAAAAGGGAGTGAAAGAAGCTTTACAGAAAGTTAATATGCTACTTTGGAACGTGGTAAAGTTTTATGGGATGTATCAAGGAGAGAAGTCAGAGCTTAGAAGTCAGAAACTAGAAAGTGATAATATTCTGGATAAGTGGATTTTAGCGCGGCTTAATCAATTAATTGAAGAAGTGACGGAGAACATGGATAAATATAATTTACCCAAAGCCACCCGGCCGATCGTGGAATTTATAGACGACCTGTCCACCTGGTACTTAAGGCGCAGTCGGGACCGTTTCAAGGGCGAAGACGAAACAGACAAAAAAGCCGCTTTAGCCACGACCGGCTTTGTGCTGACCGAGCTCTCTAAGGTTATTGCGCCGTTCATGCCGTTTTTAGCCGAACAGGTCTGGCAGGCGGTCACGGGACATGACTTCAAAGATGAGAATAAGAGCGTGCATCTGGAGAGCTGGCCGATAGCAGAAAATAGAAAACAGAAAATAGACGACAGAAAGATTTTAGACAATATGGCAATGGTAAGAAAAATTGTTGAGATGGCCTTAGCGAAAAGAGATGAAGCGGGGATAAAAATTCGACAACCATTGCGGAATTTGGAAATTAGAAATTGGAAATTAGGGAAAGAGAATTGGGATCAATATCTTGAATTACTTCTTAAGTCAGAGATTAACGTTGAGAGCGTGAGCTACGTAAGTGGAGAAGGAGACTTGGAAGTGGTTCTTGATACAGAAATAAATGAAGATTTAAAACAGAAGGGCATCAAGCGCGAACTGGTACGGGCGATCAACAATATGCGCAGAGACATGGGGCTTACCATTTCTGATCGTGTAACGATAAAATGGAAATCCGGAACCGAAATAGCTGCGGTAATTGAAAAATATAAAGATGAATTAAGGAAAGATACTTTGGCAGATGAAATAACCGCAGGGGATGGAATAGACGGCGGGAAAGAGATAAAGATTAATGGAGATGAGGTTAAAATTGGGATTCAGAAATTATAAAGTTGACGCTGGTAAGAGCTTGAGGTAATTTTTTTAATATTTTGTCGTGGTGTTTTAAAAAATTATGCGGACAAACAAAAACGTTTTTTTGTCATTCCCGAAGGCGAAGCCTGTCGGGAATCCAGGGTAAGTCCGTAATTACGTGAATATTTAATCGTTTATTTAAAAACCCACGTCCGTTCGGGTTACCCCCTGTCTACCGGCAGGCAGGCTGGATTCCCGCTTTCGCGGGAATGACAAATTAAAATATGCCAAAAGATATTTTCATTACCGAACTAAGCGATCTGATAAAATCCGGCCAGGCGGAAATAATTGACGTACGCGAGCCGGACGAATATAAGCTTATCAGAATCAAGGGCGCGAAACTCATCCCGGGAAGCGAACTGGCCGCGCGCCAAGAGGAAATAGATTGGCAAAAGCCGGTAGTTTTTTATTGCCGCAGCGGTGTTCGAAGCCGCCTGGCAGCGAATTTTTTCGCGCGTCAGGGCCGGGAAGCTTTTAATCTCTCCGGCGGGATAAAAGCTTGTTACAAAGATAAGAGTTTCATTAACCTGGAAATACCGGCTGCCGTAGAAGCGGTTAATGAATACTTGGGATAAAAAGAAGTGTATAATAAATATTTAATAAACCTGTTATTTAAGCTGGTTTTTTTATTGGCCAAAACCGTTATTTTATGGTACAATAAAAAAGTAATCTTAATTTAATAATTATATGGTTTTTTATAATAGGAATAAGCCTAATATTCCTCAGGTAGACGTAGTGAAGTTAGTTGACGATATATTCGTGCAGGCCAATAATGAGGGGGCCAGCGACGTCCACTTCGAGCCGATCCGGGAAAAGATGATCGTACGTTTCAGGATAGACGGAATTTTAAGGATAGTGTTCGAGGGCGATCTGTCGCTATACGAGTTCATTCTGGCCCGAATAAAGATCCTGGCCGGCCTCGAAACCACGGGACAGCCGCGGCCCCAGGAAGGCAATATAAAATTCAAGTTCCAGGAAGGCGATGACGATTTTATCGACATGCGGGTTTCGGTTTTCCCTACGAGCATGGGCGAATGCATCGTCGTCAGGGTGCTCGAGAGAAAGAAATTCTTCGGGGATTATGCCGAGTTAGGTTTTTCTCCGGAGCAGGTCGGTATCCTCGATAATATCGTCAAAAAACCTTACGGCCTTATTCTCGTGACCGGACCCAATGGCAGCGGCAAATCCACGACCCTTTTTACGATCTTGAATAAACTCAACACCCCGGAAAAGAATCTCGTAACACTGGAAGATCCGGTGGAAAGGAAGATAGAGATGGTCAGGCAGACCAATGTCGACCCTAATATCGGACTGACTTTCGCGGACGGGTTGCGCTATTTGCTCCGGCAGGATCCGGATATAATGATGGTCGGCGAGATCCGCGACAAGGAAACCGCCCGGATCTCGATCCAGTCGGCCATAACCGGCCATTTAGTGCTGGCCACCATACATACCAATAACGCGGCTGGCGCGATCGTAAGACTCATAAACATGGGCATAGAACCGTTCCTTTTGTCGAGCGCCCTGAAACTGGTCACGGCGCAGCGGCTGGCGCGCATGAATTGCCCGTCCTGCAAGCAGGAATATAATCCGCCGTCGGAACTTAAAACTATGCTGGGAGCGCCGGAAGAAACGAGATTTTATCATTCCTTAGGCTGCGATGCCTGCAACCAGCGTGGCGCCAAGGGCCGGCAGGGCATACACGAGATCCTGACGGTTAACCGGGAGATCCAGGAATTGATCCTTAAAAAGCCTTCCGATGAGCAGATCAATGACGTCGCAATCAAGGATGGCATGATTAACTTAAGGCAGGCGGCCATGCAAAAAGTTTATCAGGGGGTAATAAGCATAGAAGAAGCGTTAAGATTGACTGAACAGTAAAAATTTTTATTCTGCGGGAATTTAGATAAGATACGAACAGTTTTTTATATCCAATAATTTTAAAAATTTAAGAGTATTTATTATTTATTCCCGTGTTTATCTTTAACGATAATGAGCGCGGGAGATACGCAAATTTTTATGACAACAGCAATCTGGATCGTACTCGGCGTTATCGCCGCGATCATCCTGGCGGTGATCGGCATGTATAATTCCCTGATTCGGCTTAAGAACCGCGTCGACGAAGCCTGGTCGGATATCGACGTGCAGCTTAAGCGCCGTTATGACCTTATCCCGAATTTAGTGGAAACGGTCAAGGGTTATGCCGCCCACGAGAAAGAAACTTTAGAGAAGGTAACGGCGGCCCGGACCGCGGCTATGGCGGCGCAACAGGGCGGGGATGCGGCGAAGCAGGCCGAAGCCGAGAACATGCTTTCATCGACTCTGAAATCGATTTTTGCCCTGTCCGAGAATTATCCGGACCTTAAAGCGAATACTAATTTTTTGGAACTCCAGCGCGAACTCTCTGACACGGAAAATAAGATCCAGGCTTCCCGGCGTTTTTATAACGGCAACGTGCGCGACTTTAACACGAAACTGCAGGTTTTTCCGACCAACCTGATCGGCGCTAAACTCGGTTTTAAAGCCCGTGAATTCTTCGAGATCGCGGAAGCGAAAGAGCGGGAAAACGTGAACGTAAAATTCTAATCTAATATTTATCGAAAAACGCCGTTTACGGCGTTTTTTGGTAGTTGTTGTTATGTCGCCGGAGAAAAACAACTTAAAACCGATCTATACGATGCATTCGATCGAGGGGTTCGCGATGTCCCTCATCGGTATTTTTATTCCGATCTATATTCTGACGCTGGGTTACGCGATTTCAGATCTTTTCGTGTTTTTCATGGTTCATTACGCGCTTTTGCCCGTATTCGGATTTTTAGCGATCCGGATCGCGGGCAGGATCGGGCTTCAGAAAACCATTATGACAAGATTTCCGTTCTTGTTCGCTTATCTGATCCTCTTGTTTATGCTAAAAACCGAAGACATCCCCCTAAGCCTTATTGCCGTATTGATGTCCCTTAACTCGGCTCTTTACTGGATACCGCTCCATATCCTGTTCGCCCGCAATACCGATAAAAAAGAGGCCGGATCCGCTACCGGGAAATTATTCGCCCTGCCGCAGATCGCCTCTCTGGCCGGACCGCTTCTTGGAGGTTTTATCGCGGCCGCTTTCGGATTTAAGGCCCTGATCGGTACGGTTTGCGCTTTTCTCCTTCTGTCGATCCTGCCGCTTTTGACCGGCGGTCCCCGGAAATCCCATTTTGGCTTTATGGGCCGTATGCTGGCCTTGCCCCAGCTGGGCGGAGCCGCTCACGCGGCGCACCATACTTTGGTCGAAGTCCTTCCCTATAAGCCTGATTTCCGGTTCGAGTTTTCCCGGGGCTGGAAACTTTTCAAGAAACATCCTAAGTATTTTTTTGCGGAGATTTTCGACAATATCGGCGAAGAGACCGAAGCGATCATCTGGCCTGTTTTCGTGTATCTCAATCTTCTTAACGTCGCCGCCGTCGGTTTTCTCGGGACTTTCCTCGGCCTGGGTTCGATTCTGGTCACGATTCTGGCTGGACGGATGACCGATAAGCACGGCTGGAAAAAGATCATGAGGATCGGCGCTGTTTTTCTGACCCTGCTTTGGACGGCCAGATATTTCGCGGAGAGCGAAGCGGTTTTTTACGTTTTGTCGATTTTGGCGGGAATGCTCACGGTTTTATTCCTTTTGCCTTACACTTCCCGCGTTTATAGTCTGGCTGATAAAAAATCGATTGATGAATTTTTCGTTTTTCGTGAAATCCCGGTAGCGATCGGAAGAGTCGTTCTTTTATCGGCCGCGCTTTTATTTGTCGATCATCTTAACGCCCTTTTCCCGATTGCCGGCGCGGCCTATCTTTATTTTTTGTTTTTATAATTTTTTAAGAAAACAGATATAATATTTATAATTATAGTGTATAACATATGCCTACTCTTTATACTCATTCTGATTCGAACAAACTCAAAAGCTGGCTCTTATTATCCGGTTTTTTCGTGTTCATTATTTTGGCCGGTTATATATTCGGCGCGGCCATGGAGAGTCCGGAGGTGCTTTATGGCGCGGTTATTTTAAGCACGGTCATGTCTTTCGTTAGCTATTGGTGGAGCGACAAGATCGTTCTGGCGATGTCTTCCGCCCGCGAAGTGAAATTCGAGGACAATAAGGAATTATACCGGTTGGTGGAGAATTTATGCATTACCGCCGGTCTCCCCCTGCCTAAAATTTATATTATCGACGATACGGCGCCGAACGCTTTCGCTACCGGCCGCGACCCTAAGCACGCGGTCGTGGCGGTAACCTCCGGCATCCTGCAAAAACTCGATCGCTCCGAGCTTGAAGGCGTTATTGCCCACGAACTTTCCCATATCGGCAACCGCGATATTCTCCTGGCGACTTTAGTGACCGTTTTAGTCGGAGTGGTCGTGCTCTTGGCCGACTGGTTCCGGCGCTGGACCTTCTGGGGCGGCGGAAGAAGACGCGATAGCGAGCGGGGCGGACAGTTGCAGCTTATTATCATGATCGTCGCGATAATTTTTTCGATCCTGGCGCCGATTTTCGCTTATCTCATGCAGTTCGCGATCTCGCGCAAGCGGGAATTCATGGCGGACGCCGACGGCGCTCTTTTGACCCGTTACCCGGAAGGACTCGCCCGCGCGCTCGAGAAAATATCGTCGGATACCGAACCCCTTGAAGCCGCCAATCGGGCGACCGCGCATCTCTATATCGCCTCGCCTTTCAAAGCCGACGTTCGCGGCCGCCGGACCGGATTCTTTATGAAGATGTTCATGACCCACCCGCCGATAGAGGAGAGGATAGCCGCGTTAAGAGGCATGGATATTTAAGTTTTTATACCCGCCGGCCGAAGTTTAGCGTGGGCGGGGGCAGCAACCTCCAAGAGGGATAAACATTTAAAATTTTATAAATTTTTGCAATAAAAATCCTGCTCATACTCAAAGCGTGATTTTTTTGTTATAATATGATTATAATTAATTTTTAATTTTCATCATTATGGAAACCAATAACTGGCCGCTAAAGAAAGAGATGTCCCGTAAAGCTAAATTTTTTGTGCTATGGGGGGGGGCATTTGTTGCTAGTGTAATCGTATATTTCATTGAACTGGTTACTGGGTATTCTAATTTTTCTATTCGGGAAATATTATGGTTATTCTTTCAAACAATATTAAGGAATATAGACATATGTTTGATTTCAGCTCTTATCCCCGCTACGATAGCCAGTTTGATTAAAATAAATAATAAAAAAATCCAAATCGCTCTGCAAATAACCGTTATTCTTATTTTTTCTTATTTTCTATTTAAATTTATCAGGGCTTTATACGGAACATATTAGGTTCGACTCACACTCTTTGGTTAATAAAAAATTCCGCGATTACTGCGGAATGTTTTTATTCAAAGAATTTTATTAATTGAAACGCGAAAAGAGGCTTTTATTGTTTTACGACGATCCGCGACTTTTTAAATATCGGTCTTGCGACCGTGGATAAGCAGATTTTTATCAGGTTTCGATCTTTAACCTATCTAAAAACCCGGTTTTTTTATCCGGGCTTTGTGTTTTAATCAGTTTTTCGTATTCGGGTATACGATAGGGCAATTATGCAGGAAAATATTGATGTGAAGATCATAAGGAACAGAAAGAACCTGGTAAAATACCGTGCCGTATGACCAACTGTCTATTACCGGCCAATAATTTAATTCATCAATGCCGCTTGATACGCCGCCAGGGCATGTTCCCTGGTCAATGGCGATAGTAAGATTTTCTCCCCGGTTGATTGTAACGGCACCCGATGGCGTTACTGAACCAAGGCAGGGAGAGCAATCCCCCTGTTGATCAACCGAAATCCAGACGGTATAAGTTTCTCCCGGTTCATCGCAAACATTACCGTATCCGTCCCCGTCAGCGTCGGCCTGGTCCGGGTTATATTCTTCGCAGTTGTCGTCGCAGGAATAAAGATTGCCGTCCTGGCAGAAGGCCGATTCAAGGTCGTTGCCATCGCCGTTTTCGTAAACGCCGTCATTATCGGCGTCTTCGCACCAATGCTCGTCCGGATGCGCGTTATAAATATCCTCGAATTCAGCGTCTACGAAAGGCGTCAGATTCATAGTGGCGAACATCGTATATGATTCGTAGGACAGTTTCCAGAAAAAAGTCTGTTTTTCGGCGATCAGTATTTGCGGCACGCGGCGGTTAGGGTCATAGCAGATGAACTCTGTCTTAGTGTCGGAAATTTTTCGGTAATCGTAAACCAAGATGTTGTGCCAGACGGTTCCGATTCCATCATCAGTCCAAAGTCCAAGCGCTAAGCTTTGCGGATACCCGCTATTAATTCCGTCAAGCAATCTTTTTATTGTCGTTCCATCAAGAGAGAATGCTGCGTCTCTATGTCGCGCTCTTTCAGCATTAATTGCGCTTATTGATTTTTGAAGAATATTATATGCTTCATCCGCCACCGTCCGGGCAGTCTCTTCTCCCCAGCGGCAGCTCAAACCGAAGTTATCATTGACCGGATCAGCAAGCTTGCGGTAATAATACCACAAAGCATATTGGGTAAAGCCTTTGCAGATGGCGTTATCCGGATCGTTGTTCAGCGCGTTCGGATGGAAGCGGTCGCGGTTATAACGGAAATTCGTTTGTGGATTTCGGATATATTCGCTTAAGTCGCGGTTTCGCTGGACGACCGAAGGCGAAAAATGCGTGGCCACGGCCGTAACAGTATTGTTGTCCGGGTCGACGCCGATGATATCCATATATTCCCATTCCGCGGTGTCTTCGTTATACGAGAGCGCGGAAAAAGAATCGGTTTCCGTGATAGGGGTTATAATTGGATAAGTAACGAACACCGGTCCCGCGAGAGAATTGCTAGCTGTGATATTTATGACCGGGGTGGCATTTAAGTCCGCGTCGGGCGGGGTCGGGGCGGATTTGGACAGTGTAGCTGAAAAGAAAGTATTGTCCGCGACACTGCCAGCCGGAATTTTTATTTCCAGATTGTGAAGCGGGCTGGACGTATCTTCAACCGTAATTAACCCACCTGTCTGCCCTACCCAGGCCGCGGCCTCGGCGGGGACACTTCGGGTAATATTAATCTTGATACTGCTTCCCGGTTTGCTTTTGAGCGTCACCGCCAAAACATTTTGACCTTCGTTCAGATTAACAACGGCGCTTCGTTGGCTGACGCGCGAATTAAAATCTGACGGACTAAAAACCGTCGTATTATTTACGGACACGATAGCACTGCTTACTCCGTTATTAACTAGGCTAATGACTGCCGGACCGGCAATGCCGAAAAAATATTCTGTTTTCGTTACCGGTTTACCCGTACTACGTAAAAAATCGCCCGCAAAGCAGGCGACATCAACGGCGGCCAATCCGACGGTGACGGTAATAGGAATCAAAAACAACAAAGCGACTAGGCCTACAAAAAACTTTCTTGGTTTCATACTTGCGCTCCTTTTGGTAATTAATGCTTGATCTTAGTTTTTAAAGAGCGGCTTACCCCCTTTCTAAAAATATTTCGCTTTATTGACGGAATGTTAAATGGTAGCAAATATTCAGAATTTGTCAAGGGTCTTTTTATTGTTAAAAAATTATTTTGTTGTTATAATATTATTAGATTTATTATTAAGTTTTAATTCATTTAGTATTATGAGATTCTTCAAAAATTTTTTATTGGTAGGTACTGCTAACACAGCTTCATTTCTGGTCTTTTATTTTTTCTCTGTTTTTATGTGGCATCCGCAATTCAGCCCGTTTTCATTTATAAATAAAACTTTTTTTGAAATTTATTTAATAACTTCTTTCTTGCCAATCCTTTTTTTTTCCGGCGTTACATACAGATTTTTAGAAAATAAATTAATAGTAAAAATAGCTATTATCATTTTATATACTATAGCGGTTATATTTCAATACGTAATTATCAGCAGTATCTATAATGCAAAATACATTTAAAATAGAAACTAATAATTTGTCGTCACAAAAAACACCACTAAAAATAAAATTATTTATATTTCTTGTTTCTTCTTTCATTATTAATTTAATTTTATTCATCTCTTCCGCGAAGCACCCCCTTATAGTATTTCGATATGAAATGTTTAAAACATTGATAATTTTGTGTTTTGTCCCGGCCTTTGTCCCGGCCCTTATTGCCAGCGCGATTAAAGCAAAAAATAAAAAAACTCAAATTGTCTTACAAATTATTATCATTTTGTTATTTAGTATTTTTTATTTTCTGCTGTTCAAAATTATTGGTTAATTGATTTTTAAATTACCAACAAAAAGACGATTGCCGACTGTCGTCTTTTTTATTTTCGGTACTTTTAAAGTGGGGCCGTAAACCGTTTAAAAACGCGGTTTTTCCGAAACGGAGCCGAAAATGAAAAAAAAATAAAAATATGGTATAATATTGTTATGGATCTACAGATAGAAAGAAAATATATAGTCAACAGGTGGATAATGAACGCCAGGTGGTTTTATGTTTTGGGCATATTATGCATCGGCATGATCACTAAACAGGGAGGGAGGACAAACGTCGATTTTTCCTACCTGTCGATGATTTCGATCGCTTTGTCCGTACTGGCTCTTAATACCTTTTTTTACGCATATCTTAGACGTTCGCTTAAGGAAAATTCGATAACCCGGCTAAATATCCTCGGATTCATGCAGATAGCGGCGGAGCTTATTGCTTTTACCTTCGTAATGCACCAGGCCGGCGGAGTCGAAAGCATCGCGCTGGTCTTTTATTTTTTGCCGATCGTTTCCGCCGCGACATTGTTCGGATTCAGGGGCGGATTGATTTCGGCGCTCATATCAGGGCTCTTGGTAAATCTCTTGGTAATTTTTGAATATTACGGCGTAATTCCCCATATATATCGTTACGGCGTCTTAAGTATAGAATACCAGTATCTCTCTATATCCCTCATAAAAACCTTTACCATCTCGATTTTTTACGGGATTGTCGGGATTTTTACCGGTTATGGGGCGAAATTACTGCTGGCGCGGGAAAACGCGCTGCAAAACAAAACCTTATCGTTAACCAAAGAAAAGAATATCGTCAGCTCCATGATCGCCAGCTTTGAAGATCCGATCATTTTTTTGGACGACGGGAACAACATCGAAATATTCAATCCGGCCGCGGAACAGATCCTGGGAATGAAGATTGCGGACAGGGGGCTTAAGATAGGGGGCAATCTGAATATGGATAACTTCAGGAAGGCGGCAAAAACAGATTTTAAAGTGATTCAACCAAAATACGAATCTTACGAGCTTCCTTTCGAGGAAGTGAGCCTTTATTACCAGGGAAAAGAGATGAATTATCGGGTAATAACCGCGGAGGTCAAGGGAAAGGACGGGAGGCGTTACGGCAATATGAAGATTTTCAACAACGTTACCCGGGAAAAAATAATAGATAAGCTGAAATCAGAATTCATATCCATAGCCGCGCATCAGCTAAGAACGCCGTTAACCGTCATTAAATGGATAACCAAGTCGCTCATGGACGGGGAATCCGGTAAGATCAACGATGAACAAAAAGAATTATTGAATAAAGGCTACATAAGCAATGAACGGATGATAGAACTAATAGACAATCTTCTGAAAGTATCGAGAATGGAAGACGGGAAATTCGATTTAAAACTAACCCGGGTAAATTTAAAGAAGATAATCGACGAGGTTGTGGAGGATATGGGCAGGATCGCGAAGAATAAGGATGTCGTTTTGGTTTTAAATGAACCGGAGCTTTGGCCGGATATCGTAATCGACCCTTCGCAGATAACGCTCGTTATGGAGAACTTGCTGGATAATGCCGTCAAGTATACCCCTCCGGGAAGGAAGGTTGAAATATCGGTAGGCCGGGAATCGGAATATCTGAAAATTACGGTCAGGGACGAAGGTATCGGCATTCCGGAAAAAGATCGCGGACGTCTTTTTTCCAAATTTTACCGTTCGCCTAACGCCATACGGGTGGAAACGGAGGGCAACGGACTCGGCCTTTATATCGCTAAAAAGATAATCGACGGACATAAGGGGAAGATTTACGTGGATTCAAGCGAGGGCAAAGGATCCGCCTTCACGGTTTACCTGCCGCTTACGACCCAGGTGCTTCACATATGAATCTTTACGAAAGAAAAATAGAAATAAACGAATGGCTGATCACTACCCGTTGGTTTTACATGGTGGCGGTTTTTTTGATCGGCATACTGGGCAATTCCCTGATCAGCCTGTTTTCGGTGCGGTTCTCCTTCCTCTCGGTAGGCATCCTTTTAGTGATTTTCGTTTTCGTGAATTTTTATTTCGATTATATTTTGGGGCAAATAAAGAAAAACGCTTCCGAATTTAAATTGAAATTTTTAGGTTTGGCGCAGATCGCCATAGAACTATTCCTGTTCACCGTTATCATGCATTTGGGCGGAGACAAGGATATCGGCAGTATTTTTTATTTGCTGCCCATAATTTCCGCTTCCATGATCTTCGGACTTAGGGGTTCGGTGATCACGGCGATTTTAGCGGCCGCCCTGGTCAATCTGTCCATGGTATTCGATTATTTCGGTTTTTTGAACGACAATGTTTTTTCCGGCCAGCCGTTCGGCCTGATCGAAACGACCGAACTTAAATATCGGACCATAGCGCTTATTAAAGTGATCACCACTTCCAACTTCTACTTGGTTTTGGCTATTTTTCTGGGATACGGATCGAAACTTTTAGCCTTAAGGGAACAGCGATTGATCGCCCAAACCGAAAAATTAGGCAAGGAGAAGAATCTTAAGGCTAGAGAAGCGGCGGAAATGGATAAAGCGGCCAAACTTTTATCGCGGCAGGACGCGGAGCTTAAGGAGATAAACAGGAAGCTTAAGGGGAAGGTCGAGGAATTGGAAAAGTCGGAAAGATCCATGATCAGGGCTTTTGCCGATCTTTCCGACGCCAGAAACAAGACGGAAGAAGAGCGTAATAAAACCGCGGCGATCATCGCCAACTTCGTGGATCCGATAATAGTAATCGACAAGGACAATAAAATAAATTTTCTTAATCCGTCCGCCCGGGAAATATTCGGCTTTATCGACAGCGACCTGGGGCGGGAAGTGCTTATTACCAATAATTATTCCATGAATAATTTTCGGAGCATAATTAACCGAAAATTCGAAGTAAAATCCAGCAAAGCGCTTCGGGCCAACAACCCCAACGAAGAAGAGGTGGTAATAAATTCCGGTGCACAGGAATTGACCTTTAAGGTGATCACTGCCCGGGTAGTCGACAATAAAAGCCAGTATTTAGGGGTTATGAAGATTTTCTATAATCTGACCCGGGAAAAGATCATCGATAAGCTTAAATCCGAATTCATCTCTATCGCCGCCCACCAGTTGCGCACCCCGCTTTCGGCGATCAAGTGGGTGATCAAGATGGTCCTGGACGGCGATGCCGGAAAGCTTAACGAGGAGCAGAAAAAGCTTTTGTTCAAAGGGTATGAGAGCAATGAAAGGATCATAGGCCTGGTGAACGATATGCTGAACGTTTCCCGGATAGAAGACGGCCGCTTCGGCTATGCTTTTAATTACGACGATTTTAACGAAACTTTAAATACCGTTATCGACGGTTTTTCCGGCATCATGGAAAGAAAAAAAATTAATTTTATCCTGGAAAGGCCGAAAAAAATACCCCCGATCCATATGGACAAGCAGAAGATCGGATTGGTTATTGAGAATTTATTGGAGAACGCCATAAAATATACGCCCGAGTACGGAAGGATCGAACTTGATGTTGAGGCTGGAGATCGGTTCCTTCGGGTAAGGATAGAAGATAACGGAGTCGGCATCCCGGACAAGGACCAGGAGAAATTATTCACGAAGTTCTTTCGCGCCGAAAATGTCATCCGCATGCAAACCGAAGGTTCAGGGCTGGGCTTATTCATCGTAAAAAACATCATAAAAAAACATGGCGGCGAGATTACTTTTGCGAGCCATGAAGGCAAGGGCACGAAATTCGTTTTTACCCTGCCGATCTCTTAAGGTTTGATTTTGCACATTGCCAAGGCGGATAAAAAAATGTATAATATTGATAGTTTACCGTCAAAAAGTGATAGTTTAAATTTAGCGAAGCGTTAAATAATTTTTATAAATAACCCACTTAAACATATGGACGAACAAAAAAAGGTGCTTATAATAGAGGATGAACACTCTTTAGTCGATTTATTGGTCGCAAAACTGGAAAAAGCCGGCTATAGCGTTAATTTCGCCTATGACGGAGAAGAGGGGTATAAAAAAATATTAGAATGGAACCCGGATCTTGTTCTTCTGGATATCGTCATGCCCAAAATGAACGGATATGATGTGCTGGAAAAATTGGTGGAGGACAACAAGAAAATACCGGTAATAATCATATCGAATTCGGGGCAACCGGTGGAAATAGAGAAAACGAAGAAATTAGGCGCCATCGACCATCTGATAAAGACGGAGTTTAGTCCCCTGGACGTACTGAATAAGGTAAAAAAGCATTTAGACGGCTCCGGGGCGGCTGGCGAAAAATCGGATATCCCGGAAATTTTGCCCCTGGAAGATCCAAAGGTAAAAAAATTAGGCATCAAGGTTCTATTGGTGGAAGACGATTCTTTCTTGAGGGAAATTTGCGGTCGGAAATTAACCAAGGAAGGTTATACGGTTTACGAATCGATCGACGGCGAACAGGCCTTGAACGGCGTTAAGCAGATCAATCCGGATATCATGCTTTTGGACATAATTTTGCCGGCTATCGACGGTTTCCAGATACTCCATCAGATCAGAAGCGACAAGGACAAGAAAATATCCGAAACACCGATCATCATGCTGTCGAATCTGGGCCAGGACGACGATATAAAAAAAGCCATGGATATGGGAGCGAACGATTATCTGGTCAAGGCGCATTTCACGACCGAGGAAATCGTCGCTAAAATGAAGAAGATCCTGGGGAAATAAAGAATCAAGCAAGAAAATCGCGTCTTTTTTACGGGATTTATCCGCTTTAATATAATTTTTAGAAAACAGACAACAGATAACAGACGACGGAAGCGAATATATTAAGCAATATTCATCGGTCGCTGTCGTCTGTTGTCTGTTTATTTAAACAATATGATTTCATTCCTGCGGGGAAAAATAAAAAATAAAGGCCGCGGATACGTGATCGTCGATACCGGACAAGTCGGTTACGGCGTATTCGTAAACGCCGTCTTTTACGCCGATCTGGCGATCGGACAGGAATTAGAGATGTATATACACGAACACGTGCGCGAGGACGCAATCAATCTTTTTGGTTTCGAGACCTTATCCGATCTCGAGATGTTCGAACTACTCTTGACCGTAACGGGCGTCGGACCGAAATCGGCCCTGGGTATCACGTCAACCGCCGGGAGCGAGGAAATAAGATCGGCTATTGCCGCGGGGGATTATTCGCTCCTTACCAAGGTATCCGGCGTCGGCAAGAAAACGGCCGAACGGATAGTTCTGGAGCTTAGGAGTAAGATCGGTTCTCTCTCTTCGAGCGGAACCGGAACCGCGGCGTACGGAATCGCCGGCGAAGAGATCGACGCCCTTATGGCTTTAGGCTATAGCACGACCCAGGCGCGTGAAGCGCTTAAGGGAGTGGACCAGAAGATCAAAAGCAGCGGCGAGCGGATCAGGGAAGCTCTTAAAAAGATCGGAAAATAAGGCGATTATCGTTATTCAAATCATTATTCATGGTTTACTAAGATTTGTGAAAACAGTTCAAGCGAGCAAAGAACAATTCAACGAATTGGCGAAAGGCCGGCGCTATTCCTTTCTCCAGTCTTGGGGGTGGGGAGAATTTCAGGAAAGGGCGGGCAATAAAGCGGTCAGGATCGGTTTTGAAGACAGCGGCCGGTTATTTTTTGCGATTTGTTTTGTGAAAAGATCTTTACCGTTGGGCAGGAGTTATTTTTACGCTCCGCGGATCGATTTTGAGGGCCTGAACGCCGAACAGCTGAAATTTGTTTTCGATTCGATCGCGGAAAACGTAAAAACAGAAAAAGCCGTCTTCTTGCGCTTTGAACCGAAAGAAAGAATAATCGCCGGCCATGAGCCGCGTGTTACGAGAACGATCGACGCGCAACCAAGTAAAACCATAATTTTGGACTTAGAGAAAACGGAAGATGAATTATTGAACGCTATGCGCCAGAAGACCCGGTATAATATCAGATTGGCCGAAAAAAAAGGGGTGGTAATTCGGGAGGCTCGCGAAAATGATTTTGAAAAATTTTGGAAGCTGATGGGCGAAACCAGGGAGAGAGACGGTTTTAGGACGCACAACAAGGAGTATTACGAAAAGATGCTCGATATCTCCGTCCGGGGCGTATCCGCCTCGGGTGGACAAATTCCAAATCACGATCTGTCCATTAAATTATTTTTAGCCGAATATGACGGCCGGATAATAGCCGGTAATATCATCGCCTTTTTTGGCGATACGGTTACCTATGTGCACGGCGCTTCAGCCAACGAATATCGCAACGCGATGGCGCCGTACCTGTTGCAGTGGTACGTTATCCGGCTAGCTAAAAACTCAGGATATAAATATTACGATTTTTACGGCATTGATGAGAATAGATGGCCGGGAGTGACGCGGTTTAAAGGAGGGTTCGGCGGAAATGAAGTTCGATATCCCGGGACATTCGATTTGGTTTTCAATCGTGGCTGGTACGCTGTTTATAAGCTGGCGCGCAAAATAAGAAGGGGAATATAAGAACAGACGAGTTAAAGATATAAAATGATCATATTCGGTCTTGATCCGACAATTTAATATTTCGTTAACTCAATGGAAAAAATATTACAAATAATAAAACGCTTCATACCGACGAAAATATTTAAAACCTTTCAGCCGGGCTATCACTTTTTTTTATCCTGGTTTTCGGCGGCGGTTTACGGTTACCCGAGCGAGGAATTGATCGTTATCGGCATTACCGGCACGACCGGCAAGACCACGAGCGTTTATATGATCGCGAAAGCGCTCGAATCGGCCGGATATAAAACCGGCTTTACCTCAACGGCTATATTCAATGACGGCCGGAATGAATGGCTTAACGATAAAAAAATGACCATGGTGGGGCGGTTTTTTACCCAAAAGATCCTGCGGCAGATGGTTAAAAACGGTTGCCGTTGCGCTATCATAGAAACTACGTCGGAAGGAGTAAGACAATTCCGGCATCGTTTCATAAATTACGATATCCTGGTTTTTACCGGTCTTTACCCCGAACATATCGAATCGCACGGCAGTTTTGAAAATTATAAAAAGGCCAAAGGAAAATTATTCGAGCACTTGCGGATGTGCCGGAAAAAATACATCGACGGAAATCTTGCGGTCGAAGCGGTTAAGAACGGCTTGCGGAAGATCGAGCTTAAAGCCGTAAAAAAAACGGTGGTAGTCAATCTGGACGATGATCATGCTTCTTATTTTTTGTCGTTCGGCGCTGACCGGAAGATCGGTTACACGAAAAAAGCCGAGGCCTTTTCCGACGGCAGCATTGAAGTCCTGCCATACGGAGATATTGTTTCCGACCTCGGCGGCACGGGTTTTGCGGCGGCGGGACAAAAGATCAAGTTGCGCCTGCTGGGCGCGTTTAATGTTCAAAACGCCATGAACGCCATCGGGGTGGGAACGGCTCTGGGCGGCCGTCCGGAAGACGTTAAGAAAGGCCTGGAATCCGTAGGCGGAATAGCGGGACGACTGGAAAAGATCGACGAAGGGCAGCCGTTTACGGTTATCGTTGATTATGCCTATGAGCCGAAAGCTTTGTCTAAAATTTACGAAACGGTTGCTGTAATCCCGCATGATAGTATCATTCACGTGTTGGGATCGACCGGCGGCGGCCGGGATGCGGCGAGGCGCCCGCGTTTAGGAGAGCTCGCCGGCCGGGGCGCCAGTACCGTGATCGTAACGAACGAAGACCCGTATGATGAAGACCCGGAAATAATCATTAAGCAGGTAGCCTTAGGCGCGGAACGGGCCGGAAAAAAAGCGGGTTTTAACCTTTTTTTGATCACTGACCGCCGCGAAGCAATTAAAAAAGCATTTTCTTTAGCCAAAGAAAAGGATATAGTGCTAATAACAGGCAAGGGTAGCGAGCAAGCGATTTGTGTCGCTAACGGTAAAAAGATAAAATGGGATGACCGGATAGTGGCCAGGGAATTATTAAGCGAAATTTCCTGATTATTTGAATAGACAGAAAGTATTATAAAAACAATGTCACTAAGAATTATTTTTTATCTTTAATATTAAATAAAAATATTTCTATTGACAGAAAAAATTTTCTTTGCTAAAATTTTTAAGTTGACAATTTAAGTAATAGTTGTTAATATAAGGTCATATCGGCAAAACTTAATATAGATTTTCAAGGGCAGTTTAGCGATAAAAATGTCTGTAAATACAAGAGACGGATGAATTTCGTATGGTTAATATACGAAAAGGGCCGTTTTTTTATTTTATTGATATTTAGCGAATAAATATAAGATCTCCATGCGATCTTAACATTAAAAGACTTTAGGTGGTAGCAATCTTCTCTAACTAAATTTAATGTCATTAGTAACTCAAAACCGGACGGTATTGGGTTTTTTGTGGTATAAAATTTATAAAGGAGCGTTGAGAGCGTAATTTATTAATATAAATTTAGAAATTAATCATAGCTTAACAATAAATCATATGACCGATGACTTAAAAAGCGTTCAGGGCTTCGCGAGGAAGGGTTTTGCCACCTTCCATGAATTCATGCCCATGCCCGATCTTATTGAGGTTCAGAAAAATTCCTATAAATGGTTTTTGGAAGAAGGAATCGTTGATCTATTCGATGAAATTTCGCCTGTTACCGATTTTATCGGCCGGGATCTTAAATTATATTTTGAGAAATACTATCTGGATGAACCCAAATTCAATGAAGTTGAAAGTAAAGAAAAAAATATTACATATGAAGCGCCCTTAAGGGTCAATGTCAGGCTTGATAATAAGCGGACCGGACAGACGGTCACGCAAGAAGTATTTTTGGGCGATTTTCCGATCATGACCAAGAACGGCACTTTTATAGTGAACGGCATAGAAAGGGTCGTGGTATCCCAGCTTATCAGGAGCGCCGGCGTAATATTTACCGCTGAATATATAAAAGGCAGGAAATTTTACGGCGCCAAGATCATCCCCAACCGCGGCGCCTGGCTGGAAATAGAAACGGATGCCAATAAGGTTTTGTGGGTACGCATCGACCGGAAAAGGAAGGTGGCGGTAACGTCCCTTTTGCGGGCCTTCGGTATCGAAAGCGATGAGGAAATAAAAGCCTTATTCAAGGACGCCGATATTGTTTATAGCCGCAACGAATCCGGCGCTATGGAAAATAAAGAGGACGCGGGATATATTAACGCTACTATCGCCAAGGATCTGGCCAAGAATGAAGCCGAGGGCTTGAAGGAAGTATATAAAAGGATCAGACCGGGGGATCTGGCCACCACCGATAATGCCCGCCAACTGATCTATTCGATGTTCTTCAGGTTCGATCGTTATGATTTTGATCGCGTCGGACGGTATAAGCTCAATCGAAAATTCAAATTCGACATTCCTAATAATAAGGAAACCCGTATTTTGCGCAAAGAGGATCTGGTCGAGATAATAAAAGAAGTTATCAGGCTTAATATTACCCAGGGCAGGGAAGATGATATCGATCATTTGGGCAACAGGCGCGTTCGGGCCATCGGCGAACTTATTCAAAATAAATTCCGGGTCGGTTTGGCGCGCATGGAGAGGATCATTAAAGATCGGATGAGTACTGCCGAGATCGGTTCGCTTACCCCCAATAAATTGATCAACGCCCGTCCGGTCATCAGCGTGGTCAAGGAGTTTTTCATGTCCAGCCAGTTGTCCCAATTCATGGACCAAACCAATCCTTTGGCCGAACTGGAGCATAAACGCCGGTTATCCGCCATGGGTCCCGGAGGACTCACCCGGGAGAGGGCCGGATTCGACGTTCGCGACGTACATACTACCCACTATAGCCGGATTTGTCCGATCGCCACGCCCGAAGGCCCGAATATCGGTCTGGTGGGACACTTAGCCAGTTACGCCAAATTAAATAAATACGGTTTTCTCGAAGCTCCCTACAAGAAGGTGCTGCACGATGTTCCGAACGATCCGGCCATCACGGCCGGCAAGATCGCCCGGGAAGACATAATGAGCGAAAATAAAAGCAAGGTACTTTTGAAAGCCGGGGAGAGAATCAACGAAAAAGAGGCGGAAAAAATAAAGAAAGAAGCCGGAGAGGTATTGATACCGATAAAACCGGTCGTTACCGACGAGATCGTTTATCTGGATGCTTTTGAAGAGGAAAAATACATCACTACGGCCGCCACGATCCCGATCGACGCCGATAATCATTTTTTGGTGGATAAATACGAGGTCAGGGCTTTCGGCAAACCCACGAAGGCGGAGGTGCAACGGATCGATTTTATCGGCGTGGCCGCCAACCAGATATTTTCCGTGGCCTCTTCCCTTATTCCTTTCGCCGAGCACGATGACGGCCAGCGGACGCTTATGGGAACGAACATGCAGCGCCAAGCGGTACCTCTGATCAACGCCGAATCGCCGATAGTCGGCACCGGGATCGAGGAAAGGGCGGCGCGTGATTCCGGCCATATCGTTATTTCGGAAGAAGACGGTGAGATCACGGGCGTGGACGCTTCGACCATTAAGGTTAAAAACAGGAAGGGCGCCGTTAAAGAATACCGGCTGACGAAGTTCTTGCGTTCCAACGCTTCGACCTGCATCAACCAGCGGCCGATCGTAAACCTGGGCGACCAGGTAAAGGCCGATCAGGTTCTATCCGATGGTCCGGCGATCGACAAGGGGCAGTTAGCTTTGGGGCGCAATGTTCTTGTCGCCTTTATGACCTGGGAAGGTTTTAATTACGAGGATGCTATCATTGTTTCCGAAAACATGGTCAGGGAAGATGTTTTTTCTTCGATTCACATAGAGGATTATACGATCGATATCAGGGATACTAAACTCGGACCGGAAGTGGTCACGAGCGATATCCCGAATATCGGCGAAGAAAAATTAAAGGATCTTGACGACCAGGGGATAGTCAGGATAGGCGCTGAGGTATCTTCGGGCGATATTCTGGTCGGAAAGATAACTCCGAAAGGGGAAACCGAACTTTCGGCCGAAGAAAAGCTTTTGCGCGCGATATTCGGCGAAAAGGCCAAAGATGTGCGCGACTCCTCGCTCTATCTCGAGCATGGCGAGCACGGGAAGGTGGTAGACGTAAAGATCTTTTCCCGGGAAGTCGGCGATAAGCTGGCGGCCGGAGTGCTCCAGTCCATCCAGGTAACGGTCGCCAACCTGCGCAAGATACAGGCGGGAGATAAAATGGCCGGCCGGCACGGAAATAAAGGCGTTATTTCCAAGATCGTGCCGCTGGAAGATATGCCTTATATGGCGGACGGCACTCCGATCGATATTATTCTATCCCCCTTGGGCATCATCTCCCGCATGAACCTGGGCCAGCTCCTGGAAACTCATTTAGGTTTGGCCGCCCAGAAGCTTGGTTATAAGGTAAATACGCCGGTACTTAACGGTCTTCATGAAGACCAGATAAAAGAAGAGCTTGAGAAGGCCGGTTTTTCGGTGGACGGCAAGGTATATTTGTATGACGGCAAAACAGGCGAAGCCTTTGACAATAAAGTAACGGTCGGTTATAAATACATGATGAAATTGAATCATATGGTGGATGACAAGATCCATCAGCGGTCGATCGGACCTTATTCGCTGATCACTCAGCAGCCCTTGGGAGGCAAGGCCCAATTCGGCGGACAAAGATTCGGTGAGATGGAGGTGTGGGCGCTTGAAGCTTACGGCGCGGCCCATTCCCTGCAGGAGATCCTGACGATCAAATCGGATGACGTGCCCGGACGTTCCAAGGCCTATGAGTCGATCATTAAAGGCGAACCCATCAGAAAACTTAACGTGCCCGAGTCGTTCAACGTTCTTGTAAGGGAGCTTAAAGGGCTTTGTCTGGACGTAGAACTATTGGGGGGGCGCATGGATTCTCGGTCTGAGGAAGAGCAGGATCAGCCGGAGAGCCGGCCGATGGAAGGGTCTCCTGAAACGCAAGAGGTCAGATTCGCCCGGGAGGAACAGCAAAATAACGAAGAATAATTATTAGTTCATAATATTTTTTCCGCGTAAAACCCGCGCCAATCGGCATAAGCATCCGCGGGGATCACGTCCATGCCGGCGATACTGTCGGAATGGACGGAGATTACACGGAATTATAAATAATATATGCTTAATCCCATAAAAACAACCGATTTCGACGCCATTAAGCTGAAATTGGCTTCCCCCGAGGAGATCATGAGCTGGTCAAAGGGAGAAGTGACCCGGCCGGAAACGATAAATTACCGCACGCAAAAACCGGAAAAAGACGGATTGTTCTGCGAGAAAATCTTCGGTCCCTCCAAGGACTGGGAGTGTTATTGCGGAAAATACAAGAAGATCCGCTATAAAGGCATTGTTTGCGATAAATGCGGAGTCGAGGTAACCCGTTCGATCGTCAGGCGGGAACGCATGGGCCATATTAAGCTTGAAACCCCCTGCACTCATATTTGGTTCCTGCGCGGTCTCTCCTCGAAAGTCGGATTGCTTTTGGGGTTATCGATGCAAGCTTTGGAAAAAGTCGTGTATTTCGCCAGTTTTATCGTTACGGCTGTGAATGAGGAATTGAAAGAGGCGACTATCGAGCAGATCAATACCGAGTACAAGCAAAAGAAGAAAGCGATCGAAAGCGAATTCAGCCGGCTTACGGGCGAGATCAAGAGCAGGAGGGGTAAGTTACTGGCCGAAGGAAAAGGCGAGGGCGAAGTGGAGGGGGAAATAGAGAGCGAGACAGCTTCGCTTGATAAAGTTAAACAGGAGAAGTTAGCCAATCTTAACAACGCCTTTGACCAGGCTCAAAGGGAGTTAAAAGAATTAAAGCCGCTCTTGATAATTTCGGAAAGCACTTACCAGAATTTAAGTTTGAAGTACGGACATATATTCGAAGCCGGTATCGGCGCCGAAGCCATACGCAAGCTTTTAGAAGAGATCGATATCGAGAAAACCATCAAGAGATTAGAGGGTAAACTCAAAGATTGTTTAGATTCGAAAAGGGACAAGATCGTGCGCCGGCTTAAGCTGTTCAAGAGCCTTAGAGCCAATAGTATCCGTCCGGAATGGATGATCTTGGCCGTTATTCCGGTTATTCCTCCGGATCTTCGCCCCATGGTGGCCTTGGACGGCGGCCGGTTTGCCACCTCCGACCTGAATGATCTTTATCGCCGGGTAATTAACCGCAATAACCGTTTGAAGCAATTGATCGATCTGTCCGCTCCGGAAGTCATCTGCCGCAACGAGAAGAGGATGTTGCAGGAAGCCGTAGACGCTCTGATCGATAATTCCGCCCGTCATGGCAAAACGGTGATCGCTTCCACGGGTCAGAAAAGGATGCTTAAATCTTTAGCAGACTCGCTTAAAGGTAAACAAGGGCGTTTCCGTCAGAACCTTTTGGGCAAAAGGATCGATTATTCCGGCCGGAGCGTTATCGTGGTAAATCCCCGGTTAAGGCTTAACGAGTGCGGACTTCCGAAGGTTATGGCTCTCGAATTATTCAAACCTTTCATAATCAGCCGATTGATAAAAAATGAGGTAGTTCACAACGTCAGAAGCGCTTCCCGGTTCATCGAAGCCGGCGCGGATGAGGTTTGGGATATACTGGAAGATATCATTAAAGAGGCGTACGTTCTTTTGAATCGCGCGCCCACCCTCCACCGTTTAGGCATCCAGGCCTTTAAGCCGATACTTATCGAAGGCAAGGCTATCCAGATCCACCCGATGGTTTGTACCGCTTTTAACGCCGATTTTGACGGCGATCAAATGGCCGTGCATGTCCCCCTGACGAAAGAGGCGGTAACGGAAGCGAGAGATATCATGCTGTCATCCCGTAATCTGCTGAAACCAGCCACCGGGGACCCGGTGGTCGCGCCCAGCCAGGATATCGTTTGGGGAGCGTTTTACATAACCAGCGGTCCGGATATGACAAAGGAAGAAGTGCTTGAAAAAATAGACCATAAAAGCCTTAAATCTTTTTCTTCGGAAGCTGACGCTAAACTAGCCTATGAAAGCGGCTTGATAAAACTTCACGATCCTATCAGGGTTCTTCTGGACAAGCGGGGCCTTACGACCACTACGGTGGGTCGGGTCATTTTTAACGATATTTTACCCGAAAAACTCCGCTTCGTTAACTCAGTGGTAGGTAAAAGCAAATTAGTCGGCCTGGTAAAGGCCTGCTTCCGGCATTATGGCCGGGAATTGACGGTTACGTTTTTAGACGAGATAAAGGAAAGGAGTTTCTCGTATATCACCAAGAGCGGTCTGTCCTGGGGTATGGGCGATCTTCCCGACTTCAAGGAAAAGGACGTGCTCATTAGCGAAACTCAAACCAAGGTCGAAGAAATACAGGAACAATACGAAGAGGGCCTTTTAACCGATACGGAAAGATACGCGAAGGTGATTGAGCTATGGACAAGCGCGAAGGAAAAAGTGACCGATATCTGTAAAAAGAAGTTACCCACGGAAGGACCGCTTTATTCAATGATAGAATCGGGCGCCCGCGGCAGCTGGGCCCAGTTAACGCAGATTTTGGGCATGAAAGGTCTCGTAACTTCCCCGTCCGGCGACATCATCGAACTGCCGGTAAAGGGAAATTTCAAGCGCGGTTTCGAAGTGCTGGAATACTTTATTTCCACTCATGGCGTCAGGAAGGGGCTTTCCGATACGGCTCTCCGTACCGCTAACGCCGGTTATCTGACCAGGCGCTTGGTGGACGTATCTCAGGACGTTATCATCACTCAGGACGATTGCGCCGATGAAGATGGTCTGGTCGTGACGAAAAAAGAAGGCGACGCCATCGGCGTTAGCATGGCCAACAGGATTCTCGGCCGTTATCTCGCGGCCGATCTTAAGAACGCGAAAGGCAAGATATTGGTCAAGGCCGGAGAACTCATTACCGAAGATATTGCGGATGAGATAAGAAATGAAGATATCGAAGAAGCCCGGATCCGTTCGGTTCTAAGCTGCAAGCTCCATCGCGGAGTATGCGTTAAATGCTACGGTTGGGACCTCGGATTCAATAAACCCGTAAAAATGGGCACGGCTGTCGGTATTATCGCGGCTCAATCGATAGGAGAGCCCGGCACGCAGCTTACCATGAGAACTTTTCATACCGGCGGTATCGCCGGCGTCGAAGATATTACCCAGGGTCTTCCCCGGGTAGAGGAAATTTTCGAAGCCAGACCGCCCAAGAGAAAGGCTTTTATATCGGATGTAGCCGGCATAGCCAGGATTGAGACCACTCAGCGAACCATCGAAGATTCTTCGGGTAAAGTGCTTATGACCAATCCGCAGGCCAAGATACTTAAGATAGTTTACGACGGGACTACCACGGATAAATATTATTTTTCCGATACCGGCAAAGAAGATGACGGCGGCAAGAAGAAAAAGGAAGCCAAAGCCCCAAAGCCGGAGATAAAACTTTACGTGAAAGACGGCGAAGCGATCGAGGACGGCGGCAAATTATTCAAGATCAATAATAAGGTCGTGAAAGCGGAGAAAGGCGGCGTCGTCAAGATAGAAAATAAATACGTCAAAGTAAAAGTAAACGCCAAGAAAACCAAAGAGTTCATTGTACCGAAGGGTATGGCTATAATCGTTAAGGAAGGGGGCGCGATCGAAAAAGGCGAACAGCTCACGGACGGCAGCTTAGACCTACAGCAGCTTTTTAAGCTCAGGGGAAAATCCGACACCCAGAAGTATATAATCAAGGAAATCCAAAGCGTTTATTCTTCCCAGGGCCAGCCTTTGAACGACAAGCACATCGAAATCATCGCCAAACAGATGTTCTCCCGCTATTTCATACACGACGCCGGTTCTACCGATCTTCTGCCGGGAGAAATAGTGGAAAGCGCGGTTGTAGCCCGGGCTAACGAAAAAATAGACCAGAAGAACGGGGACAAAGAAGCCGCGATAGAGCGTTTACTCCTGGGGATCACTAAGGCCTCCCTGACCACCGACAGCTTCCTTTCGGCCGCCTCGTTCCAGGAGACCGCCCGGGTTCTTATCGAAGCCGCGGTTAACGGCAAGATCGATTATCTTGAGGGCCTTAAAGAAAACGTCATCATCGGGCGCCTGATACCGGCCGGTACCGGCTATAAGGGCAAGCAGGAAAGAGCGGTTTATTAGTTTGGATTATTTTATATACATAAAAACGCCTCCGGAAACGGAGGCGTTTTTATGTATATTATTTCGATTGTCGTTATCTTAAGGAGTATTTTCGGATATTCTCATCGGCGATATCCTGAATGTATCGTAATTGTTCCGCTCCGCGCGGTCCTTTAAAAAGATGCGCGAATCTCCCCTGGGCCTTCAGATACTCATCGACTTTCGGCGCCGGGTCGGCGACCTTGGTTTTGCTCGCGAGTTCCCCGTTAACGTATTCAAGTTGGGGATAAAGTCCGGTCTGGGCGGCTAATTTACCGATTAAGACCGCCTGGTCGGGTTTAATGCGCCAGCCGGGAACGCAGGGAGAGAGTATCTGGATATATGCCGGTCCTTCTGTTTCCAGCGCTTTTTTTACTTTCGCCTTGATGTCCATAAGATAACCGGTCGTGGTCTCCGCCACGTATTTAAGGCCGTGCGCCAAAGCGATGGCGATCATGTCTTTTTTTCGCTGGTGCGATCCGATCGCGTCGATCGTTCCACCGGTTCCGGCTGGCGTGGTCGTCGTATTCGACCCCCAGGGAGTCGCTCCGGAGGCTTGCATGCCGGTATTCGAGTAAGCCTCGTTGTCATAACAGACATAGAGGATATTTTCGCCGCGTTCCCACATGCCGGAGAGGAGGCCGAAACCGATATCGAAGGTCGAACCGTCGCCGCCTTGAGCCACTACTTTGATTTTTTTGTCTTCACCTCTTTGCTTCAAGGCCGCCAAGATGCCGGAGGCTACGGCCGGCGCGTTTTCGAACAAGGAGTGGATCCAGGGAATCCCCCAGGAGGTTTCCGGATAAGGAGACGTCGTAACCTCGAGGCAGCCGGTGGCATTGGCGATAACGGTATTGGGGCCCAGGCTTTCGGCTACCATGCGCGCCGCTAGGAGCTGGCCGCAACCCGCGCAGGCCCGATGGCCGGGGGAAAGCAGGGGTTGTGTTGTTTTGGTTTTATTGATTATTGTTTTTGCTTGGGGCATATATAAGTATTAAAGTATTTAGTGTATGCTAAATACTGAAATTAAATATTAATTAACGGGTAGCGCTTCTTCGATGCTTTTTATATCTTTAAGATTTTTTACTTTTTCGAATTGTCCGATGAATTTCGAGGCATCAAGCATTTCGATCAGGATGGGTTTGCCGGCTTTAGAAAGATGGATAATGAAATTACCGAATTCGTGGGCATGGCTGATCTCGCCTTTGGAGACTTCCCAGCTTAAAATGTTTGCTTCAGGGTCGTATAACATAATAGTATAGAGCGAATATTATTTAATCGGAAAAAAAGTAATTATTTTTATAACATTACCTTCTCGTTTATAAATAACCTTTATCCCGTCTTTGCGCGCCGTCAGATAACCGTTCTTTTTTCCGGTTTTTTCCGGGAGTTTAACGGCGTCTTCAACCTGTTCGCGGGTAAAATAAACTTTGTATTTATTAAGCAGATCGAACTTTTCTTCGGCGTATTTGGTGAAATGGATCATATGATTTTGTGGTTATGGCGCGGAGTAAAGCGTTAATTCCTGGGGCAGGCCACGGAACTGATATGGATATGGTTGCCTTCGTCCAGGATAAACCCCACGTATTGGGAACATTGGCTGGCCGCTTCGGTAATAGCGGAAATATTTTCCTCGTCGCCCAGATCGACCGCGTATGATCTGTTTCCGGTACCGCCCCCGTAATGACAGGAGTTTTCCATATGGGCGCAGGACCGAGGATCGTAATGCAGGCGGCACTGATTAAGACCGTAACTGTCGGATATGGAACTTATGCGCCCCACGCCTTCCGGAAGATTAGCTCTTAAACAGTTCAGCATTTCGGCCAATTCCGGCGAAGCATCGGACATTTGCCTCCCGATCCCGCTGTCGAATATCCATCCTTCGGCGCCGGGGGCGGTTTCCGTAAGCCCGTCGCTTTCTATGGGCTCGATTGTCGATATCCTGAAATTGATCAAAGCCGGATTAATGGCGTTAAGCACCATGTATGAAAGCAGGGCCAGGACAAGGCCGCTTAAAGCCGCTCCGATCCAGGCCTTGGCTTCGCCGACGCGGGAAGCGTTGCCGCCCGCCGTGATCCAGATAACGCCCCCGAACATCATGACGACCGCCGCCAATATGCCGACGCCGCCGATGGCGTAACGATATACGGTTTTTATGTAATTGCCGATCGGACTGGTGTTATTCTGCAATTGTACGGTCTCTCCCTGTCCCGGAACGGGAACTTCGGGAGTAAAGCTGATCGCCAGGGCCGGCTCCAGAATGACTATGGACATAAAAAGGGTTAACGCCAAAATAGTCAAAAAGACGAATATTCTATTGCCGCTGTTTCTTGATGATTTAGAGCGTTTATGACTCCGGCAGGCGTGAATTATTTTTTTGATGTGATCGATTAGCATGTTCATAAGTTGCGGATAAGCGCGACGGCCTTTCACTGCTCGCCGCCGGCGCCTTATTGATCCATAGGAACGCATGTTCCCGATTGGCACGTACTGTTGTTCGTAAAACTGCCGTTGTCCAGTTTTAAACATTCATCGAGAGCAACGCTGGCACAAAGCGTTCTGCCGCCGTCCCTGTATATGCAGCACCCTCCGGAGGATATCGGGGTTATGGTTTGATAAGTTTTGAATTCAACTAAAGCCGGATTAATGGCGTTAAGCACCATGTATGAAAGCAGGGCCAGGACAAGTCCGCTTAAAGCCGCTCCGATCCAGGCCTTGGCTTCGCCGACGCGGGAAGCGTTGCCGCCCGCCGTGATCCAGATAACGCCCCCGAACATCATGACGACCGCCGCCAATATGCCGACGCCGCCGATGGCGTAACGATAGATATTCGCCACGTAGCCTCCGATCGGTCTTAGATTGTCCTGGATTTCAACCGTTTCGCCCGATCCGGGAATCGGAACTTCGGGCGTGAAAGTTATCGCCAAGGCCATCGGTGCGCCCATAAGGACAAAGGCGGCCGCGGCGGCCAGTATTACGGCGGAAATAAAGGATTTTTTCATATCTTTTGCGATCCGTTATTTTAATTTGCCGACAAATTTAATTTTATCGCCGTTTTTTTTGGCATCGGCTATTATGCCCTTGATCATTGACCGGGTAATATCCCGGCCGCCTAAACCGACTGCGAAAGACCGGATTTTGGTTTTTATATTTCCCTGGGCGGCGGCCTTTATCTCCATGGCTATCGGTCCGACGGAGGCTCCTAAAGAAACCGCCTTTTCTATTACAGCCGCGTATTTGGCCTTTTTCAGGACAGACAAGATATCCTTCTCTGGAAAAGGCCGCAGGCATTTTATTTTAATAACCCCGGTATCTCCGGTTTCGTCTACCGCGTCCTTGATCGTGCCGACCAACGATCCTAAGGCTATCAGGACGGTTTTAGGATTCTTCGGCCCGTAATATTCGATGAGGCCATTATTTATCTTCGTATTTGCTTCGTTCTTTTTTACGGCCTCGGGAATGGTCTTTTTAAGTTTTTCGTATTCGGAATTGATAAGTTTTTTTGAATCGGACAAGTCATTGTGTAACTCCTGGCGGATCTCCATGTAATAAGCGGGAGCGGCAAAAGTGCCGAAAGAGGCGGGATTATCCACGTCCAGGAATTCGCCTTTTGCCGGAGATATATCGGGAAGATATTTCTTTATTTCCGCGGCCGTCGGTATGGCCACGTCCTCGTAAGTGTGCGTAAGGACGAAACCGTCCACGTTGACCATAACGGGTAATTTCGCCTGTTCCGCGATCTTGTACGCTAAAATATGCTGCGCCACGGCCTCCTGATGGTCTTCGGCGAACAGGAGAACCCAGCCGGCGTCCCGAACGGTCATTACGTCCTGGTGGTCGTTCCAGATCGTGATCGGCGCTGATACTCCCCGGTTAGCGCAAGTCAGGACCACCGGCAACCGCATGCCGGCAATATTAAAGATCACTTCCGTCATTAAAAGGAGGCCCTGGGAGCTCGTAGCCGTATAAACGCGCGCTCCGGCCGCGCTCGCGCCCAAAACTATCGACGCCGCCGCAAATTCGCTTTCCGCGCGCACGTATTCATAATCGGCCTGTCCGTCGGATTTAAGGCGGGCCAGGTCTTCGACGATGTGGGTCTGGGGAGTGATCGGGTAAGCGGATATGACGGCCGGCTTTATGTTATTTATTGTCTGGGATATAGCTTGGGAGCCTTCAAGTATCTGTTTCATAATTTTAATATAACGTAAATTCGTTATTATTAATAATAATCCTTGATTGCTTTTATTTTTCCTCGAGTTCCATCTTGATCGCTTTGACCGGGCATTCGGCGGCGCAAATACCGCAGCCCTTGCAAAAGTCGTAATCAGTCACCGGTTTCGGCTTGGCCATCATCTTATCCATCGTTACCGCCGTTTCAGGGCATACCCGGGCGCAGGTTCCGCAGCCGATGCAGGTATTATAGTCGGTTTTAGGGATGAATGTCCGCCAGCCGCCGGTTTTGTTTTTTATGGTCGAGCCGGGAGCGGCCGTTATTTTTATTTTCATATGGATGGGTTTCAGTATATACTGCTTTTTTAATACTGAAAACGTTAAATAATTATAGATTATAAGCTTTTTCAACGGCTTTTATATTCTTATCGGCCAGATCCGGTTTATCCGCGAATTTCTGGAGAACGGCTTTTTTAAGGGATTCCAGGCTGACGAGGCCCGTGACGCGAGCGAAGGCCCCGAGGATCACCGTGTTGACGATATTCCGGCCGATCTCTTCCAGCGCTATCTTGGTGGCATCGATCACGTAAATATTTTTTGGCGGCAGGTTGATTTTTATTTCTGTTTTTTGTTTGGCTGTATTTATTATTACCATGGTTTTTTTATTACAGCCTTTATCTACCGGCACGGAAGAGAGGAGGGAAGAATCCTGGATAATAAGAACATCCGGTTCATAAATGTGTTCCCGCCTTCGGATCGGTTTGTCGTCAATACGGGCGAATGCCTCGATCGGCGCCCCTGTCCGTTCGACGCCGAAAGAGGGAAATGCCTGGGATTTGCGCCCGTCGTTAAAAGCGGCTATGGCGATAAGTTCGGCCGCGGTTACGACCCCTTGTCCGCCCCGGCCATGAATGCGTATTTGATGCATATTTATTTAGATAAATTAATTAATGAATTAACGATTTTTTAACGTTATTCGGATATTTTTTGGTTAATAACCTGAATTAAATAATCATAGGGCACATTTCCTGAAAATCTCTCGCCATTCACGAATATAGTAGGCGTTCCCGGGATATCCAGGGCATTGCCGTCGGACAGATCTCTTTCTATTTCCCGTAAATAGGTTTTATTGTCGAAACAGTGTACGAATTTATCTTCGTTTGCCCCCGCCTGTTTGGCCAACTCCAATATTTCTTCTTTCCCGGTTATTCCTTGATTCAGGAACAACTTATCATGCATGAGCCAGAACAGGCCCTGTTCGCCGGCGCAACGAGCTCCCAGGGCCAAATTAGCGGCATAATCATTGACGACCGGGTAGTCCCGGAATATTATTTTTACGTCCTTTTTGTATTTCAGGCCTATTTCCCTGATTTTAGGGAAAAAATCCTGGCAATAAGGGCATGAATAATCACCGAACTCCACTATGGTTACTTTGGGGTCGGCTGATCCCATCCAATAGTTGGCATCTTCTTCGCCCGATATAAGCCGATTAATTTTATTCTGGTTTTCCTGGTGATTGTTTTTTAAAGAGGCTTTAACAATATCCGAAACATAAAAAAGGGCCGTAAATACCAGGGCCAAAAAAATCGTGGCTAAAATTAACAATCCTATTCCCTGCCATTTTTTATACCACCTATCCATTGAGTAAATATTAGAATTAAATTATAATAAACATGTGGACTCGAAATAAAGCCAGCCATGATAAGATTATAACATTATTTTATGAATAAACAAAATTTGGAGCCGATAGAGAAAGAGGTCCATAAAAAATATAAAAAGAAAGATAAAAAGAAAAGGCCGAATATGAAAGTAAGCGGCAGCCGGGTTAAAGACCTGCAGAAAATCATCATTCGTAATTCGTGATGAGTAACTTATAATATGAAAAAATATTTTTATTTATTGTTCATAGGCATAGGCATGTCCTTGTGCGCGACGGTCAATGCCCAGGAAGCGATCGATGATTTTGACATAACTCTTAATATTAATAAGGACACGAGCATTGATGTTACCGAACGTATAACCTATAATTACGGAACGGAGCGGAAGCACGGCATTTATCGCGAAGTTCCTTATAAGTACAAGGCGCGCGGCGGGAATTATAATTTAAAGATATCCGATCCGGCGGTAACTGACGGCGCCGGAGATCCGTTTATCTTCGTTATTGAAGATCGGGACGGGCATAAAAATATAAAGATCGGCGACGCCCAAAGTTACGTGACCGGACAGATAACCTATGTCATATCCTATAAGATTAAAAGGGCGATAAATTATTTTTCCGATCATGACGAGCTTTATTGGAACGCTACCGGAAATCTATGGGAGGTGCCGATTCGCCAGTCGCGGGTAACGGTTGTCTTTCCCGGGGAGTCGGCGGAGGACTTGACCCGGGCCGAATGTTTCGCGGGATCTTTCGGCAGCGCCAATAAGTGCGTTTCTTATCGGTATAAATACAGCGGCGATAAGTCGGTCGAAGGTCTTGTTTTTACCGATGATTATCTTGAACCTGGAGAAGGTTTGACGATAGTCGCCGGCTTTGCCCGGGGAGTGGTCGAAAAACCGTCATGGTTTTCCCGCGTATGGGAAATTTTTAAGGATAATCCGGCTTTGTTTTTGCCGCTTTTAGTGTTTATCTCGCTTTATTATATCTGGTATAAACGCGGCCGCGATCCTAAGGGCCGCAAAACGATCATCGCCTTATACGCTCCTCCCGACTCCCTGACTCCGGCCGAAGTCGGGACGATCATCGACGATTCGGTCGATCACGCGGATATTTCGGCCGATATCATCAATTTGGCGGTCAGGGGATATTTAAGGATCGAACGGGTAGAGAGGACGGATATTTTCAAAAAGGTCGATTATGACCTGGAAAAATTGAAAGACGGCAATGACCTCGGCAATCCGCACGAACAAAAATTATTTTCCGCTCTTTTTCCGGGCAAGCGCGGCCAGGTGGCGTTATCCGTTCTTAAAAATGATTTTTATGCCGACTGGAAAGAGATAAAGAATATCCTGTATAAAGATTTGGCGCGAAAGAATTACTTCGTTGATGATCCGGGCCGTGTCAGAAAGCTCTATACGGCGATCGGGATCGTTTTTTTTGCCTTGGGCGTTTTAGCCGCCTTCTTGTCGGGGATCTTAAGTCTGGCGGGCTTCGGTATTTCCGGCCTGATCATCATGTCCTTCGGATATTATATGCCCGTTAAAACGCCCGGTGGAGCTTTGGTCAAAGACCGTATTTTGGGGCTTAAGGAATATTTGGCGGTTGCGGAAAAGGACCGCCTGAAATTCCACAACGCTCCCGAGAAAAATCCCGGTCATTTCGAAGCATTACTGCCCTTTGCCATGGTTTTAGGGGTGGAAAAAGAATGGGCAAGGCAATTCAAGGATATTTATGATCGGCAGCCGGACTGGTATAACGAACCGGCCGGCGCTAATTTTTCTTCTTTGGCCCTGACAACAAGCCTTCGGAGCTTTAAAGACAGGGTCAACGCGGATCTGTCTTCGCGGCCGTCTTCGGCGTCCGGCGGAGGCAGCGGTTTTTCCGGCGGGTTTTCCGGTGGCGGATTCGGCGGCGGCGGCGGACGATCATGGTGATCATTGATCGAATATTGTGTTTTATAGCGTAAATTCATCATTTTTAATCATCAGAATAATCCGTTAAATAATAAATTAGCGGGAGTTAAAATTTATGATCGACGGTTATGTATTCGGTACGATCTCCATTAATGGGGACACTTTCAATAATGACGTGGAAGCGCGTTGGAACGGCGATGTTTTAAAATGGAAAAGAAAAGACCCGCACTCCATCTCTTTGTCCGATCTGGAACCGGCCCTGGGGCAGTCGCCGGAAGTTATTTACCTGGGCACGGGTTACGACGGAACGGTCAGGATAAACGAGGGGGTTGCGGATGGACTAAAGGAAAAGAATATCGAATTGATCGCCAATAAAACCAATCTGATTACCCAGGAATTCAATATCGCGGTATATAGCAAAAAAAAGGCGATAGGGCTGTTTTGCCTTAATTAGTATCGCGTAAACCAAACCATTAATATTATGAAAATAATATCCTGGAACGTCAACGGTTTAAGGGCAGTTATCAAAAAAGGCTTTATCGGCTTTTTAAAGAAAGAAAAACCGGATATTTTGTGCCTGCAGGAAATCAAGATAGACGAGGCGGCTATTAATTTGGCCGAGTTTGATTTCCCTGGCTATGTGGAATTTTATAATCCGGCCGAGCGCAAGGGCTATAGCGGCACGGCGATTTTAGCGCGGGCGGGGTTTAGGGCAGCGGTTTTGCCGAAGCCGGACTGGGACGACGAGGGCCGGGTACAGGTTATTGACGCGGGTAAATTTTATTTAGCTAATATTTATTTCCCGAACGCCAATCACGAACTCTCCCGTCTTAGATTTAAGATTGATTTTAACGACCGGCTTTTGTCTTATTTTAAAAAATTAGAAAAGAAAAAGCCCTTGATAATCTGCGGCGACTATAACGTCGCCCACGAGGAGATCGATCTGGCCCGGCCTAAAGACAATATCGGCAACGCCGGTTTTACGGACGAAGAACGCGCCTGGATGTCGAAATTTTTGAATAATGGTTTTGTGGATACTTTCCGGTATTCTTATCCAGGCAAGCAAGAGTATTCCTGGTGGAGCTACCGCGCCGGCGCGCGCGCCAGGAATATCGGTTGGCGTATAGATTATTTTTGTGTTTCCGGAAAGGCGATAAAGCGGGTCAAGCGGGCCTTTATAATGGATCAAGTCATGGGATCGGATCATTGCCCCGTAGGAATCGAAATCGTCTGAATACCGGTTGACATAATTTTTATATCCGCTATAATTTAAAAAGATACTGTATGAAATCGAATATATTACGAAAATCCTTATCATCTTGTTCATCATCTGGCCCCAGGGACCGGCGTTTTTGATTATTTATAGATAGGAGTAAGATCAAAGCCGGCCCCGTATAAGGGCCGATTTTTTTGTTCTTTTTTCGGCAAACCCAAAAGGAGGGAGGAAAAATGGAAAAGACGGATTGTGCCACCTGTATGGCGCTTAAGGTTATGTTATCCCATTTCGATCGATTTCAATGCAAAAAATGCGGCAAAGTCCACGTTAAGTGTCAAAATTCGTGGAAATCCGAAGAAGATGATTGGGACCATGAATGTCATACAGGGCACGCCTAAAAAATAAAGAGACCCGCCGGCTCGAAGAAGCCGGCTTTTTTTTATTTAATATTAAACAATTTTTAACTTCTGAATTATTACGAGTTTGACTTTAGCTAAGGTTTGAGTTAGAATAAAGACGCAACTAAGCATATATTTTAATATTAATACTTTTTATTTTTGTTTAGTTGTTACTATGGAATATTTAATTATATTGATTTTAGTGACAATGTCGGCTTTATTTTCAGGATTGACTTTGGGATATTTCAGTCTTAATAAGGACGATTTGGGGAGGAAAGCTAAATTGGGCGATAAAAACGCTCAAAAAGCTTACCGCATCCGCAAAAAAGGCAATTTGCTTCTATGTACCTTGCTCATCGGCAACGTGGCGATCAATTCGATTTTATCCGTCTTTTTGGGATCGGTTACGACCGGCGTTTTAGCCGCCCTGGCCTCTACGCTTTTGATCGTTATTTTCGGCGAAATTCTGCCGCAAGCGGTTTTTTCCCGTTATGCCCTTATCGTGGGATCAAGATTCGCCTGGCTGGCCGATTTTTTTATCTTTTTATTCTATCCTATCTGCTACCCGTTAAGCAGGATGCTTGATAAATTTTTAGGGAGCGAGATTCCGACGGTTTATTCCAAGCGGGAACTTATAAAACTGATCGAAGATCATGAGGACAATATGAATAGCGAGATCGACGCGGACGAGGAAAGGATAATCAAGGGCGCTTTGAGCTTTTCCGATAAGAAGGTCGATGATATCATGACGCCGCGAAGCGGCATGTACGCGCTTCCTTCCAACCGGATCCTCGATAAAGGCGCTATAATCGAAATAAGCAGCCGGGGACATTCCCGGATCCCCGTTTACAGGAAAACCAGGGACGATATGGTCGGATTGCTTTACGTCAAAGATATTATCCGCAGCGACTGGTCAGGGAAAACCGTCGGGGAAATAGCCCGGACGGACATAATATTCGTCAACCAAGACAAGAAACTAGACGAACTTCTGAATGATTTCAAGAAAACGCGCCATCATCTTTTCGTGGTAATAAATAAATACGGGGATGTCCAGGGGCTCGTTACCATCGAAGACGTCATGGAAGAGATCATCGGCGAAGAGATCGTGGACGAGTTCGACCGGCACGTGAATCTGCAGGAAGTGGCGAAAAATAATTTTAAGGCCAAAGGGGCGCATGTTGTTTAAGAAGCGGATTATAAGATTGGTTGACCGGTTTGGTTTAATGTTGTTATAATATAAACATATTAAAATATTAATATGCGCAAAATCGACTTAAAAAATGTAGTCTGGAAAGAGGGGCGAAGCTATGTTTCCTGGAATATAAATACCGGCGTAGCCAGTTTTGGAAATACCAGAAAAGAGTCGCTGGAATGTCTAAGGGAGGCCTTGGAGTTATATTTTGAAGACGTGCCTGTTTCCAGGATCAATAAGGTGGAGAAGCCCGATTTAGTGCCGCTCGTTTTTAAACATGCCTAAACCGATTAAATTGCAGATCGTTATCCGGGTCCTTCAAGAAAAGGGCTTCTTTTTTGTTTCGCAAAAGGGTTCGCACGCGAAATTCAAGAAAGACGGCAAGCCGACCCGGGTGGTGATAGTTAAAATGAGCAAAAAAGAAATTCCATTCGGCACTTTCCGCTCCATTTTATTTTTATCAGGGTTAAAGGAAGGTGATTTTATCGGTAAAAAATAATTTGTAATAAAATCTATGGAAAATTATAATTTCAGGCAAATCGAAATAAAATGGGCGGATAGATGGGTCGGAGAAAAAATATTCACCCCGGATCTTAAGAGCGCGAAAAACCCTTTTTACGCGCTTTTTATGTTTCCCTATCCGAGCGCTGAAGGGCTCCATATCGGAAATTTCTACGCATTTACGTCCGTGGACGTGATGGCGAAATACAAGAAACTTAAAGGCTATGACGTGTTCGAGCCGATCGGCTTCGACGCTTTCGGGATCCATTCCGAAAATTACGCTTTGAAAATAGGGGAAACGCCTGCGGCTATGCTTGCGCGCACGATCGCTAATTTTCGCCGGCAATTAAGCTCGGCGGGTTTAGGCTGCGACTGGACGCGCGTCGTTGATACCACTACGCCCGAATATTATAAATGGACGGAGTGGATATTTACGAAATTATTTGAAAAGGGATTAGCTTATCAGAAAGAAGCTTTGCTTAACTGGTGCCCTTCCTGCAAAACCGTTTTGGCGGACGAACAGATAGAGGGCGGCGTCTGCGAGCGTTGCAAGACCCAACCGGTCAAGAAAACCATGAAACAGTGGTTCTTTAAGATCACGGCCTACGCCCAAAGGCTTTTAGACGGGCTTGATTCTATGGACTGGTCGGATATCACGAAGTACGCGCAGAGGAATTGGATCGGGAGGTCGGAAGGAGCGATTGTGAAATTTACGATTGCCGATTGCCGATTGCCGATTAAGGTCTTTACGACCCGGCCGGATACGCTGTTTGGAGCGACTTACTTCGTTTTAGCGCCCGAACACGGCATAATCCGGGAATTAAAACCGCATATCAAAAATTGGGACGAGGCGGAGAAATACATAAAAGAGGCTGGCGCCAAGTCTGATCTGGAGCGCACGGAAAATAAAGAAAAGACTGGTGTGAAACTTGAAGGCGTATATGCCGTTAATCCGGTCAATGACGAAAAAATCCCGGTTTTTATCGCCGATTACGTTTTAACCGGCTATGGGACCGGGGCGATCATGGCGGTACCGGCGCATGATGCTCGCGATTACGATTTTGCAGTAAAATATAACCTGTCAATTAAAGAGGTGGTAAGGCACATGAATGAAGAAAATCAAAATGCAAATCTCAAAATGCAAAATGACAATTTAAAATTTAAAAATATTATTAAAAACGATGCGGATAATTGTTTTGCCGGAGAAGGTATAAGCATAAATTCTGGATTTTTGGACGGCTTGACTACCGCGGAAGCTAAAGAAAAAATGATCGCCTGGCTTTTTAAAAAGGGACTGGGCGAGCGCAAAGTTAATTACCGCCTTAGGGACTGGTGCATTTCGCGGCAGAGGTATTGGGGGCCGCCGGTGCCGGTCGTTTATTGCGCCAAATGCGGAACGGTGGCTGTGCCGGAGAAAGACCTGCCGGTCGTTTTGCCGGAGATGAAAAAAGGCTGGGAACCGGCCGGAGACGGGCGCGGGCCTCTGGCGAAAGTAGAGAGTTTCATGAAAACCGTTTGCCCGAAATGCGGCGGCCCTGGGACGCGGGAAGCGGATGTTATGGATAATTTTCTGGACTCGGCCTGGTATTTTTTCCGGTATCTGTCGCCCGCTGATGATAAGCATATTTTTGAACCGGAGCTCGGGAAAAAATGGCTGCCGGTAGACTTATACGTGGGCGGGAACGAGCACGCGGTGCTCCATCTTATGTACACGCGTTTTATCACTATGGCCTTAAAAGATTTGGGCCTGATAGATTTCGATAATCCTTTTAAGCGCTTCCGGGCGAACGGCATGATCTTAAAAGACGGTAAGAAGATGTCGAAGTCGAAAGGGAACGTCATAAATCCGGAAGAATACGGGGAAAAAGTCGGCTACGACGCCCTAAAGACCTATCTCTTGTTTTTGGGGCCCTTGAGTGAAGACCGCTCTTTTACCGACGCGGGCGTCCTGGGCGCGAAAAGATGGGCGGATAAGGTCGCGCGCCTCTCTATTAAGGTTAACAAAGACGCGAAGGACGATGATGCTGTCACAAGGAAACTGCACAAGACGATCCGGGCGGTAGAGGCGGATTTCGAAGAGCAAAAATATAATACGGCCATCGCCCGCCTGATGGAGATGACCAATGTTCTGACCGCGGCCGCGGGTATCAGCCAAGACACCTGGAATAAATTTATTATTTTAACGGCGCCTTTCCTGCCGGCTCTGGCCGAGGAATTATGGAGCGAGGCCGGGCATAAAGAATCAATATTTTTAAACGGGGTTTGGCCGGAATATGATGAAGACCTGGCCCGGGAGGAAACGATCGAGCTGGTCGTGCAGGTAAACAGCCGTTTGCGCGACAAGATAATGGTGCCGGCCGATATTTCCGAAGAGGCGGCCAAAGAAACGGCGCTTAAAAGCGAAAAATTAAAAAAATGGACGGAAGGCAAAGAGATTTTGAAAGTGATCTATATCAAAGGAAGATTGGTTAATATCGTGGTAAAAGACAGTCAATAAAATTATATATAAAAATAAAAAGTAGAGACGCCCCGCTGGGGCGTCTTTCGTTTGTATACCTAATTTTTTGAATAATATTATAAATTAGCCAGGAGCCATGTATTATCATCCTGTTTTTTCACGACGAATTTCAGGGGTACGTCGTATCCGCCCAAAGAGAAATACACTTCAGTCGAATAGGTTTTTTCGGTGTCGGCCGATTCCGTGAGCGTTGTTTTACTCAGGATATTGCCGAGGGTTAGCCGGCCATCGGCATCCAGAAAATCCAGAGTATATTCCACGGCGGTTTTCATTTCCGGAGTGAAGCATTTTGCAGCCCGGTCTGAATTCGCCCTGATAGCGGCCGCCGCGTCCGTCATAACAGCGCTGGCGGAAAATTTAGCGGAACAAAATTCCGGCGCTGGCGGCGGGACGATAACCGGTTCGGGCGCCCCCAGCTTATCGCCGATCGCGATAGTATTAAGATCGCGGTCGCTTATACCTAACCCGAGATTCCGCATAACTCTAAACGCGTCAGCCGGACGCCCAAGATAATAACGCTTAAGATCGGACGGGTTTACATACCAGGCTTCGCCCACGCCCTCTATTTGCAGAAAGATTTTGCCCTTGTTTTGTTCGGTAAAGCTTTGTTCGATCGCCCACGGACCAGTGGAGAAGGGATTGAAGCCGTTTTTAACCTCTTCTTTATCGCTATAGCCATCGCCGTCGGTATCGGTATTATTCGGATCCGTTCCCAGGGCGATCTCCAGGTTATCTTCAATGCCATCCTGATCAGCATCGGCAGAGATTTGGCAATGCATCTCCGCGGCGCATACTTCTTCAATAAAGCCCACTGGAATTTTATTCAGATCAGTGTTGGTGATGCCGGTACCGGCGCCGCGCATCATATTAAAGCAGTCGAGCGGCCGGGAAAGAAAATAGCGTTTTCGGTCTTTGGGACTTATGTACCAGGCTTCGCCATGCTGTTCGACCTGCAAAAGAATCCGGCCGGATAATTTTTGCGCCAGATTTTCCGAGGCTGAGCCGCAGTTAGCCATAAATAAAGCCGCTGATGTAAATCCGATGATCGTGATAATAATGTATTGATATTTATTCATGTTTTTATTATACCAATTTTGTTCGGTTTTTGCTATAATGTTATTAGGCTTTAGGTTTTAGGATTTTTTAGTATGTTGAATAAAAAAAAGAAAATTTTAATGATTGGCGGAATTATTTTGTTTTGTGGCGCGGCCTTTCTGGGTCTGGATATAAGAAATTATCTGGAATTCCGGAACACGGCCGAGGCCCTGTCCGCTCTGCCCTGGCAGGATGGCGGACGAGTAACGATGTATCAGCCGGTTTGCGTTTCAACGCCTCCGGACGGTGTCTGCAAGAATTGTCCTCAATGCGGACCAGTGACGGGAAATTATGTTTGCGCGGACTATTCCGAAATCCAGTTTACCGGCCAGAGGGGTGGTACGAAAATTTGCCCCATGCAGGGATTTGTGTATAAAGGCGGCGGGGTCATGCCCACTGTGGGGCTGGACACTATCGTTGGCGGAATATCAGACACCCTGCCGAAAGTGATCGGCGTTCCCGGGCCCGGCGCCTCTCGGATCCAGAGATTAGTCGAGGCCGCTGATTTCGTGATCGCCGGATTTCGAAATTTAGTTGAATAATTATGGATTTATTGCGGCAAACCAAGAGTCTGTGCCAATCGCACGCTATTATCCCTGCCCGTTCGCGCGGGCAGAATTTTTTAGTGGATAAAGAGACGTATGAAAAGATCGTTGAAGCAGCCGGGTTATCCAAGGATGATACGGTTCTGGAAGTAGGGCCGGGATTAGGATATTTAACTGAAAGATTAGCTAAAAAGGCCGGAAAGGTGATAGCCGTGGAGCTGGACGATAAACTGGCTATGGTTTTAGGCGATAGATTAAAAGAGTGTAAAGCGAAGAATGTGAGAATAATTAATACCAATATTCTGGATTTCATACCGGAAATTGGATATTGGAAATTGGAAATTGGAAACTTTAAAATAGTCGCTAATCTGCCTTACAACATCACTTCAATTTTTTTGCGCAAGGTTTACGAATTAAAAAATAAGCCGGAGATGATGGTTTTGATGCTGCAAAAAGAGGTAGCGGAACGGGTCGCGGCCAAGCCGGGGAAAATGAGCCTACTATCGGTATCCGTGCAATTCTTTGCCGAACCGCAAATAATCGGTTATGTTACGAAAGATAAATTTTGGCCGGTGCCGGAAGTGGATAGCGCGATCATAAAATTATCCATCCGAGAGGGCGGCCAGCCCTGGACCGGAACGAAAATTAACGAAAAAAAGTTTTTTCAGTTAGTCAGGATCGGATTCAGCTCCCGACGAAAGATGCTTAAGAATAATTTGGCCTCAGGGTATCATATTACACATGAAGAAGCGGGGCAAAAGATTCGCGATGCCGGTTTCGACGAAATGATCAGGGCCCAGGAACTAAGTCTTGATGGTTGGTTAAAATTATTTGGTGTTTTGAGGTAAATTATGTTATAATTTAATTGCCGTATTGTGTATAACTGGTAAAAAGTTCAACCTGAATAAAATATAATTATTTTTATATATTAATGTTAAACAACGAACAAGGTTTTGAGAGCAAGCAGGAAAACAGGGAGCCGGAATATGCGCCTATCCAGCCCGGCCTTAATAAGAACCAGAAGATATCCCTGGTGGTTTTGGGTTTTTTTACTATTTTTATCATATTCCTCTGGTCGGCGCAATTTAAAAATAACCTGTCCGGGATTAATAATAGCGGCGCAATTAATAGTGTAATCCCCCTTGATACAAACTCTGAACAAGATGATCTATACTCTAAAGATACCGACGGCGACGGCTTGTCCGATGGCGACGAACTTTATCTTTATAAAACCTCTCCGTATCTCGAAGATAGCGACAGCGACGGGTTTTTGGATAAAAACGAAATAGATTCCGAGCATGATCCGAATTGCCCTGAAGACCGGGAATGTTACGGTACTGAGGCGTCAGCCGATGCTGATGAAGCGGGCAAGACCCCCGCTCCGGCCGATTCCATGGCGGATATCCTTGAACAACTGAACCGGGCCAATACTGCGATTCCGGCCGCGGAAAGCTCCGGCGGCGAAACACCGGACGCGGCCAAGGTTTTCGGCGGAGAGATGAGTGCGGCCGATCTGCGCACGCTCCTCATAAGCTCCGGAGCCGATGAAGCCATGATCGGGCAATTCAGCGACGAGGAGATTGTGAATATTTACAAGGAGATTTTAGCGGAATGATTTTTAAATATTTATATAAATAAATGAAATTAAAATTTAGTTTCAAATTATTTTTTATTTTACTGATTGTTAATATTTTTTTATTAATGCCTGTTTTGGGAATCTACCGGGCGCGGGCGGAATCAATTGATCTTACGGGGATGGGCGGGATTGACCCGAATTCCATTAAAACATCGGATAAGCTTGGACTAAAAGCTACCGTGACGCAAACAGCGAAGAATCTCGCCAGCTGGGTAAAGGAATGGTATAAACAGGCCGAGGATTTCGCCTGGAAAAAGGCGGGGTCGGCCGCTTTTTGGTCGGCTCTCCGCACCGCCATGAATACGGTAGCTTACGATACGGCCACCTGGCTCGGATCCGGCGGCAAAGGGCAAAAACCGCTTTTTATCACGGAAGGCTGGGGGGAATATCTCACTAATGTCGCCGATAACGCGGCCGGCACTTTTATAGAACAGATGGCCGGCCGGAATTTTAATTTGTGCAACCCCGACCTACAGCTTCGCCTTAGGATCGGACTGGGCCTGGTTCGCGTTGAAAGGCCGGAAAAACCCCGCTGCTCATTCACTCAGATGAAAGAGAATTGGGAAGCGGAATTGTCCCAGGGGGATTTTTTGAATAAATTTCAGACCATGTTCGATCCGTACGGGAATGATTTTATCCAGGTTTTGACGCTTCATACCGGTTTTATGGCCGACAAGGACGCGGCCGCGGAAGCCGGATTAAGGGACCGGAACGAGACCGGAGGCTGGCTTGACGTAACCGGTTTGATCAGTGGAGACCGAACCGCCCCCCCTGGAGAAGCGGAGCGCCGGCGGAATTTCGCGAGCAATGTCCAGGGGATACAATTCGCGCAAACCACCGAAAATCCTTTTGAAGACGCGATCAACGTTTTTTTGAATCAACTGGCGGTAACCCTCTTTAACCGCATGATGGAGAAGCTCGGGCAGGGAAAGAAAACCACCAGTCCCTATTCGGGCGACTATGGGCTTTCCGGTTCCGGCCTGACCGATTATTATTCCGGTTCGAATGTCGGCGGGATCGCGGCCGCCAAGGAAAAATTCCGGAAGTTGGTTGAGCCGGATTTTAATATCAGAGGGGATTATAATATCCTGGGAGAACTCACTACTTGTCCGAAGCCTACCAAGGCCGGCCCGACCAACTGCGTTATTACCAATAAATTCCGGAAGGCGGTCGAGGACCGGTTAACGGTCGGGGAAGCGATGAATCAGGGTTTTCTTAATCCCGGAGGAATATTCGGCTTCACGTCCGACGGATTGGAGCCGAATTATAACGAAGGTTATCCTTATCGGTCTATGATCATATTGCGTAAATTCCGGATCTTGCCGGTGGGCTGGGAATTAGCCGCCCAATACATAAAAGATCATCCCGGAGATCCGAGTTTGGGCGGAACCAACGGAGCCAGGAATCTAGAGGACCTGGTCAACTGCTACGAGGCCGATGATGATTACGGTTCCGCGGCCGATACGAGATCGTGGTGCGCCGGCCTGGTTGATCCCAACTGGGTCCTTAAAGCCCCCCTTAATTACTGCAAACGGGAGGGGCCGGGACCGGAATTACTCATCGAAACCGTGGTCGGTTCGGGTGATGACAGCGAACTGACCGTCAACCGCAACGATAAATATTGCGCCGACGAACAGACCTGTATAAACGAAGATTACGACGGCTCCTGCCAAAGCTACGGTTACTGCACGGAAGAAAGAAGGCGGTGGAGTTTCGGCTCTAAAACCTGTAATCCGGTATACAACAGTTGCGAAACTTTCCGGGGCGAGGGAGGTATAACCGCATCTTACCTTAAAAATACCCTTAATTACGGCAATTGCAACGCCGATAACGCCGGCTGCAAAGAGTATTGCCAGGATTACGACGCTAACGCCGGGATCTTTACCTGCACCCCAAGCGCCGGGTCGAAGTTATTCCTTGACGGCGATTCCGAAGAGTGCGACGCGGATACCGAGGGATGCCATGAATTTATCCGCGCTTTACCCGGCCAGGGCACTAATTTTTTCAATAATTCAAGTTTTGAGGATCCAGCCGCGGGATTCGACCAGAGATGCGACCAGGACGCGGCCTTCGGTAGCTGCAGCGTCCATTTGCCCGCTAACTACGGTCCGGCCGCGGTACCGATATTCCTGTCTTCGCCCATGTCTCTGGCAAACGAAGTTTTAACCTTTTCGATTTATGCCAAAGGCTGCGGGGAGGGCGGCACTATCAATATCGGCAGCAATAACAATTGGGCCGTCAACCATAGCTCCGCTCCGTTGGCAACTTCCGGCAATTGGCGGTCATTTTCGGTCAGTCATGTTTTTACCGGAGGCGACCAAGTGCTTATAAGTATTGAAGGCACTACCGATGTCGGAGGCGACAGTTGCCGGATAGACGCGATCAAAGTCGAGAGAGGGCCGGCCGCCACCGCCTATAGCGATTATCGCGCGAACGGGGTCAGCTATTTTAAATTGATCCCGGAGTATATGGCCCAGGAATGCTACGTTAATCCCGGAGTCGATCACAGCTTAAGGAGCGACGCTCCCGCTCTTTGCGGCGAGTTTACCAGGCTTTGCAACCAAAGCGAGGTCGGGTGCAAGCTGTTCACGAGCGCCAAAGGAGGATTAACCATACCGGCCAGGATATCAGCCGCCGATTATTGCCCGGCGGAATGCGTCGGTTACGATGATTACCTTCAGTCAGCCACTTCTTTTGACGATCTAAAGCCTTCCTTCCTGATACCGCAAACCGCTAAACGCTGCGGCGCGGCTTCGGTCGGTTGCGACGAATTTACCAATCTCGATACGATCGGACAAGGCGGCGAAAGCAAGGAATACTATACTTATCTAAAGCAATGCGTCCGGCCCAACGATCCGGGCGCGAATTGCGCCAATTTCTATACATGGGAGGGATCATCGGAGACAGGCTATCAGTTAAAGGCGCATCTTTTCCAGGCCGCCGGCGCGGAGCCGGACGTAACCTCTCCCGACGGAACCGAATGCAATCTTACGATCTATAATCTGCCGCCGACCGATCCGGGTTATAACCCCGATTGCCGGGAATACTATAACCAGAGCGGACAGCTTTCCTACCATCTTTTCAGCCGGACGATAACCTGTGGCGAAGATTGCCATCCGTATCGCCGCACCGAGCAGAATATAGTCAGAGACCCGGTAACGGGCGCTGATATCGGCGCGGCCGCTTGTGCCGCCCTTGATCCCGATCCGAACAGCATGCATTACGACGCGGTTCAGCAGGAATGCGTTTACTGCAAGAACGGAGGAACCTGGCGCAACGACCATGGCGCCTGCATATATATGGCCATACCGGGCGAAGGAAGGAAATGCTCGGCTTCCCAGGCCTCTTGCCGTGAATACACCGGATCAACCGGCAGCAATATCCGCGTAATAGCCGCCAGCGATTTCGAAGGCAGCGCGCAGGGCTGGCGCGGGACGGGAGGCGCTACGGTCGTGACGGACAGCGAATCTCTTTTTGTGGGAGGGGAATCCCTTTCCGTTTCCGGTCCCGCTCCCGTGGGGACAAGCCTTAATTTAGGCAACCTTATTAACGAAGGAAAATCATATAATATCCGCTTTATCGCCAAACAGAACGCCGGCGGCGGTTCTCCGGCCACGCAATTCAATTCGATCGTTATTTCCAACAGTTCCAACGCGTCTTCTTTTACATCCGATCCTTTGCTGTCGCTTACCCTGACTCCCGAGTGGCGGCTTTATGAACTCGATCTTACAGCCGTCGATCACGCGGTAGCGGCCGACGAGAGCCTGGTCATAACGGCAAACGGCAATTTTTTTATCGATGATATCCGGCTGACGGAGATCGTCGATCGCTATTATCTTCTGAAGAATTCCCGGAATATCCCGGATTCATGCTTTAACGATATAAACGGCAATCCGGCCGGCGAACTCCATAACCTGGGTTGCGGCACCTGGAGCGACAAAGAGGGGTTGACTTATTATTTGCGCCGATTCACCCAACTTTGCGACCAATCGGCCGTTAATTGCGAGCTGGCGATCGATACGCACAATTCGACCGACTTCGGGGCGACCTTCTGGAATGACGGCGGCGACGGGGTTTGCGATCCGGCGGACGGAGAGGATTGCGAATCGATTTTGGCGGATAGTTTCGTTTATCTCGTGGCCGATCCGGAAAAGGAATGCGGTCCGGCCGGCAAAGGCTGCAGCCGCCTGGGTCTCCCTCATGAATTCAGCGGCCAGGCGGTTTATGACGAAATATTCCGGAAAAACGATCCGGATGAGTATGACCGCATATTGTGCGACGAAAATACAGCCGGTTGCGAAGCCTGGGCGGCTAAAGACGGCGTTGAATATTTTAAGGATCCCGGCGACCAGACCTGCGAATGGAAGCAGGGCGCCGGTTTAGGAGCAAGCGAATTGAGCTGGGGATGGTACCAGAAACAGGTAAGCCGCTGCGACGACGGTTCGGATCCGCTGTCAGCGGTTAATGGCGAAATCGACGCCACCTCGACGGCAGGCTTCTTCCAGCCCTTGGAAAACCGATTATGCCTTAAAGCCGCCGATTGCGGTTCGAACGGACTGGCCTGTTCGGAAAACGCCGACTGCGGATCTTTTATGACCTGCGAGGCCGGCCAATGCCGCTATAGCTGTATTCAGGACAGGAACGATTATCTTTGCACATCCGCGGCCAGTCCGATAAAAACGATCGGTTACGGCGGCAACGGCAATATCGTAAACCAGCCCACGATCGATACTTACGGATTTTGGGCCGGGCTCTGTTCCGCTGATCAGGCGGGTTGCAGCGAATACGTCGATCCCCGGTCTGATTTCAATACTAACGAGATCTATAACGGCGATTTTTCCCAGGATGTTGATCTGGACGGCACTGCCGATGGCTGGCAAATATCGACCGGCAACCAGGAAATCGACCTGGATCCGAATACGCTTTACATATTGACGGTCGAAGGCGCTAATTCCGTAACGGTTACGGCCCGGGACGGGGACGGCAATCCGATCACGGTTTTTTACGTCTTAGCGGATAATAATCGTTTTCAGACGCCGGTTTCCACTCTTAGCCTGGGGTCTACGGCCGGAGAAAGGGCCAGTTTGAGATTTTTTACCGAATACGGCGTATCGAGGACCGATACGGATATAATAGCGGACGCCGGTAACGCGGCGGTCAATAACGGCACTAAAGTTATTATCAATAAGGCGGTTGTCAGCTACCAGCTGAAAAGGGATCTTAACAGAACGGATTGCAACGGTGTCATTAATTACGAGGAAGGATGCGTTTTGTTCAACGAACGCGCCATTACCGGCGGCGATAATATCGACGTAAATTATGCCGCCCTCGTTTTTGATGCTGATAACAGTCCGGTGCCGGAAAACGGAAATCCTCGCAATTGCGGCCTGGACAGTTGCGACGCCAACGCCATTCTTAAGGTAAAACCGGACAGGGTTTGCAATGAATGGTTGTCCTGCCGGAGTTATATCAAAGACAGAAAAGGGGCGAATGTATGTTTCGGCACAGGCCTGTGCGACAGCCTTGACGATAACGGCGATTGCGATAATTTCATCATATCGAGGCAGGAGAATCAAACCTATACCGGCTCGGCGGACGCGGATCTGTATGCCAATACGACCGGTTACAGCAAGGTGGGCTATATAGGCGGCTCGGAGGAAGCCGATTATTTCCCCTTCGGCGCCATGGCACAGGAGGGCGAAGTGATCTATCTTAATAACGGCAACTTTGAAATATCGGGAAACAACGGTTATCCGATCGGCTGGAATCTGTCGCGGAGCGATCTCGTCTGGAGCGCGGATTTTTTCCGAGTGATCGATAATCCGGTGGCGGCACAAAACGAAGGCGTCGGGTTCTCTCCCGAAGGCAGTTCTTTCCTTAAAGCGGGCAAGGGTTACGCTATCGAATCCGATCTTATCGAAGCGATGAGCGGTTTGCATTATATTATTTCGGCCATGATAGACACCCAGAACTTAAGCACTCAATCCGCCGACATCACGATCGAGCAGTACAACGCCGAGGGCGTCCTGCTCGAATCGGCGGTAGGCCTATCCCTGGAATACGGCCATCCCTGGACGTTCTTAAATCAGAGATTCCAGGTCCAGTCCACCGCTCAAAGAATAAGACTTGTTTTATCCACGACCGGGGACGGCAATTATTATATGGATGACATAAAATTAAGCCCGGCCCTGTTCGCGCAAACCGGAAAATGGGTACCGCAAACTTGCCGTCTTTATCCGGAAAATGAATCCTTAAGCTGCGATTATATAGAGGACACCGGTATACGAAAAAAAGGATTTTGGGGGTATTGCCTTGAATACGACCGTTATCCCGGGTCGGCCGAGAATTGCGTAACCTGGTGGCCGGTCGACCGGGTCAAGGGCGACGGCGTTTCGGACGAGGATATTTATAGCGGTTATTCCGGAAAATTCCCGGTTTATTACTGCGATAATGTCCGGGCCGATTTTATCTTGGTCGAACATCGCGAAGAGAGGCTTTTAAGGACTATCAGGCAATCAGGTCTGACCCTTTTAGGCAATATAGCCGGAATTTTACTTGTAGGAATACCGGGAGAGGTATTTTTCCCCGACGAAGAAGAGATGGAGGGCGCGGCTAATGTCTGTCCGGCCGAAGACGAGGGGATCCAGAACGGCGGATATCGTATAAGGATAACCAGACATAGCGGCGGCAACGCTTTTAGACGCCGGGTAACGATCCGTTATTATTGCACGCCGATCGAAGATCACCTCGTTACCGGCATGTGGTATCGTTATAACGGCAACCTAGTAAAATTCAACGGGTTGGATAACGGCGGCTGGGATGAGACCAGGGATGGAGTCAGGATATACGACACCGGCGTAGACTCGGCGCCGTTCGATCCGCGAAACTATAATCTGACCTGCCAGAAGATCTGGCAAACGGTCAATGCGACCGGACAAAATAAAGCCTGGACCGCCCGCGTCAACACCGGCAGTCCCTACGAGATAGCGGAGCTCCGTTACCGTTATGACACCGATGACACGCCTTACGGTTCCGCCGTACCGCCGGCTCCGGTCAATAATCCTTATGAATGGGACAGCGACGGCGATCAGGGCGGTCTTCAGCCCCTCTATATGCTCGGAGAATCGACGGATGCGGCCCGGGCCGGAGCGCCGTATGACTGCGTCGGCAGCCAGTGCGGGCATCTGGGACTCTGCGATATAAGCGGGGATGTCTGTTATAACGTACCGGTCAATCGGCCCACTGGCGTAATAAATTATTGTCCGAATGACGACACCAATCCGTGTTACGAAAATTGGCAGCAGACTTTTTTGACTTGTCCGGCGGGCGAGCGCTGTAACCAGGATCTTTTTAACGTGGAATTAGCCACGATCGATCCGCACCAGAAGCTAAGGCGGATATTCGCCCAAAGCTATGGGGTTTGGGAATGGCAGGGGACGGAAGGGCATTGCGCCGCTAACTCGGCCACGGACTGCTCTTACGATATGAACCAGTGTCCGAACGGAGCCTGCCAGGCGCGCTGCGTTATGTACAGGGAAAGCGGAACTTACGACACCCCGATGTATAACGTTAATGCCAGTGGTGTATCCGTTAATTATCGGAATTGCGTCAACGGCCAGATAGCCACGACTGATCCATGCAATGATATATTATTCGAAGGACAGACAGCGGCGCAATTAAGCACAGCTAACGCCTGCAGCGCCTTTAACACCGTCTGCGGAGCCGGCGGAGTGAATTGTATCGCGAGCGATTGCTGCGAGGTTTGTTGCGGCGACGGCAATGCCGACGGTACGGATGATTGCGGCGCCGATTGCTGTACGGCCCTGGAACGGCAGACCTGCGTCAATTATTGGACCTTGCCCTCTCCGAACGGCGTTGCCGGGCAAGCGTTATGCAACGAAACCCATGATACCTGCAATTCTAACGCGGATTGCGCTTATTATACGACTTGCGAGTGGGACACCTGCGTCGGGGGCGATAATGTCGGCGGGCAATGCAACGACCGGCAGATCTGCCTTAACGATTATTGCGTCCTGGCCTCTACCCGGGCCGGGCGCTATTCAGCGGTACCGATGGGGACCGGAGAAGTTACCTTCTGGGATCCGCCGATAAATACCTGCAAGAGCGCGGGTGGAAACGACTGGGCACGGCCGGTCTGGGATCTCAACCCCAGTACGCAGGAAGGGGAGTGCAATGACGGGGACTGCTTCCAGTGTCCGGGCACGACCCTGGGTTCCGAGCACTGCGATTTTTGCGGCGTAAAACCGAGAATAGAGAATATCACGGTCGATAATAATCCGGGCAATCCGCCTTTTCCGGCGATACACGGCAACGGCTTCGTTAATCTGACGTTCAACAGCATCGTGGACGCCGATCAGCTGCCGCTCGTCATGTACGCGGTCGATTGGGGAGATAACGAAGGTACGGTCGTGTCCGGCGTCGAGATGCGCGACCGGAAAAACTGGGAAAATCCCCATTCCTTGTTCCATTTGTACAGCTATTGGGATCTTAGGGCTAAGCGGGTCATGAATTACGGCGCGGGGCAGAATACGGTCTATTGCGGCGCGGCCAACGCCCTGGCCCGCAATTACGAAAACGTTTCGAGCGGCTTTATCTGTCCTTCGCAAAGCGATTGCTGCGTGGTTCGGCCGAGCTTAAAAGTTAAGGATAATTGGGGATGGTGCAATAACGGCACTGACGGCTTTCCCTGTCCGGGAGGAACGGCGCAAGGTTACCAGCTCTACGGCGATTGGGACACGGACGGATTTTCGAACGCCTGGATAGTGGTAACTGAACGATAATAAAGGGGAAAGCGACCATTGCATATGAACGAAGATTTCGATACAAACCAAGAAGACGAAGATGGATCCGGAGACGAAGAGGCGATTGCCGGTGAGCTTAAACGCTTGCGGAGCGCCCCCGGAAAAGAAGAGGGCGGCTTTATGGATAAAGCGGCTACAGCGATAACCGCGCCGGCCCGGAAGGGGACCGATTGGCTTCTCCGGTCCGCTTGGGAATCGATCTCGACGGTCTGGGGATTCGTTTTCCTGGGTCTGCCTTACATAAACCTGCATGTTTTAGGAGGTATGACCCTGGGAGAAAAATTTTTCGGAAAACTCGGGAGCGAATGGCAATCGGCTTTCGGCGGCGTCGCTAACGCTTTCGGCCAATCAGAAAGCAAGGGGATAAATTTAGTAGAGAAGATAGCCTTGGTAGTTTTCGATGTAGTTTTATTCGTATGTATCATCGCGATCATAGCGGCAGTCATTATTATAATAGATTTTACCACGGGGATATTCGGGTGGTTCGCCAAGTTATACGCGGGATTATAATTTGATCAGTGATCAATTCCAATGGAAAAAAAATTCAAGAAAATTAAGGATTGGAAGTCTGTTACCCTGGTCCTATCGGGCTGTTTTTTGGTTTTTTTGTTGTTTCCTTCCGTAAGTAACGCCGAGACCCCTATATGCAACAATCCCGGCCTAAACGCTACCGACGAGCAAATAGCCGCTTACCAGGAGTGCTTAAGGAATAACGGAATTAATATAGAGGGCAATTCCATAACGGAAAAATTGATGCTAGCCATGACCAGGATCGTGTATGAGATAGTGAGGGGCATCGGTCTTTTATTTATTTTAGTGACCAGCGTAATGCAGGACGTGTTCGAATGGAATCATTTCATCAACGTGGAGACCGTTAACCGGGGCTGGGTAATAGTCCGGGACCTGTGCAATATGTTCTTCGTCCTGATCCTTTTAGTGATCGCCTTCGCCACGATCTTAAGGCAGGAGAGCTACAGCGCTAAAAGGCTTTTAGGGAAACTTATCATCATGGCCGTACTCATAAATTTTTCCAAGATGATCTGCGGATTGATCATAGATTTTTCCCAGCTTATCATGCTCACCTTCGTGCAAGGATTGGGCACTGGATCAAATAGGCTTGTCGATCTATTGGGCATGGAAGATATGCTTACGATGGCCAGAGCGGCCGCGAGAAATCCGAACTTACCAATCGATCTTTCGTCGATGTTCGGGGCTCTTTTGGCCGGATTGGCGGCCGCCATCGTTGCGTTCGTGGTTGTAGTCGTTTTATTTTTAATCCTGCTTTTTCGCATAGTAATGCTTTGGATCTATATTATTCTTTCGCCGATCGCTTATTTATGCTCGGCGTTTCCCGGCGGGCAGAAATATGCGGGACAATGGTGGAGCGAGTTCACTAAGCAGGTGGTAACGGGGCCGATATTGGCGTTTTTCTACTGGCTGGCCCTATCGACCGCTCAATCTTCGATGAGCACGCTCAGGGCGGACATGCTTGAGGGGGAATTTATCAGCAACATACCCTCGGATTTCTGGAGCGTCGCCTCTTTCCAGACTTACTCCGTTACCTTGGCCCTTTTAGTCGGCGGGCTTATCATTACCCAGCAGGCCGGAGGACTCGCCGGCAGTATGGCCGGTAAGGGGCTCGGCTGGGCCCAGAAATACACGGGCGTGCGCCGGGTGCGCGAGCGCTACGGCGCCTTCGCGGCGCGCCGCGAAAGCGAGCGGAAGCGCAAAGTCGAGGAAAGCGGGGATAAGTGGTTCGGACGGTATAAGGCCACGACCGCGACCGCCGGGGCTGCGCTGCAGGCGGTTAAAAACCAAACAGTCGGCAAGCTTACCAGTAAGGTTAGCATGGACCTGTTCCGGTCGGAAGCTGATCGCAAAACATACCGTGAAAAGAGACGGCAGAAGAGCGAAGCCAAGGAAAAGATATTCGAGGCATGGGAAGATCTGAAAGACCTTAATACGGGCGCTACGCAAAGACACGGCGATTTAGTGTATGAAAGGAACAATATGGCGGGTATTACCGTTAAAGATCTTAGCGGCAAAGTGGTCGCCAAACATCGGGCTCTCGAAACCAAGGCGGAATTCCGGAAAGCTTATAGTCCGGCCCGGCGCGCGCTTGACGAGACCGCCGCCAAGAAGATCAACAGCCTGAAGCAGGATTTCGGGAACTTGTCCGCGGCCGAGTTAAGAAGGATATTGGACAACAAGAGCGCCTCGAAGAATGAAAAGCAGACCGCCTCCATGATGCTTAACGCCATGAGCGAATTCAAGAATAAAGAACAGCTCGAACAGGCCAAATCCAATATTGAAGGATTGCCCACCCTGATGAAAGAATTCAATGATACGGCCGATAGGCGTTTCGGTTTATGGAACAATTCCAGCGCCGCTTTCCAGGCCAAGGTCAAGGACGGCACTATCAGGGTCGATAACCTCGATACTTCCCAGATTACGGGAGAGACGCTGGAGCTTATCAGGGATACGGTCGGCAATCTTAAATTCGCGGATTCGGTGGAGGGCATGATACGGACGCAGGATGACCGCAACAAGGTAGAGGCCGCGGCCGATAGCAGGTTGGCGGCTTTGAATGCCAGCGGCGATTTTACCGATAACGCCCGGGTACACCGTAAATTCTATGCCGGCATGACCGGCAATGTGGTTAAGGCCATGGACGGCGTTCCGGCTCAAATGGAGAGATTGATAAGCGAGGCCAAACCGGAGCATTTGTCCAAGATCAAGTCTGACAATTTCTTGAATGCCGATTTCGCGCGGGCGTTCGCCAATAATATCAGCATACAAAAACTTGATTCCATGCAGAAGATGGGCAAGGTAGATCCCTTGGTCCTGAAACAGATGGTGGATGCTGCCGCAAATGCTACAACTCGCAGCGATCACTCTAAATTCATGGAAGCTTTGAACAAGAATAATACATTAAAATCCATCCACGAGGGCAGGGCGTAAAATCTTTATGGAGAATATTAACAACAATACCAACCAAGGGGCGAAACAGGATACATTGGAACTTTTTGAAGGAAATTTGGGCGATGTGTTCGAGTTGGATGATTATACGTTACTGGAAGAATTAAACGACGATATCATAGATTTTATAGCCGTAGATGTTAAGTTCAAAAACGAACTGGAATACGCGCTTTATAAGAACCCGGAAAAACTGACGCATAAGACTTTTATACTGGACGGATCTCCGCATGCCCCGAGCGTCCGGAACTGGCTTCGGGATTTTATCAGGACGAATGGCAGCGGGATCTTCGATAATGTCGCTTTGACGAAGTACGTTACTTACTCGCCGAACTGCCAGCGCCTTGACGACTTTGAGAAAGAGATGGTCAGGAAGCTTTTATCCCTTTACCGGAATCTTAAGTTCTTTCCGGAGAGCCTTAATGGCGTGCCGGTAGAAAAGTGGGAGATAATCCCGATCGAACGCGAGGAGGATCTAAGCAAGGCGCGTTCCGTCGCCGGCGCCCCCAGAACGGAGGAAGAAAAGGAAATAGACGAATTAAAGAAAGAAGAGGAGAATTACGAGGCCGGCGGACTTGAGCGCATGGCCATCGAAGAAGAGATCAGTGAGGAAGCAAAAATAGAAGATCTGCGCATTGAAGCGAATAAATATCCGGCCGGCAGCCTTGAGCGCAAAGCACTGGATGAGGAGATAAGGAAGATGGAAAAGAGAATTGTCAGGGGTTAAATAATCGAAACCGGAATATTGGATATTAGATATTGGATATTATGCTGCAGTTTTAAATTACGCACTCTAATAAAATAGATATCTAATATTCCGTATCTGATTTCCGAATTTAGCGGCCATGATATTTTTATATCATAGAAACAATTTTTTCCTGTATCACAATATCTAATATCCAATATCAAAGAACAATATAAATAAAGAAAGATATGGGATATTCAATAAATATCAAAATCCGCACTAACACGAAAAAATAATATCCAACCCATGATCACATACTTACAAAAATACAATCAGCTTCCCCGGGAACTTCGGGCGAAAATATCTTCCCCGGAAACGCTGCGGGCGGTCGCGGAAATGGAAAAGAAGCACAGCGTCAATCTGGCAAGCGTCGTAATGAGGGTTATGGTCAGGGATATCGCACTTTTGGACCTGAATAAATATTTCGTCTTTGAATACAATCTGGACGGACGCCACGCGGAACAGCTGGTGCAAGAACTAAAAACAAGGGTGTTTGCAGGTGTAGCTGATTATTTGGGGTTTAAAGCCGGCGAAGCGGTCGCCGCGGCTGGGGATGAGCTTGATAAATGGGCGAAAGAACGGGCCAGCGAAGCGGCCGTGCGCAGTTCTAATTTTTTCTTTTCGCCGGAGGACGAGGAAGAGGTGAAGATGCTTACCAAGACATTGGAGCGGGCAGGCGAACAGGTCGAAGTGACGGCTGAACGCGTCGAAGAGGCTATTAACGGCGTCATAACGGCCGCGAAGATAAATTTAAGTTCGGAGGACCTCGTCAATCGCTTGCGGTCGGTATTAAAAACGTATCTGCGCGGCACGCGGAACAAGATAGACGCGAAGCTGGCCTTGATGCGGCCGGTAAATTCAGGCGGATTGGAGCTCGACGAAAAGTCGGTCGACGGCATTATGGCCGCGGCGGAAAATGAAAAACAGAAGCTCAAACAGGCGGAAAAGATAAAACCGCCGGTTAAGATGAAATTACCCGAAGACGCGCCCGCGAAGAAAGCCGAAATCGCCAAGGATCTCGGCGGATCCGCCGATCCGGCTTATGATTTCAGCAAATTGGCGGTGAAACCGAAAAACGACCAGCAGAAGGATAAAGGAACGGCTCCCGTAATATTGCCTCCGGCCATCGATTTAAAAACCGATTCCGCTGTCAGACAGATGTCGCCGGAAAAAGCCGCCGTGATCGACCTTAAGAAAAAAGAAGAATCCGTATTGCCCTTGGCGAGCGGTGTATCCGCGCCGAAAACCGCCGGCATTTATAAGCCGATCCCGGATTTGCCGCCGCCGTCCCCGCCGATTATCCGCCCTATGGCACCGGCACCGATCATCGAAAAACCGAAAGAAACGGCCGTTCCGGGACGGGTAAGTATGGCTCAGGCCAGAAGCGAGGCCTCGCTCCCCGGAAAAACCAGGATGGATGACATCAAGTATGTCCCTAAAACCAAATTGACCGGGCCGGTAGACGAATTAGGGGAAATGAGCCTTATTGATTTTCGACGTTTAAGCGACGATCCGGCCGTTGCCGCTACCAGTATCAAGGGAAAGATAAAATTATTGGAAGAAGATAATTACAGCCAGAGGTTATTAGGAATAAAAGCCTGGCGCGAAAGCCCGCTCTACAAACTTTATCTTTCCATCGGACAGGAGAGTATCGGAGAGCATAAAAGCATAGAAGCCGTTATTATCGACCGCTTAAAAGCGAACGCGGAATATTTGACCCAGGAAGAATTCAACGCTATTATGGATTTAAATAAGGATTTGAGGTTTTAAACAAAGGATTTTAATTGTTCGTTTTGTTTCGCGGATATTCGTTATTTTCGTGTTTTTGTTATAATAACACCAAACACGAATATAACGAAAAATTACGAAACAAACGAAAACGCGTCGCTTATAATATGCAACAGTTCACCGTCCCGCAATTTATCGATGTCGAGGATAAGATCTTCGGCCCCATAACCAGCCGGCAATTCGTTATAATGCTCACGAGTTTTGTCATAATCGGCGCTTGTTATAAGCTTTTCGATTTTTCGCTGTTTTTAACCATGGCCATCGTGATATTTTTTATGGGCGGCGTAGTCGCTTTTCTGAAGATCAACGGCATGCCGTTCCATTTTTTCGTCCTGAATTTCCTACAGACCTCCAAACGGCCGTTTTTGAGGGTTTGGAACAACGCTACCGGGCAGGAAACGCTGTCGCCGGAAAAAGAGATAAAGATCGTGGAAGAGGCTCCCAAGACGCAGAGTAAGATGTGGAGCAGTTCGCGTTTGACGGAATTGTCATTGATCGTGGATACTCAGGGAGCTTATCGCGGCGAAAACGGACCCCAAAACAAGATGTCTAAGATAAAATCGGAGCTGGACATCAAAATTTAAATTTTATAAGTAATTCGTAATCCTATTCAGATATGCCCCAAAAAAAGGCGCCAAATTTAGCCAGGCACAAAATAAGCATCTCCACCCAGAAATATCTTGATATAGCCGAGATCAAGGAAGACACGGTGATCTTACGCGACGGGAGCCTCCGGGCGGTTATCCTGGTTTCCAGCATTAATTTCGCCCTAAAAAGCGAAGAAGAGCAGAACGCTATAATTTCGGCTTACGTAAGCTTTCTGAACAATATAAGCTTCCCCCTGCAGATAGTCATTCAGTCCCGCGAGCTCAACATCGAAAACTATATGGAAACTTTAAAACAGAAAGAGAAAGAACAGACCAATGAGCTTTTAAAGATGCAAACGGCGGAGTATATCCAGTACATAAGCGAGCTCATATCCATGAGCAAGATCATGAATAAGCGTTTTTATATCGTTGTGCCTTATAATCTTTTTTCCGATACGCAAAAGGGATTTTTTTCCCGTTTCATCGATGTTTTCAAGCCGACAACCCTTATCAAGATGAAAGAGGAAAAATTTCTTCGCCGCCGTATAGACCTGACGCACCGGGTCGAGCACATAATCGGAGGCTTGAACTCCGTCGGCTTAAACGCGATCCAGCTGGACACCCAAGGTCTTATTGAGCTATATTATAATTCGTATAATCCGACCACCTCGGCCAATCAGAACCTCGCGGACGTGAACCAGCTAAGGTTCAATAACTAGCGTCTGGGCGATAAGTCCGTATAAACCTTATTAAAATCTTTAAGAGCGATCCAACAAGCATGTTCCAACCCCAACAAGCACAAAAAAATGAAGAAAAATTGGTTCGGGAAAAAGAAGAAACCGAAAAGCGCAGGATCAGGGAAGAAAGCCGTTCGATAGAGATCACCGAAGAATATATCGAAGAGGAAAAAACATACCGCCGCGGCATCGTATCCATCAAGGATCTGATCGCCCCGGCCAGCATGAAGATCAACCCCAATCACGTGATATTGGGGGGTAAATTCGTCCGAACCCTCTTTGTCATCACTTATCCCCGCTACATAAGCGTCGGCTGGTTCGCGCCGATCATCAATCTGAATTCTACTTTTGACGTCGCCATGTTTTTCTATCCGGTTGAAAGCTCGATAATTCTAAAACAGTTAAAAAAGAAAGTCGGCGCCCTGGAGGCGCAGATCATATCCGACGCCGAGAAAGGCGCCGCGCGCGACCCCCTAAGGGAAACGGCCTTAAGGGATATAGAGGCCTTGCGCGACGCTTTAACCCAGGGAATAGAAAAATTCTTCCAATTCGCGCTTTATGTCACGATCTATTCCGATTCCAGGGAAGAACTGGAAAAAATGACCGGGGAAATAGAGAATATTTTCGGCTCCCGCCTGGTTTATTCGAAAAAAGTCTTTTATCAGTCGGAGCAGGGATTTAATTCGACCTTGCCTTTAGGCAACGACGAGCTTTACATAACATTCAACATGAATTCTTCTCCCATCGCTTCGTCCTTTCCTTTTATTTCCAGCGAGCTTACCACCGATAACGGTATATTGTACGGCATAAACCGCCACAACAACAGCCTGATCCTCTTCGATCGTTTCAGCCTGCAAAACGCCAATACGGTCGTATTCGCCACTTCCGGCGCCGGCAAAAGCTATGCCATAAAGCTGGAGGTCCTGCGTTCCTTGATGCTTGGTACGGAAGTTATCATTATTGATCCGGAATACGAGTATAAGCATTTGTCGGACGCCGTCGGCGGCACTTATATAAATGTTTCCCTGTCCAGCGAAAATAAGATCAACCCCTTCGATCTGCCGCGCGCCATCGAAGGCGACGCCAAACCGGGCGATATCATCAGAAGCGCCGTAATAACGGTTAAGGGGCTTATCCGGCTCATGCTCGGTGATCTTACCCATGAAGAAGATTCCGTGGTTGATCGGGCGCTATTGGAAACCTATGCCAAGAAGGATGTAACCCCCGACTGCGATCTATCCAAAGTGGAACCCCCGATCATGCAGGATTTTCAGGACATTCTTGAGGGCATGGAGGGCGGCAACGACCTGGCTCTTCGTCTCCGTAAATATACCCAGGGCACATTTTCCGGGCTTTTCAATAATCCCACGAACGTCAAAATGGATAACCAGCTGGTATGCTTTTCGGTCCGGGACCTTGAAGACGAGCTTCGGCCGATCGCTATCTATATGGTCATAAATTATATCTGGAACGTTGTCAGGAGCGAAACCAAGCAAAGAATACTGGTAATAGACGAAGCCTGGTGGCTCATGCAGCACGAAGACAGCGCGAAATTCATTTATGCCCTGGTAAAACGCTGCCGTAAATATTATCTGGGAGTAACCACGATCACGCAGGACGTGAACGACTTTCTGGTTTCGCCTTACGGGCAGGCGATCGTGACCAATTCGTCCCTGCAGCTCCTTCTTAAGCAATCGACCGCCGCGATCGACTTGATACAGAAAGTGTTCGTTTTGACCGAAGGGGAAAAATACCTGCTTTTGGAATGCGGCGTGGGAGAAGGCATATTTTTCGCCGGCAGCAAACACGCGGCCATTAAAGTCGTGGCTTCATATACTGAAGATCAGCTTATCACTTCCGACCCCAGGCAGCTTCTCGAGATCGAGGAAGCAAAAAAAGAATTTGCCGCGGAGATGGGAAATGAAAGCGATAAATCCGGCAAAGCGGGCGGCGCGGAAATATAGGCCGGGAAGCGTAAATACGATCCTGTTTAAAGCTCACTAATATGAAAAGACGGTTAATAGGCGTTATCATAATATTATTAGGTATCCTGCTTCTTGGCGGAGTGGTTTACGTTATTTTTTTCGACGGGTTTTCTTTCTATGATTTTTTAGGCAGGTGGAGGAAGCAGCCGGCAAGCGTAACGAATACCGTCATCCCGGTGGAAAATACCGTCCAGGTCGTAAAAGAGCCCAAAAAGATAGTCGTTACCGAAAATCCGGTCGAGAAGACCGGGGAAAAAGAAGTGGTGATAACGAAAGAACCGGGGGACGATTACGCCGGTAAATATGATCTTCTGCGGATGGCGGCTTCTTTTTCCGAACGATTCGGCAGTTACTCCAACCAGTCGAATTTCAGCAATGTTACCGATCTTAAAATATTCATGAGTCAGCGCATGAAGAATTGGGCCGATACCTTTGTCGCCGGCGAACAAAAAAAGGGGATCGATAACAGCCTGTATTACGGCATCGTCACTAAGGCGGTTACCCAGGAGATCATGGATCTTGATGATTACACCGGGGAAGCGAGCGTCCTCGTTAGAACTATCCGGCGGGAGGCCGCCAGTTCGACCAGTAACGTTTCCCGGTCCTTCGACCAGGATATAATAATAAATTTCACGAAAGAAATGGGCGCCTGGAAAGTGGACAGCGCCAATTGGCAGGCTAAGTAGCCTTGATCGGATTTAATCCATTATAAGCGGATAATTAAGGTTAAATTATATTTTATGTTAAAATCATCTAAAGGTAATAAATATACAGTTCCGCTTTTCGTGTCCGCGTCATTAGGAACGTTTTTGGTGATCGGTGTCTTGCTGCTGTTCTGGAAGCTCGAGTGGGGCTACCGTAATATGGAGGCGAACATCGCGATGAGCCAGCCGTCATCGGAAAAAATCTATATCAACACGGATTACACCGAAGACGATCCCTACATCACTAAAAATCCGTCGCTTAAAGACATGCTTGCCGGGCCGATAATAACCGACCTGGACCCCAGCACGGGAGACAAATACGCCCCGGTCGTGATCGTCTATTTTGCCGATTTTGAATGCGATTTTTGCCGGAAACAGGAGCAGATTTTAAAGCGAATACTCCAGAATTATAAATACAAGACAAAGTTGGTCTGGAAAGACTATCCCGAGAATGACCAGGGCTCCGCTTCTTTCCGGGCCGCCCTGGCCGCCAGATGCGCCTTCGAGCAGGGAGCGTTCTGGCCCTATCACGATTTCCTTTATGAATATAACGCCGATTTCAGCCGGGAAACTTTCGATAAGATAGCCGACACGATATCCATTGACCGGGGTAATTTCGACGAATGCCTGGACGCGTCCCGGCCGAAAAAAGCGATATACGACAACATAGAAGAAGCCGACGCGCTCGGGATCAACGGCATTCCGTTCATGTATGTCAACGATCAGGAGGTGATGGGAGAGATAAGCTATGAAGATCTGGAGAAGATGGTTAAAATAGAATTGGAGAAGGCGGACAAGAATGTCCCGGCGGAATAATCGTTATCTTGAGCGTTATTGATGTCGGATATTGGATATTAGATATTGGATATTATGCTACAATTTTAAGTTGTATCGTTTTATATTAAATGCTCAGGCCGCTAATAATATCCCAATATCCATTATCAACGGAGAATATAGAAAAGAAAAACATATAACCTTCGCTAAACGTGAAGATCCGTATTAACTAAAATTATAATATTCAATATCGCGGTTACAATTCGCAAGTGATAGATATCTAAATAGTCATGTCCAACAACACCCAAACAATTTATTCCTGCAATAAATGCGGCGCCCAATTCTCTAAGTGGAATGGGCGTTGTTTGGAATGCGGCGGCTGGGGAACGCTTTCGGCCGGAAACACCGGAGAAAACGGAGAAATACGGGCGGAACCGGCGCCAGCGATCGATTTGGATAAGATAAAAGAGGGCGGGCTCATTCGGATCCCTACCGGGATAGGAGAGGTTGACCGCTGTTTGGGCGGAGGCTTGGTCAGGGGGTCGCTGACGCTTATTTCCGGCGAACCGGGCATAGGAAAGTCGACGATACTCGCTCAGATAGCCGACGCGATCGCCGGATCAAGCGGCCAGGGCGGAGCGGTTTACGTTAGCGGCGAAGAATCGGCCGGACAGGTCAAGGACCGGATGGAGCGTCTCGGATGTCGCCTCGGCAACATCAAATTCATCGGCGAAACCGACGTCGATAAAGTAGTCGCCGGCCTGATCGATCTTAAACCGTCGGTAGCGGTGATAGATTCCGTGCAAACGGTCTATTCCTCCGAACTGCCGGGAGAGGCCGGGGGCATAAACCAGATCAGGGCGGCGGCCGTAAAATTCCTCGAGATAGCCAAGCGGAGAAATATCGCCGTGATACTGGTCGGCCACATTACCAAGGACGGCGGCGTCGCCGGTCCTAAGCAGCTGGAGCACGTGGTGGATACGGTAATCTACCTGGAAAGCGATCCGGCCAGGGATTTCCGGATATTGCGGGCGACTAAGAACCGGTTCGGCTCGGTCAATGAGCTCGGGATATTCGAAATGACCGGAGAAGGATTCAAGGAAATAAAGAATCCGGCCGGAATTTTTTTAGGGGAAGGGGAATCGATATCCGGTACGGTCATAAGCTCCGTAATGGAAGGTACGCGGCCGTTTTTAGTCGAGATTCAGGCCTTGGTTACTAAGACCGTTTTCGGCTACCCTCAGAGGAAAGCCTCCGGCTTCGATCTTAACCGGCTGCAGGTTTTGTCGGCCGTCCTTACTAAACGCGCCAAGATAAATTTAAGCAACCAGGATATTATTTTAAATATTGTCGGCGGGCTTAAGGTAAGCGACCCCGCCCTGGACCTTGCCGTCTGTTTAGCGATCAGCTCTTCTCTTTTAAACCAGACGATTGACCGCAAGACGATCGTTTTGGGCGAGGTCGGCCTGGGCGGGGAGGTTCGCAACATAGGTAAGCTTAAGGCCAGGCTTGATGAAGCCCGGAAGCTCGGTTTTACTAAAGCGATAATTCCTGACTTTAACGCCAAAGTCGATGGAATTGAATTGACGAAAGTGAAAAAACTGGAAGAGATCGTTAAGAAGATAACCCGGTAGAGACGCGATTAATCGCGTCTCTGCCCGTCGTAGCAATGAAAATACTGCCTCAATCATTTTACAATCGAGATACATTAAAAATCGCCCGGGACCTTCTGGGTTGTTTTTTAGCGCGGTCGCTTCCCGATGGAACGATAGGACGGTTTAAGATAGTGGAAACCGAAGCTTATCACGGTCCCCGCGACCTGGCCAGCCACGCCAGTCGGGGATGCACTCCGCGCAATGCCGTCATGTTCGGCGCTCCCGGAATGATATACGTTTATTTCACTTATGGGATGCACTACATGCTTAATATTGTTACCGGAGAAGAGGGTTACCCGGCGGCCGTGCTTATTAGGGCGGTTGAACCGTATGTTAAATATCAACGGTCAAATATCAAATGTCGTTTCGACGGGCCGGCACGCTTGACCAAAGCCTTGCGGATAGATAAGTCATTCAACGGTTTGCCGGTTTTCGTAAAAAAACACGGCCTTTGGATCGAAGACCGGGAGGGAGGGATAAAACCGCTTGTCGCGCGGGCCGCAAGGATAGGCGTGGACTATGCCGGCGAGTATAAGGAAAAATTGTGGCGGTTCTATGTTAAGGGGGACGGGTTTGTTTCTAAGAAATAGATATGGCAGTTGCGACCAATCGATTCGTGTAGATTCGTTATAAATTCGTGAAATTCGTTTATGCGACGAATAATACGAATAACCGACGAATTTACACGAATCACGAATCAGTGGAATGCCATTAAGCCTTACTCCAAATGCACTCGTTTCTCATACTCCCCTAATTTTTCCTTAAGCTCCGGATACTCCTTAAGCTCCGGATCTTTTTTTATGAGAGCGGCGGCGGCTTGGCTGGTTTTTTCGATGAGCTCGTGATCAAAGAGGGACGCGATCCTGAATTCCGGAAAGCCTTTCTGGACCGTGCCGTAAATCTCTCCCGGACCGCGGAATTTAAGGTCGACCTTGGCCAGATCGAAGCCGCTCGAATATTTCTCCATCGCGCTAAGCCTTTGCGCGGTTCTCAAAGCCCGGCTTTCGGCAAAGAGGAAACAATAAGACTGGTTCTCTCCCCGGCCGACCCGCCCGCGGAATTGGTGCAGTTGCGCCAACCCAAAACGGTCGGCGCCCTCGATCATCATGATTGTGGCGTTGGGCACATCCACGCCGACTTCGACGACCGAAGTGGACACGAGGATCTTTGTTTTTTTATCGAGAAAATCCGCCATGATTTTTTCTTTTTCTTTCGGTTTGAGGCGGCCATGTAGCAGTCCGACAGGTAGATCGGGAAATATCGTTTTGTCGAGTTTTTCGAATTCTTCTTTGACGGATTTAACTCCGAGCTTGTCCGAAGGATCGATCAAGGGGCAGATCACGAATACCTGTCTGCCCTCTTTAACCTGATCGCGGATGAATTTATAGGCAGCTTCGCGTTTTTCCTCCGGTACGACCTTGGTCGTAATCGGCTTCCTGCCTTTGGGCATTTCCCGGATGACGGACAGGTTAAGGTCGCCGAATAAGGCCAGGGCCAGAGACCGGGGGATCGGGGTGGCGGTCATGGATAATAAATGGGGGAGATTTTCGATTTTTGATTGTCGGTTTTCGGTTGCCGATCGGGAAGATGTTTTTTGCATCAGCATTCGGCGTTGATCGACGCCGAAGCGATGCTGTTCGTCTATTATTACCAGAGATAGATCATTGAATTCGATTTTTTCCTGGATCAGGGAATGGGTGCCGATGATGATTTTTGAATTTTGAATGATGAATGAAGAATTTATTTTTTTATCCGTTTGTTCCGGGAAAATGGCTTTTTTACTTCTAGTGATCAGTCCGACGGATATTTTCATGGCGGAAAGCAGCCTGGAAATAACCGCAAAATGCTGATGCGCGAGGATCTCGGTCGGTACCATAAGAACTGATTGTTTTTTGTTCAGGGCGGCATTAAGCATGGCGATAACGGCGACCAGGGTTTTGCCGCTGCCTACGTCTCCTTCCAAAAGGCGCGCCATCGGTTCGGTTTTTTCCATATCATTAAGTATCGCCCAGGCGGCTTTCTTCTGGTCGTCGGTCAGGCGGAAAGGCAGGGAATCCACGAAGGTTTTTGTGTCTTTTTCCCTGAATTTTACCGCTTTCGCCCGGGTAAGCATTAGCTCCCGGCGCGTCAGCTGCGACCGCGCCTGAACCAAAAAAAGCTCATCCCAGGCTAAACGTTTTTTGGCGAGTTCGATATCGTTAAGGTCATCGGGAAAGTGGATTTTTTTTATGGTTTTATCAAGGGTAAGCAGGTTCTGGCCGCGGACGATTTCCGGGGGCAAATAGTCCGGAAATTTATCAGCCAGATCGATTACCTCTTTGACGAGGAACCGGATCTGCTTTTGCGTAAGCCCAAAGGTCAGATGGTAATCCGGGACAAGCCCCTGGGTATGGAGGCCTCCCCCGGCGGTTATTTTCTCGTAAACCGGCGATTTCATCATAAAGCCGCCGTAATCGCCCTCGATCTTTCCGGCCAAAGAGACCCGGTCGCCGACCGCGAGCGAACGGGCGATAAACGGCTGATTAAACCAGATAACCCTGAGGCTGTCCGTCCCGTCGTTAACTATCGCTTCGGTTACGGACAGGCGGCGGCGAAAACTTCTCCGGCCGTGAATATGCTCGATTTGCCCGACCACATTGGCGGATTGTCCGGCTGAGAGCCCCCCGATCGGAGCCGGAGCCCGGAAATCCTCATACCGATAAGGGAAATATAAAAGCAGGTCCCGGGCCGTTTTTATGCCGAGTGAATAGAGGCGTTTGGCGGTAGTCGCTCCGATACGGTTTATTTTAGTTATGTCAGTATCTAAAGTTAGCATAATTATATTTTAGCATAAAATAAATGATATTTCTATGAATTAAAAAACGGACAGGGTGTGTCCGTATTTTTTTGGTATTTTTTTACGATTTTAGGAGGTTTGCGTTTTGAGAAAGTCGTAGAATCTTTGTAGAATCATTTCCAGTTGCGGACGGATATCCTCAAACGCCGGACTACTGGGGTCGGTAGCCACGTATTCAAAGTATTGATCGCCATCATAAACGTAGCGAACAGACAAATCAATCTCATCGTAGAGTTCGGAAATAGTTACCGGTTTTAAGGTGAACTTTAGGTCGTAAAACAGCTTCCAGATTTTTTTGCCCCAAAGCCCCCATTTCTTTTTTAAAAAGTAGGGCTGGGCACGTACGCCCAGGCTTCTGACAGTTTGCCTGACGGAGCCGGGTTCGTATTGATATTCTTTGACGAATTTTTCCGTTTCCCATTTTTTTTCGGGATTTTCTTGAAACGTTGCGGCTTCGTCGAAAGCCGCGATGATCTTTTCGCCGGAATACTGTCCGGGCAATTTAATTATCATGGCCCCCTCCTTTTTTAAGAGCAATTTTAAGCTTAATTTTAATATTTAAATTTAGCATATTTTTTGTATTGTGTCAAGTTAAAACAAAAACAGAAACCAAAAGGTTCCTGTTTTTAGATGTGCACCCGCGAAGAATCGAACTTCGATTACAAGATCCGCAATCTTGTGTCCTATCCGTTGAACGACGGGTGCGAGTTAAATAAAAAGCAGGTAGAAGACACCTGCCTCTATTTAAGAATCAAAGATTATAATTTAAATATTTTTGACAGCAGTTCGGATAACGGTATATCGGTCCGCTCTTTGTCTTCCGGTAAATATTTTAGCAGATTTTCCCGGATTGGCAAGGGGTTCTCGCCTTCCAGAGGAATCGACAGCCTTTGCCTTACAACGCTTTTAAATTCGAAATACAGGTTTTTGATGCCCTGCCCGGGTTTATAGACAATGGCGAAATTCCTCATTTCATCATAATCATAAAACCTTTGGCCGATAATAATTCCCTGGTCGGTTACGCCGACCCTGATTCTTTCCGGTTCGCGGTCATGGTGCAGAATAATTATCAACGCAAAAATTATTATAATAATAGCAAAAAGAAAGTTAGATGTCAAAAAGGCGAAAAGGAGCATTAAAAAAGCGATGATGATCGCTTTCGCATACCAGGAGCGGGAGCGGTCGTGTTTAATGAATTCATCCACTCTCCAGCCGAATAATTCCCGGCCGGAATCTATGGTTTTAATATTATCCTCCATATATTTGACTTTTTTTGATTATTTTTATATAGTAATTATAGCATAAATCAGGGAAATAATAAAATATAGGCATGGAGAGGTGGCTTCCGCCCAAGGCGGACCCGCCTCGGGCGGGGAGTGGGCTGAATTCGTTATGTTCTATGTTTACATACTAAAAAGCGAAAAAAACAATAAGTTATATAAATGATTTACTTCTGATTTAAAAAGACGGATAAAAGAACATAATTTTCGAAAATCAGATTTTACAAACAATAATGGACCCTGGGTTTTGGTCTATTATGAAGTTTTCAAATCAGAAAAAGATGCTAGAACGGAAGAGAAATTTTTAAAGTCTGGTCAGGGCAGAGAAAGGATAAAATATCTTTTGCGTGATACGATTAAATAATAATATTTTATAAAGAGGTGGCTTCCGCCCAAGGCGGACCCGCCTCGGGCGGGGAGTGGTCGAAAGCGACACGGTGCTAACGTGCTAGGGGTCTTAAAAGCCTCTCGAGGGTTCGCCGGGTCATCCGACCCGGCGTCCAGTCGGATGACTGGGCGAATCCATCGCGAAAAATAAAAAATAATGATACTTCGGAGAGGTGGCTGAGTGGTCGAAAGCGACACGGTGCTAACGTGCTAGGGGTCTTAAAAGCCTCTCGAGGGTTCGAATCCCTCCCTCTCCGCAATCAAATGTCGAGTGTTGAACGGTGATTTGACACTCGATATTTAGAATGGAGGGATGGCTGAGCGGTTTAAGGCGACAGTCTTGAAAACTGTTGTGGGTTAACGCCTACCGTGGGTTCAAATCCCACTCCCTCCGCCCTGAAAAATATGCCTCAACTAAGAAATGCCACTCTCGTATTCCTGATAAAGAGATCCGGGGATAAAATAGACCGGGTCTGTTTGGCCATGAAAAAGCGCGGCTTCGGGGTAAACCGGTGGAACGGCGTCGGCGGCAAGCTTAATCCGGGAGAAAGCATTGAAGAAGCCGCGGTCCGGGAAACGGAAGAAGAGATCGGCGTGCGCGTGCGCGATCTCGATAAAAGGGCGATCCTGGAATTTTGTTTTCCGCATAATCCGGACTGGGACCAGGCGGTGCACGTGTTTTTCGCCGAAAAGTGGGAGGGGGAACCCTCTGAGTCGGAGGAGATGAGGCCGGAATGGTTCGAAGTATCCGAACTTCCTTTTAGCGAGATGTGGCCGGATGATGAATTTTGGGTGCCGGCGGTAATGAATGGTAAATTAGTGAAGGCGGTTTTTCGGTTTGGCGAAGGCGATGTTATTTTGGACAAAACCGTTACTGTTGTCGATAAGCTCCTTGGTTAATTTCCATGTTATGCCGATAATGCTATAATGAATTCAGTACAACACTATGACGAAAAAAGATGCGATTATATCAAAGGCAACCGGACTGATTTCGAATTATTTAGGAGATACGACCGCGAAGATGTATGAAAAGCATTTTATGGTTATTCCGGAGCCCATGATCATGCAGACTCTGGAGGAATTATTATCAGAAATCGTAGGTCCTGATAATGCTAAAAAGCAAATCGAACCATTTTTAAATTTATGAAGAAGGGACATCTGATCATTTTATTATCGATTATCTATGTAATTCTGCTGGCTTCGTATTTATTTATAAAAGAAGAGGCCCTGGGGAGCAGAGTAAGCGGTATCGCTTATTTATTACCCCCCTTAATGTGCGTTATCGGCGGTTTTTACGCAGTTAAGTTCAGCGGCGTAAGGAATTTTTCCATATTCCTGATCGTCCTGGGTTTAACCGGCTGGTTTATAGCAGAGGCCATGTGGGTCGTGTCGGGTTTTTTTGAGGATCGCCAGACGTTTTTATGGGATTTTTTCTATTTGCTCGGGTATCCTTTTTTGGCCGCGGGATTTTTGTTTGAAATAAAAAAAGGGAAGATAGCCTGGACCTTTAAAAGGATAATCATAACCGCTGTTTTTTCGGTTTTGTCGGTTTATCTGGCCGCGCATTACGGCGTGATCGCCGGTTATGACAAGGGGCTGCCCTGGCTCAATAATGCGATCAATATTTTTTACGGTGTCGGCGATATCATACTGGCGATAATGACGGTATTGATAATATTGATCATCAGAGAATACAGGGGCGGAAAAATATTTTTTCCCTGGCTCCATATGCTTATAGGCATGACATTATTCGTGGTCGCGGATATCGCGTACGCCGCCAATTATTCTCTATATATGGAAGGCATCTGGCCGTATCGGGGACTTGATTTTTTTTGGGGGTTGGCTTATTTATTTTTTTCGTATAGCTTATTTTCTTTCGGTTTTCTGATAAGAGACGTACAGAGAAAGCTGGCCTCTGCTTCTAATACGAAAGAAAGTTAAACGAAAACAGACGCGCCAAATCAAAAGAACCATGAGTTCTTTTTTTATTGCCCGGGAATTTCTATCGGCGCGTTTGTCCGGAACTTGCCAGAGAGCGGAGCGGGAAATGCATGGCGGCAAAAAAAGACCCCTAACTTTTCCGCGGTTAGGGGGTTTATTTAATAAGCGATGATCGGTTTATCCGTTTTTAGTTTGAAAAAAATCTTACGCTGGGGGAGAGGCGCAGGTCGGCGCCTGTTAAGGATCTGATCTTTTCGATGGACGCGGCCAGATCGTCCGCAATGGGCGCCACTTCGTGAAGTACGAGCCCTTCGGGGGTGATCTCGATCAGGGCCAGATCGGTTACGATCCATTTAACGACCCCTTGGCCGGTCAGAGGCAGGGTGCATTTTTCGAGTATTTTAGGTTTGCCTCCGGCCGTATGCTCCGTGGCGATAATGACCGTTTTCGCTCCGGTCACGAGATCCATTCCTCCGCCGATACCCGGAAAGCTTTTTCCCGGGATCGTGTAATTGGCGAGATCGCCGGTGGCGCTCACTTCGTAGCCTCCGAGGACGGTCGCGTCGACCCGGCCCCCGCGGATCATGCCGAAGGCGCGGACACTGTCGAAGAATGATCCGCCGGGGGAGACGGAAGCCGGACCGCGTCCCGCGTTCACTATCTCATTATCGATCATATCGGGCGGGGGACCCATGCCCAGAAGGCCGTTTTCCGACATGAGCATGATATTGTCCTCTCTCTTGAGCAGGGACGCTATTTCCAGGGGCGTTCCGATGCCGAGATTGACGATCGCCCCGTCCGGAAAAAGCCTTTTTATGAGGCGCGCGGCCTGTTTAACGACCATTTGGCGGGCCGGACCAAGACCGGAGAGCTCCTTCCGTTTTACGGTTAGAAGCTTTTTCCAGGCCCCGGAACTTTTTACGATGACATCGGTGTAAGCGCATTGCAGATGGATTCGGTTGGGATCCAGGCGATCGACAATTTTGTCGACCTCTATGATCGTAAAGTCGGAAGCCTGGGCCGCGGCTTCGTTGAAGTTGCGGGCGGTTTTATGGAATACGACGTTTCCGTAGCGGTCGGCTTTGTGGGCCTTGATAAGCCCGACCCGGGCGCGGAGAGCCTCGAAAAATATCTGCTTTCTTCCGCTGATCATCTTTGTTTCCCGGCCCTCTTCCACGGCCGTACCGACGCCGGTCGGCGTGTAGAAACCCCCCAATCCCTTTCCGCCGCAATCGAGCATCTCTATGAGCGTGCCCTGCGGGTACAGGTCGATATTGATCTTGCCCGCCTGGAACATTTTCATGGCCTCCGGGTTGGTGGCGATATAGGAAATCAGCAGTTTCTCGATCTGCCCGTTCGCTATGAGCCGTCCGACGCTCAGGCCGGGAAGGCCGGTGTCGTTGCTTATGACCTTGAGGCCGTTTGTGCCGGTCTCCGAGAGTAGATGGACCAGATCAAGAGCCACTCCGACAGAAAAAAAAGTCGGGATGGCAATCGTCATGCCGGGTCGGACATTTTCCCTCATTATTCCTAAAATCTTTTCACGATCGAATTTTTCGATAATTTGCGGTTTTCCCATGATAACCCCCTTGTTAGCCGCCAGAGAATATTAAAGAACGCTATATTTTATTCGATAGAATCTATTTGCACCTTAGCAAAAATGCCGGTTAAAGTCAATTCGAACGCACTTGCGGATAAGGCTTGCCGTTTCACGGAAAACGTGTTAAGGTATATTGATTCGTTCGTTTAAAATATAAACAGCCAACTGAGGATGATCGCTATGAGGGCTATGAGCAAGTTAGGCGGCATCGCCGAGAGCGGCGCCGGTTATTTCGCGAAAAGCATGCGGAATCTTTGGTCTCTTCTGAAGGGCCAGCGGAAAGCGGTTTTAACCGTGGTTTTCTGGATAGTCGTGATCAGATCGATCGATTTGTCGTTCCCGTTTCTTTTTAAATTATTCGTGAATTTAAAGCCCGGCACCGAAGTAACTTATTGGAGCAATGCGGTTATCTGTCTTTTTTGGGTCATGGCCGGCTTAACGGTAGTCAATATCCTGTTCCGGTTCTTTAAAGAGGTCAGAGCCCAGAAGATACTTATATTTTTGGAAAACCACTTTCCGGTCATCGCTCACGCCAAGCTTCTGGCGCTTTCCCTTGATTATCATAACCACAACAATACGGGAGCCAAGATCGCCCGGATAGACAACGGCTCCAAAACCCTGGTAAACGTCGTCGGCGATACTATGTCCGCACTGGTCGGGCAGTTCATGTTTCTGGTACTTAATATCGGCCTCATCCTTTTCATGGATTGGCGGCTCGGCCTTATTTTTCTCCTGCCCTTCATTCCGGCCGGTTACATAAATTACCTTAGTTACGTGAAATTCGGTCCGATCTGGGACAAGATCCAATCGAAAAAGGAGCAGGCCAGCGATATTTTCTGCCAGTCGATCATCGGCGTCTTTACGGTTAAGATCTACGGACAGGAAGAGGTTTCGAACCTCGAGTACGCCCGGATGCGCGGCGAGATCAAGGATATCGACATCAAGACGATCAAAAGGCTCCAGTATTACCAATCCGCCGTTTCCGGCATCCTGTATTTGTTTTTTTACGTGACCCTCTGGTTTTGTTTCGACTTCGTGCTTAAGAGCAAGGTCGATCTGGGCACGGTCGTTTATATCTATTCGACCGGCGCGACCACTTTCAACACTTTGTCGATGTTCATCTATATATACGCGCGGGTATTAAAAAACCTGGTGGCCGTCAACCGGATGAAGGATCTTCTGGACGAACCGGAAGAGAATTTGATCGGACCGGACGTAACTGTTCCGAAAGAGTTCCACGGCCGTTTTGATCTGGAAAAAGTGGATTTTTCTTACTACAACAAGGAAACCGGCAAATCCGCCGCGATACTCCGCGGCCTGGACATGACGATCGAGGCGGGAAAGACGACGGCTATCGCCGGCGCCACCGGCGTCGGAAAGACCACGCTTTTAAATCTTCTCTTTCGCATGTACGAACCGGATGGAGGCCTGGTCAGGCTTGACGGAACCGATATCGGCCGTATCGACCGCCCGTGGTATTTGAGCCATTTCGCGGTTGTTCTCCAGAATCCTTTCATTTTCGACCGCAGCATCGATGACAATATCACTTTCGCCTGCCGTTATATCGACGGCTGGAGCCGCAAAATAATCTGTTCGGCCACCAAAGGGGAAAGGGATATGGCCTTAAGGATCGCCAACATCGAAGAGGCGAAGCATTTTCCCGACGGGATAGACACGATAGTAGGGGAGCGGGGAGCTCGTCTTTCCGGCGGACAAAGACAAAGACTTGAACTGGCCCGGGCGATACTTGTAATAATGAAAGGCGCCAAGGTGCTTGTTTTGGACGAACCGACGTCGCAATTGGATCCGAAAACGGAAGAGGCGATCCAGATCAACCTTAAAATACTCAGGGAAAGGTACTTTTTCACCAAGATCGTCGTGGCGCACCGGCTGGCTACCATCAGGGACGCGGACACGATCTATATACTTTCCGGGGGAAAAGTAGCCGAAAAGGGCACGCATAGCGGATTGCTATCGCAAAAAGGCCTTTATTACGGAATGGCGAAACAACAGCTATCGAGGGAATAGGAAAAATATTTTTAAAATCATGGGGCGGTACTTAGTACCGTCTTTTTTTGCGGGGTCTTGACAGGGTTTTCCGCAATGCTATAATAGTGTTAGATATACACAAACACCCAGCACCAGACATTTGACGTTTTTAATTCTAAGACACGAGTATGCCCAAAATACAGCCGAAATACAAGTTCGCCGTGATCGCCGCCGATATCGTTATCTTTACCGTTAAGGACGGAAAACTTCAGGTTTTACTCATTAAGATGAAGAAAAAGCCGTTTTTGGATATGTGGGCCGCTCCCGGCGGTCTTGTCCGGCCGCTTGAATCAGTGGATAATGCCGCTCGCCGGATACTTAAGGAGAAAACCGGCGTCACGGACGTTTTCCTGGAACAGCTCTATACTTTCGGCCGGGTGGATCGGGACCCTTTCGGCCGGGTGGTGTCCGTCGCTTATTACGCGCTTATCCCCAACGCCGGCCTTAAATTAAAGACGAGCGCGGAATACGGTGGAGTGGAGTGGCATCCGGTCGATAAACTGCCCGAGCTCGCTTACGACCACCAGGAAATAATCGGCTGCGCCGTCAAGCGCTTGCGCGTGAAACTGGAGTACACGAATGTCGTTTATAGCCTTCTCCCGGAAGAGTTCACCTTGGGCGATATGCAGAAAACCTACGAAATAATACTGGACAGGGAACTCGACAAGCGCAATTTCCGGAAAAAGATCCTGGCCCTTAAGATTCTTAAGGCGACCGAAAAAAAGACGATCGGCGAGGCCAACCGTCCGGCCGCCCTTTACCGCTTCCTTTCCCACCGTCCGGAAAATATCGAGATACTCTGATATTTTTTTGTCTTTAGTTAGTGTATAAAATACAATAATAAGATGATCGGACCGGAAGAGAGAGTGGTGGGGTGTTTTGCACTTGACAAATTAAAATTTTTGTGTTAAAGTTTAATGAATTTCGAAGAAAAAACCCAGATTTTAATTTTTACTTAATATAAGTAAAATTATAAAACAGAAAATTTTACCTGAAAAATTTTTTTGAGATAAAATTTTTTATTTTAATGGTTCTTTTTAGCCGAATAACTCTTTAAAAGATTGAAAAGGGGGGTGATTCTATGCGCGAGAAGAAAAATATGTGCCTGATCATTTATTTCGAGGACGGGTTGCCGATCCTGGACATCAGCGGTTTGTCTTTGGGCGAATTGCAGGATGTCCTGAATATTTTTCAGTGCCCGGTGATCGCGGAGAGCATGGGTGCTGATGAAAAAGATGAAAGATCCAAAATTCTGTTTGTCGGGTCAGGCGCTGGAGCCAGAGAGTGGCCGATGATTTTTCTGGATGACGACACGCGCCGTAATAGCGGGGCATTGTCCGCCGGACCGGAAATACCGGTTGAGATAATTCGGGAATTGCAAATCGCCATTCAAAATTATCCCGGCGACGAATTTGACGCTCATCTGCGCGTACCAGCCAAGGAGGCGGAAACCCGGCCGAAAAAGATCAGGGATAAATTCAAGGCCGGCATGGAAAGCTTGATCAGAACACGGCGCGCGTATCAGCGCCGCCGGGTTTAATCCTATTGATCACGGATAAGAAAGGGGGAAAAGATGGAACACAGAGCTTTGATCATAGTGGATATGCTCAATGATTTTATAACTCCGGGTGGGGCGCTGTATTTTGAAAGTGGCCGCCACATAATTCCGTTTGTCAAAAGCGAGCTGGAAAAAGCCAGGGTGCAAAAAGACCTGATCGTTTTTCTCTGCGACAATCACAAAAAAAACGATTTGGAATTCCGGCGTTTTCCTGAGCATTGCGTGACTGGCACATGGGGCGCGAATATTGTTGGCGAGCTGTGGCCGGACACTCAGGCCTGGAGATCCGGCGGCAGTTTTGAGTACATTATAAATAAACAGCGTTACAGCGGATTTTTTAACACTTCGCTGCATATTCTCATGAAGCATTTGAGCGTCCCGGGGGGAGCGACAGAGGTGGAGGTGGTCGGAGTTTGTACCTCTATCTGCGTTATGGATACGGTCGGCGGACTCGCCAATCGGGACTACGGGATCGTCGTGCCGCGCTTGGGGGTAGCTGACTTTGACAACCATGCGCATGAATTCTCTCTGAAGCGCATGGAAAAACTCTACGGAGCGAAGATCGTTTAAAGAGTTTGAGAAAAACAAGCGAGGAGAAAGCCATTCTCCTCGCTTCTAAAAAATTTTATCCGAAGCGATTGGGATTAAGTTTTTTAGGAAAATTTTTTATAACCGTCGCGCTTAGCAGAGACGTGGCAATGCCACGTCTCTACCGGACGATCAAAAGGTCATGAAAAGAAAAGTCGCGCTTTTCGGGGGAAGTTTCAATCCCCTGGGGACGCATCACATAAATATTATCAAGAAACTCTTGCCGGAATTCGACGAGATTATTGTCGTGCTCTGCGGCCCGCGGCCGGACAAGGCCACGACCAACGATATCGAGCCGGTGCACCGGGCGGCCATGGCCGATCTGGCCCTCAGGGGATTGCCTGAAAAAGTGAGAGTGGATCACGCCGATCTTAGCAATAATGTCTTTACGCGGACGCACGAACTCGAAAAAAGATACGGGATCAGGGGAGAGGTCTGGCACGTTATCGGCTTCGACCTTGTCCAGGGAGGATCGGAGGGCCGTGCGGCGATCCAGAGGGAATGGGAGCGCGGAGAAGAGCTCTGGAAAGAAAGTAATTTTGTCGTCGTGAAACGTTCCGGCTACGAATGGAACGAAGCCGATCTGCCGCCGCGCCATACAGTAATAAGTCCCGATCACTCGGGGTCGAGCACGGAGATCAGGAACCGGGTCTTTAACCATAAGCCGGTCGATGATCTGGTTGCCCCGGAAGTGGCCGCGTACATCAAGCGGTATAACCTTTACCGGGGTATTTTCCCCCAGCAGAAAGCGATCCTTGAACTAAACCGCTTAAAGCCTTTTTTCGTGGCGGACGAAAAAAACGGCAAGGCCGTCGAAATTAAAAATAGATCGGGCGAGAGCGCCGGCCTTAAGGAGGCGAACGCGATCGTCGTTATCGGCGGCGACGGGACAATGCTCCGGGCGATCCGGAAATACTGGGCTCTTCGCCTGCCCTTTATCGGGGTTAACGCCGGGCACCAGGGATTTTTATTGAACGAGGGGGATCCGGATATTTTAAATAAGCCTTTCGTCGTTTATCAACTGCCGCTTTTGTCCGTTCTTATAAAAAATTCGAAGGGCGAACGGATCCAAACGGTCGGTTTCGCCGATGCCTGGGCGGAGCGCCGCGGGGGGCAGTCGGCCTGGTTCGAGGTAAAGCTTGACGGCTGCTTTATTCCGAAGGTGGCCGGAGACGGCCTTTTGGTCGCGACCGCGGCCGGTTCGACCGGCTATGCGCGCCATATCGCCGGTTTTTCCCTGCCGCCTTACGCCTCGCATCTGATCCTTGCCGGCATGAACATAGCCGAGCCGGCCAACTGGAAGAATTCGGTTATTTCCCGGGACGCGGCAGTAGAATTTAAAACCATCGGCGGTAAAAAGCGCCCGGTGCGCGGATTCGTGGACGGCGTGCCTTTAGGAGACATAGAGAGCATGCGCGTAAGTCAGAGTCGTGTCGCCGCGGTCGAATTGGCGTTTTTGCGGGAATCGGATATTGTGGCTAAGCACACCAGGCTCAATCTGCCGTATCTTATCTCATAACCCCGTAAAATCCCGAAGCGTCGGGATCACGGGGCAGGCACCGTAAAATCCCGAAGCGTCGGGATCACGGGGCAGGCTCGTAACTTTTTAGTGTTCAGAGATGTGGTTTGGAGGTAAATCAGATCTTCGGACATTATGGATAGCTCTTTAAATAGAAACAACTAAAAAGCGAAGGGAGAATAAATGGCCGGAAATATCATAGATGTGCACTGCCACCTTTTTGCATTTGATCTCAAAGACGGCTTTGTAAACACCCAGTTTATCAGAAGTCTTCGGATGAATTCTTATCTTAAAGGGATCGGCGTTGATCCGTACGACTTGAACGACCCCTATTTTTATAACATTGAAAGGCTGCACGAGGAATACCGCAACGCGATGCTTCGCCATATCGAAGAATCCGCCTTGTCCCATGTCGTGGTGCTGCCCTTTGACGGCGTTTATGATCTCGACGGAAAGCTGGATAAAACACATACATCACTATACGTAAGTAATGACGCGGTCTGGGAATTACACCGTTTAAGTCCGGACAAGATCATCCCGGCGGCCTCGATCAACCCGGTCCGCGCCGATTGGCGGGAAGAGCTCGCTAAATGCATTGAGCGCGGAATTAAGATTATGAAATGGCTGCCTTCTGTCATGAGCTTCAGCCCGGACGGAGGCGCTTATTTCCCGGTCCGGCGCGTTGAAGAATATTCTTCGCATATCAACGAGTTTTATGATCTGACCCGGGATGCCGGTATTACGATTTTGACCCACGTCGGGTTTGAGTTTGCCTTGCCGGTTTTAAAGAGGTTATACGCCCGTTTAGAAAGACTCGGGTTGCCGCTTTCCAAAAACGTAAGTCTTTGCGCGGCTCACTTAGCCGGCGGAACGCCTTACGTTAATCGATCCGGGCAATTTAATTTGATGAAAATTATGGTAAAAGCGCGGGCCAATCTTTATTTTGATACGGCCGGCATGTCTTCTGTGCACCGGAAAGCGCGCCTTAAAGCGTCTTTGGCCGATGAAATTATCCATTCCCGGATCGTTTATGGTTCGGATTATCCGATCCGGGTAAGCTCCAGGCCATTTCTGACCGAACTTAAGGCTGCCGGGCTTCTGGAAGAATTCCGGGACACGAAGAATCCATTCGACCGCGATATCCTGATCAAACGGGCCATGGGCATGAATAACGATGATTTCGCGCGCGGTTACGAACTTATGAACCAATAAACGAACGGTTAACCTGGAGGAATCATGAGAGAGGATAAGATTCGAGGCCTTATTAAGGGCGTCGCCATCGGCGACCAGCTCGGGATGGCGGTCGAAACCTACGACGCGGCCAAGATCCGCGGTCGACACGGCCGGATAACCGGCTATATCGATCCGGACGCGGATCACAAATGGTTCAAGGGTCTTAAGTCCGGCATAACGGACGATTGGCAGCAAAGCGCTATTGTCGCCCGGTCGATCATCGGTTGCGGATGCTTTGATCCGGAACATATCGCCAGCCGGCTTTTGGAAGCTTATTGGGACGGTAAAACTTTCGGCTGGGGCCGCACTACCAGGCAGGCGATGAAAAACATGGTCAAAGGCTCGCTCTGGCGCGAAGCCGGAGTTAAGGGGAGCGGCGGGAACGGCGTGCTTATGAAAACCGGTCCGGTGGCGGCTTATTTCGCGCGCCACTATCCGGCTCTGTCCGTTTTCGGCCGACTGGAAGAAAAAGATCGGGATAACCTGATCAGGTTCACGGTCATGACGCATAACTCCGATATGGCGGTAGCGGCTACTTTTACTCAGCTTTATGCTCTGGTTTATCTTTTGAATCTGGAGAGGGCCGCGGACTTCAGCCATCTGGAATTTCTGGCCGCTATTTTGGACGGCTGTGATGACGGATATTATTGTGCCGGCTTATACGGAGTACCTAAGATCAAAGATAGTCTGTTCTCCCGGCTGGAGGATTTGGCGTCACGCATCAGACTTGACAACAACCGTTTGACCGACGAAGAGATTATAAACGGTTTCGGTGGCGGTCAAGCCTATATTTACGACTGCCTGCCTTTTATTTACGCCTTTTTCCTGCGGAACCCGTATTCCATTAAATCGCTTTACGACGTAGTGTCGGCCGGCGGCGATACGGACACGAACGGATCGATCCTGGCCTCCATGCTCGGCGCGCTTAACGGAGATAGGTTATTCCCGGCGCGCCTCGCGGACGGACTTAGTAACCGGGACGAGGTATTTACCCTGGCTGATGAATTCAGCCGTGAATTATACTCGTAGGGGGTGATTCATGAAAAAGAAATGGATCATTAATTCGCTTTTAGATTTGGACGCTTATAAGCTTTTCATGCTTCTTTTCGCCTTTCGGTACTATCCGGACGTGCCGGTCAGGTATGCTTTCAAGAACCGGACCAAGAGCCTGCCTCTGCTTGAATATATTGATCCGGATCAGTTGGCCGAGGAACTGCATCACGTTTCCACGCTCCGGATCGACAAGGCCGATTTGACGAAGCTCGCGCAGATCAATATCAAGGGCGTCAATATCTTCGGGCGTTTTCCTGATTTCATGGAATTTCTGGGAGATCTCAAGCTGGACTTCGGACAACTCGCTATCAGTGCTGACGGCGACAACCCGAAGATCGAAGCTCAGGGAAAATGGACGGAAGTGGAGCTTTGGGAAACCCTGAAGCTATCCATCGTTTCCAGCCTTTTCGGCCGGGGATATATGGCGAAATACAAGCTTGATGTCGCGGATGTGGCCTTCGAGGGCTTGGATAATCTGGATGCCAAGATAGTTTTTTTAAAGAAGCATCCGGAGATCAAAAATATCGTTGAGTTCGGCACCCGGCGGCGCTTCCATGGCCTCTGGTGGCAAAGGGAAGTGTATTACCGCCTGCGCAGGATCTTGCCCGATCAGGTCATCGGCACCTCTAACGTGGCGCTGGCCCTGGAGAGAGGGGAGGTTCCGCAAGGCACGATGGCACACTCGCTTTTCCAGGTTCTTTTCGGGGTCTATCATGATCGGGATAACCGGGTGGCCTTTTCCCAGAATAAGGTCTATGAACAGTGGCACGAACTTTTCGCGCCCGCTCTTATGACCGCCCTGACCGATACCTATTCCACGGATTTCGCATTTCAGAATATGAACGCGGAGATGTTCGCCTGGTGGAATTTTTTCCGGCATGATTCCGGTCCGGCCGACGAATACGTCTGGAAGGTTCTCCGTAAATGCCGGGAAACAGGCCTGGATCCGATGAAGACGGGCGTGATCTTTTCCGATGGTCTGACGGTTGAAGCTATGGCCGAGTACGCCCAGTACGTGACAAGCCTTATGAATTACGGCTACGGCTGGGGGACGGACCTTACTAACGACGTCGGGATTCCGACGCCGTCGATCGTTTCGAAAGCGGTTTGGTCCAACGGACGCGGCACGGTCAAAACTTCCGATAATATCGCCAAAGCCATCGGCGCGCCGGCCGATATTGAAGAAGTAAAAGCCGAGATCGGCTATAACGTAACTTTTAAGGAAGATTGCAAGTATTAAAAAATAAAAAAAGGCGGAGAAAACTTTTTCCGCCCCTTACTATAAACACTTAAAATATTTAAGCGTTTGCAGCGAGGAGACGTTCTTTAAACCAAAAACAAGTAAAATTTCAAGGAGTTATCATGGAAGCGAAAATTATTTTGCCGTGTTTGACGGCGGGTCGCGAGATTTTATCCGCCTGCCACCGCCTATCCAGGCGCGGCGGGAGATTCTTAAGCGAAAGGCAAAAATATTTTTTTCTGAAAAAAGAGGCCCGGGATGAGATTTGGCATATTTTCCGGGAAGAAGCGGACGGAATAAGATCTTCCGGCGACAGGCTTTTTATCCAGGGCGGAGGGCATCCGGTCGGAAACCGCACGACTTATTACGGTTTTTTGCTGGATGAATTCGGAATACGCGCCGCTTTCAGGGTCAGCCGTTATTGGCGCCCGTTTCGGCCGGCGCCGCTTAAATACGACGAAAGAAAATATTGGCGCAGTTCATCTTTTTATCGCCGGGAAATAAACGCCGGCCTGAAGGAGAAGGACCTGGAATTAGTCCAGGGGAAGATAGAAACGAGAATTTTCGGGAGGTGATCATATGTACGACGAAAACGATTGCAATCACGGTCCGGAAGGATCAGACTACAACGGCGAAGCGTGGTTTGACTGGCGGAAAGATTTAAAGTGCATGGTTCTGGCGCTTTTGGCGATCTTTATGCTGGTCGGGATTTTTTTCTGGCCGTCTTATCGGCGGGAAGCGAATGCCGAACCTTATCTGATCGAAGCTTCCGTCCGGATCAAACAGGCGGTCCACTGGCGGGCAGAGGGCGAATTCACTTCCGCCCAAGCTGAATTAGAGCGGGCCAAAGCCAGCATTAAAGAGGCCCGTATTACGCAAGGCCGCCGCGGTAACGGTTGGAAGAAAATCTATCAGCTGGAAGCGGATATGGCCCGCGCGGCCGCGCTTACCAGGGACGAGGCCCGAAAACTCAGGAAAAAGATAAAGGACCGGCGGGAGAAATTGTTAAATTTGCCGGAGTAATATTAAACGGCGGCGGGAACGCAGAGACGGATGATCGTCCCTGCGTCCCGCCGCCCCCTTATTATAACCGCTCATCCGGGCGTTTATAATAAGGGAGCGTTCTTTGTAAATTAATATTTTATCGGAGGTGCGGCATGAAAAAGTCCGACAGGAAGAAGATAGCGATATTTTCCACCGAAGCTTCTTTGTATTTCGCCGAATTGGTAGCCGCTAGACTCGGCATTCCGACGGTGGGACGCGTTGAAAGAAAGATCTTCGGCGGCGGCGAGAGGTATTACCGCTTAAGCATCGATGACCGCGCCGAATTATTCGGCCGGACCGCGATCTTTGTCGGCAGTACCAATACCGACGAGGATTTTCACGAGCTTTACCGGGTGGGTTGCGCTTTGGCCGGTTACGGTACCGCCAGGCGGATATTCTTGATCCCGTTCATGGGTTATTCGACCATGGAGCGGGCGGTGCTTCCCGGCGAGATCGTCACAGCTAAAGCGAATATCAGGATATTGTCCAGTATTCCCAACACCGGATTAGGCAACGCTTTTTTCCACTTTGATCTGCATGTCGGCGGCCTGGTGCATTATTACGAGGGGGATTGCCTGCGCTTTGAGCTTTACGGCGGCGACCTTCTGGTCGGCGCCCTCGAAAAGATACGGTTCAATGATTTCATGTTCGCCTCCGCCGATCTCGGGCGACCGCTCTGGGTCAAGTATTTCGCCGAACGGTTCAAGGTTCCGGACATGGCTTTCGTCCATAAAACCAGGCGGGGGGAAGAAACGGAAGTTGACCTCGTGATCGGAGACGTGGACGGAAAAAACGTCATCATTTACGACGACATGAGCCGCAGCTTCAAGACTTTGATCGATGCCGCCAATGCCTACCTGAGCAAAGGCGCGCGAAGCGTTTCGGCCGTTTTGAGCCATCTGGCCCCGAATAGCGATGAGGTGATAAAAAAGATCATCGCTTCGCCTTTAAAATGGGTAGTGCATACGAATTCGCACCCGATGAGCCGGAACCCGCTGGTCGCTAATATGGATAAGTTCATCGGAGCGGATATAAGCGGCCTTTACGCGAACGCCATCAGGCCCTTGCTGTCGTAAACAACCCGCGGCAGGAATTTATCCCGCCGTCTTTTGTCGATAACCAGGTTCATATAGAAAATAACCCAAGGAGAAAAATTATGTTCAAAGCACCAATCTCTAAAATCGTGCAAAAACTCGAAAGTCGGGCGTTGGAACTGGGTAGCTGCTGTTCAAAGGTTTTCGTGGCCGGCTCCGGAGGGGTCGACTCTTCGGTTATAGCGGCGATCCTCGTCCGTGCGTTCGGTCCGGACAATACCGCAGTCCTTTACCGCGATGTCCGTTCCGATCCGAAACACCGGAACGATATCCGCGCCTTGCGCGACGCTCTCGGCTTTAAGCTGATCGAGATCGACGGCAACCCGATTTATGACGAATTTCTCCGGCAATGCTTCAGTCAATTCGCGGCCGCCGGATTACCATGGCACGACGAGAATACGCCCGATGCGGCCGCGGCCGGCTGGGACAACGCATACGCCTCCCTGAAATCACGTCTAACAACGCCTATGGCCGGTTTTATCGCCAAGGCGATCGATAACGGCGGGGGAAGGATTTTCGGGACCGGCAACATGGAAGAAGACGATCTGCTGCGGTATTTCGATAAGTTCGGCGACGGAGCCGTCGATAATAATATCTTAAACGGCCTGACTAAGTCGGAAGTGCGCCAAATCGCCGTTTATCTGGCCGGAGAGATGTCTGCTCCGATTCTGGAACGTATCGCCAATAAACTTCCTTCCGCCGATCTTTTAGCGCGCGGCGATGCTCATAACGACGAGAATGAACTTACCGGTTGGGCGCAGAGGGAAGGCTTTAATATAGCCTTATCCTATGGTACGGCTTCGACCGAAGGTAATATCGCCTGGGCGCTTAAAGCTAATCTTGCCGAGGGCGTTATCACGGGCAAGAAAAAGGATTGGCCCCGTGAGCGCATGATGGCCGAACTCGGGTTTGACCGGGAACAGGCGGAACTGATCGCCTTTCTGCGCCTGATCGAAGAAAAAACCCGCCATAAGGTCGAACCCGCTCCCGGCTTGTCGCGAGACATCCTGCGGGCAGAGGGTTTGGTCGATTGACCGGCTGCGCAGAGCGTTAAAAAGCCAGACCAATATGTAAAACGCGAAAATAAACGGTTATTCATTTAACCGTTTTTTTATGTTATTTTAACCTTTTTCCAGGTTGACAGCGGCGGCGAGGTATGATAAAAATATTATTAAAGCTATATGCGCCGGAGGTGGCATTTTTTTATGGATAAACAAGCATTAAAGCTCATGACGTTGAATATCCGCCATGGGTGGAAGATCGGGCAAAAAAACCCTTTTCGGAGGAATGTCTTTCAAGGCCGGACAAGGATAGAGAAGAATCTTGACGAGATCGCATTCCTCCACCGGACGGAGGAAGCCGATATCGTGGCCCTGCAGGAGGCGGACCGATGCGCTCTCTGGAGCGGAAAATTCAACCATATCGCGTATCTGGCCGCTAAAGCCGGTTACCGCGAAGCTATCCAGGGGGAGCACGTGAACCGGCCGAAGCTCGCGCCGAAACTGAGCTTGAACCTGCTTTACGGCACGGCCCTGCTCTCCCGGTTGCCCATGAGCGATTCGCGATCGGTAAGCTTCGATCCGTCCCCGCCCATGTTCCGCAAAGGGTTCGTAACCGGCACGATCGTCTGGCCCGGACGGCCGGAAACCGAAGTGGATATCGTTTCCCTTCACCTCGATTGCTACCGGAGCCGGATCCGTTCCCGGCAAGCCGACGAGATCATGGACTTTTTTTATCCGCGGCGGCGGCCCATGGTCGTCATGGGGGATTTTAACTGTGAATGGCACCATAAAAAATCGTCCTTGCGCCGCTTGTGCGACCGGCTGGACCTTAAAACCTACGCTCCGGAAATGAGAATACCGACCTGCCCCAAGATCGGGCGCCGGGTCGACTGGATCCTCGTGTCCCCGGAACTTGAATTCCTGTCTTACCGCATATTATCGGAAATCAAGGTTTCGGACCACAAACCGGTCGTCGCCACTATCGGATTAAAATAACGGCCGGAAGAAGGGATTGACGGGAGGACGGATGCTTAGAGCGGGCATACACAGGCCGGGCCCCTTAATATGTTCCTGGTAGAGGTCGAGATAAACAGGATTAAAACGCGCAGATTCGTTTTTTTAGGCTGAAACCGAGGAGGAGAAAATGGCTATCAGCAGGAAGTCGGCGGCAAAGCGGGATCATAAGATGAGCCGGCTGCTCATTAACAGTCTGGAATGTCCGCACAAAAAAGCGAAGGAGCATTTCCATAACGGCCGTTGGTTTGTTTTAGAGGAGAATCTGCCGCCGATAATGGCGGGGATAGCCGAACCTAAAATCGAGGAAGAGCTCGCTTGGGCGCGGCTTTGCCTTTTATGTGAAGAAAGGCGTTTCGGGGTCTTAAGTTTCCAGGTCGAGCGTTTCGAGGAGTATACGCGTTATCTGACGCGGGAATCCGTCCTGATCCTGCCGACCGCGGATTATTTTATCCGTTATTTCGAGTTCCGGGTCCCCTGGGACAAGGACAAAGAAAGAAGGGTTTTTGAAAGCATAGAGAATAACGCTCCGCGCAATATCCGGGAGAGATCGAAATATTACGAGTCGGAGCTGGCCTGTTTCGATTTTCTTAAAAGAGGCGGATCAAGGCTCGTCGTTAACGGCCATTTTACGGTTTGCGCGGAACACAATACCGCCGATCATCTGGACGAAATATCGCGCCGGATCGTCGGCACTGTTTTTGGCGAAAAACACGGTTTCCATTTTTATCCCTGGCTGGGGAATGAAATTATCAACGTTCCGGACGGACTGGACGATTTTTTAAAGACGCATTTTACCGGAGCGGAAATTGAAACCCGGATCATTTCCGGCCAAAGCCTGGTTAACGCCTTGGACAAAAAAAATATTTTTCTCTCTGATTTCCATTGAAAAAACAAAAACAGCCCTGTTTGAAAAACGGGGTTTTTTATTTTTGGGAAAAGTGATATGCTGTTTTTAGGCTTTAGGCGTTTAATTAGAATCGCAAAAATTATGCCGGAATTACCCGAAGTGGAGACAATTAGAAATGATCTGAAAAAACGGATACTCTATATCGGAATAGCGGATATCGGTATTTTATTGGCCAGAACGGTCAAGAATAAGCGGTCGGATTTTAAGAAAATTTTACTGAAAAATAAATTTACGGATATCGGGAGGGTGGGAAAGCTTTTGATATTAAAATTGGCGCGGGGCGGCGGGTTTTTGCTGGTGCATTTAAAAATGACCGGACAGCTTATCTACCGGAATAGCGGCCTCGTGATAGCCGGGGGGCATAGCGACCGGAAGGCGATCCGGGAGCTGCCCGATAAGCACACGCGGGTCTTTTTGGAGTTTTCGGACGGCGGCAGATTGTTTTTTAACGATATGCGGACTTTCGGCTATATGAAAATAGTTAACGCGGAAGAATTGGCGGCTATCAAAGAAAAATTCGGTCCGGAGCCGCTGGACAGGAGGTTTGACGGCGTTTTTTTGAAAAATTTATTAAATAAAAGAAAGATGAATATCAAGGCTCTGCTCTTGAACCAGGCCCTGGTTGCCGGATTGGGCAATATTTATGCCGATGAAACCTTGTTTATCGCCGGCGTTGACCCTGCCCGCGCGGCCGATACTTTGACCGATAAGGAAACGGCGAAAATCGTTAAAGCGGCCAAAGCGGTGCTGCGGGCCGGGATAAAATACCGCGGCACCACGTTCAATAGTTACGTGGACGCGGACGGGCATAAGGGCGATTTCGTGCGTCGCCTTAAAGTTTACGGCCGGGCCGGGGAAAAATGCCGGCGTTGCGGCGGGGCGATCCGGAAAAAGAAAGTGGCGGGGCGGGGAACGAGTTATTGCCCGGTTTGCCAGATTTAAATGCGCCATAATTAATAAAAACCCACGAATTTATCACCGCCACGGCGGGATCCCGCTTTCTTAAAAATAAAGAGCGAGAGATATCTTTTACAAATTTATAATTATCGTTTTAGGTTAATAAAATTAAATTTTGCACATTTTAAATTTGGAGGATAAAATGGATATCACGATCGAAAGAATTCCAGAGAAAGATCTGCGTCCGTTGCCGGATGAAAACAGCTTGGGTTTCGGGCGGTATTTTACGGACCATATGTTCACCATGAAATGGAACGAGCCGGATAAATGGCACGGGGCCGCGATTACCCCTTGCCGCGACCTGGCGATCAGTCCGGCCGGCATGATGCTCCATTACGCCCAGGGAATATTCGAGGGGCTTAAGGCCTATTACCGGGGACCGGATAAATTCGCCTTGTTTCGGCACAAGGACAATATCGGCCGTTTTAACGCGAGCGCCCGGCGTCTGGAGATGCCAACGGTACATCCGGCCGTTTTTCAGCAGGCGATGCTCGAGCTTATTAAAACTGATATCCGCTGGATCCCGCGATCTCCGGGCTCTTCCCTTTATATCCGTCCTTTCATGATAGCGACAGAACCGGGGCTGGGGGTCAGGGTCGCCAAAGAATATCTTTTCGGGATTATCCTAAGTCCGGTGGGGGCGTATTTCGCTTCCGGTTTCAAACCTTCCCGGATATACGTGGAGGAAAAAATGTCCAGGGTGCCCGCGGGCGGCCTGGGCGACATCAAGGCGTCCGCCAATTACGCCGGCAGCCTGCCCGCCCTCCAAAAGGCCAAGAATGCCGGTTATGACCAGGTTTTGTGGCTTGACGCCAAAGAACACCGTTTTGTCGAAGAAGTGGGGGCCATGAATATTTTTTTCGCGTGCCGGGAAAAAGCCCTGTTTACCCCGCGCCTGAACGGCAATATTCTGCCGGGAATCACCCGGGATTCGGTATTAAAGCTGGCGGACAGCCTGGGCCTGGCCGTAATTGAGGCCTATTTCGACATCAACGATATCATCGGCCAGATAAAAGGCGGGGAGATAACGGAAATTTTCGGCAGCGGCACGGCCGCGGTGATCGCGCCGGTGGGCGAACTCTATTATCAAAGGAAGAAGTACGTCCTGGACAATAAAAAAGCCGGACCGGTAACGGAACAGCTCTACGACATCCTGGTCAGCATGCAATACGGCAAATATCCGGACCTGTTCGGATGGGTAGAAGAAGTAAAGATATAAAAAACAATCCCCTCGTTTTATAAACGGGGATTTTTTATTTTTTGATAAAATTTATTCAGTCTGTTATAATGACAGATATAAACAGGGGTCATCTTCAAGTTTTAAGGAGGGTGATTTGAAGATGTCCGGGATTGGTCCGATTTTAAATTAATTTTAATTTTTGTTTTTATATTAATATTAAGCGTATCAAAAAATATGCAAAATACCATCAACAATCTGGCGAAGGCTTTTATCGGCGAATCGATGGCCAGGAATCGTTACACGATCTATGCTAAGATCGCCAAAAAGGAAGGTTATGAGCAGATTTCGGCTGTTTTATTGGAAACCGCCGAGCAGGAGCGGGAGCACGCCAAATGGCTCATGCGCCTGATCAACGGACTCGAAGAGCAAAATGGGAAAAAAGCCGATATCAAGGTTGAGGCCGAAGTGCCGACCGTGATCGGAACGACAGCGGAAAATCTCAGAGCGGCGATTGCGGGAGAAAACCACGAATACACGAAAATGTACCCGGATTTCGCTGACGAAGCGAATAAGGAGAATCTGCCGGAGATCGCCGGCCGCCTGCGCTCGATCGCCCGGGCGGAGGCCCACCACGAAGAGCGTTATAAAAAGCTTTTAGCCGAATTCGAAAGCGGAACGCTTTTTCAGAAGGATGAGGAAACGGTCTGGGTCTGCCGTCAGTGTGGTTACGAGCACCGTGGCAAATCCGCGCCCGCGGCCTGTCCGGCCTGCGGCCACCCTCAGGGATATTATCAGGTGAAGGCGGAAGTTTATTAGGCTCTAGGCCTTAGGCTTTAGATATCTATGAGTACTACATACAAAGATTTGGTTGTATGGCAAAAATCGATGGATTTAGTTGTGGCCGTGTATGCGTTGACCGGAAAATTTCCCGAATGCGAGAAATACGGATTAAGTTCGCAAATAAGAAGAGCGGCTGTGTCTCTGCCATCAAACATCGCTGAAGGTAAAATGAGGGGCGCAAAAGGGGAGTTTAGACGTTTTTTATTGATCGCATATGCGTCCGGATCCGAATTGGAAACGCAAATAGAAATCGCGAAAAGATTGCATTACCGCACTATCAATGATTACGGTTCGGTTGATGGTTTATTGAATGAAGTTATGAGAATATTAAATAAGTTAATCTATAATAACATATAAGCTCTTGGCTCTAGGCTTTTAGAATTTATAACATCCTAACGCCTAACACCCTAACGCCTAATATCCTAACGCCTAACACCCTAAGGCCTAACATCCTAACGCCTAACATCCTAGAGCCTAACGCCTAAAATATGACTCAATTAAAACAAATCTATAAATGCGAGATTTGCGGCAATATCGTTGAGGTGCTCCATACGGGAGCCGGCGAACTTGTTTGCTGCGGACAGCCGATGAAACTCCGGCAGGAGAATACCGAAGACGCGGCCGAAGAAAAGCACGTGCCGGTAATCGAGAGAATCGAGGGCGGTTTCCGGGTAAAGATCGGGTCGGTGCCGCATCCGATGGAAGCGTCCCATTACATAGAATGGATAGAATTAATAGCCGACGGCCGGTCTTACCGGCAGACGCTTAAACCCGGGGAACCGGCAGTGGCGGAATTTTTGATCAAGGCGGAGAGCGCGGAGGCCAGGGAATATTGCAATTTGCACGGATTATGGAAGGTCTGAACAATCATTTTTTACCTAATAACGGCAAAAAACGGGAGAAATTCCCGTTTTTTTGTTTACTGGATGATTTATTCAAAAATTTAATCTTTAGATTATCAGGTTTTAACACTATTTTAATATTACTATTATATTGTAAGACCATATTTGATTTGTTTGATTTAAATACCCGGAGAGTTTTTAAAAGCCGCGGGGAATCCGCCGCCTTTAGGGATTCTCTGTTTAATTTTGGGAAAAACGGATTAATTATGAAAATATAAAATTAATCTGCCGTATCGCTTATGAACGAGGTCAGTATTAACGGAAAGAAGAATATAATCGAGGTAATTCTGTATTCGAGCCCTGCGTGCAGGTATTCCCGAATGGCAAAGGATTTTTTAATTGAACATAATATTGTTTTTACCGAATATAACGTGCTCTCGGATTACGGACGGGCCAAGGAAATGATCAGCGTATCCGGCCAATCAGGCATCCCGGTAATTGTCATCGTAAAAAACGGCAAAAAGGATTTTCATGTAGGTTATGACCGCGAGATCTTATTAGAGGCTATTTTTAAAGGTTAAGGGAAAGTGAATAATATATGCATGGCGGAAGCATCCCGGGGGGATGTTTTTTTATATTCGCGGTTATTGACTTTTTTTCCTCTTTATATTACTATAATTAAGTAAATATTAAATTAACATAAGGCAGACACCGTAAGTCTGTTTTCTGTTATCGAATTGTATGTCGCAGGATAACATGATAAAATTAGAGTGTACGGAGTGCAAGCGCGTCAATTATTTTTCGCGCAAGAACAAAAAGACCCTGAAGGGCCGCCTGGAGATGAACAAGTACTGCAAGTACTGCAAGAAGCACGTCAAGCACAAAGAAACGAAGTGATTTTCGATTGACGATTTTCGATTGTCGATTGAAGTCGACGGGTGGGAATATCCTGTTTCGGGGAAATTTTGCGTTTGGTGTTTTGTTTTTTTAACTATATTGTTTTTATGGGTAAGGCGGTGAAACAGTATAGATTGGTGCTGGCGGCGGTGCTGCTTTTTTTGCTTTCCGGCTGCGCGGTTACGGACGGACTTAAGAAGGCGGATGATAAAGCGGGGGAGCTGTTCGCTGAATTCGGGATCGAAACCGAAACGGGAACGTCGACCGGGATAAAGCTTCCGGATATCGATCTCGTAAAGATCGGGCAGTCGGTAATCGATCTAAAGAACAGGTTTTTTCCGGAGAGCAGTACTTCAACTGAATCCGCAGCCACTTCCACTTTTGACAGGGAAAAACTGGAAGCGGCGGTCATAGACGCGAAAGACCTGACGCGGGAGGCCAAGGACGCGATCGACGCCTGGCTTATCGCCAATGATCTCAACCGTTACGGCGATCCGATCGGAACTTATTACGCCGGCGGCACGCCCCTATTCAACGAAATGACCGGAGAAGCGATCGATCGGTTCGATTATATATTGAAGAAAAGGCCGGAGGTTTTCAAGATAATTGATAACTGATTTTATGAAGGAGGAAAAAAACAACAGATTGATAGTGATATTTGAAGATCATCCCGTGCGCCGCGACTGGAACAAAAAGGAAGAAAAATGGTATTTTAGCGTGGTGGATATTATTGTTATTTTGACGGAACAACCCGATTTTCAAAAGGCGAGAAAATATTGGAATAAACTCAAGGAAAGGCTTAGGCGAGAGGGAAACCAGTCGGTGACAAATTGTCACCAACTGAAATTAAAAGCTAAAGATGGTAAAAAATACAGCACGGACGTCGCGGATGTTGAAGGAATTTTGCGTTTAGTCCAATCCGTGCCTTCACCCAAGGCGGAGCCGATAAAATTATGGCTGGCCAAAGTAGGATATGAGCGGATGCGGGAGACGGTTGATCCTGAGTTGGCGGTCAATAGGGGCCGCCAGAATTGGCAAATACTCGGGCGGAGCAAGAAGTGGATAGAACAAAGGATGCTTGGGGTTGAAACGCGGAATAAGCTGACCGACTATTGGTCTGACCACGGCGTCGAGAAACCGGACGAGTACGCGGCTTTAACGAATATTATCCATCGGGAATGGAGCGGATTATCGGTCGGGTCGCACAAGCGGTTAAAAAATTTAAAACAGGAGAATCTGCGCGATCACATGAGCGAGGCGGAATTGATCTTCACGGCTTTAGCCGAGATGTCCACCCGCCAGATCGCGGAAACAGATAAGGCTGTCGGATATGACCCGAACGAAAAAGCGGCGCATAAGGGCGGCCGGATTTCCGGCGAGGCGAGAAAACAACTTGAAAAACAGACAGGGAAGAGGGTGGTGAACAGGGAGAATTATCTGGAACCGGGAGAGAAAGCGAAGAGGTTAAAAAAAATTTAAATTTAAATATTGCCGTTTGCCACGGGGTTTTTGCGGGCATTGCCTCCTCCAAAGGCGGACAGGCGCCGAAGTCCCGAGGCTTCGGGACGTAGGCGGGTGTAGTATAATGGTAGTACAAGGGTTTCCAAAACCCTTTGCGTGGGTTCGATTCCTACCACCCGTGCCATCGTAGACGAAGAGAGGCGTAAGCCTCTTTTTGTGTTGTGTTTATCGGGGTTTCCTTTGGTTCTAACCTTGCCATTTCGGCGTTATACGATTCCATGGACTCGTAGATCGGCAAAAGCCATTTATAGATTGAAATACAAGGGTTTCTGTCGATTATTTCGTGGTTCGAACCTAACTTGGCAAGCACCTCTCTTTTGCCCTCTTTTCCGCCGGTTTCAAACTCTTTTAAGGCGTAAGCGGAAAACACGAAATTTTCCTTTGTCAGCTCGATCAGCTCATCGCCGGTCAATTTGTCTTCTTCTTTTTCCGTCAATTTTTTGGCCTTGTCCTGTAATTTTTTCTTTTCGCTCAAATACTCCTCGTCGCTTAATAAATCTTTCGCCCTCATCATTGTCAGGGCGGAAATCTGCTTTTCCAGTTCCTTGGCTTCCATTTCCTTGTTATCCTTTATTTGCTTTTCCTCGACCCTTTCCCGGCCTTTTTGGCCGTCCAGGTACTCCAAAGCCCATTCCAGGAATTTGGGGTGCATTTTCAGCTTTTTAAGGTTCTTCTTGATCTGGCTTTCAAGGTTTTTTTCTTCGATCGACCCTTCTTTGCAAGGGTTGTTTTTCTTTTTGCGGGTGCAATGGTAATAGCTGTAATCTTTGACTTTTTTCTTGCTTCTGATGAATTTGGTCTTGTGTTCGGCGGTGATCGAACATCCGCAGTTTCCGCACTTGAATATGCCGGAATAGATGAAATTCTTTTCCTTTGGCCGTCTTTTGGCCCCATGAAGTCCGAGCAGTTCCTGGATACGGTTGTATTCGCTGATCGTGATCATTGGCTTGTGCTTGCCTTTGGTTTCGACTCCGTTGAAAACGACTACACCGGCATAAAAAGGATTCGTTAAAATCTTGTACCAGGTGCTTTTTGATAATTCGTTCCCGCCTAGCTTGCGCCGTTTAACCGTCTTATAGCCCCATTCATTGTTCAGGATATTCAGTACTTCCATAGCCGTATAAGCGCCAGTCAGAAATTTATCGATTGCCCGGCGCAAAAGGAAAAAGCGTTTTTTATCGATCTTTATTTCTTTAAGTCCTTGCTGTTGCGCGATTATGTTCAAATAACCTTCCGGAGCCAGGCCGGGGCGCCAGCCCATTTGGATTTTTTTCTGCAAACCTCTTTTTACATCCTTGCCGAGTTTGGAAGAAAAATATTGCGACTGTGAAAGTGCCAATTGCAACATCATGATTCCTTCCGGGCTGTTGTCGAAATTGTACGATCCGAATTTTAAGTCTTTGATAACGTCCGTCCGCACGAGATAGGTGAGAGTGGACGCGTCGATCTCGTTTCTTGATAGTCTGTCCGGGTGCCAGGCGATAATGCCGTTGGCTTCGCCTTTCTTGATTCGCCGGATCATATCTTCAAAAGCGGGCCGGTTGTACGGCTTAAAGGCGGAGTGCCTTTCTTCCAAAGTGTCGACGATTTCCAAATGGGGGAATTGTTCGATCACCTTATCCCTTTGGCTCTCAATCGAAAGCGCCTGCCGTTCTTCGCCCTCGGTAGACTTGCGGACATAAGCGAAATATTTATTTTGTGTCTGTGTGTCGCTCATTTTTCTTAACGATTACGAAATTATCTTGCAGATATTTCAAATCCTTTACTATCTGCTTCAAGACTTTGTCTTTGTCAAAAATAAATTTCTTTTCCAGAACATCCAATCTGAACAAATCCAAAATCGTGGCCAAAGTGCCGAAATAGTCTTCGCTTTTTACGTGGAATTTAAGTTTTTGGATTCTTTCTTTTTCCATAACAAAAGGGACGGCCCTGGAGACCCAACAGAATAAAGCAAAAGCCCTATTTGTCGGCAGGAGCCGCCCCTTTCGGGTACAAATAGATAAAAGCTTTTGCTGTATTCAATTCTGTTAGGTCTCAATATTATCCTACCACAAATATTCATTTTTGCAAGTTACGGATTGTCAATTAGCGTATTTTTTAAACTCTTCCCTGCTCATCGGCTTATATGTCGCTTTAACCAAAGATACCAAGGCGGAGGCTTGTTTTTCCGCTTCGGCCGGACTTAGTTTTTCGCCGAATTCATTTTGGTATAAGGCGATAAAACCGTTTAATTGTTCTTTGGTGAATTTCATCAGGCTGAATTAAAAATTATCGACCGCTCATAGCCGTTTTTAAACGGCACAAACCCCAGCGTAAAAGCCTTGTAATCGACCATGCCGACCCATTCGGAATAAAAAGTTTTTTCGAACACCGGCGAAATCAAGGACAAAAATTTTTCCACGAATTTCATCGCGTACCAGCCGATCAGTTCGACCGATTCGGACAGGCTTTGCGATCGGAAATATTTTTTCTTACCGAACATCCGGCCGGTAAACAATTCCTTGCCCAGGTATTTGCACATATACGCCCCCAGGTTGTTGACCTGGCCGGTTTCCCGGATGTTTACCATGCCTTGCCCCCAGAGCCATTCCAAAGCGCTCATTTCGATATAAGGCAGATTACAAAGCAGATGATAATGAACCGATCCGCCATTTTCCTTTTTGCGCCCGTAAAAATCCGTGTCCTTTTGAAATTCCGGAACGGCAATATACTGAAAATCCGGATATCGGTAAGATATCCGTTTGATGAACTGATTAAAGATGTAATTCGCTTGCGCGATGTCAGTCGTGGATTTGGCAAAAGTGAGAGTCATAAATTTGTTTAAACCCGGATTTGAATTGATCAACCTGCGTAGTTCAGTTTTTGTCCGGTTTATAGAAGACTTAATTTGCTGTTCTTTTAATTTTTGTTGTTCGAATATATTTAATTGTTTTGGCTTTTTTACCTGCTCGTCCTTTGGGCTGTCATATTCGCGCCAAATATTTTTCTTGTACTTAAACACTTCCACTTGCTTGCCGGAAACCACGACCTTGAAGTCGTAGGTATAAGCCATAAACGATGATTGTTTTCGTTAGATGTGTGAATATAATCAAGTTAAGAGAAGCAATCCGCCCGCGGATTTACTTTGCCTTGAAATCCTGTTTGCAAATATTTTGGCGGCCGGTCGGGCAGACTCGTCCGCCAAAATATTTGCCCGCACGAAAGAAATTTAAAAGACAAGGAATAAGCCGAAGCGGAGGCGTTTTTGACTTCATCAGGGTAGTCCATTTTAGCGTCAGCTTTTCCTTTATCAAGGTAGTACAAGTCTCCACCTTGACTAAGGCAAGCTATCAGACGCTATGTAGGCCATATCCTGATGTGGCAACAAACGGCCTTGCCAGATCGGTTTTTAAAAAATCGGCCGTGATTTATTCTTATGGAAAAGAAAATCACTACAAACTGGACCGGTTCGGAAACAACCGAAACACTGGTTCGCAAACAGATCAAGGAGCGGTGGGGTTCGGACGAAGCCAACCGTTACGACCCGAAGATCAACTGCATGACTATCAGGCAGTGGAACAAGATCGGCTACCGGGTCAAATCGGGCGAAAAAGCCATCAAGTCTTTCGTCGTAATCGAGAAGAAGGACAAGAACGGCGAGGTCGTGAAAAAATTTCCCAAAACGATCAACCTTTTCTTCGACGTGCAGGTCATTGCGACCGAATAAACAAATCAAGGGAGCGAGCCTTACCGGGTTCGCTCCCTTTTTTTGTATTCGCCAAGGGACTTGCGGGAAAAGGGCGGAATATCCGGAGAGTCGGGAATCAGGCCGGTATTGTTGTTTGAAAACCGGTTTTCATATTCCCGATGATACGGGAATTCCGGATATTCGATGAAATTGACGGCTTCGTGCGTGTTGTAGCACTCGGCTTTTGCCTTGCTGAATAAAAACAATCTTCTTTTTACGGCTTTCCGGCTGACCATATCGTCCTTTAAATCCTTTAACTCAAAGTAGGAAATCATGAATACTTTTTTCCAGATATTGCGTATTTCGGCAAAGTGCTGTCCCAAATCTCGGATCCGCTTGTCGATGTTTGAGGTGTGCTGAACGCCCGCCCAAATGTCTAAAGGAATGATCGTGCCGTCTTCGTCCTTTCTGACGTCGTGCCTGTGGGCGGAAAATTTCTGCTTTGCGCTCGGGGGCATTTCCTGCCATTCGCGGGAATCGAAATAGCCTTGTGCTTCGTCAATGAATATCTGTCCGCCCTTGATGTGCAGAAGTTCGGCGATCTCCGACCAGAAATAGACTTGTCCGAATTTGTCCGTGTTCAGTTTCTTCTTTTCGATGTAGGTGTTAAAATCAAGTTTCCAATTGGCGTAAACGTCATAGCCCCGCTTTAACATCTCAAAGGCCTGGTATGTCAGAAATAAAGTTTTGCCCGCTCCCGGCTTGCCGGTTATTATAGTTATCATCCTCGGAAAAATACCGCCACTTTGATGACCAGAGTAATCAGGAAGATCGTGGCTTCAACAAAAATGGCAAGCATTAATATTTTAAACAAAGTCAAGATCGGAAAGATCAGATCGATGTTGTAGAAAGAGGGCTTGACCGTTTCAATCGCGCTTGCGACCATAGCCAGCACGTTATTTTCCGGATCGGCGTCCGGCAGAAGCGAGAAAATGGCAATCAAGATTTTTTCGATAAAATTTAGCATAAATTTATTCGTCGCTTTCAAACATCTTGGCGACTCTTAGGAATACATAAACGGCGAAGCCGATCCAGAGAAAAGCGATTATGTACGGCCTCATGCCCTGGGCGAACGACTTGACGGACGGATCGGAGCCTTTTAAGATCGGGACTTCCAGATCATACTGGCCGTCATCCGACATGGCCACAAAACTGACATCCAATGCCTCGGCCGATTCAGGCGTTCCGGTCGCTGAAAAAAGATTGTAAAAGCTGTCATAAAATCCGAAGAAATAATTGAAGATTATTTTCTGCCTTAGCTTTTCCACCAGGCGGGGAAAGAAGAACTTGTAATCGTCCGGATTATGCGTGAAATCCAGATCGGAAACGTAAATCCCGAACGGAAACTGCCGGGAAAGTTCGGAACCGTTGAATAGCTGGACGACGTAATGCAGGGGCGAAGTCGAAGCCGTGAAATTAACAATGTAATTATTGGTATCGGTCATATTAATCAGCGTTTCATCGTGGTAATCGGCGTTAAGCAGATTGCCGTTTTGATCATATTGCCTAATGTGGAATGTTACGTTCGGCGATAACGGCATTGGATAAACGAACTTGAAAGAAATATCAACGTTCGTGCTTCCGATCGGTAGGGTCAGCGCGTCCACAAATGCCGGGGAATTGATGACAATATCGAAATCGTCGTAATAGTCATAATTGAAATACCAATCGTCCGGGTATCCTTCGATCACTTCGATCCCGTCAATATCCACCACGTCCATTAAAAGGTCGTAATTGACGCAATCCGTGGCCACGCTGTCAATGTCCACCGCTACGATCCAGTCCGATAAGCCGTCATAGTAAATCTCGCCCGCGAACGTATGGTCAACACAGTCCAAGGTATAATCAAGACCTGAAAAATCCGAACAATCGTTGGTTAAAGCGATCCGATTTGCGCCGTTCGTGATACATGTTCCGCTTACCTGAACCGTCGTGTCTTTAATTTTCATCGAACCGGTCAATGGATCAGTAATTTCGAACGTCCATGACGGTCTGCCTGAATACGTCCGAAAAGCCATATCGTAAGGGCTTTCCACAAAGCCTTCGGTTGTTGAATAGTAGTAATAACCGGCACTGGCGCGGTAGTCTGAGTATGTGGCGTGGGCGTATCTTTCGCCATCAGTCCGGTCGCCGGAGTATAGGCGGAAATGGTGATAGGCGCTCGGGGTAATGCTTACGGTTTCCGGAAACAGGAAGTCGTACCAAACATAGCCGGTATTAAGAATTTCCTGGCAGTCCGACAAGGACATTTCCGCCGTCGCCACGAGAATATCGGTTTCGTCCGGGTGGCCTTTGAACAGGCTAAGCGCCAGATCGTAAGTCGGCGAAGACGGACAGCCGTTATCCACTTTCATATATACTTCGATTCCGTCGATGATATTCTGGGTCGAAGCGGTGCGGAATTCTTGACCGAAAAACTGTTTGCTCGCGGAAGTATCACCGCCCCAGGATATTTCGTAAGGCGGGGGCCAATTGGCCGTATCTGTTATTATGGGGACTGAAATACTGTATTCCTTGGCAAATACTGTTTTGATTCCGAACAGCCCGAATAGCAGGATAATTGTAGTCAAATATTTTTTCATATTGATTTTAGAATTAAGAAAGGAGCCGGAGCCGAATTAGCCCCGGCCCCTTTCCGCGCCTATTTCATGAATCTGCGGGCCAGCTTCCAAACGAAACCGATTGAGAAGATGATCACGCCGACGATCACGATATTCGCGATGTTGGCGGTGATTACGCCGGTTACGTTCTCTTTCATGGTGTCAACAACCATTCCCGTGGTGGAAGACACTGACGGATCGACCGCGGCCAATGCGGAACCTCCGAAAGAGAGCAGACCGCCGACGAGAGCCAGGACAAAGGCGAGAACCGCCGTTTTTCCCTTGGACAATGCGCTTGTCATTTTGTTAATCATAAGTTTTTACCTGTTAATTTTATTGACGAATAACAGCAGTACGCCGACCACTGTCCCGATCACGATCCCCAAAGTGAAAGCCCTTTCGAACACTTCGGCGATTAAAGCGAAGTTGTCGAGATAACAGGAGCTAGCGAGGGTTATGAATTCAGAACACATACTACTTGCCCGAGATAAACGTCAAAAAAATGCTTATGATGATTAAGAGCGCGAGCGGGAGAACGAGGGAAAGGCCAAAGCCCAGGAATAAATTGTTTACCATGCCGGCCATATCATTTCTTAAAAATAATTATGACGATCAATATCGAAATGAGTCCGGACAGAATAGCGAATGATACCGTGAGCAATTGGCTGAAAAAATTGATTAAATCCAATGCCTCATCGGTAAGAACTAATGTTCCGTGGTTTTCGATAAGAAAATCCATATTTATTTTTTGTTAGGAATGTAGATGTCGAGAAAGGCTTTTTTGCGCTTGCCGTCTTGGATGACGTAAGGGAAAGCTTCAACTTCGAGCGTTACCGTGTCGCCCTGCTTGCCGATTTTAGTTTCCAGATCGGAGCAATTGACCTTGATCGGATAAACGCTTCCCGCCGGTTCGACGTAGAGAGTCCGGCTTTTGCCGGGCGTGCCGTCCTTGCGGGTAAATTCCCTTATTTCCTCTTTTTTGAGCGTGCCTGTGATCTTGAACATTTGTTTTTTTGACTGATGAATTAATTTTTCCACAATCGACCTTTATTTTGCGGATTATGTCTTCATCATATAAAAACGGGTTTGACAAAAGTTTATGTAAAGATTTATGTCAAACAAAAAAAGCCCCGAATATTCGAGGCTTTATTGAGACGATTTATGTCAAAACGGCTTACAGATAGATTTTATTCAATTTTACTTTTCCGGTTTTGCCGGTGTTGTAGATCAGAAAATTCGTTACTTTGTTATTGGTCTGCTCCATGACTTTCTTGTTTATATACCGGCAGGCGATGTGGTAAGTTTCCCAGGCTTTCTGATTGCTCTTGTATTCCGTATCCTGAAATTCGTCTTCGGCTATTTCCGAATAGAAAAAATCGTCTTCCAGGTTTTTCTTGTTGTCGATGAAGATGTATTTTAGTATCTTGTGGGCGTTCGTGATCTTGTCCTGGATATTGATCAAAACCTTTTGCCCCTTTATATACAAAATGCTCCGCTTCTGGTCGAAGTATGTTTTGCCCTCGAGTTCGTGGCCATTGACGAACCCCTCTTGATCGAGCCGTTCAAAGACGTTGCTGTTCACGATCTTAACGGATAATTCAAGCATTTCGCCGGAATACGGCTTTGAAAACAGATTGCATAAATCCCTGACTTCCTGCCGGTTGCAGGTCGGCTCTTGCTTCAGTTTTTTCATCCGGTCGTGGATTTTTTGCAAGTTAGAAAAGTAAAGCCAGAATTCGTTTGTGAACAGCGCTTCTCCGCTAACGTTGATGAATTCCTTTTCGTCTGTTACACCCTTGCACAATTCGCCCATGGTGGCCGTGGTTTCGTCAAAAATGCCCTGCAGGATGTTTTTTGCCAGCGGATCAGTATTGAGCAGGCGGATATACTTGTAAATGATTACAAGTTTCTGGAATATCCCGGTTTCGGCGCACAAAAGTCCGGTCAATTCGAGTATCTTTTCTTTTAATCTCTGGACTGGCATTTTGATTTAAAAAAACCCGGGCAATAAACCCGAGCTTAATATATAACTTTGTTGACAATAAAACCGGCTCTTACTCCAATGATTTTAAGTTTTCGGTATTGAATAAACATGTAATTTTATTTTTGTTTTTATTAAACAAATTGATTTCATAGGTAGCTTTATTTGACATTAACATATTTTTAATTATACATTTTTTACCGAGGAAAAGAAAGTGTGGATAAAATAATTTTAAAAAAAGAGGTTTTATGGTATAATACGCACCCCCAAGTTGGCTTTCATATATTTTCTATGGTATAATATTACTGTTATACACAGTAAAAAAAATACTGAAAAATTGGCAGAAATAAGCAAAAAATAATGATATTATTATGAGCGAAGAATTATTACAAAAAGATCTTGTTGAAAACCCACCTAAAATCGGAAAGTGGGATTTTTATAATATAGGCGCTACGACTGTAAAGGCCTTAAAAAGATATAAAAAAATTCGTGATACTGATTATGGTATTTTAGAAAAGAAAAAACCAGACGCGCTTGTAATACAAAAAAAACAAGTTATTGCAGTTATTGAGTATAAGACTCCTCAGGAATTCAAAACAGAAGCTCAGAAAAATAAAGCTATAAAACAAGAAATTGAAGTAGCAAAAAAACTTGGAGCCAAAATATTTATTGCAACAGACACAAAAGAATCCGTGTGGGTTAATGCTCTAACAAATAATAGAATTAAAGACGAAGAGGGAAAAGAAATAAAATATTTGTTTGATCCTAAAGACGATAAGTTAGCAGAAATGATTCAAAAGATTAACGAATCAATTAATGAGCAAAATGATAATATTAAGCCCAAAAAATTAATAAACCCAACTAATTTAGCAAAAAGTATTTGGCAAGACATTTGGTCGGTAAGTGGTGCTACCCCTGAAAATTGTCTTTATACTTTTGTTGAGTTATTTATTTTTAAGTATCTTAGTGACCTTGAAGTACTACAAGAGCCTGAAAATTTTGAGTATTTGATGAATCTATATGACAAAAGAGATCAGGGGTTTGTTTTAGAGTATTATGCAAACACCGTTCGTCCAAAAATTAAAGAATTGTTTCCACAAAATATAGATGATAAGACAACAATTATCAATGGTACAATTTTTGTAAGCAAAGACCAGAAAGCAGTAAAGGGTTATAGTACAACATTCAAAACCGTTTTAGATAAATTTAACAAATATGGAAAATTGGAACATATAGACTATGACTTTAAAAGTCAGCTTTTTGAAAGCTTCTTAAAAGAAAGTATTAGTAAAAAAAATTGGGGACAGTTTTTTACTCCGTTGAAAGTAATTCGGCCAATTATAGAAATGGCGAAAGACAATATTAAAGAAGGGATAAAAATTTGTGATCCTGCTTGTGGTGTTGGCAAATTTCTTCTTGAGCCATTAGTTACAAGGCTGGATGAATTTTATAAAATTAATAAAAATGGGATTACTCCCAAAATTATTATTCATGGTTTTGATAAAGGTTTTGACAAGGATGAACAAAAGACAATCATATTAGCAAAAGCAAATATGTTAATTTATTTTTCTGATTTGATTAAAGATAACCCTACATATACGAAAGAATTTGCAAAACTGTTTAATGATAGTTTTACATTAAAAACAAATTCCATTCTGGGAACATTATCTGATCCTGTAGAAAATGAATATGATTTAATTCTAACTAACCCCCCATATGTTACGAGTGGAAGCGGTAATTTAAAGGATGAAATCAAAAAAGACGGCGATTTAATCAATTACTATAAAGTAAATGCCATGGGGGTAGAAGGGCTTTTTATGGAGTGGGTAATACGTGCCCTTAAACCAGGAGGGAAGGCATTTGTAGTTATTCCAGACGGAATCTTAAATCGTCAAAACGATAGAAATTTAAGAGAGTTTATTTTAGACGAGTGTTATATTGATGGAATAATTTCTTTGCCGTTAAATACCTTTTTTACAACTAATAAAAAGACATACATTTTAGCTATTACAAAAAAAATTGATAAAAAAGATTTTCAAAAAGATCCAATATTTACGTATTTAGTAAGCGAGATAGGGGAATCGAGAAATATTTACCGCTTTGATATTGATCAGAATGATCTGCAGGAAGCTGTTGCTTTGTACTCATTTTTTAAAGGAAATAAAAAGGGGTTTGAAAAAATTAATACTGACAAAAGATGTAAATTGCAACCTCTAAGTAAATTTACTGATAATATTGAAGAAAGTTGGATAATTGATAATTGGTGGACAGAAAAAGAAAAAATTGAAATTGGTATAAGAGAAAAGAAAGAAAAGGTAACGCTTTTAGAGTTTGCTTCAATAATCAGTGATGTTGGAAATTCAATTAAAGAATTTCAAGATGAAATAAAGGAAATTTCAGAAAAAAAAAAGACTAAAATAAATAATAAACCTTTTTTGCTCAAAGAATTATTTGATATTGAAAAAGGCCTCTCAAAATACACAAAGAAATATGGGGATAAAAATAAGGGTAAATTCGCAGTTTATTCTGCTTCTAATAATGCCCCATTAACACATATTAATGCTTATGACTTTGATGGCGAATTTCTTACTTGGGCAACGAACGGTTTTGCTGGGTATATAAAAATAATTTCAGGAAAATTTTCAATAAATGGTGATAGAGGACTGTTAAAACCAAAAAAAGATAATATCAATATAAAATATGTTAAGCATAAGCTAGAACCTATTTTAAGAAATTTGGCAAAAGGTCGTAAGGGAGAAAATGGCGAGGATGAATTTACAAAAGTTTATCCTTCGATGTTGGCTGATATTGAAATTGATTTTCCTGTTGATACGTATGGTGAAATTGATATAATTTCTCAAAATCAAATAGTTGAAAAGCTAGTATTTGTAGAGGAAACAAAAGCACGGATCGAAGAATATAAGAAAAAAATTAATGATTTAAATATAGAAATAAAAGCTCCTTCAGGAAACAATAAGACAGAACGCATCAAAGATATATTTGATATTGAAAAAGGAAAATCAAAATATACAAATAAATATATACAAAATAATGGAGGCCAATATCCTCTTTATTCCTCGCAAACTGTTGACGAAGGAATAATAGGAAATATAAATACATATGATTATGATTGTAATTGTATAACCTGGACAACTGACGGCGTGCATGCAGGGACAGTTTTTTTAAGGAGAAATAAATTTAGCATGACTACGCATTGTGGTGCGTTGATCCCTAAAAAATCTATAAAAAATATTTCTTTAGATTTTGTTTATTCTTTTTTAAAAGAAAATCTTAAGCAATATGCGCGTGGAGAGCAAAACAAAAGAATTACGGTAAATATTATTAAAGATATAAAAATTGTAATTCCGATTGATAAAAATGGTAATTACGATTTAGATGAACAAAAAGAAATAGCCGAAAAATATAAAAAAATTGAGGGCATTAAAAATTCAATTAATTTTGAACTTGACAGAATTTCCGAAATAGAAATTGATTTTTAAGTGTCTTTTTTTATATAAAAATAAGCTTATTAATTCTAAACTAAAACTATGGAAATATTATTAAATCTTATAGTAAGTATAATTTCAGGAATAATCGCAGGGGGATTTACTTCCTACGCTGTTACTAACAGATATTTAAATATATCTAAAACAAAGGGCAAAAATTCCCCGGTAATTAATGGTCAAGCTGAAAAAAATCATTTTGGTGATAACTAAATGTTAGATAATACATCTAATACAAAGGGCAAAAATTCCCCGGTAATTAATGGTCAAGCTGAAAAAAATCATTTTGGTGATAATGTTTTTAATTATCCGAAAAACAAAAGTATTCAGATAAAAACTATAACGGAATTAATCATTCTAATAGGTGAAAAAGCAAATAATCAAGTAAGGGAGGATAGCGAAAAAGATTTAGTAATAAAATTGGATGATAGATTTCTAAAATATAGAGAAGATTTAAAAAATCGATACTCCGAACTTCTTGATGTGTATAGCCAAAGTTACACAGAGGCAATAAAGTATATTGAAAACATAGAAATTATATCCGACAAAATCGCACTTTTTTTAAGGGAGAAAAGCAGGGAGTGTCTTTCTGCAAATGGAGGTAATCCTTTATTGGGGCTAAAAGAGTTGGTTAAATATTTTGCAGATGAATTAGATAAAAATTTGTGTGATTGTGATCAATGTTACGATCATGTAGCTGTAGAATTTTATTTGTTCAAAGAGTTAATTAATTGTAATATTTTTCCAAATCCAATAGACAATTCCAATGAGAATAGATAAAAAAAATTTAGTAAGTGCAGAACAAGATCTGAAATTGTCTTCTGTTTACGTAGGATATTTAATTTTAAGAATTCTAAAGAAAAAGGAACGTGTAAGTATTTTTGATATTTATGCGGAAGTAAAAAGCAAAAACAATGTATTTAATTATTCCTCCACTATGCAAGCACTTATTTTTTTATATATAACTGGTTTAATTGATTTTAGTGAGCCATATGTTTATAAATTATCAAAATGATAAGAATAAAAAAACTTTTTTTTGAACCAAATAATTTTAGCACGCGAGTTATTGAGCCGATTGAATTTAAAAAAGGCCTCAATTTTGTTATTGGAGAAAAAGTTGATTCCGATAAAGTGACAGGAAAAAAAATGAATAGTGTCGGTAAATCATTGATGACAGAAATGATAAATTTTTGTCTATTAAAGGACTTAAAAGAAAGCAGAATTGATAAAATACCAGTTATCACTTTTAATGACGACATTTTTGTATGCTTAGAATTAGAAATTGAAACAACAGAGTATGTTAAAATAGTTACAATAAAAAGAACAAGAGATGAGAAGAAGGATATATTTATCATTGATGATCAATCAGAAAAAATTTTTAATACACTGCAAAGCGCAAAGGATTATTTGGAATATTTGTTTTATCCAGATTTAGAAAATCATCCTTCCTTGAGAAATATTTTATCAATTATTATACGTGACGAAAAAACAAATTACGATGATATTGTAAAGGCATTTCATGGTGTTAGAAATTATTCCTATTTAATTAAACCTCACTTGTATCTATTTAATTTTGATATTTCGAAAGCTGATGAATTAAATAAAAATTATGGAAAAATGGAACAAATAAAAAAAGTTATCACATCCATAAATAGTAGTTTTAAAATGGCTGGTACAGATAGCAAAAGAATAAAATCATATTTAAACGAACTTGAAGACAAGGTTAATAAGTTGGGCTCAGCAATAGATGATCTGAAGCCAAGCGAGGGGTCAAAACAAACCAATGATGATTTTAACAAATTATCTATTGAGCTAGATCGTGTATTAACAGAACTGAGTGCAAAAGATTATGCAATTCAAAGAATAAAAAATTTACCGAAAATCGAACAAATAAATTCTAACGATATTAAAATTATTTATAATCAATATAAGCTTGGCTTAGGTGATTTAGTGAAAAAGTCTATTGATCAGGTAATGGAATTTAAAAAACAAATTGATAGTTTTCAAAATAATTTAATGTCAAGAAAGCTAAAAAGCCTCCAAGAAGAAAGAATGCTTCTCGAGGATAGCCGGGCACATATAGACAGTAAATTATCAAAAATTTATCAAATTAATAATACGAAAGAAAAAATTGAAAATTTAAGAGAAGCAATTATTAATCATAGGGAGAAAAACAATGAGTTAGCAAATTTAAGTGAAAAATATAAGATTTTAGAAGAACAAAGAAATGAGAGAAAAAAAATTAAGAAGCAGAACAGGGAAATTTTAGACGATTTGGATTCTAAAATATTTGAATTATCAAATGTAATTAGTGACTTTGAAAACGACTTAAAAAATATTCATGAATTTATAGCTGGAAATAAAGAGTGTCATTTTAATATTGAAACAAAGGAGAGCGCAGAATATATTAATATCGATTATAGGGTGAATTTGGATGGTGGTTCGGGTGTTAATCGAACTCGTACCTTTATTTACGATGTATTGTTAATGCTCAATATACATACGTCAAAAAAACATCCTGGTTTTTTAATACATGATAATATTTTTGCTTCTGCCGGAACAGACGATATGGTAAAAGCATTTAATTATTTATACAAACAAGAGCTGTCGGGAAATAATTTTCAATATATTGTAACAGTAAATAAAGATGAATTTGATTCTGTTGTTAATGAATTTGATTTTGATTATAAAGACAAGGTTAGACTAACATTAACAAGACAAGATCAGTTATTAAAAACATCTTATAGAGAAGTATAGATTATTGTTCAATTTGGTTCGAACACTGTCCAAGGAAAGATTTTAGATTTGCGTGAGTGATGTGTAGAGAACCTACCCCATTCGACTATTAACAGGTCATTAAGGGCGTAGCAAACTAAAAAGTCAAAATTCAAGACTTGACCCCATGACTTTAGGGAAAAAGGTGTCTGACCCTTTTTCCTTTTCACCACTAGACTGAACACGACAAAACAGGACTGATAAGGTATACTGAAATTAAGTCAAAATTAAAGCAATTAATATGCTTACTTCAAAACCACAACAAATAAAAATAATCGTAGGAATTTTTGGTATCGTATTATTAGCGGGCATTACGATTCTTATAAGTAATGAAACAAAAATTGATACACAAATCCCTTTGTCTGACAAAATTCCAACTGTGGAAGAATTACAACAAGAAATGAGTCAGATTGCTCAGTACGAATTTGAACATGGTTGCGTGGAAAAGAACGAACGAGGCCAAGATGTTTTTTGTGGAGAATCAAAGAAAAAGGTGGATGTAGCCGAGGCTCGGTATAACGCTGCAGTAAAGGCATTAACAATGCCAGATGATGCAACCATGCGGGCTGATACAGATGCAATCAAGAAATTTATGGGTGACGCAAATTTCGTGGTGGAATATTCCCGTAGCCAATCCCCCGCAAACTTTAACGTAGGGATGCTAACAAAACTTTCGGATCAAGGTGATGAGCGTATTGATACACCCCAGGCATGGAAGCGGATAGTAAATATTTACAGAGCAACTAAAGAGATTGAAGAAACCTGCCAGGTCTATGAGTATGAAGTATATCCAAAGACTCACGATATTGTGGAGGTTCGCGTAGTTTACCCGGAGGACTATCAAGGTATATGCACAAAAGGCGATCTATTCTTACCTAAGGTTTCGGAAGCCCAAATAAAAGAGGTTGGAAAAACGTATCTTAAAAATCTTGGACTTGCGCAACCGCTTACAGTCACCCCCGTTGATGACATGAGTCGATGGCAATGGAAGTGGCAAGATGAAAAATACAAGCTTTCGGACGAACTCGTCGGCAGGTCGGCCGTCGATTCCAAACCTACCGTAAGATTATTTATCTCAAGCGCCGGAAAATTGCTTCAGTATAACAACACAGTCGCACTATTTGAGAACTAAATATGAATAAAAAAATCTCCAGTTCAATATACTGTGACTTTTGTTTGTAGTGTAAAAAGTTTAATGTTTAGATAGAAACATCTCTGTATCTATAAATTATTGTTCAATTTTGGTTCTAACACTGTCCACGATCCCGTGCAAATTTAAAGGCTCTCCTTTCGGAGAGCTTTTAAATTTGTGTGGGCGGTGTGCAGAGAATCCACCCTGATAATACGTTTTTATAAAATAGAATATTTAAACTAATATTTTAAACTTCAGCCGCACCGTCCGTGAAATATGATGGAGTGGGGCTTTCGCCCCTTCGATTCCTACCACCCGTGCCAAAAAGAAAAACAGTTCCGAGGGAACTGTTTTTCTTTTTGATTAGGCAGGACACCTTCTGGGTCGCATGCAAGGCCACGATATTGTTTTAAGTCCAGATGGCAGAAGATCGCCCTAAGGGGGCGGTTTTTTAATCTCCTCTCCAGGAAAATTTTATATTTTTTTTATGAAAATTTTATTTCTATGATTATTTTTAACGATCTTGTCAAAAATGGCTGATTTTTTTTATTTTTAGCGATAAAATCTATTGAATAAAAGATTAACATATGGTAAGGTGAGGCTATAAACATTATTAAAAAATAAATTACGATAGCGTGCTTGGCGTAAATTAATCGGATGAAAAAAATTATTGCAACTCTTTGTATTGTGTTCGGTGTCGGTGTATTTATGCCGAATATTGCCGAGGCGAGAAGTGGCTGTTGTTCTTGGCACGGCGGCGTTTGTGGATGCGGTTGTTGCGACGGGACGCCGTTGTCCGCAACGTGCGCTCCCTATTATCCTGAATGTTCTGGTGGGCATAGTTCTCCTTCATACAGTTCCCCGTCGTATAGTACGCCGACTTGCCCCTCAAATTCAACCTACAGCTATTTAAGCGATTCTTGTAAATGTAATTCGGGATATGTTACTAATAGCGGCGGTAGCGGGTGTATATCGGGAAGTTCATACTGCCAGAGTAAATACGGATATAATTCTCGATTTAACAGCTTGAGTAATACCTGCGAATGTAACTATAATTATATAATGAGCGGCGGTCAGTGTATTTCATATGATACTTATTGTCAAAATTTATACGGTTTTAATGCTAGACACAACTCTTTGAGTGACAAATGCGAATGCGGTTATGGATATGTTTTTGACGTAGGTATTCTGGACGATCTGATATGCGTCAGCGGTAGCACGTATTGCCACAATAAATATGGTTACCATTCCAACTTTGATAATTTATCCAAGGAGTGTGAGTGCGATCATGGATATCGTTTTGACGGCGACGAATGTGTGGATGACGGCGATACCGAAGTTGATTACGATGCTCTTTACCGGCTGCTTCAAGCGTCGAACAATAAGTGCGGATTAAACTCATATTCTACTACCGATAGTCAATGCGTTTGCGATACTGGGTATACTTGGGAGGATTATGCTGATCCCAAAAATTTTGATTGCGTTCAAAAAACCTGTCCGGATGGATATATTTTGGTGAGCAATGAATGTATTTCGCATACGAAGAATTGCGAGAAGTCTTTCGGAGTAAATGTTAGCGGCGTGAAAGGGGATAATAATAACTCGAGCTGTTCCTGTGTTGACGGTTATGAATGGAGCGCGGATCAGACAAAATGCGTCGAGAAAAAGGTGGAAGTTTTGGGTATTTCTAATGAAAATAGGATGGAAAAGATAAAATCTTTTATTGAGGAGGAAAGGAAAATGATAGCTAAGGCAGACAAAGCATTGACTGATCGCCTGACGGGAAAAATTTTATTGCAGGTCGAAGGCCGCGGCGAAGCCTGGTACGTGAATCCCAAAGACAAGAAGCGTTATTACCTGGCGGACGGAAGCGAGGCTTACAATATAATGAGGGATTTGGGTGTCGGAATAACCAATGAGAATTTGAGCAAGATGAGATCGGATAAGGATTTTGCCAAAAAGCACAGCGGTAAAATTTTTTTGCAAGTCGAAGACCGGGGTCAGGCTTATTACATCGATTTTGACGGTGATGCGCATTACCTAAAAGACGGCGGCGCGGCATACACTATTATGCGGGAGTTGGGACTTGGGATTGCGAATGATGATATTAGGAAAGTTGGGATTGCGGAGTAATGGTACGTGTCAATAAAATTTAATATGGACTTAAATCCTCAAAAAAGTTTACCAGCCGATAATCTATATAAGTTTATTGCTATTTTTGGGTTGGCTTTATTTGTAACCGCTTTTTTTATTCCGGATAGCTATAATAAAAAAATGTGGCAGTATAGGAATGAAGTAATGAGTGAAATGAAATTTAGAGAAGAATCGATCACTGGATCAATAAATAGTGCAGATAAATATATAAAAAATATTTCAGAAATAACTGAAAAATGTTATAAGGATTTAGCGGGCGGAGAAAACAAATATTTTGTTCAGGTGTATAATGAAAAAATGCAGTTTTGTAATGATCAACAGAAAAAAACCATTGAATTTTTTGATGATTATATAAGCACATTAGAAGAAGTGAAAAATGAGGGAGGCGAATATTATGAAGACGCATTTAGTAAGATGGATCAGTCTAGTCAGCGCTATAAAAAAGAATCAGAGTTGTTAACAAAAATTTGTTTGATTGCTGGTTTTTTCTTGATGTTGTTCGGTTTTATTGCATGGTACTTCAGAACGCAAAGATACCTTGATTGGATTTTAAGGGAAAGGGGTGAGAAATTTATAAGGAAAAATATGTTTGAAGTATGTGAAGATAAATTCTTTGAATGGTTGAGAAAAAAAATTAACAGGAAAAAATAATGTGGAATTTTGGGGATACTTCGATAAATTTTTTTCAGCAAGATCCTATTACCTAGAGAACAAGGTGGTAATTACCGAGCGTATATCGCATTTAATGAAACAGGTTAAATTATGAAGGTTATAAACGTTAACGGGTGCGTTAACGGATTTAAGTAGCTTTGACTTACTATAAAATCTCAAATATTAGCATCAACTTAGGGGTTACATTAAGTATTTCATCATGCTTAAAATGGAGACATTATATGAAAGAATTTCTGTATCAAATATTAGAAATTATAAAAATTGTCTATTCAAGGCAAAAATCCTTGACTACAATTCTGTTTTTTCTAATTGTGCATTTTTTGTCTCAGTTAGGTGTTTTTGGTTTATCTGATCAAATATTGGAAATTGTATATCGTATTAAACTTGAATACGGTCTTAATTTTTTTATTGAAATTTTAATTGATATATTAGTTTTATTTTTTGGAGGTAGCCAATTAGTTGTATTTACTGACTTCGTATTAATATTAATATTTTTATTTTTAATAAAATATCAAATTGACAAAAATTCGCTTCAAAATAATGATTTGGAGGATATAAAACTAACTAAAAAAAATACCGAAGAAATATTATTAGTTTTAGATGATATTAAAAATAAAAAGAATTTAAATGAAAGCGATCAAAAGATAATTTCAAAAGGCTTAAAAAAGATAATAAAGCGTTGCAGAAAATATGCAAGGAACGGTCAACCGAACAGAGTGATAGATATTCTGAATCAATTAAAGCACTTTATTTCTATCAATAATGAACAAGATGTATATATAGACTTTTTAACTCTTGAGGCAAAGGCCTATCAAGAGGCTGAAAAAATTGAAGAAGCAATAATTAAAAATAAAGAAATTATTAAAGAATTTTCAAAAGAAATTAGGCCATATTTATATTTAGCTGATATTTATTTGCAAGTAGATAATTATGATTCATTTGGTCGCTATTACAAAAAGGCCAAAGAGATAACTCCAGATCACCCTGTAATTTACAATTTAAAGTATGTAAAAAGATTAAAAACCGAAAAGAAAATAGAAATTCCAGATGATGAAATTTGGGGGGAAGATGGTACCTGGGAGAGAGCACATTGTTATTATATACATTCAATTTCATTACAACAGGATAAAGATAAAAGGGATAGCTATCTTGAGAAGGCCATAGAAACAGACTCTAGTTATATACATTACAAGATTCAAAAAGTTGGATTTAAAATTTTTGACTTATTAGCATTGAAAAATGAAAATAGTGATTTTGATTTTTTTTCTGAGGCAATTATATTACAGAAAGAGATTGAGAGTTTAGAGAATTATACAGTCAAAGATGATGTAGTTAAAAGAAAGTTAGAAATTGAACGTTTGAAAATGAATTTTTTCTTTTTACAACATCCGAATGCTGATGAGAATAAAATTCGTCAAAATTTAAAAACATTACTATCTTACATTTTGGGGTCATATTTTGATTCATATAACGACAATGTATTATGCGAGATTTTGGATGGCGCGCAATCTTTGCTGTCAAAAGATGTTATTGAAAATATATTGGTATATATAGAAAATTCCAGAAAAAAACCATCTAAGAATTTATTATTTATTTTGGCGGTAAATGGGATTACTTATTTTAATGATTATTCGAGGCTGAAAAAACTATGCAAAATTGGCAAAGCTTACGAGGAAAAGGAATTGCTTGAAGCAATCGAATCGGGCAATAAGCAAACAATAAAAGAGAAGATCAGTAAATTTGAAGATAATAAAAAAGTCAAAATTATAATAAGTATCAAGGAATTTGAATTTAAAATCGATTTAATTAATAGTTTTATTAATAAGATAGGAAATGATTGGAAATCTTTGTTGCATAGAGTGCAACTCGGATTGCTGTATGACAACAAAGAATATGATGCTGCAATTGAGGTAGTAAAAAAAATAAACATCAAGAAGGCTGATCCAATAATTTGTCGGTTAGCATTTGAAGTAGCAAAGTTCATTGGCATATATCCAAACATTGAGAGAGATACTCTACAGAGATTATTGATGTTGGGGGCTTATCCTCAAGAAGAATTTTCGTTTTTAGCAAATTTGGTTATCGCACAATATAATTTAGGGGAATTTCCGGACGCTTTATCAAATGGAAAAAAAGTTTTAGAAAATAAAGATAAGATTAGTCCCTCTGGCCAGAGTTATATATTATTTATTTGTTTGGATATTTTGTTATCTGACGGTAATGGAAACGATGCATTTAATTTATCCAAACAATATAGTGATGTAAAAAAAGATTTCCGCCTATATATAAAGGAATCTGAAATATATTTAGCAAAGAAATTAAAAAAAGAGTCAATTGAAGCTGCAGTTAATGCAATAAAAAGTGTTGAGAAGATTGATGATCAGTGTTTGGGTGCTGTTTCTTATCAGCTTATGATCATACAAAATATTTTTGATTTTGAGTTTGAACGACCTAAAATTATTAGTGATGGTGTTTTTGTAAAATTAGAAAAAATTGAAGATTGGTTTTTTATGGGAGAAGGAAGTCCTCTAAATGCAGTTCAGCTTAATAACAAAAATGATAGAAGGTACAAGGCTTTAATAAATGTAAAACTTGGAGATAAAATTGAATGGGCCGGAGACGATGGTAGGATGGTTAAAATAAAAAGAAAAGTAGAAGATATAAGAATAATCGAAGACTATATCGGATTTCAAGGTTTTAAACTTATGGAGAAAATGGGCAAAGCTGGAAGTCCTTATATGAAAATGATTGAAGTTGGTACTACACCTGAATCAATAAAAGAATCGATGTTGAAGTTTATGGGTAAAGAAAATGAATGTTATAAGATGTATGTCAATAATAAACTGCCTTTTAGTTTTTATATATCTTTGGTTGGTAATATAGGAGAAGCTTTTTCAAAAATAAGATTTAACAAAAAAGGATTTGTTAATATTAATTTTAGTCAGGAAGACATAAACAGTCAAAAGGAAAAAGCTATTATGGCAATTCAGGGAAGAAAAGTTTTTATAGATGGAACTTCATTATTTATGTTGTTAGAGTCCGGCAGCTATAAGAAAGTTTTATCTAATTTACCAGATTATTACGTTCCATTTTCAGCTATGTTGGAATACAAGAGGCTGATAGAAAAGTTTTCTAATGTACCTAAAAGAGGATCAATGCAAATTGGTATGAGAGGAAGTGATGTTCATTTTTCGCAATACGACCAAGAAAGCTCAGAAAAAATTAAGGAAGTATTGTGTGGATTTAATGATTATATTAATAAAAACGCAAAAATTTTTGGCGTTGCTGATAGTGAAAGAAATGAAAACGAAATTGAAAAAAGAATTTTACCATCAGTATCAGATGCTTGCATAAAAGCGCAACAAAAAGATGGCGATGTGATTGTGATGACTGAAGATTTTTCATATTTAACTTATAATTCCCGGCTAACAGGCAAAAATCAACCGATATATTTTTCTTTATGGGTTATAATTCGTGTTCTTCTTGATTCAAATAAGATTACCTGGGATGAATATTTGGAAACATTTCATTGGCTGACTGTTTATAGGGAAAGATTTCTACCAACAAGTGCCGAAGAAATTATCAAATGTATGTTTGTTGGTACTGAAAATAATCTAATTATAAATCCGAAGAACATTGATAAACTGAATTTAAACTTAATATGGTCCGAAGAATACGGAACAAATATAAATTCAGTTATAAATGTTGCCTCTGATGTTGTTTTGTATCTATTAAAGAATTTTAGTGTAACCGATAATCAATTAGAGATAATATTTCCTAAATTATATATACCAATATTGAATAAAAGAAATAAAATAGAGTGGGGGAATAAATTTTTATCAATTTGTAGATACAAGATTAATCATTCTGCTTTGATACATCAAGTAAATATAGATATACGATATAAAATTCTTGAAAATAGGGTATATGGGTATATTACCAAAAGAAAGGATTAACAATAATCTATGTATATGAAAAAAATATTTTCTAGAAAAAATTTGTTAATAGCAGGACTATTGATTGTGTTATTTACATCTGGTCGTTTGGCATATATTTATATTGACACTTTAAATGATTATTCTAATTTTTTACTTGCAATTATTACTTTAGTTCTTGTTATTATCACTGGTTTTTATGCTCATCAAACAAGGGAGATGGCCAAAATGACAGCATATCAAATGAAGTCTGATTTAAAAATGTCTGATATAAATCTGGTTAGTTGTTTTAACCGTAAATACGAAAATGGAGAGAGCGCTTTAACAAGAATTAAGAAGGGTCCTATCAGTATATTAATAAATCAAGATTATGACTTCTATCTTTCTTTTAAAATTTTTAATAAATCTTCTTGCAGTGGTAGCATAGAAAAACCTTTATTAGTATTAAGTATAAAAAATTCAGAATTTAGTTTTTTGCCTCAAGTAAAATTTTACAATTCTAAGACTGATTCAATTGTTGATAATGGAGCAACAGTATTTTTAAGAGGTGGTGATTTTCAGGTAGTTGATGTCAAATATACTAATGACCAAATGGGGAATGAATGGACCAGAAAGTTAATCGAGTTTATCAAATCAAGTAATGTGAAATCTGAAGAGATAGATTATTTTATTAAGTATAAAGATAATAACGGGTGTGAAAATATTAGACAATGCGTTCTGGAAACTTAATTAATAAAATACCGTTTATGGTAAAAATGGTTTTTTAGAATACCCCCGGGGCGGAGGAAAATTTGAAAAAGGTGATTGAAACAATATAGAAGTATAAGTAATTTTTATTGAGATATTTATTTGCCGTCGATAGAATAAAATTTTTTTCCCGCGCAAAATATCACATGATCCAAAACTTCAATGCCGGCGAGTTGCCCTTCGATAAACTCAGGACAGGCCCGGCATTTTTTAATCGCTTAGTCAGTTCAATATCCGATTCAGAGGGGGAGACATCGCCCGAGGGATGATTATGGAGAGCGATGATGCTTGAGGCCCGGCTCATGATAGCCGGCCGGAAAACCTCGTGCGGGTGGACGATGCTGGCAGTGAGAGTGCCGAGACTGACTAATTCCGTTTTGATTACGCCGTGCCGGGCGCTCAGGTAGATCGCGATAAAATGCTCTGTTGACATCGGCGGATTTTTTTCGTTTGAAACAGATGACAATGGAACACTTTTGTGATATTGTTATATATAATACGTTTAGTTTAAAATAAATGGAAAAAATCAATTTAGAAAAAATAGGGGAATTATCAGTGACAGACAGGGGCTTAGAGCAAGTACTTGAAGATATGGGAATTGAAGAAAGCGAAATCGATAAATTTCCCAAAGATGGCATGGTTTTGAATATAGGCAGCGGACTTTATCAAAAGTTCGAAGAAGAACTAAGGGGCAAAAGAGGTGATTTGAAGATCGTGTCGATTGACCCTACTCTCGGAATGGATTTCAAAGATTTGGCGAGTGGAGATTGGTATATAGAAAAGCTCGGTAATTCAATTGCCCAGTATAAAGAGAGGGGGCAGCCCAAAATGAAATGGGGCAAGGATATGACTGTAAAAAATCCTGATGAATTTCAAAGTAAGAGGTTGAAAAAGATAAAAGAGAGCGGTTCAAATAGCGTGGCGGCTTTAGCGCCGCAATTGCCTTTTGGGCCGGGATCTTTTGATATTATTATCGATTGTGTAGCTTCAATGCGTTATTTGAACGATGAAAAAAGCAGGGAAGAAAATTTAAGTTCAATCTGCGATTTATTGCGACCAGGGGGCTCGGCTTATATTACGAGTTTAAAGAAGAGCGAATTAAAGGTGCTTAGCCGTGATTTTCAGGTTAAATTTTTAAGAGAGTATGAAGGGGGTGGCATTGAATATTGTGATGTAAAAATCACTAAGGAAAAAATACAACCGGCAAAGAGATTCGGGGTTCCTGACATTCCCAGACCCGATGGGTATGATGATGCTGGGTGGCATGCTTATAACATGAGGATGTTAAAAGATTATAAAGAAATGATTTTTAAGGATTCTCCAGAAGCAGAGCATTACAAGTGGTTGAATAAAAGACCAGAAGATCCGTCGAAAGCGTATGAGAGATTTGGGTATAAAAAATATTATCATACGCTCGAGCATTATTTGCCGGCAAAACAGGGAGGGGAAAGAAATAAGTCAATTAATTTTGAATGGGATTGGCCAGAGAAAAATTTATTTGGTGGTTTGGATGGTTTTTTTGAAAAAGGGGCAAAGATATTGGATCTTGGATCCGGGTTGGGTAAAGTAACTGAAGAAATTAATAATAAATACAAAGAGAAAAATATTAGCTGCGTAGGCCTTGACCACAGGTTAGCCTATCAGCAACCAGACGAAAAAATATCTAATTTGGTGTCAGGCGATTTTGGCGCGCTTTCTTTTAAAACCGATAGTTTTAATCGTCTTTTGAGCGTGGAATCTTTTCCGGCGTTTTTGCCGTCTACGCTAAAAAAGATTGAAGAATATTTTCAGGAAATTACAAGGGTTTCGCGGATCGGAACCATCTGGCGAGGAACCTTTTCAGAGGAAGAAGATATAGAAAACAAGGAAGTAAATTTTGATCAACTTAAAAAACTTTTCGGTAAATACGGATGGGAACTGGTTGTGAGTAATAATAGTTTTGTTGCCCTGCTTCAAAATAAAAAATAAAGTTAAGGGTGGCTAAATGCGATTACTGGTTCGAACGCCGCCCGCCCCGTGTTCGTAAAAATACAGCCAACGTTAGCTGTATTTTTTGATTGAAAGGTTGCGGAATTGAATTGAAAAGACTATAATTAAGAATATACAAGAAATTAATTAAAATTATTTATGAAAAAGGGGTTATTGGTAATTAATAAAATTTTTGTCTATTTTTTGTCGGTTTTATTAATTTTTTTGTCATTTTTAGTTTATGTAATGTTTGCGGTGCCAAAGTTATTATGGCTTGGCTGCATGTCGGGGCGGACATTTAATGATAATTTCGGCAGTGGCATGGTAAAATTTTTTGATTTCAATTATATAACTTTTTTTCTAATGCCGTTCTTGCCAATATTGGGGGTGATATTGCTTTTCTCGATATTTGTTTGGATATTCTATCGTAAGGATAAGAAAGCGGGAAGAGCGGGATTCATAAATACCGTATTATCTATTCTTCTGGCCTTTGTAATTTTTTATCTTCCCATGAAAGCCTCTGTAATGGAACATGATATAAGGTTTTTACGGCAACAGCAGATTGATGAAATGTATGACGATAATATGGTTAAAGTTACCCCCAGACTGGAAAAAGAAGTCCAGAAAATATACCAGTCGCTCTATTATGAGGGTGTTTTGGAATGGAGAACCAATCCTATGGCCGTAGCCGATTATGAACTTGAGAAAGGCGATTTAAAGTATTTGAGCATGGGAGCTTTTGACAGGCTGACTTTGATTGCATCCAGCAGTGATGAAGATACCGGTTTTTCTCAGGCTACGGTGCTCTTGGAAAATAAAAAGAACAATGCGGAAATTTATCTTGTTTCTTATTGGGATTCGGACGGACAGGTTTGGACGGTGCGGGGTTATAAAAAAATAGAACAAAACAAATACAAGAATAAAGATCTGGGAGTCAGTTTCCCGTATCTCGATAATTTTTCTATCGAAGAAATTGACTCGCAAAACCGCATCATGATAACGCCGCTTGAAGTTGCAAATCAAGACCCATCAGGTAGAATTTTTTCATCGCTAAGAATTGAAAGAATAACTCAGGAAGAATATGAAAGAGTAATGAATGATATCGAACAAAAGACAACTGACAAAGAGATGTATCCTGTCTATTCTCAGCACGAAATACTTGTAGACGAAAAACCGGCCCTGCTAATCAAGATTAGCGACCCGTTTTCCGGCGGTATCGGTAATAATATATACGTAGAGAATCAAGGTTATATTGTTAATATTTTTTATTTTTCTGACACACCATTTGAAAAGCTATATAAAAATATCGTTGATGATATTGTTTTGCTGTAAAAAAAATAAAAATTTATGTTTAAAAAAATAAAAAACAAAATATCTCTCCCGGTGTTTTTCGGTCTCATTACGGCGCTGCTTGATTTGGGGCTTTGGGTTTGGTTTGTTGCTTACGGGTTATTGAATTATCGTCCAGGAATATTTGAAGAAGGGCTTTTGGGCTTGATGATACTTCATATGCCGTCCTCAATTCTTTTGCCTACCTTAGGGAGTTTTATTTTGTCGCCTTTTTTAACGAGCGATTCCATAGTCCCGCAGACTATTTTTCTTTTTATCGTTGGCATCTTGCAGTATTTTTTTATCGGCTATTTGCTGGGCCGTTTAGTTTTGTTTTTTAAGAAAAAGATTAATAAGCGAAAGGAGTTTAAGAAACAAGATGTTGATAAAAAATTATCATGAAAAAACTTATAACATTAAATCTATCTACCACTATAATCGGATTTCTTTTATTTTTGAATGTCGACAATCTTTTAGCTTATACTTGGAATTGGGCTCCAGTTTTTGCTTTGTTTCCTGTATTGGCGGGAGCACTGGCGGTTCTTTTGCAAGACGAAGACAGGAGCTACAAGTATCTGCCTAAATTAATTGCGAGTGCTTTCGTTTTCAGTTTAGCGACTATATTTTTAGTAAAACTCTTTGTCTATTTTGGTGACAATGTAAATGCTCCGATATTTGATTATTTCAATCCGTTCAAAGACTTTGACGAGATGGTGGGGCATCTCGGTTTAGCGGGCATTTATTTTTCTGGTGGGCTTATCGGGCTCGTGGTCAGGGGGGTAAATCTGGTATTTTTCCCAGAAAGAAAATTCAAAATCAATTTGGAAATATCGTTTCTAAAATCATTTGCCCTAGGAGCGTTTTTTTTGCTGGCTGCTAATTTTTATTTTGTTTTTGCGATCGGTTTTCCTCGTCATGGACGCTGGAAACTGGAATTGCCGGTTACCAGCCTTTTCTTGGCTCTTTATCTGGTATTGTTTTTTTCTTACGCAAAAAGCCAAATTAAAGATTCAAAATACAATTATTTTATCTGGGTGTATAATCTGCTTTTTTCACTCGTGTTTTTATCCAACGCCGAAGCGGTCAGAGTATTTTTTCAAGACGAAATGTATTTGTATTTTAGTTATATTGCGGTTGCTCCCTATGTCGTGATCCTGGGACTCGGGCTTCTTGGTTTTATCGCTCTATCTTTTTTATTTAAAAATATATTCAGAAGACCTAAGGGTAAAACTATTTTTAAAGTATCACTGATAGCCCTTCTTCTTGTTTTGATATCGGCATTTTTAATAAGGGATAAAATCAAAGCCGCCTACATCATAAAGGAAATCAGAAAAGCCAATTATTGCCAGATTGATTCGGATTGCCAGGACGCTTTTGCGGGCACGGGCGGCCAGTGCCCGTTCGGGTGCCATGCCTTCGTTAACAAGGATGAAGCGGAGAGAATCGGGGGGCTCGTCGATTCATTTGACTCAACCTGTGTTTACAGTTGCATGAAATGTCCGACCACCAGGTGTGATAACGGCATATGCACCGCTGTCTGCGATGAGCGAAGAAGTAGGCAGGGTTATTTTAAAGACGCTTTAAGCGGTCTTGAAATTAATTACCCGCCAGCGTGGTCTGAAAATGTAAATATCAGACACGTAGAGGACGAGGATAAAAAAAGTTTACAGTTTGATCATGTTAACGGCGGTGATATAAAGTTTTTATTTTCGCTTTCTTTTTATCCGCGTTCTTTCGGGCTTGATAAAATTTATAGCCAGGACAACCAACGGCCGATATACCAGACCGATGATTACATAATCACCGTGGCAGAGGGCGAGATGCCGTCTAGGGAAGACTACGGTTTGATATATTACGGTATAGACGAAGTTTTAGCTGATCTAAAAATGGATGATAAAAGTTTCAGGCCGATTGAAGCGGGCGAAAATATTTATTGGCAATACAAGGACGATGAATATGGCTTTACCATGGATTATCCGTCAAATTTGAAAGTGAGAATAATAAATGATGATATAAGAAAATATTCGGAAAGAATGGGTGGCGGAGAAGAGTTGATCGATAAGGTTGTTACTTTTGTTGTGCCAAACGGAGGACCAGGTTTAGCCTCAATTAGTATATTAGACAATCCCGATGTTAACACTTTGGATGAATGGTTCGTCAAAAAGAATGAACAGCTAGCTAAAATGTATGAAGACGGGGGCGGACATTATCTGCGGACGGTAGTTGATGACAGAATAGATATCGATGGCAATGAGGCAATAGTTGTATATCAGGAGAGCGACACGGAAGCGTACGAGTATGAAAAAACAGCGGCGTTTTTTAAAGACGGTAAATTATTTACCATCTACGCTCGCTGTGAAGATTGTTCCAAATGGTGGAATGCCTTCAAGTCTGTTTCTTTGGAGTAAAGATTTTCAAGGCAACCAAATACCCGATCAAAGCTCCAACGGTGTTTAAAAATATATCGTCAATATCAAAAGAGCCGAGATGAAGAAATATTTGTAATAATTCCAGTAGAAGCGAGAAAGTTGCGGAGGCGATTAAGATGTTTTTGGCAGAGTTGATTTTGGACAAAAGCACAGGAAGCAAAAAACCAAACGGGATAAAAAACAAAATATTCCCCAGAAGATTTTTAAAGGCGATGTGCGGTAATGGATTGCCATGTAAATAAAAAATGATGGTTTTGAATGGGATTATGTTTACTGAATGGGCGTAGTTTATATCATCGCCGGTTATGATCATTAAAACAGCTGGCAGGGGGAGCTTGAAAAATATCAGTTTTATTAAAACCAAAAAATAGATAATAAATGTTATCCAGAAAACGGTTTTGAGTTTTTGATTGATACTGGTTTTGTCCATTGGTTTTCTCTTATTTTTTATGATAGCATTTTTTCGGATGTAGTTATATGGCATAACTTTAATTAAGGCGCTAAAAATGTTATAATAAAGGCATAATATCATTTTAAACTAAATCTATGAAACACTTTAAAACTATAACAAGCATTATGGTTTTGTCTTTAATGCTTGTCCCATTTTTATCTTTTGCTCAGGGAAATCAAAGCGGACAGAAAGGAGTCCAAGAAGCTGGTACTGGGATTGAAAATCCCGAGCTCGAAGAAGCTGGACAGGGAATTGGTCAAGGACTGGAAGCCCAGAACGCCACCAGTTTACAAAACCAGGGAGAAGAACAGCAGAATCAAGTTGAATTGCAACAGAACGCCCAGGCTGGTAAAAAATCAATTAACGGGAATGGCAAGGGAGGCCAGCTCAATGATAGGGCTGCTCAAAGACGAAGCAGGGTGGCCAATGCTGTTGAACAGATGCTTCAAGTGGCGGAACGTAACCATGGCGTCGGGCAGCAAATCAGGACCATCGCCCAGAATCAAGATCAGAACCAAAAGGAAATAGAAACAACATTGGAACATGCAAAGAATAACAGGGGAAATGCGGTATGGAGGTTTTTCTTTGGTCCGAACAAATATATCTATATGGCAGAGAACAAATTGGCAGCTCACGCGGAAAAACTGGAAGAACTAAAAGAATTGGCCTCTCAAATAACGAATGAAGCTGATGCGGAAATTTTGGATGAACAGATTGAAATCATGGAGCAGGCCAAGACGGAGTTAGCGGGAGAAATCAAGGAAGAAGGCAGGGGGTTCGGTCTGTTCGGCTGGTTGAATAAATTGCTGTCGAAATAAATTTCAGATACATGAAAAAAGCAATACAAATTTTATTGATCATTATCCTGGTTTCGGTTATTTCTATGATTGTTGTATTTGTTTTTAATCCTTTCGACTTAAGGACAAAGTTTATCAGCAGCATGATTAATAGTTATTTAAGCGGTACGATTGAGAATTATTCTCCGCTTGACAGTAATTCAGGCGGTGGCACTGTTATAGAAAACAACGAATCATCCGCAGATAAACACCCCTTGTTGAACGAAGAGCAGGAAAAAACCTTGGAAAACTATGGCGTGGATGTTAGTCAGCTGCCTTCAAGCATCACGCCTGGAATGGGAGAGTGTTTCATTGAAAAGCTGGGGCAAAAAAGAGCGGATGAGATTGTCGGTGGGGCCACGCCCAGTGCAATGGAGATATTTAAGACAAGAAGCTGTTTGGGGCAGTAATGCTATGATAATAAATTAAGTTCAAGCCTGCATTGAAATAAGCCGCAATTGACTGGTTTATCAAAGATTCCTGGCGCCCCTGAGCGTTCAATGTGTTCAGGGGTTTTATTCTGTCTGAACGCGACCCGGGGGAACGAAGAGGACGAGGCGGAATTTTTAAACCGCAGAACGCGCAACGCTTGTGCGCGGGCCTTCGCCCGAACTAAAACAAAATAGCTGTAATCGTGAATTATATTAATTTTTAGTGTTTTTTAAAAAAGGAGGATTTCTGCTATAATTAAGTTATCGTTTATTAAATAAAACAATATTTATGCCGGAAGAAATAAAATCGGAAATTAATAATGAAGGCGCCGGTTGGCCGCATAACCCCGGCCGATCGTACGTCCGGAAAATGATCGTGTTATTATTCCTGGCGCTTTCGATCGGCGCCGGCGCGGCTTATTATACGAGCCGGCCGAAACCGTCCGTGCCCGCGCCCGATACTTCCGTCGCTCCGGCGGACGAGGGCGGTTACGCAACGGCCGGAGAAGATGCGCTCCCGAAAGAGGGATCCGTTCCGTTCGTATTTTCCCTGGTCAAACCGGTGTTCGCGCTATCGGATGATGCCGGGACGGCGGCGGTCATACCGTCCCTGCCCGCGTATAAACCGACGGCGGATGAACTTAAGAACCTGGACGATTTCAAGCGGGAATTTTCGGAGAGCGAACTTGAAGCCCTCTCCGCCGCCGGTTTTTTTCTCTCCGACGAAGATATGGTCGGGGAGCAAAGATCGGGGAATGACGATTTCGCCGATATTTACGAGGCTTTTAGCGGCAGCTCGAACAAGTATTACCGGCAGGCCGATAACGCTCTTTTTATAACGAGCGACGTAGCGCTCCATCTTTACCACATATTGGTCGACCGCAGTTTCCAGAAGATCGAAGAGATAAAATTTCAGCCGATGCTCAAGGAAATAACCAGGGCTCTTTTCGAGGATTCGCTCCGTAATTACGAAACAGCGTCCGATCCGGCGCTCAAAGACAGTTATGGGCGCTTGGCCGTTTTTTATCTCGTGCCCTTGGTCGTCCTGGACGCGGCCGATCGCGGCCGGACCGAATTAAAACCGGAGGATTTCGATACTTACGCGCAATTTCTCGCCGCCAAAGAGGCGAGGGACGAGGAGATCAGCCGGGCCGGGCTGGATTTTTCCCTGGATGAACCGCGCTACAACGGCCGCGAGCTTGGCGGCGATATCTTTTCTCCGGCGCAAGCCGAGCTTGAACTGATCCGCGAGGCGAAGGGTCTCGCCCCGTCGCCACTTTTCACGCCTTACCGGCCGTATCTTCAAAACGATTATTCCCAGTTCAAGCCGCGGTCCCATTATACCAAAAACGACGCGCTCAAAAGCTATTTCATCGCCATGATGTGGTACGGCCGGATGGGCTTTTCCCTCGATTCCCCCGAACTTACCCGGGACGCGATCATGATCACCGGCCAGGTGAACAGCCTTAAGGCCGGCGGCCGGGCCGTGGCCGAAATCTACGCCGACATGGCGGGCGCGATCGAATTCTTCGTGGGCCAGGTCGATGACCTGACGCCTTACGAATACACCGGTCTTATCCGGGAGGTTTACGGCGAGACCGTGGCAGCGGAGCGTCTGGCCGACGATAGCGCCCTGCGCGCCTTCATAGGCGCCGCCATAGAAAAATTGCCCAGGCCGCGGATAGTTTCCGAGGCGGTCGATCTTTACGACAACGGGGGAGAACGGGACGCGCTTTTGCGGCAATTGATGCAGTTCCGCTTCATGGGCCAGCGTTTCACGCCCGACGCTTATATATTGAATCAGCTGACCCAGGGAGTGGGAGCGCCCGATCCGGAAACGGGCCAGAACCTCCCCTCCATGACGACCGCCCTGATGCCCGTAAATATCATAGCTCCGGGCAACGCGACGGTCGGGAAATACGTCGACGTCTGGGTGGCGGCCGAGGCGTCCGCTTCCGATCGGATCATAGCGAAGAAGACCCGGGAATTAAGGGAGGAATTCGCGGCTTTTGATGAAGCGGTCTGGACCCAGAATATCTATTGGAGCTGGCTCGATTCCTACCGCTCCCTCCTTTCCGGCTACGGCCCCGGCTATCCGTATTTCATGACGACCGGCGAGTGGCAGAAGAAGAATCTGGGCACGGTTCTCGGTTCCTATGCCGAGCTCAAGCACGATACCCTCCTTTACGCCAAGCAGTCGTACGCCGAAAGAGGCGGCGGCGGCGATAATCCGTCCAAGCTTCCGCCCGTACCGAAGGGTTACGTCGAGGCCGATCCGGCGTTCTGGTCGCGGATCAAGGCATTGGCCAGGATGACGGACAATGGATTAACGGAACGGGGGCTCATGCCGGAATATTTCGGCGTCCGGTATAAGACTTTTGCCGATATCTGCGGATTCTTCGCCGGCCTGGCCGAAAAAGAGCTTAAGGACGAAGTGATCAGCGAAGAAGATTTCGAGAAATTAAGGGTAAGCGGTTTCATCTTCGAAGACCTGGCCGCGCCCCTGCCTGGGGAAGAACTTTCCGACAAAGAGCGCCGGGCCGGCATTATCGCCGATATCCATACGGACGCGGTTTCCGGCCGGATCCTCTACGAAGCCACCGGCAAGCCCTATATAATCTACGCGGCCGTAGAGGATGCCAACGGCGCGCGCCTGACCCGCGGAGCCGTTTTCAACCACTACGAACTGACGGGACCATTGACCGAACGCTACGCTGACGAAGACTGGCAGGAGAGGGTTTACGACGGGAAGGGAGATCTGCCGGCCGCGGACGCCTGGAGCCGTGAGCTCATGAAATAAAGATGGATAAAAAGACGGTTCTAATTTTCATTTTGATATTAGCCGGCCTGGCAACAGCGGGCCTGTTCCGCTCTTCTTATACGGTTGACGACAGCGCCGGAGCGGAGGGAACGCACCGGGCCGCGCCTTATGACCGGGAATTCTACGATACCGTCTATAGTTTTAAAAAGAAGACGGCCGATCTTGGCGGCCGGTCCGCTCTGGCCGGAGTGGTGCCGCACCATCTTCTGGCCGGCGACCTGATCGCCGAATTTTATTCCAATCTGGCCGGGGAAGAACCGGATCTTGTCGTATTGATCGGGCCGAACCATTACGGCGCGGGCGAAAGCGTGTTTATCAGTTCGGATTACGGTTGGGACACGCCTTTCGGAACGCTAAAATGCGACCGGTCGGCTTTAGCCGAACTTAAGGAGGCTTTGGGGGCGGGGATCGATCCGGAGGCAGTGAACGCCGACCACTCGATGACAAGCCAGGCCGGATTCATAAAAAAGACCTTTCCCAAGGCTGGATTCGTGCCCATAATGCTTAAATCGGAGGTCAAAGCGGATGAGGCCGCCCGTTTGGCCGCCGCGCTCGAGTCGCTCGCGCGTAAACGGAAGACGTTCGTGATCGCGAGCATAGATTTTTCCCATTATCAGGACGGCCCAACCGCCGCCGCCCATGACCGGGCCGCGATCGCCGCGCTCGCCGAAGCGGATTTCGGCGCCGTTTACGCTCTCGATATCGATTCGCCGCCCTCGCTTTACGCTCTCATGAAATACGGCGAGCTTAAGGGGGCGGAATTCACCCTTCTTAATAATTCGAATTCAGCCCGGCTCGCGGGCAAAGAGGATATCGACAGTACCACGAGCTATGTCACTGGTTATTTCCTCGCGCCGATTCAGGAATTAACCGGAAAATTTTTTAATTAAAGCGGGAACACGAAGTTTCGTGTTCCTACGGCTGGATATAAAATTTTGGACTGTGTGAAAAAAACAGCCCCGTACTTCCGGGACTGTTTTTGTGTAGCGTAAATAAGAGAGTATTTCAGGTCCTGGAACTGATCGCCCACAGGCCGTCAAAAATATTTTTGAGGCTTTGAGAGAAGGTCCTGCTCGTGACGATAAAACCGAGGCCCTCTTCTTCCGGGGTGATGATCGCGACCTTATTGTCGTAAATGAATATCATGCCCGGCACCGCGAGTCCGTCCGGCAGGAATCTGACCTCGCGGAGGTCCTTTTGCTGGTTTTCCAGCCAGCCTTTTTTAAACTCGTCTTTCCGCGGGCGCAAACACCGGGAAAAGATCTTTTTTTCAACGCGCCGCGAAGTAAAAGTGATCCGGCCGTTCGAGGCCTTGCGCAGATCAGCGTGGGAACCGATCGAGCGGACGATCTTTTCGCGGCATTCAAGCTCTTCCTGGGCGATCTGCTGGACGCCTTCCGAACCCTCGAACAGGCGCAGGTTTATGTGGCGTTCCGTGGACGAAAGTTTCCGGATATCGGGCAGATATTTTTCCAATAAGGCCAATTTGCCCTCTATGACGCCTTTGAGGCGGTCGGCGTTTTCGGCGGCGTAACGCGTGATCTTCCTGCTCTGGTATTTGCTGGCCAATCCGAGGTTGACCAGGTTCCGCAGGTGGTGATAAGTAGTGGTCCGCGGCAGTCCGGCCCGCTGGGCCACGTTGGCGGCCGTAGCGTCGCCGAGTTTGAGGAGCGCGAGATAGGTTTTGCGGCTTTTCTCGTCCAGTCCGACGCTCCCCAGGGCTTTGTTTATAGACATATTTTTGTGCTTTATTGCTTTATTATATCATCCCGGGCCGCGACTGTCCACTTTTTTGGTCAACATCGGGGGATAATTAAGCGGAAATTTTCTTTTAATATCGGGCATTTTATCAATAATGAATATTTTTTCTGATTTTGTTTATTTTTTTCCGGCAAATTTTTTTGACATGGGCTATACTCAGAATTACCGATAAAGCACTTTGAAAACCCAGCACTTAACCCAAACGAAAGGGAGGACGGATATGAAGGGACCGCATAGTATAGTGGGCAACTGGGATCCGACCATCCGGAGAATTTGCCTCCGCTGCGGGTCAGCGGCCAAGGTGGAGATCGTCGTCGGCGGCAAGTACCAGATGAAATGCGCAAACGGACACCGGTTCATCGCTTCGCCGGGCCGGCTCGAGACCTGGGTGGGACGGAGGGACACGATGATAGATTATTTCCAGCGGAGGAAGCAATGGGCCAGGGATTTGCTCGCCGCGAACGGTCTTAAGCAGCCGGGAGACAGTCTTTTAGGGGAGTTTGAGGGCGCCCGGTACGAGGTAAAGATCGGCCCGCGGCAGGGAGTACGGATCCGTGAATTATAAACAACCCAGGATGAAAGGAGGGGATTGACCAGGAGAACCAGAGGCAACGAGGGAACCATGACCACCACCACAACCACAACCAAGGAGGGAACCATGAGGAAGAACAACGACAGAACCACTGTCCTTATCTCTTACAACCGGGTGGAGGGGTTTGAGTCCGGCTGGCACGGCCAGAAAAGGCTCTTTGTTTGCGCCAACGATGCCGGCCGGGGGAGCAACACCGGCGAGGGTTGGAGCGATAACGAGCGCGCGGGGAGTGTCATGCACAGTATCTCGGGACAGTATTACCACGGAGCGGTGCCGGTGAAGAGCGTGAAGGAGTACTTCGTCTATGCCGGGCTCTACGCCTTTGAGCAGGCGATTCATATCGCCAGGTCGCTACGGAAGGCGAGCGGCAAACCGACTACCTTAGTAGCCTGCCACTGCCGGTCAGCCCAGAAGGTGGATATGCTTCGCCTTACCGGGATCAGGATCATCTGGAGCGAGTGCGGCGGCAGTCGGACCATGGGGGAGCTGGGGAAAAAGGCGATCGCTTAACGCATAGTAAGGGGCGGACAATCCTGCCCCTCTTTTTTTTCGGGTTCCGCAGGCCCCTGTCGGCATTAATACCATATTAATTTTTATATTGCATAGTTAAATTGGGCGAATTCGCCAATGAATCATCGGGAAAAATAAAAACTGCTCATTTTGAAGAGGAGCGGAAGCTCCAGTGCAACGTTCTTTGCAAATCAAATAAAAGGGGGAATGATGGACGTGCAAAAAAACATAAGTATGGGTTGGCTTACCGTGAATCGGGCGTGTGAGAACAGATGCAGCTGGTGCTATGCCCAGGGGGCAGGATTCGATCCGGCATCATCAATGTCAAGAGAAAAGGCGGAGTCGCTGGTTAACTTTATGGCTGATTTGGGGATAAAAACCGTTTCTCTCATTGGGGGAGAGCCGAACCTGTATCGGGATCTATTTTACGTTCTTGATCTGATATCGCAAAACGGCATGGGAATTATGATCACTAGTAATGGCCGGAGGTTCTCGGATATACGTTTTTCCAGGAAAATGGCCAAGTATAAATTCCAAAATATCAGCATTTCCTTAAAAGGAATAGATCGGGAACAATATATGCGGCAGACGAATGCCGACGGCTTCGACGACGTGTGCCAAGGGATAAAGAATCTCGCGGCAGAAGGATTGTCTCCCAGCCTTTTTTTTACCTTCGGCAGAACCGCTCTTGGTCATATCGATAAGACTCTTGAATTTCTCTCCTCTTTGGAGGCGAATTCTATCGCCATGAACTTCGCTAATCCCGTCATTATAGACGGTAAAGCGCGTGACATGGACGCGCCTGACCCTGTTCAGATCGCGGACGCGTATACCCGGATCATCAGGAAAATTCCCAGTATCGATAAGGATATGTTTCTGGCGCCCTCAATACCTCTCTGCTTGCTGGATCCCGACATTAAAGCGATAGCCATAAAAAGAAAAATGCTTACCGGGACCTGCTATGCCAGAGTCGGATCGGGATTGATATTTTCTCCCGAGGGCGAGGTCATACCATGCCATCAATTCACTGATTATGCTTTGGGAAGTTATGGCGCGGATTTTACCGATATCGGCTCGTTCAAAGCGTTCTGGTACGGAGACAAATGCCTGAATTTCAGGCGAATGATGAATAATTATCCGTCTGCCGACTGCATTGAGTGCGCGGATTGGGTAAATTGCTTCGGGGGCTGTCCAATAAAATGGTTCTATTTCCATCCACAGCGATATATTAAGAAAGGAGTAACCGCATGATTAACCGCAATCAAGACATCAAAGGATCATCGGGCCAATCGGACAATACTTCCAGTCTGGCCAGCAGACTGTTCGAGGAATGTTTCCTGGGGACCAATATTTCCTCGGTAGGACGCGCTATCGGCCAGGAATATCAAGTTTGCCAGTGCTGTTTCGACTCCGGCAGCCCACAAGGAGACTGCTGTCCGCTGTACTAGTCGCGGCAAATAATCGTGGCGGCTTGAGTCTCTGTGCCCCCGAAATATAACAAGCCGTCCATTGTCGCGGTAGTATTATTATCGCCGGTTGCATTTCAAATGCGTGCAACCGGCTTTTTTTAAAATTTAAACATTATTTTATTATAGCCCTGCCTGGGGTTATGTAAAAAACGCTAAAATAAAAATATAAAAAATATTTAATCACGGCAGGCATTTGTCAAAATTTGATTTTCTCTATACAATTAATTATGCGTAAAAGAAAAATAATAATTAAATTATAAACAGCATGAAAAAAATCTTTATAATCCCCCTTATTTCCGTCTTTTTCCTGTCGGCCTGCGCCCGGGATAAGGCAGCGCCGCAAAACGCGGTTTTAAGCGGCGAACAAGCCGTTTATGAGCAAACCTATAATATTTCGAAAAATTACGTCGCCCTGCGCTATCGAACCGATAATGTTTTAATAAACGCCGAACAATATCCGGATTATGAGGGCTGGAACAGTGAAATGACGGCGATCATAAAGGGATGGAAAAGCCTGGAAGAAAGCGCGGCCGTTTTGGAAAAATCTGCCGAAGAAATGGCGCGGGAAAAAACAGGGTTTAAATTCACGAGAGAAGCCCTGGCTTATGATAAAGAGGAGATATCCCGGATCGTTGACAAGGCGCCAATGGGGAAAAAAATAATGACCCTGGCCAAGCATCTCGGAGTCGACGCGAAAAGAGCCCAGCTGATCCTTAATCAGGATCAAGCCATGGTTTCGAGCGAGATCTGGGGCGGAGAAGGGGATACTTACGAAACCATGGAAAAAAGTGCGATCGTGGTCAAAGACGGCTGCAAGGTCGCGGGCTTCGTGGGGGGCGTCGTCTTAAGCGGCGGCACTTCGGCGATCATGGCCGGCTCGGTCTTAACAAAAGCGGCCGTCATAGTGAGCGGCGCGGATTTAGTCCTGGAAGTGACGGAGGACGGAGCTAATATCGCGCTGGGAAATGACAACAAGGTTTCGGCCATTGTCGGCGAAGCCAGAAAAGTAAGCGGACCTATCGCCACGGTCCTGACGATAACGGACATACCCAATAATCTTAGTTCCGGATTTGATAAATTCAACGCGGTTATGGCCGGTTTGGACCAATTCAGGAGCGCGGCCCAGGATGGCAATATCCTAGGTATCAATTTACCTGTCTATACGGGGGAAACAAAAGACAGTCCGATAAGCGTTGCCGTTATGAAACCAGAGGAAGTAGGGGAATGGCTAAAAGAAAACGGGAAAGAAACGCCGGGCGAATCAGTCGCGGAAGTGGAAAAGATTTTAGGAATTAATGATAAAATTGACCGAAAAGCCGAACAAGACGAAAAGTCCGCGCCACAGAAAGCGGAAGATAAAGAAGTAAAAGAAGAAGTAAAAACCGAGTCAACCCAGCCGAGAATGCCGTTTTCCGAGTTCAATGACCTTAGTGATGGGGGGGGTTAAAAACCATGGCTCAGGTGAAAAAATTATTCGACGAACCTGATTTCAGCACGACGGATAAAAACGGGCGTACCGTTTATGTTTATTTTGATCTGGTCGAATATTCCAGCGGCAACAGCGGCAGCGTGCGCTTTAGCTTCTATACTTTGGAGGACTATAAAAAAATCGCCGAATCCGCTTTCGGCTGGAACGAAGATTATCAGGAGACTTGGGATGCATCCGGCGGCGGTCTAACGGCTTTTACCGAAGTCAAGCCGGCCGATTTTTTCAAGAGCGCTTACGGGATTTAGAATTTCGGTTCTCTAAATATAATAAGAAAAAATATTATGAAGAAAAATATTTTTCTGGTTCTGACCGCTTTCCTGGCGATCATAATGAGCAGCGGTTGCGGACGTCCTGATGCCGCGAGGACACAGGCGCCGGCCGGGGAGCGGGCAGCGGGGGAGGCGGCGGCGGAATCGGCCATTGAAGCGCCGGACGAGTCCGGGCCGTATCTCGGCCAGACCGCGGCGGACCAGGCCGGCCGGCCGGGGAGCGGGCTCTGCGACTGGGTAGACAAATCGGACATTATCGTCAAGGTCAATTTCGCGCCCGGGGTCGAGAGGGATATCTCGTACGAGACCGGTTTTTTCTTCTCCCCGATCTTTTCTAATAGGCGCTTGGCCCGTTCCGGCTGCGATTACCGCACCGGTTTCTCCTTCGAGGAGATGAAGGGCAAGGGTCCGGCCGAGGTCGGCGCCATCGGCTATTCGGATGATCGGCGGCGGACAGTCGTTGGCGCCCCGGTGGCGGTCGTTTTCGACGAGGCCGGCGTTCCGGATATCGGCACGACGATCGAGATCACGATCACGGACTGACCGCGGGACGGAAGGATCGGAAGCGATAAGACAAGGAAACAAAAAAGATAATCCAGCTTAAATTATTTTCGACTATCTATGAAAAAAGCCAATGCTGTAAAATTGATATTGTCGATCGCGGTCTGCCAGGCGGCCGGCCTCATCGGCACGGTTTTCACAGCCCCGGCCATTTCCGGCTGGTATGCCGGGCTTGTTAAACCCGCGTTCAATCCGCCCGGCTGGATATTCGGTCCGGCCTGGACCATCTTGTATACGCTTATGGGCGTAGCGCTTTATTTGGTCTGGAAACAGGGCAGGCAGACACAAATCAGGCGGGCCATGATGATTTTTTCGATCCACCTGTTATTTAATGCCTCGTGGTCTATTATATTTTTCGGCCTCAAGAGTCCGGCCTGGGCGTTCCTCAATATCATAATTCTTTGGCTCATGATCGGCCTCACGATACGTGAATTCCGGCCGATAAAAAAAGCGTCCGCTTATCTTCTCTTGCCGTATTGGGCCTGGGTAAGTTTCGCCGCCATACTTAATTTTTATATCTGGCGTTTGAATATTTGAATTATGTCCCGAGCCATGAGAAAAACCAGCACCGTTTTTATGGGAGATTTGTCATATCGTCGTATTATTAAGCGCGCTAAATACGATATTTAGCGCCAGGGGTTTAATCGTGAATTTTATGATCTACGATCTAGCGGTAGTGGGCGGCGGGCCGGCCGGAATGATGGCGGCCGGACGGGCGGGCGAACGGGGCGCGCGCGTTATCCTCCTGGAAAAGAACGATTCTTTGGGAATAAAATTGCTTTTAAGCGGCGGCGGCCGGTGTAATTTTACCAACCTCACGGCCGACGATAAGGGGGCGATGGCGGTTTACGGCCGAAACCATAAATTTTTATTTTCCGCTTTTCACAGATTCGGAGTGAAAAGCGTTTTGCGTTTTTTCGCGGATTTAGGCGTGACCACGGAAGCCGGGGACAAAGGCCGGGTTTTTCCGAAGAGCGGCCGCGCGGAGGATATCCGGCAGGCGCTTCTTAAATATCTTGAGAAATATAAAGTCGAGATCAGGCACGGCGCCGCCGTGAGCGGGCTGGTCGCCCGTGAAAACGCGATCCGGGGAGCGAGGCTTAGAGGCGGCGGAGAGATTTTAAGCAAAAATTTCGTGATTGCCACCGGCGGCCGGTCTTACCCGTCAACGGGTTCAACGGGCGACGCTTACGGCTGGCTCGCTTCTTTAGGCCACACCGTTAATACGCCCCGGCCGGCCCTGACACCTGTCGTCGTCAAGGAAAAAATCGTTAAAAAACTCGAGGGCCTGAGCCTGAAAGACGCCGGCCTTAACGTTTTGGCCGGCAAAAAAATAGTGGCGCGCTGCCGCGGCGATATGGTTTTTACGTCTGACGGCCTGAGCGGGCCGGCCGTGATCGACCTAAGCGGCCGGATCGGATCACTCCTGTCCGCGGGGGCGTTAAAGCTTGAAATCGACCTTTTTCCGGATAGCGAAAAGAGCGAGCTCGATAAAAAGATACGGCAGGATTTTCACGAGAGTAATAATAAGCAGCTTAAAAATTATCTTGTCCGTTTAACGTCGCCTCGGCTCGCGCCGGTTATCCTGGAAATAAGCGGCTTAAACGGCGCTCGGGCGGTCAGCGATATTAAAAAAGAAGAGCGCGTCCGGCTGACCGGAGCTCTGAAGGGATTTATTCTCGAAGTTAAGGGCTTAAAGGGTTTTGATCGGGCGATGATCACCGCCGGCGGCGTCGCGACCTTCGAGGTTGACCCGAAGACCATGCGTTCCCGGTTTTATCCGAATTTGTTTTTCGCCGGCGAGGCCCTGGACCTGGACGGCCCCTCCGGCGGCTATAACCTGCAGATCTGCTGGAGCACCGGTTATACGGCGGGAGACAGCGTGTCGTTTTGATTGTTATCGGTTTTTGCCGGTTTTTTAATATTTATTTACAAAATTTTAATGTAAGATTATAATAAAATTAAAGACCATGTCTATTATAAATAAATCGAAAAGTATGGATAAAAAGAATTTTTTGCGTATTATTATCGGAGGGCTGGGCGTGTTTTTTTTGACAGCGATTTTGGGCGGCTGTACCCAGTCCATTAAATTCAAACCGGGGGACATCAGGGATGATTTTTGCGGTGCGCATTTGAATTTTCAATACTGCAAATGTGCTTTTCATAACGATTTTTGCGACAAGATCGGCATGAAGCGGGGGGAGGCGAAAAAATACGTGAATGAAAAATACGAAAAATGGGTTGAGACTGAGTTTGATAAGTTTAAAAACGGCTGTCGGGCGGACAACGGTTATATAAAGGGCAAAGCCTGTTTTAAATGCGGAGGCGATGAAATCGCCGGGGACGACACCTGCGCCGACAGAAGCGCGGAAGCGGTCAAGGAGGATGAGGGCACCGAAGAAGCGAACGATGAAGTAGTCGATCAGGGTCAGTGTAAATACGACAGTGACTGTGAACCAATCTGCGAGGGGGACGTGATGTGGAAGATGGGCTGCAATCCGCGCGGCAATATTTGTGAAAAAACCTTTGACACCGATTGCGCGTCTGACCCGGAAATTTTCGGAAGCCAGCAGATAATGAAAACCTGTCAAAACGGCACTTGCGTCCGGAATGAAGAGGCGATAGCGGCCCGGAAACAAGAATTAGCCGCGGAAAAGAAGATGTGGTCTGATGCGGTTAAGGAAACGAACGCTGCGCGCGACAATATCCGGACGGCCATGATGGATGCTAATAAGAATTGCATCAATGGCATCGCCGATATGACGAATGTGGCTATTATAGAGTTTTCCACCCGCATCGCTTCGGTTCTGGCCGGGGGCATCCCTGATATCGCCGCCATGACCGCTTCGGCCGCGGAAAAGGCCGCTGGGCTGGCGGCCGAACACGTGAAGAATTTAGCCGGGGCAGCCACAGATTACGCCGGTGATGCCCTGCAGCGGCTATATAATTATCAGACAGGCGAACCGGCGGAGACAGAGAAGAAGCTTGCGCCGCATGAGTATATCAAGTTGAATTGCGATCTTTACGAATATTTCAAGGGTGTTTTAGCTGAGAGTGATGCGGATCTTGAGGCGGCATTAAAGAATGCGACTGAAGCCGATAGACAGTTCCGCGAATTACCCTAGGCGATTTTTTAATTTTTTTCGCTTAACTTAATCGCGGCTTTCCGGCCGCGATTTTTGGTTATCGGGGCGCAAAAACGCCCCTCTTGACAAGGGATAAATATGGGTATATATTTAAAATAAATATGAATATATATTCATATTTAATATGATTATAACGTTTATTCCTTATAATCGTTAATAGAAAGGGGGTGATAAATATGCCACTTAAAGATGGAACCGGTCCTCAGGGTAATGGTCCGGCTACGGGCCGGGGCATGGGTCCCTGCGGTGCGGCCCGGGGCGTTCCCGGGGGTGCCGGACAAGGGCGAGGCGTTCAGGGAGGACGGGCGCGCGGATTTGGTTTTCGGGCCAGACAAACCGGAAGCGCCGCTCCAGCCGATAAATAAAAGGAGCCGGCGCAAGAACAGCGTCCGGAGATGACCGATGACCGATGACCCCGCATGGGGCGGGGCTATCCGCTATCCGTTATTATTAAACCGATAAAAATATGGCAAACAGATTCGGGCGCGGCCCGGGCAGGCCATGCTTGCATCGCAATGTAAATTTTAATCCGAAAGCAGACTATTTTAAACCCAGGGGAATACCGATGGCTGATTTGGAATTAATTGAATTAACGGTTGAGGAGGGAGAGGCGCTGCGCCTTAAAAATATCGAGAATTTAGACCAGAACGAGTGCGCAAAAAAAATGAAAACATCCCAAACCACCTTTCAGCGCATTCTTTCTTCCGCTTATAAGAAAATCAGCGACGCTATCGTCAACGGCAAAGCGATCAGCATAACCCGCCTATAATATGTTCATGTTAAGAATAAATATTTTTTAAAAAATTATGAACGAGAAAATATGATATAAAAAATTTAAGCAATTCAAGGCTCTCTCTGAGGAGCCTTTTTTATTTTTTAATTGCCAAAGGATCTCAACTAAAACTATCGTGTAAAAATTTTACTCCCCCGGCCCAATATTAAAATGACAGGGGAATAATTGAAAGCGGGGTTATCCTTGCTTTTTTTGTTGCAGTAAAAGCGAATAAGACCTATAATTAATAAAGCATAAGTAAATAACGCAAAAATTATGGGTAAGTTCAATAAAGGAGAAAAATTCGGCGGAAAAAAGCGATTCGACGGCGATCACGGTTTTAGAGGGGGGAACAACAGGGAAAGGCCGCAAATGCATGATGCTATCTGCGCCGAATGCGGCCGGCAATGCGAGGTGCCGTTCAGGCCGTCCGGCGACAAGCCGGTCTACTGCAGCGATTGTTTCGGCAAAAAAGATAATTCGGGCGGAGGCCGTTTTGAAAGGAAAGATTCCGGGCGTTCAGGCTTCGGCAACAAACAGATGTTCAAAGCCGTTTGCGATAAGTGCCATCGGGACTGCGAAGTGCCTTTTCGGCCCACGGGCGATAAGCCGGTTTACTGCAGCGATTGTTTCGGCAAAAGCGAAAAGGCCGGCGGTAGCGGCGGCCAGGCCGGAGCGGACCAATACAAAAAACAGTTTGAAGCGTTGAACAATAAACTCGATAGTATAATAAAAATATTGTCATTGAATTTTTCCGCGGAAAAAACCGTTAAGGAAAAACCGGTTACCCATGTGATCGAAAAGATCGCTGAGAAAAAAAACGGAAAAAAGATCAAGCCCAAAAAGAAAGAGATCCTGAAGAAGATCAAAAAGGCGATAACCCCGAAGAAAGCCGCCCATAAAAAAGGCAAAAAGTAGGGAAGCCGGTTAATTTCGGGGAGGAAGAAAGATAAAAATATAAGCGTTGTTACCCTTTTACTTTATATTCGTATATAAATTAAGATGGGTTCACATATTGATTTTAATAGCGTTTTTATTTTTACAAAAATATGGGCAAAAAGAGTTTTTTAACCATAATTTTGGCCGTTGCGGCGGTCTCGGGATTGGTTATCGCCGGGGTTTACGCCTATTACGGACGGCCGGCGGAACCGGGGAGAGCGGATAACGAGAGCGGCCTTATCGGCGGACAAAAAGACGAGCATGGCTGTCTCGTCGCGGCCGGTTACTCCTGGTGCGAGGCCAGGGAAAAGTGCTTGCGGGCATGGGAAGAGCCCTGCGTCCCGGAATCGGCCGAAGCGTCGGAAGCCGATATTGAAAGTATCCGGCAGGCTTTTATCGCCAAATACGGGAAAAGCGCGGAAGAGATCCGGATAACGATCGACCGGTTCGACGGCGATCACGCGCGGGGCGGCGTCAAATTCGCCATGGAGGGAGGATTCGGCCCGGGCGGCATCTTTTTCGCTTACGAAGAAAACGGCGTCTGGCAGATCGCTTTTGACGGCAACGGACTATATGACTGCGCCGAAATCGCGCGGTTCGGTTTTCCGGCCGAAATGACCCCGGATTGCGCGGAGCGCGAGTCCGGCGCGCAGGATAGGGTAGAGCTTCCCAATCCCGCTTCGGCCCACTGCGTCAGTGAGGGCGGAGAGACCCAAATAAGGACGGATGCCGACGGCGGGCAGTACGGAGTATGTAAATTCACGGACGGCAGCGAATGCGATGAGTGGGCGTTCTTCCGCGGAGAATGCAAAAAAGGTAATTAAGTTTAAATCGGGATAATAAAATAAAGAGGCTTTAAGCCTCTTTATTTGATATCGGCGGATTTACTCCGAGAACGAGACGCCGTTCGCTTTTTCCAGGGTTTTGGCGATCGTGGAAACGTCTTCGTTGCCGCGGGAGAGGGCCTGATCGAATATTTTGATTATTTCATCGGCTAAAGGAGCGTAAACGCCGAACCGCGCGCGGTCTTCGGCCGCCAGCTTCAGATCCTTATTCATGAGCCTGAGCATAAAGTGCGGCGCGAAGTCGCGTTTTTTTATATAAGGCATCTTGAAGGACGCGATGCCGTTTTTCGCGCCCGAGTTGCCGAAGATCTCCTCCATCGCCTTAAGGGGCACACCGGCTTTGAGGCCGAAGGCGAGGCCCTCAAGATAGCTTTCGAGTACGAGCGACAACGTGAGATTCAGGGCGTGCTTGGCGCTTTGGCCGTTCGGGGTACGCCCGCAGTAAACGAAGCGTTCGCCCATGGTTTTAAGGACCGGGACGATCCGGTCGAAAACCTCTTTTTTTCCGCCGACCATGAACATGAGCTTTCCCTCCTCGGCTCCTGATTTGCTTCCCGTGACCGGTGCGTCTAAAAATTCAAAGTCCTTTCGCTTTGCTTCCCGCGCGATCTTTTCCGTGAGACCGAGGGAGGTCGTACCGGAGTCGACCAGGATCTTGCCGGTCAGATCCGCCTCGAAAAGTCCGCCTGATCCGGACAGGATCTCTTCCAGGGCGCGGTCGTCTGAAACGCAGGTAAAAATGATCTCCGAGCGCTCGGCCGCCTCCCTGGGACTGCCCGCTATCTCCGCCGCCGCCAGCGCTTCGGCCCGGGAGCGGGTGCGGTTATACACGCATAACGGATAGGTTTTTTTAAGGTTATCGGCCATGCCCCTCCCCATCGTGCCGAGGCCGATAAAGCCGATCTTTGGATTTTCCATATTTTTCGTTAAATAATTAGCCTCTTTAAAGTATATAACATGATCTTTAAAATGCGATAAGGAAACCGAAACCGGCGCGAAGATAAAAGGCCGGACGAAGCCGTCAGGGATGATTTCGCGTGAACCGGATCAATATATTTTGCGGTTCATTTTTTTTAATATCGAGAAAAGCTCGCCCAAAGGCAGGCCGACCACGTTGCTGTAATCGCCATCGATCTTTTTTATGAAAACGGCCCCTTTTTCCTGGATGCCGAAAGCGCCCGCTTTATCCAGGGGTTCGCCGGTTCTTACGTAAGCGTCGATTTCGTCCTTTCCGAGTTTTTTCACGGACACTTTCGTGATCACGGCCCGGGAAACCTCTTTATCCGCGGCGGTGTCGATAACCGTCAGGCCGGTGATCACCTCCAGGGTCCGGCCGCTGATTTTTTTTAAGGTTATTCGGGCTTGTTTATCGGTCCCGGGCTTTCCCAATATCTCGTTTTTTAAGGCAATGAAAGTATCGGCCGCGATTATGATCGCGTTCCGGTATTTTTTAGCCACCGCCCTGGCCTTGCCCGATGAAAGATATCTAGCCAGATCGGCGGGCTTCATCTTCAGGTCCATATTTTCCTCGTAACCCGAAGCGACGGCTTTAAAGCGCAGGCCGATCTGATCGAGTAGTTTTTTCCGGCGCGGCGAAGTTGAGGCGAGAATGATCTTTTTCATATGGTTTTAAAATTATATATTCTTGTTAAGATCGGTCAGCAAGTCCGATAGCTCTTCCGCCTTTTTCGTTTTGCCGGACGGAATGAGATCATCACAGAATATTTCCATCCGCTCCAGGCCTTCGCTTAGCTTAGTCCGGCCGCCCGGCGCCAAGGCTACTAGGCTCACGCGGGCGTCCCGCGCGTTCGCCTCCTTTTTGACCAGTCCGATCTTCTCCATCGGAAGAAGCAGGCGGGTGATCCCGGAGGCGGTCAGCCCCACGGCTTCCGCCAGGTCGATCCGGCGCATCTTTTGCCCGTCCTCCCGGCTTAAGCGGTAAAGGATGATGAATTCGTTCCATCCCAAGCCGCCCAGGCGGCTGTCCAGGCGGCGGGAGAGTTCGGTCTGGAATTTCGCGATGTCCAGGCAGAATTTGATCTTAGGGTTGATTTTTTTCATAAGCCTAATTTATTTGATTAATAATTGATATTTCAAGTATATATCAAATTAAAATTTTTGTCAACCCCGAAACCGGCCTCTCGGTAAGAATATCCCGGTTTCGCTTTCGTGAAGCTCTGGAAATAGCCTCTAGCCCCGGAGGCGTTTTTCTGCTATAATTAATGGAGTTTAAAATTAAATTTTAATTTCATGAAAAAGACCGGAGTGTTCATTGTTCTATTATCAATTTTTAATTTTATTATAATCTTTCCCGTTCGGGCGTCCGAAATCCGGCCGATCTTTTTTCCGACCGAACGCCGGGCCGTACTGACGGAGAGCTTCGGCGACCCCCGCTCGGGACACGCGCACGAAGGCGAGGATATCATGGGCGAGCGGATGATGCCGCTATATGCCGCCGTAGACGGGCGGGTCGCGGATCTGGTCGATCCGGAATCTTCCTGGGGCTACGCTATTACGCTTAAGGACGCGGACGGTTTTACCTACCACTATCTTCACGTCAATAACGACACTCCAGGTACGGATGACGGCCGGGGCGGTACCGGGCACGCTTACGCTCCCGGGATAAAGGAGGGGACCGAAGTATCCCGGGGCGATCTGATCGGCTGGATGGGGGACAGCGGCAACGCCGAAGCGGCCGGGCCGCATCTTCACTTCGAGATCCGCCAGCCGGATAAAACACCGATCGATCCTTATCCGAGCCTCGCGGCCGCCCTTAATCCGGTCATAGATTATGATATTAAGGAAGCCGGGCTTCTTTCTCCGGATATAAACGCCGACAAAGGACTCTCCGCGAAAGCGGCTTCGGCCTGCGTTTCCGGCTCGCTCGTCAAATTATCCGGACTGCCGGCCGTTTATTATTGCGGAGCCGACGGACGGCGTTACGTTTTTCCGAACGAAAAGATCTATTTTTCCTGGTACGGCGGTTTTGGCGATGTGACGGAAATAAGCGTCGACCAGATGGCCTCTATCCCTTTGGGCGGAAATGCCACTTACCGGCCGGGAACGAGGATGGTCAAGGTGCAAACCGATCCCCGGGTCTACGCGGTCGCCCGCGGCGGCGAGTTGCGCTGGATCCGTTCAGCCGAAACCGCCGCCGCGCTTTACGGCGATGATTGGAAAAAAAAGGTCGACGACCTGCCCGATTCGTTTTTTTTCGATTATAAAATCGGCCAAGACATATAAAATCCGAATGATCCGTCGGGTTTTTATTGACGGCGGAAAATAAAAAACCGGACTTTTTGTCCGGTTATATTTTTTTATGTTTGATTGGATAAAGAACTATTTTATGATCAAGCCGGAAGATCCGGCCGTCCCGTATCGTTCCGACAGCGTTAGCCTGCTGGTTTTTGTTGCCTGACGGCTTGCAACCGCTCGCCCTCCTGGGAAATATAATCTTGATCGTAACGGTAAATGATAACTACCTTATGAAGAATAGAATTTTACTATCCTCGTATTTATACCGATAACGGTTATATTGCGTTTCCGTGCCTGTTTAGCGGCGCGCCCCCCCCTAGTTAACATCTTTTTTATGGGTTTACCGTAATTTCGTGATTTACTTCGATCCGCGTTTTTCACTGACTCTGATCAGCCCAGGCTTCGGCCTTTTTTATTTTTCGTGTTTGGCCGTATCCGGCCGCGGGGCTTTCTGATCGCTCGCGGTTTTTCCGCGTAATTTTTTGATGCCCGCGGACTTCCGATTTTTTATTTTTTTCTTTCTTTTTTTTCTTTTCTTTCTTTTTTACCGCTGACCTTGGTCGGCCCAGGCTTCGGCTCTTTTCATCTTCCGTGTTTGCCGTATCCGGCCGCGGAGTTTTCTGATCGATCGCGTGGTTTTTTCGCGTAATTTTTTGATGCCCGCGGACTTCCGATTTTTTATTTTTTTATTTTTTTTCTTTTCTTTCTTTTTTTCTTTTCTTTCTTTTTTTCTTTTCTATCTTTTTTTCTTTTCTTTCTTTTTTTCTTTTCTTTCTTTTTTTCTTTTCTTTCTTTTTTACCGCTGACCTTGGTCGGTCCAGGCTTCGGCTCTTTTTATCTTCCGTGTTTGGCCGTATTCGGCCGCGGGGTTTTCTGATCGATCGCGCGGTTTTTCCGCGTAATTTTTTGATGCCCGCGGACTTCCGTTTTTTTTCTTTTCTTTCGTTTTCGCCGCTGGCCATGATCGGCCCATTTTCGGTCTTTTTGGTCTTCCGTGTTTGGCCGTATTCGGCCGCGGGGTTTTCTGATCGATCGCGCGGTTTTTCCGCGTAATTTTTTGATGCCCGCGGACTTCCGATTTTTTCCTTTTCTTTCTTTTTTACCGCTAACCTTGGTCGGCCCAGGCTTCGGCCTTTTTTATTTTTCGTGTTTAACCGTATTCGTATCTACGAATTTAATGGATCAAAGCTAGCTTATAAATCCCGCGCATCCGCTTTGAAGTTTTTTCGTATGCGCTCAAGTCAAAACCGGCTTACGGATCAACTGTTTTTTTTCTCCAGTTTTATACCAGTCTCTTATGTCCGCTCTTGAGTCGATCAGCGTCTTCGGTGTGCCGGTAAAGGCCGTTCGCTGCCTTTCGGAAGCTCCCCTGAAGAGGATTTATCCCGGCAAACCGTCTTCGCGGCAGTAAGTTTCGCCGCTCGCCGTTTATTTTGTCCAGGCGTAACCCACCAGGACGGATAGCAGACGGAAATGGATAGGTTCCGTTAATCCGGGGAGCGGCCGCGAACCAGGGGCGCAGATAAAGTACCCGCGCGGCTTTGATCTGGAAACGCCCATAGCGATCGTCGCCGGGGTACGTTATACCCAGAAATACCTTCGTCTTGCGGGCGATAAGAATGCCGCGACGATGTCCATAAAAAGGCTCGGTATCGCCGATTGTCCGCTTCCGGAGGAGCTTACTACAAATGCCTGACCCTAATAAGCCGGTTCTGTTTAAAGCCGGTCGGGAAGGCCGATGAGCACTCTGCTCGCTTCCGTTCGCGGACTCAAAACCCTCCGAAGCGCAATAATCCCGTCCGCCGGTTTTTCCCTCACTGTTTTATTGGCCGCTTTCGGACCGGACGCGCGCGCTCTTTACCCGCGGGATATTGCCCGCAAAGTGAAGTTCGGGCGCGGGCCGCTTCTTCGCCGTCTATTTTAAATACGCGCGTACGCGTATCGGCCGGCTTACCGTTAAACGGCTCGGGTCGTATCTTTCTTGTACGGCCGATGATCTTTATTCCCGGACGGTAGATGAATATTTAGGATGTTGAGCGCGCGATTCCGGAGCGGTCTTGGCGCGACTCCAGGAAACGCTTGTTTTTTCCGTAAATACCCGGAAGACAAATTTGACCGCGCGCGGGAAATCCTTTCCGCGCTGGACGATTTTGCCGGAGCCGGAATAAGCTCGATCGAGCGGCAATCCGGCCCGGAATTTTCGGCCGTAAGCGCGGAGATCGATCGTGTTCGATTGTCTCACGCGCTTAAACGCATAGATCTTATAATTTCCTCGGACGCCATTTGCCGGGAAAGCCGCAATCGCTTCATTGAACAAGGGTACTTAATTATACCGTAACCATCGAATCCGCTCCCACCCCCTCCCCGCATTCCAGAGGAACGCGTACTCCATAAAAATAAATAGCCCGTAACCGTTTTTCCGCTGACCCTTGTGTCCGCATAGATCAGTTTTTATTTATTTTTCAAATTACAAAAAATCGATGAATTAATTATATGTTCATTAATTCATAATCTATTTTAGATTTGGCAGGTTAAAGTCCGATTAGAACGGATAATAAAACAGATAAAATTAAAACTTAATTAAACTTTAATTATCGCGGCGGTAATATTAAAGAGAAACTCCGGCGTTAGCCGTGTTTTTACCCATGGATAAATATCGGGAAAAATAAAAAAACCGGACAATTTCGTCCGGTTGTATTTTTTTAAATAAAGTACTATTTTAATTAAACCTTAAAGGAACGGTCTTAATCGATTGAAGCGCTTATGGTAAAAAGTCCCCGGGTGGCCGCCCGGAACGGTTTCCCCGCGTAACTCCACAACCCTTCGTGGACGCCGATCGACGGATCTTCGCTTTCGCCGCGTTTGGCCATATATTCGATAAAGGACATTTCATCGGGACTAAGAAGCCTTCCCCTGGTCAGGACGACCGTTCCCAGGGTAAGCCCGGTTTTGGCCGCCGGCGGCGTTTCGCCGTCCGCCGCGATTATTTCATCTATCGAAACCGGCCGGGACGGAACATCGAGCCGCTGGCAGCTTTCGCCGCAGGACGGAAGCGGATAAGGATTATTAAACCAGGAGATGGCCGCGGCCGGATCGGTAAATTGCGTTATCGGCGCGACCCGCTCCTTCGGAAGCGCGCCCATTTTATAGAGTTCAAGATCGTTAAACTCCATGGCGATCGGCGTTACCCATAGTCCGGTCGTGTCGGGATCATCCCCGGCTTCCAGGCGATAAGGGAATGTCGCTCCCGCGCCCCCGGGAAGCGACCAGCCCATAATACCCAGAGCCGCGTTTCCCGGAGCCCAATGGCCGCCGGCGGCCGGATCACGCAGCGAAGGGTGGCTGGAATAAGCCAATCCCAGGCAATGGCCGATCTCATGTATCGTTCCCCGACTCGCGAGATCGAAGAAAAAGAGGTTGGGAAAAGAAATGACCTTTCCTCCTCCGGTCCGATTCGCGAACGCCTCGACCTGGCCGATCAAAACGTAAATATCCCGCTCGCCTAGTTCGTTCTTAACGGTATTTTCTATCGCCCTCCAGACCGGGTCGTACGTACTGCTTTGTCCGCCGAGAAATATTTCCCCGTCATAGCGGATATTCAGCACGCGGCCGCTTCTTTGCCGGCTATGATCGATGATCCGCATATCCGTATCCGGCATAGCGGCGGTCCGTACCGGGAGGATAAGATTGCGCCGGCTGATACGGTCTGGCCCCGAATACGCGTCAAGGTAGCCGACGACCACCCGCGGTTCTTCCGGTACGTAATTTAAGAGCAGTTTTTCCGAATCCACGGAAACGCTCCAATTCGCTTCGCAAACCCTCACCAGAGGGATCGTTTCCCCGTTTTCAAGGTCGATCTCGATCCTGTCCGCGTTTTCCGCCGTCTTAAACGCAAGAGTAACGAGACCGCTTCCGGGCGTCAATATCCGTTCGGGCAGGAGCTCGAAATAAGGGATTTCCGGCGCCCTACAGGACCTTACCGGGGCCGGATTGACTTTTACGGTTACGCCGGCCGATTCGGTCCGTCCGTCCGGAGTCCGGCATGTTACCGTATAAGTGGTCGTAGCCGCGGGGATCACGTCGATACTGCCCGCGGCCGGCGCGTCATAAACTACAGGCGGAGAGAGTTCCGCGGTTCCGTTCGCCGTTTCCCAGCTGATCAGTACGCTTTCTCCTTCATTGATAGCCTCGCTTGAAGCCCAGATCGCGGCGGTCGGAGCCAAGGGTAAAGGTATTCCTCCGTTATCATGATTCCCGGGATCATCCGCCCCGCTCTCGCCTCCCGCTCCGCCCCCGCCCGAGCATCCGATCAGCAGGAACGCTAAAGTTAAAAAAAATAAAAACACCGAAGACGTTTTTTTCATTAAACTCTCTCCTTTTTTCCTGACGGTGAACGCGCGTGTTTACAAAGAACCGTATTTTATCATATGTTCATTGATTAATGATCATTTTATGGATAATAAATTAAAATTTTATTAAAAATACTTAAGAAAAAAATGGTCCAATTTAATCCACCATTAAATTGCGCGTGGTAAATTCTTAAATATTAAAATTTTTAAAATAAAAAACGGAATTTATGGAACGAGGAAAAATCACAACCGTAAACGCCTTAAGCGTCCTGGCTTTGATCGCCGCGCTGTCCGCTTTGGGTTTTTCCTGGCTGAGTTTCAGCGGGTACCGGAATAATGACGCAGCGGCGGAAGAGATAAATGAAATACGGCAGGAAATAAAAACGGAGAAAGCGGACCTGGACGCGAGAAGCCACCTGCTTTCGCTTAAGACCAGGATCATGTCCGGAGAGGATTATAGCCAGATCGCGCAAGAAGCCGAGGAGGTAAGGGAGAATTTAAAGGAGGCTTATGGCGAGGCCTCTCTGGCTGCGCAAGAGCGCTGGCGGGAAATAGACGGTAATTTCGAAGCGCTTCGGGACGACCTTCGGAGCGAAAGCGTCGGTTCCATACAAAGCCTGCAGAACGCGCTGGAGGCTTTGCAGAAGAGCATAGAGACGGACGGGAATTGATCGGCAGCGGACGTATTTAAAAATAAAAGAGCGCGGCCCGGCGCGCGTTTATTATGTCATTAACGCGTGATTATAAAAAAATTATCGATCGATGGCAATAAAATTAGATTGTGTTAATTTAAGTTATCCACAGGTTCCAAAAGCGCTTATGCTGCGGGATTATAGCGGAATTAAAAAGTTTTAAGAAGAAACCGTTTTTTATTTCTAACTTTCGGCCGGCTCGTCCGTCCTCTTTTAAAATTTAATCCGCCCCTGGTATAATAACACTTACCTTCGATCAAAGATCGAGCCGGTCGAACGGGTAAGGCGGCCGCGGATCCTTTGATAACGGAGGGCTTACTATTAATTCTTCGTTATGTTCAAAAAAACGGCAATAGCGAGTCTGCTCTTTATGTTATCCTTAACATCTTTTCCTTCCAATGCCCGAGCCGAAACCGGACGTCTTTCCGGCCGCATCCTCCTGCAGGTCGAAGAGAACGGCGAAGCCTGGTACGTCGATCAGGCGGGAGCGCGAACGTACCTGGGGGGGCCCGGAGACGCGCTCGCGGTCATGCGGGAACGCGGCTTAGGGGTCTCCAACCGCGACCTCGTGAATTTTAACGCCCTCGCCCCTAAACGCCTGGCGGGCCGGATACTTTTGGCGGTCGAAAAGGAAGGGCAGGCCTATTACGTCGATCCCGATAGCCGCCGCCTTTTCAGCCTTGGCCGCCCCGAAGAAGCGTTAAAGATAATGCGCGAGCGCGGATTAGGGATCAGTAATCAAGACATAAAAAAGATACCGATCCAGAAAAATGAACCAGGCGGACAGAAGTGGCCGGCCGGTCCGGATAGCTTAGCCGGTATCGATCTCCCCGCCATAGAGCGGAAGGCTTTTGCCGCCGTAAACGAATACCGTTTAAGCCTCGGCCTCGCCGCCCTTCTATGGGACGACAGGATCGCCGCCGTCGCCCGCGCCCACAGCGCGAATATGGCCGCCGGCCGGGTTTCTTTCGGGCATGACGGTTTTTCGGAGCGTTTCGGGGAATTATCGCCGTTGACCGGCGCGAGGGCGATGGCGGAAAACGTCGCCTATAATTCGAACGCTGCCGATCCCGCGAAAAAAGCGCTGGACCAATGGATAAACAGCGAGGGACACCGCCGGAATATACTGGGTGATTATACCGCCGCCGGCATCGGCCTGGCCCGGGAAGGATCGTTATATTTTTTCACGCAGATCTTCGCAAGATAAGCCTTTCCGCGAAACAGCGAAGAAACACGCTGGCAGGCGTGTTTTTTCCTCTTAATGAATTTTTAACGCCGGCGGATTATAGTTAACTATATTGTAACAATTCTTTAATTAACGGCTCGCGGATATGAGAATCAACGATCTATTCCTGTTCGTTTTGTTGCTTGTGGGCGGAGAGACGATCGCCATGCCGATCGTATACCTCGTGATCGATTCGAAATTCGGTTTTTGGCGGATGATGATCCTCGTGCTTTCCGCCACGGCCATATCCGATTCCGTTTGGTATCTTCTCGGCCGTAGCATCCCCAGGGAAAGATTTTCCCGCTTTCCCTTCCTTAGGAAAAAAAACATCGAGAAGCTGCCCGCCTGGCTAAGGACGATCAAACCATGGCACATTCCGATTTCTAAATTCATATACGGCACGAGGATAGCCGTGCAGATCGCTTCCGGCATCCAGAGGATCAGCTATCCCGTCTATCTTTTATTCGATATTTTAGGAATAATCGCCTGGATCTCGACCCTTTTCCTGGTGGGGACGGTATTCGGACGGGCGATCGGCAGGTTCGAATTATCCCCCCTGGCCTACCAGCTGCTCCTGGGAGTTCCTTTCCTGGCGGTATTCCTGGCGCTATTATGGTTAAAGAGGTTTTTAAAAAAGTATCAGTGATCATCCCGGCTTTTAACGAAGAAAAGACCGTGGCCCGGGTCGTTAAAGCCGCGTTAAGCCATCCGGCCGTCGGGGAGGTGATCGTGATCGACGACGGCTCGACCGACAACACGGCTTCCTGGGCACTTTTAGCCGGGGCGGAAGTTTATCGGTTAACAAAAAACATGGGAAAGGGCGCGGCGATGCGCGAGGGAGTATCTCTTGCCCGCCACGAATTCATCTGTTTCCTTGACGCCGATATTAAGGGGCTCGATAAGGATACCCTGGAGAAGATGATCCGGCCGGTCCTTTCGGGACGGTACCGGATGTATATCGCTATCCGCGACCGCCGGATAGAGGCGCTTAACAGGATCATGCATTTCTTTCCGTTTTTGGGCGGTGAAAGGGTTCTTGTCAGGGAACTTTGGAGGCAGGTGCCGGAGCGGTACAAAAAAGATTTCCAGATAGAGATCGCCCTGAACTATTTCGCCAAAAAGAACGGCCACGCCATGAGCTTCAGCCTGATGCCGAATCTGACCCAGGTCACGAAAGAAGAAAAGCGGGGACTATCCCTAGGCTTAAGGCAAAGGCTTAAGATGTTTTGTGATATCGCGGCGGTTACCTGGCAGCTTTATTTCCTGGAAAGATTTTATTCGAGAGAAGAGAGAAAGATCGCATTGCCCATAAAAAAGCCGAAAAGATCAAGCACGACCTCGGGAGCAATCTAAGACAGGCGGGACCCGGGATACTCCGTTTTAAAATCATAAATTTTTAAGCAATAAAAATCCCGGCTTTTTAAGTCGGGAGATTTTTTTGCGTTTTATTTACGTCCTACGGCCGCAAGGAATAGGTGGTGGTTTTTTTCTTTTTTTCGCCGGTTCGGGTGAGCATATCCTGTTCAAGCATTTCTTCCAGAAGGCTCTCCGCCTTTTCTTTTCTTATTTTAAGAGTGTCCGCGACTTTGTTTACGGTCAGGTTACCCTCTTCGGCCAGGGCGGCGATGGCGGACATCCGCAGCCTCTTGTGGCGGTTGAAATGGAGGTGATAGGAGATCCAAAAGAAGATCAAACTGACCGCGGCTCCCGGTACCCCGAAAAACGGGATGGGATCGATCGGCAGCGGGTCCAGGAGGCAAAGGGCGAAGACGAGGCACACCCAAAACCACAGGCGGTTGATCGCCAAGGCCGATAATCTTGAACCGAGCTTGTCGTTCATGTTTTTTTTCTCCTTTTCGTTGGTTTGCGGCTTTTTAAAAAAGAACCGATCAATGAATATTATTTACTATATAAGCACATAATTAAAAAAAAATCAAGCGGTATTTAAAGTTATTTTTTATTTTTATCTAATATTAAATATTTTTTAAAGAATATTTTTAAGGGCAAGCTATTGACAAAATTTTAATTATTTGTTAATATTTCATGAACTTCTTTATCATGAAGTTTCACGGTCTTTTAAAAATGAAAATATTATCACGCTGGGAAAGGAGGTGTAAAAGGCTTTTTTTGTTTTTTTCAAAAACGATGAAACTGAAAGGAGAAAAGCATGTTCGGAAAACGTGATTACGAGGATGATGACGATCGGCCCAGCAAGGGCAAGAAAGCCGCAGGAGTGCTCGTTAAGGCGCTCCATGGCGCCGGAATGAAACTAAAGATCGCGGCCGGAGCGTTTTTTTTGCTCATGATCGCCTATTTTATCTGCACAGTATATATCGAACCCGATGAATACGGGATCAAGGTGGTCAAGATAGGGATGCATCGCGGCGTCCAGACAAAGGTCTATGGGCCCGGCCTGCACCCCGTTATCCCCGGTACGCAATCGATGTTCGCTCTTCCCCGGAACCAGCAGGTTCTGGAACTGACGAAGTATTCCGATTCGGCCGCCCTGGGCGCCAGAATAGAGAAAGCCGCTCATATCCAGACTTCGGACGGCTTTTTCGTGGACGTGGACGTTTCGATATTGTACCGCATTAAAGACCCGTACCTGACGTTCACCAAGATCGGTCCGGGAAAGCTTTTCGAGGACAACGGCATCATCCCGAAAGCCGAACCGGCTCTCAAAGCCACTCTCGGCAAGCTTACGACCGAGGATTTCTATAACCCCTTTAAGCGCGTAGACAAGGCCAACGAGGCTAAGGTAGTCTTGAACGCCGAATTGGCGGCCAAGGGGATCGAGGTCGATCAGGTGCTGGTACGGTATTTCGTCTACAGCCCTGAGATCCAGAGGAATATCGAGGAGAAGAAACTCAAAGACCAGCTGGTCTTCACGAACAAGTCCCGGGCCGCGGCGGCGAAGGAAGCGGCGCTCGTCAAAAAGACGGAAGAGGAAGGCAGGGCCAATGTCGCCGTCAGGCTGGAAGAAGGCCAGGCTTATGTCGCCCGCAAGATGGGCGAAATATCGCAGTACAGGCGCACCAAGCGCGCGGAAGCGGACCTTCTCGTCCAGCTGGCCGAAGCAAGCAAGGTCAAACTCCGGAACGAAGCCCTGCAGGGAGCCGGCGCGGAGCGCATGGTCGGCCTTAAAATGGCCGACGTGTATAAAGGTCTCGAGACCATAGTTCTGCCGAGCGACGGCGCGAACGGAATAAATCCGCTCGACCTCGACAAGGACCTTAAACTCTTCGACATCAGGGAGGGCAAATAGCATGAAAAAACACGTGATGTCTTTTTTGGCGGCCGTATTCCTTCTGCCCGTCTTCTTTGGGTGCATGCCTCACACGACCGGCGAAACCGAAATCGGTGTCCGAACCAGGAAAATCGCCATCTTCGGCGACAAGGGCGTCGAGGACAAGGCCTATCCGCCTGGCTCGACCTATTTTTTCCTCCCCTTCGTGAACGACTGGGACACCTTCGACGCGAAACTCCAAAACGTCGAGATGACGCTGGAGCAGGGCAAGGGCGATCGCGCCAGCCGCGACGACCTGCCCTTCAAAACGATCGACGGCAACGATGTCGGGCTTGATGTGATCATAGTTTACCGGATCGATCCGGCTAAAGCGCCTTATATCCGCCAACACGTGGCCCCTAACGACCGGACGCTCCGGCAGAAGATCTTCCGGGCGGTCGCCCGCTCGAAGCCCCGCGATATTTTCGGCGAGCTTACGACCGAGGAATTCTACGTAGCCGAAAAGCGCGACCAACAGGCCGAGAAAGCCCGGGCCGCTCTGCACGAGATCCTTGATCCGATGGGTATCATCGTCGAGCGGGTCCTTACCAAGGATTACCGATTCAATCCCGAATACCAGAAGGCGATCGAAGACAAAAAGATCGCCGATCAGGAAGTGGGGAAAAACCGGTCCGCCCAGCACGCGGCCTTCGAGGATTACAAGAAGAAAGTCGAGGACGCGCAGGGCGAGGTCAACAAGGCGATGGCCGAAGTTGACGGCCAGTTCCGCAAAGCCAAGATCGAGGTTGACGCCTACTACGATCAGCAGGCGAATATCGCCAAAGCTATCCGGGCCGAAGGCATTGCCGAAGCCAAAGCCATCGACGAGATGAACAAGGCCCTCTCCGGCAGCGGCGGCGAAGCGATCGTTAAGCTCCGCCTGGCCGAGGCGCTCCAGGGAAAGAAGATCTTTCTCCTGCCCGTCGGCGGCGAAGGAGGCATGAACCTCAAGACCACCAACGTTAACGAACTACTGAACGTCATGGGCCTGCAAAAAGTGGCCCAAGACGGTAAATAAAGCAAAACAAAAGGCTCTTATATAAAGAGCCTTTTTAATTTTCCGTCCCGGTCCGAAAAGGGCCGATTTTTTTTGCTTATATCGGAATAAGGTGGTAAAATCAAGGAGTAATTAAGTTATATTTATAAATTTATGGATCAGGAAAAAAACCAGGAATGCTGCCCTAAATTCGATCCCGCCCCCTGGGACGGGAAGGTATTCGAATGGGAAGGCAAAAAATTCATCAAAGACAAGGTCTTTACCTTGTTCTATATGCCGATCAACTTCGGCGCGGTCATTAAAAGGATGGTTGCCAAGACGGAGGCGGCCGGGGCGAAAACATCCGATAATCTTTGTTTGTCGGACCATACTTCGAAATGGAACATGGATCTTTATCTTGCGGTCGATAAGGACGTGCCGGGCGCGGAGAACGTGACTTTAAGCGGAAAGTTCCTTTTTAAAGTTTACGAGGGTCCCTTCAAGGACACGGGTAAATGGTGCCAGGACTTCGAGAATTATGCCAAAGAAAAGGGAATGGCCGTCAAAAAAATGTATATGTGGTACACGACTTGCCCGAAATGCGAAAAAAAATACGGGCATAATTATGTCGTGATCGCGGGCGAGGTGCAGAGTTAAGCCGGAGAGCCCGCGTTTATAAAAAAATCGTATGAAAAAAACTTATTTAACTTTATTAATGCTCGTGGCCCTGGTCTTTTTTTCCGGCTGCGCCTTGTCATTCCAGCCGGACGGTCCCGATTCCGGCGAAGAGATCGATGTTAACGAAGGGCCGGACTCGGGCGAAGAGATCGATGTTGATGAGAGTCCGGACGGTCCCGATTCCGGCGAAGAAATTGATTTTGATAAAGAGCCGGATGGACCGGACTCGGGCGAAGAGATCGATGTTGATGAGAGTCCGGACGGTCCCGATTCCGGCGAAGAAATTGATTTTGATAAAGAGCCGGATGGACCGGACTCGGGCGAAGAGATCGATGTTAACGAAGGACCGGACTCGGGCGAAGAGATCGATGTTAACGAAGGGCCGGACTCGGGCGAAGAGATCGATGTTGATGAGAGTCCGGACGGTCCCGATTCCGGCGAAGAGATCGACCCGGATGAGCCCACGAGCCCCGACTCGGGCGAGGAGATAACTTTAAGCGAGGATCTCAAAAACAAGGCCCGCGGGTCATGCGACCGGATCGGCGACGGCAGTACCTGCGTTGAATATATCGGCGCGAACTGGTCCGGCAATAGGGCGGCCTTGAATTGCGGCGGCGCTTTTAAGATTTCGCCCTGCCCGCGCCCGACGATCGGTGGCTGCCGCATAGGCGCCGAAACCGCAGACGAGATCGTTACCTGGCACTACGATTACGGCGGCGACCCTTATACCGCCGAGGTCCAGCCCTACGCCGCCGCCGCTTGCAACGCTTTGCCGGCCGGGCACTGGATCAATTAAGCTGAACGGCCGCGAGAGGAGAGAAGGACGACCGGGAAATCGAAGAGAAATTTGAAAGAGCCAGGTAGAATATTTTTTACGCTTGAAAAAAGACCGACCGAAAGGGCGGTTTTTTTGTCGGTCTTTTAATTGATTTTAAGGGAGTTTGGTGGTATATTTTAAAGTAAGAAAATATGTCCATAAAAGATTTAGCCAAGCACGAAAAACCACGCGAAAAGCTTATCGAGCGCGGTCCGGAAAATCTGCGCGACGCCGAACTCATGGCGATCCTTTTGGGAACCGGGATCGAGGGCCGGGACGTATTCGCGGTCGCCCGGGATATCCTGGGAAAATTTCCGGTCCCAGGGATGAATAGCGTTAATAAAATATTCTATCCCAATGTATTAAATTTTTAAACAATAATATCATATAATTTGTACAATGCTTTAATACCTGGATCCCGGGTTTCCGCCGCGGGCGGAACCCAGGATGACAAAGACTTACTCTTGGAATTTTTTAAAGAATCTTTTATATAATATATGACTATCAGGATGATCAGGAAATAGTATGTTTTTTCTATTATTCATATAAACCCGCGATCATTTCGCGGGTTTTAAAATTGATTTTTTCTTCATCATAAAAATTTTATAACTATTTTTTGGTCGGTTTTTTAATTGATTTTAAGAGAGTTTGGTGGTATATTTTAAAGTAAGAAAATATGCCGATAAAAAATTTAGCCAAACACGAACAGCCCAGGGAAAAATTGATCGGGAAAGGCGCGGTCAATTTGCGCGACGCCGAGCTTATGGCCATACTCCTGGGGACGGGAATCGAGGGCCGGGACGTTTTCGCCGTCGCCCGGGATATTTTAAATAAATTCCCGACGAAAAAGCTTTTGTCCCTGGATTATAATACCCTGTCGAAGATAAAGGGTATTGGCCCGGCCAAGGCCTGCCTGCTTTTGGCGGCCTTCGAGCTTACGAAACGGGCGATAGAGCACGAGGATAATAATCTGCCGACGATCTCGTGCGCCAAGGACGCGGTGGCGCAGCTCCAGGAACTGCGGGCGGCCAAAAAGGAACATTTCGCGGTCCTTTACCTCAACGCCCGGAACCAGCTCATCCATAAGGAAACGATCTCGATCGGCACTTTAAACGCGAACCTTGTCCATCCCCGGGAGGTTTTCTATCCGGCGGTCGAGCACCTGGCGGCCTCGATAATAGTCGCCCATAACCACCCCTCCGGGGGAGTCGAGCCGTCCGCGGCCGATATTGATCTTACCCGAAGACTCAAAGACGCCGGCAGGCTTATGGGGATCGAGCTTAGGGATCACTTAGTGATTACGAAAGACGGGTTTAAGGAAATATAAATTTTATCAACTCTATAAATACTATTTTTTATGCTTAAAAAGAACATCGTCGTCTGCCTGGTGGCGGTTTTCGCCTTCTCGTCCGTAAGCCCGGCCCTGGCCCTGGATTTCAGGACCGTTAAGCCGATAGTCGCTCCGACCGATCTCGAATTCACGGCTATAACCCCTTCCGTCCGGCCGATAGTCACGCCCGAGCCCGATGAGCCTGGGCTCTTAGCCACCTCGACCGTCATTGTCCCGGTTCCGGAAGATGACGGTCGA
>Ga0208977_1000020_pt1 | contig 204330 bp, 181 predicted proteins | sample RifOxyA2_FD_184030 | JGI IMG/M metagenome (GOLD analysis project Ga0208977, IMG submission 184030) | Groundwater microbial communities from Rifle, Colorado - Rifle Oxygen_injection A2 (SPAdes) | ecosystem: Environmental > Aquatic > Deep subsurface > Groundwater | place: Rifle, Colorado, United... | reverse complement strand
AGAACTATGAGCTGTTTCAATAACCAGGATAGCGTCCAGCGTATCATCTTCGCTATCTTTTACAGACAAAATATGCTCTGGGAGAATAAACCCTTAAAAGAAATTACACACTATTCTTGACATTACCTATGGAATATTTTCTGCTACCGGATTTCAAGGATTTCAGCTATCTTGCGCTCAAGATCGCGAATACCGATATTTTTTTCCGCGCTGACCCATTCAATGTATCCCGGGTCATAACCAAGGCTGTTGGCGATAGACTCGCGCTGCGCGTCCTGGATGGTTTTTTTTACCTTGTCGCACTTGTTGGCGACAATCGTATAAGGGATGGAATTGCTTTGAAGCCAAAACACCATTTCGCGGTCAAGTTTTGTGGCTCCCACATAGGCGTCAACAAGCACAAATACATTTCTCAGCGTTTCACGGCTTAGCAGATAGCCTTCAATCATGGATTCCCATCTGCTTAGCTCAGCCGCGGGGCCATGGGCGAAACCGTATCCCGGAAGATCCACAAGCCAGCGTCCCACGGCGGCCGAATAAATGTTTATGGACCGGGTCATGCCGGGCCGCTGCGATGTAAACGCGAGTTTTTTCTGGGAGCAAATGGAGTTTAAAAGCGAGCTCTTGCCGACATTGGAACGGCCCACAAAAGCCACTTCGGCGAAAGCGTCTTCAATCTCCGCGGGATTCTGCACGGTTTTGTAATATTTAGCCTTATTTAGAGTGGTCATAGTAAAACCGCCGGAGTGAAATAGAAATAGATACCTGGGCGAATAGTCGTTAGAAAGTCTTTTAAATGAGTTTGCTTACAGCGTTCTGGCCCCAGGATATTATCTTCCTGGTTTTCTGCATATTATCGGATTCGCAATAAACGCGAATGACAGGTTCCGTGCCCGAGGGCCTGAGCAAAAGCCATGAATCGTCTTCTAAAATAAACTCTATGCCGTCATAGTCCTTTATCTGTTTAACCTTTAGGCCCGCTATTTTAGACGGCGCTTTCTCTTTGAAAACTGAGACAAAGGCATTCTTCTCAATGCCGGGGTTGCGGAAGTCGGTTCTCAGGTAAGCGCTGGAGCCGTATTTCTTTTCAATTTCACTTAATAAATTTGAAAGGGATTTGCCGGTTGAAGCGAGTATCTCGGCTATAACAAGAGAGTTCAGCACGCCGTCTCTTTCAGGCAGAAAATTTCCGAAACCGTAGCCGCCGGATTCCTCGCCGCCGATGAGAATATCCTCCGTCATTATTTTTTCGGCGATATACTTAAAACCAATAGGCACTTCTTCAAACGGTAGCCCGAAGTCCCTGGCGATCCTCTCGCTTACATATCCCAGCGATATTGCCTGAACGACTTTTCCCCTGAGCTTTTTGTATTTAACCAGATAATATAAAAGAAGCGGGAAGACCTGATGAGGAGTCAGATATCTGCCTTTTTCATCAACAACTCCTATCCTGTCGCCATCGCCGTCGGTCGCGAGGCCGGCGTCAGCGCCGTTTCTTTTTACCGCGGATTTAAGTTCTGAAAGGTTGCTGTCAATGGGTTCTGGGTGAAGGCCGCCGAAAAGCGGATCCGATGAAGAATGAATATTAACAAGACGGCATTTTCCTCCTGATAATAGTTTTTCCATGTACCCCGAAGCCGCACCGTACATCGGGTCAATGGCAAGATTCAAGTGGGACTTTTTTATCAGGTTTATGTCAACCGCGGGTTTCAGGGCCTTTAGATATAACCCCGTTATGTCGGTTTTGATAATCTTGCCGGCTCGTCCTTCGGGCATTGCCTCTGCCTCTATAAGCCTTTCAATTTCATTTGTAACGGTTTTGGGGGCCGAACAGCCTTCGGGTGATTTGATCTTAAAGCCGTTATAGTTGCATGGGTTATGGCTCGCGGAAATCATTATGCCCAAATCAGCTTTAAGCGCGACCGTAGCGGCGGAGAGCGCCGGCGTGGAGACGAACCTCTCGGCGATTGCAACAGAACACCCGGTTGAAGATAGTACTTCCGCGCATGCTTCGGCGAAAGCCTTTGAGGCAAAACGGGTATCATAGCCGACGGCCACCTGAGGTGCGCGTTGTAATTTATTGTTTAAAAATACCGAGACGGCCCGGCTAACGCGTCTGACATTTTCAAAAGTAAATTCTTCCGCGATAACCGCTCGCCATCCGTCGGTTCCAAAGCTGATTTTTGGTTTATGGGATTTATTCATTTATTTTCTTCTGAAAGGCGCTATTTAATTCTGTTATAGTCGTCCTGAATGCGGACAATGTCGGTAAGCTGAGGGGTTGAAACTTCAATAATTCGGCACTCTTTTATGGCATGAGTCCGGTGCACCGTTTTGGGCGGCAGATGCAGAACGAAACCGGCTTTAACCGTCTTTGTCTTGAGTTTCCCGCCAACCTTGCCGGTTGACACCTTTAAAATCCCTTTATCAATGAAAAGTGTTTCCATTTTATTTCTGTGGTATTGAAGGCTAAGCCTGCACCCCTTTTTAACGATTAGGATCTTTGCGGCATAGGCAGGAGTATGAGCGAACCAAATCTCCCTGCCCCAGGGTTTTTTTACAATTTTTAGTTTGCTCAATAGATTTTTATTTTTCATAGCGGTTCATTATAGAAAAATAATATTGATTTGACAAGCAGTTTATTAATTGACTATAATACTGCCTATGAAAACAGCAAAGAAAAGCCTCGCTTACTCAAGGCCCAGCTGGGACGAGTATTTCCTGAAACTCGCGCTTCTTGTCGCTGAGCGTTCCACCTGTTTGCGTCATCATGTAGGAGCGGTAATAGTGCGCAACAAGAGAATTTTGACAACCGGCTACAACGGTGCCCCTTCCGGCACCCGGGACTGCCTGAAACTAGGCTGCCTGCGCAATGAGCTTAATATTCCCTCGGGCCACCGCCACGAGATCTGCAGGGCTATTCACGCCGAACAAAACGCTATCATTCAGGCTGGGCTTTGCGGCGTCACCATAGAGAATTCAACAATTTACTGCACTCATTCCCCCTGCATATTATGCGCTAAAATGCTCGTAAACGCCAAAATCACGCGTTTTGTCAGCTGTTCCGAGTATGCCGACGACTCCTTCAAAAAACTTTTCAAAGAGGCCGGGATAGAATTTGTTAAAATAGAGCGCCCTTCGCTGTCAATATCCATCCTTGATTAATCCGATGAAAAAACCCTTTTACAGGCAATTTAAGCCCGGCAGAATATTCATGGGGCGCCTTCACTACGGAGATGACCTTCTGGAAAGCCTGGTGAAATTTTGCGAGGACAAAAAAATTAAGTGCGCCGCTCTGTGGCTTATCGGCGCTGTGCAAAACGCCAACCTGGGGTATTACGGGCAGAAAGAGAAGAAATATGTCAGCTGCGCCTCGCTAAATAAAAAGCTTGAGATAGCCGGATGTTCCGGGAATGTTTCCCGCAAAGACGGCAAGGTATCGGTGCACTGTCATGTGGTGCTGGCGGACTATACGGGCAGGGCGTATGGCGGGCATTTGTTAAGCGGAACGATGGTTTTTGCTGCGGAGTTTTGCATCCGGGAGTTGAAGGGCCGGGATCTTAACCGTGTTGAAGAAAAGCAGACAGGCCTGCCCCTCTGGGGATAGCGCGCCTGTTATCTCGGCAGCTGGGAAGCTATATCGTTGGCAAGATTTCGCGCGGCAAGTTCAAGGCAGGCAGTGACAGAAGCATTCTTATCGTAATTTCTTCCAAGCTTCGCGAATCCGAAAGCAACCCACTTACTTTGTTTTACATAAGAGTTAACCCTTGAAGAAGCTATTATCTCGCCTGTTTCAACATTTACAAGCCTGGCGTCAACCGTTGTTTCAGTTTTTTTACCTTCCCTATACATTATAAAAATTGTCTGTTTGCTTGAAGTATGCTTAACCGAAGACAAGTTGCCAAAAAGCATGGCGTCCACGCCAAGCTGATTTCCTACTTCTTTGGCGTTTTTCGGGTCAACAAGTCCGGACATGCCGAGTTTAAGCTCGGAAAGGACTGATTCAAGCCTCTGTCTTTCAATGAGGCGCACTGATCTGGTTTTTTGCAGTTCCGAAACAAGGTTCCCTGCTATTGAACTGATAAGAGGGTCATTCTGGGAGTCGCCGGAGAGGTTCGCGAAATCAACCACCGCGACATTTATTTTCCTGTCTTCGCTGTTTTTCGGCAGTTTTCTTGAAACCACCTCAGAGGTTGAATAACACCCTGTGAGCATAAAGGCAAAAGCTAATAAAGCGGCCAGCGGTTTATTTGTTTTTTTCATCAGCGGCTCCGGTTTCAGTTACAAGTTCGGCGACAATGTCATAAGCGCCGGTTTTGTTTATTATTACTTTAAAAGAAGTCATCTGTTCAAGCCGCTTGGCGGTCTCGGTTGAGTTTCCTTTCTTTAAATCCAGGTCAATAAGCGCGGTATCTCCGGAATAATTTCTTACCCAGCAGTCTCTGACCTCAATTAAAGCCCTGACCGCTCTGGTAAAATCGTTGAGCACATTAATATTTTCCACTTTGGAAATGCTTAACTGCACAACGCCGTGCTCTTTTAGAAAGGTCAGCACCGTGGCAGGAAGGTCTTTTGAAATTTTCTTTGCTCCGTTGACGATGGCATTCTTTGACGCGGCTTCTTTAGTTACATCCACTCCGCCCGCGGTTGACTCCGCGGCGGTAATGACATCCTGAGAACTGCCCTTAAGGGCTTTTAGAGAAACAATACCCCTGTAGGATGTCAGCCCGCCAAGCCCTTTATCGGTGTTAAATTTGCTCTCTGCCGTGCCGGTAATCAAAATATCCGCGGTGCTTGAGTCGGATACCACGAAACCCTGAGAAACAAAACTGTTTTTAAGCTCGTTAGCCGCGTAATTCTGCGGTGAAGGATTGCCGTCAATAGTTTCGGTTATCTCAAATTTAACCACCGGATTACCCAGCTTTTTTGGTTCCAGTTCAAGGGCCTTTAATTTAGCCGAAAGGTCCTCTTTTCTTACCACGGCCCTGATTTTGGTTTTGTAGAACGAATCGTCTTTTGATTCGCTTATGACCTCATATTTTTCAATATACCCTTCACTCTGCGAAGTTATGTTGTCCTCAATAAGCGCGGCTTTTGAAGTCAGCGCCTCCTGTGAAACATACACCCCGATGACAAGCCCGAGAGAGTTTTTTAACGCGTCGCTTAATGATGTTTGTTTTGCCGAGGCGATGTCGCCGTTAATGATAGGGCCCATGCCCTCAGCCTCAACGAGTTCCGTATTGGGGGTTGTGGCTTTTATCTTAGCTCCCGCTCCGGCCGTTCCAAACAACAATATAGAGGCGACGCACAATAAATTCAGGTATATTCTCATAGTTGCCTGTCCTTAGTTTCGGTTATTTTGAGAGCATTTTAAGCCCCATGTCTTTGAGGGCTTTTTTTGACAAACGCAGGATTACAACGCATCCGTCATCAGAGGTCCACTCGCTTCTTACCACTTGGGCGCCTTTGATGGTCGCGTTGATATTGGTGGCAAGCAGAGAGTCGGTCTCCATGGCTTTTTCAACGGTTATTCCGCCCTCAAGGTTGACGCCTTTAATAAGCGAGAGCATATTGTACTGCGCGCTTACGATGGCGGCGTTGCGGGAAGTGGCCATTTTCTGGGTTTTATTATCCAGGGCCTGGTCCGCGGCGCCTATGCCGCGCGCGAAAATGTAATTGTCTGTAATTCCTTCCTCAACCCACTCTCTCTGAATATCCCCTTCCTTTGAAACCGAGCCTTTGTCAGGCGAAGAAGCGCATCCGTAAAATATAACCGACAGCACAAGCAAAGCTAACAGCTTTTTGGAAAACATGCTAATCTCCTTTGGCCCGGATTTGTAGCAAAAATCGCGAGCATTTCAATATTTACGGCTTTTTTCTTTCCTTCAGCTCTTTGCGTCTATCTTTAAGTTTATCCTTCATTTCTTTCTGTTTTTCTTTTATCGCCGAAAATCTTTCCAAAGCGCTCTTTCTGCCGGCCAAACGGGCCTGCGGGGTGGTTCTCTTCAGTTTTTCCTTTAATTCCGCGGAGCGTTTTCTAATATCGTTCATTCTCTCCCTGTTTCTAAGCATTACTTCGCGCAGTTTCTGCGGCATTGAAGGTTTCATTCCGGCGTCAACCGATGACTCCTGATCCTGCGAAAGTTCTATTTCCTCGCCGGATTTTTCCTGGTCCGAGACAGCCACAACTCCCTCAAAAACACCTATGTTAGCCGATTCGCTGGAAGCTTCAACGGCGAATTCGGTTCCGCGCACCGAAGCAACCGCGGTAGGCGTCTTTATCATCATTTTAGTGTTTCTGTGCTTTGAAACACTCGCGATTATCTTGCCGAACCAGAGCGAAAACTTTGAAGAGTGCGTTTCCCCGGCAATTTCAATGTTATCTACGCTGTAAAGTGTGTTCTCGCCGATATAAATAATGGTTCCGTCGTCAAGATCCAAACTGCAGGACGAATCCGCGAAACACTTAATTTTATCATCTGCCTCAAGAGGCATTGCTTCAACAGTAGGCCTCCACTGCGAATCATTTAGTTTAAGGATCTCCACTCTTCCCCTGATGCCGGATAATTCGCCGGCGTAATCCGCGGCGTAAACAGGCGCGGCGGCAGCGAGACAAAAAACGGCCAAAGCAAATGCTTTAATTAATTTATTCATTTAACCCTCTAAAATGTTCCAATTGCCGCAGGCGCCGGACTAAGCCAATAACACCGAAAAATCCAGCGTGCTTTTAATAAAGTAGTCAGGCTTCAGCGCCATTAATTCCGCGGGCGAGGTATAACCGTAGCCCACGGCCGCTGATTTGATGCCGGCCGCTTTGGCGGAAAGCAGGTCATTCCTGCCGTCTCCCGCCATAACGGCTTTTTCGGGCGGAATATTTAGTGTTTTTAAGATCTTTAATATCGGTTCCGGGTGAGGTTTTCTGTTTTCCGTTGAGTCTCCGCCAAGAACCGCTTTAAAATCAGCAGCGATGCCCAGGCCCTCAAGTATCCTGAGAGTATAGCTCTCCGATTTATTCGTTAAAACTGCTTTATTAATATTTGACGCCTGCTTTAGAAATTCTGAAATTCCCGGGTAAAGCCTGGTGGAATCCAAAAGATGTCTTGAATAACAATCCCTGAAAAAATCTTCAGCCCCCCTGGTTTCGCCGTCGGACAGCGGGAAGAGGGATTTTGCTATAAGGTCGGCTACGCCATTTCCGACGCAAGACCTGATTTTCAGGTGTTCAAGCTCGTCAAGGCCGAAATGAAGCCGCGTTTTGTTCACGCATGAAGCAAGGTCATACTGTGAGTCAACGAGCGTTCCGTCAAGGTCAAAAATTATCAGTTCAAAGCGCGGCATTTATTGCCAGGTTATCATACCGGGGAGGTAGAATATTTTGTCGCCATACTGCGGGAGGATCCTGACAATGTACCCGCAGTGCCCGACGCGGTCCCCGTTTACGGAACCCTTGTAGACAAGGTGTCCGTCACTGGAATCCTGGGACAATTCCATTTTACTGACTATAGGAGTATTGATCCTGTGTTTTGAGTCCATGTAACCCCAGTATAACTGTACGCTAACATCCTGCGGCTTGATATTGCCAAGTTTAATTTTGGCCGTAACCGAGAAGCTGGTTCCGAGCTTAAGGTCGCTGTTCTGCGAGTCTTCAACGCTGATGATTTTTACATTGGACCAGTTCTGTTCAACATGTTTTTTCCAGTCGGAAAGATGTTTCGCGGTTTCATATGAGTTAGCGCGGAGTTTTTCGTAATCCTTGCTTGCCTGGCAGTAGCATTTCCGCGTGTATTCCTCTATCATTCTGTTGGTGTTAAAGGCAGGGCACATTGACTGCATAGATTCCTTCATCTTGCGGATCCAACCTCTCGGCAATCCGTCGTGTCCGCGGTCATAAAAAATGGGCACGACATCTTTTTCAAGAATGTCATAGAGAGCTTTACTCTCAATCTCGTCCTGATAGACCTGGTCCTGGTATTCTTCGCCGGAACCTATCACCCAGCCGTTCTGGCCGTTGTAGCCCTCGCACCACCAGCCGTCAAGCACGCTTACATTTAAAACGCCGTTAACGGCGGCTTTCATGCCGCTGGTGCCGGAAGCCTCAAGGGGGCGCCTGGGATTGTTAAGCCAGATATCGGCGCCCTGCACAAGATAATGAGCGACATTCATGTCGTAGTCTTCAAGAAAGACTATTTTATTGCGAAGCTCAAGGTCCCTGCCGATATGTATAATCTGTTTTATAAGTTCTTTCCCAATATTGTCGCTGGGATGGGATTTTCCGGCGATAATTATCTGAACAGGCATATTCTTTTTTGAAAGTATTTCTTTAAGCCTGGGGAGATCCCTGAAAAGAAGGTTCCCTCTCTTATAGCCCGCAAACCTTCTTGCAAAGCCGATTGTTAAAGCTTCGGGGTCTAATACTTCCTCAGCTACGGCTACTTCATTGGGCGAGGCTCCTCTGCGCACAAGCTGGGTTCTAAGCCTGCTTCTGGCAAAGGATACCATTCTCTCGCGGCGCCTCTCGTGGCTTCTCCAGAGTTCGGCATCAGGTATCTGGTTTAAGGCCTGCCAGATGCTCTGGTCGGCGGGTTCGTCTTTCCAGGCCGAGCCCAGGTACCTGTCAAAAAGCCCTGCCATCTCGTAGGAAATCCAGGTATTTGTGTGTACTCCGTTTGTTATGTGCGTTATCGGAACCTCGCTTAACGGGAGCTCGGGCCAAAGGCCGTTCCACATGCTCCGAGAAATAGTGCCATGCAGTTTGCTGACGCCGTTGGCGTGGTTTGACATTTTAAGGGCGAGAACGGTCATGCAGAAATTCTCTTTCACATCTATTTTATTAACTCTGCCGAGCGCAAGAAATTCTTCTTTTTTAAGCCCCAGTTCCTTATAATACTGTTCAAAATATTTGTCCATGAGCTCCGGTATGAAAACCTCATTTCCTGCCGGTACCGGAGTATGCGTTGTGAACACGCTGGAAGCCGCGACTACTTCCCTTGCCTGGGCGAATGAAAGTTTTTCGTGCTTCATAAGCTGGTTTATACGCTCAAGCACAAGGAACGCGGAGTGCCCTTCGTTTATATGGAAAACCGACGGGTCAATGCCGAGCGCTTTCAGCACTCTTATGCCGCCGATGCCGAGAACGATTTCCTGGCGGATGCGCATTTCTCTGTCTCCGCCGTAAAGCTGGCTGGTGATCTCCCTGTCTTCGGGTTTGTTCTCGTCAATGTCCGTGTCAAGAAGGTAAAGCGGAACCCTGCCCATCTGGAGCTTCCATACCCTGATATGAACCGGGCCGGTAGGCATATCCACCTGAACTTTAAGCACATTGCCGTCTTTATCGGTTACTCTGTGAAAAGGCATCCTGAAAAAATGGTTTTCAATGTACTCTTCCTGCTGCCAGCCGTCAAAGTTAAGGTATTGTTTAAAATAACCAAACCTGTAGAGCAAACCAATCCCGACCAAGGGAAGCCCCATGTCGCTGGCAGATTTTAAATGGTCTCCGGAAAGAATTCCGAGGCCGCCGGAATATATCGGCAGGCTTTCATGAAGCCCAAATTCCGTGGAAAAGTAAGCAATCTCGCATTTCTTGTGATCCTGCTCGGGGAACTCCCTGTCGTACCAGGTCTGAAGTTTCATGTACCGGTTGAGGTCGCCTTGAATGCGCTCAAGATGAGAAATAAAACTCTTGTCTTCGGCAAGCTCTTCAAGCCTGTTCTGGCTGATGGCGCCCAGAAGCCTTATTGGGTTGTGATAGCTTTCTTCCCAGAGCTCGCGGTCCATTCTGCGAAAGAGTTCCACCGCTTCGCTGTTCCATATCCACCAGAGGTTATAGGCTATCTCAAGGAGAGGTTTCATCTGTTCAGGCAGGGAAGGTATTACCACATACTGCCTGGCATTTTTCGCCAGAAACTTTTCCTTATTCAGATTAAACATATCTTTCGTCATTTTATTCTCCTGCCTTAAAGGCGTTATATTTGCGGGTTAACGCATTGACAATAAAAAAAGGCCGTCTTCAATCAGCCTTAATTAAATTCTATTAAATTTCAGCCGAAGCCTGCCGCCCTCGCTGCATCCGCCGCAGGCGGCGCTCGGGTCGGCTTCAAATCCCAAAGTTGTTGTGAAATAATTGATTGTTGTACCGCAGGTTGTTTCTACAGATAGGTCAAACTTGGAGCGGGCGATGGGATTTCTTCTCCCCCACTCGCTTTGCTCGTTCCTCTGAAGCCTGCCGCCCTCGCTGCATCCGCCGCAGGCGGCGCTCGGGTCGGCTTCAAATCCCAAAGTTGTTGTGAAATAATTGATTGTTGTGCCGCAGGTTGTTTCTGCAGATAGGTCAAACTTGGAGCGGGCGATGGGATTTGAACCCACGACCTTCTCGTTGGCAACGAGACATTCTACCGCTGAACTACGCCCGCAATTTTTCATAGAATATGAGAATGTACAAAAATTCAACAACGCTTGAACAAAAATTCAAATGCTGGGGGCGGGAATTGAACCCGCATTCCGTTAGGAACACGCCCCTCAAACGTGCGCGTCTGCCAGTTCCGCCACCCCAGCAAGAACATCAGTGATAAGGGATAGGTGGTAAGAGATAAGAGAAATAAAAATATTCATCTTACAGCTTACAACCGGTGTTTCTATTGGCCTTGCGGCGCGCTTATCGGTATTGTGGGGATCTGGCCGGTTACCGTGCTCATGTTTCTTCTTGAAGTCATAACGGTAAGCACCAAAGAAGTTAACATGAAAATTATCGCCATAGCGATTGTAACCTTTTTGATGAAAGCCATGCCCGTGGGCGCGCTGAAAAGCTGGTCCGATCCGCCTCCTCCGAACAAGCCGGAGATGCCGGATCCTTTGCCTGCCTGTAAAAGCACTATGAGTATCAGGCTTACGCAGGCAAGTATGTGAATTACAAGAATAAATGTATACATTGTTTTAGGATTATACTAAAAAATACTTTAAATTTCAAGAACAATCTGTGATGGTACGGCCTGCTCTATTTGTTGGGCAGCGCCGCGATGCCGGGGAGCTCTTTTCCCTCAAGAAATTCAAGAGAAGCGCCGCCGCCGGTGGATATATGCGTAACCTTTTTATCCACGCCGGCTTTCTTTACCGCGGAGACCGAATCCCCTCCGCCTATAACCGAAGTGGCGCCTTTTTCAGTTGCCTGCGCTACAAGTTTCGCTATCTCTATAGTGCCCTTTGAGAACTGCTCAATTTCAAAAACTCCGAGCGGGCCGTTCCAGACTATTGTGGCGGCCTCATTAACAACCGGTGAAATTCTCTGGAGAGTCATAGGGCCCACATCCACGCCCATAAAACCCTGGGGAATGTCTGCGCCCTCAGTTTCTTTTATTACGGCATCGGCGGGTATCTTCTTGGTTTCAAAGTCAACCTTATCAACTATGATATGGTCTATCGGAATAAACAGCTTTATGTGTTTGGCCTGAGCTTTTTTTATCAAATCTCTGGCAACATCAACCTTGTCGGCTTCTACCAGGGATTTTCCAGTCTCAATTCCCTCTGCTTTTAAGAATGTGTAGGCCATGGCTCCGCCGATGATAAGCGAATCAACTTTGCTCAGAAGGTTCTCAATTACGGCTATTTTATCCGAAACTTTTGAACCTCCGAGAATCGCCAGAAACGGGCGTTTCGGCTTATCAAGCGCTTCACCGAGGAATTTAAGTTCCTTTTCAACTAAAAAGCCGCAGGCGGCTGTTTTAAGAAATTTAACTATTCCCGCGGTGGAAGCATGGGCTCTGTGTACCGTGCCGAAGGCGTCCTGAACGAAAACTTCTCCGAGAGACGCGAGCTTTTTCGCGAACGCCTCATCGTTCTTTTCTTCCTCCGGATGATACCTGAGGTTCTCAAGAAGCAGGACTTCGCCGCTTTTCAGTTCCATCGCCATTTTTTCGGTTTCAGCGCCTATGCAGTCCGGAGCCATCTTAACATTAATGTTAAGATGTTCCCCAAGCCTTGCGGCGGCGGGTTTAAGGCTCATAGAGGCAACTACTTTGCCTTTCGGACGGCCGAGATGTGACATAAGGATAACGGCTGCTTTCTGTTCAAGCAGGTACTTTATGGTCGGAAGAGTGGCAACAATCCTCTTGTCGTTGGTAATCTGTTGTTTATCGTCAAGAGGTACATTGTAGTCAACCCTGACAAGCACCTTTTTGCCGGCAAGCTCAATATCTTTTATGGTCTTTTTCATCTCAAATCTCCGAAGTATAAATATTATTTTGTTATGAAATTAATAAGGTCAATAACTCTGTTTGAATAACCCCATTCATTGTCATACCACGCAAGCACCTTTACCAGGTTGCCCTGAATAACTTTTGTGCTCTTGCCGTCTACGATAGAGCTGAGCGGGCAGTGGTTGTAGTCAATGGAAACAAGGGGTTCGTCTGAATATCCGAGAATTCCCTTCATCTTGCCTTCGGATGCTTCTTTGAGGGCAGCGTTGATTTCTTCCGCGGTAGCCGGTTTCGCGAGGGTGCAGGTAAGGTCAACGACTGAAACATTCGGAGTTGGGATCCTGATGGCGAAGCCGTCAAGTTTGCCTTTAAGTTCCGGTATAACAAGCGAAATAGCTTTTGCGGCGCCGGTTGATGTAGGAATCATGGAAAGAGCCGCTGCTCTCGCGCGGCGCAGGTCAGAATGCGCCATGTCCTGCACTTTCTGGTCATTGGTATAGGCGTGTATGGTTGTCATCAGTCCTTTTTCAATTCCCCATTTGTCATTAAGTATCTTGGCGACCGGGGCAAGGCAGTTAGTGGTGCAGGAAGCGTTGGAGATGACATTGTGGTTCTTGGGGTCGTACTTGTCGTTATTGACGCCCATAACTATTGTGATGTCTTCGCCTTCAGCCGGAGCGGAGATAATAACTTTCTTCGCGCCGCCTTTTAATATGTGGCTTTCCGCGCCTCTGACTTCTTTTCCTTTTTTATTTACGCCGTCTTTTTTAATTGTGAAAAGGCCTGTTGACTCAACAACAACATCAACTCCGCAATCTTTCCACATTATTTCTGCCGGGTCTCTTTTGCTGAAAACTTTTATTATTTTCCCGTTTACGGAAATTTCGCTGTCGCTTACCGCTTTAACTTCCGCGTTAAGCTGTCCGTGGACTGAGTCATACTTGAAAAGGTGGGCGTTCGTTTTGGAATCCGTGAGGTCGTTTATCGCGACGAGTTCAAGGTTTTTATCGTTCCTGTCAATTATTGCGCGCGCTACAAGGCGCCCGATTCTGCCAAAGCCGTTAATACCGATTTTTACCGCCATTTGTGTGTCCTCCTGTTTATGTTTGAGCATTTCAATTCTGTTTTTGAAAAAAAACTCCCAGCCTCTGGCTTGACGCTTTCGGCTTTAACAGCTAGATTTCCGGTAACCTTGTTTATTATGTTCCAGGTACACGGTGGCAGGGAGCGAAATGCTTCTTTGCGAAACTATATTATAAAAAAAATATCGCGTTGTCAAATAGTTTGTTGTTTCGCGATATTAATCGCGCGCTATGGTCAGGGAGTAAACTTTGCGGGCCCCGCTTTTTTTTAATATCCTCGCGCATTCGGATATGGTCGCTCCGGTAGTGTATACATCGTCAAGCAGCAGAATGTTTCTGCCTTTTAATGCGCCGTTCCCGTTGATTTTGAAATTTCCGGATACATTTGCGAACCGCTTCTCTTTTGAAAGGCCTGTCTGCGAAAAAGAAAATACCGGTTTCTTAAGAAGTCCGTCCAGAACAGGAACCTCGAGTTTTTTACAAAGAGCTTTGGCGAGAAGCTCGGTCTGGTTATACCCTCGGACGAATCTTTTTGCCCAGTGCGCCGGTACGGGAACTATGCAATCCACCTTCTCCCCCAGTTTGTTTTGCTTTGCCTTTCTGTAAAGCAGTGCGGCGAAAAAATCGCTTAAATAGTCTTTGCCGGAATATTTAAAATACCGGATCAACGACTTTGTCGTGCCTTCGTATTCGGCGCAGGAAAGATTGTATTCAATAAAGCGGGGTTTTTTTATGCGGCAGGAATAGCAGTGCGCGCCTCCGTCAGGCAGAGGTTTTGAACACGATACGCAATAAAGGCCCTCAATAAATTTTATTGTTTCGTAACAGTCAGGGCAAATCCTGAGCGTGTCGTTGTAGGGAAGGCCGCTATGACAGGAAGCGCAGGTAATCGGAAACAATAAGTGGAGCAGCCGCGCGGTTATTTCTTTCATTAGAATTGTATGGTGAGGCGCCCGGAGGCTTCCAGCGTCTGGTAATTGTCTTCGGGTTTGTCGCGGTTTTCAAGCCTTGCCCAGCCGGCGCCTACCGTGACCCTGAAGTTCTGCGAGACTTCGTAGTCCGTGCTCATGTTTACCCCGTAGTTGTCCAGATTATCCCGCCCGATATTAAGCGAAGAATTCTGAGTTGAATATTTCAGCGTGGTGTTATAAATAATTCGGTTGGTCAGAGGCAGAGTTCTGTTTGTAAACGGTATCGGAACCCCGTTCGGAAATGACATGTCCGAATAAATTGAGGAAGTGTAAGCGTGAGTGAAAAGCTGGGTTGTCAGTTTCCCCGTGCCGTCCTTGGCCCAGCTCTGCCCGTTGTCATAACGCACCGTAAAACGCCATCTGCCGATGTTGATGCCTGCCTGGCCCGACCAGGAAAGATTATTAGCTTCGTTTGTCTGCAGGCGCTCTTCCTTTGTCATGTCAAACTCGGAACTCTCTCCTGTATTGGCGGTAAAATTGAGGTCAATTTTTTTCAAGACATAGAAACGGAGATCTCCACCGTAAGTCGTGTTAAAGCTTTTAGCAACCTTTATTGTTTCAACGGTTTTGTACTGATGCCTGAAGTTTATCTGAAAATCGTTGAGCCACCTGTCCAAAAACATTATCTCTTCCCACTTGTTGACGCTTAGCAGCAGGTCGGGCCAGACTTTGGTGTATATGTCGCGGTTAGTCCCGGTAATAAAAGAGTGCTCCTCGCTTCCGGTGTAAGTGAAATTTGTGGCAAAGGTTCTTATCGGAGACAGCCTGCCTCCCAAAGGTATCGCTTCAAACGGGTTAAAGCGTCCCGAAACGCGCATATCATCCTTCTTAATTATTGATTTAAGAAGGTAGCCGGTTGCTTTTGGCAACAGCGGATTGTCGCGGATCCAGAGGTTGTCAAAACCAAGGACATTGAAACTGCTTATAACATTATCATACGAGTCCTGGTCCTGGATTCTGTATGAGGATGAGAATCCCAAAGACTGGGTGTAAGGAAACGCGAAAAGGTCTCTCACCTGGAAATTCCAGGAGACTTCACCGCTGGAATCGCGGGCGATGAATTTTGACTGGCCCGGCCAGATTCTTGGCAGGGTCGTGGTATTAAAAGTGATATTATAGTTTTCGTTAATGTTGATGTTGTAGGAAAAATTCGGCTGAAGCCAGGCGAAGATGCGCAAAGAAGAGGTGCCTCCCGTCGTCTGCCCGTCGGATTTAAGGTACTCTCCGTGCTCTTTGTCAAAAGCTTTGTTTTTCTCTCTGACAGTTCTTAAAGTATGGCTGGGCGAGAAAGTAAACCCGTTCCAGAACTGGAACGGCGTGCGGGCGCTCCAGCTTTCGGAAATTTCAAGGGTGTTGTACTCGGTAATTTCCAGGTATTCGTTTAGAGCGTCAAGGCCGAGAAAAACCGTGTCGGTACTTTTGCTTATAGGCTGCCAGGGCCTGAAAAACGAGTTGGATACCGAGTAGTTCGCGGAAAGGTTTGTCGGAAATATCGGGAATACCAGAGGGTTCGGGTATTCAAACGAGCCCGCGAGGGTTTCTCTGTCCTCAATCCTTTTTATCTGCTGTGAATCGGTTATGGCCCTTGTGTACTGGCCGGATAACTTCGGCATATAAGGAATATTAAGGCTCGCCGAACCGCCTCCGGAATAGTTTATAACCCTTCCCTCTTCCAGCAAGGAGACAAGTTCGCTCTGATTTTGGACAACGGACGGCGTTACCGTAAGGGTTCTGGTCAAGTTTCCGCTGACAGGCAGAATGGGTATCCGGCTAATGTTCGCGCTCGCGGAGTCTTCCAGGTAGTCCCTGTTGTAAATGCCGGCTGAAAAGGTTTCAAAGTTTCGGTTGACCTCTTTTCTTTTTATACCAAACCCCATCCAGCCGGGTATGTTGAAATCGGCATCCGCTCTCCAGGCATAGCCCTGTTTGCGCCATGAATCCGTCACATGAATATCGTTAACCCAGATCTCGGAAGTTTTAGGGCCCTTTGACGCCCTGACGCCAAGTTTGATCTGGCTGATATTTTGAAATGAGGGAGTTCCCACGATTTTGGTGGTCGCGCCGGTCACGGTTGTGGTGTCTCCGTTTACATTCGCGGCCCAGCGCTCAGGCTTGTTGTCGTTGTTGATATCGTACTGGTAAATATTGACTATCCGCCATCCCGTCCAGTAGAGAGGCACCGAATACTCATAATAGTTGGCGTCGTTTCCAATCTGAATGAAGAATATATCTTCCTTAAGGCCGTTACCGTAAACAAAGAAATTGAACTGTTTATAGTTTGAAAGATCGTAGGGCCTGCCGTAGGTGACCTTCGCGGCGAGAGTGGTCGCGTTAGTCAGCTCATATTTTAGCGATAAGGCCTGCTCCTTCTGCAGAGATTTGTCGTTGTCGCTGAGTTCGTAAAGGTTTCTGAAATCCGCGTTGTTAAAAAGCGGTATATAACTTACATTGTCCTCGTTGTTAACGGCCGAAATCGTCAGCGTGCTGCCCACAATATTATCCGAAGACGCTTCCCAGCGGTTGTTGATAACCGATAAGCTGGCTATCTTAATATTGCCTTTCGCTCCCGAACTGCTTCTTAGAGTTATTCTAACCTGCTTTATCGCCTGCCAGTCCAGGGGAGTGGTAATATCAAGAGGTATTTTAAAAAGCTTCCAACCGATCCAGTCAACGCTTGAATGCAGGGTTCCATTGATGTCGGGCATGGATTTGCCGCCGCCGGCTCCGAACGGGCCTGGGAAGGCCGCATTGTCAAAACTGTTAAGCACACCATTATTGTCAAGATCCTGGCTGTCAATTTTATTGTTGGCGGCGCCTATCATTGTAATACTGCCGTCAGGGTTTTTGTGCGGCCAGCCGATATCCTCTCCGGGGTTTAAGGTTCCGTCGTTGTTAAGGTCTTCCGAGAGAAGTTTGCCGTCGCCGTTTATATCCTCGTTGAACGATCCGTAACCTATTAAGAGGTCTTCGCCTTTGCCGTCGCCGTGTATCCAGGCCTCTATATACTGTTTTTTAGAATAATCCACTCCGATATTTGACAGGCTCTGAACAATAGAAACTTCGTTGGAACGGGTAGTATCGTAATTAATGTTTAAGGCCTGCAGTTTCTCGTCAGTCTCGGAAACTATATTAGGATTTATGGCTTTCCTGGAAACTTCTTCATTGTCCCAGACAATGGCGTCGGAATAATACTGTGTCCCGCCCGGGTTTGTGGCCGGCTGCCAGGATTCCTTGAACATGGAAGAATTATCTTCCTGCTTTATTCCCTCCATTGACTCAATCAGGGCCTTGTTCATTATGTTCGGGTTTTTTTCACTTATCGCGTATTCTCCGCCGAAAGACATTGTAAGAGGCAAAGCCGGAACTTTAATATTCTGGAGTTTCGCGTCGCCCTCCCAGACCATGAGGCTTGACGGTGTATTTCTTATGTCCGGCAGGGTCTGGGACTTGGCCGCGAAGTCGTAGATGAAGCTTGAACCGATAAATAGATTATTTGTAAGCGAAAGCTCAGAGCGTATGCCGACAAGGGTGGATCCGCCGCTGGAACCGAACGGCGCGTAATCATAAGAGACCTCTATGACGGTGTTCTCGTTTATTTTCTCTTCGTCAAAAAAGGTCACTATGCCGGCATCGTAGTCAATGAAATAATCCGAATCGCGCGAAAGAATCTTCCCGTCAATGGAAACTCTTTCGGACTGAGGCACGATGCCGGGCTTTAAGGTCACGAATTTTATCCTGTAGCGGTATTCGGCCAGAATATTGTAGCGGTGAGTCCTTACGGAATACAGGTCGTCCGGAAGGGGTTTGCCTTCCGGAGGCTCAAAGTTGAATATGCCGGCCTCAAAGTCCACATAAATGTTATTCGGATACGACGGCACAGGTTTCGCGCCCGGTTCAAGGGCCGACGGAAGGTTTGCGTTAAGATCTTCCAGCCTGAGAAGAAAATTGCCTCTTCCGTTATCTCTGATAATTTTCACATTTCCCAGAGCGTAAAAAGTTTTTAACTCCCTGGATAAGCCGGCCGTATTGGATTCATCTTTGATAATTTTCAGCGCCCCTGGGTTGCTCCCGCTTTGAGATAAGTATGAGCCGTCTTCCCTCTGGTAATCTATCGCTAAAACATAATTAGAGGTAACCTGGCTTCTGAAAACCACTATCCCCCTGTTATAGTCTATGGTATAGTCCTGCCCTGCAACCAGCAGATCAAAATTGCCGGTGTAGGAGTAATTTGAGGTGGTGAGAGCGTCAACCAGAGTTTCCGTCAGAGTATTAGTGGAAGTATTCACATTGTTATTACTCTGGTTTCTGTCGTCACGGTATATTTTAACCGTGCCGGGTTTTATGGTGTCGCCGTTAAACTTGATGAGGTAGTATTTCAGGGGTATGTAAGAGGTGTCCGCGATAGTTTTTCTTTCAAGTTTGGTGTTTCCGGTAAAGCGCTTTACTTCAGAAAGGCCCTTGGTGCGGCTGAAAAAGGCCCAGGTCCTGTTGCGCTTGTACTTGGCGTCCATTTTCACGCCGAAAAGCTGTTTGGAATAGCCCACGAATTCCGTTGACGGCAGAGACATGGCTATATCTCCGAAAGCCGCTTCCTGAACCACTTCGTCGGGGTCGCCCTTATAAACTACGGATATATCACGCTTATCCGCCGTGGTATCGTCAAAGTCCACATTGACATTTATTTTTCTTCCGACGCGCCCCTTGATTCTGACCTGCAGTTCCTGGTTCATGTCAAAAACGCTGGTGTTAACCCTCTTTTGAACTTCAGGTTTGTCGTAGAGCGTGGTTTTCCAGGATACTCCGATGGTTTTTCTTCCTGAAATGGAGAGTTGTGATTCGTACGGGAGTTCAACCGATAAGCCAGGCGGCAGCGGCGGCGGCGCCGGCCTTGGAGCGGTTGACACAGCCACCCCGGCTGCCTCGGCGCTTTTGCCTTCTTCAATTCTGTTGCGCATGGACAACCAGCCTTTGCCCGAATAACAGATAAATTCTTTTTCCTCAAGATAATTCAAAAAATCCGCTCCGGCCTCTTCCTGGGGCGTCGGCGTGGATGGCACGGTTTCATATTCGGTTGTTATGCTGGTTGGTGTGGGCGAGGAAACGGCTACAGTGGGAGAGGATACAAATATAGAATTATAATATCCGGTTTTCTCACCTAAAATGGAAAAGCTCCTTTTTCCGGGAAAAAAGTCCTGTCCATTCAGCGTGAGAATAGAAATCAACAGTAAAAACGAGGCAGCAAGGATCTTTGCCGTTTGTTTTAACATTTATATTATTTTCTCAAAAAACCGCATAAAACAGCTGTGAAATTGAAAATTTATTCAGCTCTATTTTTGACTATTATAACTCTTTTTATTTCATTTTGCCATATATTTTGGTATAATTGTCGTGAAAAAATAAAAAAACATATTAATTTTACATTGTTTTGTTAATAAATATGAAAATACTGCACCGCTACATAATACGCGAATTTCTTGAGTCATTTTTTTTCGGGCTCGCTGTTTTTTCGTTTATCCTTCTGCTTGACCAGATATTTCAGCTGGTAAATCTTTTTTTAAGCAAGGGCATATCTTTATTTCTTGTCGCCAAGCTCTTTGTGCTTATCCTGCCTAATATTTTCTCACTTACTATTCCCATGTCCGTGCTGCTTGGCATTTTGCTGGCATACGGCAGATTTTCCGAGGATAACGAAATAACATCTATGCGTTCCGCCGGCATGGGTTATTTTAGTTTTACCTCACCTGTTCTCGCGGGAGTTCTGTGTTTGAGCCTGTTTCTGGTATTTTTCAACCAGACGCTTTCGCCGGTGACTCATCGGCAGTTCCGGCAGATTTACAAAGAGGTTTTAAGCCAGCATCCTCTTGTTAAATTTGAGGAAAAAACTATTACTAGGGTCGGAGATTACAGGATGTATGTTGACACGGTGGCGCAGGACGGGCTTAAAGGCGTCAATATATATAAATTTTCGCCCAGCGAGGCGGGTGTGCCCTGGCGTATAAGCGCGGCCTCGGCCACGGTTTCAGTCGGGCAGGATGCCGTGCTGTTTTTGCTATATAACGGTTATTGGCAGAAGGCAAACCCGGCACACCCGGAAAACCTTATTCATCTGAAATTTTCTTCATATCAGTTCACAATACCGCTGGGCGGAGAGGTTATCCCCGTCAGCCAGTCGCTCAGGGAAATGAGCGGGCGGCAGCTGCGCGTGGAGATGAAGGCCTACCGCGATAAGAAAATGCCTACGAATTTTATTGAAACCGAGTACTGGCTCCGCTGGACTCTGGCTTTTGCCCCGTTTGTTTTCGCGGTCGTGGGCATTCCCCTCGGTATAGTGCTTGAACGCGGGGGCCGCTCAATAGGTTTCGGCATAAGCCTGCTTGTCTTGTTTGCTTATTACCTCCTGCTTGTTACCGGGTTAAACATGGGAGAGAAGGGGTATGCCGCTCCTAAATATGTCCTTATGCTGCCTAACGCCGCCGCTTTTCTGGCAGGCCTCTGGCTTTGGAGAAAAATGCTCAAAAAATGAAGATCGTATACCGCTACCTCATTTCGGAGTTTATAAAGCCGCTGGTTTTCAGCACCGTTTCCTTCGGCGGGCTTGTAATGATCTCGGAATTTTTCCGTGAGCTTAATTATTTCATGGAGAAAAAAGCCGGGTTTTTTTATGTTTTTGAATATCTTTTTTTAAACCTGCCGTGGTGGACCATACAGGTTCTTCCCGTTTCCGTACTGCTGGCGGTATTGTTCTCTCTCGGACAGTTCGCAAAACAGGGCGAAATCACCGCGATGAAGGCGGCGGGCATAAACCTGTGGAGGGTAATAGGAATACTGTTGTTCTGCGGGCTGCTAATAGGCGCCGGCGAGGCGGTTTTACGCGAAAATGTTATTCCCCTCACCGTGAAGCTTGCCGATAAAGTCAGAAAGGAAAAAATTCAGAACGAAAAAGTTGACACTCAGACGCAGTACAATGACCTGGTTATTTCTCTTCCCTCTAACGCGAGAATGACTATAGGCGGCATGAATGCCGCAAACGGCAGCATGTCCAAAGTTGTGGTGGATTATTATGACGGGGCCTTTAACCTGTCGCGCCAGATTGTTTCCGACGCGGGCGTATTCAAAAACGGCGAGTGGGTCTTCAGCGCCGGCGTTGAACGCGAATTTTCGGGCGGCGCCTGGACAGAGCAGGCTTTCGCCGAGAAAGCGCTGAAAATGCCGTTTAAGCCGCAGGATTTTGTGATAGAGAGGGTTCGCCCGGAGCAGATGACCACAAAAGAATATCTTCGCTATATAGGCCAGCTTGAAACTCTGGGTATTCCGTCCGAAAAAGAGAAAATTATCTTTAATCTAAGATGGTCTTCGGTATTCAGCCATATTGTTGTTATGCTTATCGGAATTCCTTTCGCGCTCGGGCTCGGTTCAAAGCACGGCAAAATGCTGAGCTTTTCATTCGCGTTGATATTCGCGTTTATTTACTGGGGTTTTCAGGCGGTAGGCCAGTCGCTTGGCGAGAATAAGGTTATTTCGCCTCTGCTGGCAGCATGGCTTGGCAACATGGTTTTTGGCGCGGCCGGCTTGTTGATGATAAGCAAAATCAGGAAGTGAGAGCAGCGTAAAAGTTATAAGTTGTAAGTTATAAGTTTTAAGTCATAAGAAAACTGCTGAAAGGCGAGATTGCTTCTCTCCCTTCGGAGATCGCAATGACAGGACATTCTTGATGGTTGTTCAATTGACTTAACTCAGAACTTATAACTTAAAACTTATAGCTAAAATTTTCAACTATCGCTACCTGACAATCGCGAGTTTTCCGGTTTTTATCTTACCGTCGGCATTTATCCGGTACAAATATATCCCCTGAGCTACATTTTCCCCGCTGTCATTTTTTCCGTCCCAATCGTATTCATAAACCCATTTGTAATCGGCGGATGGAGCCACCCTGAAAGACAATTTATCTTTTGCAATTGTCTTAACTTTCCATCCGGCTAAATCAAAAATATCCGCTTCCAGCGACTGAGGGACTCTTGAGAAGTTAAATACCAGCGTTGTAAGCACGCCCGACGCCGAACGCGGGTGCGCGTATCCAGGTCCCGAAGGATTTGGATAGTTTATCAGCCTGGCGACATCAAGCGCGGAAGACGAAGCCAATTTGATAACTGAAACTGTGGCCGAAAAACCTGAAATCAGAATATTGGCAACGCTGATACTTGTCTGCACGCCTGAAAAAGTATCGGATTGCGGGCTTGAAAAGGCGCTGTTTGTTCCATAAACGCTTGCAGCTTTTCCCGGCGGATAAACGGTATTCAGGTCCGCCTCCACAACATCAACTCCCAGGTTTGGCGAACCCGAATTAATATTATTCATTACAAGCCTCGCGGGATCTAAAGCTATGCTGTCGTCAATATGCCAGACAAGAACTCCTTTTCCGGTCGTTGAAAGCGGTGTTGAAAGGTCATATTGTATCCTTGTGCTGTCCGGAGCTCTTAATTCCGCGATAAAATACTCGCTTGAAGAAGTATCGGCCGGTATTTTTACGAAGCCGGCGGTTTGCGATGTTTCAATGTCGGACATTGCCAGCGACGAAACACTGGTGTTAACCTCCCTTGACGAGAGATCAATAAACTTCAGGTAGTTTTTGCACCAGGGGTCCAGATGAGGAGGATTCTTGCCTGAATTGTCGGCCCCATAGGGATAATCCATAAGGCTCCACGCGCCGCAAGTGCTTCTGCCTCCCGAAACCGTGGTGTCGTAAAGGTCCGGCAGGCCAAGCTGGTGTCCGTATTCGTGGCAAATCACACCCAGAGGGCTTACCCCGCTTGCGGCGAGTTCGGGCACGACCGTAAAGCCGTTGAAGGTTTTTCCGTCAACGGAATAAGAGTAATCATAAAACAAGGACCACAAGTCGGTGGAACTATCCGACTCCTCTTCCCCATAACCGGCGTGGTATATCATCACATGGTCGTAAAGAGAGAAATCATAATCGTTCTTTGAAGCGTTGACGGTATCGGTTATCAGTTTAACCAGAGCGGAATCGGTTTCATCGCCGTAGCTCAAAATCGTTGAAGGCAGGGTATAATCATTTGCCGTAATAGTGGCCGTGACTGTAAGCAGTCCATAGGAGTTTTCAGCATAGTAGTCGCGCAGTTTGGAAAAAAATCCGACGGTGTCGGAGGCCGCGGAAATCGGAGTGCCAGCCGAAAAATGCACCCGTATCGCCAGCACTTTGTAAGTGGTGGCGGCGATAACGCCCTTTTTGCCGGCTTTTCTTATAACGCCTTTTTTTTGCAGCTTCTGCGCGGTTTCCCCGGAGACAACGCCGCAGGGTCTGAAACCTTTAGGTTTCTTATCAAGATAAGCCCAGTTTCTCGGAGGAGCGGCGCTTAAAACAGCTGTTGACATTAGAAAAAGTACTACCGTAATTAGTTTGCGCATATTTTACTGAGACAGCAGGTCCTTTTTATCAATAGTTTCCTTCTGAGTTTCCGGTGTGCCGGTCTGAGGGGCTTCTGGGTTCTCGGGAGTTATATTTTCCGTTGATTGGGGTTTGATTTCCTCAGTTTTTGTATCGGGCGCTTTGGGCTCCTGAGGTGTTTTTTCATCAATTATTTCCTGTTTTGTTTCAACAGCCGTGGGCTGCGTAACCTGCGGTTCCTGCGCCGGTTGTTCCTGCATAATTGCCTTATCTTGCGGCTGTTTAGAGGAGGTTCTTCCCCACGCGCGTCCCTTGTTCTGGCCGAAGCGCATTGAAATATTAAGCTGGTGGTTCCATTCGGGTATCTGTCCGGCGTAGCGGCCCAACTCATCGCCCCAGAAGGCATAATCAAGCTGAAGCAAATAGAGGTTTATCCCAAATCCCATTGTAGGGTATCCTGAATTAAACCCTCCTCTAAGAGCGAAAATCGCCCACTTAATTTCAGCGCCAAGGTGCAATTTTTTAAAAAATGTGGCGTCAAAAAGCGGCTCCTCGGTATTAAAGATGTCATCTATATCCGCGCTTAACACCAGCCTGTCTTTCGTGTTAATGCTTTTTCCCGGCCAATAGTAAAACTTTGACGGAATATACGCTGTTCCGATATTCCATCTTGGGTATATTATTCCAACAGAAGCCGGTTTAACTTCGCCGGATTTCGTGCTTTCTATTCTGGCAAAGTTTATGGCTGTTCCGCCGAAATCCGTAACGGAAAAACCTACATTCCATCTTGAGTCGGGCTGATAAAGAGTTCCGAGATCCAGCCCGTACCCGTTGCCCATCTGAAGCAGAGGATCAAAATTTTCAAACTCAAGAATAGATTTGTTAAACTCAGAAATTCTGGCTCTGTTGATGTATTTAAGGGTGGCGCCAACCGATATTTTTCCGGGTACATTGTAAGGAAGTTCGTCAAAGCGGTGAGCCAGCGGTACGGCCCCGATAACATCCACGGTCCCCCAGAAGCTGATGTTGGGTATCAGAATACCGCTGTTGAGCTGGAAGCCGAGGTCTGCCTGAGTAAAGAGCCCCAATCCCCAGGAAAGAAAACCGGGCCCCGAAAGATAGCTCGTATTTGGAAAACCAAGCCTTAAACGGGGTTTATATTTGGTGATTTTGCCGCTTATGTCGGTAATTATTTTGCTTTTATCTTCAAAACCAAGTGTGTCAAAATCCCTTAACTTGTCGGCGTTGTCCTGGTAATAACTGTAGAAGTTGAATATATCTTCGCTTATGCCTATAGGGAGCTCAAATATCGTAAGCTGGCTTCCGGTTCTCTGGGTAAGTCCCGCCGGGTTGTAGAATACAGCGTTCTGATCGTCAGCGATTCCGACAAAAGCCCCTCCCATACCGAGAGTCCTGATGCCTCTTATCTGGGCCGACTGTTCGGCTGAGTACGAAAAGGATATTACGGCTGTCAGAAGGGCTGTCAGTAAACTAAAAAATCTAAATTTTATATATTTCATAATATCCCTCTCTTAGTCCAGCAGGTAATCGTGGTTAATATCAACCGTTATGCCGCTGATCTTGGATTTCAGGTCATCAAAAAGGCTGTTGACATCGCTCTTTATTCCGGAAATAGCCGAGCCGCTTGTCAGATTAAGGTTTTCCGCGACCAGGAGCATGCGGTGATACGCGATAGCTATATCTTTGGCTACATCATTTGCCAAAGCGGTATCAGCGGTATTAACGGTAACTTTATAGTCTGTGTCAAAGGAAATGGCGCCTGATTCCTGCACTTTAATCGCGGCTCTCAGAACATAGCAGAAAGCAAGATTGAGGTTGACATCGGGATTATCAGCGTTTATTTTGCCGTCGGCTGAGCCTCTAGATATTCTTGAAAGCCTGGGTATTACGGCGTCAATAGCGATTTTAATCTTTGTAAGGTTTGCTATTATGGTGGAAGGCAGAAGGTTTGAAGCGAGTGAGGCGCTGGCCGCGGATTCCAGGGCGGGAGCGAGCCTGGCAGGCGCGGACGACTGTTGTTTGATAAGGCTTGCTATAAGGTCGCCTAAATCCAGTCCCGCGTCGGCAAGTTTTGCCGCGGAATAACCGTAAATGGCTTCTGAATTATTGGGGTCCTGTTCCAAAATCTTGAGGAAGTAGTCAAGCGCCTTGGCATAGTCTTTGTCCTGCAGAGCCGTTAAAGCGTCGGATTGCAAAGCGGTTGTGCTTGTGTCTCCACCGGACTGGTGAGCCCAGGAAAAAATGTTCGTCTTGCCGCAGCCGGCAAAAAGTAATGCTATCAGCGGAAAGAATACGACAAGTACTTTCCTTCTCATAAATACCTCCCTCATGCAACGCAGACAAAAAGATTATACAAAATTAAAATGATAATGGAAATAAAAAAACCCCCGAAATAATCCGAGGGTTTTTAAATTGTTTGACGGGTTGTAATAAAATTAAGTTCCTTCCTGCCAGGAAGCAAGGTATTCTTCCTGCTCTTTAGTCAGCTTATCAATGGTTATGCCCATGGCCTTAAGTTTAAGGCGGGCTATTTCTTTATCTATATCTTCAGGGACCGAGTAGACTCTCTTGCGCAGCTTGTCATGGTTATTGACCATGTATTCCGCCGACAAAGCCTGGTTGGCAAACGACATGTCCATGACGCTCGCCGGGTGGCCTTCAGCGGCCGCGAGGTTTATGAGGCGGCCTTCGCCGAGCAGGTATATTTTCCTGCCGTCTTTAAGCGCGAACTCTTCAACAAAATCGCGCACTCTGCGTACGGATTTGCTGAGCTTTTTCATTGCTTCAATGTTAATTTCGCAGTTGAAGTGGCCTGAATTGGATACCACCGCGCCGGATTTCATAACTTTGAAGTGCTGTTCGTCAAGCACATTAATGTCGCCGGTCAGGGTCACGAAAATATCGCCTTCTTTGGCGGCCTGGTTCATGGTCTTAACTTCAAAGCCGTCCATTGATGCTTCCAGCGCCTTCATCGGGTCAATCTCTGTCACGATAACCTGAGCGCCCATGCCCTTCGCGCGCATCGCTACGCCTCTGCCGCACCAGCCGTAGCCGGCAACGACTACTATTTTGCCCGCGAGCAGTATATTGGTGGCTCTTATTATGCCGTCAATGGTTGACTGGCCCGTGCCGTAGCGGTTGTCAAAAAGATGCTTTGTTAAGGCATCGTTTACCGCGACTATCGGGTAAGCCAAAACGCCGTCCTTCTCCATGGCGCGAAGCCTGATTACGCCGGTTGTCGTTTCCTCGGTTCCGCCGATGATTGTCGGCAAAAGATCTCTCTTTTTGGACAATATCGTTGAAACCAGGTCTGCTCCGTCATCCATTGTTATCTGGGGTTTGTTGGCAAGCACCGCGTCTATGTGCTTATAATAGGTCTTGTTGTCCTCGCCTTTGATAGCGAAGGTTGGTATGCCGTAATGCTTTACAAGAGCCGATGCTACATCGTCCTGAGTTGAAAGCGGGTTGGAAGCGCACGCGCTTACATCAGCTCCGCCTGCTTTAAGGGTAATGGCAAGGTTTGCAGTTTCCGTGGTGATATGAAGGCAGCATGCCATCTTTACGCCCTTAAAAGGTTTTTCTTTCTGGAACCGCGCTTTAATAAGGCGCAGAACAGGCATTTCTCTTTCTGCCCACTCAATCCTTTCTTTGCCGCGGTTTGCAAGCTTTATATCCTTGACATCAAATTTCATTGTAATGATCCTTTCTCGCATTAAAGTGAGTTGTTTATATTCCGGCTTCTTTCTTAAGAATGGCCGCTTTATTGGTATTTTCCCAGACAAAACCGTCGCCCTTGCGGCCGAAGTGTCCGTAAGATGCGGTTTTGCGGTATACCGGCCTGCGCAGTTTCAAATACTCTATTATCCCCTTGGGAGTAAGCGGGAAGTGTTTATAGGCAAGACGCGTAAGCTCTTTTTCAGATACCTTACCGGTATTATGTGTATCAACCATCACGGAAACCGGTTCTGCCACGCCGATGGCGTAGGCAAGCTGTACGGTGCATTTCTCGGCAAGCCCCGCGGCAACTATATTCTTGGCAACATGGCGGGCCATATAGCAGGCGCTGCGGTCAACTTTCGTTGGATCTTTGCCTGAGAAGGCTCCGCCGCCGTGTGGAGCCATGCCGCCGTAGGTGTCAACGATTATCTTGCGGCCGGTCATGCCGGTATCGGACTGCGGGCCTCCGACAACAAATTTGCCGGTCGGGTTAATGTGGTATTTGGTTTTGCTGTCGCACCATTTTCCGACAATGGGCTTAACAATGACATCTATCATTTCTTTTCTGGATTTGTCGGTGATTTTGCGGCCGGTCTTATCAAGGATATCTTCGGTATGCTGGGTTGAAAGCACCACGGTGTCAACTCTGAAAGGTTTCCCGTTCCTGTACTCAACGGTGACCTGGGACTTGCCGTCCGGGCCGAGATAGTCAAGGATATTTTTCTTTCTGACATCGGCAAGTTTTAACGCAAGCTTATGGGCAAGCATTATCGGAAGCGGCATAAGCTCCGGGGTCTCGTCGCAGGCATAACCCACCATCAATCCCTGGTCGCCGGCTCCGCCCGTGTCTACGCCCTGGGAAATATCGGGTGATTGAGCGTGTATCGCGTTAAGTATAGCGCAGGTCTCGTAGTCAAAGCCGAATTTGGGGTGGTTGTAGCCTATTTCATTAACAACTTTTCTTACTATATCGTGGACATCAATTTTTGCCTTTGTGGTTATCTCACCGCCGACAATTACAAGGCCCATGGTAACAAAAGTTTCGCAGGCAACGCGGCCCATAGGATCCTGTGCCAAAACGGCGTCTAACACACCATCAGATATCTGGTCGCACACCTTATCGGGATGCCCTTCCGTAACTGATTCTGAGGTAAAAACATAATCTTTACCTTCTAACAATGAACTCATCTGCTTCCTCCGATTTCCGTATTCAAACGGATTATTTTATATTCACGGCAGGTTTGATTATTCCACATTTAAGACAGTTCCCTCAAACACCGAAATGTCTTCGGAAACTTTGGCATTATAACCTATTATGCAGTTATCAAGCCGCACATTTTTCTTTACTCTTACGCCTTCCCAGAGAATAGAGTTTTTTACTATCGCGCCGGGCTCTATTTTAGACCTGTTGCCGATTGTTGTATACGAGTCCACTACGGCCTTCCTGCCGATAAAGCAGTGCTTTCCTATTACGCAGGGAGCATTTAACTTAGCACCTTTCTCTATCTTTGTGCCTTCGCCTATCCAGATGCCGGGCCTTATCTGCTCGCCGGTTATGTTGAAGTTAGACAGTCCGTCTAAGGCGTCGCGCACGCCCTTTCTGTATTCCACCAGATTGCCGACATCCGTCCAGTATTCGCGCATCAGGTAGCCGAAGATCCTTTTGTTTTTTTTCAGCAGGTCGGGCCACAACTGCATGCCGAAATCATAAAACTTATTTTTCGGGATGTATTTGAAAATCTCCGGCTCAAATATGTATATGCCCGTGTTGACCGTGTTGGCGAATACATCGCTCCATTTGGGCTTCTCAATGAACTTGTTTATCCTGCCGTTTTTGTCCGTCAGCGTTACGCCGTACTCAAACTTCGCGTCTATCGCTTTAAGCACCATTGTGGCTATGGATTTCTTTGACTGGTGGTATTTTACGGCCTTCGTCAGGTCAATATCCGTAAGGCCGTCTCCGGACATGACGACAAAAGTGGAATCAAAGAATGACTCCATTTTCTTAACCCCCCCCGCGGTTCCAAGGAGCTCTTTTTCAAAAGAGTAGCGTATGCTCATTCCCAGCCGCCCGCCGTCCCCGAAATAATTCTCTATCATTTTCGGGTAGTGGTGCAGGTTGAGCGCCACCTGGTTAAAACCATGGCGCTTAAGATTCTCAAGCGTGTGCTCAAGAACCGGTTTATTTATAACCGGCACCATCGGTTTTGGTATGGCGAAAGTCAGCGGCCTGAGACGGGTTCCCGCTCCGGCTGCCATTACAAAAGCTTTCATTTCTATTTATCTCCGGAAAATTCAAAACAGGATTATAGCAAATTATTACAGTTTTGAATATTTGCGTATCAAAGTTTTATTGCCCAGCACGGTCATCTGCCCGAGCACCGAGTTAGGTTCTATAACGCAGTCTTCGCCGATAATCGCGTTCTCCGCCTTTACCCCTTCGCCGATAGCAGTGCCTTTAAGCACAATAGTGTCGGAAAGACTGGACCCTTTGGATATAACGACGCCGTCACCCAGGCAGACATTGCCGTTTAACTGCACAAAGTCCCCAATTTTAACATTTTTGCCGCAGACCAGATTCCCGCTTATCCTGGAATTATTTCCGGCGAGCCTGGCCGCGCCGCGGAGCTTGCTAACGGCCTTCGCGGAACCTGAGGTAAATCTGTAGTTTCCCGACATTAAATCAAAGTTAGCCTGCATATATTTTTCAACGGTTCCGATGTCCATCCAGTAGCCGTTAAAGGTATAGCCGAAAATCCTGTACTGTCTGGCAAGCAGGTTAGGAAAAAGCCCGCGCTCAACCGAGAAGCTTACTCCGGCGGGAATCAACTCCACGGCTTGCGGCTCAAAAACATATATGCCGGCGTTAATAGTATTGCATGTAACCTCGTCCCACGAGGGTTTTTCCAGAAAACGCTCTATTCTGCCGGTTTTATCCGTTTCCACAAGCCCGAAAGCGGTCGGATCCTTAACTCTTGTCAGAGCGATAGTCACGAAGGATTTATTTTTTCTGTGAAAGGCCAGCATGGATTTTAAATTTATGTCCGTGAGAATGTCACCGTTGAAAACAACAGTTGTTTCATCAATATGTTTAATCGCGTTTCTTATGGCGCCGCCGGTTCCGAGAGGCTCCTTTTCATGCACATAATTAATCTTCAGCCCCCACTTTTTGCCGCTGCCAAGGTGCTTTTCAAAAACATGCGGCATATAGGCAAGGCAGAGGGTAACCTCGTTAATGCCGTGGCTTTTGATAAGCTCAAACTGATATTCAAGAAACGGTTTATTCACTATCGGGAGCAGAGGTTTGGGTGTGTGGCAGGTGAGCGGACGGAGCCTGGTTCCGAGCCCGCCGATAAGAATCAGCGCCTTCATTTTGTCTCCTGCTGAGAAAAAAAACGGATTGTTCTGCCAAGCCCTTCCTGCAGAGAAACGGCCGGCTGCCAGCCCAGAACTTTCTTCGCTTTACCGTAATTCAAAAAGCTTTTAAACAGCTCACCCGGCCTGGCGGGTTTATAAGCGGGTTTATTTTTATAACCGGACAGGGAAGCCATATTCTTAAAAAGCTGGTTGACTGAAGTTAATTTTGCGGTTCCGATGTTAATAATCTGATTGTCCGCTTTACTGAGCGCGAGCACATTGGCTCTGACGACATCGCCCACAAAAACATAATCGCGTGTCTGTCGGCCGTTTCCGAAAATATTCAGTTTTTCGTTTTTAAGCATTTTCTGAGAAAATATAGCGACAACGCCCGCTTCGCCGTGCGGGTCCTGGCGCGGCCCATACACATTGGCGTACCTGAGAATTGTGTATTTCAGCCCGAAAAGAGACGCGTAATATCTAAGGTATACTTCCACCGCGTATTTGGTAATGCCGTAGGGAGACAGGGGGTTAGCGTCCGCGGTTTCATCCGGAGCCTTGGCCGAACATTCTCCGTAAATAGTGCCGCCGGAAGAGGCGAAAATAACTTTACCGACTCCGTGTTCTTTGCAGTTCTCCAGAAGATTTAAGGTGCCGAGAATGTTAACCCTCGCGTCAAAGGCGGGATCTTCAACGGATTTTCTTACATCTATCTGGGCCGCGTGGTGGTTAAGAATATCAAATTTACCGGATTTAAACACTTTTTTGATCGCCGGCTTATTGGTGATGTCGGCTTTGACGAATTTTGCCTTTTTGTTGACATTACGCATACTGCCAGAGGATAGATTGTCAACTATTGTCACCGAGTGCCCGTTAGCGATATAGGCATCCGCGATGTTTGAAGCGATAAAGCCGGCACCGCCGGTAATAAGAATTTTAAGCTTTTTCATGGATGTTTTCCTTTCATTTACGGTTAAAAGCAAGCGTCCGTTGGAGTGTTAATACGCGCCCTTTTTTCCGAATATTGCAGGCAGAGTCATAAATAATATTTTCAGGTCAAGGCCGAGCGACCAGTTCTCAATATAAAAAATATCAAGTTCTATCATCTCTTCATAGCTGAGCGATGCTCTTCCGGAAATCTGCCAGAGCCCGGTAATTCCGGGCAATATGCGCAGGCGCCGCTTTGCCCAATCGTCATAAGCAGCCGCCTCCCAGAGAACCTGCGGGCGCGGCCCCACAAGGCTCATATCGCCCTTAAGGACATTGATGAGCTGAGGCAGCTCGTCAATGCTGTACTTTCTTAAGAATTTCCCTATTTTGGTTATCCGCGGATCGTTGGACATTTTAAACACTGGGCCCTGCCTTTCGCTCATAGCCTTGAATTTCTCAAGCTGGGCGTCGGCATCCTGAACCATGGTCCTGAATTTATAAAAATTGAAGGTCTGACCGCGGTACCCCATGCGTTTATGCGAGTAAATAGAAGGCCCCTGCGAATCAAATTTGATAAGCACGGCAATCAAGCCAAGCAGAGGAGAAAGCAGGATTAATATCAAAGACGAGGCGAAAACATCAAAGATTCTTTTAAAAATAAAATTAAAACCGTTTAGTGAAATTGATTTTAAGTGAAATATAGGTATGCCGAGTGATGAGTCAATGCTTATCTCGCCTCTGCACAATTGCACAATGTCGGGAACAAATTTTAAGTCAATTGACGCGCTCTCGCACCAGTCATACATGGAAAGCAACGCGTTTTCAGACCAATTGGTTTTTGTCAATATAACCTGATTTACTTTCTTTTCAGATACGGTATTCTTGATTTTTTCAATATGGCTCTCTTCATCATAGGGCGAATAATAAACCTGCAGATGAGGATTTCTTTTCAGGACTATTTTGAGCATTTCGTTTTCTTTTCCAACCACGAGAATAGATTCCCTTCCGATTATATTTCTCAGCAGGCCCCTGAATATAAGCTTGAAAACCTCGCGGAAAGCGAATATGTATAAAATAGATGTTGCCCAGAATACAAAAAATACAAGCCTTGAAAACGAAAACTCCCTGTAGAAGAAGGTGGCCAGAATAAGAAAAACTATCCCGATCGTTACCGCCTGCACGGTTCTTATTATTTCGTCCAAGGCGGGTATGAAGTAGGTCTTATAGAAATTAAACCTGAAGAAAATGAAAATCCAGAGAGGTACAATGAAAAGCGCGGCGTGCTGGTAAAAAACGAAGGCTGGTATTCCTTTGGTAACCGGAAAAAATGAAGTTAAAAATGAGAAGAAACGCAGGTTGTAGGCTGATATAAGAGCAAGAAAAATCAACCCGATATCGGCTGTTATAAGTGTCAGAAAGATGATAATTTTAGAACGGTTTAAACGCATATTTATAGAGGGGTATTTTACTAATTATTTAAATTAAATGCAATAATCATCGTGTTGAGCGAGTGTCAATGTAGCGGGCAATTTCTGTTTTAAACCGTTCAAGCGAGAATTTTGATGCGTTTGCAACCGCGTCTTCGTTTCTAAAACCGGAACGCGCGAACCTTTTGACAGCTTCGGCCAGGGCTCCCGGTTCGGGTGATTTGAAAAAGACTCCGGTTTTGCCTTCAATTATGGTTTCCAGAGCCCCGCCTTTCCCGAAGGCTATAACCGGTTTTCCGGCAGCCTGGGCCTCAACGGCCGTTATGCCGAAATCTTCTTCCTGCGGAAAGATAAAAGCCCTGCAGGCAGAATAATGCTTTTTGATCTCATCGCCGCTTTGCCAGCCGAGAAATTCAATGTTCGGTTTTGCCATGGTTTTGAGGCGTTCCATGTCGGGGCCCTTGCCGATAATCTTAAGCTGATACCCGAGTATATTAAAGGCTTCTATCGCGATGTCAACTCTTTTATATGGAACCAGCGCGCTGACCATAAGAAAGTAGCCTCCGTCGGAAGCCGGAGGGTATCCCGATGTATCAACCGGAGGATAAATAACATCCGCGTCCCTGCCGTAAATCCTGGCTATCTTTTCTTTGATATGTTTTGAATTTGAAATAAAATAATCAACCCCATTTGAGCTCGCGACATCCCACTTCTGAAGGTAGGGCCTTGCTATCTTCATGGCTACTCTGGCTAAAATGCCGGCTCTTTTCGAATTGAAATATTCTTCATATTGATCCCATATGTAGCGCATCGGGGCGTGGCAGTAACAAAAATGCAGCGCATTATTTCCCTTTTTGACGCCTTTCGCGACGCAATGGCTTGAAGAAATTACCAGGTCGTAACCGGAAAGTTTGAAGCTCTCAATAGCCGTAGGCATTAAAGGAAGATAATAGCGGTATTTTTTTTCCACTCCGGGAAATGCCTGCAAAAAAGAAGTTTTAATATTGTGTTTCTCAATAGTTTCGGAAACACTGCCCTTAATCCACAAAAGTGTAAAGATATCGGCGCCGGGATAAACTTCGCATAAAGCTTCCAGGACTTTTTCTCCGCCGCGCATCCCAGTCAGCCAGTCGTGTATTAAAGCAACTTTCATAGTTATTCCTTATATTACTTCGTTTAGTTTTAAGCGCAGTACAAGCAAAAATGCTTCAACAATAATTGATTTTCCGAGTTTTGAACTGCCGTTTTTTCGTTCCGTGAAAGTAATAGGTATCTCCTTTATGGAAAAACCTTTCTTTATTGCCCGGTATTTCATCTCAATTAAAAATCCGTAGCCCTCGCTTGATAGTTTTTGATATTCAATTTCTTTAAGCAAGGCGGTGCTAATGAAATTAAAACCGCTGGTTAAATCCCTGTTTTTGAGACCGAGAACTGTTCTCGCGTAAAAATTGGCTCCTCTGCTTAAAATATGCCTGTAAAAAGGCCATCCTGTAATTTTTCCGCCCTTTACATACCTTGAGCCGGTGACGAACGATTCTCCGGCCCGCGTGAGCTCCGCTATCAGTTCCGGCGGATGGGACAGGTCGGCGTCCATGGTGATAACATACTCGTAACCTCCGGAAATGGCGCGGCTAAAACCTTCAATATAGGCGGAGGCCAGCCCCAGCTTGCCCTGCCTGGATAAAAGCTTTATGCGGCTGTCCTTTCGCGAGAATTTGTTAACCATTTCGGCGGTGCCGTCAGGGGAATTGTCGTCAACAATCAAAATATCGGCAGAAAAGGCTGAAAGCGATTCAAGCAATCTTTCAATGTTCTCTTTTTCGTTATAAGTGGGTATTATAATCAGAGTCTTCATTTTATTAGCTCAGCGATTTTCTCAAAGACTTTCCCGGGCGCTATGGAGCTGAGGCACTTAAGGCTCGCGCATTCGGCGAACTTCCCGTATTTGTAACAGGGGCTGCAGGCAAGGGCTTCATAAAAATAGTAATTCCCGGGGCCCATGGGAGCTTTATCATAAGGAGCGGTCGGCCCGAATATAGATATTACCGGTGTTCCAACCGATGAAGCCAGGTGCATCGGGGCCGAATCGTTGGCCACCAGCAGTTTACAGGATTTCATTAAGGCAGCGGTTTCCCGCAGTGATAAACAGCCGCATAAATTTATAAGATTCTTTGAATTCAGGGCTGACGCTATCGCGCTGCCAAGCTGAGTTTCGGCCTTACCGCCTAAAATCAGTATTTTAGCCTGTGGCATTTCAGCGGTTATTAATTTAGCAAGCTCAATAAAATTATTTAACGGCCAGCATCTTGACGGCATGCTGGATTTGGGGTTCACCCCTCCTCCCGGAGCTAAGCCGATAACTTCGCCGCTCAAAACAGAATGTTTCGCGAGAAGAGCGGACGCGTTGTCTTTCTCAAGAGTTGTAAGAAAAATATCCATGCCGCGCGGGCAGGCTTCCGGGTTATCACAGGTTAACAAAAGATATTTGTCAATCGTGTGAAGCCCCTTCTCTCCCTCGGTAAAAGGAACTTTCCTGGTCAGGAAACGGGAGGTGTTGAAACGGTCAAAACCAATTCTTTCGCGCGCTCCCAGAAGAAAGGCAAAAAAATTAAAAAAGTTTGACCAGTGCATCACATAGACTTTGTCAAATTTCATGGAACGGAGTTTGAGCAAAAGGGCCATAAGCCGGAAAAGATTTTTCTTCCAGAAAATATTTTCATCAATGGAAATTATTTCATCAAGATTAGAATTGTTCTCCACCACCGGTTTAGCCCAATCTCCCACCAGAAGGGTTATTCTGGCCCCGGGATTGTTTTTGCGTATTTGGGCGAAGGAAGGAGAGGCCATTAGAAGATCACCAATTGCCGAAAGCTTGATTATCAGTATATTATTTCGCATAAAGCTCTTTAATCGTGTCCCATACAGCCCGCGCGCTGGCTTTGGGGTTGAATTTTTCAGCCTGCTTAAGGCCTTTCTCGGACAAAGAGGCTCTCAGGGCCGGGTCCGACAGAACTTCAAGTATTTTAGAGGCCCATAAATTTGTATCCTCAGGGCCAATGCTGACGGCGGCATCGCCGGTTACTTCCGGGAGCGAGGCCCTGTTGGAAGAGATTACCGGGCATCCGCAGGACATCGCTTCAAGCGGCGGGAGCCCGAAACCCTCATAGAGGGAAGGAAATAAAAAAAGGTCAGCCGCGGAATACAGATTGGACAAGCCTTCGTCGTCAAGATATTCAAGAAAGGTGATTCTTTTTGAAATGGCGCTGTTTTTAATCTGAGAAACAAGCTTCTCTGTCTTCCATCCCAGCGCCCCCGCGGAGACAAGCTGGTGCGGAATGCTTCCGCAAATCCTGGAAAAGGCCTCAAAGGCGCGCGAAAAGTTCTTTCTCGGTTCGTGCGTCCCAACGATCAGGATATAGGGTTTGTCTATATTGTATTTCTCCCTGACCAGTCTTGCCGAGAATTCCTTTGAGGTTCTGTTTATAGAGGTGCTCAGTCCGGGATAAACAGTTCTTATCGGCTTGTTGAGCCGGGGATAAAAGAATCTGATGTCCCGCTCGGTATTTATTGAGTCGGAAAGAATCAAATCGCAGTTATTAAGCGATTTGCCTACCAGGAACCTGTTTATCCAGAAGTTTTTAAATTCCATTGTCTCCGGAAATCTGCGGAAAACCATGTCATGTATAGTAAGGAGTTTTTTTATATTTTTTAGCCCGGTAAGCGGCAACACATGAAGAGGCGACCAGAATAATTCAATGCCGTCATTCTTGAGCATGCCGGGCAGTTCGGCGAGCGCCCAGACGGTTCCGTGCAGGTTAAACCTGCCGCAGCGCAGTTTGAATCTGCCGTCGGTATTAAACGACTCAAAAGCTTTATTGGAATAAAGAAAAACCTCGTTCCCTGACGAAGCATCAAAAGCTTCTTCAGGCAGGTTTTTAAGGATAGTTTCCAAATAGACGCCAATACCGCTTTTCCTGGTCTTGGCTATGGCTCTTGAGTCAATTCCTATTCTCATATAGTTTTTATTCTTTTACCGTAGGTGACAAGGCTCAGCGCCAGTATGGTAACCTGGGTCAATAAAACCGCCCACGCGGCTCCGAGAGCCCCGTAACGGTATATCAGGATAAAATTCAGCAATAAGCTGATAGCCAGTGTAATGCCCTGGTTTAAGGCATGCCTGTTCTGTTTATCAACAACGGCCATCATATAAGTGAATATTGTTGAAAAGAAAGCAGCGGTATTGGCTATAACAAGAATTTGGAGCACACTACCGGATTGCGCGTAGCGCTCGCCAAAAAGCATACTGATAATTTTTTCAGCTCCGAAATAGCCGGCAATCAGCCAGGCTGAAGAAATAACCGCTGATATGAGCAGAACGGTTTTGACTGTGCGGAGCAGTTTAACTTTTCCCTCCTGGAGCGCTTTTGAAAGCATGGGCGTTGCCACCACCATAAGCGCCGAAGGGACCGCGAAGACCATTTCGTACACTCTGAAGGCCGCGCCGTAAATTCCCGTCTCAGCGCTGCCCCTTATCCAGGTAAGTATTATAGTGTCTATTCTGAAATAGGCCATTCCGAAAATATTCGCTATGCCAAGAGGAAAAGCGCGCCAGAAAAGCTCTATTGAATCTTTGAAGTCAAACGGTTTGTCAGTTGATTTTACATGGCGCGCGAAGACAAATCCGGATAACAGCGCCCCCGCCGTGCTACCCAGCAGGTATACCAAAATCACATTTGTTATGGAAACCCTGTCAGTCAAAAAGAGCAGTGCCACAGCCGAGACAAGAAGGAACCTGGAGGCGATTACGATTTTGGCTGCTATGTAGAAATCGTGCATCGCGTTGCAGAAGGTCTGGTATAAATCAACGAGCGAATTACCGAACATCCAGCCCAAGGCCGCCAGGAAGATCCACGGCCTGGACCACGGCCATAGATGTCCGAGAAAAAGAAGCGCGGAGGCAAACACAAGGAAAGAGAGGGCCAGTTTGATGAAAATAGCTTCGCGCCATAGATCGCTTATTTTTTCCGGGTTCTTTCCAACCTCCTTGAGCAGATAAGTGCTTACTCCCATCTCCGTGAATACATAAAGCAGATTGGCCGCGGACAAAGCGTAGGTTAAAAGCCCGAAATCGCTTACAAGCAGTTTCCTCGCTATCAGAATGTTTAAAATAAAAGTAATGATGCGTGAAAGCGCGTCAAGACTGAAGCGTTTAGTGAATGCTTTGATCACAGGGAACCCTTTGAGTGTCCGGGTTTAGTCCATAGCAAAGCTATGGAAGTCCAGAAGATCACGGAAACCTCAAAATTAATCAGATGGGGCCCTAAATTCAGGGCAAGAAGCATAAATATCAGCGAAGCGGCGATAAGAAAATCCTGCAACGCCATGTTTCGCAGCGGGGCAAGAGAGAGCCTTATCCTGTTTAGTACAAACACAAGCAGAAGAAAAAAAACAAGAGTCATGAAAATGCCGGTTTCAGAAAGCAGTTGAAGGTAATAGTTGCACGCGTTCTCATTATTGTTAAAAAGAGGGTGAGAGGCGCGCAGATAGTCCGGAGTAACCACAAGGTATCTGCCGACTCCGGTGCCGAGGAAAATGTTATCTTTTATTACCTTCAGCGAAAGTTCCCAATAGGGAATTCTTTCGCCGAAAATATCTGGCTTAAAAAATTCTGACCAGGTTCCGGATTCGGCGAACCTGTTGTAAACCATTTCTTTTATCCGTTTGGTCGCTGACAACGGAGCAAAAAATAAACCGGCCAGCAGAAGCAAAGACAGAATAGCCGGCATAAGATACTTTTTTCTGATGTCTTTTCTGAAAAAAATAAACAGGATAGCCAGGGCGGAGACCGCCAGAACTGAGCCTGCGACAGACCTGTTGCCGGATAGAAAAATCATAAAAATACCCGCGGCGACCTCCGTCCAAAGAGCAAACTTAACAGGAGAGTCGTACACCAAAGCAAGGTAGGCAAGGACAGGCACCAGAAGAAGCAGGAAATATCCGAGGGCGTTTGGGTCAAAACAGCCGGCGCTGATCCTGCCGAAGGCATTGACAAATTCGGGCGGCAGGCCAAAACCGTAATTAAAATAGTTTTGATAAATGCCTATGGCAATAGAAACAACGAATCCCGGGGCTATCCATTTAAGGGCTGATATAAATTCGGATTTCCTGTTTATGAAATCATAAATAGTAAGGAAAAACAGCGGCCCGGCTGACCACTGAATAGCGCCAAGCATTATCCATCCGAATATATTTTTCAGTTTGACCGTTTCCCCAAGGTAAAGAGTCGCGACCGTGGCATTAAAATCAGGAAGGAACGCAATATATTTCGCGAAAGAGTAAGCGGAAGACAGGAATATAACCGATAAAAAAGCGATAAACAAGTATGATCTGTCCGGAAGAACGAATGGTTCTTTTTTAAACCACCTGCCTGCCAGATAGCCCGCTATCCAGCCGGAAAGAAATAATAAAACAGCCGGTATCGCCCTGTATCGGAACACCGTATTGCTGAGAATATTAAACCAGGGCAGAATGAAAAAAAGCAGTTTTAACGCGGTTTTGGGCCTGGAGAAAGCAAGATAAAACTCAAGCACAATAAAAGCAATAAATAAGAAAGGGGCGCTTTGAGCAGAAAGCGCCCACGAACTTATTGTAAATAGCGCCGCAAGTATCAGTAAAACAACAAACACGGTTTGCCTGCCTTAATACGGGAGTCCGTTATTTCTTTGCGGTTTTTGGGTGTTTTTCCTCTTTCTGGACCGGAGTTTCTTTTGCCGGAGCTGGAGAGAAATACTTTTGCCTCATTATGGTTTCTATCTCATCGGCGATCTGCGGGTTTTCTGTGAGATAAAGTTTCACATTATCCCTTCCCTGTCCCAGTTTCTCGCTTTTATAAGAGAAGAACGCACCGGATTTTTCTATAAGGCCTTCGGTAACGCCCATATCCACAAGGTATCCGAGCCTGTCAATTCCCTGCCCGAATATTATGTCAAACTCAGCCTGGCGGAAAGGAGGAGCGACTTTGTTCTTTACCACTTTGACCCGGACATGGTTCCCGAGAATTTCATCGCCTTTTTTAATTGATTCCACGCGCCTGATATCCAGCCTTACGGACGAATAAAATTTCAGCGCGAGGCCGCCCGGCGTGGTTTCAGGGTTTCCCCACATCACGCCTATTTTCTGTCGGAGCTGGTTAATAAATACAATGGAAGTTTTTGATTTTGAAATAGTGGAAGTGAGCTTTCTTAAAGCCTGGCTCATAAGCCTTGCCTGAAGCCCCATATGAGAATCGCCCATTTCGCCTTCTATTTCAGCTCTCGGGACAAGAGCGGCGACTGAGTCTACGACAATAATGTCAACGGCGCCTGAACGGACCAGCTTGTCGGCTATTTCAAGAGCCTGCTCGCCGGAATCCGGCTGGGAAATAAGCAGGTTGTCTATATCAACGCCTATTCTCTTGGCGTATTCTGGATCCATGGCATGTTCGGCGTCTATAAACGCGGCGATCCCGCCCTGTTTCTGGGATTGGGCAAGTATGCAGAGAGAGAGTGTGGTTTTTCCGGATGATTCCGGGCCGAATATTTCAATTACCCTGCCGCGCGGAATACCGCCTACACCTATGGCGATATCAAGCGGAAGGGCTCCTGTTGGAATAATTTCAACAACAGTCTTGGCGTGTTTCTCGCCAAGGCGCATTATAGCCTCTTTACCGAAATCTTTTTCAATCTGAGTCAGCGCCAGATCCAGCGCTTTAAGCTTTTCATCCCTTGCCATTGTGTTCCTCCCCTTAGCAGTTATGTAATCCAATTTGATTTTACAGCGTGTTAATTATACATTATTTAAAGCTGTTTTAAAATTTCCAGCCGAACTTGCTGAAGAACCTGAAAGCGCTTTTGATATGCCAGTAAGTTCTTTTATTAAAACGGTTAGCGCTTTCCCTCTGGTAGTGGTGAGTGACTACGGCTTCCGGATAGTAATATACTTTTTTCCCTATGCTGTAAATTCGTTTGCAGAGGTCCACATCCTCAAAATAAAGCATATACTTATCGTCAAAACCGCCGATTTGGTTAAAAGTATCTCTTTTAATGGCAAGACACGCCGCGAGCACCCAGTCAACAGCTTTTGTGCTGTTGTGGTCCCAATCTTTCATTAAGTGCGCCTCCGAGAGGGCCCGTCCGGTTTTTGAACCGGCTAAAAGCCTTCTGAAGAACACGGTTCTTAAATTATAAAATCTTCTGCAGGAGTACTGAAGCGTTCCGTCTGGGTTCACCAGCCTGGGCGCGACTATTCCGGCGTCGGGCGAACTTTTTAATATCGCGGCAAGCTTTGAAAACTGTCCGCTGGTCACAATGGTATCCGGATTTAAGAATATAATCGTGTCGCCCGAGGAGTTTCTTGCGCCTATATTGTTGGCACCCGCAAAACCGAGGTTTAACCTGTTTTCAATAAGGCGGGCCTGCGGATATTTGGATTTTACGAGGGTTGAACTGCCATCCGAAGAGTTGTTGTCAACGACAATGACTTCCCTGCTCAAAGCCTCGCTGGAATTGAATATGGAAGCAAGACACTTATCCATAAAGTCCGCGGTATTGTAATTGACGATGATTATTGACAGTTCGGGATTCATTTATTTATCGTTTTAAGATATATCTGATATGTCGCCTTTGCCGCGTTTTCCCAGGTTAAGCCCAAAGCGCTAATGTGTTCTTTAAGCCCTTTCTCTCCCCTTCCGGCAGTTTGAGCCGCTAACACCGCGTTTTTTATGGATGACTCGCTTTCCGGATCGCAATACCACGCTTTGTCGGCGTAATACTCTTTAGTATATCCCTTCTCCGTTACTACCACATTAGCTCCTGTTATACCGGCTTCAAGCCCGGCCAACCCCGTGGTCTCAAACCAGCTGGCGAGAACGCAGGTTTTTGAGTATTTGTTCAAGGTCATAACTTCGCCGTGCGTAACCTCGCCCAGATAGTGGAATTTCGGGCTGCTGTTTACCAGTTCTAAAAACTTTCTGCAATACGCGCCGTGCATTTTGTTCATGGCACCGGCAAACACTACATCAAACCCGGTGCCTGCTAACGCGGCCAGTATCTTGAGCTGGTTCTTTCTTGGTTCAATCCTGCCGGAACAAAAAACAAAATCAGTAATTCTCGCGTCCCTGACCCAGGAAATTATTCTCTCCGAATCCGGCGCGTCCGAGTAATCTATTCCGTTATACACAACCTCAAATTTGAATTTTGGCCTGTCGTCATTAGTAAACAGCTCATTTCTGATAGCGTCAATTTCCATAATGGAGTTAGGTATAAGATAATCGCAGCTGCTCAAGACAGCGCGCTGTTGAAAAGTGTATCCCAGGCGGGCCTGGGTGATGAAGGAAGCCCAGGCGCGAGGGTATTTGACGGTGTAAAAAAAAGTTTTTGCCAGCTGAATGCGGTCAACGGCCTTAAGGTATTTAATCAAGGAGCCGTGAAAGCCGGTAAGATTTTTACTCTCGTAATTGGCTATATCCAGGGCGCTGTGGTAAATAGGCGACAAAACAACCTTTTTATCCTGATCGCGGGCATTAATATATTGCAGGTAGGTTTCGTGAATTCTTGTGGTGTTAAAAAGATGGACCAGATCGTATTTTTCAACATCCGGTGTAAGGGCTGTTGAAACATCGGCCTCCACGCCGAGAGTTCTCAGGTATTTCTGCGTCATGAGCATCTGGAATGTATCGCCGCCGTTTTTAATCAGGGCGTCGTAGCGGTTCTGAAGGAGAACTCTCATAGTTTTATTTTATCTTCCTTAGCCAGAAACTGCCAGGCCAGTCTTTTTTGTTGCAGGATTTAAATGTTTTCTCCAGCAAATCCCCGTGTTTGAAATTCATGAAACTTCCGCCCCATAAAACTTCATAGGATTCGTTAAAGGCAAGAAAAGCCTGAAGCAGATATTGTTCCGTCCAGAACCAGCGGTCTTTTTTAAGCCATTTCTCCGGGTATTCCAGCGGTAGAAATATGTCATGGCAGTGTATTATTACGCCTTTATTAAGGCGGGGCAGTATTTCAAGGTATTCATATTGAACATCACTGCCGGTTTTAAGCACATGGCTTGAATCTATGAAAAGAATATCGTTTTCTTTAAGGGCCAGGAATGCGGATGTGTCAACCTGCTGAATAATTTTAGCTTCAAGTTTTGACAATCCCTCAAACCCTTTTTTGATTATTTCGTTCGGATATGGTTCAAAGGCTACAAGTTCGGTTTTAGCGCCGGTTTCTTTTTCGTTGACAAGCGCGGCTTTCGCGGACACAAAAGTTGAAAAACCTGAACCGATCTCAAATATCTTCGCCGGTTTAAAATGTCTTACCATGCAATATAGTATCGCCGCGTCCACAATCGCGAAGGAGTTGTTGTCAGAATAAAATTCGTGGGGAGTGGATGTTTTTTTTCTTGAAAAGCTGTTGAACTCGCCGCCGAAATTTTCCTCAAAGGTCTTTAACAGGTTTAACTGATAGTCCTCTCTGAGGTCAATGCCCGGCATTTTTCCGGGATTTTCCCAAAGATCCGAGTTTAAGGTTCTGGTGTCCGGAATTGGCTGATAATAGTGGTTGGGTGTTATGTGAAAACCCAGAAACTGCCAGAAATCAAATGTTTTACGAGCCGCAAGTTGTATAAGCCTTACCCATAATGAGCCTAATAAATTCATTTCAATACTCCCGGTTTAGAGTTATTATAACTGGCAGGAAGCGCGACTATAAGAGACAAAATGAACCAGATGTATGAAAAGTTATAAGTCGGAATATTTATCCAGATTATGAGCAAAGCTAAGAAGGACATTTTAAGCCCAAAAGCAAGTTTGCTGGCCTCCTCATCATCTTTGACTTTGTCTATAAATGAATTCAGGCTCCTGTAGATCTGGGTTAAGAAAAGAATGAAAAGAATAAACCCGATTATCCCGGTTTCCAGCAGAATCTGCACATAGAAATTATAAGTTACTTCAGACTTTAGGAAAAAAGGCGTATTCCCCCAGCCGATGCCGATAATCGGGTGCTCAAAGAATACTTCAAACGCTTTGCCGAAAGTGCCGAAGCGTTCCGAAGAAGACCAGTCCGAAAAAGTAACGGCATTAATAAGAATATCAAACCTTTTTGAAAAATATACCGACCCAAAAATCAGTGCGGCCGCGAGAGCGGCAAAAAGTAGCAAAGGAATCTTTAATTTAAATCGCAGCTTTCGTAATTGGACATAAAAAAAATAGAGCGATAAAAGCATCAAACCCGCCCATGCTGACCTTGAAAATGAAATAATTAATGCAATGATTAAAGTTATAAAAACAACCCTGTTTTTAATATTTTTTGAGTTATACGCGAAAGGAAACAACAGTCCTATAGCTATTAAAAGATATGTGCCCCAGAAGGATGGTTCCGGCATAAACGCCCAGGTGCGTCTCAATGGTATGCCTATTGTTCCTATCCATCCCCTTGCGGCTTCAGGCACAACAATAGAGTAGTGGGTGTTATTTCTGAGTATATCGGTATACGGCCAATTATTGATAAGGGCAAAGAACTGATAAAACGAATATAACGCAATAATAAAAGTCGCGGAAGTAAAAAGGCCCATTATTTTTTGCAGAGAATTAATTTTCATTCTTGCAAAAATGTGCCTAAGGACTATAAAATGCAGCAGCATTATCCCGAAGGAAATTATTTGTTTAACATTCTTTATATAAAGCATTTCTCCGCGCCCGGAAACAAGTGTTGCCGAATTCGCGTGCATAAGGCGAAATAATGTGGATGCCGCGGCTACAAGAATGAACGCAAGTAAAGTAAATGTTTTATTGTCAAAGGTTACAGGAAGCGATGATTTATTTATAAAAATTAAGAAAGCAAGTATGAAAATAAAGAAATATGATACTGTCAGGGTTTCGCCGGGAAGCGGTATAGCGGTGGCAATAAACGGCAGGGTGATAATAAAAAGCTGAAGAAAAATGTATTGAATGCCGGATTTGGTTTTCATGCTGATTTCTCGTAAAGTGACAGCGTCTGGGCCGCGGCTTTTCCCCATGAAAATTTTTTTACTTGTTCTAAACCTTTGTTGATGAGTGAGTTTGATAATCCGACATCATTAATAACGCGGTCAATAGCTTCGGAAATTTCAGCCAGGTTTTTAGGGTTGAAATAGAGCGCCGCTTCCCCGCAAACTTCAGGCATGGAAGAAGTGTTTGATGATATTACCGGGCACCCGCACGCCATAGCTTCCAGCAATGGAAGCCCAAACCCCTCATAGACGGAAGGAAAAGCGAATAGCCTGGCCCCATTATAAAGGTGAAGCAGTTCATCATCTGTGACATAGCCGGTAAAAATAATGTCATTTTCAAAACCGCTTGACTTCGCGTACGCAATGATTTTTTCGTATAGCCAGCCTTTTCCCCCCGCTATAACGAGCTGAGCGTCAATCCTGCCGGATTGCCTGGCATTCTTAAATGCCTGCATGAGCGCTATCAGGTTTTTTCTTGGGCTGATAAGCGAAACATTTAATATATAGTCTTTAGTAATTCCGTATTTCTTTCTTATTGAGTCAACTTTTAAAGTGTCGTTTGTTTTCTTGAAGAGCTCGTTAACTCCGCAGTATATCACTTTGACTTTATTGTCAGGCACCCTAAAGTGTTTAAGTATGTCACTTTTTGTATTTTCAGAAATTGCAATAATGTATTCGCTCGTGCTGACGCTTCTTGACAGCATCGCGCCTAAATAAGCCCTGTTCCTGAATGTATAGCAATCCGGGCAAAAAAGATACGCCAGATCATAAACTGTTATTATGGTAGGGCAGCTTTTGAAAAAAGGAGAAATAAATGAAGGCTCGTGAAACACATCAATTTTAAGTTTTTTTAGCTGCTTTGGCAGATAAAAATGCTCCCATAGCACTCTTTTAAGCTGGCTGTCTGTGCGCATATCCGGGACATCATGAGTGAAATTTCCGCCCAAGGCGTAATCCGGAACCTGTCTGTCATTGCCGAAGAATAAGGTGTAGGAATTTGATTTGTCAGTATCCTTTAGTTTGGCAATGATATTCTTGAGATAATTCTCAATCCCTGTAGATCTTTTCTGAAGATAACGGGCGTTAATTCCAATATTCATTTTGTACTCATTGAGTGTTTTATGTAGCTAAATATGCCTTTGATTGTTCCGTTTATAACGGCATAGAAGTGATATTTTATATTTTTTTCAGCGTAATGCGTAATAAAAATTGATAATCCGAGATAAATAATATTTTTCAGTAATAATATTGCGTTAAAATAAATAAAAAAAGGCAGAAGAGCAGGCCTTCTCAGGAGATTCTTGGTAAGCATCGCGCTAACAGCTGCCGAGTATTCAATAACCATATCAGGTTTCTCGTGAAAGTAAACTTTATGATAGAAAATTAAACCGGGTATAAAATATACGGAAAAACCGGCATTAATCAATCTAAAAAACATATCGCTCTCTTCAGCGCCGAAAAACTTTGAGCCTCTGCCGAAATTTTCGTCATAATAGCCTATTTTCTCTATTGCCATTCTGGAAATAATATGGGAACTGCCCATGAAATACCTGAATCTTGCTCTTGAAAGCTTTATAGCGGAATTATTATTAGATGCCGGCGTGAAAGAAACCCCTGTTATCGGGTCAAGTATTCTGCCTCCGTAGGCATCAGCGGCATAGAGTTTTATAGTGTTTTTTAGCTGCTCAATAAACGACTTGTCAACGGAGGCATGGTCGTCAATAAATACCATGTAATCTCCGGAAGAATTTTTAATTCCGTGATTTCTGGCCCTGGCCAATCCAAATTCGGACAGGTAATGTGATTTTACGCTTTTGTTGTTTTCAAAAAATGGCCGTTTTTCGTTAATACCCTGAAAAACGCAGATTATTTCAGTCTCCGGTTCACTGCAAAGACCCGAAGCATATAAAATGGAATCAACGCATTCCTTAATACCCTTTTCGTAGCTCATTGAAGCAATGATGAATGTTATTCTCATATGTATTTATTCAAGTAAATATTTCCGTTTCTATATTCCAGTTGAAATTCAGTTTTTGGGCAGTTTTAGCCTTTCATAAAAATTAAAGAATCCATAAGCGAAAAAAATGCTTATGAACGGCTGAATAGGATATCGCAAAATAAGTCCATAGTCAACAAACGAAAAGCTGTGGACAATTGAATAATAGAGTATAAAAACATACAGCAGGAAAACCCTGGACCATCTCTCACCGATCCGAAATATACCCCAGAACGCCAGCGGAAAAATAATAATCCAGACGGTGGTTTTATAAATTCTTGCGAATGGTTTGCTTTCGGATCCGAAAGCGCCCCAGAAATATATGAATTTTTTCGCGAAATGTCGCGCTGATGCCGCGGGATTTTGTCTTACAAGCGTAATAAGAGTTTCTTTTGAAGAAGGGCCGGTGTATCGCGGGTTTATGCTCATTTTGAAGGCCTGGATGTTAGAAACTTCGCTTAGCATCGGAGAGAATCTGTGAAACACAATTTTGTTGTGCAGCGCCCAGGGGAAAAGTACCGCTGAAACGACAATAGTAGAAATTAGAACGGCAAGAAGTTTTTTCTTTATTGAACCGTCCCAGGCCATAAGAACCCAAAATATCAGGATAGGAATAAATGGGGTAAATGAATTTCGTGTTAAACACACTAACCCGTATGATGCCGCTCCGGCAGCGAGAAGAGGAAATCTAACTTCCATTGTGCCCTTATGGATCAGCCAAAACGAGAGGGTTAAAAAGAAAATGAAAATGGTTTCTGGGCGCATTGTGTATGTCCAGAAGATCAAATCCGGGTAGAATGTGACAGCGATTGCCGACAAAAAAGCCGTTTTAGTGTCAAAAAGCTCCTCGGCAAGAATGTAGATAAGCACGCAGGTAAGAGCGCCGATTAAAACCTGCGGCAGGAAGAAGGCCCAGGTGCTGACTCCAAACAGTAAAAAAAACAAGGCAAGGAAAACGGGGTATAATGGCGCTATGTAATTATGGTAGTAGTAAGAAGTACTGCCGATTTGACGCAACAAGACATCGTTTCTGTTTAGTAGTTCAGCCGGATTGGTGTAGAAATTGATGTCAATAGCTCCGATGCCCTTTCCGGCATAAAGAGCCTCGGCAGTTTTGCCGTACCAAATTTCATGGCTGGCATAGTTTTTTGAAAGCTCATCGCCGTAAAACGCGAAAGGTTTATTAAAAACATATACCTCACGAATAAAATTCCCGGCAAGCCTCAGGAAAACCGCGGTTAAAAAAATGGACAGCAGAATAATAGTTCTCTTATTTAAAATGTTTACCATAATGTTTTTCATTTATCAGAGGGCACCGATTAAGCTCAATAATATTTCTTATTTCTGAGTTTTCTGTAGAAATTGAACAGTCTTAATGATGAACGAAGTTTCAGCCAGAAAGCTTTGGCCAAAAGTAGCGGCAAAGGCTTGCGCCCCTTGAACACAAAATATTCAAACCAGTTGTAATTATAATCAATGCGTTTTTTGCTGAAACCCGGCAAGTCAAGCGTGGCTTTCTCTCTTTCCATTTCCGTAGGCAGAGAATCATTGAGTAATCCAAGTTTTTCGCAGTAATCGTAAAGAACTGTGCCTTGATAAGGGTAAAATATTGAATATCCTGTCCAATCCGGCCGGCATATGCGATTCAATTCAATGGTCTCTTTGAACTCTTTTTCAGTTTCCCCGGGGATACCGATCATATTCAGGAAGGAAACCTGGAGGCCGAATTCTCTGGCTGTCTCAGCGGCTTTTATTATATCATCGTTGGAATAATCGCGTTTAAGTATGTCGCGGCGTATTTTTTCGCTTCCCGATTCCAGGCCAATATTGACAAACCTGAAGTTGCTCTGCTTAAAAGCCTTGAATATGCTCCTTAGATCCATATTGGGTATGATTCTTAAGTTTGCGCCAAATGATATAGGTTGTTTTTGAGTTCCGTTGAATTCCGCGAGCCTGGCGCATAAATCAACGACCCATTCTTTTTTTATGCCGATATTTTCCACCTCAAGGTATATCTCGTTTTTATCAGGGTATTTTTCAACAATTTCCCTAATCTCACTTACTATGTTTTCCGGCGAGCGGTAACGCGTATATTGGCCTGGCGACAGCTTTTTAAGAACATGATTGCAGCAATAAGTGCACTCAAACGGACAGCCCCGTCCAAGTAGTACGGAAAATCTTGTGTTTGGCTTGTCGTCTATCCATTCGTTCCACATATCCCTGTCCGGAAAAGGCAGCCGGTCAAGTTCGGATAGAAATGGCCTGGCAGGATTTTTTTTCACACCATTTTTGTTTTTAATCCAAAGATTGTTTATCCCTGACGGTTCGTTTCCACTCTCTAACTGGTTAACCAGCTCAAGCATGGGCATTTCGCCCTCGCTCACACATAATGCGTCAAAATCATCCAGCACGCCGTCCGGATTCATGGAAACATGGGGCCCGCCGATAATGAAATATTTGTCGGGAAAATGTTTTCTGATGAATCTTGCGGTTTCAACAATGAAAGGATACTCGCTGCTGACAGCAGTAAAGGCTATAACTTTTGGCTTAAAACGGTTAATATTTTCTAAAATCAAAGCTTCGTTAGCTTTTCCCGATAACCTGCTTAAAATAAGCAGCCTTGTGTTATGGCCGTTTGCTTTCAAGTAGGATGAGATATACGAGATGCCGAATTGGATTATTTCGGGTGTTTTCAGAGGTTTAGTTATAGAGGCTATGTTATATAGTGAATAGACAAACATTACATTCATTTATTTTTTCCAAGAGTCAGGTATTTTACGGCTTCTTTGAACTTTACGAAAATGATATTCGTCAACAAAGTGTCTTCTACAAAAGGATTGGTAAAAGCCATGCTGAAAGCCTTGGCAAAAAACTTCGGAAGTTTAACGCGCCTTTCAATATAATTCCTTCTTATTTTCCTAGTTATTTTAGAGGCCTGCCTGAAAACATCTTTTCTCTGTTGAGCGGATAGTTCCGGAGTAAAAAAAGCCGGTTCGTTAACAAAATGCGACGCATTATTCAAAATATCTTCGGGGTCGTGCAGAAAGTAATTATTTTTTTGAATCCAGTTGAAAAGTTCGGTTGTCGGAAATGGAACAATATTATAAAACTTCGCGCTGGAAACCGGGTATCGCAGCGCGAGGGCGAAAGAATCATTAATATCACTAATTGTTTCACCGGGTGAGCCGAGTATAAAGAATAGGTCAACATCAAAACCTAATTGGCATGCGTCACTGATGCTTTTCTCTATAGTTGCAATACTTTCACCCTTTTTAATGTTGGCCAGTATCTTGTCGTTTCCGGCTTCAACACCGAAGGCGATTTTATCAAAGCCCACTTCTTTCATTTTTTTAAGCAGTGCGTGGTCTACCATGTCGGCTCTAATGCCGTTGGGGCATTTAAGGCTGATGCCAGGCAGTTGTTTCTGTGTTAACAGGTCACAGATTTCATTGACGCGTTTCTTAAGCAGGGTAAAATTATCATCAAGGATCAGGATTTCCCTGAATCCGCGGTTGTACCAGTATTCAATTTCTTCTACAACGCTTGAGGCGCTCCTGAACCTGAATTTTCTGCCGATAGCTGTTATGACCGGGCAGTATATGCAGTTATACGGACAGCCGCGAGATGTAACAATGCCAATCTGCCTTGTAGGATACTTTGCAAGCTCAAAAGCCTCGTATTTCGGGTAACCGACTTTATCCAAATCCTGAATGAAATCAAGGTATTTGTTATAAATGATTTCATTTCCCTTCCTGTAAATAAGACCCTGAATATTGGCGTGGTCCTTGCCTGAGCACAAATCCAATATAGTCCTGTCGCCTTCAAGAACCGCTCCATAGTCAATGCCGGGACAGTCTTTTAATACCCGCTCTCTTAGCGTTGAAACATGCGGCCCGCCTACGATAACAGTAATATTATGAAAGATTTTTTTTATTCTGGTAATATTCTGATAGGCTTCTTTGTGGCCGAAAGTCATTACACTAAAGCCGATAAGATCAGGCTTGTATTCTGATATTCTTTTAACAAGCTGGGCAAAATCATACTGTAGATTCATATCAAATACGGAGGTCTCAATACCGGAACCAAGCAGCGCGTGAGATATATAGCCAAGCCCTGCTACCGGGGTTATTGAAAGGCGATGAATCCCTTTGTAAAATCTTGCTGATATTAGTAATACTTTTTTAAATTTCATAATTCACTCAAACACGCATTTTAGCAAATTTTATTCAATAAGGCTAATTGGAGCAAGTTGAAAAAACTTCAAAAATGTCCTGTCATTGCGATCTCCCGAAGGGAGAGAAGAAATCTTGACTGTCCGTCGCAAACCACGAGATTGCTTCCCGCCACTGAACCGTTGGCGGGCTGACCCGCCACTGAACCGTTGGCGGGCTGACCCTCCACTAAATCTTAGGTGGACTGCCCCCGCCACCGAACCTTCGGCGGGCTGACATGTCGCTTCACTCCTCGTCCTCCACAAAAGCTTTGGCGGACAGGCAAAGGCGGCCTGAAACACTTTTTCAACTGACTCAATTTTGTGTAATTAGTTAAATATGCAGGACTGGCTTTAACAGGAGTGAAAGTTTTTTTAAATCAAGCCTTTTTGATCTTCCAAACAGGCGCAGAATTTTAATAAGATATCTTATGTTTTCAAGTAAATCGTGGTTTTTTGTAATATGCTTGAAATAAGTCAGATATGCGAGGTTAAGGCTCTGTTGATAAACATTCATCATCCTAAAATATTTTCGTAAAAACAATAGAAATGATAAATAGGAATCTTTTGTCTTATCTGTAAGCCTTGCTCCTTTGTGTACATAATAATTCACAAGTTTGTCCGGATGAACCCTGCAGTTAAGCCCGTTTCTCATAAGAATCTTGTTCCAAAGGTCCCAGTCCTGCGCTATGGTAAGTTTTCTGTCTATCTCAAGATCCCTCAAATAATCCCTTTTTACCACGCAGAAAGAAAAGCTTCCACAGAAATTGTCGTATAGCATGTCATTTATCGTAATAATTTCAGGCCTGGGCACGCTGCGTTTCGTACCGAATTCATCTATGATCGTAAAATCGCAGGAAACTATGGCCGTGTTATCGTCATATGCAAATAACGGTATTTGCTTTGAGAGTTTATCGTTCATCCACTGGTCATCGTCATCCAAAAATGCGATAAATACCCCCACAGCCTTTCTTAAGCCGATGTTTCTTGCTTCCGCTCCGCCTGCGCCGTTATTGAGTTTTAAATATGTAACTCTCTTGTCGCGCAGGTATGCCTTCACGGATTCCTGAGTGGAATCAGAGCTGTTATCATCTACAATAATCAGTTCCCAATTCCTGTAAGTCTGGGAAAATACGCTTTTTACCGCTCTATCAAGCAGGGCTTCGCGGTTATGCGTCGGCAAGATTATTGAAACCAGCTTTTCGTCTGTCATTTCCGGTTTGGCCTCAGTATTAGTTCAACAGATTCACCGCTCTTTATTTTTCCGCTTATTGAAATGATCCTGCATTCATCCAGAATTCCGTACTTTTTTGAAAAGAAAAATTTATTGTCTGTAATTTTGAAGCCCTGGTTTGTTAATATAAAATCAAAATTATCTTTAAACTTATCGGGTAATAGCCAGTTGCACTCGTATTCGTCGGCGGATCCCTTCAAAAAGACAGTGTCGCATATTTTGAGCGCTGCATTTTCTATTGTTATGCTTCTGTTTAATGAAACCGACCTGTCATAATAGTTTATCCTGTATTTGAGTGAGTTCGCGCCTGATTCAACCAGCTTAAAATTTGACCTGAACCCGGTCGGCGTAAATAAGGCCCCCCGTTCAATGTCCGCGCAGGTATTGTTTATTATCGGAGTGTTATGGCCGCGAGAAGATATTTGTTTGGCCGCAAAAGGGTTTGATAGATCATAGCCATAAAGGCCCGGGTCAATGATATATTCGTCTTTACCATTGAAAACTGAAATAGAGCCGTTGTCGTTATGGCCGTGACATTTAATGCCGTTTTTTGCCACGATTGTTACTTTAAAACCATCATTTTCAAGCAGCAGCCAATTAATGTTTCCTGATTTATTAATATTCACGGAATCGGTATAGTCCGGAAGCACTGGATTAATAAGGTTAAACCATTTTGAAACAGTAATTTTGTCCGATGTAAATGGATAACCTGCTGTCCATGAAGGCGCGCAGTCAGGCGATATGTCTCCTATAAATGGATAAAATCCGCCTGGGCCCTGCAGTGCTCTACAAACTTTAAGCATTTCCGCGATGTAAGGGGCCATAAAGCCGGCGAAAGTTTCATTCCCGCTTCTTACGGCCACATTGAAAACTTCAATGTAGTTTTTTGTCAGCAGTATCTGATAATTAGTTGAGTCCTCATTCAAAACCCCGTTAATAATCATGTCAGAAGTTTCTTTTTTCAGTATATACTCGCCTACCTTTACAGCTTTGTTATTTCCGAAAACAGTTCCTGCGACAAATAAAGCCCTCGCGTTATTTAAAATATGGTTGTTAGTGTATTTATTATGATATTCAAGTTCTGATAACAGGATGGAAAGCTGTTCGTTTACCGAGGCATATATTTTATCAAGCAGCTCGGATCTAATAAGATTTAAACTTTCAGCGATAATAGTGATATACGACCAGGCAATAATTCGCTCCGATATAGTATATGCTCCGAAAGCGGAGTGTTTAAGTGCGGCCTTGTCAGTGTTAATCCAGCGTTCAATAAGCGAGAGAATATCTTTTACGCGTCCGGTTGTTTTCTCTGATTCCAGAGAGAAGAGAGCCCAGTTAAATCTGTGCAAAGCCATAGAGTCTTCGGGGTCGTTGAAAGTAGCATTGAAGTCAATATGTTCGTATTCCTGTTCCTGTGACGCAAGGGCTATTGATGGTTTTGGCGAGTCCTGGTTTTTATCAATAATTATCCAGTTTTGTATTTCAAAGCCTCTGTGCGAAATATTCTCGTGAGTTTTTTCAATAGCCTCAGAAACAAGTTTTAATAGCTTAGAATCAAATTTGCAGCGGAATAATTTAATAAATTTAAAATTACGGCTGTAAACCGCAACATAAATTCTCAGAAGCAGAGACTGCCATAAAAAATCAAGTTTAATTAAAAATTTCATCATTGCTCTGCCCTTCAATAAAAAGCCTGAACCATATCTCAAGTACTATTATGTGCCAGTATTGCCAGCTATCCTTGATACCGAGCCTGGTTTTATAAGTAAAATGATTTATCATATCTTTTGATATCAGGTTGTTTTTAACAAGATAGCCGTTTTCCAGCATATAATCAAAATATAGATCCTTGTACTGATTAACCCACAGCCAGACCGGCGAGCCGAAGCCTTCTTTCTGCCTGTAAATAAGGTCCTTCGGTAAATACTTCTCCCCCAGTTTTTTCAAAAGATATTTACTAATCCTGTTTTTAAGCTTTATGGCAGATGGTATGTTTTGGCAAAGTTCAACTAACCTGTGGTCCAAATATGGGACCCTTGTCTCAAGCGAGGCAGCCATAGACATTTTATCAGTCAGGAAAAGAATATCATCCTGGAGGTATACGCTTAAGTCATTTAGCATCATAGCGTTTATCCTGTCTGTTCCGCTAAAGGCTGCGAACTTTTCTTCAAAAACCGATTTCATTGATTTCGCCTTAAACCAGTTAAAAGTCCCTTTCCAATTAAAACCGGACGGGTTGGAGATAAGGTCAAAGTAACTTGAATATGGATTTTTGTCAAAAAGCAGCGATTTAAGCAATGATTTAAAGTACGAAATATTGCCGTATTGTGCGTATCCGCCGAGAAGCTCATCGCCGCCGGCACCGCTTAAAATAACCTTAACTTTCTTAGAGGCAATATTGCTTAAAAGGTAAGTAGGGATAAACGCGGCGTCCGCAAACGGTTCTTCAAGATGAAAAATGAGTTTAGGCAAAAGAGCCGGAATATCTATTTTGTCAACATCCTGTATAAACAGGTTTGCCGAGTATTTGCCCGAGACAGCTTCCGCGTATTTGCTCTCGTCAATTTTTCCCTTTACCGAATTCCATTGCATATGAAAAGCGGATAGCTTATTCGGGGATTTTATGGCGGCTATCGCTGTTATAATGGAGCTGTCAACGCCTCCGCTCAAAAGTGAACCAACTTCAACATCGCTCCTTAACTCAAGTCTTACGCTGTCATTAAGAATTTCGTCTAATTGGGAGATAATAGCATCTTCGTCGGGAGCAGCTACCTCGCGCAAAGATAAATCCCAGTATCTGTATGTGCTTATCCTGCCGTTGGACCAATGCAGGATCTTTCCTGACTCAAGCTTATAAATATTCTTAAACGGAGTGGATGGAGCCGGAATGTACATCAGTTCCAGGTAAGTGCTTATCGCGTCCATATCAGGTTCGCGTTGAATGCCCGAGGCAAGAATGGGTTTTATCTCTGAAGCATATATCAGCCTGTTGCCAATAACCGAATAATAAAGCGGTTTAATTCCAAGCCTGTCGCGGACAAGGTAGATGGATTTATCCTTCCTGTCATAAATGGCTATGGCATACATTCCGTTTAATTTTTTCGCAAAATCAGTGCCGTACAACGAAAAAAGGTGAGGTATGACTTCCACATCGCTGTTTGTCTTAAATTCAAAGCCTTTGGCGATTAATTCTTCTCTTAATTCTTTATAGTTATATATTTCGCCGTTGCAAAACGCTACTATAGTGCCGTCTTGCGAGAAAAAAGGCTGGTTGCCGTGCGCGATGTCAATGATACTGAGGCGCCGCATTCCCATGGATACGGAATCATCAAGAAAAAAACCCTCGCCGTCGGGGCCTCTGTGTACCAGCAAAGAGGCCATTTTCTTAATCAGGGCTTTGGGGTCAATAAATCCATCGGTAAAACCGAATATTCCGCACATTTAGAGGATCCAATTATTTTGAAGCGCCAAGCCTGTTATGCATATGTTTTGGCAGGTAGTTAAGAATATCTTTAGAAATGGCAAGCGTAGACAAAAAGAAAAAAGTCAGATAAAAAGATAACTGCTTCCTTATATACATAGAGGCCGGAACATAGTGGCTGTATTTTTTCATTACAAAATTCCACTTTTTCAGCGTTTCAAAAATTCCAAAAGAAATATTTGTGGAATGCAGTAGATAATAAGCCAGCGGTTCTTCAATATATCCGATGTTCTCGCGATAGGCCACAGCAAGCCAAAGGTCGTAATCTTCCATTGCCCTGAGCTTTCGCTCCTCATCAAAGAAGTAAATGCTGCCGTTTATTCCGTTTCTCATCATAACCGTCATGCAGGGAATTATGTTGTAAGACATATACAGCTTATTGAAAATCCTTCCAGAAAGCATTTTAACAGGGCTAATCCCTGTTACTTTGCCGTCTTTTTTTATATAGCATTTTGAATAAATCAAGAATATTTCGGGATGGGAATTCAGGTATCCAACCTGTTTCTCAAGTTTCTCCGGAACCCAGATATCATCTGAGTCCAAAAAAGCAATAAATTCCCCCCTGGCCTTAAAAAGACCCCTGTTGCGAGCTACAGCCGGAAGGCCGCTGTTTTCAAACCAGAAATATTTTATCCGCGGATCGTTTATCTGCTTAACTGCTTCGGCAGTATTATCAGTAGAACCGTCATCAATTATTATTATTTCAAAATTCTGATATGTCTGGTTGAGAACGGAATCAATAGTATTAACAATTCGCTCTTCCCTGTTATAAGTAGGAATTATTACGCTAACCAATCCTTTGTTTAGCATCAATTTTTATCCTCGGAAGGTTTGGAACAGATGAAATGAGTAAGATATAAGCCATTTTTTTCTTTTTTATGTGTTAATAATTTGGTATTTATTTTCTTTTCAAATATTAACCCGGAAGAAAGAATGGCGTTTTCCCAATACCATTGAGGATAATAAATATCACCGAGCGCGAAGTCATACTTATATCCAGAAGAAGAAATATGCGGCGAATTCTTTTTGTATTTCTTAATTAATGAGTCTTTTAAAATTATTGCAAATGCCTTTATAAGAATATATATATATCTGAGGTATGACGGTGGAGTTTCGTTTAATATAAATAGTGTTCCGGATGGTTTGAGCACTCTTTTAATTTCCTTGAGGGTGTCGTGCAGGTTGTCTGCATGATGAAGAGATGAACTTACAAAAATCGCGTCAAGCGAATTATCATTAAAAAAAAGTGGCACAAACAGGCCTTCAATGCACTCTACCTTGTTAATATTACCGCCCATAAGTTTTGTCAGTTCAGGAACCATGTTTGCAAGAAAATATTTGCTTGAGTCAAGAATGAATATTTTTTCTATGTACGGTTTGGTAGATAGAAAAGCTGAAAGCCATCCGGGTCCTCCGGCAAGATCCAATACTTTTGCTCCAGGCTTCAAATAAGCAGAATAATCAATAAACTTTGTCGCATCAAGGTAATTCCAAAGAGTAGTAATACCGCGGAAGTATTCTTTAGGGTCTTTGAAAAATTTATCCGTTTCAGGATAGTGAGTTTCCATGGATTTGTCAAATTGCGAAACTATGAGTTCAGTCTGTTTGGTTAGCCAACTTTGCATTTGTAATCCTATTTGTATAGATTTTTTTGCTTCATTTCTTCAAGAGATCGCTTGTATGAATCGTCGGATTTTACTTCCTGGGTATTTACCCAGTCCGTAAAACATTTTATGCCATTCTTAAAATCATACCTCGGAGTAAATCCAATAGCTTCCTTTGCCCTTGAAATATCGGCGAAATTGTGCCTAATATCGCCAATCCTGTATTTGCCGTTAACGGACAGTTTTGAAGAGGAGCCATACAACATTTTTAGAGTATTTGCTACATCAATTACACTGGTTGAAACTCCTGACCCAATGTTTAATATTTGATTGTTGGCTTTTTCATTAAGCAGCGAGGCGGCGGTTGCATCTGCTACATCTTCAATAAATACAAAATCCCTGGATTCCTGACCGTCTTCAAATATCTCAATATTTTTTCCTGCTCTTAACAAGTTTGAGAAAATGGATAATATGCCAGTGTAGGGATTATTAAGAGACTGTCCAGGGCCATATACATTCTGATATCTTAAGGCCACTGGGGCAATTCCAATATTAGGACACATTGTCATTACAATGGACTCCTGAAAATGTTTGGTTATACCATAAAATGATGAAGGGTGTATCAGTGAGTCCTCGGTAGTTGCCTCCACATTACAATTAGTGGCACAAAATGGACACTTTACTTCAAAATCTCCTTTTGACATGTCTTTATCAAGCCTGGCATTAGGATAAACTGCCCCGTGCTGGTTGCATGTATATTTTCCCTCGCCATAGATCGCTCTTGAGGAAGCCACAAGAAATTTCTTTATTTTATGTTTATTATTGCTCAAAATATCAAGCATTAAGGATGTTGCAGTAATATTCACTTTGTTATAAAGTTCTATTTCATACATTGACTGGCCCGTACCGGTTTCAGCGGCAAGATGTATAACCGCATCGGCAGACAGTAAAAGAGGCTCTATTACCGCTCTATCTGAAATATCACCTTTTATAAAATTTACCATAGGGTTCATGAAATCAAACGGTTTGGCGTCGGGGCCGTGTATTTTTTCCGTAAGTGGGTCTACAATAGTAATAGAATTAACAGAGCTTTCAATTAGTTTTTTTGTGACTGCTCTTCCTATAAAACCCATTCCGCCAGTTATCAGTACTTTCATAATATTCCCCTATTTAAAATTTTCCTTTAAAATACCCATATTTCCTTTTAAAATGTCCCTTAGCACGGCTCTTGAAGCCTGCTTAAGGCCTGCATTAGGGCTGAAGGTGGTTTTTATGATATGCCAAAAGAGTTTAATCAAGTGATTCCCTAAAACAAAATACTTCGCGACAGGTTTGTCGCATAATTTGTTGTAGAAATAGAAAATGTTCCTGAACATCAGATAGTACTGAAAATATGTAGAATGCTGTTTGCTTGTAGTTATGTTGCATTTATGATAAATAGAAGATGCCGGTTCATAAATTATCCTGTGGCCCATCTTGGAAGCTCTTAAAGTGAAGTCGGCGTCATCAAAATACATAAAATACTTTTCATCCATAATGCCAATATGCTTAAATACCGCTATTGGTACAAGAAGACAACAGGTGGAAGCTACCTTTATATCTGCTCTGATGTTGTATTCAGGGGCATCTATTGGATAATACTTATAATCTATGGGTCTTGTTGTCCACCAGTCAAATTCTTTGCCTACCCATTGATCCAGGCGTTTTTTGTCAAAATAACAGATTATTTTTGGCACTGCAAGCGCATTTTCATTATTAATTGATACATTTACAAGTTTTTCAAGAAAATCTTTTTCAACGACTGTGTCGTTATTAAGAAAAAGAACATAATCAAGGTTGTTAGCTGTGGAATAGTTAATTCCCGCGTTATTTCCGCCAGTCACTCCAAGGTTAACCGGAAGCGGAATATAGACTATTTTGTCCTTAAATAGCTCAGAAATCTTTCTTCCGGAGCCGTCTTTTGACCCGTTGTCAACGAAGATAATGGTGTAATTAGGATAATCTATTGAAAGCAGCGAATCTATGCATTCTTTGGATATATCCAAACCATTGTAATTAACGACAACTATTCCGACTGAAGAGTATATATTATTCATTGTATTGATTTATTTTCCGAAACTTGCATGCAAACCATGTATCGGACTGCGGAGGATATTTTCAAGAAATCATGAGAACAGTCTTTCAAAGCTTCTGTGTAAACAATAAACTCTGTCTGTTTTGAAAGCCAATTCCGCATAGTTATTTCTTTACCTTTTTTAAAAGATAGTTACCTATACCAAGAGCGTCTATATCGGTTGATAAAAAGCATTTTATCGCGTCCTCTGGAGTTTCTACTATCGGTTGGCCTGCCACATTGAATGATGTGTCAAGCAGCATTGGTATTCCTGTTCTCTTTTCAAAAGCCTTTATCAGGTTATAGTATCTCTCATTCACATCCTTAGAAACCGTCTGCACCCTTGCCGTGTTATCAACATGGGTTATGGCAGGCACGAGCTCGCCCTTGCCGGGCCTTACAAGCGGCGCCAGCAGCATAAATGGAGACGGCACATCCAAGGTGAAGAATTCATTTGCCCTTTCTTCAAGAACCGAAGGAGTAAATGGCCTGAAAGACTCGCGGAACTTTACCCTTGAATTTAATATATCTTTCATATCCTTGCGGCGCGGGTCAGCGAGAATGCTTCGGTTACCCAGTGCTCGCGGACCGAACTCGCTTCTGCCCTGATACCAGCTTGTGATATGGGCGTCAACAATCAATGAGGCCATATCTTCATAGAGCATATTCATATCGCTATACTCTTTCACCTCAAGCGAAGGTGAGGTAAATTTGTCTATGGCCTTTTTAATATCGGCATCTGAATATTGCATGCCCATATAGTCATTCGTTGAAATGTATATTCTTTTATTGCCGGCAGCGACATTATAGGCATAAAGCGCCTGCCCTACGCAAAGCCCGTTATCGCCGCAATTTGGGTAAACAAATACATTTTTGAACTTTGACTTGGCAAATACCTTGTAGTTCGCTACACAGTTAAGGCCTACGCCGCCGGCTATACACAAATTTTCAGAACCCGTTTCCCTGTAAAGCCAATCGGCAAGGTAGCTCATAACATCTTCAATTATGCGCTGGCCCATATACGCCAGATCCTTATACTCATCAGTGAATTCGCCCTTTGGGGCCCTGGGTTTAACCGTATCAAGATAGTTGGAGAGCTTGCCGAAGGTATATAAATAGCCGTCGTCTTTAAAACCGTTCTTTACAAACCTGGCTATATCCCTGAGATTAAAGGAGCCATCCTTGTATCTAATTTGATCCATATATTTGTCGTATAGCCTCGGTGTCCCGTACGGCGCCAAACCCATAGTTTTGCCGTCTTCGTTTGTCTTAAATCCGCAGAGTTTAGTTATATGGGCATATAGGCTGCCAAGACTTGAGAGTGCCGAAAGCTCTTTAAGTACTTTAATTGAATTTCCCCTGCCGTGCGCGAGGCAGCCGGAAAGCGGGTCTCCGTTCGTGCGTTTAAGCGGAAGGCCCTGTCCGTCTACGATAAGTATAGCCGCTTCTTCAAACGGGGATGGCAGGAAGGCCTGGCAGGCGTGAGCAAAATGGTGCTCCGGCACGATAAACTCTATGTTCGGGTTGATACTCCTGAAATATTTCTCAACAGAATTGATATATCGGAACCCGTAAGCAACGCAGTCAACATCTTTAATAGTCTTGCCTGCCGCGGAAAGCACATGGTCAATTAATTCGCTGAAACCGGCAACTTTAAAAAAATCAATTTCCTGCGGGTCGTTAACAAGGTCAAAGGGCAGGTCAATATTATATTTATAGTGCTGCGGCTCCGCGTTCCAGCCAAGCAGTTTCAGGTCAGTCCTGGTTAGCGGAAGCATTATGTCATATTTTTTGCGCGTTATGCGCTCTAAAGTATTGGCAGAAAGCACCTGCCCATTGACACAAACGCAGGCCCCTACGCCGTGCCCGCTGGTTGAGATGCCGAGTATACAGTTTTTAGACATTATCCCAAACCTTTGTTGAAGCATTATATCTTTTAATGACTTTTGCGGGGCTGCCGACAGCTACACAAAAGTCGGGTATATCTCGTGTGACAACAGAGTTTGCGCCGATTACCGAGTTTTTGCCTACTTTGGCTCCTATTATACAGACATTTTCACCAAGCCAAGCCCCGTCGCCGATTATAACCTCGGATTTGAATTTAATTGGCTGATGCATTACCGGTTTAGTTATATCTTCAAAGCTGTGCAGATTGTCCGATATGTAAACGCGGTTTGCCGTTAGGACATTGTTTCCAATAATAACTTTTCTTACCGCGGCTATATGGTTAAAATCACCTATTGCGCAGCCCGGTCCGATAGATAGCTCGGGGTCATAATTGTCAATTTTCCAGGCTATCAGCCAGGAATAGCTCTGGATAGTAGCGCCGGTTCCGATAGACATATATTTTGCGCCGTTTAATCGCAAAGGTTTTATTATATTTGCCTTAAAAGCCAAATGTTTGAATTTCCAGCAATTGGATATATAAAACAATGCGGCTTTTATCGTAAAAATCAGGTATTTGATTTTATTCATCTTGTTTTCCCACAAAGCTCAATCAGGCGCTCCGGTTTGTCAAAAAATTCATAATTTTTTTCAAGGAAATCTTCAGGAAAATCCCACCATTTGAGAGCTAACAGTTCCTTTATTATATTTTCGCTAAATCTTAATTTAATAACCTTTGCCGGAACGCCGGCAGCAACAGCGTAGTCAGGCACATCTTTAGTCACAATAGCGCCCGCAGCAATTATCGCCCCGTTCCCGATCTTTATGCCGTCTTTAATCATGGCGTTTTCGCCTATCCAAACATCATGGCCTATTGTTGTTTCATCAAAGTATGAAAATTTATTAGTTTTTGAATAAGTTTTGGCCAACGGCTGGCTTGCCGAATAAAAAGCCGGGTGTGTGCTCACTGAATCAATGGCATGTTTTCCAAGGCCGATTCTTACGCCCCCAGCTATTGAGCAGTATTTGCCTATCTTTGCCAAAATAACAGTTGAGTTCTTCTGGATGTATGTGTGGTCACCTATAGTTGAACTGATGATTCTGGTGTTTTGAAAGATAACATTATACTTCCCGAGCTTTGAATTGTCATCCACATCAGCTCCTTTATAAAAATGGCAGGAAGGACATTTCCGTTTTAAGTTTACGAATTTAACGGTGTCTCTATAATATGACAGGCAGTCCGCTGCAAGCTGTTTTAAAAGTGAGATCATGCTTTGTTACCATCCTCTACCAGGGAATATATAAAGTTCATATTTCTTTCCAGATTTTTTCCGTCTGTGGGGCCGACATATTTCTTCATTATTTCCCTATCTCTGAATAAATTGTAAATGGGGTCATTCTCATAGAAAAGTAATATCTTATTTTTCAGCTCATTTATATCGGAAGCTGTTACGAGTTCGGATTTATTATCAAAAGGCGGAAAATTAACTTCAGTGTCTTTTCTGTAATATAGAACGGACGAACCAAGGCATGATGCCTCAAACAATGTTTGAGAATAGATGGAAATGTATAGATCCGCCCTGCCCAATATTTGTTTAATGGGAATGGTATCGTAGATCTCAATATTCAGATTGGGATAATATTCCTTCATGAAGTCGCGATACTGGCTGATATAACCGTTAGCGCGGACTTTTAAGACTATATTCATTTTATATCCTTCGCTCTTCAACTGGCTCAGGACATGCATAATGTCGTTAAAGAAATCAAATTCAACGGCTACATAGGAGTTCAGGTCGCAATTATTAAAACCACTGGCTCCAATTATTATGGTGGGTTCAGTCAGGTTAAGATTTTGCTTTGATAATTCCTTTTTATAGTAATCCATTCGCGGGTCGCCAATACAAAAAACATTCCCCATGCCTCTGTAATGGTCCCTCTTTATTGACTCACTGTAAGCATTTATAAATGTCGCGGCTTTTGCTTCATTCAAATAAGCGGTGGTAAGCAGGCCGTTAATTATTAAATATGTTGGGATATCCATTATTTTGCAGTAATTCATCATGAGCTTATTAATTATGCCTATATCCGAGATAGTTACTAATAGTCTGAGGTCCTTATTCTTGAAAAAGGCGAATATTGAATCTACTATGGCGAAGTAATATGGAAGCGAGCCTGAAATCTTTTCCAAAGTAATGCCGTACAGGAACTCTCCGATGTCAAAACCTTCAATTATGTATTTTGCATGTTTTCTTTTATTAAAAAGTGCCAGCATCTCATTAGCTGCGGCTTTGTGCTTATTTTTAATAGGGCCAATAGGCAGATTTCTCTGCTTTGTCAGGCGTCTCGTCCATGAATAGTTGGTCGTTACGACTTTTACACGACTATCCTCCTTTAAAAGCTCCAGAATGGATGCAGTAGGGTAGTACTGCCAGAGAAATACATATTTTTGCTTTCGGTCAAAAAATGGCGTCATCTCCCATATGAAGTAAGCCATGTCATAAAATCCTGATATAAATAATTTAATGCGCTGCTTCAAATTCGCGTTGATAAGATAAACTTTCTCATTCATCCAGCGAAATATTGGGAAATAGTATTCAGGGAGGTTTGATCTGTTTTTGCAATCCCAGGATCTGGCAGGAATGGACAGCATGTTTATCAATTTAATAACGCTGTTGTCGGTGAGGCCGTAATAAATATTTCGAAAAGACAATCTTTTTAATGCTATCAGGCTTATTAGAATTCTGGGGTAATAAGTCATTTCATTCCAAAGCTCTATCCGGGCCGCGCTGGCAGTATCCACTCCCCTGTATTCAAAAATATCTTTTCCGTCAGCGTCATAGTGCCAGTTCTCAAAAAATTTATAGGTTTCAAAATTATAATACTGCATTATTGCCTGCGGCACAATATGGTCAAAATAAGCGGCGGCTCCTCCGTTTGACTGGATCTCATTGACAAGTCCGAAATCAAAAGATAAAACCAGGTCTTTCTGAATATTGTATTCATAGGGAAGATCCTTCCAAAAAGAACGGTTTTGTACGATGAAGATGTTGTTGTATTCTTTTTTTAACGAGCTTAAAATATCAATTTGCACGGTTGAACTCCAATTTGGATTTTATCAATCCTATCATGTTATCCAGATCCTGGCGGTTTACCGAAAACAGCTCGGGTTTGTAAAGTAAAAGAATAAGTGAAACGGAAGAGTAAATGATACCTGAGACTCCGAATAACAGAACAAAACTCCAACCTGGAAAGAAATAATGAAGTGGGAACGAGCTCAGAAACGCCGAAGTAATGAAAATAGCAACAACGGAAATCTGATGGAACAAAAATTCATTAAAAGCAAGGCCGAGATATTTCGTGTTATACCATAACTGCACATTAGTGCTTATAATCTGAAGGGCAAGCATTTTAATCGCAAGCCCGGAGGCTCCCATCTGAAGGGCCCCATAACTGGAAGGGCCCAAAATAATAAATGTAAACGGAATGCCGATAAAAACAAATAGCATGCCTATATTCTTGTATGTGTTTACCCGTTCAGTGGCAAAAAACATATTCCCATTAATTTGGCCGTAAGTCTGATGTATCGGATAAAGGCTCATAAGAATCAAAGGCACAAGCGCGCCTTCGTAAGCTTTCCCGCCAAAAAATTTAAGCACATCTCTCGCTTCCACCGCGATAAAACAGCAGAAAAAAGCTGTTATAACATACAAAAGCAGGGCGTACTTTTTAAATATTCTTTTAGACTCTTCAATATCATTCTTCCCATGGCTGATTGATTGTTCCCTGAGCAAAAGCGGGATCAGCGCAGATGTGAATAAAAAACATATTGCTCCCACCTGATACGATAGGGCATAAAATCCCTGGTTAACGCTTCCGGAAAACTTTTGTAGAAGCCACCTGTCGGCAATCTGTGCCACCATGCTGGCCGCGGTAAACCAGAAGAGTGGAAGGCAAAACTCTTTAAATTCTCTAACATAGGGTTTAAATGAGGTCCCAGGATCAGGCGGTAAGAAAATACCGCGTCCTGACCTGGAAAGCATCATAAGCATGAAAATAATCGGGATAGCAAGAATAACAAGCTGGTAAATAAAGAAATTTCCAAGAGAGAAAAGCCCTTTCCAGAACATGAAAAGAATTATTGCCAGCCCTCCGAGTTTTACCGCAATTTTAATGCTCTCAGCTTTCACCGTCAGGCCGTAGGCATCGGACATATCGTTTAACACCATTGAATAAAATGATAGTACGGCCCATATTGATCCCAATAAAATGAAAATAAACCGCTGAGAAGGCCACAGGAAGCTCTTAAACCCCAGTAAAACCGGCACTATTGAGGAAAGTACTAAAATGGCCGAAATAACCAGAGATAAGCGCATATAAAAACCCACAAGCGCCTTATCGTCCTGTCTTTTGGACAATTTCGTATAAAAGGCGGTTGACGAATTCAGGTTGAGAAAGCCCGCTATCTGCCAGAAAAAACCCGTCAAAAACGAAAAATTTCCATAGGAAGCCGGCCCCAAAGATCTCGGAACTATAGTCTGAGTAATAAGCCCTATAGCGAAACCCGTTAAATTCGTGATTAGTTTGAAAAAGTATCTCTTTTTTAGTGACATTTAAATATTTTTATGAAGCGCACGGATAACCTTCGCCGGATTGCCGGCGGCCAATACCTTTGACGGCACATCTTTTGTTACAATACTGCCGGCTCCAACAACGGAATTCTCCCCGACCGTAACACCTGGCAAAATAATGCAGTTTGCGCCAAGCCAGCATCCTTTTTTTAGAACCACAGGTTTTGAAGGGTAAAAACCCTGGTTGATAATTGGTGCATCGGGGTTATTAAAGCAATGAGTTGTGCAATAAATGTGAACTCCTGATCCCATCATTACATCATCTTCTATAATAATTCCTGCATTTTCCTCATCGCCGGCAAACAGCATAGTCTCCGGGCGGATGATTACATTCTTTCCAAGGCTGATATTTGAACAGGGGGTGGCATAAGCTCCGGGCCTGAACTCAGCGGATTCGTCAAAATGCTTGAATCTTTTCTTGCAGAGTTTCAGCATGGTTGATTTAAAAAACAATCTCCAGTGGGTGGTTGGAATGTCCGGACCTATTCTGTCTGCTGAATTCCAAAAATGGATTCTTCGGAACAGTTCCCGTAGCATTTATGGTCTCCCCTTATGAATGTTTGTCTATTTATCGTCTGTTCCATCTTCATTTACTGTGTGTCGTAATTTCCATTCTCCGTTAACTTTTCCCCAAAGATGGGGCGATCTGAACTTATCGCAGAGTTCCATGAAAATTTCCGGCTTTATGTCAAGGTATTCCATTATCTCTTTAAAATACTTGTCCGGAAATTCGCCGTCAAATCTTTTGACGAGTGCTTTGCCGTCGTCCCTGGTTAAATGCTTATTCCGGATCTCCTGAGAGGCATCGTAGGTTGTTCTTCCTATCCCGAACTTAATAAATGTTGTGTAGTAGTGCAGATCGTCTATTTTATCGTCTATGCTGTTGTATTTGCTGTAAGTGCCCTGCGTCCTGAAAGGACGGGCTTTAAAACCGGTGTTTTCAACAGCATAATAATACACCTCCTGGGGGATCCATTTAAGGTAATAGCCCAGATAATGTACTTCTATATTTGTTTTCTCCAGTTCATTAGACTCTGCCGGCAAAAAAGCCCTGAGATCGGAAAGGTCAATGTTATATTTTGACCTTAATTCAGCTATTGATACACCACCGAGAAATATCTCGTCAATGTTGTTCATGCTATAATAGGATTTATCCCTGAGAGACTTTGTGTTATCCGCAACGGGATTTCCGTACTCGGCTTCATTTTCACCGTAAAAGATGAGTGGAATGCCGTATTTCGCCGCTATTTTCGGGGCAAGATTCTTTTGACCCAGGATAAATGTCTGGAACGGATGCAGAAGATTCTCAATAGAGAGCTTGGTAAGAAGTTTCATTACGCGGCCGTTTTGTTTAAAAGTTATGTTGTCAAATCCGCCGATCTCTATCCAGTTTTTGAAATTCTGGTAACCGTAATCAGTATATAGTATTGGCGGCCATGTTATTGTAAGAGGATGCATTCCATATTTATATTTAAGTATGTGGGACTGGAAGGCGCTGTCTTTTCCTCCGCTGCCGGGAACAATGCAGTCATAATGTCCGTCATTCCTGCGGTATTTGTCCAAAAGCTTTATAAGCTCGCTTTCTCTTGATTTCCAGTCAATATTTTCCTTTGCTTCCGCGTGGCGGCAGGCGTCGCAGACTCCTTCCTCGTCAATCCTGAGGGTAACTTTCTTGCTTTGGCTCGTGTGTTTGAATTCAGCGGTTGAAGCAGGGCGCTGGTTGGACATAACGCACCGTTTGCAAAACACAACTTTTTCCGGCAGGCCATACTTTACTTCCGGCTTCTCCATGATCAGATGCTCCCTTTTTTTACGGAATTTCCCCAATTTTGGTATATTTTAATACCCTCTTTCGCGCTTTTTTCCGGGTGATATTGAGCCGCGAACACATTCCCCCTGATAAGGCTTGAGCAGTATTTAGTGTCCTCATAAACGGTCGCGGTCAGATAGTTCTCCGCTTTGTCGGGAATGCAGTAAAATGAATGCACGAAGTACATTGCTTCGCCATCCGCAGTCTCCTCCAGCGGGGTATTTTTCCATGAAACCGAAGCCGGTAAAATGCTATTCCAGCCTACCTGAGGCACTTTAACGGTATTGCCGACAGCGTTCAGCCGCGGGAATTTAACTACCTTGCCGCTTATTATGTCCAGGCCTTTATGGGCGCCAAACTCCTCGCTTTCACTGAGCATAAGCTGCATGCCAAGGCAAATACCCATAAACGGTTTTCCAGTTTGAATATAGTCTTTTATCGGAGAAACCAGGTCATATTTTATCAGGTTACTCATGGCGTCGCCGAATGCTCCCACCCCGGGAAGTATTACACCGGAGGAGTTCATTATCTTGTCGCTCGCATGCGTAATGACAGCGTTTAAGCCCACATGTTCGCAGGCCCTTTTCACGCTGAAAAGATTTCCCATGCCGTAATCAATAATCGCCACATCATATTTAATATTGGTCATGATTTAATTCTCTGGTTCGTTTCACGGCAGTTGACGCCGTTGGAGTGAAGATATTTCTTAATTTCACTAAGGCCAACCGGTTTAATTTTTGAAAATACTTTCCCGCTTTTTAGAAACTCTATGTTCCCCTCAACGCTGTTGTCAACAAATCTGCTGCGGTTGTTTATGCATTCGTAATGCAGAATTGAAGCCATGGACACGGCGTCGGCTTTTCCGTTGAAAATAACATCCTTAATATCTTCCGAGGAACCGGCCCCTCCGCACGCAATCACAGGGATAGAAAGACTCTCGGAAACCATTTTTGTCAGTTCAATGTCATAACCGGCTCCCGTACCCTCCATGTCAACGGAAGTAAGCATGATTTCACCGGCGCCGAGTTCTTCTGCCCTCCTGGCCCACGCAAGCACCTCTTTCCCCGTGTATTCGCGCCCGTTGTCAGTATAAGCAAGATATCTTCCGTCCGGTTGTCTGATAGCCTCAATTGACACAAGAATCGTAGACGAGCCGAATTTTCTGGATGCCTCTGTTATAATATTCTCATTGTTAAGCGCGGCGGTGTTTAAGGCAACCTTATCGGCGCCTGCCCTGAGTACATCTTTAATGTCGTCTATGGTTCTTATGCCGCCTCCCACAGTTAGCGGTATAAATATTTCTCTCGCGGTTTTCGTTATTATATCATGAAGGCTGTTCCTGTTATAAAGGCTTGCGACTACATCAAAATATACAAGCTCATCGGCTCCATTCTCATAGTAATGCCTGGCAAAGCCTTCCGGGGTTCCGAGCACCCTTAAGCCCTCAAGATGGATGCCCTTGACGAGATTTGGCCCCTTAATGTCCAGTCTCGGAATTATTCTGATATTTTTCATGCCTTATTGTTTATCTCCAGCGATAGCGCTTGCCACCTTAAAGTCATACTCATCGTCAATATCTACTGATCTTTCCTTGGGCATGACATAAACAAGAGATTTCCTTAAAAAAATCTTTTTATTCTTAAGCAATATGTCTTTCCACCAGACATAAATAGATGAATTCATGTCGTACACAAGCGGCGCGGCCTGACGGGTCACGAATTTCCCTTTTTTTGATAGTGAGGCATAGCCTTTCTTATCCAGCTCCACCATGTTGAAATACGGGTTCCTGTGGGCATCGGCAACTGAGAATACATTTTGTGCCTTTTTGTCAACCAGCAGTTTTATTGAACTGTCCACATCCTTTGAGGTTCTGAACGGAGTCGTCGCATGCAAAAGCACTATTATATCAAAATCATAGTTCAGTTCATCCTGCATAAAGTTAATGGCATGCACCAGCACATCAATGGTACTGCTTTTATCAGCGGCCAGATAGGCCGGTCTGATAAAAGGCAGTTCGGCTCCGAAATTTTTCGCTACCTTTGCTATTTCAGGAGAATCAGTGGAAACGATAGTGCGGTCAATGAGCTTTGAGCGTCTCGCGTGATCCAGGGTATAGGCAATTAATGGCTTGCCGTTGAGTTTTTTAATATTTTTTCCCGGCAGGCCCTTGGAGCCGCCTCTAACCGGGATAACGCATAGTATCTTGTGCCCTTTATACATTTTTTGCTCCAATAAGTTTTAGCGCCGCTATGCCGTCATCCAGGGTAGTTAAAAGTTTCCCGTTGGATTTCACGGCTTTGATAAAATGATTGAGTTCTTTTTCGTAGGTCAATGGCATATCAAATAGAGTTCTGTTCTTATATACTTTACCTTTGATCTTTATAGTTTTTGCAATAAAATCGCATTCAATAGCGCCTTTTTCTCCGGTTATTAAAAGTTTCCTGTTTGGCCTGACGGCCAGGTAGTCAAGATGAACCGATGTTACAGGCCCATTATTGTATGTGTATATCCCTTCAAATATGTCGTTTGAGCTTATCTCAAGCTTAGATACCTTTGCCTTAACAACCTGCCAATTCCGCGGTTCGCCGAAAATGTACCTCATGTAGTCAATCTCGTGCGAGAGGTCCAGATCCACGCCGCCGCCAAGCGAGCTTGAGGCGCTGTAGCTCTTGCGGTAATCTGTCCCAGGCCGCCAGGAAGGAAGGTATTGGCCCGCTTCTATTCTTGAAAAGAAAAGCCTGCCTATGGCGCCTGATTTAACAGTTTTCTTTACAAGCTCAATGGCGCCCAAAAACCGCATATTGTATGCCAGAAAGGTTTTTATTTTGTTTTTCCTGGCTAAAGTCCTGAGCTTATCTATGTTTTTCAGATTGTGCGAAAGCGGTTTTTCTATAAATAAATCAATGCCCTGTCCGGCAAGAACAAGCGCGGACTCTATATGCCTGCTGGTGTTGTTGCAAATGAGGGCAATATCGGCGTCAGTATTGTCTATTGAACTGACCTGTTCAACGGTTTTGCCGGCGCCTGTAAACTCTTTGGCGCAGTTTTTTATTGAGCTAAAGACATAAATATAATCTATCTCCCTAACTTTGCAGAGATTTCTAATATGCCTTTTGCCTATGGAACCGCATCCCACAACTAATGCTTTCACAATAACTCCAAATTAATTAATCGGCCATCTATACAGCTGTCCAGCCGCCGTCTATAATCAGGTTCTGTCCCGTTATGTACGAAGAAGCGTCAGAAGACAAAAACAATACCGCCGAAGCGATATCGGCGGGTTTGCCCATTCTACCCAGAGGCGTTTTTGCGCAATAATTTCTTACAAAAGTCTTATGCTGGTTGTTAAAAATCCCTCCGGGAGAGACAACATTGGCCCTGATATTATATTTCGCGAAATATGCCGCCATATATTTTGTAAATCCAATTATCCCGGCTTTTATAGCAGAATAAGCGGCCGGCATAGTCATGTCCGTGCCGCTGTAAACCGAAAAATCCGGAGCTACGACTCCGTAAATAGAAGCCAGGTTAATTATTGTCCCGCCTCTTTTCTTCATCTTTTCGGCAGCAGCCCTGCTGGACAGGAAATATCCGCCCATATGGCCGTTGGAGTTTGATTTCCATGATTCAAAAGGGATATCCTCAAGTTTTACTCCCCAGTCACCGGTTCTGGGGTACGCGGAATTAATAAATATGTCAATTTTTCCGGCTTTTTTAATAACTGTATTTAGCGCGGAGTTAATTGAATTTTCATCAGTAATATCCATAGTGACCAGCTTTATGCCGCTGTATTTCAATTTTGCTGAGCGTAAAATGTCGGCAATGTACACCTTCGCGCCGTTGTCAGCAAGAACCTTTGCTATCTCCAGGCCGATAAGCCCAAGACCGCCCGACACAACCGCAACTTTGCCTTTCACGCTTATAGTGTTTTTCATTTAGGCCTCATGTCGTAAAATATTTTTGAAGTCTTCAAACTATTTATGTTGGTTTTTATCAGTGAATATATTTTACGGGAGGCCGAACCTTTGGCTTCATATGGGTTACCGTATTTTTTGCATGATTCCTTAAATTTGGATGAAAGAGCTTTTTGTAACGCTTTTTTAATGGAACTGAAATCGTTTGCGCAGTCAATGACGCTTTTAGCTCTTTCTCTTCCCGCCTGCCGTGAACCGATATTTAATGTGGGAATGCCAAATGACGGAGCTTCAATTATGCCGCTTGAGGAGTTGCCTGCGACCGCGTCGGCATATTTCAAAGCCGACAGGTAGCGAAGCTGTCCTAAGGACTTAAACGCCCCGGCTTTCCCAGCGCTGTTTTTGACAAAATCATCTATCTGTTTAATAATTATCCTGTTGTTTGGGTCGGAGTTGGGATATGTAAATATTATTCTTGTATCCTTAAGCTCTGAAATAGCTTTTAAAAGCGCGCTGAAAGTCTTTTTCTCTGTGTTTAGCTCGGCGGTAACCGGATGAAAAGTAATCACGATATTTTTATTGCCAAACTTAAAGTTAAGTTCTTTTTCCAGCTCGTGTTTTGAAAGCAGTTTCATGTCCCTGATATTATCTATACCCACGGCTCCCACATTAAATACTCTTTGCGGGTTCTCGCCCATTTGTATTACTCTTCTGCGGTATACTTCGGTGGATGTAAAGTGAAGATAACTCATTTTAGTAATAGCGTGCCTTATCGCGTCATCAACGGCGCCAAAAGTCAGTTCGCCGCCATGCAGATGGGCCAGCGGTACGCCGTAAATCAGCGCCGCCTGCGCGGCCGCAAGTATCTCATAACGGTCGCCTAAGACGACCATCAGGTCAGGTTTCAGGCTTTTCAATGCATCAGCAAAACCTTCCAATGCTTTACCCATAGCTTTAGTAATGCCTGACGCCGAATCATCTTCAAGCGGCATGTAGACCTTGCGGTCCACATGAAAATCCTGCTCTACAACTTTATAGGTGGATCCGTAAAGACCTGACAAGTGCATACCGGTCACAATTACCTGAAGTTTAAATGACTTGTCATTCTTAAACAAGCTCATCAGTGGTTTCAGCAGTCCGTATTCGGCTCTTGATCCGGTGACAAAACATATCTTTTTCATAGTGTGATCAGCTCGTCTTTCCCGAAATTCTTGTTAGCGCGTTTTCCCAAAATTTTATGCCACAACATCGGCGAAATCCCGGTCCCCGGGCGTTTGACCGCTATGTTCTGTTCGGTGAATAATTCATTTTTCATGACAGGCACGGCCGCCACTATGCTTTTCCTCGCCGCTTTGATGTTTCTTAACTCAGACTTTGTGGGTTTCTTTATTCCGCTGCCCAGAGCCGCTTCAATGTTTCTAACGGACTTCACAAGCAACTTCAATTCCGCGGGTTCAATACTGGCTTTGTGGTCCGGCCCTGGCATAGCTCTGTCAAGAGTAAAATGTTTTTCAATTACCGTAGCGCCGAGAGCCGCGGCGGCGATTGAGGCTTCAATGCCTACCGTATGATCGGAGTATCCAACGGGCAGTTTGAATCTCTGCGCCAGGGTGTTTAAAACCCGCAGATTGGCATCCTCAAACGGAGCAGGGTAGTCCGTGTTGCACTGCAGTAATGTGATATTTGAGCGCTTTGTGCCGTTTTTAACGAGCACTTCAACGGCGTCCGCTATCTCGACAAGCTCCGACATACCTGTTGAAAGCAAAACTTTCCCGTTTAATCCGCCTACGGCTTCCAGATAAGGAAGATTTGTTATTTCGCCGGAAGGCACTTTTATAAATTTAAGTTTAAGCCTTTTTAAAAATTTAACGCCGTCTATGTCAAACGCGGAAGAAAGAAAGTCAATTTTCATCTTTTGACAGTGTTTTTTAAGCTCCAGATGATTATCATAACTGAGTTCCAGCTTTTTTAACATCTGATACTGGCTCTCATTTAACCCGGTTAGTTTCTTCTGATAATCGGCTTTTGGAGCGTGTATTGAAACTATGGTATCGGCTCTGAAAGTCTGAAATTTAACGGCATCGGCGCCGGCAAAAGCAGCCTTATTTATAAGTTCTTTAGCTGTCTTTAAAGAACCATTATGATTTACACCGGCCTCGGCGATAATATATATTTTATTCATTTTCTTTTCTGACTTCCGTTAAACGGTTGTAGTAAGTTGTGTTGGAGCCGATATTTTTTGTAACGATACAGCCCGTGCCTATAATTGAATTGTTGCCAATCGTGGTGTACTGCTTAACGCTTGCCCCGTTTCCTATATGAGCAAAATTCCCAATTTTATCGCCGCCGCTAAGTATCGCACCCGGAGCTATGTGTGCAAAATCACCTATAACGCAGTCATGCTCAACAATCGCTCCTGTGTTAATTATACAGTTATTTCCGATAACAGAGCCGGCGTTAACTATTGCTCCGGGGGCTATGAAATTACCACAGCCCATGGAAGCATGTTTTGAAACGATGGAGTTTTTGCTGATGATATTAGGGAAAGCAAATCCTATCTCAGAGGCCTTTCTGTAAAGCTTTTGCCTTAAAGATGAGTCCCCGACACTGCCAACAGATATAAAGCAGTTTTTGACTCCTTTTTTGTATATAGCGGCGAGGTCGGCGTCGGTTCCTATGACAGGAATGCTTAAAACCTTTTCGCCGATTTTATCTTTTGTATCAATTATGCCAGCGATTCTAAACTTCTTTCCGCGGCTAATGGCGTCAATAATTACTTTGCAGTGCCCTCCGGCGCCAATCAAGATAATATTTTTCATTGAACACCGTACCTTTTGAGCATATCTTTAAGTTCTTCAAACTGCCCCATGTCCAGCCAGGATTTTTCAGATATCGGATAAATGCCCACGGTTTCTCCGTTTGCCATAAGTTTATTGATTAGATCAGTCATATGGTAAGGTTTGTCTTTCGGAATAAGTTTAATAACCTCAGGCTCCAGAATATACATGCCCGTATTTACCAGAAAATCGTATTCCGGTTTCTCGTCAATTTTTGAAAGCATTCCGTTTGGGCCTACGCCGCAGACACCGTAGGGTATCGTGTAATGCTTCATGGACCCAACAAGCGTTATTTTGCTTTTAGATTTTTTGTGATATTCAAGTATATCGGCGAGGTCTGCCTCTATGAGTATGTCGCAGTTGCTGACGCAAAAAGTCTTTTTTATGCTCCCCTTCAAAAGGTGGAGGCTGCCGGCCGTGCCCAACGGCTTATGTTCTTCTATATAATGAATATTATACGGCAGGTTGACATCGTGGAAATATGCCTTAATTATGCTGGATTTATAATTCACGGATAGATAGAAGTCTTTGCTTCCGTAATCGGAAAACTTTTCCATGATCCGCTCAATAATAGGTTTGTCGCCAATCAGCATCAGCGGTTTTGGCAGAACCTTTGTTAAAGGCGAAAGCCTTGTTCCCTCGCCTCCGGCCATAAGAACAACCGGCAGGTTCAGCTTTTTATTCAATTTCGTTCTTTCCTGAAATAAATCCACCCACCAGATAGCCGAGACTATCTTGCTATCGCTGTTAATTATGGGAATGCACTCAATGGATTTTCTGACCATCAGGTCGCGGGCTTCGGATTTAGCATATCCCTCAGACAAAGTTATCGGCTTGGTGCGCATCGCGCTGGAAATAGGTTTGCCGAGTTTCCCGCCTTTAAGTATCCACCTTCTGATATCGCCGTCTGTCACGGCTCCGAGCAGAGTGTTATCCGAGTCAACGACAAAAAGTATCTTCTCACCGGCTGAATCTATCTGCTTGAGCGCGTGCCTGATTGACTGCTTGGGAGAAATCAGTATTTTATTAAGTTTGTCCATAGGTACTGCCTCACTTTGTTGGGCTGATTACGGTCGTTATTTAACCTGATTACAGTGATTTTAAAATCGTCTTTAGCGTTTTACAGATATATTTAATATCGCTTAATGAATTCTTTGTTGACCCAGGGAAACAGAGGCTGTGATTGTATATATGCTCGGCTGTTTTAATGGTTCCCCTCTTTGCGTTTTTGTAAGGCGGAAACCAGGGTATTGGCATAAACAGGCGCCTTGTTGGTATGCCGCGCTCTTTTAACGCTTCCTGAAGTTTTGATATGTCAATAGAATTTTCAAAGCTCATGCAAGTCAGCCAGTAAGAGCTTACGGCGTCCTTATAGCATTCCTGAAAAGATATTTTACTTATTCCTGAAAGATCATTTCTGTAGATTTTATTAAAATCGCGCTTCAGTTTTAAAAAGCCGTTTAATCGGCTTATCTGGGCAAGCCCCAGCGAAGCTTCTATATTGGTCATCCTGTAATTAAATCCGACTTCAGGGTGAAAATAGCCCTTTGACTCGTCGCGCGCCTGATTGACAAGAAATTTCAAATGCGCCAGTGTGCCGGCATCTCTGCCTACTATCATACCGCCGCCGCCGGTAGTCATAATTTTGTTGCCGTTAAAACTGTAACAGCCCAGGTCGCCAAAAGTGCCTGTAAGCTTCCCGCAGTAGGCCGCGCCAAGGCTTTCGGTCGCGTCTTCTATAACTTTCAATTTATGCTTTTTGGCTAATTTTAAAATAGAGCCCATATCGCAGGGGTTGCCATAAAGGTGTACCGGAACTATGGCTTTGGTTTTTTTAGTAATTAGTTTCTCAATTTCTTTCGGGTCTATATTCCATGTTTTTGAATCAATATCGGCAAATACCGGCCTTGCGCCAAGCTGTATTATCGGGTTTACGGTAGCTATAAAAGTAATAGCAGGGACAATAACTTCGTCGCCTCTGCCGATACCAAGCTCATAAAGCGATACATGAAGCGCGGCCGTGCCGCTTTGAGTAGAAACCGCCTTTTTAGCGGATATGTACCGCGCGAATTTCTCTTCAAACTCGCCGACAAACGGCCCCGCGGTAGAAACAAAACCAGCAGTTATCGCCTTGTAAAGATACTGCTTCTCAAGTTTACCGACATTGGGGGCGTCAAGAAATATCTGACTTTTCATAAACTCTCACATTTAACTTTAGTAAGTTTTCGCAGTTCTTCCGCGAAAAGCGTTTTATCGGTATATTCATGCAGAAGCATCTTTAAGGCTCGCAAATTGCTGATATTGTGAAGTGCCGGGTATTCCGGACCTGACTTTACGAGCCCAAGCCTGAAAAGATAGTTTAGAACAGTATCTTTCAATGCCATAGGCCTTACAAATATAGTATCAACTAAGCCATGGTCAATGGTTATTATGGATTCAGCTCCGGAGCTTACGGCATAGTCAGCCAGGCCGAAGTGTTTCCGCTCAGACTCCGAGGCGGTATTTGTAATCTCGGCGTTAAACCTGCTCTGTTCGCTCGCAAACCTTGATTCGTCGCCATATACAGCCTTAAATATGCCGCTGAACTCATAGAAGCGGTAAGACCTGTTATTGACATTCATGCCCTGCGTGTTGTCCCGGACCACAAAGGTATGGGCGTTTTTTAACTGAGGAGCCTGGCTGAGATTCATGATATTTACCCTCAGCGAAGACTGCTTGTACCAGTCTTTTAGAAAAGCCATTTGATAGTTGAAGTTAGCGCTCATAAAAAGCACGGCAAAGCTTACGAACAAGATATCCCTGACAATAGTGAGCCTGGAGAAAAACAATGAAATCGTTCCATACAACATTAAAGCCGAGCCAAGCGGGACCAAGAGCTGGTGTCTGCCCTGCCAGTCATCGTTTAGAGGTATCAAGCCAACCGCGTTGTACGGGAATACAGCGGCCATGAAAGCTATTAAGCCGAGCCCGATGAATAGCAAGTTCATTTTAAATGAAAGCTTTGATGAACTGTCTTTTCTCACAGTGAAATATATTACAGCTATCAGCAGTATTCCTATTAATGATACCGACTTCGTTGACAAATTGATTATGTCCAAAAATGAGCGACTAAACGATGATGTCATAAATTGCATTATCATCAAGGGTTTTACATTTCCGAGCTCATTATAACCCGTGTAATTGCCAAAGGGCTTAAAATACGCGGTTTTTATTATCCAGAAAATAATGGGCGCGGCTAAAAAATCCAAGTATTTTACGCACGATTTAATGAAGTCGTTTGGTGAAGTTATTTTATATCCCAGTGAATAAACGATGTATATGGGTACCAGTAAATAAAACACCAGAAGCGACGATGTGGCAAAAGACAGCATGAAGGCAGCCAGCGAAAATACTCGTAAAATAACTTTCTTTTCTGACAAATATTTCATCAAAAGCCATAAGCCCAGGAAGAAGAGCATGTAGCTTACTGAATATTGGGCGACGCTTTGTATCAATCTTGAGCTGTTAACCGGGAATAGCGCAAAAAATAGAGTTATAAAAAGCCTGGAATTATCGTCAATCTCTTTAATGGATTTTAACAGAGAGTTTAAAAACATCGCGGCCGCGAAAAAGCTCAGAAACACGGTTAATCTAAATGCCCAAACGCCGTCTGTAAGGGAATGCAGCAGCGCGTGCAAATAGCCAAACCACATTGTCCCCATCTGCCTTGAGGATTCAATAAAAACCATCGGCCTGGCATTGTAAAATACCCAGTCGTCCCAATAAAGGCCTTTATTAAGCAGGGATATGCCAAACCCCGCTGTATACAGCGCCGCAAGGAGAATAATTGTTTTATCTTTAAGTTTGTTTATTATATTCATTTGGAATTAATTAAAAGTTTATTCTTTCCTTTTCCACTACAAGGGGTTTTTTCTTTACATGAGTAAATATGGTGCCGATATACTCACCAATTATACCAATAAAAAACAGCTGAACGGCTGAAAAAAAGAAAAGGCCGATAACAATCGGCGCCATGCCGACCTGAAAGTTCTTCCAATAAATGATTTTATACACAAAATAGGCGATAGCCACGCTAAGGCTGACAAAGCCCAAAATAAAACCTACAAAAGCCGACATCCTCAGTGGAATCTTGGAATAACTTACTATGCCAAGCATAGCCATGTCGTAAAGCACATAAAGATTATTCTTTGTCTTACCCTTTTCCCTTTTTGGCTGAACATATTCTACTGTCGTAACGGCAAAGCCGAGTTCGGAAACAAGGCCCCTGAAATAGGGGTACGGTTCGTCCAGGCTCCTCAATATATCAACAAACTTTTTGTCGTAAAGCCCAAAACCCGTAAAGTTCTTTATCTGCTCTGTTTCGGAAAGCCTCTCCATTATATTGTAATACAGCTTTCTAATGGCGAACATAACGGGGTTTTCACGGCTCTGCTTTTTTACGCCTATTACTATCTTGTTCCCAGCCTCCCATTTGGATATAAATTCCTTTAAGAGTTCGGGCGGGTCCTGGAAATCGCATGCCAGCATCGCCGCGGCGTCGCCTTTTGACTGCAGGAAGGCGTAATAGGGCGATCTGATATGGCCGAAGTTTTTAATGTTGAGTATTACCTTTACATTCTTATCGGCGGCGGCTATTTTTTTAAGAATCCCGGAGCTTGAGTCCTTTGAGTCATTGTCAATAAAGATGTGCTCGTAGGCATATCCGGGCATTTCACTAAAAACCTGTTTTACTTTTTTGTAAAGGTTTTCAATATTGTCTTCTTCGTTATAACAAGGTGTTATTATGCTGATTAATTTCATGTCAGTTTAACCTCTTAAAAAAATTCTCAAAGACGCTTAAAATATACACAAGTTTCTCTTTCGTTATTCCGGGGTATACGCCTATCCAGAACAAATTATTCATCACTAAGTCGGTGTTGTGCAGGTTGCCCACGATCCTGTAGTTAGCGTCTTTATAGGCCGGCTGTTTAATAAGGTTTCCGCCAAAAAGCATTCTTGTGGCTATCTTGTTGGTTTCCAGAAAGTCAACGAGATCCGCTCTTGAGAACGGAGCGTTTTCTTTTACCAAAACAGTAAAACCAAACCAGCTTGGATCCGATTTAGTAAGGCTTTCAGGGAGCACAAGATAGCCGGAATATTTTTTAAGCCCATTATATAGATATTCAAAGTTCTTTCTGCGGGCATGAACAAATTTATCAAGCTTTTTTAACTGCGCGCAGCCTATAGCGGCCTGCATATCGGTCACTTTGAGGTTATAACCGATATGTGAGTACACATATTTATGGTCATAACCCTTCGGCAGCTGCCCGAAAGTTTGGGAAAAGCGGTGGAGGCAGGTGTTATCATGCCCGGGTTCGCACCAGCAGTCTCTTCCCCAGTCGCGGAACGACATAATAATGCGTTTCAAAAGCGGATCGCTCGTTAAAAGCGCGCCGCCCTCGCCCATGGTTATATGGTGCGCGGGGTAGAAACTGCAGGTCGCTATATGGCCGTAGGTGCCGGTAAATTTACCTGAATACTTTGAACCCAACGCGTCGCAGTTATCTTCAAGAAACCAAAGCTTGTATCGTTTTGCCAGGTGCGCGATTTTTTCAATCTCTACGGGGTTTCCAAGGGTATGCGGGACAAATATAGCCTTGGTTTTTCTTGTAATTGCTTTCTCAATCTTATCAACCTGAATATTGTAGCTCCCGAGCTCTACATCAATTAGCACCGGTACAAGGCCATTCTGTATTATCGGGTTTAAAGTTGTAGGAAACCCACAGGCGGTTGTTATTACTTCATCCCCCGGTTTAAGCCTGCGTTCGTTTAAAAGCGGAGATGTCAGCGCTGTCACGGCAAGCAGGTTGGCCGAAGATCCCGAATTAGTCAATAGACAGAACTTTGTTCCAAGATAATCGGCGAATTCCTCCTCAAATCTCTGCGCGTAACGGCCCGTGGTAAGCCAGAAATCAAGCGAAGAGTCCACAAGGTTAACAAGTTCTTTATCATCATAAACCCTTCCGGCGTAGTTGACATACGATTCCCCCGGAACGAATTTAACGGAATCCTGTTTGGCTTTCCAGAATTTTTCCACAAGGTTCAGTATCTGTTTTCTGATTAATTGCTCTTTGTTCAAGTGAAGACCCTCCGCATAAGCTATTTGTCCAGCATATCCTCTTTTTTGAACACTTCATTATAAGGTACGGGGAGCGGCTTGCCGTCAATTCTATTAACCTCGTACTTTTCTATAAATTCCCTGTCTTCGGCTATAAGGCATGTGTCAATATGTTTGGCAAACATCCTAACTTTCATACCTCTCTGCAGTATGTCTTTAAGCGGTTCTTCAAAAAAGTTACCCAGAGAAACATGAATATAGGGGCAGGGCATAATATCGCCGTACATAGTTATAGAGACCATTCTTTTTACCGCTATACAACCCAGATTAAGCCCGTAAGACGGCGTTAAATGGGTAAAAACATTGTGTTTTTTCTCCAGGCCTCTCATATAATCCATATCGTCTTTTGAAATAAGCACCGAGTTGTTGCCTTCCCATTCGCCTACGGGTTTCGCGTAAGATACAAACACGCCCACCCCTTTATTGTTAAGGAATGTAATAAAATCCACAAACTCCTGAGAACGAACCCTTTGTTTAGTGACTACGGTCTGAACGATGATGTTGAGTCCCGCCTTCTGTGCGGCGTCTATGGCTTTCATACAGCGTTCGTGGGAACCGCTTTTGCGCCTGAAGTCATCGTGGTCCGGAGCCGAAAGGCTGTCAATGCTGAGCTGAATCTTGTCCACTCCGATATCTTTTAAGTGTTTAGCGCGCGCCTCATCAAGGAACCAGCCGTTTGTATCGGAGGTTATGTAGAATTTCTGAGGATCAATGGCTTTAATAATATCGTCAAACTCGGGGAAGATTAAAGGCTCGCCGCCCGTGAGTACTATATGGGCAAGGCCCATCTCATCGGCCTGGCGCGAGAGTTCTTTAACATCGTTAACCGTAAAATTGCGATTTTTTTTCTCCATTTTAGATATACAGCAGTGCTCACAACGAAAGTTGCACCTGTAGTCGTATTGAAACTGGAGTATCGCGATACTCTCGCCCTTCTTCACTTTTTCGTCATATTTCATTATTTTTTCGTAAACATAGGGCTTCTCATTTTTCAGTTTATTTCTTTTATCTATCTCGCTTTGGGTCAGCTTCTTATCTGCTGCTTGCATTCTTTTTATCTCCTTTGAAATACTTTCTATACATTCCGTGAAAAGCAATTATGTTTTCAGGGCACTCGGCAAACCAAGCCCACTCGCCCGGTTTTGGAGCCGCGCCCGCGTACTTAAGTCCATTGTCAGGAGCTTTGGTCAGCCTGCATTCATACAAAAGCGATATAAAATGTCCGCGGTTCTTTCTTTTTGGAACTATTATCTGGTTAACCGCGATCGGTTCCCTGCCGTGCTTCACCTTTGCGCCGAGTTCCACCGCCGCAACCGCTTTAATCCTGTCCCGGATGGTTTCTTTGTAGCGGATAATGCCGCCGGGAATATGCCAGGCCGCGGGGCTGTAGCCATCGTCGCGCCAGGCCAGAATAATCTCGCCTTTTTCATTCCGTATTAAAAGATCAACATTTACCGATGGGACTATCCTTGTTGAAAACAGGAATATATCATCAGGCAGGCCCTTATTCGGGTCCTTAATTGCTGACTCCAGCTTCTGTATGTGCTCGCTTATTTTCATGCTATTTCTAACCCTGATATAAGCAACTAAATAATGGGTTCCGGGCCTGAGTCGCGAAGTATCGCAAGGCTCATTTTGCCCGAATACCGATTTTTCACTATTTTTGCGACCTCTTCAGAATAGCCGCCCGCCATAATTATAAGCGAATCAACGGGCTGTGACAAAAGCTGTTCCGGAGCCACTATCGGTATATGGGTCGCCGGCGAATACCTACCTTGTTTGAAGGGCGCCGAGTCAACTATGTATTCAATTTGCGAAGCCATGCCTGTAAGCGATATTAATGCCAGCGCCTGATGGCCGGCGCCCCAGACAGCTACTTTTTTGCCCTTAAGGCCGGCCAAGTACTTTGAAATATTTGATTTCAAAAGTTTTTCCTGCTCATAAAATGAGCTGAGGTTGATACTGGACTTAACCTGAGACATTACAGCGGTATTAATAACCGGGTTTTTTCTGACCCGGGCCGAAATTATATAGTCATGCCAGATATCAACGCATTCAATAACATCAAACCCCGCCAGGCTCAAAGTGTTTAAGAGTGTATCCCTTGTGAAATAGAACAAATGGTCCGGAATAAACTCCGCGAACATTTTATTCCTTATTATCATGTCAAAGTTCGGAACTTCAACGAGCCCCACTGCTTTATCCGCAAGGTTTGCCCATATCCCCTTCAAAACATCCACGGCATTCGGCATATGCTCCAGAAAATTTAAGATATAAAATGAATCAAAGGGAGCGTTTTTGAGCCTGACCAGTGAGCTGTCAATATATGCCTTTTCAACTTTAAGCCCGAGTTTGCGGCAGTCCTCAACCGATTCATCGGAGTACTCAATCCCATAGGCATCAACGCCAAGGCCGTTCATTATTGAAAGGTATTCGCCTTTTCCGCAGCCCAACTCTAAAATCTTTTTTGACGCAAGCGAATACTTTGAAATAAATTCCGAAAACTGGCCGGCTCTGAAGGATTTCATCGCGTCGGAAATACCCGCGGAGCGAATTACTTCTCTGTAATATGGCACCGGCTCAATAGAGAGCTGAACAAGGCCGCAGGCAGAACACTGAAAAATGTCAAGATCTACGCCTTTCTCGCTCTTGATTTCATCCGGTCCCGGAAAAAACTGCGCGCCCTTCGGCATATTCTTGTAGCTTAGAAGAGGCTCCTGAAACAATTCGCCGCGGCATGTCCTGCATTTACGCTGGTTCATTAGATCCTATAATTCGTTAGTATCTATGATATTCTTATTTGACTCGTAATACACATAGAGGTTCTTTATTGATTCTTTTAAAGGCATAAATGTAAAGCCGGGCAGCTCGCCAAGCAGAAGCGAATTGTCTCCGCTGTATTCTTTTCTAAGGCCGCTTTCCCTGGTAACCAGTTTTAAGGGTTTACCGGAAATGCCTGAAATAGCGTTAACAATCTCCGTGTAATCACAGGTTGTGCCCGAACAGACATTGTAAACACTGTGCTTCGGAGTGTTTTCTATAAACCAGGACAGCACCCTGATAAAATCATCTATATACAAATAATCAAACACCACATTCTGGCTGACATTTACATCTTTGCCCGCAAGTGAACAGCAACAGGCCCTGGATATAAAGCGGTATTTCCAATCTTCATATTTGCCGAATACCGAGAATACTCTCAGGTTATATATATTCTTATTTGACAGCGCGTACTTTGTCATCAGGTATTTGGAATAACCGTACTGGTCTTTCGGGACATGCGTGTCAAAATAGCTTTCCTTCATTTTAGGGGCCCAGTTTTCCCTGCAAAACTCAGCGCCCGAACCGAAATATATCAATTTCCTGAAAAATCCGCTGCATCTGGTAATATTGAAATACATGCGCAGGTTGTTTTCAAGCACTTTGGCCGGGTCCTTGGGCGAATACTTTGGAGCCGGGTCGTAGGTCGCGGAATGCAAGACAATATCAAACTTGCCGTCTTTGAGGCAGTCAGAAACCGCGTCCGGGTCCAGTAAATTAAGCTCGGAGCTATTTTTGGAAACAATAGCGTATTCAGAGCCTAACTGCTCTTTTATGTTTCTGGCGATAAACCCGTTGCCGCCGGTAAGAAGAATTTTCACTTTACCCATATCCCTGTAACCCGTTATTTTGTAACGGCAGCCGAATCCAGGTACTCACCGACCAGATGCATATCGCACTCTTCATTGCATTTAAATCCTTTAGCGACATTGAAGTGGTCTTTCCTGAACTGCTCGTATTTTTTACCGTTCCATATCTCGGACAGCCTGTTTTCTCTGACATTGCCGAGAATAATCTCGTTATTATAATCTTCCATACACATCGTGGCTTCCGCGTTTGACTTGATCGTCATTGACATCCAGGGGTGCTTGCATATCTCGGACCAATGGACCGATTTGGTTCCGTGGAAATCTTTCCTGTACCATTGCTGGTCTTCGCTTTTGAGGTAGACATATACATCCAGTCCCTTGAACGCGTCCTCAAGCTTTTTGAACTCTTCTTCCTGCCAAGTGTTGTTTAAATCCAGCATGGTTATGATAATATTGGTCTTGTAGTTCTTTTTTGCTTTAAGGTCAAGCAGTTGGTTGATTCTTTTGTAGCTCTCCGTGAAGTTAGAAGCTTCGCCCCTGATTTCCTTGTGTTTCTGGTCATCAACGCTTTCAATGGAGTATTTTATATAGCTCAGGCCGTTGTCAAACATATTTTCAGTGGCTTTTATGTCAATATTCGCCGGATTACAGCTGAAATACGAGAAAAACCCTTTATCCGAGAGCAGTTTGACATACTCGGGCATATTTTTGTCCAATAAGGGATCGCCGTAGCCGTGCAGCTGAATAACTTTCGGGATAATGTATAAGAAAAAATTGTTTTCGCTCTGAACATCCCTTCCGATTCCGTATTTTTCCTGTATAAACTTTTCCCAGGTTTCCCACTCAGTTTTGTTCCAGGGGCGCAGCTGGCTTATCACATCCAGAAATGTTGCCCTGTCAATAGTCTCAACTTTCCTTGTCATTCTGGTGGTGCGCGGACACATTTTGCAAAGCATGTTGCAGGCGTTTGTTGTCTCAATATTGTAGACAACCGGTTCCTTGCTCCTGAAAGATTCAAATTTTTCTATGATGAAATTCCTGTCAAAGCGTTCGCCTTTCATCATTTTCTGGGCGAAATCATGGGCCTTCATGTAAAAATTAATATCAAACATATACCCTCTGTGAAAATATATTTTGCCTTTATGATCGTTTTAGTACTTTCAATGCCAAATCAAGCGATGCCACACCGTCATTAAGCCCGCATACCGGAGCCTGGGCGCCTTTTGCAACCTCTACAAAGTGGCGCATAAGATCAACGAACATACTGTTTCTTTCAAAACCCTCGGCCGGCATAATATCGTTACGGGAAGCCGTGCCTGCTGAGAAGCACGACAGCCTGCCGTCCGCGTTGTTCCAGTTAATCGTTCCCTCGGAGCCGGTTATCTGGAGTGAATGCGAGGGCGGCCTCTGAATATAGTCAAGGTGCATTGAGCCGATAGCATCGTTTGGAAACTTTAGCGCTATCTCGGCGTTGTCTTCTACATCTAAACCCCAGCCGCTCAGCGTGTCGGTGCGGGACCACAAGAGTTCTGGTTTGCCGAACAGCCAGATTAAATAGTCAAACGGGTGGCATAGCGTTAAAACAACACCGCCGCCAAGGTCCTTCTTCGCGGCATAGCTTTCCCTGAAATTTTCCCAGGGATGCCAGTCCGGCAGGTATTCTCCCCAGTGCGACTTAACCGAGACAACCTTCCCTATTCTGCCTTCCTTTAACAACGCCGGAATTTTTGAAAGGGTTGGGTGGAACCTGTACTGGTAGCCGACCAGAACTTTTGCGGAATTATTGCTGACAGCCCGTTGCAGTTCCGAGAGGCGTTCCATTGAATCTGATACCGGTTTTTCCAAAAATATGGCGCAGCCGGCTTCAGCCGCGGGCAAAGCCACATCAAGATGCATTGAAGTGGGATTTGATACTATAACAGCATCGGGCTTATGCTTGAGAGCTGTTTTGATGTCCGACTCAACCGGGAATCCGGCAAGTTCATCGTCGGGCAAAGTGCTCTTTTTGCTCCTTAGAAGCACAATATCCTTCTCACCCAGCGAAACAAGGTTTTTTAAATGCCTTCTACCGATAGAACCCAACCCTGCTATAAGAAATTTCATACCCCGACTGCTCTGTTCATTAAATTATTTATTCCTCAAGCGGCGGAATTATCATGTTTGACAGGAACTCTTCGCGTTCCAGAAAGGGCCAAAGGTCTTCCAGCGGTTTTGAAATCATTGTACCGTCAGGCTTCTGCATTGACATCATGCTTGGCGCTCTCGGTTCGTCAAAGGGAGTCATAATCTCGCAAAGCACCGTGCCGGGTGTCTCAAGGACAGTCGCAATATCTTTCTTCAGGTTTGACTGATCGCTGATTTTTGTTACCTTGAGTCCGTACGCGGACGCTATGTTTGAGATATTTGGAAGGCTCAAGCCGCTGGTGGAATCGGCTCCCGAGAGCCTGTTGAAATATCTTGACTGTGAAGTCCTGATTGAGGCATAGCCTCCGTTATTTAATATGAATAGCTTAATGGGAAGCTTGAGTCTGACCATGGTATCAAGTTCCTGAATATTAAACTGCATGCCGCCGTCGCCATCAACGCAAATGGTGCGTTTGCGCCCGCTTGCAAGGCACCCCCCTATAGCCGCCGGCAGGCCGTTGCCCATTGAGCCGAGAGCAGTGGTATTCACGACTCGCTGTCCTTTTTTCGCTTTATAGGCCAGAAGAAATGTCTCTATGCCGGCGCCGGAACTGCAGGGAATAATAACATCATCTCCCGTAAGAAGATCCGAGAGGGTATCAGTAAAAGTATAGGTGCTGACCGTCTTTGCTTCTTTGTATTCCGGCAGTACCACGGGATATTTTTTCTTCCACTCTTTGCACCTGTTTATCCAGGGCGACCTGTCAACATTAGATATCCTGGCGGCAAGTTTAATGAGTTCTCTTATGAATGCCCCGGCATCGGCGCAGACAGGAATATCAACTGTGGTTTTCATCTTTTTAAGCTCTGTTTTGTCAATATCAACCATAACTTTTTTCGCGGCTCTGGCGAACTTATCGTGGGCGTAGCCTGTTACGACAATATCAAGCCTGGCGCCGATACTTATCAGAAGGTCTGAATTCTGCAGGGCAAAATTTGCCCCTCTGGGAGCCACCGGGCCGGGGCGCCCGACAAGCAGTTCATAATCGTCCGGGAGCATATCCATGGCTGGCCAGGTAAGCAAAACCGGTATTTTAAGTTTTTCTAAAAGCGTTAACGCGTCTTTTATGGAGTTTGAAAGCCGCACGCCGTTGCCGAGGAAAATGACAGGCCTGGACGATTCATTAAGCAGTTTAATTGTCTGCTCCGCTTTAATGGAAAGATCATTGGAGTTGGCGGTCACGGGAATCTCTGACTTGCTGAAACTGATTAGCTTATCAGTTTCAATCATGGATGCCTGCACATCAAGCGGGATGTCCAGCCAGACCGGGCCCGGCCTTCCGTTGCGGGCAAGATAGGCGGCTTTCTCAAGATGATAGCGGATTAAGTTCGGGTCCATAACAACTACGGCGTATTTGGTTATGGGTTTTACGATAGAAACGATGTCAACTTCCTGGACTCCGTTTTGCCTGACTCCGAGATCGCCTATTAAGTCAGCGCGCTTAACCTGTCCGGAAATAAAAATGCACGGGGTTGAATCCAGCCACGCGCCGGCAACGCCGGTAACCGCGTTTGTGCCGCCCGGGCCCGTCGTAACGAGCGCGGCGCCGATATTGTTTGAGATTCTGGCGTAAGTCTCAGCGGCCATGGCGCTTGCCTGCTCGTGGTGGTTGCAGACAAACTCAAAATCTCTATTGTGTCCAAAAGAGTCGTTTAGATGCATTGCCCCGCCGCCGGGCACCATGAAAACATGCTTAACACCCTGAGCAGCTATAAATTGCGCGACATAATCGGATAATTTAATTTTCATTTCACACCTGTTATTTTATTTAATTGAAAAACCCTAAAAATGTTCTGTCATTGCGATCTCCCGAAGGGAGAGAAGCAATCTCGCTTTTAAGTCGCAAACTACGAGATTGCCGCGTCGCTACACTCCTCGCAAAGACGGACTAAAACATTTTTCAACCAACTCTATTTAGAATTTCTTGAGCTCAAAATAAACCCTATAACTTCCCGTATAACGCCCTGGCCGCCATCTTTGCTTGAAATAATATCAACAAACTCAAGCACCGAATCATTGGCGTTTTTTGGCGCGACTGAGAGGCCGGTAACCATCATGGCGGGCAGATCATTTATATCGTCACCAACAAAGCATATATCGGATAACTCTAAACCATACTTCTTAGCAAATTCTTTAACGGCCCTCTGCTTATCGTGACAGCCTTTGTAGACATCCTCAATCCTTAATTTCTTTGAGTACCTGTCAACGATAGCCATTCCGGAATGGCTGCTCTCTCCCGACATGAGGGCGATCTTTATGCCCGCTCTCTGGGCAAGGGGTATGCCGGTAATATCGGCGAAATGAAAGCGTTTAAGTTCAAGCTCGTCTTTATCCCACCAAAATGTGCCGTCAGTAAGGACGCCGTCCACATCGGTGACTATAGCTTTAATTTTCGCGAGCTTTGAGCGGAGAGTTTTGCTTATTTTCAGCTTAGACATTGCGCAGCCTCTTGATAATGGGTTCTTCGCTGGGAAGAATTCTTTTTACGGGTTCGCCCATGGATCTTTCAACCAGGCGGATGTCCCTCATAAGCCTGTTCAGGCCGTTTGGCTCAAGCGACGCGGCATGGTCCGATCCCCACATGGCCCTGTCCAAAGTAATATGTCTTTCAATTACGCAGGCTCCGAGCACCATGGCGGCAAGTGAAGTAGGAAGGCCTGTCTCGTGGCCGGAATATCCCACCGGAACCTGGTACCGTTCTTTAAGATAGGGAATGAGGCTGAGATTTAAATCCTCGTATTTCGCGGGATACGCGCTGCAGCAATGAAGCAGTATCAGGTTGTCTTTACCAAGCACCTCTACTGCATGGTCAAGCTGTTCCAGCGACGACATTCCGGTTGAAAGTATCATGGGCCGGCCCTGTTTGCGTTTGTATTTCAACAGTTCATCGTCAGTCAGTTTTGATGCCGGAATCTTATAGCAGGGGGTATTGTATTTCTCCATGAAATCAACAGAGTCTTTATCCCAGGCCGAGGCAAGCCAGGTAATGCCGACTTCTTTACAATACCTGTCAATCTCGTCAAATTCCTTTTCGCCGAACTCCACCCTCTGGCGGTACTCAAAGTATGTCATGTTTCCCCAGGGAGTTTCGCGCATAAGGTTGCGCTGGCTCATGGGAACGCAGAGTTCAGGGTTGCGCTTCTGGAACTTGACCGCGTTACAGCCCGCGGCTGCCGCCACAGTAATAAGTTTTTTTGCGATATTTACATCGCCATTATGATTTATGCCTATCTCGGCAATAAAATATGCCGGCTGGCCGTCGCCCACTTTTGTGCCGGCGATATCAATTACTTTACCCATTTGTGGCCTCCAATTAGAATTTTGATTATTTGACGCGGTGATTCTTATACCACTCTACGGTCCGTCTTATGCCCTGTTTCAGCGAGTAAGCCGGTTTCCAGCCAAGGATTTTTCTGGCTTTCTTTGAAGAAAGATATTGGTGCATAATTTCATATTTAGCGTTATTTAAAATTTTGTAGTCAGGTTTCATTAAAAGGGCATCATAAATCATTTTCGTAAACTGTATAACATTTATCGGGTTTTCGTCGCTGAAATTAAATGCCTCGCCCGCCAGCTTTTTGCTAACAAGCTGTTCGGCAAGCATAATGTAGCCGTTGACTATATCGTCCACATAAACATAATCACGGGTAAACTTTCCATCGGAGCGTATCTCCAGAGTTTTGCCGCTTAAGGCGCACCTTACGGCATCCGGTACTATCCTGGAGTAGTTAAAATCTCCGGGGCCGTAGATATTGCCGCACCGCGTCACACAGACCGGAAGAGAGTAGGTGTTGAAATATGTGTAGCACAGCAAATCGGCACAGCTTTTGGACGCGTCGTAGGGATGATCTCCTTTTAGCGCGGCGCTTTCGGTATAGGGCAGTACTTTATGGCTGCCGTAGGCTTTGTCGCTGGAAGCAACCACAATAGCCTTAACATTACTTAAGTTGCGGCAGGCTTCAAGCAGGTTCCAGGTGCCTTCAATGTTGGATTTAAAGGCCCGGACAGGATTTTTATTGGAGCGGCTGACAATTGCTTCAGCGGCAAGATGAAATATGTATTCCGGTTTAAAACTCTTGATTACACGGTTAATTAACGCAACATCGGCTATGTCGCCCTTTATTGTTCTAAATTTTTTGTATTCCTCTTTACTGAAGAGCGTGAGTTTTCTTTTTGTAAGTATATCTATGCCTCTAATGTCTGCTCCGCCGTCAAGCAATGTCCTCGTCAAGTTACTTCCGAGAAAACCCTCGTGGCCTGTAATCAGTACTTTTTTATTTTTCCAGAATGAACGGTTCATTTACTTTCCTTATTTCCAGATTTGCCATGGGGCAGAGCCGCTCTGCCACAACTTTTCCAGCTCAATTTTATCGCGGAGCGTGTCCATGGGTTTCCAGAACCCGTGGTGCTTGTAAGCAACAAGCTGGTTATCTTTTCCCAGGTTTTCAAGCGGCTCTCTTTCCCAGGTAGTTGAATCCTCTTTAATGTAATCAAATATCTTAGGTTCAAGCACAAAGAATCCGCCGTTCACCCAGGTCCCGTCGCCGACCGGTTTTTCAAAAAACGACCTTACCGCATTTTCTTTCTGTATCTCAAGCGCGCCGAACCTGCCTGTGGGCTGAACAGCTGTTATGGTAGCGGCCTTGCCGTGTGTTTTGTGAAATTTAAGTAGTTCATTAATATTGACATTTCCGACACCGTCGCCGTATGTGAGCATAAAGGGTTCATTATTCACATATCTCTGTATTTTCTTTATTCTTCCGCCCGTCATGGTGCTTTGGCCGGTATCAATAAGAGTTATTTTCCATGGATCGGAAAATGTATTATGTATCTCGGTTTTATTGTTGGCGATATCTATTGTAATATCGCTCGTGTGCATTAAATAGTGCGAAAAATATTCCTTTAACAAATAACCTTTGTACCCGAGACAGATAATAAACTCGTTAAAACCATAATGTGAATATGTTTTCATTATGTGCCATAAGATCGGTTTTCCCCCAATCTCTATCATGGGTTTTGGCACTATATTTGTTTCTTCGCTGATCCTCGTTCCCATCCCGCCGGCAAGAATAACAACTTTCATGATTTCCTCCGGAAATCTGATTACAGTGATTTTATGTCCTGATTGCGGTGATTATTTAAAATTCTTCTGAGCTGACAACTTTTGGCGCCAAAATTAACTAACAAACCCGTATTCAGTTTTGCAGCTTTTAAATATGATGCAAGCTGATTTTCAAAAAGTCCTGGGATATTGCCTTCCAAAGATTTCAGCTCCAGAATAACTTTGCCCTCAACCAACAAGTCAACACGGAGTTTACCAACTTCCATATTGCTGTATGTGACATTATAAGTTTTCTCTCGTTCGTAACCGATGATGCTGTTATCCAATTCAATTATGAGCGCATTTTGATAAATCTTCTCAATAAACCCCGGACCTAAATCCCTATGCACCTTGAAACAACAACCGATTATTCTCTCGGTCAGTTCATCATTGATCTCGTGCATCCCGCCCCCAAACCACAGCCTGCCCTTACCCAAAATCACCGTAATCCGATCATAAATAGCGGTAATCAAGGCATCTCATCTGCGAGATGCCTAAATGTTGTAGATATGAGATTTGTACAACTTCAGATTTTCTTTGTCAGAAAACCAACCAATAGTTTCCGCCAAGCCTTTATCAAGCGTAGTTTCAGGAATCCATTTTGTTGTCTTTTTTAGTTTGGTGTTATCGCCAAGCAGTCTTTCAACTTCGCTTTTGCCGGGGCGCTCTCTTTTTCCGTCAAACGCAATTTTGGCGTCTGATCCGCAAAGCTTGATTATCTTTTTGGCGAGGCCGCCGACGCTTATTTCTCTTTTGGTTGATATGTTAATTACTTCGCCTTCGGTTTTGTTTGATTCAAGAATCTTAACGAAACCCGCGGCGGTATCCTTAACATAAACCAGGTCTCTTGTAGGGTGCAAAGAGCCTAGTTTAATTTGTTTGGCTCCCGAGAGAGCCTGGCTGATAATTGTTGGTATTACTGCGCGAGCCGACTGACGGGGGCCATAAGTGTTAAAGGGGCGCACTATAGTAACGGGAAGATTAAAACTTCTATAAAAGCTGAACGCAATCTGGTCCGCGCCTATTTTAGTGGCAGAATACGGTGACTGGCCCTGCAAGGGATGTTCTTCATCAATAGGAACATACTTTGCCGTTCCGTAAACCTCACTCGTAGAAGTGACAAGCAGTTTTTTTACTCCGAAATCGCGGCAGGCGTTAAGAATATTCAGGGTACCTTTTACATTTGTGTCCACATAGCTGTCCGGCGAATGGTAAGAGAAAGGGATAGCTATCAGGGCGGCAAGGTGAAGCACGGCGTCACAGCCATTTACCGCGTTTCTCACTCCGTTAGGGTCGCGGACATCGCCGGTAAAAATTTCTAATTTGGAAAGCGTTTTCTCAGGTATGCTGTCCAGCCAGCCGTAGCTGTTGAATGAGTTGTAGTATACAAAAGCTCTAACCTTGTAGCCTTTTTCAACGAGATATTCGGTAAGATGGCTGCCAATGAAGCCGTCCGCTCCCGTCACAAGAACCTTTTTGAATTTTTTAGCCATCATTGCCTCTCTCTCATATAAGTAAGTCCTGCCGTTCCTGCCCGAAACAGGAATCCGGTTAAATTTAATAAAACAATTTTGATGCTGAAAGATACTCCAGAACATCAATTTTTTTGCTTACCATATTGTTTCCAGATGAAATAACTTCTATTACAGCGGGGTTGGATGAGCTGTCATTACCGGTATTTCGGGAGTACTTTATAGTGCTGTTGTTTAAGCTCCTGATGGCCAATTCAACTATATCAGTAATCTCACTGTTGCCGCTAATAATAAACTCAACTTCAGAATTCATATTTTCTTTTAGAATGAGTTCCTGCAGTTTTTGTTTCATTATTTTGAAATTATCAACAGCCTTAAGAGCAAAATTGTAAGACTTGCTTGCCTTCTCGGAAAAACCTTTCGGGGTTAAGATGTATTGTATCTTTTTACGGTTTAATAGTTTTGATTTGACATAACCGCGCGTAATGAGCCGTTTGATAATAAGGTTAGTCAGGCCAAGCGAAATACCGGCTTTCCCGGCAAGCGAGCGCTGGTCGTGAATCTGATTATTGGATATTTCTCTGATGATAGCGAATTCTTTCTCTGATATTTGCATAATTTATGCCATGAAAAGAATATTTGTAGTATCTTGAATGTCTTCAATGTTCATTAAATTATTAGAGCTAATGGAATATGCTTTATATCCACAATTTGTCATATATTCTTTAAGGTCTTTTAGGGTGTACCCCAGGAGCGAATATGCATTTGGAACTATTTCACAAATTATTTTAGGTCTTTCTTTATATTTCGAAAAATATTCTAACAATCCCAATAAAACAGGGAATTCATAACCTTCAGTGTCAATTTTAATTAGCGTTATATTGTTTATGCTGTTTTTAAAAATGTATTCATCTAACCTTATTGTATTAATATCAAAAGTTTCTTTGATGGTTTCTTGTTTCATTAATCCTGGAACCATAGTGTTCCAGCCAATATTTGGGTGATGCGATATGGAAATTGTAGAATCAGTTTTCTTATCACCTAAAGCTAATTGATTAGGAAAAAAATTTAAGTTTAAATTATCTTGTTTTAAGGAAACGAGTCTGTCAAAAAACCGTGGTACAGGTTCAAAGCTATAAACTTTTCCGGTATTACCCACCAATCCAAGTGCAAGAGCAGAAATGTATCCAATGTTTGCGCCAATGTCAATAAATGTGTCCCCATTCTTTAAAATGGATTTGATTAAGCTAACTGTTTCTTGCTCGTAGGTTCCGCAATACATTTCCTTGAGTGCGGCATCAAGAGTGAAATCAAAATTAAATATAACACCGTTAATATTGCTTTTAAAAGGTTTTTTTTTGATTTTAGTAAATATTTTCTTAAAAAGAAGATTAGGTTGTGAGATTAACTTAAAATTGTTATTCATTTAAACCATCCCTTAATTGTAATGCTAACTGATAAATTTGCATAAAGCTATTTCTCAACAGTAATGTATAAGCAAGCGCCTAAATAGGGTTCAAGAAATCTAAAGTATCTGTTGGAGATGTTAGACAATAATTTTGTTGAGACATACTTGTGAATTAAAAAGAAATGAGTTAAATTAAAGCTACCTTTCCTTATTGATACTGTCCTAAAGTTAACGAATAGATTCTTGCTCATGCCCTTAGTGAAAGTTTCGGTGTAAGGGTTTTTCTGGCCAGAAGTAAGCCATGCGCACTCACTATTATCACTTAAGAATTTTTGGTATTTTTTGCTATTAAATTTGAATGATAACAAACCCTTTAATCGGTATGTTATAAATAATAATGAATTTCTTGAGTAAAGCATAACAAAGGCTTTTGCTCCGGGTTTTAAAACTCTGTATATTTCACTTATTGATTTCTTAATATCAGGAGAATGATGCAGTACCCCACTTGAATAGACCACATCAACTGAATCAGATTTTATCGGAAGAAACCTGCTGTCTGCTTGAACTCCAAATCCAGCATCATCTCCTTTCAGTTTTTTGATTAAAGTGTCAGCGGCAGCTGCTGCTGGGTTTGTGATATCCATACCAATACATTTTGCTCCCAAATAAGCTAACATAAGACTTTCCCCACCCGCGCCACAACCAATATTTAAAGCTACCTTGTCAGTTATTGTCCCTTCGCCCAGTTCATTGCCAATAATTGCCGGCATATTTTTATGAATTTTTACTTGCTCGGACGCGTAATTTGAAAGATCCGTTTTATCTAAATCAAATATAAACTTGTGATCAGGTTCAGATAGGCGTTTAATCCAGCCATTTCCCCAAAAGTCTAATATTTTTTGGGCTTCAGAATAATCTGCTTCATCTTTGTACATGTTCCTGCATATAAATGAAAACACATTGCCTAATTTTGTGAAATATGTGTTGCATTTTACACAAAACAACATGTTGTTGTTTTCGCGAAGTTCATTGTGGCATATTGGACAGGCTAATATAGAAAGCATTTTCATTATCGTGTTCTCCCATTTGTAATATGGTTATTTCCACCAACCCTTTATACATATTGAGATGCCTGAAATGTCGTGAGGTGTCATATATTCAACTACTCTATTTGCATCGCACGGAACTGTCAAATCTCCCATAATCGCTTGTGCACCAAAATACATCCCGGCCTTATTGAAGATATTGGAATTGCCATTCTTCCTCCAATATAGAGCATAGCCTGATGTCATTGGGGCTGCAAGAATAAATATAGAAACTGCTTTTGTACCCACAGGAACAATTCCACTTAAATCCAGATCGTGCCAATTTCCATCTTTTGTAAGATTTGCATCTGTATAATCATACGCAGAAGGATCACCCCTATCATGATAAAATCCATAAGAGCTTTCAAATTCAGTCGCAACAACTTTAGTTGATATTTCAACCGTATTGTTTGTTTCTTTTATCGTCGCATTCCCGCCGACACTTAAACCGTTGGCCGAGACAGATGCATAAGTGCTGCTGCCGATGGCAAAATGAATCGTACCGGCGGACTTCTCAATATCTTCCGAAGTTTTGGAATGAAGCGCGAAGCCCTGTGCCGTTATTTTTTCTCTTGGCGAGAGGATCTTGCTTGAAACTACGGTTTCAATCCAAAGGTTTTTGGTACGCCAGTCAAGGTTAGGTGTCAAAACATAGCTGAATACGCCGTTTTGAACGCTGATATTTATGTCTCCGGAGGACCATAGCTGGTTTCCTCCGCTTGCCGCGTCATATATTTTAAAAGACATTACCCTGTTGGCCGTAACGGGCTGGTTGTACTCGTGCAGGCGGCCCTGGTAAGTAATCTCAGTCGGAACTTCAGCGGAAACAACCGAAATAAAGGCAATAAACAGGCATAAAACTTCAAAGAACAGCTTTTTCATAATATCCCCCAATATCTATGTGCTTTAGATGGAGTAAACCATCCGTTCAATATTTGAACATGATACTTTAAATGTATTTATTTGTCAAGATGAATAAATATTTAATCAGGAGGGCAGTCGGTTGGTAAAAGGCTTAAACTTCAGTATTCCCGCCAGGCTTCCAAGAGCCCAGGCAAAACCGCGCAGGTACAGCATCCAAATAAGGATGTAAAGCCTTCTATTTCCGGTACTTTTTACCGCGTAAGAGGCCACCGTAACCTGCAGGTATAAGGCGACCGCATTAAGAATAACCCAAACAATCAAGACAGATTCTATGAATATCAGCGGTGTCAGAGCCAGGATTAAGGCAAAAAGCGGGGGCTGAATAGAATCGCGTGTTTTGCTGTAATCGTCTTTTCCGAGTTTCGCTGGATGTTTAGCAAGAAGCTTCATTATCCAGTATCCGCGCCAGAACTGTTGTCTGACAAAACCAAAAAGCCTTGTGGGAAAATAATGGCCCACAACGCAGTCTCTGGAAAACCGCATTTTGTAACCCAGGTTGACTATCCTGTAAGTAAGGTCAGCGTCTTCGCCGCAGGCAATCCTGAACGACTCGTCAAATCCGCCAAGTTCTTCAAGAATATTTTTTTTTATTCCTAAACTGAATGATCCGAGGTATCGCACATATTCAGGCAGGGAGGAGTGCCGGTATTGTATTTCGCTGTGAATCGCAAGGGCAACAAGGCTGTTGGGATTCTCTATGCCGTATGTTCCGCCGGCCGCGCCGATTTCCGGAGAATCAAATAAAAAAATCAGTTTTTCAAGCCAGTCGGCCCTTGGCACGCAGTCAGAGTCGGTGAAAACCACAATTTCCCCCGCCGCGGCTTTCCACCCGGTATTTCTCGCCTTCGCGGGCCCGGCATTATCCTGTCTTATTAACTTCACAGGATACCCGGAAACGATCTCCTGAGTTTTATCAGACGAACCGTCGTCTACAACAATAATTTCGCGTTTGCTGTAGGACTGAGACAGGCAAGCCTCAATGGTTTTTGAAATTGTTCCGGAGGCATTGTAAGCGGGTATAATGATTGAAACAAAGGGAACGGATAGAGAGTTCATTATTTTCAATTATTTATAAGGTTACGAAGTATCTCTGATTCTTTTGTAATTCTATTGTGCCAGTTGAAAGATTTTGCGGTTTCCTTAGCATTTACACCTATTGCTTTTCGTTTATCTGGTTTTGCAACAAGTTCCTCAACCGCATGATGTAAAGCATTAACATCGTTTGGTCTTATAAGCACACAATCAAAATCATTTTTAACATATCTTGAAAAAGTATGGAGTTCAGATATTATAGTTGCTTTGCCTGCAGCCATAGACTCCATTTGTTTCAGTTGACAAGTTGTATTAGTGTAGAGAGATTCTCTAAAAGGCGCTACGCACATATCTGCAATAGATATAAAGTCAGGCATATCGCTGTAAGCGATCCATCCCGTAAAGAGCACATTGGCTCCAGCCAATTTTCTAATGTAGTTCATATATATTCCATCGCCGTCCCCCGCAATAACCACTTTTACAGGTAGAGTATTGCAGGCCATAATCAGATTATCAACACCGTCATCTATTCCAATGTCACCTTCAAAAACAACAACTACATCGTCATGTTTTATTCCATATTTCTTGCGTAATACGCTATTTTGAGGCAAATTAAATTTATCCGTTTCAACACCATAAGGAATAGATGATGTTCTAGAATAGTTAACTCCGCGGCTACACCATATACCCCTTGAAATATCAGATTGAGTTACGACCATTTCGGAAGATCTCGCTACCATCGTTTGGAACACTTTGAGTATTGGTCCCATAAGCCAAGATGCCGGTTTTGAATAGCTTTTATACATTACATCAATAAACTCAGGCATATCAGCTGCAATTTTCATGAACGCAAAATATTTAGCAAAAAACATTATAGGCCACCAACCGTACACCAGATCAATATGTTTAGTGTAACATATCTTCAGTGAATAGTAACAAAGCGCTAAGTTGGCTTTTATTCTTTCCTTAAGTTTAAATAAACTCCAGTCAGGCATGTTTATTGCAATATGCTCAACGCCTTCGCAGTGGAATTCCCCTTTGCCTTTCAAGCTGATTAAGTATACATTACAATCTTTATTGGCCAAATCAATGGCAAGTTTTTCAGTTAGTGAAAAACGCTGCACATTTGGTATCATTTCTTCGGTAACGAGAATAATGGATTTTTTTGCCTTGGGAGATATCATTTTGACCTTTCAAAAAAATATCGCATCATCATAGTTGAGGCGTTTCTGATGTTTCCCAGTAACTCATTTGCGGACCGCAGGCGGGTAATCTTCCTTAATATATAGCCAGGGTTAAAATAATATCTGCGATAGGCGGATCTGGTAAAAGCGTGGAGCTCCTTAGGGTCTAATTCAGGGTATTTAAATGAAGGCAAGGCGTTCGGATCCAGCCACTCAAGGTTCTTATTTATTAATTGCCCATTTTTAGAGAGCTTTTTATAAAATGCTGTTCCCGGTGCAGGAACCACAATGCCAAAAGTCACAAAATCGGGATACATCCTGATTGCAAAATCGTATGTCTCACGCATTGTTTCTTTTGTTTCGCCTTCTAAACCGAAAGTCAGATACATTAGTACTCGTAAACCGTGTTTTTTGACAAGCTTGACGCCCCTTTCAATGTCTTCCGGGGTTTCATTTTTCCCCATATTTTTCAATAAATCAGCGTTTGCGCTCTCACAGCCTATCGCTATGGTATGGCAGCCGGCTTTTTTCATAGTGATTATAATATCATCATCCAACATTTCGGCCCTGGCGTTGCAGTTCCAGGAAAAGTTAAATGAGTTCTCTATCATTGCGTTACAAAGATTTTTAGTAAATTCCCTATCGGTTGGCAGCGAACAATCATAAAACTTTATTTCTTTGATTCCCAGAGCTTTGATCTGGTGTAGTTCTTCTAAAACATTATCGATTGACCTATATCTTACCGGAGATTGAAAATTTCCGGCCTGGCAGTGAACACATGCATTGATACAACCTCTGGAGCAATTAACTATAGTCATTGGTTTTTTAATAGAAAGCGGGCATTTGTATAAACTAGTATTTAGTTTAGAATGCTGCGGCACACCCAAAGCATCCAGGTTTGCGACTTTTGGTGCAATGCCGGTAAATTCAATTGAGCCGTTTTCACCCCTGAAATACAGGCCTTTGACCTCTGATGGCTTAACTCCGTTAATAAGTTGCATCAGTGGCAGTTCTGGTTCTCCCCAAATAATATAGTCAAGATCAGTTAGTTTGCCAAGCTTTTCAGCAGGATCCAAAACACTCAGCATTGAAAGCGAAATACAGGCAGTTTTAATACTTCTGTTTACTTTTTTTGCAGTTAAAGCAACCTTGGCATCTATCACAAAATTGGGGAAGCAGGTCATGTAAATTACCCAGTCTGGGTCATATTTCCTAATCTCAGCTTCTATTTGAGAATCCGATAATTTAAGATTGTTTGCATCTAAAATAGTATAGTCAAGCCCGTTTATAACGCTATAACCAGCAAATACCTGAAGGTCATACGGAGGCCAAGCCTGGTCAGCCTTATTGCTACCGAAGCTGCCTAGAATTCTACCTACAGCATTGCCCATGAAACCTGGAGGATCTACTAGCATTATTTTTTTCATTTATCTGATTTCCGTAATATGTAATCTAAAAAGCTTTGCAAGCCAAATACCTTTCGTTTTATGTCAGACATGGTTTTAATATTAAACAACATTTTAATAATTTGCTTCGGCCTGAAATAAAACTGTTTCAGTCCTTTGTCAATAAAGAGATCAATCTCAGCTTTTGTCATGTCCGGATAATTCAACAGCGTGATCTGTTCCCTGTCAGGGCTTATCCATTCGCGCCAGTCTTTCGGTATCAGGTATTTATTAGTTTTGGCCCAGTCGTATAATTCCGTTCCGGGATAAACGCAAATGCCGGAAACCTGGATGGTGTCAAGCGGGAGGCTTTTTGCAAAATCTATAGTCTTTTGTGCCGAGGTTTTGTTCTCGTTTGGCGCCCCTATCATAAAACAACCGTGCAGTGTAAAGCCAAGTTTATGCGCGGCTTCAGAAAACTTTTTTGACTGCTCAAGCTTAATGCCCTTTTTCACCGAATCAAGCGCTTCCTGTGTGCCGAACTCAAAACCTACCATAAGCATCCGGCAGCCGGCTCTTTTCATTAACGGCAGGAGGCTTAAGTCCATATCAACCCTGGCGTTACAGCTCCAGGTTATATTGAGCTTCCTTTTTAAAATCTCGTCACAAACACCTTTAACATGTTCGGGCTTGGCGGTAAAAGTGTCGGTTTCAAACATTATCTCGCGAAGTTTCGGGAACAGTTTGTAGTCATATTCAATCTCGTCAACAACCAGCTTCGCGTCACGAAACCTAAGTTTTCTGCCGTACATAACCGGAACATCCCTGCAGAAAGTGCACTGTCCGAAACACCCTCTTCCCGAGATTAGCGTCAGGAAAGGAAAGCGTTTTCCGGCGTCTCTATACCATTGTGGATCTATATGGCGCCAGGCAGGAAAGGGAAGTTCGTTTACATTAAGCGGCTCGCGTTCCGGCGTTGTTAAAACTGTCCCATTCTCAATATAGGCTATGCCTTTTATATCGCTATTGCGCATGCCACCGGCTATATCACGAAGCGTGTAATCGTATTCCCCTTTCGCGATTATATCTACAGCCCCGTTTGCTATTCTGAAAGTATCCTGCGGTTCAACGGTAACATGGGGCCCGATAAGAACGGTTTTGGCTCCTGCCAGGTCTTTGGCAAGCTTGGCGTAAGATATGTCATTGTATATTGATGGGGTTGTAGTATGCGTAATGAATAGCTCAGGTTTGAATAAGGATATTTCCTCTTTGATTCCATCGGCTTCAATATTCAGCGCGGCCGCGTCAAGAAATTTTACCCTGTGCCCCGCTTCTTCAAGCACGGCTACGGCAATCAGCATCCAGTCCGGATGGCGCTGAACTCTGCCGCGCGATTTGGCGGTCCATCTCGCTGAACGGCAAAAATCTTTTCCGAATGAAGGGTTTAAAAAGAAAACTTTCATAGTTAAATATTAAAAAAATATGCCATTCTGGATCCGCCTCACGGATGAAAAAAATATTTATCAATAATAAAAGCGAGAACCTTCGTTTTCGCTCAGGATGGCAGGAAATCTGCTATTTCTTATGCTCATTTTCTGATAACTGTTTTAGTTTCAGCTCAAGGATAGCGAGTTTTTGAGACAAGAGCCTTGTGTTATTGCTTAATTTTGAAATAATTGTAGAAAAGTGAAGCACTATTAAAAGCAGGAATATCAGGCCCGAAAAAAACAGTGTGGACATTGGAGCTACAGCGCCGATAGAGTGCGTCAGCCAAAGCAAAAGTTTTGGAAATACAGACAAAACCAGCAGCGCGAAGGCCGTGAGCATCCAAAGCCAGGAGTATTCCTCATTCAGTTTTTTGTTTCTAACAAGCTCAAAAATAAGAATCAATAAGCCCGCGCTCACAATTATTGAAAGCGCTACATTTTGCGGCCTGATGTTAGCGATAACGATATCCGTATTCATCTTTTCCTCGGCATTGGTTTTTCTCTTAAAAGAGTGACGCAAATTGATAATAGCATTTTAAACGCGTAGTAAGCAATTCCCACCCCCCTGTGCATGGGAAGCCTGATGCTCTGGTTCATCCAGACGGGGACTTCTTTGATCCTTAAACCTACAAAATGAGATAAAATGATCAGGTCAGCGTCAGGGAAATGCGACGGGTAAAATTCCTCCATGCAGTAGAACTCTATCACTTTCTTGTTTACAGCCCTGAAACCGGAGGTTGAATCGGTAATCTTGATGCCGGTGGCCAAAGTGGCGATGATATTAAACAGTGACATTCCGAGAGTTTTAAGAAAAGTAGGTTTGTATCCGGTATCAAGGATAAAGCGCGAACCAATCGTAATATCACACTCATTTTTGATAAGCGGCTCTAAAAGGTCAGTCAGGTGTTTTGGCGGGTGTTGGCCGTCCGCGTCAATCTGGACTACAAAGTCGTAATTTTCATTAAACGCGTAGATATAGCCCGTGTGGCGCGCTGAGCCGTCGCCCATATTATAAGGGTGTCTTACTGTAAGGCAACCGCTCTTAACGGCGATATCATAAGTATTGTCCGATGATCCGTCATCAATGACCAGAATATCGGCAGAAGGCAAAATATTTCTGATTTCAGGTATTATTGCGGGTAGATTCTCAGTTTCATTGAAAGCAGGTATTATGACAAGGAATTTATTGCTCATTTGGTTTTCTGCGCGAATCTAAAAGATAAAAGAAGGCGTAGGCGGCAAAGATTGAAATATAGGGTTGAATGGGGTATCTGTACACTAGCCCCTCATCCAAAAGGCTGAACCCGTGCATTAAAGAGTAATAAATAATAAATATCAGAAGAAGCCCGCTCTTTTCACTCTTCCTTACCGATAAATACATTCCGTAGAACGCTATAGGGAAAAGCAACAGCCAGGTAATGGACTTGTAAACTTTGGCAAACGGTTTCATTATGGGGGTTACGGGGCTCCAAAAAGCTATAAATCGTTTACCGGAGAGATAAAAAAATTCCTTTGAATTGTATTTAATAACGGATACTGCAACAGCAAAAATACTTTTTTTAGTATTTAAAGTTGTAATATTTCTCTCATACACTAACGAGCTGGAAGCCTCGTCCGAAAGCGGAGAAAACTTATCAAACAATACATAATTCCTGACCGCCCACGGCAAAAGAGTGAGGCATATTATTCCGAGCATAATAGCAGAAACCAGGGGTTTCTTAATTTGATTTTCCTTATATACATAAAATACCCAAATAAAAATAAAAGGAATAAAAGGCACCAGAGTCACTCTGGTCAAACAACCAAGGCCGTATATTATTGAGCCGAAATAAATTAAACTCCTCTTTGAGCTGTTTACCCCTTTGATAATCAGCAAAAATGAAAGAATAATAAAAAAAATGAATAGTGTCTCTGTCCGGATTTTGTTAGTCCAGAAAATCAGGTCAGGGTAGCAGGCTACGATCAGTGACGACAATACCGCGATGTTTTTGGAGAATATTTCTTTTGCCAGGTAATATATTAGGACACTGGACAGGGAAGCGATAATAATCTGTGGTATCAGGTATGAGATAGTATTTATTTTAAACAGGAAAAAACATGCTGCCAGAAAGATGGGATATAAAGGAGGCACTAAATTAAAATAATAATACGAAGACTCTTTATGCTTGAAAGAAAGATCCGGCCTGGCAAGCATTTCTTCCGGCAGCCTGTAAAAATTAATATCAATGGTGTGAAGGCCATGGCCCTCCAGAAGGGCGCGAGCCGGCCACGCGTACCAATGCTCGTCGTTTATCAGGTTTCTATAAACATCTTCGCCCCAGAACAAAAATGGCTTATGGAACGCGTATTTTTCCCGCGCAAAATTTAGCCCAAAGCTTAGGGTACAAGCGAACAAAAAAAGCAATATTAAATATTTCTTCTCGGTTAGCTTCAATAAAGGCATCTATGACCCTCTATTTGATGCCTTTGAAGTATTGAATCGTATTGGTAAGTCCCGTGACAAGAGGCACCTCCGGCTTCCATTTAAACAGCTTCTGCGCGCGGGATATGTCGGGGCGCCTGACTTTCGGGTCGTCAACCGGGAGCGGTTTATAAACTATCTTTGATTTGGAACCGGTTATCTTTATGATTTCCTTCGCGAGCTCATTGAGAGTTATCTCATGCGGGTTGCCGATATTTACCGGCTGATTGTATCCGGAGAGAAGCAGTTTGTAAAGGCCGTTCACAAGGTCTGAAACATAGCAAAAGGAGCGCGTCTGCTGTCCCTTGCCGAACACCGTAACTGGTTTGTTTTTCAGAGCCTGCCTTATAAACTCCGGCACGGCGCGTCCGTCATGGCCTCTCATTCTGGGCCCGTAAGTATTGAATATCCTGACAATTCTTATGTCAACCTTGTGGTAGGTGTGATATGCCATAGTCATGGCTTCGGCGAAACGCTTTGCTTCGTCATAAACGCCGCGCGGGCCTATGGGATTGACATTGCCCCAGTAAGTTTCGGGCTGAGGATTAACGAGCGGGTCTCCGTAGACTTCGGAGGTTGAGGCAAGCATAAATATCGCCCCTTTTTCCTTAGCCAGGCCGAGAGCCTTGTGCGTTCCCAGAGCGCCGACTTTAAGAGTCGGTATCGGTATTTTCAGGTAATCAATCGGGCTTGCCGGAGAGGCAAAGTGCATTACAGCGTCAATCTTGCCAGGGACATGAATGAAATTTGTAACATCATGTTTAATAAACTGAAAGTTTTTGTTCCCAAAAAGATGTTCTATGTTCTTAAGGCTGCCCGTGATAAGGTTATCCATCGCGATAACGCTGTGGCCTTTGGATATAAGAAAATCCGACAAGTGTGAACCTAAAAATCCCGCGCCGCCCGTAATAAGAATTCTCACAAAAGACTCCTCTAAAGTATAATTCTGACAGAATCGTTTTTAATTAATACTTAATAATATAGTTAACAAATGCATTGACCGGCCTGGTTTCACTGCCGCCCGAAGAAAAGGTTGAACCAGCATTAGTTGCAGGGTCAAATGTGTTATCAAATCTTCTACGGTTAGTTCCACCCAAGTCCGGAATATTCAGGTCATTGCGAGGTTCATTCATGACACCCAAATAGTGCCAATGAGATTTAATTTCATCGGCTTGTATTGATCCGATATTATCACCGCTATTTCCACCCGCAGTCATAACAGGTCTTGATCCCCTATCGGGATCTCTTCCTGCCCCATTGTCCCAGCCTCGTAGGAACCTACCGCGCATATCAGGGACATTAAAAGTGGTTGCCCCGTCGCCAGAGCCAAAATTAGTCTCAATCGCGGCGAAAAGGTCAGAGTATGTTGTTCTTGAAACAGATTGTCCGTTGCAGAGAAGCCATCCTGCGGGGGCAGACACACCGCCATAGGGACGGAACAAAGTTCTTCATGTTTCCATCGGACTGTATTGAGGCTACTGTGCTTCCGCCTATTGAAAAATGTATATTCTGTCCCGCGGATTTTTCTATATCCTCCGCTGTTTTGGAATGAAGGGAAAAAGCCTGGGATGTAATCTTCTCTCTCGGGGAGAGCTCCTTGCCGGAAATTACCGTCTCAATCCAAAGGTTTTTAGCGCGCCAATCAACGGTTGTCGGAGTTAATACATAACTGAACACACCGTTGCTAACCAAAATATTAACATTTCCGGAAGACCAAACTTGGTTTCCGCCTGTCAGGGCATCAAAGATCTTAAAAGACATTGTTCTGTTTGCTGAAACGGGCTGTCCATATTCGTGTAGCCTGCCTTGATAGGTTATCTCAACCGGCACTTCAGCAAAGATTACCGCGACGGCAGTAAAACATACTAAAACAGCTCCTAAAATATTTTTCACGATATCCCCCCAACAGCTGAATATTTCTTATCTTCCCATACTTTTGTAAGTTATATCAAGTTTCTTCATTACCTGCGGCTCAAAAATATTTCTTCCGTCAATAATTATTGGATGTTTCAGCAGGCGCCTGACTTTGGACAAGTCCAGCTCTTTGAATTCGTTCCACTCGGTAACGATAACAAGGCAATCCGCGCCTTTCGCAGCGTCGTAAGCATTCTTTTTGAAAGTGACGCCTTTTAAAATCATTTTCGCTTTTTTCATGGCCGCCGGGTCGTAAGCCTGAATCCTGGCTCCGTGCTCCTGAAGCATGGCTATTATATCCACCGAAGGCGCGAAACGCATATCGTCGGTATCGGGCTTAAAGGCCAGCCCGAGGACGCCAATGGTTTTTCCTTTCAGGTTCCATACCGCTTCCTCAATTTTCTTTACGAGCAGTTTTCTCTGATACTCGTTAATTTCCTTTACTTCTTTCAGCAGCTTAAAGTCAAAACCCATCTTTTTGGAAATCCAGTAGAAGGCTTCAAGGTCTTTTGGAAAACAAAAGCCTCCGAAACCTATGCCGGCATTCAGGAAAGAGCGTCCGATGCGCTTATCCATTCCCATGCCCTCCGCGACCTTGGCGACATCGGCTCCTGTCTTTTCGCAAAGATTGGCGACAGCGTTAATATAGGATATCTTCATAGCCAGATAAGAATTTGAGGCATGTTTTATTATCTCGGCGCTTTTGATGTCGGTCACAAGCACGGGAGCTTTTATCGGCGCGTAAATTTCCTTAAGCAGATTTTCCGCCCTTTTGCTTTTTACTCCTATCACTATCCTGTCGGGGTTAAAGGTGTCATAGACAGCCGACCCTTCTCTTAAAAACTCCGGGTTTGACGCGACATCAAATTCAACATTCTTTTTTATGTTGCGTTTTATGGTCATCTCAACCCATTCGCCCGTCTCAACGGGAACCGTGGATTTATCAACGATAAGTTTATAGGAATTCATGTTAGCGGCTATCTGAGAGGCTACGGTTTCCACAAAAGAGAGGTCGGCCGAACCGTCGTCCCTTGGCGGCGTGCCAACCGCAATAAAAATAGTCTCCGATGATTTCACGCTCTCCCCAAGGTTAGTGGAAAAAGACAGCCGCCCGGACTTTATATTCTTTTTGACTATTTCCGCGAGGCCCGGCTCGTAGATTGGCATTACATTCTTTCTGAGCATGGCAATCTTGGATTTATCAACATCAACACAGATGACTTTATGCCCTAAATCTGATAAACAGGCGCCCGTCACAAGCCCCACATAGCCGGTTCCCACAACGCAAATCTTACGCATTTAAATATCCTTTTTCTTTCAAAAATTCACCTACTGATTCCTGCCAGCTGCGAAGCGGCTCAAAGCCGTTAAGTTTCCATACATAGTTTCTCATTGCAGAAAAGCAGGGCCTTTTGGCCGGGAGGTTAAGGTTTTTTAATTCAATTTTTGAAATAGCTTCACTGCTGCCGTTTAGCATTTTAGCGATCTCAAGGCCTATTTCATAGCGGGAGGCATAACCGGAGTTTGAAATATGATAAGTTCCGTAGAGGTTTGTCTCAATAAGCCGGGCAAGAGCTTGGGAAAGGTCCCTGACATTGGTAGGTGAACTTACCATGTCAGAGGCTGTTTTAACGCTGCCGTCTGATGTAACGGCATCTGCTATCTGAGTGACAAAATTTGCTCTTAAACTGCCGAACAGCCAGGAAGTCCTGACAATAAAATATTTGCTGAGCAGATCGCGCACGAACCGTTCACCGGCCAACTTTGAAGCTCCGTAAACGCTGACCGGGTTTACCTCGTGGAACTCGCTGTAGCCGCCCTCAGGTGTGTCATCTCCGGAAAACACATAGTCGGTGGATATATAAACCATTACCGCGTCAAATCTCTGGCAGGACAGAGCGACATTTCTTGTGGCCAAAGCGTTCATGCGGTAGGCTAAATCCGGGTCAGTTTCGCAGAGGTCAACATTAGTAACCGCCGCGGTATGAATTACAATATCGGGGTTTGCCTTAGTAATGGCTTCATAGGTTGATTGGGGGTCTGTTAAATCAACCTTAATAATATTGCGGCTGGATGAAGCCGCGTTAATGTCAAGGCCGATAATTGTGTGTTTCGGTTCAAGAGTGCCGGTCAGTTCTGTGCCCAGCATTCCGTTTATGCCTGTTATCAGAATCTTCATATTTTATATTGTTTTTTGTAATAGCTTCCGAAATCTCTGTCTTTAAGTTTTTTCCACCACCAAAGGTTGGCGGCATACCAATCAACCGTGGATTTAAGCAGCTGCTTGAAGTTTGTGGAAGGAGCATAGCCAAGCTCTCTTTTTATTTTCGCGCAGTTGAGCGAATAACGCCTGTCGTGGCCGGGCCTGTCGGCAACTCTTTTAATGAGTTCCTTTCCTTTTCCGGTATACTCCAAAATAAGGCTTGTAAGTTCCAGGTTGGTAATCTCGTTTCCGCCGCCTATGTTGTATATTTCACCGTCTTTACCCTTATGGAGCACAAGGTCAACGCCCTTGCAGTGGTCGGTTACATAAAGCCAGTCGCGCACATTTTTGCCGTCGCCATAGAGCGGCAGCTGCTTGTCTTCAAGGGCGTTTGTCACAAACAGCGGTATTACTTTCTCCGGGTACTGAAACGGCCCGAAGTTATTGGACGCTCTGGTAATAAGCACCGGCACTTTGTGAGTTACAAAGTAAGAGCGGGCCAGCAGGTCCCCCCCTGCTTTTGAAGAAGAGTAGGGGCTGTTGGGCGAAAGAGTGGATTTCTCGGTAAAAGAGCCCTTCTGAATGCTTCCGTAAACTTCATCGGTTGAAATCTGAATATATCTTGCGGTTTTGTGCTTTTTAGCGGCTTCTAAAAGGGTATGGGTGCCGAAAACATCGGTCTTTATAAAGGATCCTGATTCCATTATGGATCTGTCCACATGGGTTTCGGCCGCAAAGTTTATTATCGCGTCCACTTGTGGTACCAGTTTGTCCACGAGTTTCGCGTCGCAGATATCACCCTTTACAAATTTATAGCGCCTATTGGAGGCCACATCCAGCAGATTGTCCAGGTTGCCGGCGTATGTCAGTTTGTCCAGGTTTATTATCTTATAGGTTTTGTATTTGTTTAAGATATGCCTTATAAAATTTGAACCAATGAATCCGGCTCCTCCGGTGACTAATAATTTCATTGTATTAATTGTTCTCCTTAAACCAGTTTATTGTTCTCTTCATGCCCTCTTCAAAAGAAACAAGGGGTTTATATTTGAGCAATTTTCCGGCTTTTGAAATATCGGCGCAGGTTCTGCGTACATCTCCCGCGCGGGGCTTTGTGTGCACTGCCTTAAGCTTTAGTCCGGTTATTTTCTCAACTGCTCTCGCGATATCGTTAACTGAATGCGTTTCATTGCAGGCTATATTAAATACTTCTCCCGAGACTCCCTTTGCCGTTGACGCGAGAATGTTGGCCGAGACGACATTGTCAATATATGTAAAATCGCGCGACTGGTTGCCGTCTCCGTGAATTTCAACCGTGGTTCCGTCAAAAGCCGATTCTATGAACTTGGGTATTACGGCCGCGTACTTGGATTCCGGGTCCTGATTCGGACCAAAAACATTGAAGTAGCGAAGGCTCACGGTCTCAAATCCGAATGTCTTTGCAAAAACCCGGCAGTAATTCTCCGCGCCGAGTTTTGAAGTGGCGTAGGGCGAAATCGGGCCGGTCGGCTGTGATTCTCTCTGAGGTATAGTTTTAATATCGCCGTAAACCGATGAGGACGAAGCGTATACAAGCCTTTTTACTCCTGCCTGTCTCGCCGCGATAAGAAGCTTAAGGGATCCCGTAATGTTAACATCGTTTGAGCTTAACGGATCGTCAACAGACCTGGGAACGGAGCGCAGGGCCGCCTGGTGGAGAACAAAATCTATGCCCTTCAAGGCCTTTTGCAGGTCTTTTTCTTTTCTAATGTCGCCTTCAACGAAGTCAACTTTGCTCAAGACTCCGTTCAGATGAGAGAGCTTTCCGGTAGATAAGTTGTCAATAATCCTGACATAGTGCTTGCGTTTCAAGAGCTCTTTAGCGATGTTTGATCCGATAAAACCGGCCCCGCCGGTCACGAGGTATCTCATAATTATCCTTTGTTAATTTTATTTATTTTTTCTTTCCCAGTTGTAAGGGATTTTCTTCGTATCCGCGGGAAGCCTGTATTCATCCGGCTCCTTGTAATTAAATGTCTCGGTGGGCGCGTTAATAATCATGGCTTCAGTCTCGCTTATGCACTTGAAACCGTGATAGACATTTTTTGGTATCTGTACGAGCATGGGATTGTGCTCGCCGATAAAAAACTCGTTGACCTCGCCTTTTGTTTTAGAGCCTTTTCTTGAATCGTAAAGCACCACTTTCATCATGCCTTTCACGCAGATAAACGAATCGGTCTGTTTCTTGTGGTAGTGCCATCCTTTCACGACACCGGGATAGGCGGTGGTCATATAGACCTGGCCAAAACGGATGAACTCAGGCCAGTCGGAGCGCATAAGTTCCATAACTCTGCCTCTCTCGTCACAATGCGGTTTTAACTGTTTAACTTTGACTCCGTCAATCATGGTGTCCCCTTTATATGATTTCCAGCTTTGAAGAATCGCCGACCATTATTCTATAGGCGGCGGGTTTTTTCTCGGTATGGCTGATCTGCACATTTTGCCCTATCAAAGAATCTCCTATGCGTTTTATGTCCTTTATGGTTGAATTCTCAAGAACAATGGAATGCTCTATCTCGGAATTTTCAATTTTTACATTGAAATATATGGAGGTAAAGGGCCCAATGTAGGAGTTAATAATCTCGGCGTTCTCGCCGATTATGGCCGGCCCGCGGATAGAACTGTTTACGACCTTGGCGCCTTTTTCAATTACAACTTTCCCTTCAATATTTGAAGCGGAATCCACCGTGCCTCTTGTATCGGTCAGAATTGTGTCAAGTATCAGGCGGTTTGCTTCAAGCATGTCGTCAAGTTTGCCGGTATCTTTCCACCAGCCCTGTACTATATGAGGAGAAACCGTGTAATTGTTGTCAATGAGGTACTGAATGGCGTCGGTAATCTCCAGTTCGCCTCTGTCGGAGGGTTTAATGCTGTTTACCGCTGTGTGGATATTCTTGTCAAACATATAGACGCCGACAAGGGCCAGGTCGCTTTTTGGCTGTTTTGGTTTCTCTTCAAGATTTATAACTTTGGAGTCTTTTAAAACCGCCACTCCGAAATTTTCCGGGTGCGGCACCTTGGCGAGAAGAATCTGGGCGTTGGGTTTATTTTTTACAAACTGGGCAATCTGTTCTTTTAAGCCGTCTTTAATAAGGTTGTCACCGAGATACATCACAAAATCGTCATCTTTGAGGAAATCCCGTGCTATTTTAACGGCGTGAGCCAGGCCCAGAGGCGCCTCCTGCTGAATGTATGTGATATTGATTCCCCAGCGAGAGCCGTCCTTTAAGGCGGATCTGATTTCGTCGGCCGTGTCTCCCACTATAACGCCGACTTCCTTTATTCCGGCCTCGGCTATGGCCTCAAGCCCGTAAAATAAAATGGGCTTGTTGGCTATCGGGACAAGCTGTTTAGCCGAAGTATGAGTTATGGGGCGAAGCCGGGTGCCTTTGCCGCCGGAGAGAACGAGAGCTTTCATTATACTCTTTCCCTCCAGTAGTTAAGAAGGTCCAGTAAAGTGGTTTCAAAAGGAATCTCGGGTTTCCAGCCGGTTTGATTGTAGAACTTGGTGTTGTCGCCAAGCAGTATTTTAACATCGGAGGGCCGCATGCGAGAGGGATCCTGCTTAACGGTAACTTTTATCTTTGAGTAGGAAAGAAGAATGTCCAAAACTTTCTGTATGGTCCAGTCTTTACCGCGGCAGATGTTATAAACTTCACCTGGGATGCATTTCTCTGTGGCAAGCCAGTAGCCTTTAACCATGTCGCGGGCGTCGGTGTAATCGCGCCTCGCCGTCAGGTCGCCGACATGAATAACCGGATCCTGTTTGCCTTTTTCTATCCTTGCAATCTGCTGGGCGAAATTGCTTTCAACAAACACTTCGCCGCGCCTCGGGCCGGTGTGGTTAAAGCCCCTGGTGCGGATGATATTCAATTTATAGGACATCGCGTACTGGTAACCGAGTAAGTCCTGGCCCACTTTTGAGACTCCGTAGGGAGAGAGAGGCCTTAAAGGGTTGGTTTCTTTTATCGGAGTTTCCTCAGGTTTTACCATGCCGTATTCCTCGGAGGAGCAGGCGATCTGGATAAACGGGTTTACACCGACTTTAAGGCACGCTTCAAAGATGTTAAGTTGTCCGATAATGTTTGTGGTTATGGTTTCAGCGGGAGCGTTCCAGGAAGTCGGCACGAAACTCTGCGCCGCGAGATGGAAGATCTTCTCGGGTTTTATCTGCTGAATGGTTTTTTCAACCGAGGATGCGTCGCGCAGGTCGCATTCAAGCAGGTTAATTTTGTCCATAAGATGCTCAATATTATCCTTCTTTGAACGCCAACGGTCTATTCCCCAGACCTTGACATCCTTCATCTTGAGAAGATATTCAGCCATGTGGCTGCCAACAAAACCGGTGATGCCCGTAATCAACACATTCATGTTTATTTCCCTTCCGTTTTAATATTCTTTCTCTCAATATAAAACGCCAAAATAGTTGTGATCAAAAGCGCTATAAGAGACATGGTCATAACTATTGGTTTTCTTTTTATTTCAACCGGCTTGTCATTAATTATGGCCGGTACTTCAACCGTAGTGGGTACTACCCTCAGCTCGGAAACTCCACTGGAAAGCGGAATAGGCCTCAAAAGCTCTTTAACATCTATAATCAGCGATTTCATGTTAGATTTCGCGTTAAGATACAAAACCTGATGCCTTCTATACAATACTTTTGTAAAAGCGTCAGCGATCATGAAAGCGTATTGGGGGTTATCGTCGGTGACAATGATTTCCACATACCCATTTAAATCTTTGAATTCAACAGAGGACGCGAGAGTTTTAAGTGTATCTGAATCCATGTTGATTTTTAACAATTTTGCCACCTCAATCAACTGTGGGGTGGAGTGCATGACCTTGTCCAGGGAATAAACAGGTTCCAGGTATCTGTTGCCGTCTAATCCAATCTTCAGCAGCGAGACGGACTTGTAAACTTTTGGAGGGTACATGTTGTAAACAAAGGCGGTAAACGCAACGAGAATAACCGGTAGAAATATCAATTTCCAGCGTTTCACAAAAACTCTGATTACATCTTCTATTGTTAATTCCTGCTCTTCACTGAACATAATGTATATCCTCCCACAATCGTTGTATTTTATAAAAAATAAAGGCAAAAATCAACCGAAAATGCCAAATCGGAAAATCCACCACAGCGCGGCTATGCCGTCTTTTAATCCGATTTTCTTACCCTCGGCGTAAGTTCTTCCGTAGTACCTGACAGGAACCTCAAAGATCCTGACTTTAAGCCTTGCAACTTTAGCGGTAATCTCCGGCTCAAAGCCAAAACGGTTGGACTTCAGCTTTATTCTTTTCAGGACATCCCGCTTAAATACTTTGTAGCATACTTCCATATCGGTTAAATTAAGGTTATTGAGCATGTTTGACAATACCGTCAGAAAATTATTCCCAACCTGATGCCAGAAGTACAGAACACGGTGAGGCCCGCCGAGAAACCTGGACCCGAAGACCACATCGGCCTTGCCTGAAATAATGGGTTCAAGAAGCGCCGGATAATCTTCCGGGTCGTATTCAAGGTCTGCATCCTGAACAATTATTATATCCGAAGCTGCGTGTTCAAAAGCGATCCTCAAAGCCGCGCCTTTGCCCCTGTTTATTTCCTGGTAAATAACCCGGCACCTGGGGTCTTTTTCAATTTCTTTAAGTTTTTTCACTGTTTCGCCGGAGGAGCCGTCGTCTACCAGAATGATTTCGTCCACCATAGGTTGCGCTTTAACTTTATCAACAATGACTGAAATAGTGGCGGGTTCGTTGTAAACCGGAATAGCCACGCAGACGCTGAGTTTTCCGCTCATAATAGTTATCCTTTACCGGAATTATTTTCCGTCTCTCCAGGGATAAAATTCTTTTTCTTTTTCTTTATCATAGACATTTTTTCTGTTTGTGGCAGAGGTCTTCAGATCCACCTGCAGGTATACTTCCTCAAAGGCCTGCCGCCTGCGGTAAATAACCTTAAACTCCCAGCAGTGTATATCACGGTAGATACGGATTTCTTCGTCGTTTGTTGTAAACTTTTTAAAGTTTTCCGCTGCCGTGGTCCTGAAAATATAATTTATGCGCCATTTTGATGTCGGCCAGAACGACAGCCCCACATTCAGATCAAGCTCTTCCGGCCTTGAGCTATGGTAAAAGGCTCCCAGGCTTGAGCTCTCCGCGTCCATTCTTCCGAGCCGTAATTCCCCCTGCACCGAGTTTAAGTAGTGCGGGTAAATATTTGATTCTTCCCTCAGATAGGCGTAGAGCGCCGGATTGGGCAGCCAGGAGAGTTCGTTGACCAGAGGGCTGAATTTCAGCTTCCAGTCTTCCAGAATTTCGTTTCTGTTCAGATGGAAATTATAAATGGTGGAGTTTCTCAGCACAAGTTTGTTGGCGTAAATAGAATTCTGGAAATATACCTGCTTAAGTTCCTCGCCGTAGTCTGCCGCCTCGCTGTCCACCTGAGGCGAGTTGACTACTGAACGCAGTTTATAGCTGTACAGCAGGTCCCAGTCCATCCAATACACCGGGCGGTACCTCAACCCTAAATCAGCGTAGTACCTGGAAGTCAGCTGCTGGGAATAATCCAGAATAGAAGCGCGGTTTTGCCAGGTTTCATTCAATCCCAATTTAGGCGTGAAAATAAGATTTCTTGTTATCCTGTAGTCTTTGAAAATATTGGAATCGGCAAAGGCCGTGACAAGATAAAAGTCGTTTGTGTTAATATACTGGTTCTGAATATAACCCGAAAAGTTCGTGTAAAACGGAATACCCTTCTTTCTGGTAAGCGGGAACAGGGTGTATTCAACTTTTGGGGCCGTTATGACGCTCGGCTGAAACACCCCGAGCGCCGGATTGAAAGTGTCCGTTCTCTCAACGGTGAACCTCAAGTTTGACCTTCCGTTCTGCCGGGTAAACGACAGGTTGGATCTCAGATCCTGGGTGGTTCTGTCCCAGTTTTCCTGAAAGTACTGGTTGTTGAATGTTTTGTCGCTGTTGAAATTCAATTCCGCCTGTCCGGTCCAGGCAAGGTCAAGCCTGTGCCAGTAATAGGAACGCATATTCCATCTTTCCTTCTGTGTTGAGGTCTCAAGGTTTGTCAGCGCGTCCTTCTGATAGGTTGTTTCCTTAATGTGGTATCCGTAAAAAGTGCCCTTGAGCTTATCGGGCACATCATAGTTGTACTCTATTCCTTTCCCGAGCCCTCTGCGGCTGAAATAATCTATGTAGAGCTTCGCGTAACTGAAATCAGTCAATTTATATCCGTAAATAATTTTTAATATTATGCCATCCTCGTTATTAAAACCCGGCTGAATTTCAATGCTGTCGCGGTGCGGCCCTATACCCTGGGTGAAAACAGGGAAGTAAAACATGGGGATGGAATTCCATAAAAATATGCAGTTGTAGAGAGTGATTCTTTTATTGGGTTTTATGTTGGCCTTAGTTGAATATATGTAATAGTGAGGTTTGTCCAGGTCGCAGTTAGTGAAAATACCGTTACTAAGAGAATTGCTTTCTTCGTTGTGCCGGACGAGCTTTTGGGAGCTGAACCTCCATGGCGGGAAGCTGCCTCTGGCTTTGGTGAATTCGCCCTTCTTTGATTTTAAATCATACGCCAGGGCTTCTCCGTAAAGCGCGCCGGTATTCTCGGAAACCGTGACGCTGCCGGTAGCCAGCATAAAATCCCTGTCTATGTAAAATTCAATTTTGTCAGCGGTGAGGAGTTTCCCGTCCCAGGTTACCGTTACGCTTCCGGTTGCTATTATGTAGCTTTCGGCATCGTGATAGACAAGCCTTTCAGCCTTAATGTCCAGGTCGGGAGCCTCCGCGCCGAAAACCGCGCCCGCGCAATAAAAAAAAAGCACCGGAGAAAATAAAGCAAGATTAAATAAATTTTTGATTTTCTTTCTCACGCGATGCTCTTATCTGGCCAAAAAAGCGGCGCCGACAACACCGAGTTTCTGGGTGTATTTTGATATGACTATGTGACAGGCCCTGGCGGGCATCTTAAAAGCCCGTTTCTTTACGGTTTCAATAACCGGTTTAAGTATGAGGCCGTCCGCTTTGCTGACGCCTCCGGCAAGCACGACTTTCTCGGGGTTAATGATATTTACAAGGTCCGCTATTATTATTCCGAGTTTTTCGCCGGCAAACTGCCATATTTCATTGGCCAGTTTATCATTCTTATGAGCCGCGATATCAAGTATTCTGGGGGTTATTCTGTCAAGCCTTCCGCCGACAAGGCCAGGAAGAATGGATTTTCTGCCGTTCTTTATCGCGCTGACCGCGGCTTCGCTTAAATAAGCCGCCCCGATAAAACGCTCAACACAGCCGTGATTTCCGCAGTTGCACTTTGGGCCCAGAGGGTCAATTGTAATATGGCCGATCTCACCGGCTGAGCCGGTTGTTCCGTGATAAAGTTTGCCGTTGCAAATTATCCCGCCGCCGACACCGGTTCCTAAAGTTATGCAGACAAGGTTCTGCGCTTTGCCTCCGGCGTCAAGCCAGAAGGCTCCCCAGGCCGCGGCATTGGCGTCATTATCAATGACCACCCGGTGCTTAAGGCCGTTTTTAAGAATTTTGCCTATAGGAATTCCGCTCCATTTAGGCAGATTCGGAGAAAATCTTAAAACTCCTTTTTTCTGGTCAACATCACCGGCTACTCCGACGCCCGTGCCCGATACCTTGTTTATATACTTCATATTATTGGCTCTTTTGATCAGTTGCGGCAGGATCTTTTTGGGATCTGATGTAAAAGAATTGGGCATACTGCTCTGTTCAATAATATTGCCCTTCGCGTCAGCAATGGCAAGCTTGACTTCTGTTCCGCCCAGATCTATGCCGAGAAAAAAGTTGGTCATTTTATTTCCTTTTAAAATAGTTTAGCGCTTCCCCCACAAGGAAAAGCGAACCGGAAACCAGCGTTGAATAACCGCGCGGCACTTTGCCCGCGGCCTTTGAAAAAGACGGCGCTAAAGAGATATTGCTTTTATCCAGATACCTGCCCCATTCTGCTGCCGATATACTATGGTCCAGGTTCCTCGCGGATTTTACCGGGACGATAATAACTTTATCGGCAGTTTTAGAAAATATCTTTATAACCGATTTGTAGTTCTTATCGCCAAGAATGCCGAAAATCATAGCGGCTTTAGACTCCGCCCAGGGGCTTTTCTTCCATGCTTTCGCGAAAATCTCAGCCGCCTGCGGGTTATGCGCCCCGTCTAAAACTGTTACATTTGAAGCAGAAGCTTTCTTTAAAATCTGGAAGCGGCCCGGCCAGGCAATATCTTTGAGAGCTTGCAGTGATGGTTCAAAATCAATTTCAAAGCTGGCATTGCGAATTAGTTGAAGCGCCGTTATAGCCATTAAGGCGTTCTTTATCTGATGGGGGCCGAGGAGCGATAATTCAGCCTTAAAAACTCTGCCCAGCCCGGAGTATTTAAAGAACTGCGTGCCATGCCGCCAGTTTGTATGTATGTTTCCGGCCTTAAAATCCCTTCCTGCAATGTACAACCTGGATTTATTTTGCCCGGCTGCTTTTTCTATTACGCCGAGGCTCGCGGAATCCGAACAGCCGCATATTACCGGAACACAACTCTTAATTATGCCGGCCTTCTCAAAAGCTATTTTTTCAATAGAATCTCCGAGAACAGCCGTGTGCTCAAGCCCTATGGCGGTAATTACGCTTACTACAACTCGCTTGACTGTGTTGGTGGCGTCAAACCTGCCGCCAAGGCCGGTTTCAAGTACAGCAAAATCAACTTTACGGCCGGCAAAATAAATAAAGGCTAAAGCGGTGATAAATTCAAAAAATGTCAGCGAATATTTTTTGGAAAGGCTGAGATATTTACCCGACAAACCCGCTAAATCACCGTCGGAAATTTCCTTTCCGTTTATTTTTATGCGTTCGTTAATTCTAAGCAGATGCGGCGAAGTGTAAAGAGCGGCCTTGTAGCCCGAAGCCTCAAGCATCCGGGCAGTCATGGCGGCCGTTGAGCCTTTTCCGTTGGAACCGGCTATGTGAATTGAGCGGAATGAATCCTGGGGGTCTCCGGCTTCTTTCAAAAAAGCTCTTATGCGCGACAGGCCCGGCTTCATTGAGGTATATTCGCTGTTCTGCCAAAGAGCGAGAGCTTTTAAGCTGTTCATTAATATTCTGTTTTACTTCTTTTTCATTTTTTCAGTAAAAAACTTAAGCAGGTTAGCGATGGTGTTCTTCATGTCTTTTCTTTCTGAAATTACATCCACCATGCCGTGCTCCAGAACAAACTCCGAAAGCTGGAAGCCTTCAGGAAGCTTCTGCCTTATAGTTTGTTCAATCACTCGCGGGCCGGCAAAACCTATAAGCGCTTTCGGTTCAGCCACAATTACATCCCCGAGCATGGCGTAGGAAGCCGAAACGCCTCCGGTTGTCGGGTCGGTCAGAAGAGATATAAAGGCAAGGCCGTGGTCAGAAAGCCTCGCGAGAGCGGCGCTTGTCTTGGCCATCTGCATCAGAGAGTAAATACCCTCCTGCATCCTGGCGCCTCCTGAAGAAGAAACTATAATAAACGGCAGTTTGTTTTCTATGGCGTGCTCGCAGGCTCTTGTGATCTTTTCCCCCACTACCGAGCCCATGCTGCCGCCCATGAAATCAAAATCCATTACCGCGATAGCTGTTTTACAGCCGTCTATTTCACAAACTCCAGATACGAGAGCCTCTTTAACTTTATATGACCTGGATCTTTTGGCGTAGTCAGGAAAGCCGAGAGGGTCGCCGGGAAGCATGTCGGCGTCAAGCTCGGTAAAGGTGCCGGCATCGCTGAGCATATTAATTCTTTCCCGCGCGTTGAGCCTGAAATAATAGCCGCACTTGGGGCAAACTTTCAGGTTGCCTTCAAGATCTTTGTTGAAAATGATCTGCTCGCACTTTTTGCACTTGGTCCAAAGGCCGTGCGGAATTTCTTTTTTGCTGGTTGATGATTTAACTGCCATATTTCCTCCTGCGTTATTTAAGCCGCTCGCGCGGCGGTTCTGTCTTAATCCAGGGCCTTCCTGAGCTGTTTTGAAAACGATGAGATCTTTTCAAGCATGGCGTTTCTGTTTTTTGCCGCGGAAATAATATCTATCAAAGCTGAGCCGACTATTACACCGTCAACATATTTCTTAACCGACAGCACCTGTTCCGGGCCCGATATCCCAAAGCCAAGAAACTTAGGTTTTCTGATATTGGCGCGCACTTTAAGAAGGAATTTTATTGTCGCGGGCCCGAACTGCCTGCGTTTACCGGTTACCCCCGTCAGGGAGACCACATACACAAACGCGGAACTTAATGAATCTATGAGTTTAAGCCTCTTTTCCGGAGTGTTCGGAGATACCAGGCGGATAAGTGAAAGCCCGTTTTCAGCGCAAATTTTTCTGAATTCCCCTGTTCCCTCCGGTATGGAGTCCGGCACGATGAAGCCGTCAACTCCGGCGGCGCGGCAGCGCGCGAGGGTAGGCTTAAGGCCGGGAGCCGCCAGCGGGTTTAAATAACTCATGAGCACGATAGGAATATCAATACGCTCTTTTCTGAGTTCGGAAACCATCCTTAATATTTTTGACAGGTCGGCGCCATTTTTCAGCGCTTTATCCGAAGATAACTGAATGGTTGGGCCGTCGGCGATAGGATCCGAGAAAGGAACTCCGACCTCAATAATATCGGCGCCGCTTGAAGCGAGAGTTTTAATTATGGTTTTTGTAGCGCTGATATCCGGGTATCCTCCCGTCACAAAAAATACAAGCGCTTTTTTTCTGCTTTTAACGAGTTCGGCGGTTTTGGCTTCTAATCTGTTCATTTAATTAAGGACCTCACGGAATCGGCGTCTTTGTCGCCTCTTCCCGACAGGCATACGATCACAATATCTTTCTTTGAAAGTTTTGGCGAGAGGGTTTTGAGATACGCCACCGCGTGCGACGACTCAAGAGCCGGTATTATCCCCTCATGTTCCGAGAGAAGTTTAAATCCGTAAAGCGCCTGCGCGTCGTTTACCGGATAATATTCCGCTCTGCCTGTTTCCTTGTAGAAACTGTGCTCGGGGCCCACTCCCGGATAGTCAAGCCCGGCTGAAATAGAGTGCGTGGATGAAATCTGGCCGTTTTTGTCCTGAAGCACATAAGTTTTCATGCCGTGCAGATAGCCGATCTTTCCCTTTGAAAGGGTTGCCGCGCCCGCGGCCTCAAGCCCAATGAATTTTACGCTTTTATCTTTATAAAATGGATGAAAAAGTCCTATGGAATTGCTTCCGCCTCCCACGCAGGCGAGCAGATAGTCGGGGAGCCTGCCTTCAAGGCGCAGGATCTGGCGCCTGGCCTCCTGTCCGATCACGGACTGGAAATATCTGACCATGAACGGATATGGGTAGGGGCCCATAACCGAACCAATGCAGTAAAAAGTATCCGATACATTTGTGACCCAGTCGCGGAGCGCCTCGTTAATAGCGTCCTTTAGAGTTTTGGAGCCGGATTTGACGGGTATAACCTTTGCTCCGAGCAGCTTCATTCTGAAAACATTGAGTTCCTGTCTTTTTACATCCTCTTCGCCCATGTATACTTCGCACTTGATGCCGAAAAGGGCCGCTGCCGTCGCTGTTGCCACGCCATGCTGTCCGGCGCCGGTCTCCGCTATAACGCGTTTCTTTCCCAGCATTTTGGCCAGCAGCACCTGTCCGAGCGTGTTGTTGATTTTATGAGAGCCAGTGTGGCAGAGATCTTCTCTTTTGAGGTATATCCTTGGGCCTTTGAATATCTTGGTCAAATTTTCCGCGAAATATAGATTGGTAGGCCTACCCGCGTAGTTTTTCAGGTAATAGGAAAGTTTATCCTTAAAATCAGCGCTTTTAAGGGCTTTGTTGAGCTCATTTTCAAGTTCATTGAGAGGCTCAACGAGCGTCTCGGGTATGAAGCGTCCGCCGAAACTTCCGAAATATCCTTTTGTCATTATACGATACCTTCCGCGAAGAGGTCTCTTTCGTCAACAATGCCGGCCGGCTTCTGATTTTTGCCGACAACCGGTATATTGTCAAAATTATGCTGTTTTATTATCTTGACCGCGTCTACGGCCAGCGTCTCGGGGCTTATAGTCAGCGGCTGGCGCGTCATAACTTCCTTAATTTTTCTATTCATGAGTGATTTGTCTTTCTGAAGCTTCCTTCTTAAATCTCCGTCGGTAAAAAAGCCTGTAAAGCGGCCGGCATTGTCAACGACATTTGTGGCCCCGAGCCTGGTCCTGGTCATGACAAGCAGAGCCTCGTTAACTGAGCGGTTTTCATTGATAACCGGGTTGTCCTTGCCTTTTCTCATAATATCTTTAACCCTGACTGTAAGTTTTTTTCCGAGTCCGCCGGCCGGATGGAACTTAGCCAGAGTTTCTTTTTTAAAACCTTTCTTTTCTGAGGCGCAAAGCGCGATAGCGTCGCCTAAGGCCAGCATGGCTGATGTTGAAGCCGTGGGAGCCAGGTTATAGGGGCAGGCCTCTTTTTCTATGTGGGAGTTAATAATCAGGTCGGCGTATTTCCAGGGCTTTGCCGACGGGCGCCCGGTCATGACAATGACCCGAATGCCCATATTCTTAATGACGGGCAGAACTTTTTTAATTTCGTCGGTTTCTCCCGTGTAGGAAAGCAGAAGGACAATGTCGTTAGGCATAAGCATGCCGATGTCACCGTGCAGGCACTCGGCAGGGTGCAGAAAAACCGAAGGTATGCCCATAGAGGACATGGTAGCCGCTATCTTCCTTCCGATAAGCCCGGATTTTCCCACGCCCATTATTACAATTCTTCCCGAACATTCCGCGATAATGCCGACGGCCTGAAAGAATTCGTCGTCTAAATGTTTCAGCTGGCTCTTTACTGCATTTGCCTCAATAATAAGTGTCTGTCTGGCCCGTTCAATTAAGTTTGCGCTCATATTTTCCTTTCTAGGCACGCCTCGCCGCCGTAATAAAGTTTTTCATTTTATCGTAATCTTTTCTGCGCTGGAGCCGTTCCACTCCCGAGGCCGCGTCAACCCCGAAAGGCCTTACTTTTTCAACCGCGTCGGCGACATTTTCCGGAGCCAGTCCGCCCGCCAGAAAAAACGGCTTGTTCAAATCCCTGGCCTTCAGCGCGATATCCCAGTTAAAAACTTTTCCCGTGCCGCCTGCCGCGTCTTCGGAAAAAGCGTCAAGCAAAAAGAAGTCGGCGCAGTTTAAGTAATTTTTCATTTCCTCAACTACCGAGTCATCCTTCACCCTGAAAGCTTTTATTATCGGCAATGATGTCTTTGAAAATACGGTGGCGCAGTACTCGGGCGATTCTGAGCCGTGCAGCTGAATGTATTTTAGAGCGCATTTCTTCGCCGCCTTCACCAGGGCATCCAAATCCTCGTCGGCGAAAACTCCGACGCTGGCGACAAAGCCCGGCAAAGACGATATTACTTCAGAAGCGAGTTTTACCGAAACTTTTCTGGGGCTCTCTTTAACGAAATTAAAACCCACTAAATCGGCGCCGAGGTTGGCGGCAAGCATTGCGTCTTCCGCGTTTGTAATGCCGCAAATCTTTATTTTTATCATGTTCTTAACTCTCTTAATGTGGATTTTGGGTCAGCGCTTCTCATAAGCGTTTCGCCAATCAAAAAATTGCCGGCGCCTAACGCGGCAAAACGGTTGATATCGCCTTTCCCGCTGATGCCGCTTTCAATTACAATCAGCTTATCTTTTGGCACTTTAGGGATAAGCCGCTCGGAGACTGAGAGGTCAACCTTAAAATCGTTGAGGTTGCGGTTGTTAATCCCGACTATGCGCGCGCCGCAGTCAATAACTGTTTTTAATTCCTCTTCGTCGTGAATCTCAAAAAGGCAGTCCATGTCAAGCGCCGAGGCAACTCTAAAAAGTTCTCTTAAGGCATCGGCCTTAAGAAGCGCGGCTATCAGCAGGACAGCGTCGGCGCCGGCATAATAAGATTCGTAGAGCTGATACACTTCAGTAATAAAGTCTTTGCGCAAAACAGGAATTGATACGCCTGTCTTTACGGCCGTCAGGTATTCCAGGCTTCCTAAAAAAAATGTTTCCTCTGTGAGCACCGATATGGCTGCCGCGCCGCCCGACTCATAGGTTTTAGCGATAGCTAAAGGGTCAAAACTTTCCGTCAGCAGGCCTTTTGAAGGGCTGGCGCGTTTTATTTCAGCGATAATGTTGGGCCCGGAGCTTTTAAGAGCGTCGTAGAGTCCGGCTCTTTTGACATTCTTTTTTACGGCGCAAAGTTCTTTGAGCCTGTCCGCGGGAAGAAGTTTTTTCTTTTCCTCAACCGCGGCGGTTTTTGAAGCTACGATTTCTTTTAATATTGAGTGCATTATGAGTTTGTGAGCCTGACTAATTCTTCCAGTTTATTTAGAGCAAGCCCCCGCTCAAGCGAGTCGGCGGCTAATCTGACGCCGTGAGCCATATCTGTTGCTTTTCCGCCCACCAAAAGCGCCGCGGCGGAATTAAGAATGACCACATCGGCCCTGGGGCCTTTCGCGCCTTTAAATATTTCCCTGAGTATCGCCGCGTTTTGAACGGCGTTTCCGCCTTTAATTTGATCAATGCCGGCGCGCTTAAGCCCGAAATCCTCAGGAGTAATCTTAAATGATATAACCTCACCGGCGTTAAGCTCCGCCACATGGGTTACTCCCGATATGGATATCTCGTCCATGCCGTCCTCGCCGTGAACAACCCAGGCTCGCTTTGAGCCGAGGTTGCTGAGCACCTGCGCGAGCATCTCAACGAGATTCCTGGAATATACTCCGAGAACCTGTGCCGTTGCTCCTGCGGGATTTGTCAAAGGGCCCAGCACGTTAAATATGGTCCTGATGCCAATTTGGCGCCTGGGGTTAATCGCGTGTTTCATGGCTCCGTGCAGTGAAGTCGCGAAAAGAAACCCTATGCCTATTTTGCTGATGCATTCCTCTACTTTTTCCGGGGCTATGTTAATGTTGACACCAAGAGCCTCAAGCACATCGGCGCTGCCGCAGGCGCTTGAAACGGAGCGGTTGCCGTGTTTGGCTACGGTCAGACCGCAGGAGGCGACCACAAAAGCCGTGGCCGTGGAGATGTTGAATGTTGAGGTGCCGTCACCGCCTGTGCCGCAGGTGTCCAGTATGGTTTCAGCGTCAATGTTAATGTCGTCTCTGTCAATGTCAAGCGCGGCTTTTACTCTTATTGGCGTCGCGAAACGGCGCATCACCCTGGCGCAGCCTGTAATCTCTGAAATTGTTTCGCCCTTCATTCTAAGCGCCGTAATAAATGCCGCTATCTGAGCGTCGGTAGCTTCACCGCCCATAATCTCGGCCATTACATCGGAGGCTTCTTTTTCCGTAAGGTCCTGCCCGTTTACGGCCTTATTTATTGCCTCTTTTATCATCTTTTCAGCCTTTTGCAGTTATTAAAGAAATTGCGCAGCAGCTTCTTGCCTTCATGGGTAAGAATAGATTCCGGATGGAACTGAACGCCTTCAACCATGAGAGTTTTGTGCCTCAGGCCCATTATCTCGCCGTCTTTTGTCACGGCGCTGACCTTAAGGCAGTCCGGAAGCGTTTTTTTATCCACCAGCAGCGAATGGTAACGCGTAGCCTCAAAGGGGTTTGGCAGATTTTTGAATATTGTTTTGCCGTCATGTTTTATCATGGAGGTTTTGCCGTGCATAAGCGTTTTGGCGCGCACTATTCTGCCTCCGAAAGCCTCTCCTATGCACTGAAGGCCCAGGCAGACGCCGAAAATAGGAATTTTACCGGCGAAACGCTTTATGAGATCCAGAGATATGCCGGCCTGTTTCGGGTTGCCGGGGCCCGGAGAAATCAATATCCAGTCCGGGTTCATGCGCTCAATTTCTTCAAGGGAAATCTCGCTGTTTCTGAAAACTCTAATATTTTTTTCCCATTCTCCGAGGTACTGGACAATGTTGTAAACGAAAGAATCGTAGTTGTCAATAACGAGTATCATCAGATCAAACCTTTTTCGGCTTTTTCTATCGCAGAGAAAAGAGCCGCCGCTTTGTTTTTTGATTCCTGAAGCTCTTTTGAAGGCACGGAATCTGCGACTATTCCGGCTCCGGCCTGGGCATAAGCCACGCCTTTCTTAAGGACTAAGGTCCTTATCGTTATCGCCATGTCCATATTGCCTGAATAGGAAAAGTATCCCACCGCGCCGGCGTAGGGCCCGCGAGCCTCGGGTTCCAGTTCGTCAATTATTTCCATGGCGCGAACCTTGGGAGCGCCTGAAACCGTTCCGGCCGGAAAGCAGGCCCTGAAAAGGTCAAAGCTGTCCATGCCGGGTTTAAGCGTTCCGGTTACGGAAGAAACTATATGTATTACATGTGAGTATTTCTCTATGGTCATAAGCTGTGGGACCCTGACACTCGCGCTTTTGCATACCCGGCCCAGGTCATTTCTTCCGAGGTCCACAAGCATAATATGTTCCGCGCGCTCCTTCGGATCCGCCAGAAGTTCACGGGAAAGGCGCGTTTCTTCAGCCTCATCTTTTCCCCTGGGCCTTGTGCCGGCTATAGGCCTGGTCTCGGCGAAATCGTCTTCTTTGCGCACAAGTATCTCAGGCGAAGAGCCGATAATCTCAAAATCGCCCATTTTAAGAAAGTACATGTAAGGCGACGGGTTTACAAGCCTTAGCGCCCTGTAAATATCAAATGCGCCCGCGGCGGTTTTCTTTGAAAACCTTTGAGACAGAACTACCTGTATTATGTCGCCTTTTTTAATATATTCCTTTGCCCTGTCAACATTATGCTTGAATGTTTTCTCGGAAAGATTAGATTCCACCAAAGAATGTTTTAGCGCGCGGCGCTTAGCGTCTCTGAGCGGTTTTCTTAAAAGAGAAATAATCTCGCTTATCTGCGCGGCTGCCCCGGCATACGCCGCCTTCAGGTTTGTTTTTTCCGAGGCTTCAACGCAGACAACTATTTTTACCGAGTGGCTCAGATGGTCAAAAATAACCAGCTTGTCATTGAGGGTGAACAGCGAATCCGGAAGGTTAAGGGCTTCTTTCGGTTTATTCGGCAGTTTCTCAATAAAGCGAATCATATCGTAGGAAGCAAACCCTACCGCGCCCCCCCAGAACCTCGGAAGGCCGCGTACCTCCACGGGATTATATTCGGACATAAGCCTTTTTATTTCATTTATCGGGTCAGGGGACGGTTTCCAGTCTGTTTTGCCCGGCTGGCGCGAAACCGAATACTGGCCTCCCTTTGACTGAAAGTAAAGTTTTGGATTCCAGGAAATAAAAGAATACCTGCCCCACCGTTCCCCGCCTTCAACGCTTTCAAGGAGGTAGGCGTAAGGGTGGGCGTCAGCCAGTTTCAGAAAAGTGGATACCGGGGTTTCCAGATCGGCCAAAATTTCGCTGTAAACCGGTATTATGTTTCCTTTCTTTGATAGAAGGCGGAACTCGTTGAACTCCGGAATAATTTTAAAGTTAGCGTTCATATAGCGTCTTAATTTATCCTTATAACTCTGCCTTTAATATTTGACAAGGGAAGAAAATAAATGTGTTCTCCGGTCGCGCTGTTTATCCAGTCGCGGCTGTCGTTTGACTCATCCCTGTTGTCGCCCATTACAAAAACTGTTGAGGCCGGAACCGTAAGCCTGTTTATATTGTCTCCGCTCAAAAGCTCCGAAGCCCTTGTGTGTTTTACATAGTCTTCTTTTGCCGGAGCGCCGTTAATAAATACTTCTTTTTCTTTTATTTCCACGGTGTCGCCAGCGACGGCGATAACTCTTTTGATAAGTTCTTTTTCGTCAACCGGAGATTTGAAGACTATGATCTCTCCGCGCTTCGGTTTTACCAGCCAGCGGCTAATCTTTTCTTCAAGCATCAACTCGCCGACTTTCAGCGTTGGCTCCATGGATGCCGAAGCGACATAAACAGTTTCTATGACAAAGGTTCTAATAAACATCGCCGCAAGAACCGCGGCGGAAACTATAAAGGCCAGTCTTTTTATCATTTATATATGTCTTTGGGATTAAAAACTCTTTTTCCGCAAACCGTGTGCTTGCCGGCGGAAGAAATCTTTGTAAAAAAACAGCTCCTGTATCCCGTGTGGCAGGCCGCACCGCCAACCTGAACAGCTTTAACCAGCAGGGCGTCTTTATCGCAATCGTAAGAGACTTCTTTGACTTTCTGAATATTGCCGGAGGTCTCACCCTTTACCCAGAATTTTTTGCGTGAACGGCTCCAGAAAGTCGCTTTCCTGGTTTTCAAGGTCAGTTCAACCGCTTTGGAGTTCATGTAGGCGAGCATAAGAACCTGGTTGTCTTTATAGTCCTGCACAATGACAGGGATAAGGCCGTTAGCGTCGTATTTCAGGCTTTTCGCGAATTTGGTTATCTCAGACATTTTATCTCCTATATTCTTACGGGAACTTTTTTTGATTTAAGGTATTTTTTAAGTCCGTTTATTGGCAATTCCCTGAAGTGGAAAAGGGACGCGGCAAGAACGGCCGAGGCTCCGCAGCGGTAGGCGTCAAAAAAATGCTGTTTTTTTCCGGCTCCGCCGGAAGCTATTACGGGAATGCTTACCGCACTGCTTACGGCTTTCAGTAATGCGTTGTCGTAGCCGTTTTTTGTGCCGTCGGCATCCATGCTGGTGAGCAGTATTTCACCGGCGCCGAGCTTCTCGGCTTTCCTGGCCCAGGCCACGGCATCCAGGCCGGTTGCCTTTCTGCCTCCGTGGGTATAAACTTCCCAACTGTTTTTTGCGGTTCTTTTCGCGTCAATCGCGACAACTATGCACTGGTTGCCGAACTTCCTGCTGGATTCTCTGATAAGGGGTGGGTTTTGCACCGCCGATGTGTTTAAAGATACTTTATCCGCGCCCGCTTTGAGAAGTTTTCTGATATCTTCAATTGTTTTAAGCCCGCCTCCGACAGTCAGCGGAATAAAAACCTGCTCGGCGGTTTTTTTTACCACATCAAGCATTATGGGCCTGCCGTGGGCCGACGCGGTGATGTCTAAGAAAACCAGCTCGTCGGCGCCTTCCACATTGTATCTTTTCGCGACTTCAACGGGGTCTCCCGCGTCGCGCAGATTTAAAAACTTTGTGCCTTTTACGACGCGCCCGGCGTCCACATCAAGGCACGGTATGACTCTTAAGGAAAGCATTTTATTTTCCGCCGATCTTTATGGCTTCTTCAAGCTTGATGGCGTCGGTATAGAGTGCCTTGCCAATTACCGCTCCCATAATCCCCTCTTTTTCGTACTCTTTGAGCTTCCTGATATCGTCAAGGCTGGATATGCCGCCGGAGGCTATAACGCCGATGCGCGCGGCCTTAGCTATCAATCTTAATCCTTCAATGTTGGGGCCTTCCATCATGCCGTCTTTTTTTACATCGGTAGAGAGTATCTCTTCAATGCCCATGTCTTTTAACTTTACGGCCAGGTCGGTGGCTTCAACGGAGGTAGTTTCTTTCCAGCCGCCGATAGCGACCTTGTTGTCAACGACATCAACGGCAACTATCAGTTTCCTGCCGTGCTTTTCAATTGCCTGCCTGATAATATCGGGATTATAAATAGCGAGAGTGCCGACAATAATCCTGTCAATGCCGATATCAAAAAGCGTATCTATGGTATTTAGGCTTCTCACTCCGCCGCCAAGCTGAATAGGAATTGATATCCCGGCCCTGATCCTTTTAATTATCTCAAGGTTTTGCGGCGATCCTCCGAAGGCGCCGTCTAAATCCACGACATGCAGGCGCGAAGCTCCTTTGGCCTGCCACAGCTTGGCCATGAAGACAGGGTCCTTGGAATAGACAGTCTCGGCGTCAATCTTGCCCTGTTTAAGCATTACGCAGTTTCCCGCCCTTATGTCAATAGCCGGTATTATAAGCATTTTTTAACCTCTCTTGTGAAATTGCCAAGGAGTTTAAGCCCGTATTTAGAGCTTTTCTCCGGATGGAACTGGCAGGCCCAGACATTGTCTTTGCAGATGCTTGAGCAGAACTTTATTCCGTAGGCGGTCGTGGAACCGGAAAAACTTTTATCCTTCGGTATCCCGTAATAGGAATGAACAAAATAAAAATAACTTGAGGCCGGTATCCCGGAAAACATGGTTTCAGCCGCGTTCTTTGAAACGCTCAGCGTGTTCCAGCCCATATGAGGGATCTTGAAAGGAGGTTTCAAGTTAAACCTCAAGACCTCTCCGGGCACCACTTCAAGGCCGGCATGGGACCCTTCCTCCGAGCTTTTATCAAAAAGAAGCTGGAACCCGAGACAGAGCCCGAGAAAGTGTTTGCCGCCGGCGATTTGTTTTTTTAGGAAATTAAAAAGCCCCTTCTTCTTAAGATAGTCTGCGGCGGGCTTAAACGAACCCACTCCCGGCAGAACTATGGCGTCGCAATCAGCTATGCGCTGTTTGCTGTCGGAAACCAGCACATCCGCGCCGACAGCCTCAAGCGCTTTGGAAACGCTTCTTAAATTCCCCATTCCATAATCAACGACTGCTATTTTTGGCTGCATAATAATTTGAGTCAATTGAAAAACCTTATTAATGCCCTGTCATTGCGAACCCGCAGGGTGAAGCAATCTCGCTTTTTAGTCGGCAACTACGGGATTGCTTCGTCGTTGCACTCCTCGCAAAGACTGCCTGAAACACTTTTTCAACTGACTTAATATAGGTTTACAGGCTGCCTTTCGTTGAAGGAATACCCTTTGTTGACCTGCTTTTAGAGACCGCCTGAGAAAGCGCCCTGCCGAAGCCCTTGAAAATAGATTCGGCGATATGATGATTATTGCGCCCCTTTTTCAGCGCGATATGAAGCGTTATCCCGGCATTTACGGCCAGCGCGTAGAAAAATTCATTTAATAGGCCGAAATCAAAATTTTCTCTGCCGGCGGCCGCTTTGAATTTTACATCATACTCAAGGTAGGGCCGGCCCGATATATCCATGGCGACATAAGAGAGCGCTTCGTCCATTGGCAGAAGAAAGTTGCCGTAGCGGTTTATCCCCTTCTTGTCGCCTAAAGCTATTTTTAGAGCTTTTCCTACGGTTATGCCCAGGTCTTCCACCAGGTGGTGGTCGTCAATGTGCGTGTCTCCCGCGGCAGATACCACAAGGCTTATTCCGGCATGGTGAGCGAAAAGCTCAAGCATGTGGTCTATAAAAGGGATGGTCGTTGCTATCTTAACCGGTTTATTCTTTTTAAGGTTAAGCGCAACCTTTATGGAAGTTTCCTTTGTTATTCTTGAGACAGTTCCGGATTTCATTATTAATGCCTCAGCCCGTTTAATCCGAGTTCAGATAGGTCTATAGTCAGCTTATTCTGTTTTAAGGCCATTTCAAGTTTTGAAATAATAGAAAGCTCTTCCGAAGAAAATACGGCCGAACCTTCAAATTCAAAATCGGAAGCGGCTACATCGTTTAGTATGAGCAGTATAAGCTCAATTTCTCTGGGCGTCAAGTCAACTTTCATGATTGTTTTCCTTTCTTGTAATCACTGCCTTATTTTTGCCGACAGGGCGTGAAAGCTAAGCCCCTCGGCGGCGGCTATAGCCACAATATCTTTCCTTCCGGAAAGCCTTCTTTTTCCGGCGCTGATGTAGCTGATTTTTTTTATGAATGTCGCGCAGGATAACCCGCCCGAAAAACGCGCTGTGCCGTTTGTGGGCAGAACATGCGAGGGGCCGGCTATATAATCTCCCGCGGCGGTCGGGGTGTTGCCTCCGACAAAAACCGCGCCGGCATTCTGAATCTTTTTAACTATTGTTTCCGGGTTTGCTGTCATGATTTCAAGGTGTTCGGGGGCAATTTCATTTACTCGCTTAACCGCTTCGGGAACGGAGGATTTAAAGATAGTTATCTGTTTTGTATTCTCTCCCGACAGAAGCACCCTGACCGTGGCGATAATTTCATCCGATTCGCAGAAAAGGTAGGCCTTTGCCATGCTGTCATGTTCGGCCTGGGCCAGCAGGTCAGCGGCTATGTGCTCGGGATTGGCGTATCTGTCCGCTATGATAGCTACTTCGCTTGGGCCCGCAAGAGAGTCAATACCGCAGACATCAAGGATCTGGCGTTTGGCTTCGTTAATATAGGCGTTTCCGGGGCCGACAATTATGTCAACTTTGGGTATAGTTTTAGTGCCGTATGCCATGGCGGCTATGGAAGCCGGGCCGTTAACCGCGTAAATCTCGTCAACCCCGCAGATTTTTGCCGCGAAAAGAACCGCAGGGGTCAGATTCTTCGGAGGCGTGGCCATGATTATTCTTTTTACTCCAGCTATTCTCGCGGGTATAGCCGTCATAAGCACCGTTGAAGGGTAAGAATAGTACTTCCCGCCGGGAACATAGAGGCCGGCGGTTTCAACCGGTTTGTAAATAAAACCGGTGGCTGTTCCTGCTATGTTTATCCTCCAGCTTTTCGGAAGCCTGGAGAACTCTTCCTTGTGAAAGCGGGTTATATTCTGAGCGGCCTTTTTGAGCGCTTTCGCCAAATCCGGACTTATTCTGGATGCCATGGCGTCAACAAGGGTTTTGGAAACTCTGAAGGATGAGGGTTTGATGTTTTTTCCGTCAAATTTGGCCGTAAAATATGAGACAGCGCTATCGCCGTCTTTAAGGACGCGCTTTATAATTGATGAGACCTGAGCAGCGGTATTTTTCATATTCAAGTATTCTATAAAAAAACGAATATAAAATCAATAAGAAATGCGTCGTACCCTGGCGCCAAGTTTTCTGAGTTTTTGTTCAAGTTTTTCGTAGCCGCGGTCTAAGTGGTAAACCCTCAAAACCTCGGTTTTTCCCCCGGCTGCCAGGCCAGCTATTATAAGCGCGGCGCCGGCCCGAAGGTCTGATACCATTATGGGGGCTCCGGAGAGCCGTTTGACGCCGTTAATAATAACTCTGCTGCCCCTGATCCTTAAGTCAGCGCCCAGCCTTTGAAGTTCTCCGACATGCAGGAACCTGTTCTCAAAGACAGTTTCCTCTATGTAAGAGCTGCCGGGAACCAGAGCCATAAGCGCCATCCACTGAGCCTGAACATCCGTAGGAAAGTCAGGGTAAACGGCGGTGCGGATATTCTGAGGCTTCAGGTTTTTTGTCCATTTAGCAGATATATAGTCCGGGCCCTCCGTGATCTTCAAGCCCGCTGAAACCAGCTTCCTGACAATGGCCTTAATAAACGAAGAGTTGGTGTGGAGCAGTTTTACGCTTCCCTTTGTCACCGCGGCCGCGATAAGATAGGTAGCCGTTTCTATTCTGTCGGGTATTACTTCATGCTTGAACCCGCCAAGTTTATCTACGCCGTGTATGTGAATAGTGGACTGGCCCGCTCCGGTAATTTTTGCCCCCATCTTATTGAGGACATCCGCGAGGTCAATGATTTCAGGTTCTCTGGCGGCATTTTCAATTATTGTAGGGCCTTTTGCCAGGACACTGGCCAGCAGTAAATTTTCCGTGGCCCCCACGCTCGGGTAGCGGAAAACAATTCTTGCTCCGGAGAGTTCCTTTGCTTTTACCTCCACATAGCCGCCGCTGAGCTCAATTTCGGCGCCCATTTTTGAAAAACCGTCCAGATGAATATCAATGGGCCTGGCTCCTATGGCGCAGCCGCCCGGCAGAGAGACTTTTACATGGCCGAGCCTGGCCAGAAGAGGCCCCATTACCAGCACGCTGGCCCTCATTTTCCGCACAAGATCGTATGGGGCTGTATCGCTGAGCCGCTGCTTGTCCGGGCTTATGATTACCTTGTTAGGGCGCCTCTCAACTTTCTTTCCGATAAATTCAAGCAGAGCAACCGTCGTGCCTATATCGGCAAGGTCGGGCACATTGTCGGCCTCACAAACCTCGTCGGTAAGCAGGCTCGCGGCCAGTATGGGCAGGGCGGCGTTTTTGGAGCCGGAAATCCTTATGGTTCCGTTTAGTTTCCTGCCGCCGTGAATAATTATTTTGTCCATTATTTTCCTCTTATTGTCGCGCTTAATACTCTTTCAAGCCCGGAGTAATCTTTTGTTATGTTGTCCACGCGGAAACCGCTTTTTTTAAACAGTGAAGCGATCTCGCCGGGCCTGGTGGAGCTCAGCTCTACAAAAACCGCGCCGCCCTTTATTAAATATTCACCCGCGCCGGAAACGAGCTTTTTGTAGAAATCCAGCCCGTCCTCCCCTCCGTAGAGAGCGCCCGCCGGCTCAAAGGAAAGCTCCGGCTCAAGCTCTTTCATTTCCGGGGCTGACACATAAGGCGGGTTGGAAACGATAACATCTACTTTGCCCTCAAGCCCTTCGTTTATGAAGGCGCCAAGCATGTCCCCGCGCTTAAGAAAAATCCGGCCGGAGAGAGAATTTCTGTCAATGTTCTGCTGGGCAACCTTCAGGGCTTCAATGGAAATGTCTGAGGCGTACACCGAGCAGCCCTTCACGAAACTTGCAATTCCGACAGCGATATTTCCGGAACCGGTGCAGACATCCAATACCAGGGAAGACTTGTTTTTCTTTATATAGTCACAGGCTTCCTCTACAAGCAGTTCGGTTTCAGGCCTCGGAATAAGCGTGTCGGGTGTAACTTTAAAATCAAGCCCCATAAATTCCGATTGCCCCAGGATATAGGCTATCGGGAGCCGTGACTGCCTTTTGCCGATCAATTCTTTGTATTGAGCAAGCTGTTTTTCGTTTAACAGTTCGTCACGCTTAAGTATCAGGTCAAGCCTTTTTAAGCGAAGCGCGTGCGCCAGAAGTATCTCGGCGTCAGCTCTGGGGTTTGAAATTCCGTGTTTTCCGAAATAGCCGGCTGTCCACTCAAGAGTATCGGCTATGGTCCATTTTTTCGCGGGAGCGCCTTTTGCTTTCATTATTCTTTTATGTCCGTCAGCTGAGCTGCCTGGTCTGCCGCTATAAGCGCGTTTATCATCTCGTCAAGATCACCCTCAAGCACCTCTTTGAGCCTGTGAGTCGTGTAATTGATCCTGTGGTCGGTAATGCGGTTTTGAGGAAAATTATAGGTCCTGATTTTTTCGGATCTGTCGCCGGAACCTATCTGGTTGCGGCGTTCGCTTATGATGGCGTCTTCCTGAGCCTTTTGCCTTGATTCGTAAAGTTTTGCCAGCATAAGCTTCATGGCTTTAGCCCTGTTTTTCATCTGGCTTCGCTCGTCCTGGCAGGCGACTACAAGCCCTGTCGGAATATGGGTAATTCTAATGGCAGACTCTGTTTTATTTACATGCTGGCCGCCGGCTCCCGAAGCTCTGTAAGTGTCTATCCTTATCTCGTCGGGTTTTATGCCTACTTCAACCTCTTCGGCTTCCGGTAAAACCGCCACGCTGATGGCGGATGTATGTATGCGGCCCGAAGCCTCCGTTTCAGGGACTCTCTGGACTCTGTGGACACCGCGTTCATACTTTAAAAATTTCCAGACTTTTTCCCCCGAAAGCCCGAAAACCACTTCCTTAAAACCGCCAAGACCGGTCGGATTTGAATCCATTATGTCAACTTTCCAGCGCCTGGTGTCGGCGTAGCGGCAGTACATCCGAAACAGGTCGCCGGCAAAAAGCGCGGCCTCTTCACCGCCGGTGCCGGCCCTTATTTCAATTATGATATTTTTCTCTTCGTTGGGGTCTTTTGGCAGGAGCAGGACTTTAAGCTCGTCTGTCATCAGAGCCTTCTTTCTGGAAAGCTCCTCCAGTTCGCTCTGTGCCATAAGCTTCATTTCCAGGTCACTGGATTCTTTAAGCGATTCCAGGCCTTTTATCTCGTCAAGCAGGCGTTTGTAGTCGCGGTATTTGTGAATCAGGGGTTGTAAGGCGGAATGTTCCTTAGACAGGTTTTTGTAATCGTCAACCCGGGAAGTTATCCCGTGGTCGCTTAATTGCTTTTCAACTTCAAGAAAGCGTTTTTCAATATTTTCTAATTTGTTTTCAATCATAAACCGTTCTTTATTTAAAATTATGCGTGTCCAAACAGGGCAACATGAATTTTGAGGTTTAAAATCATAAACTCAGCTTGTCGTACCGGAAATGGATGAAAGGCAGAAAAATTCGGGCATAAGACCAAAGAGATAATTGAGTCATCAATGATTCTTACACTTTACTGCCATAAAAAAATGACAGAGATACCCGAAAGGATGATCTCTGTCATTTATATTTTAAGCTATTTGCTTTCTTTTTTTGGTTCAGCCTTTTTGGGCGCTGCCGCTTTGGGCGCCGCGGCCGACTTCTTTCTGCGAGGCGCGGTTGAAAGTATCTTTGATTTCGGTTTCTTTGCAACAACCGGTTTCGCCTTTTTTACGGCTTTCACTGTTTTGCCCTCGGTTTTCGCGAAGCGTTTGTGGAAGCGTTCCACGGTTCCGGCGCTGTCAACAAGTTTCTGTTTTCCGGTGAAGAAAGGATGGCAATGCGAGCAGATTTCAAGCCTTATTACCGGTTTTGTTGAACGGGTCTTGAAAGTATAACCACAGGCGCAGGTTACCGTTGATTCTACATAGTTTGGGTGAATTCCTTCTCTCATTTGAGTCTCCTGTAAACGCCAAAACGGCGTGTTTAATTTTTATTGAAGCAGAATTATCGCAAAAATACACTAATTTGTCAAATTTCTGGCAATAAGGCCGGAAACAAACTCTTATCTTTCAGCCATCTCCATGGACTTAAGGAAATCTTTGTTTGATTTCGTCGCGGAGAGTTTTTCCACCAGAAGTTCCATGGCTTCAACCGGGGTCATGGTGCTTATAACTTTCCTGATAACCCAGACTTTGTTGAGTTCGTCTTCCGTAAGAAGCAGTTCTTCCTTCCTGGTTCCGGAACGGGTAATATCAATGGCAGGGAATATTCTGCGGTCCGCGAGTTTTCTGTCAAGGTAAACCTCGCAGTTGCCGGTGCCTTTAAATTCTTCAAATATGACATCGTCCATTCTGCTGCCGGTCTCCACGAGAGCGGTTGCTATAATGGTGAGACTGCCGCCTTCCTCAATGTTTCTGGCGGCTCCGAAGAATCTTTTTGGGCGCTGCAGCGCGTTTGAATCAAGCCCTCCGGAAAGCACTCTTCCGCTGGACGGCGTTACGGTATTATAGGCTCTCGCCAGCCTTGTTATGGAGTCAAGCAGTATTACCACATCCTTGCCGTGCTCTACATGGCGCTTGGCTTTTTCTATAACCATCTCGGCTACCTGAATATGCCTTTCAGCGGGTTCGTCAAAGGTGGAAGAAATTACCTCGCCCTTCACGGAACGCTGCATATCCGTCACTTCTTCGGGGCGTTCGTCAATAAGCAGAACCATAAGCACGACCTCGGGATGGTTCGTGGTCACGGCGTTGGCGATTTTCTGCATTATGACTGTTTTACCCGTTCTCGGCGCAGCGTTGACAAGCATTCTCTGGCCTTTGCCAAGAGGCGTCACCAGATCCAATATCCTTGTTGAAAGCTCGTCTTTTTTTGTTTCAAGCGTGATCTTTTTATTTGGGTAAAGGGGTGTCAGGTTGTCAAAGAGCGCTCTTTCGCGGATGTTTTCAAGGTCCTGCCCGTTGACGGATTTGACCTGAAGCAGGGCAAAGAAGCGCTCCTGCTCTTTAGGAGGCCTGACATAGCCGGCGACCGTGTCGCCTTTTCTTAAAGCGAATTTTTTAATCTGCGACGGAGATATATAGATGTCGTCGGGGCCCGGAAGATAATTGTAGTTGGGAGAACGCAGGAAACCGAAGCCGTCCGGAAGGATTTCCAGCACACCCTCATCGTATACAAGGTTGTTTTCTTTAGTCTGCGCCTCAAGGATCTTGGCTATCAGTTCCTGCTTGCGCAGACCGGAAACCGTTTCAAGTTTCAGGTCCTTCGCGATTTTGGTCAGCTCTGTAATAGTGCGGTTTGACAAAGCTGTAACATCCATTGAACGATCCATCAATTCCTCCACAGTGTTATGTATTGTTTGAAATTCATAGGTGTGTTAAGGGGGTTACGCAATTTGGTTTGAGTGATTAATACGCTTGTGATTTTGAATAATTTGTTTTCAGGTAAGACCCTTTAGAATTACTTGAGGTGCCTGCTTTTGGCTTGTTGACCGTGATTATACTTAAGTTTCATTTCGTTTGTCAAGCCCCGGTAAAGTTTTTTGACATCTTTTTTAAGTTCTTCCAGAGTTCCCGAATTCTCAACAATATAATCCGCTCTGGACAGCTTTGCGCGCAGAGGCAGCTGGGCGTTGATCCTTTTTTTTATTTCATTCGGGCGCAGTTTGTCCCTTCCGGCCGCCCTTTTCTCCTGTTGCTGCCGGGAAGAATTAACGACGACAATCTTATCAAAAAGGCTCTCGGCCCCGGCCTCAAACAGCAGAGGCGCCTCAACAACCACAAGCCCCCCTCTCTTTTGCTTTTTAATTATATTTTTTATCTCTGTAATTATAGCGGGGTGCGTTATCTTTTCAAGCAGGATTTTTTTTGCGGGATCGGCAAAGACAATTCCTGCCAGCAGTTTTCTGTTGATTTTCAGCTTTGAGTCCAGAATCTTTGAGCCGAACTCATTGACTATTTTAAGGTAAGCCGGCCTGCCGGGCCTTACTATTTCCCTGGCGATGAGGTCGGAGTCTACCACTGCCGCTCCCAGTTTTTTAAGCGCTGCGCAGGCTGTTGATTTGCCGCTTGCCAGCCCTCCCGTGAGCCCTACAATAAACGGATCGTTCATCTAACCGCCTCCAGATCAGCCCAATTGGTTCCTGTCTTAACTTCAACGGTCAAAGGAACGCTTAATTTCACGGCGTTTTCCATTTTTTCTTTTACCAGCTTAACCGCTCCCGCGGCATTGTCCCGCTCGGACACAAAAAGCAGGTCATCGTGAACCTGCATGAGCATTTTAGCCTTTAAGGTTCCGTTCCTGTAGCATTTAAACAGGTCTATCATGGCTATTTTAATAATGTCTGCCGAAGTTCCCTGTATCTGAGTGTTTATCGCGATCCGCTCGGCGAACTTCTTTGCCTGTTTATTTCCTGAGTTGATATCCGGTATATGCCTTATCCTTCCCGCCAGCGTCTTTACATGTCCGTTTTTTGAGGCCTCAATGAGAGACCGGCCTATCCACTCGCGCACGCCGCTGTATCTTTTGAAATAGTTGTCTATAAACTCCTGCGCCTGCTGGTTGGATATGCCGAGCTGCTGGGAGAGCCCGAAGGCCGAGAGGCCGTAGATTACCCCGAAATTAATTGTTTTGGCCACCCTTCTGTCGTTCTCGTCAATTTGGGACGCGCTCTTTCCGAATATCTCCGCGGCCGTGGCGGTGTGAATGTCCTCGCCGTTTATAAATGCGCTGATAAGCGATTGATCCTGCGAAATGTGCGCAAGAACCCTCAGGTCAATCTGGGAATAATCCGCCGAAACAAACAGGTTCCCCGGCCCGCTTATAAAAGCCCTTCTTATCTGGCGGCCGTAGCCGCTCCGTATAGGAATATTCTGCAAGTTTGGGTCGCTGGAAGAAAGCCGGCCTGTCGCGGTGCCGGTCTGATTTAGTGAAGTGTGAATCCTTCGGTTATTTTTATCGGTCAGCTCAATTATGCTGTCAATATAGGTGGATTTTAATTTTTGAAGTTCCCTGTATTCAAGCAGTGTTGCCGGAAGTTTATGCAAAGGGGCCAGGGCCGAGAGCGCCTCCTCGTCGGTAGAAAAACCGGTTTTTGTTTTCCTCTGGACGGGAAGTTTTAATCTGGTGAATAGAATCTCAGCAAGCTGTTTAGTGGAGTTAGGGTTAAATTCCCCGCCGGCAGATTCAAATATTTTAGATTTGAGGCTTTCAATAGCCGCGTCAAAATCCAAGGCAAGTTTATTTAAGTACTCCAGGTCCACCTCAATGCCTTCATTTTCCATAAAGGCAAGAATTTTTACCAGCGGCATCTCAATATCGTTGAAGAGGCCGTTTAAACCCGCCTCTTTAAGCTTCGGAGCGAAATACTCGGCTAATTTGACGACAGCCGCGGCATCGGCGCACGCGTATGGGGCGGCTTTATCTATCGCGACAGAACTCATGGTGGTTTGCTGTTTGCCGCTGCCGATAAGCTCTGATATTTCAGTCATCTTTTCGGATAAGAAGTCCGACGACAGTTTCTTAAGGCCGAAAGACGCTCTTGAAGGATCCAGGCAGTAAGCGGCCAGCATTGTGTCAAAGCTGAGATTTGCCGGTTCAATACCGTGGCGCTTCAAAATCAAATAGTCAAACTTGATGTTTTGCCCGTAAATCCTGACCTTGTCGTCCTCCAGCACTTCCTTAAGCTTCTCCAGGGTATCTCTCAGGTCCAGCTGTTTATCAACACCCAGATAGAAGTGTCCCAGAGGTATATAAAAGGCGCGGCCCTTCTCATACGAGAGAGAAATTCCCACAATGTCGGCAGCGTAAGTGTTTAAGGAAGTTGTTTCCAGGTCTATGGCCGCGAACCCCGCTTTTCTTATGCCGGTTATCAGCGATTTAAGCGACGAAGTGCTATTTACGATTTCAAAGTCAAAAGCGGGCGGCTTTAATTGCCGTTCTTCAGGAGTAAAATCCGCCGAAACGGCCGCGGCTGCTGAGCCGGCGCCTAACTCCGGTATAAGGCTTTTAAAACCCATGGAGCTGAAAAAATCCAGGGCTGACGCGGAGTCCGGGCTTTGTGTCTTAAGCTCGGAAAGCCGGATATCAAGAGGCACATCGTCGCGTAGTGTGACCAGGCTCTTGCTTAAAATAATATTGTCTTTTGAAGAGAGAATATTGTCCTTTAATTTTCCTTCAAGCTTTTGCGTGTTGTTTAGAAGATTGTCAATGGAAGAGAATTGCTGAATCAGCTTTACGGCGGTTTTCTCGCCGATGCCTTTGGCCCCCGGCACATTGTCGGAGGAGTCGCCCATTAAGGCGAACATATCGTTGAGCTGGGCGGGTTTAAGCGAATACTTCTCTATTACCACGGCTTCATCAAACATTATGTTTTTATGCTCATTCCAGACTTTAATGTTTCCGCCGACCAGCTGCAGCGCGTCTTTGTCGCCGGTTACTATAACCACATCCAGGCCTTCCGCGGATGATCTTTTCGCCAGAGTGGCTATTACATCATCGGCTTCAAAGCCTTCTTTTTCTATTACGGGGATGTTTATGGCCTTCATGGCCTCTCGCGCGAGGGGCATTTGAAACTTAAGATCGGGTTCGGTTTCTTTGCGGTGCGATTTGTAGTCAAGATATTGCTTGTGCCTGAAGGTGGGAGCCGGAAAGTCAAAGCAAACGACGGTGTAGTCAGGTTTATGAGCCTTCATCAGCTTAAAAATAAATTTCAAAAATCCAAAAACTGCCCCTATCGGCTCACCTCTGGAATTTGTCAGAGGAGGCAGCGCGTGATAAGCTCTGTGAAGGTAGGCATTGCCGTCAATAATGTAAATTTTAGGCATACAAGAAGGGTTATTAAAGATGGGTGTGATAGACTATTTGTAAGATGTTCCGAGTATGTTCTCCACATACTCCTGAGCCGCGAAAGCCGCGGTAGCCCCGTCGCCGGCAGCCGTTACAACCTGTCTTAATAACTTGTTTCTTGAGTCTCCGCAGCAAAATATGCCTGGAACGCTGGTGCCCATGTCGTTGTCCGTAAAAATATACCCTTTGTCATCCATCTTCAGTAAACCGGAAAACGGCACGGTGTTTGGCGAATGGCCGACAAAAATAAAAACGCCTCCGCAGGCTATTTCGCTTTCCACCCCGGAAACGACATTCTTTATAGATATTGCCTCTACTTTGTCTTTGCCGGATATTTTAACGGCTGTAGAATTCCATACAACCTGAATTTTGTTGTTTGAAAGCGCCCTGTCCGAAAGAATCTTGGTCGCTCTGAAACGGTCTCTGCGGTGCACGATAGTGACTTTTGAAGCAAAGCGGGTTAAATAGATTGCTTCCTGTACCGCGGAATCCCCTCCGCCCACGACAACCACCTCTTTCCCCCTGAAAAAAGGGCCGTCGCAGGTCGCGCAGTAGGATACGCCCCTGCCCCTTAAATCAAGTTCGCCGGGAATATCCAGCATTTTGTATTCCGCTCCGGAAGCGATTATGACGGAATAGGCGCTGTATTGGTTCTCGGCCGTTTTAAGGGTTTTGATCCGCGAGTCCGCGTCAACAGAAACACTCTTTACTTCCTCAAAAGCAATTTTTAACCCGAATTTCTTGGCCTGCTCCTCAAATTTTCCCGAAAGCTCAAAACCGGAAATGCCTTCCGGAAAGCCCGGATAATTTTCAATCCAGTCGGTTATGGCGTTCTGGCCGCCGCAGCCCATTTTCTCTATCAAAAGGACATTCATTCTGGCGCGCGCGGCATAAATACCGGCCGTGAGCCCCGAGGGGCCTCCGCCTATTATGATGATATCAAGAATATTTTCAGGCATTTTATTTGGAGAGCTTTTTTGAGGGAGTTTTGGAGCCTTTCGGCGCCGCTTCTTTTAAGAGGGTTTCAATGGCCTCATCCCAATGGTTTACATACTCAGGATCGTAACCCGCGTAATTAGAGTGCACTTCCCCGGCCTTGTTAATTATGAAAAATGAAGGTATACCTCTAACTTCGTAGTAGGCCGAAGCTTTTCTATCGTCAAACAAAACCGTGTATTTCATGGAATTCTTCTCAATAAACTTTCTTATCGCGGGGGTGTTCCCCTCAAGGTTTATGCCGTAAAATTCCACATCTTTCCCTTTGTATTTATCATAAAGCTTTTCAACCGCCGGTATGGAAGCTCTGCAGGGCGGGCACCAGGAAGCCCAGAAATCAATAAAAACTACCTTTCCGCGGGCTTCGGAAAGAGTAACTTTTTTTCCGTTTACATCAAGAAGAGTAAAATCCGGAGCTTTAATATTTTCGGCGAACGCAAACGAGGCAAGAGACGCCATGGTAATCGCCGCGGCAATAACCGTTTTAAAGTAAAGCATCTATAACCTTCTTTAGTTCAATTTTAGGTTTAAAACCGACTATCTTTTGCACCGGTTTCCCGTCTTTGAAAATCAAAAGAGAGGGAATGGAAGTTATCTGAAACTTGCTTGCCAGGTCTAAATTCTCGTCCGTGTTTAGTTTCGCGACTTTAAGCTTGCCCGCGTATTCGGAGGCAAGTTCGGCCACTACAGGGGCAATCATTTTGCACGGCCCGCACCAGGGAGCCCAAAAATCCACTAAAACCGGCAACGCGCTTTTGCTGACTTCCGCCTCAAAATTGCTCTGATTAAGCTCAATCTCTGCCATATTTCCTCCGACGGTATTTGATGCGCCATTTTACCAAAGTATGAGGATGTTGTCAACTTTTTGGTGTTTCGTTAATCATCCGACAGTGCCGTGTTTTGATGGTAAAGATTTCACCGGTTAAGTTGAGTCACCCTGAACAAAGTGAAGGGTCTGGCTTTTCATACTACGACGAGATTCTTCGTCCGCCGCGGCGGACTCAAGAATGACTGCGACGCCTGGTGTTTCGCGAAATGCAGGGACGGCGTTTTCAGCCGGCAGCCCTACCGGAGCCTGCTTTTCCGTCCAATGTGTCTCTAACCTTATTCAGTATTTCTCCGATCTGATAGGGCTTTTGGATAAAAACAGAACCGCCGTTTTTGACGAGATCCTGCGACTTTGCGTCCTGATTCATCCCTGAGGAGAATATGACTTTTACCTCCGGATTAATCTCTTTCAGCTTTACATAAGTTTCATAACCGGACATTTTAGGCATGATCATATCAAGAATAACCAGTCCAATCTTTGATGAGTTGCTTTTATAAATTTCCGCCGCTTCCAGTCCGTTTTCCGCGAGCATAACCTTATACCCGTAAGTTTCAAGCATGTTTTTCGCGAAGGACCTTATGTATTTCTCGTCATCGGCGATCAGGATGGTTTCGCTGCCTCTTGGAATTTCACCGGGTTTTTTCTGGGGTTCCTCTTTAACTTCATTAGACATGCTGGCAGGAATATATATTTCAAAAGTTGAACCTTCCCCGGGTTCGCTGTAGACATTTATAAAGCCGTTATGGCTCTTTATGATGCTGTAAGCCATAAATAGCCCTAGCCCCACTGATTTGTCGTTGTCCTTTGTGGTGAAGAACGGTTCAAAAAGCTTATCTCTGGTTTTCGCGTCAATGCCCTGTCCGGTGTCGGTAATGGAAAGCGTAACATAGGAGCCGGGTTTTATATCGGTATGCTGTCTGGCCAGGTCATCGGTTATCATGCTTATGCCGGTGATTAAAACAAGTTTTCCGCCTGATGGCATGGCCTCTTTTGAATTTATACATATATTCATGAGGGCCTGCTGGATCTGGGAAGCGTCGGCGTCAATGGCGGGAAGCCCGGAATAGAGATTGTTCTCAACTTCAATATTTTTGTCAAAAGTAGAGGAAATTATCTTTAAAGTTTCTTTTACTATCTGGTTAAGGTTCACGCTGTGAAGTTTGTATTTGCCCCCCCTGGCAAAAGTCAAAAGCTGGGTTGTCAGAGAAGCGGCACGCCGGGCGTTATCTTCAATTATCTGGATTCCTTCAAAAAACTTATTGTCGCTGGCGATATTGTTCTTTATAAATGAAGCATAGCCGAGAATTCCGGTTAAAAGGTTGTTAAATTCATGGGAAATGCCGCCGGCGAGCAGGCCCAGTGATTCCATTCTTTGAGACTGCAGCAGCTGGTGCTCTATCTTCTTTCTCTCGGTAACATCTCTGATTATGCAGCGGTATTCGGTTACATTGTTTTTTTTGTCTGTCACGGCGGTTCCCGACAGCTGAATATATATCTGGTGCCCGTCCTTGAGTTTCAGCACCATCTCAAAGTCTTTTATAAAACCTTTAGAGCCGGCCAGGGCTTTAAAATTTACACATTCCGTATCGGAACAATTAAAGTCGTTAAAGAAATTAATGTTTCGTGCCTGCTCTATGGAATCTATCCTGAACAGGTCAAGGCCGCTGGGGTTTATGTCCGTAATCTCGCCGGCAGGTTTAAAAATAACAATGACATCCTTGGAGTCCTCAAACAGTTTTCTGTATTTCTCCTCTGATTTTCTAAGCGCTTCTTCCAGCACTATTTTGTTTGTTATGTCTTCCGCTATTCCCAGAAGATACTGCGGGTTGCCGTTTTCGTCCAGTATAGGCAGTTTTTTAGTGTTTAGAATTTTCTTTTTTTTATCTTTTGTTATAATTGTTTCATCGGGGATCTCTAACATCTTTTTTGTTCTTATCACTTCTCTGTCTTTCTCTCTTAACTGGTCGGCTCTTTCCGCTGGAAAAATGTCGTAGTCATTTTTTCCGATGAGCGCGTTTTTCGGGTAGCCGAGGAGGTGTTCGGCTGCCTTATTGAACTGAACAAATTTAAAGTCCCGTGCGCTTTTTAAAAATATAGCGTGAGGTATGTTTTCAAAAATAGAATTTATCAGCGCATGGGAGTGCTGTATCTCGTCCTCATTTCTCTTTCGCTCGGTTATGTCGCGGGCTACAACCACGGCATGGGTTATGGACTTTGATTTTGTTCCCGCGTAGGGGTAGTATGAAACATCAAAGAATCTTTCCCCGGCTATCGGTAGTTCAACCCGCTCCTGATAATGCACCTCATGGCCGCCGAAACATTTATCAAGGTAAATCTTGGTGATGGATCTAAACATTTTATCGCCAAAAACATCCGAAACCGATTTTCCTATGAAATGCTCGCGTTTTTTATTGTGAGCGCTGATAAGCGACTCATTCACGGCCTCATAAATATAGTTGCGGCTTATCAGAGACATGAACTCTTTTGATGTGTTGATGATAAATTCATATTTTTTCCAGGTGTCCTCAATGGAGAGATGCTGGGTAATGTCCTGTCCCGAGCAGAAAATAGAAGAAATCTTTCCGCTTTCGTCGCTCTGCGAAATCAAATTCCATAGAAATATTTTCTCGGCCCCCGTTTTAGTTAAAAAAGGAGTCTCAAAGCTTTCCGACGAGCTTTCCCTGGAACGAAACATTCTTTTAAGTATGTCATGAGACTCCGCCCTGGCCCTTTCCGGCATAAGGTCAAAAACAAAGCTTCTGCCGAGAATATCCTTTTCATTGTATCCGAGGATTCCCTTCGCCGCGTGATTGGCAAAGGTCACATTGAGCCCGGAATCAATGATAATAAAAGCTGAGCCGATTTTGTTAAAATGATGAAGTTCCATAAGTTTTCCGCTTAATTCAGCACTTCTCTTACTTTTTTTAAGAGGTCAAACGGTGAAAACGGTTTTTGAATAAAATGGCTGTTCTCAATCTTCGCTACTTCTTCGGCGATATTCGGGAAACCCGAAAAAACTATTATTTTAGTGCTCTTATCGTTTCGCCGTATAGTTCTGGCGAGGTCGGTTCCGTTTATTTTAGGCATTACGGCGTCGCTTAAAAAAAGTTTCAGCCCCTTATTCATGTTTTCCTGATATAATCTCATGGCTGTTTCGCCGTCCATAGCCTCAATGACCCGGTAACCCTGTTCTTTCAGCACCCTTGATGTCAGGTTCATTACCGTAACATCATCCTCGGCGAGTAAAATAGTCTCGTTCCCCTTGGTATAGTCTACAATATTATCAGCGACTTGAGTAGTGTCTTCTGCCGCTTCAGCCGCGGGAAGATATATTTTAATTGTAGTCCCCTTGTTAAGCTCGCTGGAAATGATTATGTTGCCTCCGCTCTGCTTAATGATGCCAAAGCAGGTCGCCAATCCCAGTCCGGTGCCTTTTCCTTTCTCTTTTGTGGTAAAAAACGGCTCAAAAAGATGATTTTTAACTTCCTCGCTCATTCCGGAACCATGGTCCGTGACACTCAATAACACATAGTTGCCGGGTGGAATGTCTCCCATAAGATCAAAAATAGGAGCCGTGATTTTCACATTTGAAGTCGCGAGCTCTATAGTGCCTCCGTTTTGCATGGCGTCTTTGGCGTTAATAACAAGATTTGTAAGCACCTGATCAATCTGTGACGGGTCAACATTTACATTTTTCAAGCCGGTATCCAGGTTCAGGTCCAGCCGGTTGCCCGCGCCGATGAGTTTATTCAGCATTTTTTGTATATTAAGAATCAGAGTGTTTATGTTTATAACGGATGGATTTAATGTCTGTCTGCGCGAAAAGGCAAGAAGCTGTTTTGTGAAAACAGAAGCCCTTTCGGCGGTTAAAAATATTTCCTTCGCGTCTTCATGAGCCGGATCGGCTTCATTTAGGGTATTTAACAGGAGCTGCGAATAGCCGATTATCGGCGTCATCAGGTTGTTGAGGTCATGGGCCACGCTTCCGGCCAGCCTGCCGACGGTTTCAATTTTCTGAGATTGAAATAACTGCATTTCAAGCTTAGTATGCTCAATAGAGTTAATGAATACCTCTCCCAAGAGGCTCAAAAGCGAGAAATCCCTGTGGTCAAACGGGTTCTTTGGATAAAATGAGGCGAATCCGTAAAAACCTCTTAAGGTATCTTTGAAATACATTGGTAGCATTGTAATGAATTTAATAGTCTGCTCTCCGCTTTCCGCCAAAAACTTCAGGTCGTCCTGGGAGATAAGGTTGTTTTCGGTAAGGTTCATGCTGACATATTCATCCCTCTTGAAAAAATTCATCAGCCATTGAATGTCTTTAACCTCAAGGAGTTTGCTGAAGGACAGCCCCGCATCGTTGTGCGGAGGAGTTGAAGCGAATAACTCTGCTTTTGTGATTGAAGTATTGAAAAGGTATAAAAACGAATGTTCAATGGAAAAAAATCTGGAGATCTTACCGAGCGAAGCAGCCAGTTCGGTGTTAATTTCGCCAGAGCGGATGTTGATGAATTTAGCGGAAATCTCAGAGACCTTCTGTTCAAATTCAAGGCGCTGCTTTAACGCTTCTTCGGTTTTTTTTCGTTCAATAACACCGGCCAGGGTATTCGCTATTGCGGTTAAAAAAGCAATGTCATTTTCATTGTATTTGTAGCCATGAGCGAGGTAAAGGTTAATAACGCCGAGCATTTTTTCGCCAGAAATAATCGGCACGCAATAGTGGCCGTGATCGTGGATTCCCGGGTAATTTACGGAATGTCTGGCATCCAGGGCGCTTGAAAATACAACCTTTTTTTCTTTAGCGGCTATCCCGCAGAGGCACTTGCCGAAGGGAAGTGAGGAACAGCTGGTTAACAAAGAATCGCTGAGCCCGGTCTGGGTCTTCATTATCAGGGTTTCGCCGGATTCGTTTGCAAGGAAAATGCAGCCCTTGGACTCAAGGGAAAGCCAGGAAACGGAGATTATAATGGAAAGCGCTTCCTCAAGCAGCTTGTCAATGGATATATTTTCAAGAGATTTTGACAGCAGGTTGTTTATTGCTGATTCTGTCTCGTAATTTCTAATCACCTTTTCCTGGTATTCAAATCTCTGAGTTATATCTTTTTGCATGCCCCGGTACCCAATAAGTTCTCCGGATTCGGATAACATAGGCATGGCGTTGGATTCATGGATTTGAACGCGCCCGCTTTTATGGATATTTCTGCAGACAATATTTTTAAAAACAACTTTATTCTCAAACCCCTTAAAAAGCTCCGGCGCAAGGTTTTTTCTGTCACCTTCCGTGAAAAAGTCATAAAAATATTTTCCAATAACCTCTTCTCGGCTATAGCCAAGAATATCAAAAACAGTGTCGTTGGAATATGTGTATTTTCCTGCGGCGTCAACTTCCCATATCCACTCGCCGGAAAGTTCCGACAGCTGTCTGAAACGCTCCTCCGAGTATCTCAGGCGGCTCTCTGCTTTCTTGAACTCCGATAAATCTTCTCCTGAACTGAGTATGGCATAAGTGTCGCCGTTATTGTCTTTCAGCAGGCTGTTGTGCCATAAAAATTCCTTTTCCGAACCATCTCTGCGGAGGATGGAATTTTCATGATACTCGTATTTCCCCAAATCACCGTTAAAAAGGGTGTCAATTGCTGAAATTATGCCGGCCCTTGACTTTTCTGGGATAAAAAGCGCTGCCCAGTCTTTTCCAATGACTTCATTGGGGTCAGAGAATCCCAGTATTTCCACGCCCTTTTTGTTTATGCTGGATATTTTCCCGTCTCTGCCGATAGTTATGATAAATGAGCCAGAGACTTCAAACAGGTTGTTATTTTTACTCAGTTCCCTGGCAAGAGTTGACTCGGCGATAATGTTTTTTTTGAATATTATATACAAAGCCGCTGAGTAACCGGAAATAAAAACGATGGCAAGAATCCTCATCCATAAAATATCAACATCACCAGTAAATATTGTCTGAACGAAATTGCCTTCCTTTAAAATAACGGTGTCAAACAACGAGTCCAGTATCCAGTAGAGCAGGGACGCTGCCAGCGCGGTAATAGACAAAAAAATGAGAGTTTTCCTTTTATCGTGTTTTTTCATAATTTCTCCTCAATGCTGTCGGCATCCATGCAACGAAATCAGTGTTTTTGAAATGTATTACTGGCAAAATATAACAGCCATGATTCATCTAAGATCATAATATCCATTCACCTTTTGTTTTTTCATCGTTTAAACAATTTAATATCTTTTCCTGATCCGAAGCGCTCAGAGATGTTTTATCAAAGTTTGTTCTGCCGGCCATTGTTTTAAAGTTCTTTAATACTTCTCTTTTTACGGTGCTATCGCTGTCGTTGTACAGGTCAAATAATATTTTAATCGTATCGGGATTGGCTATCAGCGCCAGGGCACGCACAACATTGGATCTTATCTGAGGGTTCTCGTTTTTTGACATTTTTTTTAGAAAATCAAGCGCCGAGCCCGGCGCGTACTCATAGAGGTTTTGCGCCATCGCGGCGATTCTTTCCCGGGCCGATTCAAGAGCCGGAGAAGCAAATTCACCGGTGCTTATGTCTCCGTCAAGAATTTCAAGAATCCTGGCCTGCTGCTGGTGAAAAAAAGCTTCCTGTGGGGCGGCATTCCTGCCGTATTTAGCTATCATTTCGGAACGGAGCCTTTCTTCAATCTGCCTGGTTTTCTGCTCCAGTTCTATTTTAAGCCTTTCTTCTTCCTTCCTTGATCTTTGCTTAAGTTCAACCCTGAACTGCTCGGCGATCTGATGCTCGTATTTGATTTTCTCTTTATGTTTTTCAAGTTCAATAGATACATTGTTCTTTTCTTTAGAAAGCGTTTTAAACTCCTCTTCAACCTTTAACAGGCTGGCCCTTACTTTTTTCAGGGAAATTGATTCAATTATCAGGGAGGCCAAAAGAACAATAAACCCGAGAAAGAAAACGGACGCGGCTCCCGCAAAAATAAAAAAGTATCTTATCTTGTAATCATTTGACTTGTCCCGATAAACCGCGTTAAGAGGCGCCCTCTGCTCGGCCGTTCGCTTCACGGGAGCTTCCGCCTTTACCGCCGGCTTATACTGTTTTGTAACCTGAGTCTGCGGTTCAGGATAGCTTTTTCGCTCTTTTGATTCTCCCGGTTTATTGTATTCCTGGGCGGTGTTCATCAGGTCGTTCGTAAGCTTGTATAATTCCTGAACCCTCTGGTTTTGCGGAGCGAAAGCGTTCGCTCTGCTGATGTATTCCAGGGCCTGCCTGTAGTTTCTGTTCATGTGAGCCTGGGTCGTAGCCTCAATAAGTATTTTAATAATAAATTCCCGAATTTTGGCGTTAGAAGGGTCTAATTTTTGAGCCTTTTCAAGATTTTCAACGGCTTCAGCGAAATTACCCTGCAGATATTTCTCGGTACCGGCGTTGAAATACAAATTGGAATCTTCCGATGAGAATATCGTCCCGAGCGAGAAAAAAATAATTAAAATAATTGAAGCGGTTATTTTTATCATAATATTAACCTCTTGGAGCCATATTGAGTCAAATTACTGAGATATTTCCAGAATTGTCTGTATTCTCTTAAGGAGCAGAGAGGCCTCCGTGTTTTGCGGATCAATCTTCATAACCTCTATTAATTCGCCTTTAGCGTCATTATATTTCTGTTCACCCAGATATAGCTGCGCCTGAGAGAGAAAACCCATGACCCTAACTTCCGTGTTATCGGGTTGAATATCCAGCAGGTAATTAATGTCGCTCATGGCGGCCTCGTACTTCCCTTGTTTATAGTTTGCCCGTATTTCCTTGAGCCTTCGGACAATTGTTTCGCTGTTCATTCTTGATCTAATTTCCGCGAGCAGAGCTTTTGCCTCTTCCTGGGCAGGATCGGATTTCAGAATCGCCTCAAGAATTTCAGCGGACGCGCTGTATTGTTTTTTCTCGTATTTATCCCTCGCGTCTATAAACATTATTATCAGCTTTGAGGAGGTTTTTAAGCGCTCTTTTTCAAAGCGGATCCGCTCCAGTTCGTTAGCCGATTTGTTTTCAAATTCAATCCTTTCATTCTTAAGGTTTTCCCACTCGCTTTTTACCCTCTCCTCGGCCTCGGTCAATATAAAGCCGTAACGGACAGTAAGCGTGAAAGAATGAATCAAATCAAGCGGATGGTATATGATAGCATAGTCAAAATCAATCTGCCTTGTTGAAAATCCGAAACCCGCGGAAAACTGCTTCTGATTCGCCCCCACGCGCCAGTGAGCCATTTTAGGATAATCGTACTCCAGGCCCGCAAACCATCTGGAAACCAGATTCCCGCTCTGGAATAAATTTAAGATATGCAGGTCAACAGCCGCCGTAAGTTTCCCCGGAATCAGTATACGGCTGTATCCGGCTTTGGGGACAAATTCAAATACATCCGTGCCCAGCCGGGCCGGGATGATATTAGACAAGGTCAGCCCCCAGCTGTCCGCGGGAGAGGTCTTGATAATAAGGCCGGCGTCGGCTCCGGCTCCGCGCGCGGAATAATAATCAATATCCTGGGAAATAAACTTTGCTCCGCCCCCCGCGAAAATGTTTTTTGAAAGCTTGCGCGAGTATACGGCCATTATCGTTGTGTTGACATCCGCGAAGCTTCCCAAAGTTTCTCCGAGAGCGTTGGTCTTTTCGGCATCGGAAGAGGAAAGCCTTATCAGCGAAAGCCCGAACGAATGTTTTTCGTTGAACGGATAACCGTAGCTCATAGCTATGAACTGACCCTGGGCGAACAGAGGGGTCACATTAAAGCTTGCTTCTTTCCACCAGAGGCTGGCCAGGCTGGCCGGGTTTGAATAAATCAGCTCTGCTTTGCCGTCAAGCCCTGTCCCCGCGAGCCCGAGAGAGGCGCCTCTGGCGCCTCCGGAAAACGCGTTAAGGTATTCTCCCGCGTAGCCGCTGTAGTCCTGCTGCAGCCAGGAAAATGAATCTGATGAGAGTAGCAGTAGCAGCATGATAGCCGGCGCGAGCCTTTTCATAGTTATTGGCGCTGCAAAATCTCGTTAACCGTTGAAAGCAGGGTGGCGACTTTAAAGGGCTTCTCAAGATAGGCGGCAACACTGACGCCTTCTCTTGCTTTAAGAAATTCCTGCATATGCCCTTTGCCCGTGACAATTACAACGGGAATGCCGGCTGTTTCCGGGTTTTCCCTGAGCCTGAGATTCACGGAATAACCGTCCAGCACAGGCATCATAATGTCAAGAATTATCAAATCCGGCTTAAAGGACGCGACTTTTTTAAGAGCCTCTAAACCGTCGGCCGCGCTGTCGGTTATATAGCCGGAACCGTCCAGGGCGGATTTCAGGACGAAAACAATGTCTTTTTCGTCATCAACCACAAGCACTTTTTTGGACATATCCCCTCCACGACTTATTTTACAACCCCAATCTTCCTTAACTGCTTTTCGGAGCCGCTTTTAATCTCAAGCAGATAGATGCCGTTGGCCACATATCTCCCGGAGTTATTTTTACCGTCCCATTTTATCTCATTGGAATAGCCGGTCGGCTGGCCCTTTGCGCCTTCCGAGCCTGAAGGATAATTTCTTTCAAGCACCAGATCCCCCAGCTGTGTGTATATTTTAATGGTCGTATCGTGATTTTCCGTTAACACATAAAGAATCCTGGTCTCCTCTTTGCCGGCCGCGAAAGGGTTTGGAAAATTTGTTACGCCGGAAATCGCGGAAACAGGCGCGAGAGCCCCTACAAGAGTTATCACGCCTAATTTTGATATCGCTGTTCTAACTGCGCCGGCGCCTGAGTCAATAGAAGGGAAATCAGGAGCCGTTTCCCATTTGCCGGCATTTTCATTGAGCAGGGCGCATCTTAAGTTTTTCAGGGGCACGCTTGTGCCGTCATAATAGTTGTCTTTGTTGCTGTTGCGATATCTGAATTTAATTTCGCATTTGGGATTATCAACGGGAAGCACGCTATCGTCCGCCGCGCAAACGCTTAATCTGTATGAGTCTTCATTCAGCGGTTTAATAAGCCTGTCGGCCAGCGTAAATTCATCAGCCATGGCTATGGCCTTGAGCTCGGACGACTGAACCTTTACAATTTTCAGGTAGCCGTTGTCAGGAAGGCCCTGCGTGATTTCAGCGTACAATTTGGAATCCGTGCTGGTGGTTTTGAAACGGCTTAAAACAAAAGCCCAGCCCGAGCCGGAACTGATTTTTTCAAGTCCCAGAGGGTCTTTTGCCACTACTCTCCAGAAGTAAGTGGTTTCCTGGGTTAAACTTAACGGGGAAAGCCTGTAAGTGTTTGTGCTTATGCCTTCAACAACAAAGGATGGAGTGAAGTTCTCGGCTGTGCTGATGACAAGAGAAAACGAGATAATATCTTCAGGGTTCGGGTCCCCGTTATTTTCCCAGGCGAAATCAAGATTCAGCTGCGAGACATTATCCCCGCTGGCCGGATAGATAATTGAAAAATCCATCGGAGGAAAGTTCTGGTTATTAACCGAAATATCGGCTGTTGAAAGGGCCTCAGCGGAGAGCGGAGGAGCGCCGTTGTCAGTGACAATAATTTTAATCCGGTAGTTCGGGCCGTTTGGGATAGTTCTTGTATTTAACTGGTAATAAGTCGCGTTAACCGTTGATAACAGCGAGAAATTTTCTCCGCTGTCATTTGAAATATATACGGCTGAGGAGTGAGAGTCGGCGAGATTTGGGTCGGATACGGACCAGGAAATTTGAACCGTACCGCTGATGGTTGTGCCTCCCGCGGGTGTCTGAAGCGACACCGAAGGAGCCTCGTTAATATTGGAAATCTGAAAGTTCGCGGCGGAAGCAGTTGAAAAATTCAGGCCCCTTTCGTCCGTTGCGGTTATTTTTATTTTGTGTTCGGCGCCGTTGCAGGTCTGCCGGGTATTCCATAGGTAATGGGTGGTTCCGTTTGGCAGGCCGGAGGCTACAGTAACAGGGAAAGTAAGCCCGCCGTCAAAAGATTCGTATATTGAAAACACCCTTGTGTCTCCCGGGTTAGGATCTGCCGAACTCCAGAGAATATCCTGTTCCGCGGCCCAGTTTTCCCCTCCGGACGGCGCTATAATGGTTACTAAGGGAGGAGCATTGGTTAAAGCGCTCGCCTGTGGAGAAGAGATTGTTGAAGAATTGCCGGCGATATCGTACAGCTTCACCGCGAAATAGTAGGTTGTGGAATTGTTTAAACCGTCAACGGCGACATTCTCATGATGCCCCTGCGGCGAGTTGGCGAAGCTGCCGGTGTTTTGCCCGGGAGTTGAGTCAAAGCTTCCCGCTGTAATGGCTGAAATTGAACTGTGCCTGATGTCATAGGCCTTAAAATAGGTGTTTCCGGAGGGGCTTGAATCCCACGGAGAGGTCCAGGAAAGAATTATCTGTCCGTTGGAATAGCCTATAGAAGCTGAAAGGTCGGTTATAGGGTTTGGAGCGATCGTGTCAACATAAAGAGTATAACTGTCAGACCAGTCGCCGTAAGCGGTGGCGTCAAAGGCTCTTACCTGCCAGTACCAGGTGCCCGGGGTCAGGAGCGAGGTGGTTCCGGAAGTCAGAAAAGATGTGGTATTGAGCCCAGAGGTGCTTATTTCGGGGCTTGAGAAAGCAGGAGCGTTGTCAACCTGCAGATGGTATGTGATAATATCTCCCGTGTCAGAGTCCTGCGAGTCTAACCAGGAAAAGACGGGCCTGGAAAAATTTGTGGTGGCGCCGGTGAGCGGCGAAAGCAGTGTTACTTTATTCGGGGCGGAATTGTATGTTACGGTTACCGACTTTATGACAGGAGTTTTGGGAAGCGTTGTCGCGTCAAAATATGCTTTATATTTTATAAATCTCCTGTTGTTATGCACTGTCGTGCCGATAGAATAAGGCGGCATGCCGGTGAAAAAAGTATTCGTATTGCCGTCCGGCCCCCTGAAACTATCCCAGTTAGCGTTGTCAGTTGACGATGCCAGCTGGAATTTTAAGGTAGTACCTGTTATAACCTGAGGGTTATCCGTGACGCTGAGCTGTTTCCACTGCAAAGATGTCGTAAAAGGCACATCAATATAGGCCGATTCAAAACTGCCGGAGGCGCGGTAAACGAAATATCTCGTTTCCTGAAGATTCGCGGTATCACTGCCGCCGAAAAAAAATGATTTTCTTTGAGAAGGAATATAGACAGCGGACTGTCCGTATCTGGCGGTAATTACATTTAACGGCGCTTCATTGCTCAGGGCCCAGGAATTTGTTATCGGCACAAAATACCTGATATCATTGTAACGAGTCGTATTGAATATTCCTCCCGTGACGACTATACAGGAAGAAGTAAAAGAGTTATACGCGTCGTAGAACATTGATGAATCCGTCCTTGCTTCAGGCGCGTTACTGGCAGCGTTATAAACATACCAGGAGCTTGAAACTACATCGTAGGACCATAGATCCTGCATCTCCGCATTGGAAATATTAACGCCTCCGAATATAAACACTTTACCGGCATTATCGTAAGCTATTGAGGCGCCGGTGCGCGCCGCCGGCGCGGTTTGAGGCGAGGCCAGGCTCCAGGTTTTTGCGGCTATATCGTAAAACCAGGTTTCGTTTGATTTGGTTCCCTCGGTGTTGCCGCCAAAAAGAACCACCTTGGATTGATTATCAACCCTTGCCATGGAAAAGAAAGCCCTGTTTGAAGGTGAGGTTGAGACGGACTGTTCCTCCCATTTTGTTGTGCTGCAATTGTAGAACCAGGTGTCTCCGTAGTAAGTTCCAGCCTCATTTTTACCGCCAAACAGAAGTATCCTGTTTGAGTCAAGAGGCACAATGGTGTGTCCGTATCTTGCCTGGGGCGCCACAGTGCTTGTAATTATGTGCTGGTTCCATAAATTATTTGAGGAATTGTATTCCCAGACATCATTAAATTCACTCCCTGAATTGTATCCGCCAAAAACTATCATGGATGAATTTGATGCCGGATTCAGGCAGGCAGAATGCCAGCGTCTTGGGGAAGGGCTTAAGGCGGGAGTCAGGTCTGAAGACCACTGAAAACTCAGCTGTATGCTGTCAGTCGCGGCGTCAACAACCTGAACCTGATCCTGCTTCCCTGAATTAAACTGGTTGTACGAGTTTTGAGTAGAAGAATTGGCAAACACAAGAGAGTCAGCCGCGCATGAGAGCAACAGGATAAGCGTATAAAATGAATGACGAATATTTCTCACCCCTGTTTTCGTTGTGCCTAAGCCGGATATAATAATTTTTACGGCCGACGCGCGTTTACCGGGACAGGCTTACTCAAGAAGTTTTGCCATTACGGCCTGCCTTAAGTATTTAAGGTCAAACGGCTTGAAAATGCAGTCAAAAGCGCCGATGCGAAAGGCATCAACAACTTTTTCGGCGTCGCGGTAAGCGGTAATCATAATAACAGGCAGGTCGGGCTGAATTTTTTTTAATTCTCTCAAAGTTTCAATGCCGTTCATGCCCGGCATTGCCATATCCAGAAGAACCAGATTCGCCTTCATTTCATGAAGTTTGTCAACGGCCTGCTGTCCGCTCTTAGCCGTCAACACCTTAAACCCCTCACTACTGAGAAACTCGCCAAGAATCATTAATATGTCCGGCTCGTCGTCAACAATCATGATGCTGCTCTTTTTAGTTTCTGCCACAATAACCTCCCCGGTTAGCCACCCCTTCGCATCTTTGCTGCTCAAATTGAGTCTGTTGAAAAACCCTTAAAACGACCCGTCATTGCGATCTCCCGCAGGGAGAGAAGCAATCTTGAAGTTTCGTTGTTGTCGTTGCGAGCGACTGAAAGGAGCGTGGCAATCCCGCAGTTTTCGCCGGACTATTCGGTGCGATTTTGACACGCAGGGCAGCTTTAAAAGGTTCAGGCTTCCTGATTTACAGGAAGCCTGACAAAAAACTTTGAGCCCTTGCCTTTTTCCGACTCAGCCCAGATAGCGCCCCTGTGTTTTTCAACTATTGATTTAACAATGGCCAGGCCGAGGCCAAACCCGGCGTGGGTTCTTGAAACCGAACCGTCCACCTGGAAAAACTTTTCAAAAATCCTACCAATCTTGTCAGCGGGTATGCCTTCGCCGTTGTCACTTACGACCAGCAGGACAGTCTTGCCGCCTTCTTCAATTTTGGCGCTTATTATTACTTCTCCTCCCGAGTGAGTGAATTTTAATGCGTTGCCGATAAGGTTTACAATTACCTGTTTTATGCGTTCATTATCGCCGAATATTTCAATTTTCCCGTCAGAATGCTTGAAAATAAGTTCAATGTTCTTTTCTTTCGCTCTTAAATGAAGGTCCTGAAGGGTTTCGTCAATAAGAACTTTTAAATTAAACCATGAAGGCATGAGGTTAAGTTTATTTGTCTCCATACGGGAAAAATCAAGCAGGTCGTTTACCAGGAGCTGCATTCTTGTTGAATTTCTCTTAATGAGGTCAAAAAACATGGTGACTTTGTCATTGTCCTTTAAAATGGACATATAGGGGTAAAGCAGTTCAATTGCTCCGCCGATAGACATTAAGGGAGTCCTCAGCTCGTGCGAAACATTGGACATAAACTCTGAGCGCAGTTCGTCAAGCTGTCTTTGCGCCTCGCGGTACTGCATGGCTGAAATCAGCAGAGTGGAGTGCACGCCAAAGACCTTGAGCGAATCAAGGTCATTCTGGGTAAACTGGTAATTGGTCTGAGAAACCAGCCTGTTAAGGCATATCACCCCTATAAGGGCGTCTTCATTTATCAACGGACAGATTAGAGAGGAGACTATTTCAGACCTTGAGGGAAGCTCGGCAAACTGCGGCGCGTTCTCAAACCCACTTTGAATAAGAACGGCCTCCCTGTTCTTGGCGACCCACCCGACTATTTTTTCGCCGTAACCGACTCTGGTCAGTTCCTCCTCATTCAGGCCGAAGGAAGCCACTGAAGCAAGCTGATTGCTGTCCAGAACAAGCATAAAAATGGATCCGGTATCCGCCTTTAGCGTTTTTATGGCTCTTTCCAGTATCAGGTTAAGCAGTTCTTTCTGGGTGTTATTTTTCGTGGCCTGCTGGGCGAGTTGATACAGGTGAGTGGTTTCCCTGTAAATATTCTCTTTGCGTGAGAGTTTGGCGTGTTCCAGGCACTTTCTGACATTCACAAGAACATCTTCAATATTGAATGGTTTCAGCAGATAGGCGAAAGCGCCGCTTTTAATTGAGGCTATGGCGGACTCTATTGTGGCCTGGCCGGTCATTATTATTACTTCTGTCTGAGGTTTTATAAGGCGGATTTTGTTGAGGATTTCCATGCCGTTGCAGTCCGGCATTTTCAGGTCGGTCAGCACAAGATCAAAAAAAGTCGTGGAAATTAACGAGTCAAGATTGGCGCAGGAATTAAGGGTGGTTACCTTGTACCCCTCCGCTTCTAATACTTTGCTCAGCAGCTTAAGTATTCCTTCTTCGTCGTCAATGATTAATACGCTTTCCATTTCTCCCGCTTTTCAATCTGTCGTGTAATATGTTAAAAGACTTACCAAGATTAGTGCGCCCCCGTGGGGGGGACGGGGGCGCTGGGGATATTGAAAAATATTATTATGATCGCTGGATGGAGCAATACTGCTAAACTCTCACATGAATTATAACAGAAGCTTTACCTGTTGTCAAGCGGTAAGTTTGCACAAATTTTAAGATACGCGTTATCGGAATGTGACTGTATTTTAGGTTCATTTCTTGTTTTTGTCCGGCTGTGCCGCGGCGCGCTTATTGTTTTTCTCATGAGCAGTTAAAAGCTTTGATTCAGCGTTTTCACGGCGCTCAGTTTCTTTCGCGAGCAGCTGCTTAAGCCGGTCGTTTTCCTCTTTTAACCGCGCGAAGCGTTCCGTGCTGTTTTCCTGCCTGTTCTTTATCAAAGCGGAATCGTGCTTATTCTGAGCGTCCATAAGCTGAGAGTTTTTAATCGCTAAATCCCGCTTAATTTTCTGCAGTATCTCCTTCTGTTCGGCCTGAGCTGTCTGAGCGGCCGCGAGCTCCGCGTTCAGCCTTGAAATCTCGTTGTCCCTGGACTCAATCTGGATGTTAAACTTATTTCTGCCGTCATCAAGCTGTTTTTTGTAGAGTTCCTTTTCTTTTGACAGAGTCTCCTGCCAGTGAAGGTCATTTTTACCGTTGTATTCGTTCAGCCTGCTATTTTCCGACTCAGTGGATCTTAGTTTTGCCGCCAGAACGGCCAATTCTTCTTTCGCGCGCGATAAATCATCCTTCAGGGCGGACAATAAATCCTCCAGCAATTTCTTTTCGCCTTTTAATGCGGACTGGTCTATTTCAGACTGAGCGCTCATGCCGGACAGCTCTTTGGCGAAAGCCCCCTCTTTCTCGCGCAGAATGGATTCAAAGCCTGCTGTTTTATTGGCAGATTCGGCCAGAAGTTTCTGAATTTTTGACTCGGCTTCAATAAGGCGAGAGTCTTTCTCGTTAATTTTAGCTTCCAGTTCGGCGCGCAATTTCTTCTCGTCGTCCAGCTGCTGTTCAAACATCTCAGCCGACTGCGCCAGCCTCTTTATCTGCTCAAGGTGGTCATTTTTTAATACCTCAATCTGCCTGGAAGCTTCTTCCTTTGATTCAGTGGCGCTTCTCTGCGCGTCAAGACGAATTTTCTCGGCTTCTATCTTTTCGTGCTCCGATAAAAGCTTAAGCTGAGCGACAAGGGTTTCTTTGCCCGCGAGCTCTTCTTTATAAGAAACGGCCTGCTGCTGCAGAGCTTCATTGGAATTTCTCAGGGCATTGAGCTGAATTATCGTGTCCTGCAGGGCGTTCTGAAGCTTCTGAATATCCGAATCCTTCTTTTCAGCGGATTTTTTGATATTCTCCATTTCAAAGCCGTGCGTTTTAGCAAGCTGTTCTATCTTAGCCTTTAACTCAAACAGCTCATTGTCTTTATCGGAAGCGGCTTTTAAGAGGGAGGTTTCTTTTTTGTAAATATTGTCCCTGAGCGCGCGCAGTTCATCATCGCGTTTTTTTAACTCGTCGTTCAGCCTTTTTACGGCTTCCTCATGGGCTCTCTTTATGTGTATTATGCGCTCGCGTTCCGCGGCAAGCGCCTTTTCCGATATTTCGGACGCGGCCTTATAGTCTTTCAGTTTCTCGGAGATTTCATCCCATTTCTTCTTTTCCGTGATCCTTCGCAGTTCGGCTTCCCTGGACTTTTCCTCCAGCCTGACGATGTCAAGCGACCTTTCGTCGTTAAGCCTCTGCTTGGCGGCCTTAAGGATGTTTTCCGTCTCTTCCAGCTTTGAACGGAGCGATAAAATTATGCTTTCTTTTTCAGAAATGATTTTAGTCCAGCCCTCTTTTTCCTTCTCGTGGCGGGAGCGGACAAGGCGGAGTGTTTCGGATGAAATTTCTTTCTCCGTGTTTAACAGGTCCTGGACTATCTTATCGGGATTATCGGGCGTAACGGGCCGGGGAGTAGTTTCTTTTTGAATGCTGAAATTCATGAAGGAGTTGTTTTTATCGTCAATTGCCATAGGTAAGCCTCACTGGGCGGCTTGTTTTCTGGCGGTAAGTATGTCAATTTCTATGCGCCTGTTCTGAGAGCGGTTCTCTTCGGTGTCATTGGATAAAACAGGGCGGAATTCCCCATACCCCGCTGCGGCGAACCTCCGCGGGTCTAATCCTTCATTTTTTACAAAGTAGTTAACCACTTCCATGGCTCTGGCTATTGAAAGCTCCCAGTTGGATTTAAATTTGCCGCCGTGGATGGGAAGATTGTCGGTATGGCCTTCAACTATTATCTCATTATCCGTCTGCTTCAGGATTATCTGGGCCATCTCGTGCATCAGTTCTTTTGATTCCTTTTTAAGCTCAAACTGGCCTACATCAAAAAGTATAGGGTTCGCGAAAACAACCTTGATATGATCCGCCGCGCTGTTAACCGTGATGAAGTTTTTAAGATGCAGTTTTTCTATCATGTCGTCAAATTTTGAGACTATCTGGTCATTTTTATCCTGTTCCACCATTTTTTCAATAAGGTCTTTATTTACCTCTCCGCCCATCTCCGCCTGAATGTCGGCCACTATCTTCTGGAAGCTTTTATCCTGTTTTGAATTATAGGCGAACGCGAACATCAGAAGAAAGAATATCATTAAAACCGTCATGAAGTCCGCGTATGGAACTATCCATAGGTCTCCGAGATCGGTCTGGTGATCTTCTTCTCTTGTGGCATTCTCCCAGTCTCTTGACGAGTATTTAGACATAGCCCCTACTTTATTTTGATAATGCTGATTTCTATTCTTCTGTTTATCATTCTGTTTTCCGGATTGTCATTGGGCGCCTTGGGCCTGAACTCGCCATAGCCAAGGGCCGAAATCCTTTTTGGCTCAATACCCTCTTTGTCTATCAGGTATTGTATGACGCTAAAGGCCCGGGCGGCCGAAAGTTCCCAATTTGAGGCGTATTCGCCCCCGGCAGTTATCGCGATGTTGTCCGTATGCCCTTCAACAACAACTCTGTTTGTGGTATTTTTTATAAGGTTTGAAATTTCGCTCAGCGTTTTTATGGTCGCGGCCTTAAGCTCGGCGCTGCCGGAATCAAAGAGAACGGGGCTTGGCAGGACTATTTTTATTTTTTCTTCGTTTATTTCAACATTGGCGAACTGCTGTTTTGCTTTTTTCTCCAGGTCTTCCTGTTCTTCCATCTGAGTCTGCCGCTTCTTTTCCAGGCCCTTTTCAGTTTCCATTACCTCGTTTTTCTGTCCGCCGAAAGTTTCGGCGAATGAAGAGGCCGCCAGCTGCCTGTCGCTTTCATCCAGCCAGGTCAGGCAATAGGACATAAGGAAAAATATCATGAGATTGGTGATCATATCGGTGTATATGATCATCCAAAGCGGCGCTTTCAGGTCAGAATCCACGCCTCTGACATTGTCGTAGTTAGGCGAAAACGGGTCTGACATTAATTACTCCCGGACGGGTTTTTTGCTGCGCAGCTTCGCGGCCATGAAAGCCTGAAGTTTCCTGTTTAAAATAATAGGTATGTCGCCTTTCTGAATGGAAAGAATTCCTTCTATCATAACTTCTTTAATCAGGAGTTCTTCCTCGGTGTGGGCGTCCAGTTTGTTCGCCATGGGAAGGAAAAGAAAGTTCGCGGCGGAGATGCCGTAAAATGTTCCGGTAACGGCGATCGCCATTGAGTGGCCGAGGTTTTTCGGGTCGCTTATGCTTTTAAGCACCTGCACAACGCCGAGCAGTGTCGCCAGAAGGCCGAAGATCGGAGAGAAAGTTCCCAGCGAGCGGATAACATTGCTTACCTGGTGATGGCGTTTCCTGATAAAGGTGATTTCTTTTAAAAGATTCTCGCGCACCATCTGAGGCTCAAGGCCGTCAATGAGCATTAAAATTCCGTCGGCAAGAAATCTGTCCTTTACCCTGCCTACATCTTCCTGCAGGGAGTATATGCCTTCTCTTTTGGCTTTTTCAGAAAAATTTACCAGAGACGAGATAACATCATTTGGTTTAAGAGTTTTTCTGGCAAGGAATACATTAAGAAGCGCTCCGGGCAGCCTGAGCACAACTTCCATAGGGGTTGAGATAAGCATAGAGGCGAAAGTCCCGCCGAAAACCAGCACAAACGCGTCCCTGTGCCAGAGCAGATGAGATGTTCCGCCCCAGTACATTACGATGTAAACAGCTCCGAAACCAAGGCCTAATCCAAGCAGTGTCATGAAATCAAGCATTATTTCTTCTCCCTGAGTGAAGTATAATATTTAAAATACATTTAAAATATAGCATATTTTTCCGCGATTCAAAAGGGTTTTGTGTTTTTGCTCAGGCCTGTTTGATTACCCTCTTCAAAGGAAGGCCGTGTTTTAAGGCTTTTCTTTTTGCCTCTTCAAATTCTATCCTGATTTTTTTAGTTCCGCCGGGCATAAATATCGTTTTACGCGAGCCGTCAGTGGATCTGTTGAGCAGGTATCTTTTGGCCGGGAGGGATCTTACCCCGATTGTGGTTGTTTCGTCAAAAAGTATTGAGGCCATTTTTGCCTCGTCTTTTGTATCGCAGAGCACGCCTATCTTGGTGCCGGGCCTGCCTTTTTTCATCATAATCTGCTCAAGCCATACATCCTTGGCTCCGGCTTTAAGCAGTTGCTCGGAAACATAGGGATAGATTCTTGGGTCCATGTCGTCAATGTTGGTTTCAAGCACCGCGATCTCTTCCTGCCTGAAATCGTATTTATCCCCCGCGGCGCCGGGCTCGCCTACCAGGATATTTAAAACATTGGGTTTGCCGTCTATGTCATTTTCTCCGGCTCCAAAACCGGATTTCGTCACGATTAACGAAGGCATGGCGCCGAAATTCAAACAGAGGCTTCCTATCAGGGCCATCCCCGTCGGCGTAGCGAGCTCATGGTTTGAATCATCGGAGAAAACCGGCACCTTCATCGCTTTCGCGAGTTCAATAGCCGCGGGAGCCGGCCTGCCGAGATTAACTTCGGAGGCGAATAACCGCTTTATACCGAGAAGCTGCAAAGCAAGGCAGACACCGGAAATATCCACCAGGGTGTCAATATCCGCGAGCTGATGAAAATGAGTGCCGTCTACGGGCCTTCTGTGCACGGAAGCCTCGGCGGCGGCAAGCGAACGCATGGCCGCAAGCGCGTTTGACTTGACTTCACCGGGCAGCGAGGACCTGTTCAGGGCGCTGATAAGCTTCAGCGGAGTATCAAACTTTATGTTTCCCTCCACTCGCAGAGTTTTGGCCGGGAAGTGATACCTGTTTGTAGTTCTTACAGTCAGCCTAAAATCACCTATGTTTAAGCGCTTTTTAAGAGTCCCGGCAAAAGCCGAAGGATTTAAGCCGGCATCTATTAGCGCGGAGAGCAGCATATCGCCTGATACGCCCCGCGAACAGTTTATGTAGGCTATGCTCATTTCTTTCCTCCGCCGTTTATCAGCCCGGCTATAACACCGGCCCCAAAACCGTCGTCAATATTTACCACGCTCACATTTGCCGCGCAGGAATTTAACATGCTCATTAAAGCCGAGACACCGCCGAAAGATACTCCGTATCCCACGGAGGTAGGAACGCCTATAACCGGACAGGCGACCAAACCGCCCACCACGCTGGCCAGAGCGCCCTCCATGCCAGCGCAGACGACGGCACAAGAGGCGTTTTTTAAAAGCTTATCGTATTTAAAAAGCCTGTGTATTCCGGCAACACCGACATCGTAAACTCTTTCAACTCTATTTCCCAGAATCTCCGCTGTAACCGCGGCTTCTTCCGCCACCCTAATGTCGGAAGTTCCAGCAGTAACCACGCAGATATACCCGCCTGGCCTGCCGATTTTATGCTTTCTGTTGAAAAGTATTATCCCCGCGCTTTCATAGTATTTGGAACCCCGAAAAGAGCGGCGAATCTTTTGGTAAAGATCCGGCTGAACTCTTGTGGCTATGACAGGGCCGCCGCCATTGACAAGTTCCCTGGCTATAGAAATTATCTGCTTTACCGTCTTTCCGGGAGCATAGATAGCCTCGGGAAAGTTCTGCCGCAGGTACCTGTGCCCGTCAGCGTGAAAATGTTTCATATTTTTCCCTCAAAGTACGGGGCATGCCATACCTTATTGAGAAGCTCGGTCAATTCCGCGAGGTTTTGCGCCTTATTGAACTTGTTCCTGATGGCTGAGGCGTTCGGAAGCCCTTTGAGGTAATAGGCGGCAATTTTTCTAAGCAGAATGACTCCTTTTTTCTCTCCGTAATAGGCGCTGGCGATAAGCGCGTGTTTCTTTAAATACCTTAGCCTGTCTTCCCATGAGGGGTGAGGCAGAATGTTTCCGGAGTTAATATAGTATTCTATTCGCTTGAATATATCAAAGTTGCCTATCGCGGCTCTTCCGATCATAATGCCGGCACAGCCTGTTTTTTCAACAAAGTTCACCGCGGACAATTCGTCTACTATCCCGCCGTTGCCTATCACGGGTATTTTTGAGGTTTCAACCACGGCGCGAATGGCGTCAAGGTCCGGGCTTCCGCTGTGTACAGCCTCAGCGGTCCTGCCGTGTACTGTTATGGCGCTTACTCCGGCCTCGCGGGCTATTTTCGCGAGCCTTGAAGCCGTATTTTCGCCTCCGTTTGATCCGATCCGGACTTTTATAGTTACGGGAACCTTCACGGCGGAAACAGTTTTCTCCATTACCCTGATTAAATGCGCCTCGTTCTCTATAAGTTTTACCCCCGCCCCTGAACGCACGATCTTTCTTACCGGGCAGCCAAGGTTAATGTCAATAATATCGGCTCCGGCCCCTTCTGAAATTCTTGCGGCTTCCGCAATAACTTCAGGCTTCGCGCCGAATAGCTGAACTCCGGCGGGATATTCGGATTTTGAAATTCTCAGCATTTTTGAGGTCCGCTCGTCTTTATGCACAAGCGCGTTGGCCGAGATCATTTCCGTAAACACAAGGCCGGCCCCGCCTTCCTTGGCAAGAGACCTGAACGGAAGGTCCGTTATCCCCGCCATCGGGGCCATAACCATGTTTCTTTTTATGTATACTCCGCCAATAAAAAGAGGCGTGGAGAATATTTTTTCCTGTTTTCGCAAAGCCGTCATTAATATTTCCAATCCGAAAGAATCAGGCCGGGATCACTTGCGAGGGTATCCGCTCCGGCATAAGCCTTATCACCGGTATTCTTTAATTTCAGATAGCCGGCGTAGGCTATCATAGCGGCGTTATCGGTGCACAAAAGTGTGCCCGGCATAAAAACCCTGAAAGCGTTGGCTTTTGAGGCGCTCGTGAACGCTCTTCTTAAAGCTGAGTTAGAGCTGACGCCGCCGCCTAAAGCCAGCCGCGAAATCCCGAATTGCTTCATGGCTGTTACGGCTTTGGATACAAGAGTGTCAACAACGGAGTTTTGAAAAGCTGAGGCCACCGCTGTTTTGTTTTTTAAGGAATTTTGATAGGAACCGCTCTTTGAGTTTAAGTGGTTAACAACCGCGGTTTTAAGCCCCGAAAACGAAAAGTCCCAGGTGCCTTTTAAATAAGGGCGTGGAAAATTAATTAAGTCTCTTACGGCGTTTTTTGAGAGCCTGTCAATAACAGGCCCGCCCGGATACCCCAGGGAAAGCAGTTTGGCAACCTTATCGTAGGCTTCGCCGGCAGCGTCATCCCTTGTGCCGCCAAGAATCTCGTATTTTCCCGGGGCGCGAACGATTATCAGTTCGGTGTGCCCGCCTGATACGACAAGCGCCATAAACGGCGGTTTTAAATCCTTATTCTCTATCATAGCCGAATATATGTGCCCTTCAAGGTGATTGACCTGAATAAGCGGCAGGTTGTTAATGTATGAAAGTGTTCTGGCGCAAACAGCCCCTACAAGCAGAGAACCGGCGAGGCCGGGGCCCGCCGTGTAGGCGATGGCCGAGACCCTGTCCATGCCCAGGCCCGAACTCTTCAGCGCCCGAGAGACAACCGTGTTGACGCTTTCCAGATGGGCCCTGCTGGCCAGTTCGGGAACCACACCGGAATATTTTCTGTGTATGCCGATCTGTGACAGGATAACATTTGAAAGCACCCTGCCGTCAATTAACAGTGAAGCGGATGTTTCATCGCAGGAGGTTTCAATCCCGAGTATTATAATGTTATTTTTTTTCATATAGATCCGAAAGATATATGAATTCAGCCCCGGATTGCCTGACTTTTGGAATGTACTTTGATAGTGAGCCGAGCAGATATTTTTTCTGAATGTGGCCTATGGCGATGACCGTATCATGTTTTTTGAGCCTGTTTAAAAGAATATCAAGCTGTCTGTCTATTGAGGCGGTATCGTCCGAATTGTCCAGAAAAAGGCCGTTCTCAATCAAAAGCATGCCTTCAGCCTTTGCCGCGGCCGCGGCTTTTGATTTAGTCGTGGTGTAAGAGTCAAAAAAGAAAAGGCCGTGTTTTTTTACAAGCGAAAGCAGGTATTTCATTTTTTCATAATCGGCAGTAAACCTGGACCCCATATGATTGGAAACTCCGGCGGCTCCCGGCACAGTTTTGAGGTTTGATTCAAAGATACTTTTAATTTCGGCATCGCTCATTGTTGAAAGAATCGCGGCTTTCCCCGGGTTAACCTTCGGGTAAGCCTCCGGTTCAAGAGGAAGATGCATAATAAACGGAATCCCTTTTTTGGCAAGCTCTTTTGCTATGGAAACCGAAAATCTTTCCTTCGGCAGAACGGCGAAGGTCACCGGTATGCCGAGTTCGGAAAATCCGTTTAAGCCTTTATAATACCCCACATCGTCTATTACAAGGACGACGCGTTTCTTATTGGAAACGGAAGAGACCGGCGGTAACAGAACTATCCTTGAGAGAATTTTCCCCTCGGCGGAGGCCTCAATGGAAATAGAATTGTCGGCAAGTTTGCTCTTTTTCAGGGTTAGTTTATATCTTTCCGCTAATTCACCGACCCTGCTGATGAAGGCGTCAAGATCAAACCCTTTTCTAATCCTTATCTTTTTGTAATTCTCAATCCACAAGGAGCCCGCGGACCTCTTTTCTTCCCTGGATTGGGAAATAATGTCGGAGTCCGAGATTTTTAATGAAAATAAAATATCGGTTATTCCGGCGTCAACTCTCGCGGATTGAAGAGTCAGGTCGCTTCCGGAGTACCTGAAAAATACCCAGGAGAGCGCTCCGAAAAGCATCAGAAGAGCTATAAATACGGCTTTAATCGGTCCGGAGTTCCCGGGCTTCTTATTTTTATCCATTATTTTATGTTATTTCTTGTTTATGAATATTTCCCTGATCTTCAGGTATTCAACAGCTCTTTTAAGCGCTTCGTCTTCAACTCTTTCCTGTTTCTTAAGAGCCGGTTCCGGTGTCTTGCCGGGCGCGAAGATTTCCTCGGACTGGGCGTAGAGTTTTGCCTCAACTTCACGGGGCACCTCTATGATAACATCGGGCATTATTCCTCCGGCTCCGGTATCTTCGTTGCGGTGTATGCTTCTGCCGGAAGGTGTATAGTACTTGGCGGTCGTAAGCCTCAGCGCGTTTCCTTCCGTCAGAGGGAAGACGGACTGAACGCTTCCTTTCCCGAAGGTGGTCGTTCCCACTATCAGGGCTCTTTTTAAATCCTGCATAGCGCCCGCGACGATTTCGGAACCCGAAGCCGACCCTCTGTTTACCAGCAGAACTATGGGCAGGTCCTCGTATGGCGCCTTGTCATAGGCGTTATAGTCCTTTCTTGTTTCCTTATGCCTGCCCTGGGTGAAAACTATTACTTTGTTTCCTCCGATAAATTCCCTGCAGACATTGACAGCGGTATCCAAAAGCCCTCCGGGGTTGTTCCTTAAATCAAACACAAGAGATTTCATGCCTTTTTTGGAAAGCTCGCTGAGCGCCTTATCAAGGTCTTTGTCGGAACTGGCGTTAAACTCTGTAAGCTGAATGTAGCCCACATCTCCATTCAGCATCTTGCTTCTGATGGTTTCTATCTTAATTATCTCTCTGGTAATAGTGAAATCAATCAGTTCCTTTGCTCCCTCGCGGGCGATGGTAATGGAAACCTTTGTGCCGGGCGTGCCGCGCAGTTTCTTTACGGCATCTTCTATGGATATTCCCTCAGTGGATTTCCCCTCAATCTTTACAATTCTGTCGTCGGGCAGAATGCCAATTCTGTAAGCCGGCGTGCCGAGCAGAGGCGTAATAACGGTGAGCCAGTTATTTTTAAGCGAAATTCTGATTCCGAGGCCGCCAAACTGGCCCTCGGTCTCGGTTTTCATTTCTTTATAGGCTTCGGGTTCCATAAACTGGGAGAAAGGGTCAAGAACTCTTACCATGCCGTTAATGGCGCCTGTAAGAAGTTTCTTCGGTTCTCTTTCCTCTACATAATTCTCCTGAATTATGCCCATGATATCCACAAGAAGCCTTATCTGTTCATAGGTTGTATTAACATTCACTTTTACCTGCGGTATGGCCGTATAAGTAAGCGTTCCGATTAATACAAAAGCCGCCAGCAGGGACAACAGTTTTCTTCTCATCTAAACCTCCGTTAAGTAATTTATCTCAACCAAAGCAATGGGTTTTCCGGTTTGCCGCCTGATCTAACCTCAAAATACAGATCAGGGTCTCCTGTTCCAGCAATCTTTCCTATGACCGTGTCTTCTCTGACTTTTTGTTTTTCTTCAACGGCTATCTCGCCCAACAGGCCGTAAATCGTGTAAAATCCGCCGCCGTGGTCAACAATTATCATAAGGCCGTAAGCGCGGAACTCGCCGCTGAATATTACCTCTCCTCTGCTTACGGGTTTTACGGCATTATTCCGCACAGACCTGATTTTAATGCCGTTGCTTATAATGAAGGTGTCAAGTTCAGGGTGCTTGTTCTTTCCGAAGGCCGTTATTACTTTGCCTTCAACGGGCCAGGGAAGCTTATTTTTCTTTTCGGCAAAACTCTTTCTTGCAAGAGCGTCCTGTTCCGTCTGCTTCTTTTTCTTTACCAGCTCAAAGATAACATCTTCAAGCGCCCTGGCCGATTCAACCAGGCCTTTTATCTCGTTCTCCGCCACAATGCGTTTTCCAACGGTAGTCCCTAACAATTTCTGTTTTTGCGCCTTTATCAGCTCATTTTCCTTAAAGGAGTTCTCCTGCTGAGCTTTAAGTCCCATCAATTCCGTCTTGTAGCGGCGCCAATTCCCCAATGAAACCTTTGAGTTCTCTTCCTTAATCCTGGCGCCGTCAATATAAGACTTCTTCTGTCTTATCGCCTCAAGACTCTGTACATCAAGCGGAATATCATTTAAAAAAGAGTGATACGCCTTGTGCGCCCGGAACCAAAGACGGGATTCCGCGGCATAGAGTTCTATCCACTGATTTTTTTCCAAATTGGCGGCCTTAAGTTCATTGTCCGCCTTAGTGAGATTTTTCTCGGTTGCCAATATTTTTTTTCGGATAACTTCTCTCTGTTTCTGCAGGCGCGCGAGTTCTTTTTCTATCTTTGACAGTTCGGCTTTAATTTTCTTCTCGTCCTGCGCTATGCGCTCTTTTTCGGCTTTTTTGTCATCAATAGTTTTTTTCAGCTGCTTGAGGCTTTGATTTTCTTTTTCAATTTCTTTTTGATACTGTCTGGCGCTTTTCGCGTAAGCGCCGGAGGCGGAAAGCAGAATAATCAGAACTAACAGAAGGCGCCTCATTTTTTAGAGGTTCTCCCAAAGCAAAACGCCCGTAAAACCCGGGATCATCAGATACATCAGGTAGTGCGACGGCAGGGCTAAACTGCTTGAATGAAAGAAAATGTTCACAATCAGGAAATAAACCCAGGAACCGGCAAGGCCGCTCGCCAGAGCGAAGGCCGCGGTTTTAACCTGTTCCTTCGCGTTAAAACCTGAACGGTAAACAATAACCGCGTATTTCGCGGCTATAACCAGCAACACGAGCAGTAAAGTCAGTTTGGAGAAAGATTTGACAGAATTGATTATCCCGGTCAGGGCGAAAACTATCTGAGGGATATTTTCGTCGTAACGAATCTCTTCAACGCCGCTGATTTTGCTGAGGTTGTTTTTAAGGTTCTCAACTAACCCCGGATTAACCGAGTCGGGATAAACGATAAAATACGGCGTGAACGGGTTATCTGAACCGATTAATATCTCTTTGGCCCTGGGAGAGTCTTTTATAGCCCGTTCAAAAACCGCGTCTGCCGGTATCAGCTCGGATTTTTTTACCCCGTCGCTGTTTACAATATGCTCGGCGACAACCTCCGGCGCCGCAGTCTTATCTATGAACACGGCCATCTGAAACTTTGGCGCGACAATATCCCTGTAGGTTTTGGCCTGATGATAATAACTCAAGACAAGACCGGCCGGCAGGCATGTCAGTATTCCGGACAGCACAACAAACAGATATTTAATTTTCATGTATTCCCCTTCAACTTTCTCTATTTAAGTTTCGCGGCCGGATTAATCTCGTTTCCGAAAATCTCCGCCGTCATCTTTGAACGCAGCTGCAATGAGGGCAGAATATTAGAAACATTCTTAATGAACTCATCGCGCCATTCCCAGACATCGGCGATAACCGCCAGAAGCGAATACGGATTAGTTTCCGCGGAAATAGCTATGTTCTTCTGCCCCAGCTCCCTGAGGTAGCGTTCCAGCTTGGAGTCGTCGGAGATGCCGACCAATGGTATCCTGTAAAGCGACGCGAGTATCAGCCCGTGCAGCCTCTGGCTTACGACCATGTCAATTTCGCTGAAGATGTTATAGAGATCATTGGGTTTGTTCCATTGCACCAGCCTGGCCGTGGAGCGCATGGAATTCATCACGGAGAGAGTGAATCCCAGGTCCTTTTCTATATGAAACGGGATGAATATTATTTTCGCGGATATTCTCTGGCTCAAAGAGTCGCAGAGTTTTGAAAACATGCCCGCCGAGGCAGCCACTTCGGTTCTGGGAGGGCGGAGCACAAAAGCGATCTTTGGCTGGGGGCGTTTTGCATTTACATAAGGCACTTCCCTGTGAAGCACAGGATCGGCAGTGACATCCATTTTCGCCTGAGAAACACCCCATCTGACCAGCATGTCAAACGAGTAGTTTTCCCTGACGGTGATCCTGTCGCATAATTTCAGCGTAAACGCCGTAAAAAACCTGTTTATCAGCTTAAGTTCATTTATGCCGACGGCGTATATGAACACCTTTTTTCGCAGCAGCTTAGCGGTTAATATCGTAAGCAGGTAGTAATACAGGCTCGGGCTGCCGGTCATGTCCTGAAACAACCCGCCACCGCCTGAGATTAATATATCCGAACGGTAGATAGCCCAGAAAGATTTAAACGGGTTCCATCTGTTAATTGAACGCACTTTATAAAATGACGAAGTCTTCTCCGGCTGAACGGAAAGCACCGTAATGTTAAGGCCCGGCTCTTTTGACCTGATTTGCGTTATTATGGCGTCAAGAATCAGCTCGTCGCCGGCGTTGCCAAAACCGTAATATCCCGAAATAACAACTTTCATAGTTTAAACCCTAAATTAAAATGCCTGTGTAGATATTTAATCAGCAGGACAAATATATACCCGATAAGCAAACCCATCCAAATCCCGTTAACGGTTCTTATCAGGGAAATCGTTACCGGGGTGTGCGCGTGCATAAAAGTATTGAGTATGGATACCTGTCCTATCATGCCAAACCAGATCAGAACCGGTTTTTTGAATACAAAGCCCGCCAGCAGCATAGGATGGCCGAAAAGAAATTCTTTTGTGCGCGGCCTGACAAAAAGCAGTTGTTCCAGCAATTCCCTGAGTTTCTGCTCGGGCGCGAAAAGAAAATTGGAATTGTTGCCGGTGCGTATAAGTATAACGGCCGCTGCCGCTATCAGCGCGCCGGCTATAACCAGGTGTTTGACCCTCAGGTTTTTATTCCAGGTTTTTTTCAAAACATCAAACGGGAATACGATAAATAGAGCCAGTACCATCGGCAGCAATAAGGAAAGTTTAACTCCGGGCATGTCGGATATTTTCTGCATAAAGAAAACATCTCCAAGCACGGCGGCGACGACAAGCCCGCCTAAAAGAGAAACGGAATTCGCGGTAACAAAAGCATGTATAGGATTGTTTATTTTTCTGGCGTTCAGCACAGCGACAAGCGGGAATATAATAGTCGCCGTCAAAGCCAGATAAATCCGGAAAGTTCTGTTGCCCTTGTTGGGAAAGCCGGGCGGCTCGCTTAAAGCGAGAGTAAAACCATTTTTCTTTAAAACCCTGGAGAGTTCCCGTAAGTACTCCAGATTCTGTTCAATTCCCTTGTTGGCAAAGAAATGAAAATAGGCAAACCTGATATTTCTTTCGGAAACGGCTCTCACCCACCTGTTTATCCATTGGGAGTTGTTTGGATCCCTGGACAGCTCAACGACGCTGATAGAGTGGGCTCGTACGGTTTTGTCAGGGAGAAGCCCGAAAAATGCCCCCCCACCGTAGAGTGACTGGAATTCCATGTTGATAAGTTTTACATTCGCGTCCTTGAATTTTGCCGCGGCTTTGCCGCCCGCGCCGGGGTAGCCGGGGGTTTCTTTCTCAAATATCAGGCCGGAAAGATCGTCTGTATTAAGAGCTAAAAGCCACGACGGGTCGCCGTAATTCTGCGCTTTTAATACCAGTTTAAACCCACGGTCTTTAATGTATGAAGCCCTGGCGGCTGAGGGGCCCATAAAGGTGTCATTTCTGAATACCGGGGAACCGAATAAAGGCTGATGTGTGGAGTAAACCACGAAATACTTCCCGGCCGCGAACGCCTGCGCGGGCAGGCCGTACCTTATTTGCAGTTGAGCCATCAGCTGGTCTCTCTGCTCGCGGTTTGCCGTGAGAAAACAATTCTCTTTTAATTTTGAGGATTCGGGTACCAGGTCAAGCAGGCGAAGCTGCTGAAAATCATTTCTTGAAACAAAAAGAGCCTCGCCCGAGGTTGTAAGCGAGCCGATATTTTCCTCGCTTAAAGACAGGCTTGAGACGCCAATGGCGCGGCACCTTTCCAGGAAACTTTCAAGGGGATAGCCGTTTCTGGCGCAGATATCCGCCGCCTCTTCAAAATCAAGGCAGAGCTCAACGGTTTTGTTGCCGTTTTCGGACTGCGCCCGCTTAAATACTGCAAACGCAACCAGGGCAAGCAGGGCAAACGCGAGAACAAGCGCTGTTTTCTGTCCGAAGCTTAGCCTGCCAATCAGATTTGATATCTTCATTTTTCGTTTTTTTGTTTTACGGCGTGCGTATAGAGCTTAACATACTGTCCGACCGTTTTTGACCAGGAAAAATCGCTTTTCATGGCGTTTGAGACAAGTTTGTTCCACTGTTTTCTGTTCTTAAAAAATCCGTAGGCCTTAAGGACGGCTTTGACAAAAGCTTCGGTTGTCAAAGGCCTGAATGAAATTCCGTTTCCCTCGCCTGTTTTCGCGTTGTAATCGGCTATCGTATCGGCAAGGCCGCCCGTCTTGTGAACAATCGGGATTGTGCCGTAAGCAAGAGCAATCATTTGGCCCAGGCCGCAGGGTTCAAACCTTGACGGCATCAGAAAGGAGTCCGAACCCGCGTATATCTTATGAGCCAGAGGATTGTTAAATCCCGGATTAAAACTCGCTCTGCCGGGAAACTTAGCCATGGACAGCGCGAGCTGTTCCTGAAGTTTTCTGTCTCCGCTGCCCAGCACCACAACCTGAATATTGTTCTTAAGCAGTTCGGCTATGGAATCGGCCAGCAGGTCGCAGCCTTTTTGAGGGTCTACGCGGGAAACCATTCCGAGCACAAAAGCGTTCCTGTCCGCCTGCAGGCCGGCGGTTTTCTGGAGTTCCAGCCTGCACAGCTGTTTCCCGTCCATGCTGGAAGAGTCGTAAACCGCCTTTATGTGCTGATCCTCAGCCGGGTTCCATTCCTGATAATCCAGGCCGTTCAATATGCCGAAAAGATCTCCTGACCTGTATCTTAAAGTCGGTTCCATGCCGCGGCCCTCTTCGGTAAGAAGGATTTCCTTGGCGTAAGTAGGGCTTACGGTTGATATGGCCTCAGAATAAACTATTCCTGATTTTAAAAGGTTTACCTTGCCGAAATACTCAAGCTTGTCCCAGGTAAATTCCGTCTGCGGAATGCCGGCTATCTTTAGAATATCCTGAGTGAACAAACCCTGATAGGCGATATTGTGTATAGTGAATACGGAGGCCGTTTTAAGAAAAAACGCGTCAAAAGAATAAGCGGTTTTCAAAAGAGCCGGGACTATGCCCGTCTGCCAGTCGTGGCAGTGGATGACATCAGGCTGAAAATTTATCAGTTTGGCGGCTTCAAGCACGGCCTTGGAGAAAAACACAAACCGCTCTTTGTTGTCGTTATAGTCTCCGTCGGGAGTTCCGTAAATTCCGGGCCGCGCGAAATATTTGTCGCTGTCCACGAAATATACCGGAACACCGTTATCCATAGTGCTTTCAAATATCCGCGCCGGTTCATTTCTTCCGCCGAGCAGTATTTTGAATTCACGGCCCAGCGGCCTTAAGGAATAGCCGGCCGCGTCTATTTTTGAATACTTGGGCAGAATAACCCTCACATCGTGTTTGGCTTTTCTTAGATGTTTAGGCAAAGTGCCTATCACATCCGCCAGGCCGCCGACTTTTACGAATGGAGCGCATTCCGATGCCGCTATCAGTATTTTCATGGCTTTAACCTGACTCCGTTAAATTTCCCGCAAAAACTTCGCCGCTTCTTCCGGCGGAGTCGGGTTGATATAAAAACCGCTTCCCCACTCAAAACCAGCTACATTGGACAGTTTGGGTATTATCTCAATGTGCCAGTGGTAATACGGCAGGCGTGATTCTTTAAGCGGCGCCGTATGAATGACATAGTTGTACGAGGGGTTATCAAGGACTCGGTTAATCCTGCCTAACACATCCTTAAGAACCACCGCAAGGTTGACGGCCTCGTGCTTCTGAATATCCTCAAAGTCGGAGTCATGTAATTTAGGAAGTATCCAGGTCTCAAATGGGAACCTGGAAGCGAAAGGGCAGAGAGCAACGAAATCCTCGTTCTCGGACACTATTCTCTGGCCAAACTGCGTCTCCTGCTTAATGATGTCGCAGAACACGCAGCGCTCTTTGTACTCAAAATAATCTTTAGAACCGTTGACCTCTTCCCGCACCCTTTTAGGCACTATGGGCGTGGCTATGAGCTGAGAATGAGGATGAGCAAGCGTCGCTCCCGCGGAATGGCCGTGGTTTTTGAATATCATGGCGTACTCAAGCCTGATATCTCTCTTTAAATCCATAATCCGGTCGCGGTAGGCCCAGATAATATCTTCAACATGCTTGTCGGGCAGGTCCGGTATCTGCTTTGTGTGATGAGGGGATTCTACTATCACCTCGTGAGCGCCGAGGCCGTTCATCTTGTCGTACATCCCCTCGCCCTGGCGGTTGAGCGTTCCCTCAACCTTGAGCGCCGGGAATTTATTGGGTATTACCCTGAGCCACCATCCGTCGGAATCTTTAGGCTTGGCGGTTTCGCGGTACGCGAGAATCTCGCGGGGAGTCATGTTCTCGTTGCCCATGCAGAACGGACAGCTCTGATCCGACGTTTTCTCAAATTCCTTTTTGTTTTCCAGAAGCCTCTTGGCTCGTTCAGTGGATATGATCACCCACCTGCCTATGATGGGATCTCTCCTTAATTCGGACATTTTTCCTCCGGACTGCTCAGTTAATTATTTGCCTGTCAGTTAAATATTTTACCGCGTTTTTCAGTTCGCCGGCCGTTGACTTGGCGTGCGCTTCAATAACAAGCAGGGTTTCCTTGCCTATGTAAGCCTTCAGCCGCGAAAAGTCAAAATCCCCGCTGCCGGGAGCGAAATGGTCTTCAAGGCCGTTAATGTCATGCAGGTGCATGCCGAAAATATGTTTTGACAGCGGTTTTAAAAAATCATCCTGAGAAGCCGCGAGCCCGAGCCTTACAAAAACCTCGGCGTGGCCGTTGTCATGCCAATAGGCAAGAGGGGCGCCCTTGAACTTGTCTATGAGCATCAGGGTTTCCTCAACGGAGGGTATCTCGTGAGGGTAAAGCCGGTTTTCAAGGCAAAGAGTCACATTTCTTTTTGACGCGGCGTTGAGGCACTGGTCCATAGACCTCATCAGGTTGTCTAAATATTTTGGGGCGAGTTTATTTCTTGCGCTTAAAACCGTGGACTTATATTTTTCAAAAAGCATGCCTTTTATTCCGAACTTCACGGCGTAATTATAAAGCTCCACCCCGGAAAGCTCCATGGGCACGGTTCCGGCGTGAATAACGACCGCCCTGGCGTTGACCCTGGCGGCGAAATCAATGGTTTTAAGGGTGTTTTGCACAGCGAGGGCGAATTCGCCCGGATCGTCGGAAGAAAGAAAATATCCGGAATATATTGACCTGTTTTCCGGAAGGTTTTCCAGTTTGGGGCAGTAGTTGTGCAGGCTTGAAACAGAAATCTCGCCGGAAGCCACGGACTTGACAATATCGCCAAACCAGGCCTCGGGCACCTGGACATTGAGCTCAACGCTGTTGATGCCGAAACCAAGCACCTCGTCTCGGAGCGAGTTCCAGGACTCATGCCTGCGTATGTTGTAAGCGGTTGAAAGGGATAACATTATTGCTGGCCCTGGTTCTCTAATTCCTCCGGCACCGCTTCGGGCAGTGTTTCCTCCGGCGGAGTTACTTCCTCAATGGCAGGCAGCTCGCTTAAATGGCCCAGCCCGAAATGCCTGAGAAACTCGGTGGTCGTGCCGTAAAGAAGCGGACGGCCTATGGTTTCTTTTCTTCCCACTATGTGTACCAGTTTGCGTTCCAGGATGGTTTCAAGAACCGAAGTTATCTCAACGCCGCGGATCTCCTCAATTTCGGACCTTGTAATCGGCTGTTTGTAGGCGATTATGGAAAGGGTTTCCAAGGCCGAGGTTGAAAGGCGCAGCATGGTCCTTTCTTTATACAGGCGCTTGATAAACGGCGAAAACTCTTTTTTAGACGAAAACTGCCAGCCCTCGGCCACAAACCTCAGCTCAATGGGGCTGTTTCTCTGCTTATAATCCTCGGCTATCTCTTTGATCAGCTGTTCAATATCATGCCCTTCGCTGACATCGCCCAGAATGGATTTAATGTTTTTAATGCTGAGCGCCCGGTCCGACATAAACAGCAGAGATTCAACAATTTGCTTTACCTGATTAGATTCCATAAGTATCCCGTATTTTTATTTCACCGCACTCTCAGGCCTCGGGCGCCGTTTCCTGCGCCTGAACCTGATCAAAGGGTGCTATTTTATATATTCTGATCTCGTCAAATATATCCGATTGCTTCGCGACGATTTGCTTTAGCCTTATCAACTCAAGGATAGCAAGGAAACTGACTATCAGCGCCATGCGGGAAGGCTGTTTTTTTAATATTTCGCCGAAGGAAATATACTCGCAGCCCTCCATGAGGTCAAGGACCTCGCGAATCTTTTCTTCTATAGGTATTTCTTTAAAAACTATCTCCTTGACATCTTTGGGGAGTTCCTGGATAACATTCTTGAATTTGTCAAGAAGATCAAAAAGCGAGACATCAAGGACAAAATCGTCTTTTTCAAACGACGGGGAAGGCCGGTAGTAGAGGTTGGCGAACTCTTCCTCCCTGCCGGAAAGAGTCTGTGCGACTTCTTTATATTTCTGGTATTCCAGGAGCCTGGCTTTGAGTTCCTCCAGCGGATCCGGGCCTTCTTCGCCCTCAACCTCCGGCGCCGGCAAAAGCATCCTTGCCTTTATCTGCATAAGCGTGGAGGCCATCACAAGAAATTCGCCGGCGACATCAAGGTTCATCTCTTTCATAAGCGCAAGGCACTCAAGGTACTCGGCCGTGATGCCGGATATGGGTATCTCGGCTATCTCAAGGTCATTCTTTTTAATGAGAAAAAGAAGCAGGTCCAGAGGCCCTTCAAAATTTTCCAAATGCACATCGTATGCCATATTTGCCTTTTATCTGTGGAGAACGGTTTTTCTTACTTCAGACATCGTCTGCTGAGCGAAAGCCTTTGCTTTTTTATTGCCGGCGCTTAGTATGTCGTCAACCAGGTTCTTGTCTTTGAGAATGGAGTTTCTCTTTTCCCTTAACGGTTCCATGGCTTTGTCCATGAGGCTGACCAGCTGGGCCTTGCAGGCGACACAGCCTATCTGAGAGTTTTTGCATTCCACTTCCCTCTGCTTGCCTTCGGGGTTGAATATTGAGTGAAAAGCAAAAACCACGCAGCCTTCGGGGTGCCCGGGGTCGTTGGCCCTTATTTTCTGAGGGTCGGTGAACATCTTCTGAACTTTCTGTTTAATAACAGCCGCGTCCTCGGCTATGCTTATGGAGTTGCCGTAGGATTTAGACATCTTCCTTGCGTCTATGCCCGGGACTCTCGCCGATTTTGTCAGCCTGGCCTGAGGCTCCGGAAATATATCGCCGTAGAAATTGTTAAATCTTCTTACTATCTCCCTTGTTAACTCAAGGTGAGGCAGCTGATCCTCTCCTACCGGCACGGCGTGAGCTTTATAGATCATTATATCCGCGGCCTGAAGGACCGGATATCCGAGAAAGCCGAGGTTATGAAGGTCTTTGTCCTTAATTTCCGAAAGCTGTTCTTTATAGGTCGGGCAGCGGAACAACCATCCAAGTGGCGTAACCATGCCAAGCAAAAGGTTTAACTCGGCGTGTTCAATCACCTCGGATTGAGTGAAAATTGTACACTTGTCCGGGTCAATGCCGGCCGTCAGCCAGTCAATGACCATCTCCCTGATATTGGACGGTATCGCGGCTGTGTTGGCGTAATCCGTGGTAAGCGCGTGCCAGTCGGCCACCATGTAGTAGCATTCGTATTCATCCTGCAGAGAGGCCCAGTTATTCAGGGCCCCGTAAAGATGCCCGAGATGAAGCCTTCCTGTCGGGCGCATTCCAGATAAAATCCGTTTTTTATTCATATCAGATGTAAGCTGTCCCTCCAAGATGGAAAATAATAAAATTTGCTATCGGCCCTAATATCCCCCACAAAATACCGGAAGAAAGCAGGATTATAATAATAAAAAAACCGTATTGTTCCAGCATAGCGTACCTGTACGCCAGTCCGGAAGGCAGAAAACCAGCCAGAACGCGGCTTCCGTCAAGAGGCGGCAGAGGAAAGAGGTTAAAGACCGGCAGTATTACATTAATCACAAGTACCATTCTCATAAGTTCATGGATTGATATGGCCATTGAGGCGCCCATGATATCATAACTGCGGACAATCCACATGATAAAGGCCGCGCCTGCGGCCAAAGCGATGTTTGAGGCCGGCCCGGCGAGCGAAACCCAGATGATATCGCGCGAGGGATTATTTAACCTGTAGGTATTAACGGGCACCGGTTTAGCCCAGCCGAAAACAGGGGCTCCGGTTATAAGCGAAAGGCCGGGAAGTATTATGGTTCCGAAAAGGTCTATATGAGGGATGGGGTTTAGCGTAAGCCTGCCCATAACCCTGGCGGTGTCGTCTCCGAATTTATCAGCCGTCCAGCCATGAGCGACTTCATGAATTATAACGGAAAAAAGCAGCACGGGCAGTTGAACCAGTATATTAATCACAGGGTATCGTCCTATTTGTATTTTAGATTGAAATTTGACTAATTTTATCTATTTTTGGGGAATTTGTCAAACAGGAGGGAAATGGCGTCTTTTTTTGACTTGAAAGCGCCGTTATTTATGGCAGTCAGAATATCCTTAAAAGAGGGCCCGGGCTTATAGCCGAGATTAATCAAGTCCTTTCCGGTGAGCAGGGGTTTCTTATTTTTGCCGGCAATAGCGCGTACCCCCGACTTTAAACCGCGAGCTATCCTGAGATCCTTTAAAACCTTCTCCCGGGTTCCGCTGTCCAAATGAGCCGTTAATGCACGCAGTTTGACGGCGATAGAAGCCCCGGTTTTTACGCCCTTTAATGCGGAAACACCGGCTTGAGGAAATACGACACTTAAGACCCCCCACTTTACCAGCAGTTTCATGGCTGCGTAAGGATTATTATCTTCCAGAATCTCCAAAATCTCTTCCCGCACTCTTTCCGCTGAAAGCCCTGACACAAAAGTACAGGATTCGGCAGCCAGCTTTGCTGTTTTTCCTTCAATCCTGTAACCTCTGGACGCAAAACGCGCCAGGCGGAAAATCCTGGTCGGATCATCGCGGAAACTGTTGCCGTGAATAACTCTGAGAGTTTTGGCTCCGAGATCTTTTAATCCGCCCGTAAAATCGCTGACTGTTCCAAAATCGGAACCGGAGAGAGAGGCAGCCAGAGCGTTTATAGTGAAATCGCGCCGCAGCATGTCATCGCGGAGCGTGCCCGGCGCCACGACGGGAAGCCTGGCCGGGGCAGGATAAACCTCGTTTCTCGCCGTTACAAAATCTATATGGGCGTTTTTGGCCGGAGAAAGAGTATATGTCATAAACCGCGGGTGCGATACAACTTTTACGCGCCATTTCTCAGACAGGTATTTAACCAGTTTGTGCGGGTTTATCTCGGAAACGACATCAATATCGCGGGTTTTTCCTCCCAGGAGAATATCCCTTACGGCTCCGCCCACAAGATAGGTCCTGATGCCGAGTTTGTCCGAAGCAAAGGATATGTCTTTAAGATACCTGTTGTTAAACCTGTTTTTGTTTATTTTCATTTTGTTTGCCGCGCCGCCTTATAAAATAGTATGCCGCCGCCGCTGCCAGCAGCGCTACCGGAAGAAGTTTCCAGCCGTATTTTGCCGAGAGTCTTTTGGCCAAACTCATGCCTTCCGGTCCGGCAAGATAAAACCCCAGGGCGAGCATTCCCCACGATATGGCGTAAACGGCGGTTCCAATCGCGATATAATATTTTTTGCCGGTTTTTTTCGCGAGATAAGCGAAATAAATAATGCCCCCCCAGCCTACCGGCTGGTTAGTCACAAGCAGTATAAGGCCGGCGATAAAGCGCGTCGTCATGTGTTCCATTATTGATTGGCCGCCTGTGAGGGGCTCATTTTCTTTCTGATAAAAGCCTTCGCTGCTTCCATGGAAACGAAAACCGCGGCTCCCAGATAGAAGATCAGGCTTAAGTCGCGAAATGAAGGCATGTTAATTCCGAAGGATGACCTTACCGACGGTATCTGCACCAGCGCGAAAAGAAGCGCCAGCTCCCAGAAAATCGCAATCAAAAGCCATTTGTGAGGCGGAGCCTTAAAGACGCTGTATTTCATGGACCGGAAGTTCAGCGCTATTATAAGTTCAACTATTATAAACATAAAAAACATTTCCGTCCGCGCGTGGGCGATATCGGTCAGGTCATGAAAAAATATAAAGTAAAAGAAAGGTATCTCTATAAACAGCGCCAGGGCGATAAAAGCCTTAACATCAAAAGAAAACACGCTCTCGCGGGGATTTCTCGGCGGCCTGTTCATGATATCCGGGTCGGCCGGTGCCACGCCTAAAGCCAGAGCCGGGAGTCCGTCAGTGCCGAGGTTGATATAAAGAATGGCGGCCGGCAAAAGGGGCAGGTATTCCGGCCCCAGTATAAGAACCACCCCTCCGATAACCACGACCTCCACTATATTACAGCGCAGCAGGTAGGTGAGATATTTTTTTATATTGTCGTAGATCCATCTGCCCAATTCAATGGCCTTGACGATGGTCGCGAAATTGTCGTCGTTTAGCACCATGTCGGCCGCTTCCTTTGTAACCTCGGTTCCGGTAATTCCCATGGCGATGCCGATATCGGCGTGTTTTAAAGCCGGCGCGTCATTGACTCCGTCACCGGTCATGGCGACCACTTCGCCGCACTTCTTCCAGGCGTTGACAATTTTAAGCTTGTCCATGGGCGAAACGCGCGCGTAAACCGAAACTTTTCGCACGATTTTTTGCAGGTCCTCGTCAGACATTTTTTCAAGTTCTTCTCCGGTTAAGACCAGGTCCCCCTCAGTGTAAAAACCAATTTCTCTGGCGACAGAGACCGCGGTAAGCTTATGGTCTCCTGTTATCATAACAGGTTTAATGTGAACCCGCCTGCAGATTTTAGTGGCCTCAATAACCTCGGCCCTGGGAGGGTCCATCATGCCCGCGAGACCGATAAAAACCATATCACTTTCTATGGCCTCTTCGGAATAACTCTGCTGTTCGCCTATCACCTTATAAGAAAGGCCGAGAACTCTCAGCGCGTTTTTGGCAAATTCTTCATTGGTGTATAATAGTTTTTTTCGGCTCTCGTCAGTTAAGTCAGATTCTCCCGCGCCTTCTGATATTTTGGCGCACCTGCCTAAAATAGTTTCCGGGGCCCCTTTCATAAAGGCGACAACTCTGCCGTCGGCCATTTTGTGAACGGTTGTCATCCTCTTTCTCTCGGAGCTGAAAGGGAATTCGTGTATTCGTTTGTTTGATTTCTTTAACTCATCAACAGACAATCCCTTTTTGGAAGCCGCCACAAGCAGAGCCGCCTCCGTTGAATCTCCCTTTACGGACCATTTTCCGTCATCAAGAGAAAGCTCGGAATCGTTGCATAAAACGCCGCATAACAGGAGCAGTTTTAATTTTTCTTCGTCTTCGTTCTTAAGCCCGACAAATTCTCCCTCGGGCGCGTAGCCCGAACCCGTAACCCCAACGGTTCCGCTGCCCAGCGCGATATTTCTTATAGTCATTTCGCCTTTGGTAAGCGTGCCGGTTTTGTCCGAGCAGATTACGGTGGTGCAGCCCAGGGTTTCCACGGCGGGCATTTTTCTTACAAGAGCGTTGTTTTTTGCCATTTTATGCATGCCTATAGCCAGAGCGCCTGTTACTATAGCGGCCAGCGCCTCCGGCACGGCGGCAACCGCCAGGGCAATGCCGAACATGGTAATTTTGACGACAAAACTCAGATTGACGCTTCCACCCAGGTATTCTCTTATTATGCTGACCGCAATTACTATCAGGCAGATGGCTATTGAGGAAATGCTGAGCCATTTGCCTATCTCGTCAGTCCTTTTTTCAAGAGGAGTTTTTTCGGTTTTTATTGCCGTGACCTCACGGGCGATCTTGCCGAATTCCGTGTTCATGCCGGTGGAGGTGACCACAGCCATGCCTCTTCCGTAGGTCACGGTGGTTCCGGCAAAGAGCATATTGCTTCTGTCGTTTACGGGCGCGCTCTCGTCAACCGGCGTAGTTTCTTTTTCCGCGGGAAAGGATTCCCCTGTTAGGGATGCCTCGTCGCATTTAAGGGAGTGTGCTTTTATCAGCCTCGCGTCAGCCGGCACCTTGTCGCCTGCTTCAAGCAGGAGAATGTCTCCCGGCACCAGCTCCTTGGAAGGCACCTTTTGTCTGGACGAACCCCTTAGAACCGTGGTAGTGGGCGAAAGCATTTTTTTGAGGGCGTCTAAAGCTTTCTCTGCCCTGTATTCCTGAATAAAACCCAGTATTGCCACAAAAAAAACAATCAACGCTATGATGCCGGCATCAATGTATTCCCCCACAAGCGCGGAAAGCACAATAGCGACAAGCAGGATTATAACGAGCACATTGTTGAATTGATTGATGAATGTTTTAAAAGCCGAGGTTTTCTCTTCCTTACTGAGCTCGTTAAGCCCGTATTTTTGCGCGCGGATACCGACTTCCGCGTCACTTAAGCCCGTTTCGGAGTTTGTGTTCAGTTCGCTTAAAACACCGGCGGTTTCAATCGCATGCCACGCTTTAGAATCCATAAAGTTCCTTCCTTAAGATTATGAATGTTTTTAACGAAATAAGGCGGGTTATTCACTGACAACAAGTTTCTTGTCTAATTTCCATTTTTTGTCGTGCTCAAGAAGCTGCAGGAATTTTCTGTATGACGAGAGATGCTGGTTGTGTTTGATGAGGCAGGAAAGGCCTGCGATAAAGTCGTCTCTTTCCGATGCTTTGCTGGCTTTCGGTTTCGGGAGAACTCTCGGCATGTCTTTAGGCCTTGCCAGAGCGGGATGAAGTTTAATCAGGGCCAGTTCCAGCTCTTTGGCCATATGTTCAAGTATTCTTACTTCGTCGTTAAAGGCATCGTCATTTTTTATAATTTCAACAAGCGTATCCATCCCGAAAACAAGCATGGGTTCGTATTTTATGGATTTTGTGTCCCCGAGCTCGGACATCGCGTTCTTGAAATCCTTTTCCATTTTATCGCGCCAGTGCGCGGCCTGATGAGAAAAACTTGACGGATAGACAAAAGCGATGAGCTCTGAGGCGGGGTCATGATAAAGCACAAAATGCTCGGCGTAAAAAATCTCTCTGCAGTTCGGGCAGCAGACAACATTGACCTCGCCGGCTATAAGAGATTCTTTCAGCTCAGGGTCTTCGTTTACATTTATGGCGTTGTAGAGCTCGGCCTCAAAAACTTCTCCGCACGGGCATACAATCTCTTCAAGTTTTAAAAATGACATATTCCCTCGTAAATTACAGGGATATAATAACAGAAAAAATATATTAAATCAATAGAATAACGGCCGCGGCTTACGAAAATACTCCAAAACAAAGCGCCTCTGTTCTGTTTAAGAGAACCGAGGCGCTTTGTGAAACTTTTAAGAGCTTAAATCAGATAATCGTCATGAAAATCCCGAATCCGACCGCGAAGGCTATAAGAGAGACCGCGAGCGGCACCCATAGCTTTTTAAAGACGCCGAGAAAATTCGCGTTCATTCCGACAGAAGCGAGTACGGTCGCGAGCGAAATAGTTCCGATCTGGCCCGCAAGCTCGGAGATAGCCTTATTCTTGCCGATGTCCGAGTAGGTCCAGTACAATCCGAAGGCCACAAAGACAAGCAAAAACCACGGCAGTACTATTTTTCTGCGCAATATAAAGGTAACACACGGGATGTAGAGCACCAGCAGGGCCACTCTCATGGATTTAAGCGCCATTCCGGCTTTCACCAAAGGCGCTTCAAGAGGAGACAAGCCTACTTTGCAAAAACCCGTCTGCTGGACGAAGAAGCCGACTGCCTGGGCGTACAACTCAGGGGCGAGCCATTTCAACACGAAAGTCAGCATAAAGAATGTTGTTATTACTGTCAGGATGGTGTTTAACACAAGCGCTGTGGCGGTGTCGTCGGGCTCGGCTTCCACAAAGGGGCTTGTCATGGCTATCGCAGAGGCTCCGCACACAGCCGAACCAAAACCCAGGAGGAAGCACAGTTTTTCGCCTAACCCGAATTTCCTGCCGACAAAATAAATTATCGCGAAGGTCAGGATCATCGTTCCCACAAGGCCGAGAAGCACTAAAGGGTTTATCTCGGTCAACAGCTTGAAGTTAAGGCTCTTGCCGTAAAAAATAATTCCGATGGGAATAAAGAATACCTGCGCCATCAAGATGCCGGGAAGCACCTTAAAATATGTTTTGCTTGTGCCGATTATCATTCGTATCAACAGCCCGATTAATATCGCGACCACCATAGCGTCAAACAGATTGCCGGCATGTCCGCCAACGGCATTTTTTCCCCAGGCGGCTATGAGGGGCGCGGAATATCCGAGGCCAAGAGAGAGCAGAAAGCCTATCCACACATCTTTAAGCAGGTTGCCGATGTTGACATTTGAAAAATTCATCTGAGACGGAAAGAATACCTCTTTAATGCTGCCCATTTTGGCCTCCTATTTTAGATTTGCTGGCAGGACAATACCTGAATCGTTGGCGTAAGGAGCTATGGCGCCTTTCATAAGCATTAAGGCAACCGTTCCGGCTATTTTCTCGTAGGAAGCAACAACCGCCGTAAGTTTCGCCGCGTCACCGCCGGTGGCTGTGCCATCCTGTGCCACGGTTAGCCCGGCGATGTCTTTTACCGACTTGAGCGCCATGTTGGAGCCTATGATACTCATCTGCTTTTTTATGATAGCAGAAATCACATCATTGTAAGTAGCCATTTAAACCTCCATATCTAAAATTTATACAAAGCTAACCCGCCTCCTTTAATACATTATTTATTGTTATACTTAAGCCTATCCTAAAGTGGCTGCAATATGAATAAATTCTATTAAATATTTCTTATGTTTTCAATAGGCGCGTCAATTATTTTCTTGAGCCAAACAGGCCAAGAATATCCTGCTCGGTTTTGGCGCTTTCCAGGTTTCCCATATATATGTAACTGTTGGCCAGGTACAGATGAGCGTTCTCGTAAAAAGGGTTTATTGCAATGGACTCGCAAAAAGCTTTTATGGCCTCCGGGTATCTTGCCTGTTTGTAATACAGCTCACCAAGCGCCTGGTACGGAGTCACATAATTCGGATTTTTTTCAATCGCGGACAGCAGGTATTGCTCGGCCTTTTTCTCGTCGCCGGAGGCCAGCAGAGACCTGGAAAGCTTAAGAAGTATAAGCGGGTTTGCCGGCTCAAGTTCAAGAGCGCCGCTGTATTGTGCCGCGGCCGCGGCCATGTTGCCCAGCTGCCTGAATTTGTCGCCCAGCCTTATCTTGCCGGCCGCGTCGGCTCCTATATATTCATCTTCGGGCTTGCTATAAAAAACCGGCAGATCGGATACGGTTCCAACGGCCCTCTCCAGGCCGAGCCCGCCCAGATATTTTCTGAACTTATTCTCAAAAGACGCCTCGGAAACACCGACAGAGGACTTAAAGGATTTATTATAAGGGAGTGAAGACAGCCCGGAGAGAAGGAGCCTCAGGGCGTCAGGCCCGTAATTTTTTTTCATAAAATCCACGGCAGCCGAGACTTCCGCGAAGGCAAGAGCTATCTCGTCCTGATCCTTTAAATAAATAAGAGACGGGCTCATTTTCTTAAATGTAACATAGGTTCCGGCCTTATTTGAATCTGCCAGGCGGTTTTTGGCGTCCGGAGTAAGAAAAAGCGGCTCAGCCAGCCTCCACCTGGTGTCATGGTAACGGGCTATCCCTTCGTGAAGCCAGAGCGGGCACTGCGAGACGGAAATATAGTTGACAAGATAGTGGGTGTACTCGTGAGAGAGCGTATCAAGCCACCTGTAGCCAAGAGGCAGGGCGTTGGGCGAGAGCAGCATGATCCTGTTGAATTTGCATATACCCACCGTCCCGGTCTTTTCAATGATGTCAAGCGGGATCGTGGACGCGAAAGAAAACTCCTCTTTGTTCGGATAAACCTCCACAAGAATCTTGTTTTCGGGGTAGGCGCCCAGGTCAGCGCCTATCTCTGTATATGACATTTCAAGCGCCGTAAGAGCGTAAGTGGAGAGAATTACATCATAGCCCCTGGCTTTAAAAACAAAATGAGAGCTTTCAGCCGCGGAAAAGTTTTTTGTTATCATGGCAAGCTTTAGAAAGTAGCCGCTGTTTTCAGAAGCCACATTACCGGCCGAGGAATAATCGCCCCCATAAAATTTAATTCTGCTTTTCCACAGTTTTGCGTCCCGGGAATCGCCGTTTTGTTCAATTATCGCAGCGGCTTCCGACAGCCTGCCAGATTCCAGCAGCCTGTAGAGCCTGTTGTCGTCATAAGCGTGAGATAAACACGCCGGCGCGATTAGAAAAAACACGGTTAAAACCAATTTAATATTCACTTTGTCAGCCTTCTGTAATACTCTTTTATAATTCCTTCAAATTTCTCTGGAAATTTTTCCTTCATGGCTTCCAGGAGTTCCTGCCGGAACTCACGCGGCGGTTTGAAATCTCGGGATTTAGGCAAAAGCACCGGAGCCGTCCTGAATCCCGCCGACTGCCCCCCGCGCGTTTTTACCTGCCTCATGCCCGGAGCCCCGCCAGCGGCGCCTTCGGCGCTCTCCTGCATGGACTCTGAAGTCCCTTTAAGATTGTCGGCGCCGCTTAAAAGCAGGTTAAGCGCGTTTCTTTGCGATTCAACCGCTTGAGGAACCCTGCCTGAATCCAGTTCGGAGGCGGCGCTCTCCATGCTGGCCCCGGCCTCGTTTAAGCTTCCAAGCGTTTCGGGAGGGATCAGTGCGCTTTTTCTGCCAACAGTTTCTAACGATTGCCTTAATGACACGGTGTCTCGCGCAAGGGCAGACTGTTCCTTTGAGGCCGCTTCGGTGTCGCCCGCGGCGGCAGCGCCGGAAACTGAATTAGTGTCGTTCTCCTTTAATTTCAGCAAAATATTCTTCTCCGCGGCCAGCACGGCATTTATACGCGGTGAAACCGCGTCCTCTTTAAACAGCGCCGAGAGATCGGACCAGTGCGAAATAATGTCCTCAAGGTACTTTTGCGAATTGTACGCCCTTTTTGAAGCGAACTCGTCGTACACCTTATTCATAAGCGCCATGCTCTGTTGCGTGGAGTCCCCGGCCATGGGCTTCTTTTCAACAAGCAGCGGAAGCACCTCACCGGCTGAGGCTATAATTCTTTGCTGTTCTTTAGCCAGCAGAAGCAGCATATCTTCCTGTTTCTTCATGGCCTCTCGGATTCTTTTATTGTTTATCGTTTCAGTTTTAGCCAGAATACGGGACTGTCTTTCCGCCAGTTTTGAGAGTTCATTGCCTAACCTGTTCATCTCTTCGGCAGATTTGCTCATCGCGCCGCTTGAAAAGCCTATATCCTGCCCGGCGCTCCGCACGGTTTCAAGCATGTCCTCAAGCTGTTTTTTAAGCTCCCGCGCCAGGTTTTCCGCGGTTTTCCAGTCCCCCCTGTTTACGGCCGCCGACAGCTCGGAGGCCAGATCCCTGCTTTTTGAGATGTCTATGGATTTGACCGCGGGAGAGTTTACAAAATCCTCAGGCAGGCTCTGAGGAAATTTAGACAGCTGTTCGCCGACCTGAGCCATCAGGTCATTTATCTTATCAAGGATCCGGGCCAGCTCTCCTGCCTCAGGCTTGCCCTTAAGCGAGTCAAGTATATCATCCGATGATTTACTGAGTTCCGCGGCGGAATCAATAATATCTTTCATGTTCTGGTAGCGCATAATATCTTCCGATAGCAGGGAAAGCTTTTCAAGAGAGGCGATTATTTCATTTTGCCTCCTCTCGGCCTCATTGATATTTAGTTCGCGGAGAGCCTCAACCGCCCTTCGCATGGGGGTATCCTTCAGGTAAACAAGCTGTGACTTTATGCCTTTGTATTCCTTTAAGGTTGAGAAATCGGTAACCGGGTCGCTTTCCATTTTATTGAGTATCCCGTCAAGCGATTCAATCCCCCCGGCCGCCGACTCTTGTATTGACGCCTGAGCGTCTATAATGCCCGGGTAGGCCGCGCTGGAGCGTTTCACGGCGTAGTCTTTTAGCCAGCTGTTTGCGGACATCTGGTCGGAAAGAAGGTCCAAAAGCTGTTTTTGAAATTTCTTAAGCTCTTCCTCAATTTTTCCGTGTTCAATCGCGTAATTAGTGGTTTCAACAAGGAAATCCGCGCTTTTGCCGTACTTGGGCCCCGCCGCGGTATCATTGTCCCAGGCTTTTATATAGAAGCGAATCTTGTCTCCCGGCGTAAGATTATATTTATACAACCGAATGAGATAATCGGTTACCTCGCTGATTTTCTTCTTATCAACGGGAAGCTCCGCAACCTGTTCCCCCTGTCCGTCCTTTGAATATACGAGTTCAACGCGGGTAACGCCAAAATCGTCGCCTGCCTGAAAGACAACGGGTATTTCCGAATCTACTGAAGAAAGTAAATCCGAATCCGGTGAAATTAAATCCACCGATGGTTTCTTGTCCTGAATAATATTTACAGAATACTTTACCGGATCGGGATCGCCCGGCGTTTTCTCGTCCGCCGATTCAATGAAGTATTCTCCGGCCTCCTCGGCCGTAAAATATGCGCTGAGTTTTTTACCTGAAATCTTAACCGGAATGGGTTCGCCCCAGGAGTTGTTGATTGCCGCCGCGCTCAGGGCAACGGAAGAGTTAAATTCAATATTTACTTTTGTGCCCGGGAGCGCCGAAATGTCTGGCTCGTCGGCAACAGTAATCTCGCCAAGACCGGTGTAGCGCGGATAGGCGAGCCTTATCTTAAAATTTGAAAACTGGGCCGCCGTTACCGGTTTTATGCGAAATACCGGAGATTCGACGCCTTGAGAAGCCGCAAAATATTCCAGTTCGCTGGTAACCTGGAAAATCGTATAGACGAAACTGCCTGCCGCCGCTTCGTCAAAACTGTACTCTTTCCAGGGAGAGTCTTTTCCTCTAATGTAAAGGTCGGGGGTTTTGCCCGGCGGGATCCTGCCTGTTAAAGTCAGAGTAACATCCGATCCCCACGCGACCGAGGCGTTGCCCGGCTTTAATTCAAACCATTTAGACCAGCTCTGGGATGAAAATGCCCCCAGCAGCCTTACGGAAGATCGCGCGAAAAACTCAGGCTGGTAAATAGCCGCCGAAGCGGTGACAAGAAGCACGGCTACAGGCGGGAACAATACTCTAATATATTGTTTAAAATTAAAAACATCACGGATATTTCGCCCTTTAAGCTTATCGTTAACCGAATCAATCAGCGCTTGTGTAAGCTCCCGGGATATACCTTCGGGGGTTTTCTTTGAAAGCTGCCAGGCGCTCAGCAGGGTATCCCCCAGAGAAGTTATCTTCCCCTGGATTAGCCTGATAATTGACTCGTCGCTCCAGCTCTCCCTTGAAACAGAAAAGTAATTTTTCCACAGCAGATAAACGGAAAATATGAATGAGGCGTAATAATAAAGTTTTCTTATAGCCAGCGGAAGAGCGGCAAAATAATCAACGAGCGAGAAAAGCAAAAAAAACGCCGATAAAACAGCGGCCAGCCTGGCGGTAAAAAGCGCCAGCGAGATAATAACGGCCATAGCTCTGGTTTTGGAAATAAAAGAAATCATCAGGTTCATAAGGTTTACCGCATTGTGCCGCGCCGGGCCCGCGCCTGGCTCAGAAAATACGCGGCTTCTCTATGTCCCGGCTGATAAGACAGCACTTTTTCAAAAGAGGCTATTACCTTGTCCCAACGGCCGTTCTTCCAGTAGATTACTCCGGTGTTAAAGTAGGCCCTGACATTTGACGGAAATATTTCAACCGCTTTGCCGTAGCTTTCAAGGCCCTCGGCATATTTGCCGGCTCTCTCCTGAGCCACGCCCAGCGAAACGAATAATTCCGATAATTCTTTTTTAAAACCCTCTACGGCGTCGGGCAGGGCGTTATAGTCTTTTGCGAGCCTGATTAGTTTTTCGTATTGAACAGCGGCTTTTAAATATGTTTGCTCGGCCTCGGTGTATTTTGACTGCTGAAAAAAGGAAAAAGCCTTAAGATTCAGGGCTATAGGAAAAACCGGCTGAAAAGCCAGGGCGCTGTCAAGGCACTGTCTTGATAACTCGTACCGTGCTGTTGTCAGATAGGACTGTCCGAGCGAAAGATAGGCCCTTGAATAGTCGGCTATCAGGTCAGGCGTAAAGAACTCCCTGTAATCATCGTAAACATACCGGCCTCTGTATGAATAAATGTGGTTTAAAAGCGCATCAGCGGAAGCGTTACCGCCGGAGTTAAGCCGGGTTAAAAGCCCGAAGGGCGCCTCGGTTATGCCTTGAGGGCGGTAGTCAGCGTCCTGAGAATAAAAGACTCCCCTGCCGGAGTTGGCCTGGTAAAGCAAACGCCAGTCTTCAGGCGACTTAAGCGGCCCTATGTATACCCCCGGGCGCGCCCTCATTAACGGTTTTCTGTACCAGTCCGAGCCCGAAAGCCCCTGGCTGATAACAGTAAGGTCGGGCCTGATATTTTTTACCAATTGTTCATTCCAGAGCGAAAAAAGCTGGACATCTTTTTTCATGACGACAACCGAACCCGGAGGCGCCGACCTTATGATATTCTTCGCGTAATCAAAACCCACAAAGTTGTTTCTTTTGTTGAGTTCCGGCAGGTTGGAGTATCCGTTTAAAATGACCATGGCCGCGGCAAGCGCAATAATTATTTTATTGTTTGTTCGGCTTTCAGATAAGCTCAATATTCCCGCTCCGATAAAAGGCGCGAAAAGCATATTCGGCAGGAGAAAATGCGCCTCCAGGATTGCAAGCGCGTGCGGGTTTGGAGGCATGTTTGACAGAAAAACAAATAACGGCCCGCTCGCGGCCCAGGCGAGAAGCAAGCCAGACATAAATACATCTTTTGTCTTCACGCTTCTGTATATCCCAAGAAGACCTAAAAAAATGCCGATATACCCGAACCCCTTTAAAAGGTGTTCAAGGTAGAAAGCTATTCCGGCGGAAAAATTCGTTCCTTTCGCGTAAGCCTCTGAAATCAGGTCCAGCGTGCCGCCGTGGGTTTTCCTTGTCAGGCTTCCCCAGAAACGGCCAAGGTCAGCCGGATGGTTCCAGTCCAACATTGGTCCTGCCGCGGAGCGCACAGGCAGATAGAAAAATACCGAGGCCCCGCAAAGAAACAGCAGGGCGGAAACAATCAGGGCTTTTGGCGAGAGGCTTTTTCTTTTTACAAAAGCCGCCGCCGCAAATATTGGCGTGGAAAGCAAAAGGTCCATCCTGTTGCCAAGCCCCAGGCCGAACAGAAATGAAGCCAGGTAAAGATACCTGAACTCGGTTTTATCCTGAGAAAATCTCAATAACAAATAAACAGTCAGCGCCGCGAAAAGCGTATTGAGAGTATACATCTCCGAGACCAGCGCGAGGTACCACTGCAGGTACGAGCTCGCGAGCGTAAGCGCGAGCAGAGCCGCGACAGCCCTGTTTTTCAGCAGTGCCCTGAAAATCAGATACAGAACATAGCAGGAAGCGGCTCCCGCGAGAGCGGAAAGCGCGTTTAACCTGAAGGCCTGCGATCCGAAAGGCACCAGCAGAATGAAAAGCTTTGATATAAGAGTGTAAAACGGATAGCCCGGGGGATGCGCGACGCCTAAGGTATGAGCGGCACTCACCATTTCACCGGAGTCGCGGTATTGCGAAAGCCCGGGGAAGAGGGTTGTCAGATAGGCTATAAAACTAAGAAAGAATACGGTCATTTGTTTTCGGCTCTTTTTCGGGCTATCGTAAGATATTCGGCGGCACTAAGATTTTTCGGGTCAAGGCGAGCCACAAGCTCAAGCTCTCTGATCACATCGGCCCACTTGGACCTTCTCCAATAAAGCACCGCCAGGTTATAGTGCGCCTGCGAATTGTTGCTGTCAATCTCTATGGCCCTCCGATAACAGCCCAGGGCCGAATTTGTATCACCTCTTTGTTCCATAAGCGCTCCAAGGTTAATTAAAACCTGGGCATCCTCGTGTCCGGATTCCACCGCTTTGCGGTAGTATTTCTCGGCCAGCGCGAGATTGTTCCTTGAATGGTGCGCGTAACCCAGGTTTCCCCACCAGGAGCGGTTCCTGTCATAAACCGAGAGGCCTTCATATTCCCTTTCAGCCTTTTCCCATAAGCCGTTTGAAAGAAAATATTCAGCCAAGAGCTGGCGGTGTGACGAATAAAGGCTCTGATACCTCTGGTCCCAGTGTTTGCTGTCTCCGTCGGCTCGCAGGGAATAGATAATTTCGTAAGCAAAAGGGGCGCGGCTGCCGTCGTTAAGGGGCTTTGCCAAGTAGAGAAGCCCGGCCTGAACCCTCGGAATATTTATCATCTTAGGGTCAAAGGTCGCGTAGTAAACCGCTCCTGTCCGCTTTCTTATCAGCTCGCGCTCCTTTATTTCTCTTAAGGCGAGCCTGCCTTTGCCCCATATTTTATAATAGCCGTCACCGTAAATGCTTTTTGTGACTCCTGCGTTGCAGTCGTGAAACTCAATGTCGCTCCTTTTTCCCAGGGCATTGATGTAATAAGCCACGCCAAATTCCATCTCGTCGGCGCGGTCCATGAACAAAAGGCTGTTTTCCGGCAGTGTCCTGACAATATTTTTTGTGTAATCCCAGAACAGGAATTCATCTCTATGGTTTAACGCCGAGCTGTTTGAAATAAGCAGAAACAACGGCAGGGCTGAAAGCAATACCGAAATCTTGCCCGGCAGCCTTTTTAAGGCATAAGCGGAAACCATAATAATAAAAATAACCGGAAGAAAAAGAAACCTTGAGAGCAGCTCAGTGGAGGATTTGGAAAGGCCTACATTGGCCATTAAAATAAAAACAGGGCCTGTACCGGCAAACAGCAAAATCATGGCCCAGCCTGAGAGTCTGTCTTTGAGCGCGAAGTACAAACCCGCGGCAAAAACCGCAGCCGCCGGCAGGCCCAGGCCGCCGGCTAAGGCCTTGCCCAGAAAGACAAGTTTCGCGGCCACTATTTCAATCCCCAGCGGCGGCATACCGCCCTGAGCCAGCGCCAGAGTGCCGTACCTCATACGGGAGATTACCTGATAAAACCTTTTCCAGGTTCTTGGGTCTTCCCATGAAAACAGGGGGTTAGCGTTGGCTCTTACATATATGAATAACGCTATTGATAAGCCCGCAACAAAAAACAGGAGCGCTGTCGGCAGGAGCTTTTTAAAGTCCGCGTTAATCCTCTTTCCCGATACAAAAACCCAGTACAAAACTCCGGGAGCCATCAGCCCTAAGGTGTAATGCGCCTGAATTCCTATCCCAAAAACAAAACTCGCAAGATATATGCCGCTGAGCGACGGTTTACCGGCTATTATATAAGCCAGCAGGGCCGCGAAAAACGCTGCCGTGCCGTAAACCTCGGTGACATTTGCCATGGGCCAGACAATACCGCAAAAGGCGAAGATCAATGACAAAACAAACGAGGCCGCGGATGAAGCGGATATCTCAAGGCAGGCCGCGAATATAAGCGCGGCGCTTAGAGAAATAAACAGAGCCGATACAAGGTTTGCCCTGTAAGCGGGGTTTGAAAAAGGCACAACTGTATTTATGGCTTTACCGGCGAGGCTGTAAAACGGGTAGCCGGGAGAGTGGGCTATGCCCAGCGTCGCGCAGACTCCCGCGAGCTCGCCGGAGTCGTCGGCCGTGATAGACGGCACCATAGTGTAGAGGTAAACACCGAATGAAATTAGTAAAACCGCCGCGGCCAGGAATATATTTTTCATTTTTTTTGCTTTATGTTTTGTTCCGCGACAGGCAGGAAATGCCTGGCCCGTTCATCAGACGGGTTAACGGCGAGAACTCTGCGCAGGTTAAAAGCGGCTTTTTCCCAGTCAGCTTTCTTCCACCATATTACCGCCGTGTTGTAATAACTGTCGGTATTTTTCGGATCAATCTCGGAAACCCGGGCGTAGCAGTCCAAAGCTTCCTTCTCTTTGCCAATCTTTTCGTAAACAACGCCGAGGTTCAGGAACGCCGAAGGTTCATCGGGATAAATTCTATTAATTTCTTTGTAAAATCTTTCGGCCTGAGCGTACCGGTTCCCGCTGAAACTATCAAAGGCTCCGGCAAGAAGTTCAGCTTTTACATTAGTCTTTATCCACGGGACATAACTCCATTTCAAATGGCAGTAGCGCCAGTACGGCAAAGGGTTAGCCGAATACAGCGCCGCGAAATACGGATATATCGGCGCCAGAGCGTTTGAACGGTAGTCATTTATGGCTCCGCCGTAGATATTTCTCAACGAATAGGCATGAAACGCGTTTATTCCGCTTTTATCGGCGGGGCGGTAGAGTATACCGTCGGAAACAAGCGCGGGTTGGCCCATGACAGTTTTATTGAAAGTTGAGAAATACACCGGTTTTACGCCAAGGTAGCCGCTCTCCACCTTTCTGCGCCTTGATTCCTTTTCTTCTTTGGAGAGAGCCCTGAAATCCTTTCCGTAGACATTCTTAAACACAAGCCCGCCGCGGTCATGCAGTTCCAGGTCGGGCCGTTTATTTCGTGCAAAACAGAGGTAAGCCAGCGAGTAAAAGGTGTCGTCTCCGCCGTCCATAAACAGCACCGCGCCCGGTTTCATGGTCTTAAGGAGGTTGCTGCCGTAGTCGTAGGCAAGATAACTGCCGCGCATGCTGTTTGAGGGCGCGTTGAGAAGCAAAACAATTACGACGGCGGCGCCCGCCGAAATAAAAATCTTTTTTAACGAAGCCAGGTAGATAAGCCCGGCAAAGAGAGCGAAACTCCAGCCCAGGTTGATAAAGACATAGAACCTCTCAAGGACGCCTTCGGCCTCGGCGTTAAAGGGCATATTGGCCAGCAGTAGAAAAGCCGGGCCCGAAAGAACAAAAGTTAAGGCGGCAAGGGTTAAAAACAGCGGCCTTTTTCTTGATATAAAATACAACCCCGCTGTTCCGGTGATAAGACCGATTAAGGTATACTGCCGGCCAAGCGCGGTAAAAAACCGCGAGGCTTGGGCGGAAAGCGTGCCGAAGTTTCTCTGAATTTTTTCGCCGACAGTAAGGGAAAGCGTTCCGTAGTCAGCCCTGGAAATCACCCTCCAGAGAGCCTTGAGGCTCTCGGTATTGCCCCAGTCCAGCTGGGGGTTATTAAAAGACCGCGCCGGCAGATATAAATACACCGAAAAACCAAGCGCGAAGACGGCCAGGGCCGTCAGAACCGTTTTTATATTTAGAGCCTTGCTCCTGATAACCGGGTAAAGAAAAACCGGGGATATGAAAACGAGCGTGTGGTGGTTGCCGAGCCCGAGGCCGAAAAGAAAAGAGGCTAACAATAAATTATCGCGAAGGATAGCGTAAGCGATCAGAAGAGCGAAGAAGATGTTTAAAGTAAAGACCTCGGTTTGAACGCCCGACTGCCAGACCGATTTAGTCATAACGAAGCTTAAGGCTGTAATAAAAGCGGCTGTTTTAACGGTTGCACGGCTGAGGCCGTCGTCATTTACGGAGTTTTGGAATATTTCACCTGCTTTAAGAAGCAGAAAATACAGGATAACAGCCGAGGAGCAGGCAAAAACCGCGCTTGCGGCGTTAATCCTGTAGGCGAGATCTCCCCAGGGTATAATAACAGTGAATATTTTGCCGACGAGAGAAAAAAGCGGATAGCCGGGGCTGTGGGCAATGCCCAAAGTGACAGCGGAGGCGCATAGCTCTCCGGCATCGCCTGTTGTTATGCTCGGGGCCAGGGTCGCTATGTAGGCGGCTATGGAGACGACAAACAGTATAACGGGCATTTATAAAAGGCCTTTTTTCCTTCTAAATAGCAAGTCAAAAACAAAGAAAGCCGTAATAACAAACATCCAGAGCGGGCTTTTGAATAATTCCTTTTTTTTCCGGGTTTCGCTTCGGCCGCCCTTTCTGAATTTATCAGATAGCATCCCGGCGGAAGCGTTTTTTTGATTTAATAGCGCGCCGCCGGAAACTTCAGCGATATATTTTAGCATAGTTTCATTGTTGCCGAGGTTTGAGTCCTCTAAAATTGAAGCCTCGCCCGCCTGCAGAACTCCGCTCCAGAGCGGTTTTGAACTGTTTGCCGAGTAGAGGGAGATTTTATAAAGGCCGGCCTTGTCAAGCTTTGCGCCCGCGGTAAAAAGCATGTTTGTGCCTGTTTTTATCTCAAGAAACCGCTGCGGGCCGGAGGGTTCGGTTAAAGACAACCGCAGTTCCGCGGGCCGGCTCTGCCCGGGAGAATATATTTTCGCGTTGAACTCCTGTCCTGCAAAGTACCGCGATTTGTCCAGCAGGACCTTATACCCCGAAACATTTTCGTCGGAAGAAAGGTATCTGATTACATTGGTCCAGAACTTATTGTATTCTCTTGGGGTCGGAGCCTGCAAGGCCCACCGCCATGTGGTGTCGGAGGCTATGGCGGCCACTCTTCCTTTTTTATACTGCCAGGCCGTAATAAGCGGAAGCTCCCGCCATGGACAGAAGGCGAGCGCCGAAGCCTGGCTTTTGGCTTTTAAAACGCGGCAACCTTCAAGCGCGGGCAGATTTTCCCATAACTGGCGGTTCTTTTTGGGGTTATCATCCAACAACATAACGGGATGACTGTAATCGGCTACCATAGGCTTATAGCTTTCGTAAATCATTGAATCAGCGCCGGAATCACTCATCTCAACAGGAATAATATCCGCCAGAGCCGTGCTGTTCCAGCCGCCGTTGGCAAAAGCATCTTCGCCGCCTTTAATTAAAAGTCCGCCTCCGCGTTCACGCACCCATTTGGCTATATTGGAGAAGTATTCGTCCCTGAAACCAAAGCCGCGGTAGGAAAAATTGTCCAGGATAAGTATATCAAAATTAAACAGCTCCTTAGTGAAGAGCTCATGCACGGGGAATGGGATAAGCGCGAGGTCGTGCTCCGGCACCAGCGCGATATTTTCCGGTCTTCTTAAGATAACAAACGACACAAGCTCCACATTCGCGTCGTTTTTAAGCACATTCCTGAGGAAAGCGTACTCCGGGCCGGGCCGGCCGCAAATATAGAGGGCCCTGGTTTTATCTCTTATTACATCTAAAACAAACTCCGCGGAATTATTGGCTGATGTTGCTTCCCCCTCTACAGGTTCCGCCATTGCCAGATAGGTAAACCTCCCGCCGGCTTCCGGAGTAAACTGCATATCAACCGAAACCAATTCGCTCTGCTTATCGGCAGTTATAGTCTTTGCTGCGATAATCCGGCTCTTATCGTTTTTGCTCCTGACGGATAATTTAACAGGAACAGAAGCGCATCCGGTAAGGCGCACAGCGACACTTACAGTCAGCGGAGTGTTTTTAAAAGCAAAGTCCGCTGAATTTACTCCTATAACCTCCACATCCCTTACCGAAGACGGCTGGCTGAGTGAAACCACGGTTACCGGCACATTTAAATCGCTGACCCACCTGCCGGGCGGCTGCTGGCCGTTATGGTTACCGTCGGTAAAAAGCAGTATGCCTGCGAGCCCCGCTCCGTTTTCCCTGCGCACCGTCCAGAGAGAGCGGCTGATATCCGTTGACCGGCCGCCGGAGCTGTCAGGCGAAAAACTCTTCACCGGCGAGGCATCTGACGAGAAAAAATAATACTTCAGCTCAAAGTTCTTCTTTAAATCATTTTCAATCTGACGGAAGTATTTAACAGCCTCTCTGAGCTTTTTAGTCAGCACCATGCTGTTTGAATTATCCATCATAACCGCGATAACGGGATTTGCAGAGGCGTTTCGGTCCGACACAGACGGCCTTAACACGACCAGCAGAAGCAATACCGCCATGCCTACCCGTATAATCCTGCTTAAGACAAGCCTGATCCTGGCCGCGGCAAAAGAGCCTGCCAGCACGGCCAGAAAAACGGCTGATATTAATATAAGAGGCGATGATGAAAATTCCTGCATATATATTCCTCTGTTACCTATTCATTTTTTGCTCAAGAAACGGCCTGTGAATGGCGTCGCTTTTGTAAGTCCCCGTAACCGAGTACATAATAATATTCATAGTCAGTTTCTGCGCTTCAAACCTCTGGGGCTGTCCCGAGGGGGCGCATTCCCAGAGGTAATTTCCCATCCTGTCGCGAGCCCAGGCGCCGAACAGGTCGTTCTGCGAATAGATAAGCGCCGTCCTCCCGGAAATATCAATGCCTTCAACGAAATTATTTACAAGCCGCCGGCCGCTGACTTTCCGTAAGAAGTAATAAGAGCGCATTAACGGATGATCAATCGGAAGCTTTTTTAACTTAAGTTCGGGGAATACCGCGGCCAGCTCGGACCTGAACGAGGAGTCAAACGCGCCGCCGCGCATAGCGGAAGAATCCTCCACAAGAACAATCCCGCCGTTTGAAAGATAGCGCCGAAAAAGCTCCCGCTGATTTTTATTGAATTTCGGAAAACTTTCCGAGCCGAGTATGACAAGAAACGGCGACGAGAAAAGCTCCTTGTCGTCAATTGAGGCCACTCTGCGTTCGCGCTGGGGGCTGATGCTTGTGGCGGTAGCCAGAAACTCAATTATATCCCCCCAGGTCTCGGGATAAGGATCCCACTGTCCGTCATAACGCAGCTGGGTGAATACAAACTTGTTTAACTGCGCCGCCGTGATAACAACCGGGGATATCATTGTGTATAATAATGCCGGCAGGATAACTAATAAGCGTAACCTGAGATTTCTCATGATTGCTGTCCTATTTAGCACTTTGCCAATCCTCCGAGCGCCCGGGGCCTGACGGTGAAGAATTCACCAGACATCTAAAGTCACTCTGAACGAAGTGAAGAGTCTCGTTTTTCATCCAACTGCGAGATTCTTCGTCCGCGCGGCGTACTCAGAAAGACCGCGCCGCCTTCTCGGATGATAGCTCTTTTGGTCTTACTCCCGGGTTGGCAAGCAGAATTTCCGCAATTAGAAGCAGGAGCGCCGCCAATAAAAGATACCGTGAGAGCTCTTTTCCGTAAAGTATTGAGGCAAGCTCATCTTCCCAGCCCGCAGCGGGCAGCAGGCCGGCAAATCTGCCTTCCCAGTATTCGCGCAGTTCCGAATCAGCAAAGCGCTTAAGCGCATCTTCGCCCGTTGAATAGTCCAGGTTTACCGCCAGGTATTCATCCGGAAGACCGTCGGCCTTTACTTCGTAAATACCCGGCTCATTGGCCATGGAATATTCGTATTCACCGTTAAAATAAGCGGCTTTGGCCCTTTTTCCGTCCGGGCCCGTGATTGAAACCGGTTTTAAAGACTTTCGCCTGACGATTTCGCCGACTTTATAATAGGGCTCGGCGGCCGTCTTCCTATCGCTTAACAAATGCGCCACCGCGGCGCGCATAAGCGGCAGGAATATGGGTTTTGACGGCAGGTTATTCCAATCCCTGTCGGCTGTCGTTGTAAAAAGAAGCACTCTTCCCCGGCCATAGGTGCCTTCGCATAAGAAAGGCCATCCCGAATCATAGGCGGCAAGCACGGCGCTCCCCGCCCCTGGAGTTGAGGCGTACCCGGATTTAACCGAGATGTTCTGGGACTCAAATTCGGCAGGGTTAAAACCCTGAAAATCCTTTGGCGAGATATTCCACTTAACGGAGAGAGGCGTTTCAAAAACCGAAGCGATTTCGCAGGGCAGGAACTCCGCCTGCGCGAGCCCCGCTGAATGGTTTCCGAGAAAAACCATAACCTTTCCCCCGTTTTTGAGGTAAGCATTGTATTTATCGCTGTTGTCGCGGATATTTAAAAGCATGACCACATCGTATTTTTCAAAAGCCACGGCTTCCGCCTCGCTTTCCCCGAAAACATCAGCCTCGGGAAATGCCGTGTGCAGGTAATAGCTTTCCGAACCGGAGCCGCCCGCCCCCGGATCTCCGTCTATTACGCAAAGAGCGGCCTTGCCGGGTTTCAAGGCTGAATAATAATAGCAGTTGTCCGCCTGCAGGTTATCGCCGGTCAGCCGCACCGAACCGTTAACGACGCCGGCCGTGCTCTTAAAATAGAACGGCTTTACCGGGGTTTCGCCCTTGGGAGCCTCGGCCTGAACCGCTCCGATTTTAGTCATGCCTGAATAGTACGAAATAGCCAATGAGCCGTATTGCCGTTCCCCGGACGAGAAAACGCGGGCATTCAAGGACCATTTGTCCTGAGACTCTGAGAATTCGGCAGAGACATCGCGAATAGAAAGGTTTGAAGCTTCCGAATTATCAAAACCCAGCAGTTTGAAGTTCATTCCGCCGTAGTTAAACGGCGCGGTAAAACCGTGGGCCGCCAGATCGGAGAGTAACAGGACGGTTTTATCGGCAATACTGTTCCCGGCAAAAAACTCTTTAAGAGGTTCAGCGGCGCAGGAAATATCGGTTGTCCTATAGGTTGGCTTCAGCTGGCTGAGGAAAGAGAGAATATAATTCTTGTCATTTGTAAGTCCCGGAGTGGTTGATTCCACCCTGTTTGAATAGGCAATAACTCCTATCCGCGCGCTGCCGGGCAGCAAAGAAACAATCTTTTTGGCCTTTAATATGTATTCGTCAAACCTGTTCTTACCTCCGTCGTTGTAGCGCATGGAGAAAGAGGTGTCAATAAGCAGTACAAGCTCCCGCGAAAGCTCCGCATTTTTTTCTGCCCGGCCGGGCGCGCCGTACTGAATTCTTGGGCCTGCGAAAGCGGTTATGATAAGGAGCAAAAAAAGAACTCTTGCCGAGAGAAGCAGTAGCTTTCTTAAGCGCGAGGAGCCTTTTTTTCTCTCAATGGCGAGTTTTAAAAACTTTATGTGGCTGAAAGGCACGGCGGCATTTTTCTTTTTTCTGATAAGATGCAGAACTATCGGCAAAGCGGCGATGGGCAGGGCCAGCAGAACCGAAGGATTAAGAAACGATATGTTCATCTTACTGTTTTAGTATCCTTGCCAGCAGGGTTTCCACCGCGCTGTCAGTGAGGCAGAGATTGTAAGTGATTCCGGATTTTCTGAAAGCCGATTTAAATGTTTCAACGAAGGCCGAGACTATCTTTCTGTAGCTGTCGGCTATTTCGTCGGCGTCGCAGAACAGCTCGGCGGCGCTTTCCAGGTCCCGAAAAACAGTTTCCCCCGAATAAGCAAAATCCAGTTCCCCGCGGTTTAAGACATGAAAGACCATCACCTCATGGTGCCTGAATTTATAGTATTTCAGGGCCTTGATTATTTCGCCGGCGTCGCCCATAAGGTCGGATATTATAACAAGAAGCGATCTTTTTTTTATGTGTTTACCGAAATCCCTGAGCACCGAAACAAACGAAGTCTCATCCCCGGGGCTTAAGGTCTCCAGTTTTTCAAAAATCAGCGGCATGTGGCTCAGCTGGTGGCGCGGCGGTATGTAAAAGGAAAGTTTTTCGGCAAAAGCCGAAACCGAGACAGCGTCTTCCTGTCTCAGCAGCAGGTATGTCAGCGACGCGGCTACGAGCTTTCCAAAATCAAGTTTGGAAATGCCCGAAGATCCTTTAAAACCCATGGACGCGGAAGAGTCCAGCAGAATATGGGCCCGCAGGTTAGTCTCATCCTGAAATTGTTTTAAGAAAAGTTTTTCGGTGCGGCCGAGAATTTTCCAGTCAAGGTACCTCGGGTCATCGCCGGGCGCGTACTCCCTGTGCTGGGCAAATTCCTGGGAGTGGCCGCGGTAAGGGCTGGAATGAAGGCCGGCAAGCACACCTTCAACTACCAAGTTTACTTTTAGCCTGAGGTTGGATATTCTGGAGAGTTCTACTGGGTCAAGGAGTTTCATATTGAGTCAATTGAAAAAGCCTGTTTCAGGAGCGAAATTTTGGGTTTTGTGCCGAGGCAAGGCGACCGAGGCAAGCATATGCTCCACGGAGTATCTGTAAGCTGAGGCCAACGAAGCCGCAGGCCAAAGGCCGAAATTGCAGCCCGAAAGAGGTTTTTCAACTGACTCATATTATAGGTTCAACTCCCGAAAGACGGCAAAACATCGTCAGCCGGCGGACTGTTCCAGGAGCCTTGAGATAAGTTTGTCGGCGGTCATGCCTTCAGCCTCGCCGTTAAAGTTCACTAAAACCCTGTGCCTGAGCGCGGGAGCGGCCACGGCCTTGATATCCTCAACCGATACGGCAAAACGGCCTTCAAGTATGGCTTTCGCTTTAGCTCCCAGTATAAGCGCCTGCGCGCCTCTCGGCCCGGCGCCCCAGTTCACGAACTGTTTCACGAAATCCGGGGAAGTGTTTTCATGGGGCCTGGTGGCTCTGGCAAGCCTGACCGCGAATTCAACTGCATGGTCCGCGGCGGGGACCCTTCTGACAATATCCTGCAGGGCTATAATTTCCTGCGCCGTAAGGAGTTTCTCGGAAACGGCATTAAACTCGCCGGTCGTCCGCGAAACTATTTCTTTCTCTTCGTCAAAGCTCGGGTAATCAATATTTATCTGGAAGAAAAACCTGTCCAGTTGGGCTTCCGGAAGCGGATAGGTGCCTTCCTGCTCAATAGGGTTCTGGGTGGCTAAAACAAAAAACGGCAGAGCCAGCGGGTAGGTATGTCCGGCGGCGGTGATTTTGTACTCCTGCATTGCCTGCAAAAGCGCGGCCTGAGTTTTAGGCGGGGTGCGGTTTATCTCGTCTGCCAGTATTATCTGGCCAAAAAGCGGGCCTTTGATGAACCGAAAGTTCCTTTTCCCGGTGCTTAAGTCCTGGTCAATTACCTCGGTGCCGGTAATATCCGACGGCATAAGGTCGGGAGTAAACTGTATTCTTTTAAAATCCAGGTCTAAGATCTGGGCTATCGTTGATATTAGGAGGGTTTTTGCCAGGCCCGGCACGCCGACCAGCAGAACATGCCCTTTGCAGAACAGAGAGATCAGCAGTTCGTCTACTACCGCGTCCTGACCAACTACTATTTTGGCAAGCTGTTGCTTTATAGCCAGATGGCTTTTTTTCAGTTTATCAACTAAAACAAGGTCGTCTTTTTCTGAGGACTCTTTCATTACAGCCTCCGCGTGAAATGCCGCTTTGCGCCCACAAAAGTATACTCTTTTTGCAATGTATTTTCAAACAAAAACGCCGCAGAGGTTTTAAAGGAGGGTAATGTGGTCGGAAAAGATAATTCAGGACAGTCAAACAAGATGTTCGCAGCCGCGCAGCTTACCTCGCATTCGCACTAATTAGTTAAAACCTTGCGGTTAAGCCGAAGCGGTGGGATATGCCGAGGTTTTCGTATTC